>Ga0209212_1000180_pt1 | contig 130788 bp, 116 predicted proteins | sample RifGroC2_FD_183996 | JGI IMG/M metagenome (GOLD analysis project Ga0209212, IMG submission 183996) | Groundwater microbial communities from Rifle, Colorado, USA - Groundwater C2 (SPAdes) (version 2) | ecosystem: Environmental > Aquatic > Deep subsurface > Groundwater | place: Rifle, Colorado... | reverse complement strand
GTTCATATTATTTGGTCTAAATTAATTATTTTAATCTAGATCAATTATGACACAGAATCGGTTAGCTATGACATTTTAACTTTGCCCGTGCTATGACATTATCACGTGGGCGGGACAGAGCATATTAATTATTTACACTAACTTTTAACGGCAATTTAGTGGGGGTTTTGCCTACAATTTTAACCACGTCCCCTACCGATAGAAAACGATATAATTTTTCGACATCTTTATAAGCTATGTTTACACAACCATGGCTCATAGGCCTTATACCGAATTGATTGTGCCAATAAGCGCCATGCAAATAAAAACCACGCTTAAATTCCAAGTTCCATTTAGTGTTCGGATAATAATAATTAACACCTTTGTAAAGTTTGGAAGGAAACTTATTCATTATCTTGAATTCCCCATTTGGTGTATCCCAACCGCGCAATCCAGTAGAAACTGGCATACCACCGATTTTTACACCATTAAAAAAATATGATAACTGTTGGGTATTAAGATTAACTTCTACATTCCGTTTTATTTTTTTATTTTTATCTCCTGCCAATGGATTAAAACCATTATATACTTCTGTCCCATCTTTAAAACTATCACCGTCGGTATCCGCATTATTCGGATCGGTGCCTAATTTTAATTCTAGTTCATCATTTAATCCGTCGCTATCCGAATCCACTTCGGCTGCCAAACAAATTTTTGGTAAAGAAAAAACAACTAATAATACAACCCACGCCATTATCCAAATTTTTAATTTATTCTTCATTGTTAATTGTTACTTATTAATTTTCTCCAATTATTATATCATTTTTTTCGTCTGTCCGCCAGATTACTGTACCAGCTCTTTCTAAATGTCGTAACACTCGAAACGAAGGATGGCCAAAAGTATTTTTGCCAACGGAGATAATTGATACTTTTGGATTAACTGCTTGTAAAAAATTATCACCCGAAGAACTATCACTGCCGTGATGACCAACTTTGAGATAATCGGATTGCAAACTCGGACAGGGTAAGGTAGAAGATGTAAAATCTGGGCAATATTTTGTTAACAAAGCATTTTCTAAAGGTAATTCCATATCTCCGGTAAACAAAACTTTACCAACAGCCAAATCCTGTAATTGAAAAACAATAGAGTTATTATTACCCTCTTTTATTTTATCTTCTAAACCCAAACTATTATCCGGTGATAAAAATTTAAAAGTGGTACTGGCAATAATTATTTCTTCAGGGTAAAAAACTACTAAATTTTCTGCATTTTCTTGCATTACCATTTTTTGCCATACTTGAAAAAACGGGTCAGAATCTTTGATTTCACCATTAGTAATAATCTTTTTTACCTGATAACGTTTTAAAATATCTGCACAGCCACCATAATGATCTAAATCCGGGTGTGTTACAAGTAAAACATCAATTGTGCGATCGTAAAAAGGCAGATATTGCCCTAATTTAGATAGAATCTTTCGATCTGGCCCACAGTCAACTAACATTTTTTCGCCATTACGAAATTTAATCAAAGCAGAATCACCTTGACCAACGTTTAAAAAAATAATCTGAAATTTGTTTGAAGAATAAAATTTTATATAAAAAAATAGCCCTAAAACCAACGCAAGTAGTATTAATAGGACTATAATTATTTTTTTCATAATCTTTCTTATTTAATACTTCTTCACATACCACCCGTTCTTGTCCCTTTCTTTTATAAGAAAGGGACTCAAAGAAATCGCGAGACAATGAGAATGTTAGAACGCTAATTAAGGATTGCGTATTCGTTTTTGGCTCGAACTCGCTTCGCTCAAACAACGAGCCAAACCCCTGCGGGGACACTCATACTCCATCTCTTAATTACCATTCTAAATTCTCAACGCTCGCCTGGCCAACGTTGGCCAACCAACTGTCCCGAGCCTTGGTGAGTGAGGTTTAATTTAGAGGTGAATTAATGTGATCCGCCCTACGGGCGGATTTGACTCGTTGTTTGACCCCGCAGTATGCGGGGGAGTTCGAGTCAAAAACATTAATGAACCCTAAATTATCCGACACGAACCACCAGCTCGAAGTTTTTGCTTACTTTTTCAAAAAAGTAAGAGGCAATTGGCCTGTAATATATAAAGAACGGTTGGTGTGTAAAGAAGTGATTATTTGCTCGCCAAAATAATTTGATTAATCCACACCTCATTTTCTTTAACAAATTCTTCTTTCTCAATATTAAATGCTAATTTTTCCAACTCCTCTACTACTTTTTCTGGCCGATGATAATATGACTCTATTTTTATTATCCCCTCTTTTGTATTTACTTCTGGCGGTTCTTTTTGATTAATATTAGTGACTAAAAATTTACCATTTGGTTTTAATACCCTGTAAACTTCATCAAAAAACCGTTCCAAATCTTTTAAATGAACAACTAAAAAAGCAGCAGTAACAAAATCAAAACTCTCATTTGGAAATGGCAAATCTTCTGCATCACCAATCACTACCTTGATTCTTGATTCATAATTCATAATTCTTTTAAGCATTTCCTCTGACACATCAAGCGCAACCACTTCTGCCCCTGCTTTGGCTAATTTTAATGTTAGCCTACCTGTACCCGCCCCCACATCTAAAACTTTTTTACCGTCCAAATCTCCAAGCAAAGGCAACAATTTGTCTGTTTCAAAACTATTTAAATATGATTCTTTCTTATCATAATCTTTAGCGGCCAAATCATAACCAACCGAAGAAGATAAAACTTTTATTTTTTTCATAAATGTATTTTCTTTTTACTTCTTATTATCACAAATATCAAAATTACATACAACCCTATCAACCCCCAAATCGGCAAACTAATCTCAATCGATGACCAAGAGAAACCAGCTAACCACTCGGTTAATATTATAACATATTTTAATCCTAGTCCAGTAATCCAAGCTAATACTAACCCTAATGGAAAAAATATTACGCTTAATACAACTGAAATAAAACCAAAAAACATTAACCAGGGAATTATCCATAAAATTAAAATATTCGCTAATGGTGCCACAACAGATAACCTGCCAAATTGGTAAAGTATAAGTGGCAACGTAGCGATAATGGCCGACAATGTGGAAATCAAACTTTCTAGTAACAAACTTTTTAATCCAACTAATTTTTTATTTAAATTTATCTTTTCTTCAATAATTGGGCTTAAATAAATTAACCCCATGGTGGCTATAAAAGATAATTGAAAACCGGCGTCCCAAATTAACACATAGGGGTTAATTAGTAAAATAATCACCGCGGTGGCAACCAATATATTACCTACTCGCGATAATCTGCCTAATTGATTAGCCAACAATACAATAATACCCATAATACCGGCACGCACAACCGATGCAGTGGCACCAGTAAATAAAACAAATAAAATTATTCCACTAATACAAAACCAAAAAGCACGTCGACGATTTAAGCCAAAACTTATCAAGCTAACCATTAAAATTGCAGCGATAATACTAATATTGTAACCAGAAATTGCCACAATATGAGTTAGACCAACTTTATTAAAATTATTCTTTATTTCATCTGGCATGCTAGAACGCGCGCCATATAACAACCCGGCCATCAAACTTGATTCTGGTTCTGGCCATAATGTGTTTATTTTATCGCCTACATACGATTTGAGTATCAACATTTTATTTTTTAGCGCAATTCCAAACGATTGTGGCGAAGATCCTTCGCCAACGCTCAGGATGACAGGTGAACCACACACCGACCAAACCCCCTGCCTGGCCAAATAATTGTCATAACGAAAATTACTACCAACAAAATTTTTTGGTGATTGTAAATTACATTTTAATTTTAATTCATCACCATATTGGTATTGTGGATAAAGAGGTAAATTCACTAAAATTTTACCTGAAATATTGTTATCTAAAATTTGTACTACATACTTCGCCCCATCTATTCCGATTTCTGGCTCATCCGCTACATAACCAACCAAATCCTTTTGTTCTCCATTATAAAATTTAATTAAATTCGGATTATCTTCAGCTGGCACAGAAAACATAAAGCGTGCTCCACCTAACACAAAAAATACCCCGCCCAACAAAAAAAATCGCCAGTTAATTTTATGCCAAAATAAAATTAATAAAAATCCTAATAAGAACAACAACAAATACAAACGATACAACCAATACGCAGCAAGTTCGAAACCAGAAAAAATACCCACACCAAAAATAAAACAAAAACAGAACAATAAAAATGTTCTGCTTTTTGAATTAATTATTTTTTCTTTCGCCCCTCCTAACATAATCCTAAACTACAATACTAATTAATTTCCCTTTTACATAAATTATTTTCTTTGGTTCTTTATCTTCCAACCACTTTTGAATTTGTGGCAAAGCCAAAACTTGAGCTTTTGCTTCTTCTTCTGATATATCAGCAGACACCTCAATAGTCTCACGCAATTTACCATTAATCTGAATAGCCAAAGTAAAAGTTTCTGATTTGGCTAGTGCATTATCACACTGCGGCCATACGGACTCAAAAATGGATTCATTATTCCCTAATTCATACCACAATTCTTCTGAAACATGAGGAGCAAAGGGAGCAAGCAATTGAAGGAGTAAGGAATAATGAGTAAGAAATAGCTGATTTTCTTTTGACATCTCATTCACCAAAATCATCAACTGAGAAATTGCGGTGTTATATCTCATCGCTTCAATATCTTCGGTAACTTTTTTTATAGTTTGATGAAGTAATGTATCTAATTTTGTTTTCTCATTAGTTTTGTTATCTTCTAAATCATTAACTTTTTCACTTAACCACCACACCTTTTCTAAAAACCTTCTTGTACCTACCACGCCATTTGTACTCCAAGCGCACGGCTGATCAAACGGCCCCATAAACATTTCATACAATCTCATTGCATCTGCGCCAAACTGATCTACCATATCATTTGGATTGATAACATTGTTCCAACGTTTACTCATTTTTCGTCCATCTTCAGCCAAAATCAAACCCACATTTTGCAAACGTGTAAATGGTTCTTCGTTCGCTACTACGCCAATATCAAACAAAAACTTATGCCAAAAACGAGCGTAGATAAGATGACGCGTAGCATGTTCGGCACCGCCAACATACAAATCCACCGGATTCCAATAATTTATTTTTTCTTTATCCCATTTATATTTTTCCTTACTCCTTACTCCTTTTTCCTTTCCAAGCATGCAATATGCGAGGTAATACCAACACGAGCCTGCCCACTGTGGCATGGTATTAGTTTCTCTTTTTGCTGGCCCGCCACACACTGGACAAATGGTATTCACCCATTTTTCAATATTTGCGAGTGGCGACTCCCCTGTTCCACTTGGTTCATAATTTTTTACTTCCGGTAATTTAAGTGGTAATTCTAATTCAGGCACTGATACCCAACCACATTTTCCACAATTAACAAGTGGGATTGGCTCGCCCCAATAACGTTGTCGAGAAAATACCCAATCACGTAATTTGTATTGTACTTTTCTTTTACCCACGCCTTGCTCTTCCAACCAGGCAATTATTTTTGTTTTCGCCTCTGGAGTTTTTAAATTATTTAAAAATTCAGAATTGACAGTTACACCATCTTCAGTAAAGGCGAAGTAACCATTCTTATAAGCACCCCAAATTATTGGACCATCAATAACATTTAACTTCTCTGGCACTTCTTTTTCTTCTACCCAAACTGGCTCATGGTTTTTTAATTCACTCTCTGGAATTTTTTCTCTTTCTTCGTCTTCTAATTCCAATTCTACTATATGAATTTCTGCATAGCGATTCTGCCCTTTGTGTTCAGTATAATATTCAGTATGAACTTCTAAATCTACTTCTTTTAAAAACTTAAAATTCTTGTAGCCAGTTTCTTCTTGTGCTTCTCTAATTGCGGCCACAGCTAAATTTTCTCCTTCCTCTATCCCGCCAAGGACTAAAGTATGCAAATGTGGACGACTTGGAGTAAGATTTGTAAACCAATTTAAAAGCAAAACCTTACCGTCTTTTGGATTGCGAATAATAACATGAATAGTTTTACGCCTAGTAGTTGGCAAATCAGAATGTGGTGGATTAGCAGGATCAACAAAATGCGGTGCCACCACTCGTTTAATTGGCAAATTATATTTTTTAGCAAACTCAAAATCACGTTCATCGTGAGCTGGCACTGCCATAATCGCGCCTGTACCATATCCGCCCAAAACATAATCAGCTACAAAAATTGGCAGCTCTTCGTTATTTACTGGATTAATTGCTTTTATACCTTTTACTTCTACACCAGTTTTTTCTTTCTGCAAATCAGTTCTTTCTAAAGTAGTTTTCTTTTTTGCATTCTCAACATAATTTTTTACTTCGTCATAATTCTTGATTCTTGATTCTTGATTCATTATCAATTCATGTTCTGGCGCAATTACACAATATGTTGCTCCAAACAAAGTATCTGGCCTAGTGGTAAAAACCTCGAGCGCAGATTTCTCACCTTCGTTCGAAATGACAGAAAATTTTACTGTCGCCCCTTCACTCTTTCCAATCCAATTTTTCTGCATTTCTTTAATTGAAGTTGGCCATTTATCCAACTTATCAATATCATTCAATAATCTTTCTGCATAGTCGGTAATTTTAAGCACCCACTGACGCATCGGTTTTTGCACCACTACACTACCACAACGTTCGCACAAACCATTTTCCAAATCTTCATTAGCCAAACCAGTTTTACATTCAGGGCACCAATTAATTGGTTCATAAGACTCAAACGCGAGCCCACGCTTAAACATTTGAATAAATGCCCATTGGGTCCATTTGTAATATTCTGGATCAGTGGTATTTACTTCGCGATCCCAATCATAAGTAAGACCAAGTAAACCTAATTGTTTTTTAAAAGTTTTTATATTTTCTTCGGTAGCTACCGAAGGATGTACTTTGTTTTTTAAAGCATAATTTTCTGCTGGAAGCCCAAAAGCATCCCAACCCATAGGGTGAAGCACATTGTACCCTTGCATCATTTTCATTCTGGCTACAACATCGGTGGCAATATATCCCTTAGGGTGACCAACGTGCAACCCAGCACCAGAAGGATACGGAAACATATCCAAAACATAATATTTGGGTTTATCACTATTGTCTTTGGTTTTATATATTCCGCTTTCTTCCCAGTTTTTCTTCCATTTCTTTTCTACTGACTTGTGATCGTATTTTTTCATATTCGAAATGAGTGAGCGAAATGTTTAAATAAATTTAAACATTTTCGAACGAATGAGAATATATATTTTTATGACTCAATAGATCATAAAAGTATATATCAAAAATTACCTTAATTGGTAATCTTAATTTTACTAAAGTATAGATAAAAAAGCAAGAAACAGCCTTATTTCTGGCACCCCGGACAAAAATGTGTTCCTCGGCCAACTAGACGAATTTTCTTTATTTTTTCTGAACAACGTTTACATTTTTCTTTGTGTCTGCCGTAAACTTTTAAAAAATTAAAATGACTTCCCTTTTGACCATCGCCATCAACAAAACTATTAAAAGTAGTACCACGATTTTTTATTGCCAGTTGCAAAATTTTTGGTATACATTTAAATAATTTTTTTATTTCTTCTAAATTTATATTGTTTACTTGCCTGTCTGGTTTAATTCCTGCACAAAAACAAGCTTCATCGGCATAAATATTACCTAATCCAGCAATAATTTTTTGATTTAACAAAAAAGCTTTAATAGACGTTGTGCGCTTGTTAAATAATTTGTTAAATTTATCCCAAGTAAAATCTGGCGTCAACGGCTCGATACCAAAATCTTTAGTAATAATTTTTTCTTTTTCTTCTTCCCCAACTATCTTCATATACCCAAACCGCCGCATATCATTAAAAAACAACTTCCCCACTCCAAAATCAATTACCACTCGTGTAAATTTTTCACTAAAATTATCCTCCATTTTTGTTAAACTGTGTCCGCCTATAACATTACCAGACTTATTTTTAGCTTTAAACATTAGTTGACCGGTCATTTTTAAATGAACTAATAAATATTCTTTATTTTTTAAAACAAATATCAACAACTTGCCTCGCCTCTCAATACCCTTTATTTCATTACCAATTAATTTTTTAACAAAATTATTGGACTTTACTATTTTCTTATCACGAATTTCAACCAAACGAATCTTGTGGTTCAAGATTCGTTTAAATAAATCGCGTTTAATCGTTTCTACTTCGGGCAATTCTGGCATAAATATTAAATTTTCATTTTAGCTGCCACTCGTTCAATTGCTTTTACAAAAGCGGCTACTCTCATGGCTACATTGTATTTTTCTTTTGTTTCCCAAACTTCATTAAAAGCTTGCACCATCATTGGTTCTAACTTGGCAAAAACTTCTGCTTCAGTCCAATGCTCATTTTTGTTGTTTTGTTCCCATTCAAAACAAGATACAGTTACACCACCAGCATTAGCCAAAACATCAGGCACCACTGGAACATTTTTTTGTTTTAAAATTTCATCAGCTTCGGGGGTAACTGGCCCATTGGCCATTTCTACAATGGCTTTAGCTAAAATTTTATCAACGTTATCTTTATGAATTTGATTTTCTAAGGCAGCTGGCACCAAAATATCTACTGGTAATTCTAGTAATTCTTCGTTGGTAACATTTTTTGTACCTTCTAAATTTTGTACAGAACCAGTGGCTTCTTTATGTGCAAACACTGCATTCAAATCTAAATTTTCGCTATAAATTCCACCCTTAGAATCGCTGATCGCCACAATATCATATCCTTCTTCATGCAAAATTTTAGCCATAAAACCACCCACATTACCCATACCTTGCACTGCCACTTTTGTTTCGGATGGGTTTAAACCAAGTTTTTTAGCTAATTCTTTTACTACATATACACCACCTTGGGCAGTGGCGGTTTCGCGACCTTCCGAACCACCGTTAGGAATAGCCTTACCAGTAATTACACCTGGGTCAGAATGCCCAACCAATTTTTCATATTCATCACGCATCCAGCCCATAATTTGTGGGGTAGTATACACATCTGGTGCTGGCACATCTTTATCCGAACCAATTTCACGCCAAATTTTTTGAATATACCCACGAGATAATCTTTCTAGTTCTCCAATGGATAATTCTTTAGGATTTACAATTATTCCACCCTTACCACCACCCATAGGAATATTTACCGTAGCACATTTAATCATCATCCAAAAAGATAAAGCTTTTACTTCATCAATACTCACATTCCAATGGTAGCGGATACCACCCTTGTATGGGCCCATAGCGTTATTATATTGAGAACGATAACCAGTAAAAACCTTTACTTCACCGCTATCCATTTTAACTGGGATAGAAACGATAAGCACACGATCTGATTGTTTTAAAACTGCATAAATATCTTTGTTAAGATTCATGATATTCGCGGCCTGATCCAATTGGGTCATGGCATTTTCGAAAGCATTATTCATAAAAATATAAATTAAACATTAATAAGACAAAAGGCATTATACTAAATTATGAAAAATTGTGCAAACACAAAAAAAGACGCTTGAAAGCGTCTTTTTTAAAATAAAATACTTAATCGACAAACCTTTTAATCATTTCGGCTAATTTTTCTTTTTGTACTCCACCGGTAATCTGATCCACCGGCTCACCACCTTTAAAAACCATGAAAGACGGGATACTCATAATATTATACCGACTAGCAGTCTCACCGTTTTCGTCAACGTTACATTTGCCAATTTTAATATTCTTACCTTCAAATTCGTGAGCTAATTCTTCTACGATTGGACCCATCATTTGACAAGGGCCACACCACGGTGCCCAAAAATCTACAAATACTGGCATCGCAGCGTCCAAAACTTCTTCCTTAAAATTTGCATCAGTAAAATTTACTTCAGACATAAAAAATAAATTAATATTTATACGTTTAATACAAGTTTTTTTTCTTTTTTCTCTTCTTTGTAGGCTTCTAATAAATCGCCTACTTCTAATTTTAATTTACCTTCAAACTGGATGCCGCATTCGCTACCTTCTGGAACTTCATTCATTTCTTGTTTACTAATTTGTAATTTAGTAATTTTACCTTTACCAATAATTTCACCACCACGTTTAACATGGGCTAAACAATTACGCAATATTTTTCCTTTTTCTACTCTACCGCCTACCACCATACTGTTTTTTTCGGTACGAAAGAGGGCGATAACTTTAAAATTACCTAATTCAGTAACAATTAATTCTGGATTTAGCATTTTTTCTAATTCGCCCTTAACATAATCTAACAAATCATAAATAACATGATACTGCTTAAATTGCACTCCACCATTTTGCATCATTTCGGTGGCGATTGGAGTGGTGTTAACATTAAAACCAAAAACCGTAGCTCCGGTAGCGGCTGCTAAAGAAATGTCGTCGGCGGTAATATTACCCAAACCTTTCCCTACCACTTTTACACCCACTTCATCATGGCTAATTTTTTCTAAAGAAGCAACAATTGCTTCTAAAGAACCAAGCATGTCGGTTTTTAAAACAATGTTATACATTTGTTTGGCTTCTTCATCATTTTCGTCTGTAGCCACCACTGGACGCTGCTCGGCGCCAGATTGTTGAGTACGTTTAGTTTTTAAATTAATTTCTGTCGCATCACCAGCTTGGCTAACATCTAAAACATCCCCTACTTGTGGCGCAATTTTAAAACCTAAAATCCGCACTGGGCAGCTTGGACCAGCTTCTAGAATAGTATCGGTACGATAATTTTTCATTGCTCGTACCTTACCATAAATTTCACCATTAACTACCAAGGGATCGTTGTTGTGCAAAGTTCCGGTTTGCACCAAAATAGTAGCTACTGGACCTTGTCCTTTGTCTACATGGGCTTCAATTACTGTACCAGCGGCAGGACGATCGGGATTGGCTTTAATATTTTCGGCGTTCATTTCGGCAACTAATAACAAAGTATCTAACAATTTATCTATATTTAAATTTTGTTTTGCAGAAATTTCTACCATTGGCACATCACCACCCCAATCATCGGCTAAAATATTATGTTGAGACAATTCGGTTCGCACACGTTGTGGATCAGCGCCTTCACGATCAATTTTATTAATTGCTACCACAACTGGCAATTTGGCAGCTTTAATAATATTTATTGCTTCAATTGTTTGTGGTTTTACACCATCATCGGCGGCTACTACCAAAATAGCAATATCAGCAACTTTTGCACCACGACTACGCATAACAGTAAAAGCTTCGTGGCCAGGAGTATCAATAAAAGTTAAGGGAGTTTGAGCTTTTGTTTTTGGATTATTCCAAACCACCTGATAAGCACCAATATGTTGGGTAATACCGCCAGCTTCTTGGGCAACCACATTAGTGCTACGAATAGCGTCGAGTAATTTTGTTTTACCATGATCAACATGGCCCATTACCACAATTACTGGTGGACGTGGAACAGTAGCACCAGTTCCTAAAGTTTTTTCTAAATTTTGAACATGTTGGCTTGTATTTTCTTCAGTAACAGCCAATACTTCTTCTTCGGCAATAGAAAACCCCATCTCTTCTGCAACCAAGACAGCGGTATCGTGATCAATATTTTCGTTTTGAGTAGCCAAAATACCATTTTTCATTAATTCTAGCATTAGCTTATTGATTGGCGTTTGCAATTTGTCTGCTAATTGGCGTACAGTTAAAACTGACGGGATAGACACAGCCACCCCGCTTTCACGACGCTGCTCTTTTTCTTTTTCTTTTTCTTCCTCTTTTTCTTTACGCTCACGTTCATCTAAAATATATTTTATTCGACGCCATTCACGTTGGATTTGTTGCGCCACACGATCATCGATTTTGATAGATTTTGCACCAATATCAAAACCAAACTCTGGCAATATTTGCAAAAGTTTTTGAGGATGCACTCGAAGTTGTCTGGCCAATTCACTTACATTCATAGTAAATAACAGTATACCGGAAAATTAAGGGCAAGTCAAATTTACCCCATTCATTATTACAACAAAAACAAAACTCCCCCTCTGCTCTAACTCTTTTAAATAAAGAATTAAGGCAGATGGTGGGGAGTTTGTGTAGCCTCCTTTTGGTTGTTGTCCCCCCAAATGCATTTTATCCACGAAGGACTGCCCGTTGCTAGAACGGGCTGGTGCACTCGGGCAGGGGCGGAAGCTCGTCCGCTCCCTCCGTTACCTGGGTAACGGGTGGGTCATCGGACGGCTGCTCCAGATCGTTGTAGTCGGCGGCGTCCCACTCCCGCTGGGCAAGCGACCCCGCGTAGTCGATGGCATAGTCCGCCATCGCTACGCGGTACTCGTGGTGGATCTTGGGAACCACCACGAGAGCGAAAGTTGCCATGATCAAGATGATGGCGATCAGGTTGATCGCCACATTGCCACGCAACGCGCTTTTCATGATGGCCTCCCAGCCATGATGATTGGTTGATAATAGCCTACCATAAAATCGCCAAAATGTCAATATATATATATCTTGATTAAATTGACAAATTGCTATATTGTTAGATTGCTATGATTTTAGATCAAAATAACGAACCAAAATTCCTTTTAATCAACAAACCAGTCGACTGGACTAGTTTTGATGTTGTTGCTTATATTCGCCGGCAATACCCCAAAGGTACAAAAGTTGGCCATGCTGGCACTCTTGACCCTTTTGCAACCGGATTATTAATAGTTGGCGTTGGACGCGAAGCTACCAAACGCATCGACGAATTCAAAAATTTACCAAAAACCTATAATACTATCATCCACCTAGGCAAAGTTTCTGATACCGATGATAGTACTGGTATAATTAAAAATTATGAAAAAAATGAATTAAATAAAATGCCAGAATTAGAAGAGATTAAAGAAGTACTGAATAAATTTATTGGTAAACAGTTACAAACTCCACCAATGTTTTCTGCTAAAAAGATAAACGGGCAAAGACTTTATACGTTGGCCAGACAAGGAGTTGAAATTGAGCGCCAGCCTAATGAAATTGAAATTTACAATATTAAATTAATAAACTATAATTGGCCACATTTAAAAATTGAGATAAAATGTTCGGTTGGAACCTATATCCGCACCATAGCCCATGATATTGGTTTAACTTTAGATTGTGGTGCTTATTGCGAAGAATTAACTCGCACCGCAATTGGCGAATATTTGCTAAAAGACGCCAAAACTATTGGGGGGTTGACATCAAGGTAGGTTTATAGTAGAATATACCCACTTAATTTAGATTATTATATGAAAAAGAAAATCCACCCTGAATATCATAAAGACTGTAAAGTTACCTGCGCTTGTGGCAATACCTTTACCACTGGCAGTACTTTAAAAGAATTTCGTGTAGAGTTGTGCAATCTTTGCCATCCTTTTTATACTGGCAAACAAAAATTCGTTGACACTGCTCGTCGCGTAGAAAAATTCCAAGAAAAAGCCGGGAAAATTGCTGCCGCTGCCGCTGGCCGTAAAGGCAAGAAAATAAAGAAGGCTGCTGCGGTTGCTAAAAAAACTGCCAAAAAATCTAGCGACAAAGCTTAGCATATTCATTAAAACAGATCTTAGTGTTATAATAAACTAGATCTGTTTTTTATTTATAATAAAAGAATAAGGAATAAAAAGCCAAACCGACATAAAACAATTACCATACCAAATCACATCACTTACTCCTTACTCCTTACTCCTTATTCCTTATTCCTTAATTCTATGCTCCAAAAATATCTTGATCTAAAAATTAAATTTACAAAACTAGAAGCCGATCTACAGGATCCAGCTATTATTGGTGATCAAAAAAAATTAAAAGAATCATCCCAAGAATATAACGACTTAAAACTAACAGTAGAAAAAATTGGCCAAATGGAAAAAGCAGAAAAAGATTTAGGACAAGCCGAAAGCATGATAGCGCACGAAACTGATGAAGAAATGCGCAATCTCACTATGATTGAAATTGACGAATTAAAAAATCATATAACAAAATTAAACCAAGAATTAGAAGAACTCACCCGACCTCAAGATCCAATGGATAAAAAAGATGTTATTATAGAAATTCGCGCTGCTGCTGGCGGCGACGAATCTGCTTTATTTGCCGCCGAATTATTTCGCATGTATTTTCATTATGCCGAAAGTAAAAAATGGAAAGTAGAAGTAATCGACGAAAGCCAAAATGGTATTGGCGGTTTTAAAGAAGTTATTTTTGGTGTAAAAGGCCACAATGTTTATAAAGATTTAAAATATGAAATGGGCGTACATCGTGTACAACGAGTGCCAGAAACAGAAAAAGCTGGGCGCATCCATACTTCAACCGTTACTGTAGCGGTAATGCCAGAAATAGAGGAAACCGAAATTAAAATCGAACCAAAAGATTTGCGTATCGATACTTTTTGTGCTGGCGGACATGGCGGACAAAGTGTAAATACTACTTATTCGGCTGTACGCATAGTACACATTCCTACTAACTTGGTAGTACAGTGCCAGGACGAACGTTCTCAAACCGCCAATCGTGAAAAAGCCATGGCAGTACTGCGTGCTCGCTTATTTGATATGGAACGCGAGAAAAAAGAAAAGGCCATGACCGAAAAACGTTTGTCACAAATTGGTACCGGTGATCGCAGCGAAAAAATTCGTACTTACAATTTCCCGCAAGATCGCATTACTGATCATCGCATCCACGAGAATTGGAATAATATCAGCACAATTTTAAACGGCGACCTAGAACCAATAATTTTAGCCTTACGTACTGCCGATTATGAAGCCTTGGTATAACAAAAATTTTCTAATCTTCACTTTTATTTTAATTATAGCTACCAGTCTCAGATTGTTAGCTATTCTTAAATATGGTGATTTTTGGGGAGATGAAATGTTCAGTTTTACATATAGCCAAAAACCATGGCTAGATAGTATGAAATTCTGGCTTTGGGAAACCAACCCACCGCTTCATCTTTTACTTTTAAAACTTTGGTTTTATATCGTCCCTGCCACAGAATTTTTTGCTAGATCGTTAAGTTTAATTATCGGCGTAATTAGTATTATATTTTTTTATCGTTTATCCTGCCAACTTTTTAATGAAAAAATTGCGTTTTTAGCATCTTTTTTCTTATCTGCTCATTCTTATCATATTTTTATATCTTCTACCACCCGTACCTATGCATTATTAATTTTACTAATAATCCTATCTACTGATTTATTTTATAAAATCTTTATTCTGGATAAAAAAACAAAAAAGAATATAATTTGGTTTGTTGTAATTAACAGCTTAATGCTATTTTCCCATTTAACTGGAATTATTACTTTATTTGCACAACTAGTTGCCCTTTTTATTCTTTTCCGCCGTCAAATTATCTATTGGATAAAAATTGTATCCATACCAATTGCAATCTGGCTAGCTTGGATAATTCCATCTCTTACATTTAAAATTTCTACTTCTTTTTTTGGTACTGCTTGGTATTTTGGATTAGGTAATGATTGGACAAATTTAGTCGGTACCCTACAATCAATTTTCCAAGGCCCAAGCAACCAATATATTGGCATAGGTATAATTTTCTCCTTCCTGTTAATAACTACTTTTAATCTTTACCAACAAAAAAAGACTAATAAGCTCAATACAAATTTTATTTTATTAACCATCTTTATTTTAGTACCTGGGACAACTTTTGCATTAACAGGATTGTGGAATATAAAATTTTTTATTATTATTCTTCCTTGGACAATACTACTATTGGTTTACTTACTTGATTTTTATTTACACAAAATATTATTAACACTTATTGTTTTATGTTTATTACTTTGGCCTGGGCTAACACGACTAAATAAAGTTTTACCACTTAATAATTGGCAAACGGTTAATGATTATTTATCTGGGAAATATAATCCAGCCAAAAAACAAGTTGTAATTTATGAACATTTTTTTGACAAAATATTGATCGACAGATACTACCAAGGGAAAATATCAATTATCCCTTATACCGAAGGTGACCAAGAAAACCAACCAGAAGATTATGCTATTATTACTACCAACTATGCAATGTATTTAAGACCAGAAAAAGAAATAAATGATTGGTTAGATAAAAAAGCAGTAGAACAAAACGATGAAATTTTTTTGTTACACAAAGATAGTCTCGGTATTAATATTAACAAGGTGCTAGAAAGTCGTGGCTGGAAACGCCAAGAAGAGTCGTACCCGCATTTACTAGAATATCAGGAAATCATACTTTATGTTAAATCTCAGTAATATACAAAAAAAATACTCTGGCAAAATAGCTGCAACAGATCTAGATTTGCTTTTAGCCGCCAGTATAAACCAACCGCGCGTATTTTTGCTGACCCACCCCGAATACCGCCCTAGTATTTTATCCAGAATTAAATTCGCCTACTATCTGTATTTATATAAAAAAGGCTATTCAGTGGCGGCAATTTTAAAACATAAAGAATTTTTTGGGTTGGATTTTTATGTAAATAAGCATGTTTTAATACCAAGACCAGATACAGAAATTATGGTTGAAACGGTAATTAAAAAAATAAAAAATTACGAAAAATCAAACCTAATTTTAATTGATATTGGCACAGGCTCTGGCTGTATTCCGATTTCGATTATTAAAAATATAAATAATAATATCAAAACAATCGCAATCGACATCTCTCGCCAAGCGCTACGAGTAGCCAAAAAAAACGCTAAAATACATAATGTAAACATAAATTTTTTACACGGCGATCTACTGTCACCATTTAACAATTTATCAATTTATCAATTTAATAATTTAATTATCACCGCCAATCTCCCCTATCTTACCAACAATCAATTTATATCCGAACCATCAATTCAAAAAGAACCACAACTAGCACTGGTTGCTGATAATACCAACGGGCTTTCTCTCTATGAAAAACTTTTATTACAAATACAACCTCTTTTGCTAATTACTAATTGTTCATTGTTAATTTGTCTCGAAATCGACCCTAGCCAAATTAAAGCAATAAAATCATTAATCAACAGGTACCTGCCTCAAGCAAAAATTACAATAAAAAAAGACCTGTCTGGATTAGACAGGTTGGTGGAAATTGAAATGATTAAGAGTTAATTTCTACCTTTGCACTCTCGGGTACAATTTGTATCCAAGTAACCCCAGAGTGTAAATTTATTTCCTGATTGGTATTATCAAAAAATCTGGTTCGACTAGTAACATCGCCTTTGCTCCAAGTACCGCGAATCAAAACCCCATCACGCCAAATTCGCATATCACCACTACCAATAGTGGTGATTTCTTTTCTGTCCAATTCATCCAAAGAACGCATTTTTACATACTGCACCACTACATTATCTGCTAATACAGGCTCAGTTAATGGTTGGTTATTAATTAATCTACTATATTGCCCCACCGCAATATTATATTGCCAAGTTACTTGGAAATTACTAGCATAAGTAATTGACACACCTTTACTAGGCAACGTTCCGGTAACGGATATTTCACCAAATTTCCAACCCTGCCAATCTTGGTTACCGTGATCTTTGCCGTAATTACTCCATAATTTTTGCCATAATTCACTATCGGTGTACAAATTATGTGGAGCAGTTCTAACTTGATCACGCCAATAAAAATCTCCCCAATAAAACTCATTAGCAGCAAAAATACTGTCTTTTTTAATTAAGCTGAGCGCATCTGGAGAGCCGCCACAATGTAAATACAATGCATCACCGTATTCACGAAGCCAATCTAAATAATATGGCCGTGCGCTACGCACTGGCCCAACTTTTTCTACGATATCCTCAGTATTATAGATCGCTAAAAAACGAGTAAAGTTGCCTTCAACCGGGACTTCATAAACCACTCGGGCCGCAGCAATACCAGATTGCGGCCGAGCATCTGGATGGTTATCAACCATTACTGCCACAATACCAAGTGTAGTGGTGGATAAAACAGGTGTTCCATCTAATTTGTTAAGATACTGTGACGCTCTACTATCAAAATCTTTAACAACAATCTGAGAAAATTTATTAGAACCACCAAAAAAATAAAGTAAAAAATAGACTAACAATAAAGTCAAAATGCCAACAACCACAATAAACACTGCTTTTTTCATAATTTATATAAGATAGAAACTAAATTATATCACAGATACAATAGGAATATAAGATCAACAAAAAGGCCTGCTGCTATTATAGCATACAGGCCAATTTTTAAAAGTTTGTAGATGATTATTTTTTCTCTTCTTTCTTTTCTTCGCCTTCGGCGCCAGCTTCACCTTCTTCAGGCTTCTTACCAACTACTTCAATCTTAGAAATATCAGCAGTTTTCGCAGAATCTTCTAAGGCCTTAATCTCTTCTTCGCTCATGGCGGCTGTAGCTTTGGCGATCAAATCATCAGCATGAGGGCTAGTTATAACAATTCCAGTTGGTAATACCAAATCTTTAACTTTAATAACGTCGTCAAAAGTTTTCAAACCTGATAAATCAACATCGATATGGCCAACTAATTGACTTGGTAAACATTTTACTTCTACTTCATTAACATTATGTACCAAAGTACCGCCCATTGCCTTAACTGCTGGAGATTCACCAACAAAACGTAACTCTACCTTTGCTTCAATTGATTTATTCATATCAATACGACGTAAATCAACGTGAGACATACGGCCAGAAATTGGTTCGAATTGAATTTCTTGAACCAACATTTTACCAGCATCTTGATTATCAATTTTTAAATCGATCAAACTAGATTCGCCGGCTTCTTTAAAAAGTTTAGCAAATTCAGTGTAATTTAAATCCAAAGAAATAACTTCACCACCAGCACCATATACAACAGCTGGTAAAGCACCACCTTCGCGAGTTTTTTCTCCTTTAATTACACGTTTTACTGCATTTAATGTAAATGACATAATTTATAAGATTATTTATAAATAACAAAAGAAAATATCCTTTTCTTCATAGGCCATATAATAGCTGATTTTGCAAAAAATGTCAAGCTGCCTTTCTTTATTCTACTTTTTCAGTTTCTTTTTTACTAACTTCGGCTTGAACAATAGGAGCGACCGCATCTTTGGTTTGGCTCTTGCTAAAAATGAAGATATACAAAATTTCCAAAATGCCAAGAGTGTTAACTACAAGCAAAGCCCCGAACCACACTTTTTGCCCTTGGCGAGCAGCAATCCACATTGCCCAGCCCTTCCAAAAAATTGACCATACGGCAAAAACAATCATACCGAAGCCAAAACCCATACCATAATATAACATACATTTTGAGTTAAACCGCCTAAGCGGAATAAATTAATAATTTAATTATACTACTACACAATTTTTATGTAATACAACCTTACAAAAATTAAATTTTACGCAATGTTCGTTGATACTTAATTGCGAATCGATGCGCTTCATCGCGCACTTGAATTAATAATTTTTTGTTTTCATTTACCCAATAGACAAAATCCTTACTTTGATAATTACTAATTATAAAATCATTTTTCTTTCGTTCCGATCCTTTAGCAATTCCGACTACGGGTATATTAATATTCAAAGAGTTAAGTATTTTTTTTGTTCGATTAACTTGAGGCATACCGCCATCAATTAAAAATACCTCGGGCAACGGCCAGTCTGTATGTTTTAAACGCCTTATCAATACTTCGCCAAGACAATCGACATCGCTTTGGCCTACTACAGTTTTAATCTTAAATTTACGATACTGCGATTTATTCGCCTCATTATTTTCAAATACCACCATACTCCCCACTTTGCCAGTGGTTCCTAAATTAGAAATATCATACCCTTCAATCCTTAAATTTCTGAGCTTCCTAATTTCTGAATTTCCTAATTTTTCATTTTCCACAAAACTCTTATTTAGTAGCGCTACATCTTGTATCCTATTTAATTGCCTAATTTGATCTCGCAGTCTTCCCGCTTCTTCAAACTCGTGATTTTTAGAAGCTAACTTCATTTCACGCTCTAAATTTTTTAGTAAACTTTTTTTCTTCCCACTTAAAAATTGTACTAACGGCTTAATCACTTTCTTTTTATATTCACTTGGACTAATTTCTCCGATACACACACCCAAACACTGTCCTAATTGACGGTAAAAACAAGGTTTACCTTTGTCTGATTCACAAGTGGAAATATAAAATAACTTACGAAGCAGACTCATCATTTCTTTGGTTTTTAAACCAGGATAAGGACCAAATGTAAATTGAAAATTTTTAATTTCTAATTTCAAATTTTTAAATTCGTGTTGTCTAATAGTATTTACTCTTGGAAATTTATCATTGGTTATTACAATATAATTCCAACTCTTATCATCTTTTAAATCAACATTATACTTTGGCTGAAATTTTTTAATATAATTTGCCTCTAGAATAATCGCTTCCAAAACCGAGTCTGTTTGGATAGTTTTTATATCTACCACCTTATGTATCATCTGCTCAATCGGACGTGATGTCTTAGTGCTAACAAAATACGACTTTACCCGATTCTTCAAACTTGTAGCCTTACCTACATAAATAAGTTCTTTTTGAGAATCAAAAAAAAGATAAATACCTGGTTTATCTGGAAAACTACGAATATTGTTTTTAACAACTACCATACTTTGCTATTTTAAGCGCTAATTGATATAATATAATAAATTAAGTAATTTTACAAACAAAATGACTACAATAGAATTTTTGCGACAATTTAGATTAGGCGGATATGCATTATTTGATTTTATCGCATCGTTTCTAGGTATTTGGCTACTCTCTCCACTCCTCACAAAACTCTTTTTAAAAATGAGGATCAAAATACCAAAAATCAATTGGATTTTTCTTACCTTACCAATTGGTATTATTGCTCACTTGTTAGTAAATACAATCACACCTCTTACTAAAAACTTTCTAGACCTTAGCGGACACTACATCTTAAAAATATTAATTTTGGTTCTAATATTTTTTGGAATAAGAGGAATTAAGATAATCAAAAAATAAAATTAATAAATAAAAAATTCCCCTATAGGGGAATTTTTTATTATAAAACTTTTTTCAAATACTCCCCAGTATAACTTCCTTTTTTTCGCGCCACCTCTATTGGTGTCCCAGTTGCTATCACTTCTCCACCCTTATCCCCTCCTTCTGGCCCCAAATCAATTATCCAATCGGCGCATTTTATTACATCTAAATTATGTTCAATTACCAATACTGTATTCCCTTGGCTTACCAAACGCTCAAGCACAATTAATAATTTACGCACGTCTTCATAGTGCAAACCAGTGGTTGGCTCATCTAACAAGTACAAAGTTTTGGTAGTGCCATGTTTAGCTAACTCACGAGAAAGTTTGATACGCTGCGCTTCACCACCAGACAAAGTGGTGGCAGATTGGCCCAAAGTTAAATAATCTAAACCTACCTCGTTTAATATTTTTAGTTTATCATAAATCACCGGGATATCACGAAAAAAATCTTCAGCGTCTTCAATAGTCATTTCCAAAACATCAGCAATATTCTTTCCTTTAAAATCAATCTGCAAAGTTTCTTGATTAAACCTTTTGCCTTTACACACATCGCACACTATTTGCACGCTAGGTAAAAAATGCATTTCAATTTCCAAAAATCCCCTACCTTCACAATTTTCACATCTTCCCCCTGGTACATTAAAGCTAAAACGACTAGTACTAAAACCGCGCATACGCGCTTCTGCAGTTGAAGCGAATAATTCGCGAATAAAATCATAAGCTTTGGTATAGGTGGCTGGATTAGAACGCGGTGTACGACCAATTGGACTTTGGTCAATAGTAATAATTCGATCCAAATATTCTATACCAAGAATTTCTTTAAATTGCCCCGTTGGTTTATTTAAATGATTAAATTTATTAGATACTGTTTTTTGAATAATATCGCGCATTAAAGTACTTTTGCCAGAACCAGACACACCAGTTAAACAAACAAAACGACGCAACGGAACTTCCACATTAATGTTTTTTAAATTATGTTCTGTAGCGCCTTTAATTTTTAATTTTGGAGTCGAACTGTCAACTTTACGACGTTTTTCTGGTAAAGGAATTTTTACTTCTCCGCGTAAATATTTACCAGTAAGTGATTTGGCAGGATCGCCAAATGTTTTACAATCAATTAAGGGATCCTTCGACTCCGCCCTTCGGGTTCCGCTCAGGACGACAGACTTTGTTGGGCCGCTATACACTACTTCTCCGCCATGTTTTCCAGCGCCGGGCCCAATATCCACTATCCAATCACTGACTAAAATTGTATCTTCATCATGTTCGACCACAATAATAGTATTACCCACGTCACATAAATTACGCAGGGTCTTTACTAATTGATCATTATCTTTTTGATGTAAACCAATTGTCGGCTCGTCTAGCACATACAAGGCACCTACCAATTTTGTACCCACTTGCGAAGCCAACCTAATACGCTGTGCTTCACCACCACTTAAAGTGCCTGCTGTACGATTTAAGGTTAAATAATGCAAACCTACATCATACATAAATTGCAAACGATTGGCGATTTCTTTAAGCACTGCTCCAGCGATTTCTTGTTCTTGCGCCGGCAAAGACATTTCTGTTTCTGCAAAAAAATCCCGCACTTCGCCAATATGCATACTTACCACTTCCCAAATATTTTTGTTATTAATTTTTACACTCAAAGCAGTTTCGTTTAATCTTTTACCATTACATTTTGGGCAAACTTCTTCAGAAAACAAAGTTTTGGTACCAAGACCAGTACAATAATCACAATAGCCATAAGGACTATTAAAACTAAACAATCGTGGTTCGATTTCGGGAAAACTAAAACCGTCTTTGGGACAAGAATATTCCGTAGAAAAAATCTGCTCTTCGCTATCTGGAAAAATTACTGTACAAAGCCCCTTAGACAAACCCACCGCAGTTTCTACTGCTTCGGCTAATCTTTTTTCTACAACTATTGGCTGTGAACTATTGGCTATGAACTTATCCACCACCACCTCAATCGTATGTTTGGTATTTTTTCCTAAAACAATTCTTTCTTTTAAACTTTTCATTTTACCATCTACCCGCACTTCCAAAAATCCAGAGTTATACATATCATAAAGCATCTGATAATATTCTCCTTTACGTCCGCGTACTACTGGTGCCAACACAATTAACTCGCTAACTTTATTAACTTTATAACTTTCAACTTTACGGACTACGCGTTCTGTCATCTCATCTACTGTCATTTTTTCAATTTTTGTTCCACAAATCGGACAATGCGGGGCACCAATACGCGCATACAAAACACGTAAATAATCATAAATCTCGGTGATAGTAGCAACAGTAGAACGCGGGTTAGCGCTGTGTGCCTTTTGATCAATAGAAATAGCCGGCGACAAACCAGTTATTTCATCAACATCTGGTTTTTGCATACCACCCAAAAACTGTCTGGCATACGCAGATAAAGATTCGATATACCGACGTTGACCCTCGGCAAAAATAGTATCAAAAGCCAGGCTCGATTTTCCCGAGCCAGAAAGCCCTGTAAACACAACCATCTTATTACGCGGTAACTCTAGATCTATATTCTTTAGATTGTGCTCTCTCGCTCCATGAATAATTATTTTATTTTGCATAAAAATGCCAAAAAGCCCCATCACGGGGTTAATTAGGTATATCTTAAAATATAAAGAACAAAGTAATTATACCAAAATGGTATGTTTTGTCAATAAATTAGACAGCTTAAAATATTAGATATATAATATTGTTAACCTTTGGTCTGTATATCTATAACTTATGTCTACTACTTCTAAAGTTACTTTAATAGCTAATATTTGTTTAATACTTCTTGGATTTAGCACCTTTGCTTGGGGGGTTAACATAACTAAAAAAAATATCTGGATAAAAGAAACCTACCAAAAAACCACTGGTACAGTTTATGATATTAAAACTGAATACAACTATGGCGCTGAAGTAGCAGCCGCAATGGATTATTTACAAATTGAATTTGGTTTGCCAAGTGGAGAAATAATAAAATTTACTAATGATTATAATCGAGAAAATATTAAGCACAAAATTGGCGACGTACTTCCAATTTATTATAACCCTGCAAATCCAAAAGACGCTTACGTAGCTGATTATCGATTTTTATTCACAACAGCAGGTGTATTGATTCTTATGGGCGGAGTTTTAATTATCTACCCCGGACAATATGTAATAAAATATTTTTTTGACAAAAAAAATAATACCCAAAACAAAAAACGGCCTTAAGCCGTTTTTTTAGTTTGTTTATTTAATTTGTAAATTTCATCACGCAATATTGCCGCCAACTCAAATTCTAAATTCTTCGCCGCTTCTTTCATTTGACTTTCTTTGTCTTTAATAATTTCTTCAAGCGGTCGTTTGTCTCCAAGTAAATCAAGTTCTAAAATTTTATCCGACGTTGTCCGTTTATTCCTTGCTCCTTTTTCCTTACTCCTTGAACTAACCCCTAATTCTCCTAAAATATCTTTAATACTTTTTTCAATTGTTTTGGGTGTTATGTTATGTTCTTTGTTGTAGGCCAACTGGATTGTGCGACGACGATTGGTTTCGCTAATCGCTTTCTCAATTGATTGGGTAATATTATCGGCATACAAAATTACTTGGCCATTAACATTCCTAGCAGCGCGGCCAATAGTCTGAATCAAACTAGTGGCACTACGCAAAAATCCTTCTTTATCGGCATCTAAAATCGCCACGAGTGACACCTCTGGCATATCCAAACCTTCACGCAACAAGTTTACACCTACTATCACATCAATTATACCTTTGCGAAGTGCGGTGATGGTTTCGATACGTTCCAAAGTTTGAATATCAGAATGTAAATATTTCACCTTATACTTTTTCTTTAATAAATAATCGTTCAAATCTTCTGCCATTTTTTTGGTAAGAGTAGTTACAAGCACACGTTCTTTACTTTTTATACGCTCATCAATACGAATTATTAAATCTTCAATCTGGGATAATTGGCTTATTCCTTTTTCTTTATTCTTTATTCCTTTTCCAGTAACCGGCCTAACGATAATTTCTGGATCAACTAGCCCAGTTGGGCGTACAATTTGTTCCACCACTTGTTTGCTCTCCCCTAATTCATACTCACTTGGTGTAGCCGAAACATAAATAGTTTGATTAACACGTTTTTCAAACTCAACATAATTAAGCGGACGATTATCACGTGCACTTGGTAGTCTAAACCCATGTTCTACCAAAGTATCTTTACGCGCTTTATCACCAGCATACATACCATTAATTTGCGGAACAGTAACGTGCGACTCATCGATAACAGTAAGAAAATTATTATTTACTCCTTTTTCCTTACTCCTTACTCCTTTATTAAAATAATCCAACAAACTAAATGGTGGTTCACCAGCATTGCGTCCATCGAAATGACGTGAATAATTTTCAATACCATTGCAATAGCCAATATTTTTTATCATTTCTAAATCATAATTCACACGGCGTTTTAATCTTTCGTATTCCAAAACTTTTCCCTTTTTCTCAAAGATAGTCAGCTGTTCTTTTAGTTCTTGCTTAATAGTCTTAAAAGCTCGCTCGCGCATTTCTGGACCAGCTACATAATGCTTGGCTGGAAACAACCACATATCACTCGTTTCGTGTTTTACTTTTCTGGTTACTGCATCTACCATTTCAATCAAATCAATCCTTTCAGAAATTTCTAAACGATAAATTATTTCCTCGTTCACTGGCATTACTTCAAAAACTTGTCCGCGCAGGCGAAACTGACCGCGACGCAAATCACTGGTAGTGCGCTCAAATTGCATTTCGATTAATTGCGCCAACATTTCGGTGCGATTTAATTTTTGCCCTTGCTCTAAATGCAAAACTATTTTTTCGTATTCGGTTGGTGAACCTAGGCCATAAATACAAGACACACTAGCCACAATAATTACATCGTTTCTAGTAAGCAGTGCCTGTGTGCAAGCGTGACGGAGTCGATCAATCTCTTCATTTATTTGCGCTTCTTTTTCAATATAGGTATCGCTACCCGGCATATATGCCTCAGGTTGATAATAATCGTAATAAGAAACAAAATATTCCACGGCATTACCCGGAAAAAATTCTCTAAACTCGTTACAAAGTTGGGCAGCCAAAGTTTTGTTATGGGCAATTACCAAAGTAGGTATTTGCACTTTTTCGATAACATTAGCAATAGTAAAAGTTTTTCCCGAGCCAGTAACACCAAGCAAAGTTTGTTTATTCATTCCACTCTCCAAACCAAAAACAAGCTGTTTTATAGCTTCGGGTTGAGAGCCAGCGGGTTTATAAGGAGAATAAAGTTTAAATTTCATAATTAAAATCTAATATCTTCTCACCACCATACTCTCCGCTACTCCAATTAACAGCAAATTAATCATAAGCGACGATCCACCGTAACTTACAAATGGCAAAGTAATACCAGTAATTGGTAACAATCCTAAATTTGCGCCAACATTAACAAATAATTGCCCAACAAACAAAACCAGCATACCACTTACTGCGGCAGAAACAAAGTCATCATCGGTTTGTCGAATAATACGCAGTAACCGCCAAAATAATATACCAAATAAAAATAGAGTTACTAGAGCTCCGGCAAAACCTAATTCTTCGCCAATTACCGAAAACACAAAGTCGGTTTGCGCTTCTGGTAAAAATCGCAACTGACTTTGTGAACCAAAGCCCAAGCCCCGACCAAACCACTGACCAGCACCGATAGCAATAACTGCCTGGGTAACATTATAACCAGCGCCTAACGGGTCGCTAGCTGGGTCGATAAACGTCATAACCCGCGATTTTTGATAATCTTTTAAAAAGAAAAACCAGCCCAAAACCGACACTACCGCAACCACTACAATCAAACCAATAATATAAGCACGTCGCGCCTTAACCAATAACATTAGTGCAAACCAAATAAGACCAATAATCATAGCCGAACCCAGATCTGGCTGCAACATAATTAAGCCTATCATTAATAACGCAACCATCCCCGTACCGAAAAAAAACAATGGGCGCTCAAACCGTCGCCCAAAACTAGAGATTATATAAGCCAAAATTAATATAATGGCTACCTTGGCTACTTCAACTGGTTGAAACGAGAAACCTGCAAAAGCAAACCAACCGCGAGTACCACGAATAGTAGAACCAAAAACCAACACCCCAATTAATAAAATTACTGATGCCAAATAGAATAATTTTGCGTAAGAACGATAAAAATTGTATTGAAAAGTGCTAGCTAAAAAAAGCAGTACCAAACCGATACCACCAGCAATCGCTTGTTTTTTAAAATATACTAAAGTAAGACCACGTGATAAATCTATACTATAAACAGCTGCCAAACCAATCGACATTAAAAGTATAACTACCACCAACAACAGCCAATCAAAACTTCGTGTCGAAAACTTAGAAAAATTAAACATACAATTTACTTCTCGGGCGGCAGGAAAACTGTCGGATCATAGATATCCAATAGTGGATAAATTTTAAGATCTGTAACACTTAAATTAGGTACAAAACTACGCAAATCAATATCGCGAGTTTCTAAAGATCTAAAATTGTCTAATTCAAGAGGTAAAACCCCCACTAAATTTCCATTTTGCAATAATTCTACTACAAATTTGGCCGCCACATAACCAAATGGGTTGTTATTTGTTAATTTAAACTGTACCACATTAGCACTAGCCTCTTCTTTGGTCAAGGGACGAGTAAAAACGAAATCGCTGGCAACAAAATCTAATCGCTCCGATTGCCACGTAGGCACATCTAAAATAGTATGATTAGAAATTCTCTTCCAAGCAATATTTTCAATAACAATACTAGCGCCGCTAGCAACACTATCTGATAACCCAAAAGCAACAAAGGGTTTGTTTTCTCCTGCTAATACCACGCCCCGACGCAAATGGGTAGATTCTTCGCCAGAAATAAAATAATAATCAAAGTATACCACATGACGAGGATTAGGATTTTCAATCCAAACCAACACATCGGTTTTTCCTACCCCGCCTGGTAATAACTCTGGATTAGAGACAGCAAAAGGTTTAGGAGAATAGTGAGCGTGAATAGAAGTATAATCATAAGTTTGACTAAGATTTTGATATAATTTTTGATCAGCCGTAATTCCAAAAATTAAATAATCACCCCACTGCCACAAACTAAAACCCCAAAAAATAGTAATCAAACCAATTAACGTACCAACTGCAATTCGATACAACAAAACCTTATTTTTTACATACCATATCCCCCACTTTAATTCTTTACTAGTAAAATCTCCAGAAGGATCAACATAATTAACAAAATTAACTGGCTTAATTTTATTATTTCCTGATTTCTTTTCCGCTTCGGCAGATAAATGATTAATCATTGGCTCGCCTTCTGGTTTGCTAATCTTATGATATATATTTAAAGCCATAAAATATTAATTTAAGACAAATATATTATAGCAAAATTATCCACTTTAAACAATTCGCCTATTTAAAAACAGAAAAAATCTCCTAAAATTAACATCAAAAATCACCGCTTTGTCACTTCCCTAACCCTTTGGCGGGACTTGTCCTTATCTTTGATTTATGATAAAATATAACCATTAATTGTAAAAGATTGTGTAAGCAAAAAAAATATTGCTTCATATTTTAAATGTTAAATATTTATGCCTTTAAAGAGAATAATACGAGGGGTAATTAAAACCAGCAAACCAAAAGTAAAAAAAACAGAAGCAAAAACCATAACAACACCAGTGCCAGAACAAATTAAAACCCCACCAGCAGTTGCATCCCGCACAACATCAATAAAATCTAAAGTTGATTCCTCTAGCTATAGTGCCAAAAATATTACGGTTTTAGAAGGTTTAGAAGCTGTACGTCGTCGTCCTGGTATGTATATTGGTTCTACTGGACCTACTGGTTTACACCATTTAATTTGGGAAGTAGTAGATAACGCTATCGACGAAGCTATGGCCGGATATTGTGATACTGTTGAGGTTTCTCTGCTCCCCGATCATACGGTATCGGTACGTGATAATGGCCGCGGTATCCCAGTGGACATTCACCCTCAACTAGGTGTTAGTGCTTTAGAAGTAGTTTTAACCAAATTGCACGCTGGTGGTAAATTTGGCGATGGCGGATACAAAATCTCTGGCGGCTTACACGGTGTTGGCGTTTCGGTAGTTAATGCTTTGTCTATATATATGAAGGCCGAAGTACATCGTGAAGGAAAAATTTGGATGCAAGAATTTAAAATTGGTAACCCACAAAAAAATGTAAAAGCAGTTGGTACTTGTAAAGATACCGGCACTACTATTACTTTTAAAGCCGACGACACTATTTTCGAAACCACTAATTATGAATGGAAAACGATTATTGACCATTTACGTCAGTATGCCTATCTTACAAAAGGCATCCGTTTAATTATTCATGATTTACGTACTTCTGAAGAAAAAACCGAAGATAAAACTGCCCTTGATTTTCCATTACCTACTTACCAATTTCACTTTGAAGGTGGTGTAGCCTCCTACGTTCACTATCTCAACCACAATAAAACTGTAAAAAATGAAAATATATTTTACACTCAAAAAGATTCTGATGATGTTGGTGTAGAAATTGCCTTACAATACAGCGACGAATACACCGAATCTTTATTCGCTTTTACCAACAATATCCATAATCCAGATGGCGGCACTCATGTATCTGGTTTTCGTAACGCTCTAACCCGTGTCTTAAATAGTTACGCCCGCAATAAAAATATCTTAAAAGAAAAAGATGCCAATTTAACCGGCGATGATGTTCGTGAAGGTCTAAATACAATCATCTCTATAAAATTACGTGAACCCCAATTTGAAGGGCAAACTAAATCTAAGTTGGGCAACACTGAAGCCAAAACTGCAGTCGAAACAGTAATGAACGAACAGTTCGCTATCTTTTTGGAAGAGCATCCAAAAGATGCCGAAGCAATTATTGGCAAGTGTTTACTAGCATCGAAAGCCAGAAATGCTGCCAAAATGGCTCGTGACACAATCTTACGCAAAGGCGCTTTAGAAGGTTTTACACTGCCAGGTAAATTAGCCGATTGCTCTTCACGCGATGCTACCCATTCTGAATTATATATTGTAGAGGGCGACTCCGCCGGCGGCTCGGCCAAGCAAGGCCGCGACCGTGAATTCCAGGCAATTTTACCACTACGCGGCAAAGTGCTAAATGTAGAACGCGCCCGATTAGATAAAATTTTAGCTAACAACGAACTAAAATCTTTAATTATTGCACTAGGCACAAACATTGGCGAACAATTTGATATTACCAAATTGCGTTATCATCGCATTATTATCATGACCGATGCCGATGTTGATGGCGCCCATATCCGCACCCTGCTTCTTACTTTCTTCTATCGCTATTTCCCAGATCTAATCAATAACGGTCATATCTATATTGCCCAACCACCACTTTACAGTATTAAAGCTGGTAAAGAAATGCAATATGCGTTTAACGATGAAGAAAAAGAAAAAATCTTAAGTGAATTAAGTAAAAATAAAATAAAATCCGATGCTGCCAAAGGTAAAACTAAAGCAGAAAAAACAGAAGAAACCGAAGAAGCTGAAAAAACTGAAGAACAAACTGGAGAAAAAGATGAAGCTGTAGCCGAGGCTATTATGATCGGTGGTGTTAAGGTAGGCATCCAGCGTTATAAAGGTTTGGGTGAAATGAACGCTGAACAATTATGGGAAACTACCATGAACCCAACTAATCGTGTTATGAAACAAATTGGTGTAGAAGATGCAGAAATAGCTAATGAAACCTTTGAAATCCTAATGGGCGAAGATGTAGAACAACGTAAAAAATTCATCCAAACCCATGCTAAATCGGTTAGCAACCTTGATATTTAATCACCCCTTGCCTTGCCTTTTGGCGAGGTATTGACAATTTAACAGCTTTGGTGTATGATTACAACATAAATCAGCCACCAGGCTGTTTTAAAAAACCTAAATTATATATGAATATAGCTACTTCTATCAAAAATTATTTTATTGGCTCTTATGCTGAAATGAAAAAAGTAAGCTGGCCCACCAAAAAACAAACCGTCAATTACAGTTTATTGGTAATTGGCATGAGCGTTGGAGTCGCGATTACCTTTGCTATTTTAGATTATATTTTCAATTGGGGCATTACTGCCTTAATTATTCGTTAATTATTAGATATTTTGAGATTTTAAAGCCTTACTAGTTTATTATAATATGGCCAAACAAACCCTAAATCTTGGTCGTCGTTGGTATGTACTTCATACCTATAGCGGCTATGAAGAAAACGTAAAACATAATTTGGAACAACGTATCGAATCTTTTGACATGCAAGATAAAATTTTTGCTGTTATGGTTCCAAAAGAAAAAAAGATTAAAATTAAAAACGGTAAAAGAACCACTGTAGAAGAAAAAATCTTCCCTGGTTACATTTTGGTAGAAATGATTGTAACCGATGATTCTTGGTATGTAGTACGCAATACCCCAAATGTTACTGGTTTTATTGGTTCTGGTACTACCCCTACCCCAATTGATCAAAAAGAAGTAGAGTCGTTATTAAAACGCACTGCCGATGGCGATCCACAACATAAAATTGATGTAGAAGTAAATGATGTTGTACGTATTGTTGACGGACCATTTAAAAACTTTGAAGGCAAAATCGCTAATGTTGATGCTGAACGTGGTAAAATTAAAGTATTGGTTACCATGTTTGGTCGCGAAACACCAGTAGAATTAGACGCTTTACAAGTAAAAAAGATATAACAAAAGAAAGGTGGTCATAATTTGACGCTTCTCACTTTTCTAAAAGAATTAATTTAAAAAAATATATGGCAAAAAAATTAATTACCCAAATCAAATTACAAATTGTCGGCGGTGCCGCCAATCCAGCCCCACCAGTTGGTCCAGCTCTTGGTCAACATGGTCTAAATATCCAAGGTTTTTGTAAAGAATTTAACGACAAAACCCAAGATAAAAAAGGCGAAGTAGTACCAGTAATTATCAATGTCTACGCCGATCGCAGTTTCGACTTTATCATGAAAATTGCACCAGTAGCCGAATTGATTAAAAAAGCCGCTGGTATTAAAAAAGGTTCAGCCAAACCTTTACAAGAAAAAGTTGGTAAAATTACCAAAGCTCAAGTAAAGGCCATCGCCGAACAAAAAATGCCCGACCTTAATGCCAAAGATCTAATTGGTGCTATGAATATGGTAGAAGGCACAGCTAAACAAATGGGTGTAACGATTGAAGGATAAGAAATAAATTAAAAAACCAACGACTAACGTTGGTTTTTTGTTTTTAAAATTATTCTTTAAACAAGGCTTTTAATCTATTCATTTGTTCTTCTCTACTTACTTGTGCGCCTTGTGTAAGTGGAGCATTTAATCTAGCTCTTATCTCTCGCGCATAATCTTCTTTTGCTACTTTTGCTACTGGTGTTGTACTTTCAACAACTTGGCCACTTGCTCTTCTTCTAATAACTGAGGAAGATAATGCTTCTACCACACCTTCTTTTTTTGGTTTGCTTGGAGCATTTATTATTCTAAACCTTTCATCATCGCGATGTGAACTTAAAATTTGCGCATGTTCTCCCATATTGTTGTAATTATTTGGCTAAATTAAGCCATTTACCTATACATTATAGCACATTTTTAGCGTTTTGTCAATCTAAAAAACAAACATTGCATCGCCAAAACTATAAAAACGATAATTTGCTTCGACTGCTTTTTTGTAACAATCTAGAGTAAATTCTCTGTCACCCACAAAAGCAGACACCAACATTATTAAAGTAGATTCGGGTAAATGAAAGTTGGTAATTAATGCATCTACTACTTTAAATTTAAAACCAGGGGTAATAAAAATATTAATATCACCACTAAACGCTTCTAAACTTTCCCGTTTGGCAAATATCCCTTCCAAAGTTCGCACTGCCGTTGTACCAACCACCACCACTCGCCTACCTTCAGCTTTGGCTGCGTTTATTAATTGCGCATTTTTATCGGTTAATTCTACCCATTCGGCGTGCATTTTGTGCTCTTCTACTTTTTCTACTTTAACTGGCAAAAATGTACCAAGACCAACATGCAAAGTAACCTCGGCAAATTCTATTCCCTTATTTTTTAATTTTTCTATCAACTCTTCGGTAAAATGAAACCCCGCTGTCGGCGCCGCCACCGACCCTTCTTCTTTTGCATACACAGTTTGATACCGTTCAACAAGTTGTTCCTTATTCCTTGCTCCTTGTTCCTTAATATACGGCGGTGTTGGCACTTCACCATACTTATTCGCTTTTGTTCGCACTGTAATATCATCATCTTGAAATTGCACCAATACCGTACCGTCTTCTTCTTTGGTAATTACTTCCGCAAAAAAATCTTCGGCAAAAACTACTTTCATACCCAAACGTAATTTTTTACCCGGCTTGGCCAATACTTTCCATACTCCAAAATTTTCCATTGGCCTAACCAAAAAAATTTCAACACTTGGCTCATTTAAAATTCGATCCGTTAAATCTTTTCCCTTTAAGTCAAATACTTCTTCATCTAAAACAAGTACGCCTTTTAAACGTGCTTTAAACACTTTAGAATTGTTCCAAACCAACAAATCACCCGGACGTAAATATTCGATAATATTAAAAAACTGCCGGTGATTAATTTCTTTCGTCTCCCGATTAATCACCAAAAGTCGCGATTCATCACGCTTTTCTGCTGGAGTTTGAGCAATTAATTCTTTGGGAAGATTGTAATTAAAATCCGAAGTTAACATAATTCAATAGTTCACAGCCAACAGGTTTTAGTAGCTATGAATTTATACTTATTAATTTAAAAACCGCGCTCGGTTTAGACCGTGTTCTTCTAGTGTTTTAGCATAATGCATTTTACCATCGGTGTCACTCATAAAATACCAGTAATTATTTTGGGTTGGATAAAGCACAGCTGTGATAGCCACCAACCCAGGATTACTTATAGGCCCAGGTGGTAAACCCGGATATTTATAGGTATTGTATAAAGAATCTATTGCCTTATCTTTTCCGGAAACTGCCGGATCATTTTTGCCAGTAATATAATTTACTGTGGCACATGATTGGAGCGCCCATTTAATTTTATTCCGTCGCCAAAAAATATCTGCTACTAACGCCATATCTTCTGGTGTACGCGCCTCTTTTTCTACCAAAGAAGCCATGGTTAAAATCTCGTGCCAAGAATGGCCAGATTCTTTTTCTATTCTTCGAATTTCTTGATAATCAACTTCGTCATTTCTTTGCAATAATAACTTGACAATTATTTCACGCAAAGCAGCATCTTTGTATACTTGATAAGTATCTGGGGCCAAATACCCTTCAAAACTTTGTAAGGGCGGCCGATTGGCAAAATCATTGGCTAATGACGGTATTTCTGTATTCCATGGTTTAGAATAAACTTTAGCTGGTTCACCAGTATAGCGATAAACTTGACTGGTAGAAGAAGCAAAACCTTTGTTTACCAAATATTCTGCCACTTGTCGTAAATTCCAACCTGGTATAATGGTTAAAGTAACTTCTGGCCGTGGTGGCAGTGGAACATATTTCGGATGGGTACGTCGATAATACCAAAAACCACCAGCTAGTGTTGCTATAATAAAACCAATCAAAATTAAATTTATTTTTTTATTATTCATCTTCTTTTTCTAAAATATCAAAATTTTTTTCGGCGTGATAATATTTTTCTAGGGTATCGGTGGGAAACCATTGGCCACTGTGACAATGGGAAAAAATTACACCAGTGGGTGAAAGTTTTTCAAAACAATCACGCTCAATCATACAAAAACCTTCTGGCAAAATTTCTAAAATTTCTGGCTCCATTACATAACCGCCCGCGTTATTTAAGTTAGACGGCGCTGATTCTTTGGTGGGTTTTTCGACAAATCGTTTAACCCTGCCATCTTCTAATTCGGCAATACCATATTGGGTTACATCTTCTACTGGAAAAAGTGCTAAGGTGATTTTGGCGCCAGTGGTGGTGTGGGTATTAATAATTTCTGTCCAATCAAAATCTGCTAAATTATCTCCATTAATTACCAAAAAGGTTTCGTTAATACCACGCGAAGCTTCACGAATAGCACCACCAGTACCAAGTGGCTCATTTTCTACACAATAACTAATCTGCATCCCCCATTTATTACCATCGCCAAAATACTCTTTAATTAAATCGGCCCTATAACCGATAGACAAAATAACATCGGTAATCCCATGTTTTTTAAAATTTAATAATGCATGTTCGATAATTGGTTTGCCTTTAATTGGCAAAAGTGGTTTTGGAGTATTTTCGGTAAGTGGCCGTAATCGCGTACCCAATCCACCGGCAAGAATGATCGCTTTCATGTAAACTAAAAAACTTATTTTTAAATTATTATTTGTCCCGACATGAAGTACGGGATTCCACTGATGTGAAATAAAATATAATACCCTAATATTGCTAATAAACCAGCTAAAACTACACCACCCACAATATCTAACGGATAATGTAAACCAGCATAAACCCGCCCCCAACTAACCCACAAAGCTAGTAGTAACAAAGCCCAAGCACCTGGTAAACCAAAAATTAATGCTAAAAAAAATACTAACCAAGCACTAAAAGAATGATCCGAAGGAAAAGATTTCCAGTTGCTAAGCGGGGTAAACAATACACGGCTTTCTGGGTGGTATATATGAGGCCGGAATTCTTTAACTAAAAAACCAATTATAAAACTTATTCCAATACCAATTAACCATAGCAATAAAGAAAAAATGATCGGGAATAAAACCTCTAATTTACTAATATAGATACTAGCCAAAAACCAACCGCCCATAGCAATTATTACCCATTCTGCGCCAGCACGCCCAAAAGCATCAAACCAGCGGTTTTTGCCTACTAAACTATTGATTTCAAGAAACAAATCTACATTTTTACTCATAAATATAATTAAATCAGTGCTTTTATAATATCATTTATAACTCGGCCTGACAAGGGAAAGAAAACAAGGGGTAACAGCTATTGGGCTTGAAAAATTCCTAATAACTGATATAATCAATGCATATTTTGCGCCTGTAACTCAGCGGTTAGAGTGCCACCCTTATAAGGTGGAAGTCGATGGTCCGATTCCATCCAGGCGCACTATGAATGCAAAAACCATAAAAATCAAAACTACAGAAAAAACTCCCAGCCAACGGCTTGATGTTTTTTTATTGGAAAAATTAAAAATTAGTCGTTCTCAGGCACAAAAAATGATTAGCGCTGGACAAATTACTGTTAACGGATTGCCACCAAAAAAAGCGGGAGACAGAATAAAAGCCACAGATAAAATTGAAATTGAAAAAATTAAACGAATAACAACTGGAAAGGAACAAGGTGGGGTAAACGAAATTAAAAAAACAAAAATCAAAAAAGAAAAAACTGCTCCACTAAAAATAATAAAAACCACGTCAGATTATATTGTAATCGAAAAACCCACTGGACTTTTAACCCACCCTACCCAAGCCGAAGAAAAAGAATCGGTGGCAACCAACTTAGCTAAAAAATATCCAGAAATTAAAAAAATTGGTGACGACCCAATTCGTCCAGGTATTGTGCACCGGTTAGATAAAGACGCTTCGGGGTTGTTGGTGGTAGCTCGAACACAAAAAATGTTCAACCATCTAAAAAATCAATTTAAAAATCATACAATCGACAAAGAATATTCAGTATTAGTACACGGCAAAGTGGCTAGAGAATGGTCTACTATTAACTTTCGATTAGCTCGTGGCCAAAACCAAGATCGTGTAGTGGCTGTACCGCTAACCAAATATGGTGTAAATACCGAAAAAGGCAAAGAGGCTTTAACCGAATTTAATATCGCCAAACATTTTGTAAATTTTACTTTATTAAATATCAACATTCACACTGGTCGTATGCATCAAATTCGGGCCCACATGCTGGCCTACAACCATCCGGTTGTTGGCGACCCGTTGTATTTTCAAAAGAAACGAAAAAGTAAATGGGACGAGGTTTGCGGACGACTATTTTTACACTGTACCAAATTAGCTTTTGTAGACCTGGATGGCAAAACCCAAAAATTCGAATCACCTTTACCAAAAGAATTAAGCGAATTTTTAAAATTACTAAAATAGTATGCAACATTCTGGTCTTATTGTAATAATTTCTTCTCCTGGTGGTGGTGGCAAAGACTCGGTTATTCGTGGTTTGCTTAAAATATTTAAAAAATCAGTTAAACTTATTACGATCACTTCGCGAGCCAAAAGACCGCGAGAAAAAGAAGGTATCGACCAATTTTTTATCTCGGCTGAAGATTTTGAAAAAAAATTAAACACCGACTATTTTGTTGAATACAATAAGTGTGCAGGCAACTATTACGGCACACCTAAAAAACTTTTAACCGAACTTCAAAATAATTACGAAATTGTTTTTACCAATATTGATGTTAATGGAAAAAAGCATTTCGACGAACTTGGTATCCCCCATTTATCCATTTTCCTCTTACCCGAAAATACCGAACAGTTACGAGAACGCGCCGTCCGCCGGGGTGGTATGACCCCCGAAATGATTGAAGAGCGAGTAAATCTGGGTTTAGAAGAAATAGCAAAATCCAAAACCTATGATTACAGAATAGTCAATCGTGAAGGTGAAATAGACGAAACTATCCTAAAAATAGCGGAAATCATTAAAAAACACCTTACTAACCCCTCTCTTAAATGAAGCCATTGACAAAAATCAGGTTTTAGGGTAAAATTAACCCACTTTAAATTAATCACTTCATATATGACCGAAGAAACTAAAATAGTTTACAAGCCAGGTATGGCTGTAAAGGTTCATCAAAAAATCAAAGAAACCAACACTAAAGGTGAAGAAAAAGAGCGTATTCAGATCTTTGAAGGTTTGATTATCGCTGCTCGCCATGGCAACGAACCAGGCGCCACCATTACTGTACGCAAAGTATCTGAAGGTGTGGGTGTAGAAAAAATCTACCCAATCCATTCACCAGTAATTGCAAAAATAGAACTGGTTCGCGAATTCCGTGTTCGCCGCGCTAAACTAAACTTTACTAAAAACACTAAGTTTAAACGCAAGTTAAAAGAAGTTAAAAAGGCAGCCAAGAAAGAAGTTAAAAAATAATAAAACAACCCTGCACCAGAACGGTGCAGGGTTTTTTAATATACTAATAATTACTTTAAAAAATATTATTTCAAATATTTTCCAGTCCAACTGGTTTTTATTTTAGCAATTTGGGCTGGTGTGCCAGCAGCAGTTAACTTGCCACCGCCTTTGCCACCTTCGGGGCCAAGTTCGATTACCCAGTCGGAAGCTTTGATAATATCAATATTGTGTTCGATAATCAAAACAGTATTCCCCTTTTCTACTAATCGGCGTAATACCCCGAGCAAATGTTTTACATCTTCAAAGTGTAAACCTGTAGTTGGTTCGTCTAAAATATACAGGGTTTTGCCAGTAGAGGCTCGTGATAATTCGGTAGCTAGTTTAATACGCTGAGCTTCACCGCCAGACAATGTGGTAGCTGGCTGGCCAAGTTCTAAATAGCCCAAACCAACTTCGCGGAGTAAATTTAATTTATCACTTAGTGCTGGAATATCTACAAAAAACTTAAAAGCTTCTTCGACTGTCATGTGTAAAACATCAGCAATATTTTTGTTGCGATAATGCACCTCTAATGCTTCTTGATTATACCGCGAACCATTGCATTCGTTACATACCACAAAAACATCGGCTAAAAATTGCATGGGGATACGAATATAACCCTCGCCTGCACAAGCTTCACAACGACCACCGCCTTTAACATTAAAACTAAATTTGCCAGCATCATAACCACGTAATTTGGCTTCGGGTAATGCCGAAAAAAGATCACGAATCAATGTAAAGATACCAGTATAGGTAGCCGGGTTAGAACGCGGGGTACGACCAATTGGTTGTTGGTCGATCGAAATAACTTTATCAATATTTTCAACTCCCTTAATGGTTTTATGTGCACCTGGTTCATCTTTGGCGCGATAAAAATGTTGCAATAAATGTCGCGCTAAAATATTTATAATTAAAGTAGATTTACCAGAACCCGAAACACCGCTTACACAAACTAATTTACTAAGCGGAATTTCTACATTAACATTTTTTAAGTTAAAAGCACTGGCACCAACAATTGATATTGATTTACCGATTTTTTTTGTTTCTAACTCATTTTTTTTGCCAGAAACGAACACCTGTGATTGACCAGACAAATAACTACCAGTTAAGGAATTTTTATTCTTTTTTATTTCTGTAAAGGTCCCAGCCGCTACAATTTCGCCCCCATACACCCCAGCACCTGGGCCAACATCTACCAAATAGTCTGCTGCCTCCATCATAGCCGCATCGTGCTCAACCACAATTACACTGTTTCCTAAATCACGCAAATATTTTAAAGTGTTAATTAATTTTTGATTATCGCGAGGGTGCAAACCGACTGATGGTTCGTCTAAAATATAAATTACACCCGTTAAACCAGAAGATAATTGAGTAGCCAAACGCACACGGGTTACCTCACCACCAGATAAAGTATTCATGGCGCGATCCAAACTTAAATAGCCCAAACCCACTTCAGCCAAATTGGCTAAACGTGGCATTAACTCTCTGGTAATGGATTCTACAATTTTGTTTTTTGCTTTATCTTGTTTTATTTGTTTAAGCAAAGCCAAACTTTCTTCACCACTCAAGTTGGCAACATCGGCAATATTATGATGACCAATTTTAACTGATAATGATTCTGGTTTTAAACGCTTACCATTACAAGCCGAACAAACTTTTTCACGCATATATTGTTCGATCTCTTTACGTACATAATCGGAAGTGGTTTCTAAATGACGCTCGGTTAAATCTTTAACCACCCCCGAAAATTTGACTTTCTTACCTTCTACTTCATACAATTCTTCGCCTGTACCTTTTAAAATTAAATCTTTAATTTTAGCCGGCAAATCTGCCACCGGAGTATCTATTGAAAAATTTTGTCTGGCAGCTACTATGGCTAATAATTTTTGATACCAACTTTGATTACCGGTAATACGCGTCCATGGTTGAATTGCTCCCTCGGACAAGGTTAGTCGTGGATTAGGAATTACCAAATCGGTATCTACTTCCATAGTAACACCCAAACCAGTACAACGCGGACAAGCACCATAAGGACTATTAAAACTAAAACTACGAATATCCAGCTCTGGCATTACACGACGACATTTGGGACATAACCCAGCAATCGAAAAAATTAATTCTTGTTTTCCAAGCCAAACTAAAATTAAACCATTGCCTAATTCCAAAGCAGTATCCACCAATTTGGCTGGATCTTGTTTTTTAATATCACTAATTTTACCAATCAAAACCGAAACATCGTAGTTGCGTCCAGATTTAAAATTATGTTGAAGTAAATCATTAATTTTAATTAAACTACCATCAATATTAACCCATTCGTAACCCGAACGTTCTACTTTGTCTAACAATACTCGCGGTTCAACTGCGCCACCACGAATAAGCGGTGCAAAAACTGACACTTCACCTTTACGCGCCAATTTACGAACATTTTCCATAATTTCGCCGGCAGTAAAAGATTCTACTTTTACACCACAATCCGAACAATATTGTTCGCCCGAACGAGCAAATAGCAAACGTAAGTAATCATAAATTTCGGTTACAGTACCAACAGTAGAACGAGGATTTTGGGTAGAAATTTTTTGATCAATTGCGATTGTGGGCGACAAACCATCAATACCATCAATATCTGGTTTATCGCGCACTTCCATAAACTGTCTGGCATAGGCCGACAAAGATTCGGCATAACGACGTTGGCCTTCGGCATAAATAGTATCAAATGCCAAAGAAGATTTGCCCGAGCCAGACAAACCAGTAATTACTACCAATTTATTTTTGGGTAATTCTAAATTAACATTTTTTAAATTATGCACTCGTGCCCCCCGAATAACAATTTTATCTTTTTTCTGATTAATCATAGAAATAATTATTGTAAATATTTATCATAAACAACACGATCTGCGTCTTCGTCGATATCGTGGATAAGATTACTATCAATACTAACCACAATACCTTTTTCTAAATCTTCAATCGTATAATAATATTGGCTTTTGTAATTACCAAACTTAAAATCACTTTGTCGTCCCCATCCACCCCAATCCATACGTGTTTCGTCACCCAAATCTATGCCGCCTTTACCTATAAAATGATTTTCATCAAACGAAATACAATCTTCATTCATCTGTAATAAGATCACAAGACCCCTAAAACCTTTATGATTATCAACACAATCTTGTTTTTCTGCTTTTGCGTTAGCGACATCAGCAGCAAAATTAAAATATTTATCGCCATTTGGTAAAACACCATAACCACCAGCACTAACTTTGCCTAAAGAAGTGTAATCATTATCAGCGCATACAGCGTATAGTGTAGTCTCGCCGATGTCTACTGTATCCGCTTCCCAACCTTCAACACCCAAGGGATTAATACAACCAGGTACAAATGAAACTTTTTTGACCACCCCAGCCACATTGCCTGCCACACAACTATAACCTACATTAGTACCATAATTAGGAACACAGACCTGCGGATTGCCTGGACAAAATGTACCGGCACAAGTAGCGCTGCCCGAACCTTTGATAAAAAATCTTTTACCACAACCTAATTCTTTATTTTGTAATGGGAGAAATACAGCATCACTTGAAGCTGCCGCATTCACCTGTAAACCATTATCCGCCGCAAAAGCAAAAAGGGTACCTTTTGGTAAATCCGAACAATATTCTGGCGCAACCTTGCTTTCTCTGATCAGCCAAACTTGTGGTAGACGTAAACCTACTAAAGCTGGATTGATAGTATTTAAAATAACATAAGACATGTAAGCAATAAACAAACCAATTAAAGCGCCACCAATTCGTTTTTTTGAGCTACTAATTGATTCGCTGTTACCACCTGATGTTACCCATTGAACACCGGCTACTATAATCATTATTACTGCCAAAATTGCAGCAATGCCGATAGCATAATTGTAATTAGTTTTAATAAAATCACCCAAATGTAAAAATTCGGTCTTACCGCCAAAAGCAATTTCGGTGGTTACCACCCCCGACGGTAAACATTTGCCCCAGCCAGGCTTGTTGCACGGTTCTTCACCAGGAAAAAATCCCTTACCAGCGGTGGCTACGTTAATTCCAAGTTTCTCCCGTGCAGCAGCGCATTCATCTTCTTCCCAACAAATTGGATTAAATTCTGGAGAAATTTCCCCGCTACCACCACTGCCGCTAGGACTAACTGGTAACATAGTCGGATTAACAACAGGGCTAGTGGCAACACCACTACCAGAGGTGGCCCCAGTAACAACACAACTAGAAGCACCCGTATGTCCACCAGCAAGAGATCCATTCCAATCAACAGCCAACTGCGGGCAAGTTTCTTTAATTACAGCAACCCCTTTATTTTGATTGGGGAAAAAAGAAGCCAGCTCAGTTATAGGACAATTAGACTGGTCAATTTTATCCATAATACTAGCTATGGAAACAAAATCTGCATTTAAAGGAAACTTGATCGTTTGACTAATACTACATTGTGGACCAGTAATAAAAAAACTACAGGAACATTCGGCGGCAGCAAAAATTTTTGACGGCACCAACAAAAATACCACGAAAGCAACTACCAATAATTTACGAAACATATTTTTGGTAATTTAGAATTATAATTTACTAAAAAATTGATCCCAAACTTCAAGTGGGATAACTCCTTCTATTTTTTCTCCGTTAACAAAAAAGGTTGGAGTACCCCTAACCCCAAATTGTAAACCGTCGGCATAATCACGATTAACTCTTACCGTAGTATTGCGATTAGCTAAACAAGCTTTTAAACGAACTGCGTCTAAATTAAGCGCTGGCGCAATTACATTTTTTATTTCTTCATCCGATAAAGTAGCTGGTAATTCTGATTGCCTATTATATAAATAATCGTGTGTTGGCCAATACAACCCTTCTTCATATGCACATTCGGCTATAGTTGCTAGTTGAGTAGCACCAGGATGCAAAGACTCCACTGGGAAATTACGGATAATTAATTTTAATTTATTTCCATATTTTTGCACCAAATTTTTTATAATCGGTGCTTCCGCCAAACAATTAGGGCATTTAAAATCCACAAATTCTACAATTACCACCTCTGCATCGGCATTACCCAAATACGGGGCATCAGTTCTTTCTAAAATTACTCGATCGGCGCTAACATTATTATTAGTACTGGTAGATGCAGTAAAGCCACTATAAATCTTTTGTGCCAAAATATCCCCTCGCCCCTGTTTTATCTCCCACCAGTAACGACCAACCACAGCCAAAAAAATCACTATTGCTACCACTAGCACTCCTCCCAAGGATAGCAAAGTAACTCCCCACCAAGTTTGACGTAAAGACATATAAAAAGTGTTAGATTTCAAGCCAAAGGATAGTATACCATATTTCAAAAAAAATCAATACCCCAACGAAGGTGAAACGAAAATGCCTGATATCTAATTCCTAATAAAATGCTCGATGTCTAAATAACTAAATTTGGCCATCTCTCATTAGACATTTTATTAGAAATTAGATATTAGCAATTAGATATTTAATAACCCTATAAAAATGATGGCTCTTAATTTTTGCCATCACCCGGTTGACATGTCCTCATAAAACTGTTATACTACTTACACTAATCTAATATCTTCTTTATGCAAGAAACTGTTTTTAACATTATTCAGCTAGTTTTAGCCATATTTCTCACTATTTTGATCCTTCTACAGCAAAAAGGTACTGGTTTAAGTGGGGTTTTTGGTGGTTCTAGTAATGTTTATAGCACCAAACGTGGCGTAGATAAAATTCTTCATTTTGCCACCATTATTACTGCTATCGTCTTCTTTGGTACAGCGCTTCTGCGTCTAGCTCTTTAAAAGAGTCTCCCGCCAAAAAGGAGGCCACTTCTAATAATTTTACTTCTTTTCCATGAATTGGAATATATCTTCTTTAATATCCAAATTAAAAAGGAACAAAAAATCTGGTAATAATTTGGATCAAAAATTAATCCAAAAAATTCGACCCCGTTCTTTACCGACTTGGACTCAATTTAAATATTTAACAAATTTCTTAAACCCCAAAGAAATGCGTGTTTTTGTATCCGCTATTATTTTAGTAGTGGCAACCATTTTGAGTTGGGGTACGATTTTTGTTATTCAACACTCTGGTACTGTGCCCAAACTCGGCGGCGAATATTCCGAGGCTTTAATTGGACAACCTAAATATATTAACCCTCTATTTGCTTCTATCAACGATGTTGACGCTGATATTTCGGAATTAATTTTTTCTGGACTTTTTCGTTATGGACCCGACCAAAAATTAATTCCGGATTTAGCAGAAAATTATACTGTTGGCAACGATAACAAAACTTACGATATTACTTTAAAACAAAATATTTCTTGGTCTGATGGTAACCCCTTTACTGCCGGCGATGTAGTATACACTTTTGAAACTATTCAAAACCCAGAAGTTGGTAGCCCCCTACTTTCGGCCTGGCAAGGGGTTAAGGTAGAAAAGATAGACGAATTTACGGTGCGCTTTACCCTAAAACAACCTTTTGCACCATTTTTAGAGGCCCTAACTACCGGAATTTTACCAGAACATGTCTGGTCTAATATCAACCCCTCTAGTATTAAATTAGCACGTTATAACCTACAACCAGTTGGAACTGGTGTTTGGCAATTTTCTAAAATGGTTAAGGACGAGTCTGGTTATATCCAAACTTATACCCTAACCCAAAATAAACATTCTGCTGTTAAACCATACTTAAACACAATCGTTTTTAAATTCTTTAACAGCTACGTCGAAGCCGCCAGCGCTATCCGAAGCCAAAATTCTTTGGCGATTAGTTTCTTCCCTTACAATTTAAAAGAAAAAATTATTGGAAAAAATATTATTGCCTATCCAATTTATCTACCACAATATACAGCCCTATTTTTTAATCAAACCAATCAGCCAAATTTAAAAAATGCTGATGTTAGATTAGCCTTGGCTAAAAGCATAAATAAAAACCAACTTATCCAAGAAGTTTTTGCTGGCGACGCAAAAGCTATCCAATCACCAATTTTGGCTGGTAATTTAGGATACAACCCGGATCTAAAAACTATCCCCCTAGACCTAGAAGCCGCTACTAAATTATTAGATAAAACCTGGGTAAGAATACAACCCGAAGAATATTTTAAAATTCGTCGTGATACTTTAATAAAAACTTATCAAGCCCGCATTGATGCAGTTACCGAAAATAGTAGCTCTACCCCAGAAATAGTTTCCTCTACACTAGAAAATATTGAAAAGGAAATTAACCAAACTATACGTCAAGAAATGAGCTCCGAACAAAATTTTTATCGTCGTGATACCAAAAATAATTTACTACAATTAACTATTACTACTGCTGATACCCCAGAATATATTAAAACTGCCGAATTAATTGCTACTATGTGGCGCTCTTTGGGTGTTCCTACTGCTATTCAAACTATCAACAGTCAACAAATCACTAAAGAAATTATTAAAACTCGTAATTACCAAATATTATTATATGGAGAAATGGCTGGTGGCGACCCAGACCCGTTTCCATTTTGGCATTCTTCCCAAATCGACTACCCTGGGTTAAACCTAGCAATGTTTTCTAACCGTGACGCCGATAAAATTTTAGAAGACGCTCGAGGCACCACAAATGAAGCAGAACGCGGTAAACTTTACCAAAAATTTCAAGATATTCTAGTAACCGAAGTACCAGCTATTTTCCTTTACACACCTACTCATATCATGGCTATTAATAAAGAAATTAAAGGTGTAAACATTAATCACATCATCAATCCAGCTGATCGTTATCGCCAAATCAACGAGTGGTATATTAAAACTGGTTGGCGTTGGAAGTAAACCAAGGGCGGGTGGCGAAATTGGTAGACGCGCAAGTTTCAGAAGCTTGTGGGGGCGACCCCTTGGAGGTTCAAATCCTCTTCCGCCCACAATGATACCTAAGAGTTTCCGCCCAAGGCGGACCAGCCTCGGGCTGGCGAGTCTCTCCGTGCCCACGATATTTTCTTCAAATATTATCCAAATATTAAAGAAATATTAATTTTTATATTAATGTATCTTTACATATTAATTAACAGACAACAAATAGCAAATAGCAAATAACAATTAGCAATTAACAAACGGTAAGTAAATAATAATTCATAGTTACAAATCCTATTGGCTGTGAACTATTGGCTACGAACTAATTAACATAAATTTATGATAACAAAACATACAACCGAAACAAAAACTACACATCGACCACAATCGCATCGTCGTCCTAACACTCACAAACCTACATCTAATTCTTTTGCGCGTTTTCGTGATGAAGAAAACAATAAATTAAAAGTTATTGTTGTCGGTGGTTTAGAAGAAGTCGGACGCAATTGTACGCTGCTAGAATATGGTAATAACATTATTATTATCGATATGGGGCTACAATTTCCCGAAGAAGATATGCCTGGTATCGACTATATTATCCCCAATATTAGTTACCTAAAAGGTAAGGAAAAAAATATTCGTGGTGTAATTATTACCCACGCTCACTACGATCATATTGGTGGTATCCCCCATTTAATTCCCGCTCTTGGCTACCCTCCGATTTACGGCTTACCATTAACCAACGCCATTATTAAAAAACGTCAAGAAGACTACAAAGATCTTAAACCACTTAATATCCACAATCTTCATATTGATGACAAATTACGTTTAGGTTGTTTTGATTTAGAATTTTTTCATCTAAACCATAATATTCCCGATTCGATGGGCATTGTAATAAAAACACCAGAAGGTGTGATAGTGCACACTGGTGACTGGAAATTCGATTACCAGCCAGCCGGTGAGCAACCTGCTGATTTACAAAAAATCGCCCGAATAGGCAGCGAAGGTGTAATGGCACTTTTATCTGATTCTACCAACGCTTCCCAAGTTGGCCATCAAATTTCTGAAGCAGAAGTAGGTACCAACTTAGAAGAAATTATTGGAAAAGCACCAGGTAGAATTATTATTGGCACTTTCGCATCACTCTTAACTCGTGTTAAACAAATTATTGAAACTGCAGAAAAATTAGGCAAAGTAGTGGCCTTGTCTGGTTTTAGCATGAAAAGCAACGTAGCCATCGCCAAAGAGTTAGGCTATATGAAATTTAGTCCAAAAACTTTAATTGACATTCGTCAAATTGATCGCTACCCAGCAAACAAAGTGGTAATCGTTTGTACTGGCGCACAAGGCGAAAAAAATGCTTCACTAATGCGTATCGCTAATGGCGAACATCGTGAGGTTCAATTGGTTCCTGGCGATACTGTGGTATTTTCTTCTTCAGTTATTCCTGGCAACGAACGCACTGTGCAACGTCTAAAAGATACACTCTTTAGAAAAGGTGCTGATGTTATCCATTACCAAATGATGGACGTGCACGCCGGCGGTCATGCCAAAATGGATGACGTTAAATTAATGATCCGCTTAATCAACCCAAAATACTTCGTGCCAATTGAAGGTAACCATTTCTTACTACATTATAACGGCAAAGTTGCCGAATCAATGGGCTTCAACAAAGACAATATTTTTATTGCCGATAATGGCCAAGTAATGGAATTTACAAATGGGACGGGTAAATTAACCAAAAGCAAAATTTGTTCTGATTATGTTTTTGTAGACGGCCTAGGTGTTTCTGACGAAACTAATGTAGTTTTACGTGACCGCCAAGTATTAGCCGAGGATGGAATGATTGTAGTAATTGCCACTGTAGATTCGAAAACTGGAAAATTAGTACAAAACCCAGATATTATTTCTCGCGGTTTTGTATTTTTAAAAAGCAATAAAGAATTAATTGAAGACCTTCGCCATCGTGTAAAAAAACTGGTCGTTGATTCCGACCCACTCTCTTGGGCCGACACTAACTACATTCGCAATAAAATTCGTGATTATGTTGGACAATTCTTATATACTAAAACCGAAAAACGACCAATGGTTCTACCAGTAGTAATTGAAGTGTAATAAAAAAATAATTAAAATAAAAATACCTCCGAGACAATACTCTGAGGTATTTTTTATTTAAAAATTTTTTATACTCTTACTATTGCTGTATTAGTGTGATTAACTACTCTGTAATAAAAAAGCTTAATAATCTCTGTAACAACAAAATAAACTGCTACTATACCTAAAATTAAAAATAAATCTTCAAAAGTTGGGGCTTTAAAATGGAAAAAATTCGAACCAAAAACAGTATAGGGCAAAACAATCGTAGTAATAATCGCCAAAACACTTAACCCTACTAAAGTTAATGAGGCTGGTTTGGCACGAAGACAGAAGAAGCGCGTACGTACTGAATAAATTAAAACTAGTTCGGTTAAAACACTACCGATAAACCAATTAGTTTGCAATACTTCTGGTGTATGCTTATAAAATAACGCAAAAAATATAAAATCAAACACCGTGCTTACTATTCCTAAAAATATCGCCATTAATACTACCTCTCTTACGTTATAACTTTTAGGGCTACGCAACTCTGTAGTATCAACTGTATCTGCCGCAATAGCAATCATAGGAAAATCTGACAAAAGATTGAGAAGCAAAATTTGCACTGGCAACATTGGTAAAAAAGTAATCATAAGCGAAGCAATAGCAATCGCATAAAAATTTCCAAAATTAGAAATTAAGGTAATTTTTAAATATTTAATAGTATTAGCAAAAATTTCTCTACCTCCTTTAATACCATCAATAATAACTGCCAAACTTCTATTTAATAATACGATATCAGACGCCTCGCGAGCAATATCAGAGGCCCCCTCTACAACCATAGCCACATTGGCTAATTTTAAAGCTGGTGCATCGTTAATGCCTTCACCTAAAAATCCTACTTCAAATTTCTTTTGTAATAATTGGATAATTAAAAACTTTTGCTGAGGTGACACCCGAGCAAATACATGATATTTTTCAACCGCCTTTTCTCTTTCTTCTTCGGACATATTTTCTATTTCTATTCCAGTAATCACTTCCTCAAAAGATTTAACTAAACCAACACTAACTGCCACCGCACCAGCTACTTCCCGTGCGTCACCAGTTAAAATTTTAATCTGGACACCTAAATTTTTGGCTTGTTTTAAAGCACTCTTAGTTGAAGGCTTAATTGGATCAATAAAACTTATCAACCCCAAAAACTCTAAATTGTCTTCTTCTTTAATTATCTTACAATTACTAGTTTCAATCTTTTTAAAACCAACAGCTAAAACTCGCTGCCCAGATTGACCAGATTTTATTACCCGTTCCAGCAATTCTTCTTTTTTAGTTTTGTTAATTCCACGGCACAAAGATAATACTTCTTCTGGCGCCCCACGTGTAATCAAAACACATTCATCATTGGCCTGTGCCAAGACATCATTACGGCGACGTACTGGATCAAAAGGAATTTCACGTAGACGGGTAAAGTTTTTAATTTTTTTTCGGTCAATTAAGGATAATTTTTTCCACAAAGCTATATCAAAAGAATTATTAGGTTCGGTATCCTTATCGGCCAGAAAAGAAGAAGCTAAATTAACATAAAAAAGACATTTTTTAGGATCTTCTGCCATCACCGAGCTTACTTCTAATTTATTCTCGGTTATAGTGCCTGTTTTATCGGTACATAAAATTTCAATACTACCCAAATCTTCTACTGCCGACAATCTCTTTACTACCACTTTATCCTTAGCCAATCGCAAGGCTCCACGAGATAAAGAAAGAGTGGTAACCAAAGGAAGAGCCTCAGGGATAACACTAACCGCCAATGCAATCGAAAATAAAATCAACTCAACAATATTAGCTTCGCGCCCTTTAATCAAAATATTAGAAACAAACAACAAAACCAAAATTACTATTATCATTTTAAGAATAAAGGTACTAAATTTAGTTATCCCTTTTTCAAAAGCGCTTTCTCGATTTGTTTCTATTGTTAGTTTAGCCACTTCGCCCATAAATGTACTACGACCTGTCGCAATCACTACACCCGCCCCTCTACCACCTGCCACTATAGTACCAGAAAAACCAAGATTGCTGGCTTTGTGTATTTCGTCTGCAATTTTGCTTAACGCTTGATGTCTCTTCGCCATCGGCACTGATTCTCCAGTTAAAACCGATTCATCAATAACTAAATTATCAACTTCTAATAATCGAATATCCGCTGGAATTACATCACCCGTTTCAATCATAATAATATCTCCGGGCACCAATTCAATTGCTTTAACCAAATTATCTTTTGCATTTCTGTGTACTCGGGCCCGAGCCACTACATATTTTTTTAACAAACTTAATGATTTTTCAGAATGATATTCTTGAGCAAAACCCAAAATAGCATTAATTGCAATAAACCCCAAAATCATAAAACCATCCACATTTTCTTTTAAACCAAAAGCTAAAGCTGCAGCAAAAAACAACAAATAAATAAACGGCGATTTAAATTGCCGTAAAAAAACTTGCCACAATTTTAATTCTTTGCCGTCAACAATATTTAAACCAAAATTTTCTAATCGTCTATTCGCTTCATCTGTTGTTAAGCCATGAAGATTAGAATTAAATTCAGCTAAAACCTTCTCGGCACTTAAAACAGTATATTTACTAAAATACATAGCATTTTATTTCTTGTAAAAAATTACGTTTCACTTATATACAACTATATTATAGCACAAATAACACAAACTAACCCTATTAAAAAACAGCCGATATGACTGTTTAATCTTTCTTTGATATTTTTTTTACTATTCGCCACAGTCGTCTAAACTCTTTAGTTATTATGCTCTTGAGTGTTGGGAATAATAAAATATTCAGAAAAAACAAAGTAATTATAATAATCGCATCATAACTCTGACGCACCCAATAATCATCACGCAACATTACCCACATACCAAACTCGTCAAAAGTTAATCCCAAACCCACACCGTACACAAATGCCGCGTTCCACAAAGCCTGCGAATCTGAATGCGGACGAAAAATTAATAAGTAAAAACCAACCACTACTAAAATTACCACACCATAAGTAAAGTGATGAATATGAACACCTTTAACGGTTAAAAAGAAATCGGGAAGCAAATGCCCAAGTACTAAATAAACTACTAACCGCGACACCACAAATGTTAGTAAAAAAGAAAAAGTAACCAAAGCTACTAACCGACGGGTAGAAAGAGGTATAATTTTATTCAAATCATCCATAAATCTTTTACTAAAAAATTATTTGCAACTACTTTTTATTGACATCTATGTATAGTTTATCAAAAAAACAGCCTTGCGTCTATTGCATATTTACATCGACCAACCCACACCCCCGTTGCTCTTATTTTATTTTTCTACTATAATACTAATATATTAAAAACTAAACTTAAATATATGTCTGCCCCAAAACTTAATGTCGCTTTTTACGGCATCTGGCCAGAAATGAAAGATTACGTACGTTCTAAAATGAGCGGCTTCCACTGCACTATCTCTGGCAAAAAAGTAAGCGTAGAAAATTTAAAACCAGAAACCGACATCTTAGCCGTATTTGTAGAATCACCGGTTACCAAATCAATGATCAATAAATTGCCTAAACTAAAAATGATCGCAGCCATGAGCACAGGTTATGATCATGTAGATATTAAAACTGCCAAAATAAAAAAAATACCTATATGTAATGTGCCAAGTTATGGCGAAAATACAGTGGCCGAACATGCTTTTGCCTTACTTTTAGGTTTAACACGCAAACTTTTCTTATCAGTAAAACGAGTTAAAGAAGGCGTATATGATTTTCACGGCTTACGTGGTATTGATTTAAAAGGAAAAACTATTGGTGTGATTGGCACTGGACGCATTGGTATGCATGTAGTTGAAATAGCTAAAGGATTTGAAATGAATGTTTTGGGTTTCGACCCGTTTCCTAATAAAGAAATGGCTAAAAAATTAGATTTTACTTATGTGTCTTTAAACAAATTACTAGCGCAATCTGATTTTATTAGTTTGCACACCCCTCTCTTTCCCGAAACTTATCACCTCATTAATAAAAAGAATATTAAAAAAGTTAAACCCGGAGCCTATATTATTAATACTGCTCGAGGCGGGTTAATCGACCCCGAAGCACTAGTTTGGGCGCTGCAATCAAAACATATTGCTGGCGCCGGTTTGGATGTTTTGGAAGATGAGGGTTTTATACAAAATGAAGAACAAGTTATTAGTGGTGACTGTACAGAATGCCAAATGAAAACTAATTTGATGAATAATATTATCATCGATCACCCAAATACAATTGTTACCCCACACAATGCTTTTAATAGCACCGAAGCATTACGTAGAATTGTTGATACTACTATCGAAAATATCCGCGCTTTTGTTAAGGGCGAAACTATTAATGATGTTACTGCACCAAAAAAGAAATAAGCGTTGTTTGAATTCTTCTAAATTAAAACCCTGCACCAGAACGGTGCAGGGTATTGTTGGCTATAAGCCGAATTTTGTATCCCAATAAATTGGGCGACGATCATTTATCTAGTTCTAATGTTTCCATTAGAATCAAAGCGAGCTAACTTTCTGAATCCCGTCTAAACAACAGGAAACATTGCTCTTGCACGCAGATAAGGATTTAGCCGTTTCACCCCTGACCTTATTTCCCTATGGCCAGGATTAAGCTATTATTCCTGATTAATCAAGAATACAGGGTTTAGCTCTCTAGACCTTTTCAAGCCTAGACGTCTCTGCTCGCACCTCGTGGATTGCTCCAGGCGGGCGTTACCCGCTATCCTTTCTAGCTTTCGCTAGAGGCGTGTTCGGACTTTCCTCCCCGCCTTTACAGGCAAAGCGATCATCCACCAACAACCTGGCTATTATAGCACATTTTGGCTTATTTGTCAATATATTTGACCAAAAACTAGCTTTAGCGTAAAATATAAACACGAAATCACTGTAATCATTTTCTAATTAATATGAAACGTTTTGAACTAATTTTTACTTTTCTTCAACTTCCTTTAGATTATTTAATGCTGGTATTAGCTGGTTTTACTGCCTATTCCTTACGTTTTTCTGATTTAATTACATCTATTAGACCAGTGCTTTTTAATCTTTCTTGGAACAGCTACTGGCCAATGGTACTTGGTGTGGCGGCTGGTTGGATTGTTATTTTTATTTTTTCTAACCTCTATACCATTAACCCTAATCGCAAATTTGCTGCCGAATTTACTCGTATAATTCTTGCGTGCTCCACTGGTTTTGCTGCTATTACTATTTATGTATTCTTTACTTTGCAAAAATTTGATTCCCGATTCTTGGTTTTAGTAGGTTGGATTATTGCTATGATTTTTATTATTGTCGAACGAATGCTACTACGCGGTATCAAAGCCCTACTCTACCGTGCTGGAATAGGACTTCGTAAAGTAATAATTATCGGTAATCAAACTATTAGTCAAAAACTACAAGAAACTTTTTTATCCAAATCATATTTGGGTTATAAAGTAAGTGGAATTTATGAACACTTTGATAAAAACACCTCTACCGCTATCCTAGAGACAAAACCAGACGAAATTTTATTTACCGATCCCCGTGCCAACGAAGAAGAAGTTTTAAAAGCCATTGATTTTACCAACGAACATCATATAGTTTTTCGATACTCAGCTGATTTATTTTCTACTATTTCTACCAACATCTCTGTTTCTACTGTAGCCGGCATTCCGATTATCGAATTACGCCGCACTCGCCTAACTGGTTGGGGAAGAATCAATAAACGTTTAATGGATATAATATTTAGTCTTATTTTTTTAATTATTTTATCCCCTATTTATTTAATTATCGCGATTATTATTTTAATCGAAACCGGCCGACCAATCATTTATAAAAACGAACGGGTAGGCCAAAAAGGATCAAAATTCTTTACCTTAAAATTCCGTTCCATGTTTCAAAAAGATTGCACTGGTCTACAGTTCGCTAAAACTTCAGCAGACGCGTTGCAAAAAGAACAAGAATTAATAAAAAACCAAAGTATTAAAACTGGGCCAGTTTATAAAATAAAAAATGACCCCCGAGTAACACCTTATGGTAGATTTATCCGCCGTTGGAGCCTAGACGAATTACCACAATTTTGGAATGTTTTAAAAGGCGATATGAGTTTGGTGGGTCCTAGGCCACACCAACCTCGCGAAGTAGACCAGTACGAAAAACGCCATAAAATTGTATTAGATGCCAAACCTGGCATTACTGGTCTCGCTCAAATTTCTGGACGTAGTGATTTAAATTTTGAAGAAGAGGCTCGCCTAGACACTTTTTATATTGAAAATTGGAATTGGCTGCTCGACCTAATTATTTTACTCAAAACCCCATTTGTGGTAATTAAACGCAAAGGTGCGCTATGAAATTAGCCCTAGTCCACGATTATCTCGCTCAAGACGGAGGAGCAGAAAGAGTGCTTAAAGCCTTACACGAAATTTGGCCAGAAGCACCAATTTTCGTATTGTTTCACGACCAAAAAAAAATTAATTGCTACGACAGAGAAAAAATTAAAGAATCTTTTTTAACCCACTTACCTTTTATAAAATCGTCATTCCAATGGTACCTGCCTTGGATGCCAATGGCTACCGAACGCCACGACCTAAGCGAATTTAACGTAGTTATTTCTTCTAGTAGTGTTTTCGCCAAAGGCATTATTACCTCTCCCCAAACCTTACACATTTCTTACTGCCATACCCCAGCACGCTTTCTGTGGGCAGATAGCCATGAATACTTAACGGACTTAAAACGTAGCCGATTTGTAAAAATAATTTTACCTAATTTATTACACCGTCTCCGCCTGTGGGATCAAATGAGTATGCAGCGAGTAGATAATGTAATTGCCAATTCAGAAACCGTACGTAAGCGAATTAATAAATATTATCGCCGTGATAGCCAAGTACTACACCCACCAGTAGATACTCATCTTTTTTCTATTAGCAATAATATCGCAAATTATTTTGTAGCAGGCGGACGTTTAGTACCATACAAACGGTTAGATTTAGTCATTAAAGTTTTTAATCGCCTTCAACAACCGCTAAAAATATTCGGCACCGGACCAGAACTACCCTACCTTAAAAAAATCGCTAAAGATAATGTAGAATTTTTAGGCAAAGTTACAGAAGCAGAAAAAGCCAATTTATTATCGCATTGTCAAGCTTTTATTCACCCCCAACTGGAAGACTTTGGAATTACTCCAGTTGAAGCAATGTCTGCTGGTCGCCCTGTAATTGCTTACGGCGTAGGTGGAGCAACCGAAACCATTATTCCAGGAGAAACTGGAGTATTTTTTCACAAACAAAATTGGGAATCACTTTTAGAAACAGTAATAAATTTTGAACCAAACCAATGGGACACAAATAAAATCCGTGAACAAGCGCTTAAATTTAACAACGCTCACTTTAAAGAAAAAATTCAAAAATATGTTATCGATCATTACGAAGAATTTAATAAGGGTTTAAACCAAACTTCCTTAGCAATTTTATGAACATCGGTATCGACATTAGACCATTAATGGATAAAATAAAAACCGGCGTGGGAGAATATACTTTTGAACTCCTTAACGCCGTTTTTTCTATCGATAAAACTAACCAATATTTCTTATTTTACAATTCTAACAAAAATATTTCAGCTAATTTGCCAAAATGGAATTATGACAACGTACATTACGTTGGACTAAACTGGCCAAATAAACTACTGAGTTGTTTGCTATTCTTAAAAATTTTAAAACTAAATAATTTAGCACAGAACCATTATTTTAAAATTGACCTTTGGTTTTCTCCTAATCTAAACTTTACCAATCTTTCTAAAAATATCCCTTACATTCTTGTTATCCACGATTTAACCAACGAACTCTATCCGCATTTTTTTACAAAACGTCAACAGCTTCGCTACGAAATTATTCGACCAAAAACCCAATGCCAACGTGCTAATTTAATTATTACCCCTTCCGAAAATACCAAACGCGATTTGATTAATTTATACGACATTAACCCTGATAAAATTAAAGTAATCTACCCTGGATTAGCCTCTACTTTTGTCGCAAATAATACCCAGCCAGTTGATTTGGTAAAAACAAAATATAACCTACCAGAAAAATTTATTCTTTTTTTAGGAACAATCGAACCACGAAAAAATATTAATGGATTAATTGAAGCATTCGAACAGTCCTATTCAAAACTCCCTGCCCCCCACTCTTTGGTTATTGCTGGCGCCCCTGGTTGGAGAAATAAAAATATTTATAACAAAGCCCAGTCTTCTCCGCTCAAAGACAAAATTAAATTCATTAATTATATTAATCCGGAAGATAAACCGGCGCTTTATAAAACAGCCGCATTATTTGTTTACCCTAGTTTTTATGAAGGCTTTGGCTTTCCTGTACTAGAAGCAATGGCAAGCAGATTGCCAATAATTACTTCAAACCGATCTTCTTTGCCAGAGATAACTAACACACAAGTCTGTTTGATTAATCCAAATAATCCAACTGACATCGCCAAAGGAATTACTTCTATATTAAACAACACAAAAAAACAACCACGAGAATATAAGATCCAAAAATTTTCTTGGAAATTGGCAGCCGAAGAGTGGCTTGAATACATAAAAAACTTATGAAAATTTCTTCAAAATTTACTATAACAACATTGGCTATAGCTTTGGTATATTTTATTCCCACGACCTCTGCTATTAACAACACCCCCACTACTATTGATCGCCACCTGCCACACCCCCAAATGATCGCTCATGCTTTGGGTGTTATAGATGGAATTCGTTATTCTAACAGCTATGAAGCTCTAGAAAAAAGCTACCAAAATGGTTTTCGATTTTTTGAAACTGATATAGAACTTACTGCGGATAATAAATTAGTTTTGCTCCACGATTGGGATGGTGTAATTCAAGATTTATATGGAGCTCCACCTAAAATATACACCCTGGACGAATTTAAAAAATTAAAAATTCGTGAAAAATATACTCCACTTACTTTAGACAATTTACTTGTTTGGATAAAAAAACACCCAGACACATACTTTATTACTGATACTAAAAGAAAAAATTTAGTAATATTGAATAAACTATACCAACAAAGCGGAGAATTATCCGCCCATTTTATCCCTCAAATTTATAATTTTGAAGAATATGACACGGTTAAAAAACTAGGGTATTTCGATATTATTCTTACCCTTTACACCCGCGATTATAAAGCGCCGGCATTAGTTAATTTTGCCCAACAACACAAACTCTGGGCAATTACCATGTCTACCGATAGGATAAAAACTTACCCCAACTTACCCGCAGAATTAACAACCGTAAATATTTTTACTTATTCTCATTTGGTAAATAGTCAAGAACAAATGACTAATCTTCAAAAACAAAAAATCGGAGGTGTTTACACTTCCGATCTGATACCAAATTCTGATTAACTTTTTTAAAATACCCCAGCAAACGAAGCAACTACTAAAGTTATTGTAGCAATAATAATACCAATAATTGTTGCCCAGGAAATTATATTTCCAACTAATTTATTAACATGCTCACCCATGATTTTTTTATTATTAATAATTTTCATGACAAAAATTAAAATAAACGGCAGCAAAATTCCGTTAATATCCTGCGACCAAACCATAATTTTGATTAATGAAACTTTGGGGATAAGAACAATTAAGGCTGGTAAAATAATGGCAATTAAAATAATACTATAAAAAGTTTTGCCGTTTTCCCATGTAGTATTAAAGCCCGACTCCCAGCCAAAAGCTTCACAAAAAGCATAGGCGGTAGCTACTGGTAAAATAAAAGCACCCAACATAGAGGCGCTAAACAAACCAAATGCAAACAAATATTGAGCCATATCTCCGGCTAATGGCCGCAAAGCCAACGCAGCATCAGCGGCATTTTCAATTCTAACACCATGTTTGTAGAGGGTCGCGGCAGTACTAATAATAATAAAAAAACTAACTATGTCGGTAATAAACGCTCCCAAAAATACTTCCCCTTTTTCGGCACGATAATGTTTGATGTTTAAACCTTTGTCTACCACATATGATTGAATAAAAAATTGCCCCCACGGAGTAATAGTGGTACCAATCAAGGCAATCATGGTAAGTAAAAATGGCGCTGTCCATTCGATAGTAGGCGTAACCATATCTTTGGCAGCCTGAACAAAGTCTGGTTCAACAATAAAACCATTAATAATATAGACAATATAAAAAGCCGAAAAAATCAAAAATATTTTTTGAGTAGTTTTAAATGAACCCTTATACAGAACAAACCAGACTGATAAGGCTGCTAAAGGTACCGACCAGTATTTACCAATATCAAAAATTGAGAACGAGGCAGCGATACCAGCAAATTCGGCCGTAATAGTGCCTAAGTTAGCAACCAACAGTGCTAGCATGGCAAAAGCTGTCCAGCGCACACCAAAATGCTCTCTAATCAACCCCCCTAAACCTTGGCGAGTAACCAAACCAATACGCACGCCCATTTCTTGGGTAATTGCCAAAGAAAAGGTAATTAAAAGCAAAACCCATAACATTTTGGTACCAAAATGAGCACCTACCACCGAGTAAGTAGTAATACCACCAGCGTCGTTGTCGGCATTAGCCGAAATAATACCTGGGCCAACAACACTAAAGAAGAATAACGCTTTTACCCAATATCTACGAAAAAAATCTTTCATACTAAGCTTTAGGGGCAAGTAACCGCATAACATCATCAATTGTTACTACGCCCAATAATTTTTTACTTTCATCTAATACTACTGCTGTATACAAATCGTATTTAGTCATCACATTCATAATTTCTTCTACATCATCTTCGGGTGACAAGGTTGAGCTAATAGGATAATTTTTTAACAAATCTCCTAGCTTTATATCATTATCGCTAATTAGAAGCCAACGCATCGACACCGAACCTAAAAATACATTACTGGTGTCAACAATATAAATATAAACAATGCTACGCAAACTAGGTGAAGCACGTTTGATTTCGGCAATAGCTTCGCCCACAGTTTTTTCGGGAGAAAAGGCCAAATAATCCAAGGTCATTAAACCACCGGCCGTATCATCTTCGTAAAGAAACAAATTTTCTAACTTTTTTACTTTTCCTTTTTGAATACGATTTAAAAATAATCGCGCTTCTTCTTTAGGTAACATTTTCATTAGGTCTACCACTTCGTCGGTAGACATGTTTGCCAAAATGCTAGCCGCCTGTTCTGGGCCTAAGTATTTTACTAATATCTTTTGCAAATGTGGATCAACTTCTTCTAAAACTTTAGCAGCGTCTTTCGCGTCCAATGCTTGTACTAAACCACTACCATGACGTAAACTTAAACTTTCTAAAATATTAGCCAAATCGGCAGGATGTAATTTGGTTAAACTTTTTGCAGCTAAATTTAATTGAATACCTTTGTTATGCACCAATTGGGCGTGGCGCCAATCAATTAAATTGCCTGCCAAAATTCTTTCTAAACCTAACCAAGATAAACCCAAGCGCCTAAGTAACCCCTTGATACCTACATCAATTCCCAACACGCTCATGTGACCATTAAATTCTCCGATTCTCAAATCGTTTACCCGCACTACTCGTGCTCCAGATAAATCAACAATTTGTTGATCTAAAACATTGCGCCGTAAACAAATCCACTCTTCTTCTTTTACTGGTGTAGGTTGGATTTTACTAAACAAAGCATTTAAACTTACTTCTTCTTTGCTTAAAGTTTCTACAAAAGCATACGGAATATATACCAAATCTGGATTATTTTTTAAACGAATTGCCAAAAAACTAACTGGAGCATAATCTCCGGGGGTAGCTTTAACCAAAATATCGTCTAATTTCCCAATTATCGCTTCGGAACTATCGCGTACTTTGCTATTTAACAAATGGCTAATATATGGCATATATTTTTTATAAAAATATCAAAAACAATTACAGTATACTCCGAAAAACCAAAAATGGCAAACAACTGGGGTTGTTTTTTTTGATTTAAATTGATAGAGTATAGCCATGTATTATTATTTACTCCAAATATGAAAATCGGTATTGACGCCCGTATGTATGGGCCAAAACAAGGCGGACTAGGGCGCTATGTTGAGCAGCTGGTTTTAGAATTGGAAAAAATTGATAATCAAAATGAATTTGTAATATTTTTACGTGCTGATAATTGGAATGAATACACTCCGAGTAAACCAAACTTTAAAAAAGTTTTGGCTAATATTTCTTGGTATGGATGGCAAGAGCAATTTAAATTAACGCCTATTATAAAAAAAGAAAAAGTAGATTTAATGCATTTTCCACATTGGAACATACCCTTGTTTTACAATGATCCATTTATTGTTACTATTCACGATTTAATATTACTTCACTACTCTACTCGCCAAGCTAGCACCCTCGGTCCAATTACTTACTGGTTTAAAAATTTGCTATTTAAAAAAGTATTACGCCACGCGGTAAACAAAGCCGAACATATTATTACACCAAGCGAATTTACCAAACAAGACGTAATGAAAAATTTAAATATCCCACCAGAAAAAATCACCACCACCCTTTTGGCACCAAACCAACATTACAGTAATACAACACAACAGCAATTTAACAATTTAACAATTCAACAATTTAACATTACCAAACCATACATACTTTATGTCGGCGTGGCTTTTCCACATAAAAATTTAGAAGGATTATTGAAAGCTTGGAAAATATTTTGTGAAAAATATGGCAATAATTATCAACTAGTTTTAGCTGGCAAAAAAAATTATTTTTACCAAACAATCATTAACAATTTAACAATCCAACAATTTAACAATGTAACTTTTATAGACTTTCCTTCCGACTCCGAACTGTCCTTTTTATACAAAAATGCCTCCCTTTTTGTTTTTCCTTCACTTTATGAAGGTTTTGGTATCCCCCCACTTGAAGCTATGCAAATCAACTTACCAGTCGCCTCGTCTAGCAGCTCTTGCTTACCAGAAATTTTAGAAGATGCGGCTGTTTATTTTGATCCTAACAATTATCCTGAAATGGCTGATACAATTTATAGTGGCTTAACCAACCAAAATTTACGTCAAAACCTGCAAAAAAACGCTATCAAACTTCTGGCTAAATATTCTTGGCACGAAACTGCCAAAAAAACTAGCCAAATCTACTTAATGGTGGATAAATCATCAAATTAATTCGTGCAAAATACACCTAAATAGTGTATAATATTAGCATGACTAAACGAAAAATAAATCCTCGCCCAGAAGTGCGTTGTTGTGCTACCTGTGGCAAACGTGGGCATAATCGCTCCACCTGTCCAGAAATAGCAAAAACAACTAACGTAAAAACTCAACCGACATTTACCCCGGTTAAATTTTTTGTTCATCACGTTACTACATCCTCTTCCCATTCTCCACATGTGGTAAATCTACGCACTAATCAAAGTTCTACTTGGGACAATGTAAATAGCGTGGCACCAAAACAATCCACCAATCCGCTTTACCATTTTTATCACGAACAATCAAAAACATCACCAACAAAAACAGAGATCGCCACCCCACTTTTTGCTGATTTACAAATAAACCAAAAAAATATTACCAAAGATACTATCGTATCTTCCAAACCTCAAAAAATCAAAAAAAACAAACAGAAGAAAGATTATCACCTTAAACAAAAAATATCTAACTTAAAAAACAAAATAAAAGAAAATACTACCAACGCAAACAATGCTGTTAAAAAAGTCATTTTGCAAACTCTGCCGATCAAACGCATGGCTGTTGGCATAATTATCTTAATAACAATAATTATCGCGCCCATTCGAGCTAATAGTTTTTATGAAGATGTTAAAAAAACTACCAATAATATTACCAGAGATAGCACAGCTGGATTTGCCTCTCTTCAAGAATCAACTATCGCCTTAATGCACGCTGATTTATCAACAGCCGAAAATTCTATCACCGATGCGCTGACTAGCTTCGAATCGGCTGTTTCTACTATGCAAAACAAGCATCGTTGGTTGCAAAGCATCGTTTCGGGGATACCTGTTTTAAGTGGCGAAGTACAAAGTAGACAAAACCTAATTTTAGCAGGTCAAGAATTTGCTTTGGGCAATACCTATCTATTAAAAGGCATTGCCGAAAGCCAAGCTAATGCCGCCGATACTGTTACCAGCCGTATTAATACAATTGTTATCCACCTTAAAGCAGCGATTCCAAATTATCAAAAAGCACTCGATCATTTAAGCAGCGTAAAAACTAATACTCTACCCCTTGCCTATCAAGCACCCTTTAATGAATTTAAGATTTTATTTGCAGCCGGATTAAATGATTTCAAAAATTTAGCCGACCTCGGTCAATCAATTCAAGAAATTTTTGGCGGCCAAGGCACTCGACGATACCTGTTGGTTTTTCAAAACGAAAATGAAATCCGCCCCACCGGTGGTTTTATGGGTAGCTTTGCTTTAATCGAAATCAAAGATGGTAATATCGTTAAATTAACCGTACCTCCTGGTGGCACCTACGATTTAAAAGGTCAATTAGACACATACCTCAAACCACCAGATCCGTTATTACTAGCTAATAAACGCTGGGAGTTCCAAGACTCTAATTGGTTTCCAGATTTTCCCGCTAGTGCCGAAAAAATGCTTTGGTTTTATCAACATAGCCGCAAAATTACCGCTGACGGTGTAATTGCAATTAATTCTAGCGTATTGGAAAGATTATTATCCATTACTGGTCCCATTACCGATACTAAACGTGATATAATTTTGGCCCAAAACAGCGCTATAGATACAATCCAAACTATTGTAGAAACTGGACCAGAAAAACAGGCTAATAAACCCAAACAAATTCTAACAGACTTGGCACCGCAATTTATTGAATATTTCAAAAATGCCAAACCAGCCGATTTATTACCATTATTAGTTAATTTAAATGAGGCACTTGGTAAAAAAGAAATCCAAACATATTTTACCGATACAAAAACCGAACGTACAATTCAATCTTTTGGTTGGGGCGGTCAAATTCTACCCACCACCCCTGATCAAGATTACTTAATGGTGATTAACACTAATATCCAAGGACAAAAAAGTGACGCTCGAATAAAACAAACTATCAGCCACCAAGCAGTAATTGAAGACGATGGTCAAATTATCGATACCGTAGTTATTACTCGCTCTCATACTGGCAGAGCCGAAGAAAATTTGTATGGGGCAAATAACATCGACTACATAAGAATTTATGTGCCGGCTGGCAGTCAATTATTATCGGCTAACGGTTTTAGTTGGCCAGATGAAAAAAAATTTCTTGTTCCAGAAAATTATTACACCAACGATGCTTGGTTAAAAACATTAGAAAAAGAAGTGAATATTGATAGTCAAAGCGGCACAAGGATTACTAACGAATTTGGCAAAACCACCTTTGGTAATTGGATTATTACAGAACCAGGAAAAACCAACCAAGTAGAATTTACCTACCGCCTACCTTATAAATTAGATACTACAGATAATAAAAGCAGCTCAATATTAAGAGATATTATTTTACCAAAAGATTTGGCCGCCCATTATCAGCTTATTGTTCAACGTCAGTCTGGTTGTGAAAGTACTTTCGAAAGTCAAATAATTTTCCCCAATTTTTGGCAACCAGCTTGGAAAGAAGGAGATGGTGTAACCTTGGCCAGTAACGGTATAACTATCGAACCAACAAACCTAGAAACAGATAGAAATTGGGGTGTAGTATTAAAGAAAACAACAAAAAATCAATAATTATTATTTAATATTTTATTATGCCAAACGAAGCACCCATATTTTCATCACAACCACTAAAAGAAGTAGCTAAGCCAAAAACTACTCGCCGCCGAACTACTACAACCCGCCAACGGGCTGCTTTAAAAATCGACAAACCAAGTGCTACTACTACCGCTAAAATTGATCGAAAATTAGACTCGATTTATAAAGACGATAATGGCTCCTTGCCAAATATGAAACAGATAAAAATTAAACGCCGAGGTAGCCCAATTTTACGTTCTTTATTCTGGTTATTTCTAGTTGGTGGTTTATTGGCAGCTGCGGCTTGGGCTGGATTTTTTATAATGCCCGCTAACAAAATTTCTGAAGAAAAGGTTGTTCTTAAAATAAACGGCCCAGAACTATTAACCCTAGGCGCCACATCTACATACACCATCGTTTTCGAAAACAAACAAAATATTTCTCTAAGTAATGTAGTGATGTCGGTACGCTACCCCAAAGGTTTTGTATTTTTGTCCAGCTCGTTGGCCGCTCGCAATCAAAATAAAAACGAATGGGACTTGGGTGCAATTCCCGCCTACAAAAAGAACGAAATTACCATTACTGGCTTAACATATGGCCCAATTGATGAAGATCAATCTTGGCGTGTTTTCTTAAATTATAAACCAGAAAACCTAAATTCCGAGTTACAAAAAATGGCTACCCTAATTACAAAAATTAATGCCACACCATTTATGGTTGCATTGGCTGGACCAGATAAGATAACTGTGGGCGACGAAACAGAATATACTATTACTTTAGAAACTAATAACTCTACTTGGCCAACAAAACTATTTGTCGCCCCTACTTGGCCTGCTAATTTTTACATTACCACCTCCACTTTACCAATAGAAAAAACTAATCATTGGTTTTTAATTTCTACCCCAGCAAACGCAACCAGTACTCCTAACCAATATATTATTAAAGTCCGAGGTAAGTTTAGCGACAGTACCGACACTTCGGCCACTACCAAAGTAGCGCTACTATTGCCTACCGATTCTTCCCCTACCCCATATACCATTGCCACAGCTACAGTTAACACTGAATTAATCAAAAATAGTGTTAACCTTGCTATGGCTATTAACGGATCTTTAACTGGCGTTTCTACTCGCCCCGGTGATATTTTAAATATTACTTTGTCCTTAAAAAATACTAGTGGCAAAGATATTAACAAAGCAGTTGTTAAACTAAACCTAGATGCTCCAGCTTACAAAAAAATCAGTGTTTTGGATTGGAACAATATTGTTGATAAAAATGATGGAGATATCCAAGGTCAACAAATTTCCGACACAATTCGTCGTGGACAAATTATTTGGAGGGGCAGTAATATCGCCGCGTTAAATAAGATAAAAAATAACGACGAAATTACAATTGATGTACGTCTACCCTTAAAAGATATAAAGGCTATTTCTTGGAGCAACATTACTGAATATAAGATTATGGCTACAACCGAAATTACCTATGTAGACGCTACTGGCGCTACCCAAACAATTACTGCCAACCCTACCAATCTCATAATTAATTCCGACCTAAACTTAGAAATTCGAGACAAAGTGGAAAATAACGCTAGCGGCAAAGAAGAGCATGCTATTAACTGGGTTTTAACCAATACTTTTCATGCCTTAAAAAATATTACACTATCAGCTGATCTTTATGGCGATATTTCATGGCAAGGTCCGGAAAAAGTTTCTATTGGCACGGTCAATTATGATGATAAAACCAAAAAATTAATTTGGACAATCCCAGAATTACCAGAAAATGTTGATATCGCTGCTCTACCATTTATAGTTACCATAAACCAAAAGAATCCCACCCAAAATTTATTAGTTTCCAAAGTACGGCTACAAGGCGAAGACACCGTAACTGGAGAAAAACTTGATCTGCTAGGAAACGAGATTGGATTATAAAATAAAAATTATTTTAAAAACTTCTTTACTAATTTTTCTGCTAGTTTAAAATCATTTTTACTTATCCAATTGATCCGCTTATTTCGCTTAAACCAAGTCATTTGTTTTTTAGCATACCGTCTGGTATCGCGTTTTAATATCTCAATTGCTTCAGGCAAACTTAATTCTCCTTTTAAATAATACCCAATTTGGCGATAACCAATACTACTCATACTTGGCAAATCCCAAGGATATTTTTTTACTAACTTTTGAGTTTCCTCTAACAAACCCTCATCCATTTGAACTTCTACTCGTTTATTTACTCGTTCATACAACTCTTCTCGTGGCCAATTTAAACCAATTTGTAAAACATTGTATAACGGCGCCGATTTTGTTTGTTGGGGGACAAAAGAATCGCCGTTGGTTATTACCACTTCTAACGCCCTAAGTACTCGTCGGGGATTTTTTAAATCAATCTGTTTAGCGCTGGTTGGGTCAAGACCTTTCAATAATTTTACTAATTCTAATAAAGGTTTTTTCTCTAAACTCTCACGTAATTTTTTATTTGGCAAAACTTTGGGAATATCTAAATTATCTATAATGGCCCATATATATAATCCCGTACCACCAACAACAATTGGAACCCTACCGCGCGATAAAATATTATCGACCACTTCCAAAGCTAATTGTTTAAAATCCGCCAAGCTAAAGTCTTTATCAGGTCTTACAATATCCATCAGATGATGCACCACACCATCCACAACATATTCTTGATTCTTAATTCTTGATTCTCGCCTCTCTTTACACACTGGCTTCGCCGTTGCAATATTCATCTCTTTATATACTTGTCTAGAATCAGCGTTAACAATCTCGCCATTGTATTTTTTAGCTAAAGCAATACCTAGATCTGTTTTACCAGAGGCAGTCGGACCCAACACTACAATAATTTTCGGTAATTTACTTTTTGGCATATTATTTTATTTGCACACCTTTTAGCCTCCACATCTCGGCCTGGTTAATTTTAACTTGCACAATTTGACCAACTAAGTTTGGCGCGCCTAAAAATTGAACGACTTTCATTTCTCTGGAATTACCAGAGCAAATACCTTCATTACACTTCTCTACTAATACCGATACTACTTGTCCGTTATATTTTTGATTCTTTTTTAAAACAATTTCTTCCATCAAATGTTGCAAAATTTCCCAACGTTGTTTTTTAACAATTTTTGGAACATCATCCTTAAACGCTTGGGCAGCAACTGTACCACTGCGTTCGCTATACCTAGCAAGATAAACAATATCGAAATCACATTGCTTACACAAATCCACTGTATTTTGAAATTGTTTGTCTGTTTCGCCACAAAAACCTACAATAATATCTGTCCCGATGGCAATTTCTGGGTTGGTATTTCTAATTTTTTTAATTAAATCAATATAGTATTCACTGGTATAATGCCGATTCATTTTCTTTAAGACTTCATTGTCACCACTTTGTACTGGAAGATGCAAATAATTTAATTGTTTTGGAAAATTTAGCGCTCGAATTTGATTATCATCAAAATATTGCGGGTCGGCAGCAGTCCAGTGAACACGTTCTAAACCATCTATCGAATTTATTATTTTTAATAAATCAGCAAAATCTTCACCGGTACTAGCATGGTAATTGTTTACCACTTGCCCTAATAATACCACTTCTTTTACTCCTGATTCTGCTGCTTTTTTTATTTCATTAACAATCTCTACCACCGGACGATTACGCTCTCGCCCACGAGCATAAGGTACTACACAATAGGTACAAAAATTATTACAACCAGTTTGAATGGCAATACTGGCGCGATATGGTACACCACGACTAGGGTTGATTGATAAATAATCTTGCAAATCGGTAAAACTATTCGGTAATATTTCTGGGTTTAATTCGGCCAAACGTTTGGGTAATAATGTTAATTCTTCGATCGGAAAAAATAAGTCTACGCCAGGCAGTCTTTTTTGAATTTTGCCATTTTTATCTCGCCCTGGCATACAACCAGTAACAGCAATAACTAAATTTGGCTTGTTTTGCCTATATTCTTGCCAATTACGAATAAATCCCCACACTCGATCTTCGGCGCTTTGGCGAACACTACAGGTATTAACAACAAGTAAATCTGCTGTTTCTGAACTTTTTGTCTCTTGTAAACCCAAAGATAACAACAAACTAGCAACCCGTTCGGAATCATTGCTATTCATCTGGCAACCAAAAGTTAAAATGTAAAAATATTTTTGCTCCATAACAACAGAAATCATACTAGAATTAGCCAAAAAAAGCAAGTTTAATTGACTTTTAGGCTAAAATATAATAACATACAGTTATTAAACAATCACTCTTAATATATAATTATATGGCATTTGGAGCCGAAGGTCTGTCACCTAAAGACATCGAAGAATTATCTGCTATACCACAACCAAAAAATACTGGAGAAAAACCTCACTTTTCTGTTCCAGAAAAACAACAAATTACAGAGGAAGTTTTAACAGAAATGATCAATGCGAAATTAGGAAGCTTGCTAGCTAGTACTGGTAATGTATCCGGAAATATTTTAACAGCCAGCGAAAAAAATATATTTTGGAAACAAGAGGCTCCTACACCTACAGAAGTTATTAATTATATAAAAACAAAAAAAGCACAAACTGGTGAAGAAGACTTCTATTCTTTTGCAGATCCAAAAATAATTGAGGATATTATTATTGAAATAGCTAAAGAAAAAAGAATAAAAAGAGAACAAGAAAAAAAGGAAGGGATTAAAAGTTATGAAGAAATACAAAAAATGATCTCCGAACAAAAAAATAATGCGGTACAACCAGAAGAACTAGATAAAAATCCAGCGCCACCAATTTTAAAAACGCCAAAGATTGACCTTGTGGCTGAAGCTTTTAAAACAGAAGGTGTGAAAAAATCAATTTACCCCAATGAAACCAATGAAAAAATTGGTTGGTTTAAAAAAATATTTGGCAAGCAAGAAGTTAATAACACTGCACCAATAATTGTTAAATCAGAAAAAATAAAATCTATAGAATCCGACCAAAAACAATTATCAAAATTACTGCAAAGTTTGAAGGATATTTATAATATCAAAATGGACGAAAACGGCAAAATAGGATTTTGGTCACAAAAGGAGTACAATCGGCTACACCTCTCTGGCGATCAAATGTTTTCTGAATTAATGAATAAAATTATAGCTCTACAAACTAGTTTGGCTCTAGCAAATAGCTCCGAAAAATCAATTACTGCACCGATGGATAGATATAGACAAGATACTAACAAAGATATAGCCAACACCGGTAAAGGTGTAATGAGATAAAAAAATTAAAAAAGACCTTGATTTAAAATTTCAAGGTCTTTTTTATTTAAATTTTATTTTCTTGTTTTTATCTCTTCGGTTACTTTTTTTACAAAATCTTCTTTACTCATTTTTTCCTGATTTTCTTGGCCACGCACCCGGATCATCCATTCTTCGCCAGATAATTCTTTATCCCCCACTACCACAATATAAGGAATTTTTTGAGCCACAGCTTTGCGCACTTTGTTGCCAACAGTTTCATCGGCACTATCTATTTCTACTCTTATTCCTTGTTCTTTTAATTCTAACATTAACTGCTTGGCACCTTCGGCATGCTTGGCAGAAACAGGGGCTAATAATATTTGTACTGGTGCCAACCAAATTGGCCAAATACCAGCATAATGCTCGATTAAAAAGGCCATAAAACGTTCGTGGGTAGAAAGTGGAGCGCGGTGGATAACAAATACTTCATTATTTTCTTTACCACTTTCATCGATGTACTTTAAACCAAAACGTTCTTTGGCTACAAAGTCTAACTGCACAGTTGACATTGTTTCTTCTCGACCAATAATTGATTTAAATTGAACATCAACTTTTGGGCCATAGAATGCCGCTTCATTGTCGGCTTCAATAAATTTAACATCCATCTCTTGCAAAACTTCTCGAATCACCTGCTCCGAATACTGCCAATTCTCTGGTTGATTAACATATTTATCCAAATGATCTGGGCTCCATTTGGATAGTCTAAACCAAAAATTTTCTAAACCAAAAATTTCAAAATATTTAATAATCATTTCTAACACACCTTTAAATTCATCTTTAATCTGATCTTTACGGCAATACATATGTGCATCATTCATTGCCAAACAACGTACCCGGAGCAACCCTGCTAATGTTCCGGATAATTCATTACGATAGCACTCACCATATTCTGCGATTCGAAGTGGTAAATCACGATAACTATGTAAATTATGATTAAAAATTGTATGATGGTGAGGACAATTCATGGCTTTAAGATAATAAGTACCATCATCCATAACCATGGCTGGATACATGCTATCTTTATAATAAGGCAAGTGACCAGAAGTTATATACATTTCTTCTTTAGCCAAATGAGGTGTACGCACTCGAACAAAACCAGCACGATTTTCATATTCAATTGCTAAATTTTCAATTTCATTACGAATAATAGTGCCATTAGGCAACCACATTACTAAACCCTTACCCACTCGATCATCAAAGAAAAATAGATTCTGTTCGGCGCCAATTTTACGATGATCACGACGTTCGGCTTCGACTAACATATTTAGATATTCATCCAATTCTGATTGGGTGGCGAAGCAAACACCATAAATTCTTTGCAACTGTTTATTATTGGCGTCCCCTCGCCAATAAGCACCAGCTAATTTGGTTAATTTAAAGACACCGATTTCTTTAGCGCTATCTACATGGGGACCACGACAAAGATCGGTAAAATCTCCGGTTGTATAAAGCGACACACTTTCTACATTCTCTCCCAAATCTTTTACTTCTTCTGCAGACATTTTAGTAGTACCTTTTTCTTTTAAATCACTTAAAAGCAACACCTTGTAATCTTGTTTTTTGTCAGCAAAAAATTTAATAGCTTCATCGATTAAAATTTCTTGACGAACAAATTTTATTCCACCTTGTTGTAATTCTTTGGCTTTATCTTCAATTTTAACAAGATCATCTTCGGTAATATTTTCTGGAAATTCGATATCATAATAAAAACCATTTTCTACTACTGGCCCAATACCAAATTTGGCTTCTGGATATAAGGCTTGCACCGCAGCAGCTACCAAATGAGCGCAGGAATGACGCATTGTTTCGAGTTGTGATTTGTCCATATTAAAAAGGATTAAGGATTAAGGATTGAGGAGTAAGTAATTAAATAATTACTCCTTATTCCTTATTCTTTATTCCTTAATAAAAACCCCCATACCTCAAAATGAGATATCGGGGTCACAATTTGCATTGAGACGGTTCCACCCAATAGTTTAACTTATTTATTTGGTTTAGCCCGCCCTATTGGCAGATTCATTGCTGAAAAGCGTTTGGTAGACGCTCCAATCACCTTATATTTATCTTATCTTAAACCTAAACAGCTGTCAACACCCGCTACTATTTTACACTTTTTACTACTATTTTAATATGATCAGGGACAGTTGGAGAAGTACTCATCCAAGAAGGGGTAAACTTAACTTCTACACCAGAAACATGATCCAAACCTAACGCATAACGTTCTATTTCTTCTCTAGATTTACCCAGAAAATTTTGAGCAGACAATTTGTCTGCGTTAGCATCTAAAGTTACACCAACATCCTGATAAACCGACAACTGAGCGGTGCTATTAATTAAATCGTAAGATAAGATTGACAATTTAGGATCAATTTTTACTGATAATAATTTTTCTAAACTTACATCAATTTTACTAGAGACTTCTTTGTTTAACAAAGCGATTAGTTCCTCTTGGTTATAACTTACTATTATCACGTTAACATTACCACTTACAACAAAATCGCTAACTTCCTCCCCTACTTTATGATTAATGGCCACATTCTGATTTGTAACTAAAAATAATTTTTTACTACCTGTATCAGTACTATATTGTTTTTCTAAAGATTGTTTTACTTTTTCACTAAAATCAACTTTGGCAGATTGTATATCGGTTTCACTTAGCACTCCAACCGAGCGAACGCCTCCCACCATATTGGTCATACTTTCTGCATAAACTATTTTTTGGCGATCGATAGACAAACCAGGAATAACAAAAGTTGATGGACCAATCTCACTAGATTTGCCAACCTGATCGGCATATACCTTAGCCTTAACTTCACTATTAGCTGGTACAGTTATACGATCAACTAAACGGAACAAAACTCCGTTGGGTGTTAAAAGTCTGGTAGTTTTAATTAATATTTGATCGACATTTCCTTTGTTGTAAACAATCACTTCGCCCATGGCTGTGCCTTCGGTGGTTTTATTACCAGTAGGAAAATAAGTTTCTGACCAATTAACCGTGGTAGAGGTTACGGAACCACTAATTACACCTGCTTTAGCCTCTTTATCTACGCTTACTGTCAAATTAACGCTTCTAGTATCTTCTTTGGACACAATGGTAATTGTGGTTCGTTTGGAAGTAATAAAAATTACCACACCTAACAATACTACTGTTAAAAATAAAAACGACAAAGCAATCGTACGATAAAAACGCACGGAAGGTTCAAAATGAGCTCTTGTTTCAGCATGACGAACGATCATAGTTGAATTTTTAATTTTTAATTTTTAATTTTTAAAAATATTTAAAAATTATAAATTATAAAATTAAAAATTTCACTCTGTTACTCTAAATACTTCATCAATACTGGTTATTTTATCTAGTGCTTTCAGTATTCCGTCTTGCGCCATTGTTACCATACCAGCTTTAATAGCTAAATCTTGAATGGTAAATTCGGAGACTTGATTACTTAAAATAATTTGTTCAACTTCTTTAGTGATAGTAAAAATTTCATAAATACCCACTCGCCCTTTATAGCCCAAACCACTACATTTTTCACAACCACTACCTTTATAAAAATGTAAATTGTCTAAATCAACTTTATTTTTTTCAACTTCAGGTAGAGTATTTAGAGATTCTTTAATACGAATCATTTTGTCTGGTTGGATGTCGTCTTCAACAATACAATTTTCACAAATTCGTCTTACCAATCGCTGCCCAATAACCGCGTTTAATGCTGGCGCAAGTAAAAATGGTTTTACACCCATTGATAAGAAACGAGGTATAGCACCAGAAGCAGAATTGGTATGAATTGTAGAAAGCATTAAATGTCCGGTTAAAGCTGCCTGAATAGAAATCTCCGCACTTTCTAAATCGCGAATTTCGCCTACCATACAAATATCTGGATCCTGCCGCAAAATACTTTTTAAACCTTTAGCAAAAGTATAATCATGACTTGTATCTACTTGGCTTTGGTTAATCCCTTCCATTTTAATTTCGACCGGGTCTTCCAAAGTAATAATTTTTACTCCCGGCTTGTTTAGTGTCCGTAAAATTGCGTACATCGTAGTAGTTTTACCAGATCCTGTTGGGCCAGTTGTAATAATCATACCATTTGGACGAGTAACTTCTTTTTTCAATCTTTCATAGGCTTCGCCACGCAAACCCAATTCATCAAAAGTTACACCTTTGCTACCACTATGCAAAATACGCATTACCACGCTTTCGCCATACATAGTTGGCAAAGTAGACACACGAATATCTAGGCTACTACTACTAAGTTTTAAGGTTACTCGACCATCTTGAGGACGATCGGTAATATTGATTTTTAAAGCGGCCAATAATTTTATTCTAGATACAAACTGTTTCCACTGCTCTTTTGGTAATTCGGCCACATCTTGCAAAATACCATCAATTCTATAACGCACAGCTATTCCTTTTTCTTCGGCCTCGATATGAATATCAGAGGCGTCTATCTTTAAGGCCGACGCTATCATTAAAGTTAAAATATCGGTAACTGAAACATTTTTAAATTGAGCTTGTAAAGTTTGCAAACTGCTGGTGCTAGCACTAAAACGGCTTAATTCTTCATCGGTAATATTAATATCTTTGGTAATCGGTTTAACAATTGGTAGAGTGGCATACAATTTAAACACCCGCTCTAAACTATGCGCAGAGATTAGATAAATACCCACAGTGGCATGATGACGCTCGCCTAATTGGTAAATAAAATCATCGTCTGGTGAAATTGGCTCAAGCACCCCTACTCTAATTTCGCCAGCTGAAAAATAAAAACAAACAATTTTTTTATCCCTTGCAATTTCTTCTGGAATAACACGTAAAGCCTCGGCTGAAACTGGAAAACTGCTTAAATCAATATATGGCAAATTAGCCGCGGCGGCTTTGTTTTGTGCTTCGTCTTCTTTTTCTTTGATGCTAATGTCTTCAATTTTATGAGCAAACTTAACTTGCGGATCGTCTAAATCAACCTTCGGCGGAACCGCTGGTTTATAACTCTTTCCTGTCGACGCTTCGGCAGGTGGTTTTATTAAATCGCTAATAGAAGGAAGATCGGAAGTCATAATTTAACCACGACTAATTAAACGTTTGGCATAATGCGCCAAACGAGCCACCACGCCTTCGTGATGCATTTTCATAAACAAATAAGTCCAAGCACTGGTGGTAAATGCATTGAAAAAACCACCTAAAATAACTACCAATAAAACAAACAATGTTAAACCCAAAATCATACCAATATTAAACAGAATACTAACACCGCTTAAACCAGCTACTAGCCACATTAAAAATGAAGGAATGAAGATAAAAAATGAACCAACTACTACTGCACCAACTAATAATAAATTTAAGAAAAATAATAACAAACCGGTTTCAAGCGAAACTAAAATATGTTTGGAGAAAAGATAAAAACCGCGTCTGACTGCTCGCAAAAAATGATTCTGTTCGACTACAGCATAGCCACAGGCATAAATTGCCGCAGCTTCAAACATTAAAGCAATAAATAAAGCTAAAATACTAAAAACAACCAAACCAATAATATGAACTAGATTGTCTAAATTAGCTAACCAAAATACTCCACCCAAAGAAACTACAATTGCCAACTGTAAAATTTTATTTATTACGATTAATGCTAAAACAGTCCAAAACCTTTTTACACCAATATGCCAAGCAACAGTTAGCGATAAACGTGTTTTACTTTGAAACCAAGCGGCCGTAATAGCAATTAAAGCACTTCTAGAAACTACAGCCACAAATACTACTGTTAGCCCGATTAAAAGCACTATACCAACTAACCAAAGAGTTAAAAATACTGCAGCCACACTATTAATTGGTATAGTTAGTAATGCCCTCCAATTATTAATCAAACTAAACGGCCCACTATAATCTGATGTGATCATGAGATTTACTTGGCCCACTAAATCACTTAAGCCCCATTGCCCCAAAAAAGCAGAACAAACACCCAAAATCCAAAGTAATTTATTGTGCCAAACTAAATACCAAGTTTGTTGTAATGCTTGGCGATAAGTTGGTTCGTGCATACAAAAAAATTGTTATATTGTTAAATTGTTATATTGTTAAAAAATACCGTTTACTAAGCAATTTATCAATATAACAATTTAGCAATTTACCTATATATTATTATACCACGTTTTTGCTTATAAAACAAAAGGGCGTGGATAAATCCACACCCTAAAATTTAAATATTTCACGAAATATTTATACAGTTGGTCTCGCGCCCAAAATTGCTTCAATTTCTTCTTGCTCAATAGTTTCTTTTTCCATTAAGGCCACCACAATTTTTTCTAGAGCTTCACGATTAGCAGAAACAGTTTCTCTAGCACGTTTTTCGGCTTCGGCTAATATCTCTCCTACTTCTTTATCGATTAATTCGGCTGTCTTGTCGCTATAATCTTGTTGTTCGTGAATTTCTTTGCCCAAGAAAATCATTTCTTCTCGTTCGCCATAGGTACGGGCACCTAGCTTATCGCTCATACCATAGCGCATCACCATATCGCGAGCTACTCGGGTAGCGTTACGCAAATCTGAAGACGGACCCGTAGAAATCATCTCATCACCAAAAATCATTTTTTCTACAATATACCCACCCATCATCATAGCTAATTCGTCTTTAAATTGAGCCAGGGTATGATAATGTTTGTCTTCGGTTGGCATTTTAAGAGTATAACCACCAGCATTACCACGAGAAATAATAGATACTTTACGAATTGGATCGCCATGTACCATAAAGTGTCCAACTACCGCATGACCGGCTTCGTGGTAAGCGGTCATCTTTTTTTCTTGTTCAGAAATAATTCTGCTTTTGCGCTCTGGGCCAAGTAATACTTTTTCTACACTTTCCAAAATTTCATCTTCGCTAACAATGTTTTTATTTCGACGTACTGCTAAAATAGCTGCTTCATTTAACAAGTTGGCTAAATCTGCACCAGTAAATCCAGGGGTACGTTCGGCTAATTTTCGCAGAGATACTTCTTCGCCAATTGGTTTGCCAATGGCATGGATTTTTAAAATTTCTTCTCGATCTTGAATATCGGGCATATCAATTACAACGCGACGATCAAACCGACCAGGGCGAAGCAAAGCTGGATCAAGCACATCTGGTCGATTAGTAGCAGCCATTACAATTACCCCAAGGTTTGGCTCAAAACCATCCATCTCTACCAAGATTTGATTTAATGTTTGTTCACGTTCATCATGCCCACCACCCAAACCGGTGCCACGACGGCGACCGACTGCATCAATTTCATCAATAAAAATAATGGCTGGAGCCGCTTTTTTAGCTTTGCCAAACAAATCACGCACTCGCGAAGCACCTACACCTACAAACATTTCCACAAATTCCGAACCACTCATATGGAAAAACGGCACATTGGCTTCACCAGCAACTGCTTTGGCTAATAATGTTTTACCAGTACCTGGCGCACCCATAAGTAAAACACCCTTAGGAATTTTGGCACCCATATCGGCGAACTTTTTTGGATCACGCAAAAAACCCACAACTTCTTCTAATTCATTTTTGGCTTCGCGTGCGCCAGCCACATCGGCAAAAGTTTTCTTTTCTTTGTTTTCTTCTGGTTTAACTTCACGCGGATTGCTTTGACCAAAACCCATTGCCCGATTATTCGAACCTTGCACGCTTCGAGTCATAAAGTACAAGAAAACCATGATGATAATAAGGGGTAATAAAGCTGGCACCAAATTTGATACCCAAAATTTCCAAGAACTTTCATCTTTAATTTCGATTGCTAAATTTTTACGAGCTTCATCGGTGGCACCATAATTTTTTAACAATTCACCAAAAGATTCAGTTGGTTCTTTCTTAACTTCCTGAGCCTTGGCAGCCGGATCTTTTAAGGTTACTTGGACTATATCTCCTGCTACTACTACTTTTTGAACTGCACCAGCATTAATTTCGGTAACTAGTTTGCTAATATCTATTACTTCTGGTTTTTTGGTATCGCCTACTTTAAGCATACCCAAAACCCCAGCCACCAGTAAAAGCACTAAAAAGACATAAAGAAAATTTTTGAATAATTGGCGCATATGGTTTTTTAAGGAATAAAGAATAAGAAGTAAGGAATGAACCTAACCTGCCGGCAGGCAGTGAATAAGTGATATATTACCCCGAAATAGAGAAAAAATCAAGGGTTGGGTGACAAACAAAAAGGACACAGACTAAACTGTATCCTTTTTAGATATATACTTAACCAGCTAAATTATTCGGCAGCTTTTTCTTCGTTTGCTTCTGGTTGGGCTTCTTCGGTTTTCGGTTCTGCCTCTGGTTTGGTTTCTTCGTCGGTTTTAGTGGCTTTTTTAGCGCTTTTACCCTTAACACCAGCCACTCGTAAACCCAAACGATGCTCCATTGGCTCAACCGATACTACTGCAAAAGTAGCTTCTTGGCCAACTTTAAATTTATCGTGGATGTTGCCTATTGGCGCATCGGATAATTCGGACACATGGGCCAAACCATGGATTTCTTTGTCTAAAGCAACCATCAAACCAAATGGTTCAACTTTGATAATTTTACCAGTTACTTCATCACCGATTTTATATTTTTCGGCCACTTTTTTCCAAGGATCATCTACCAAACGTTTGATAGATAAATAAATCTTAGAATGATCGAGTTGAATAATTTGAGCTTTTACTTGATCGCCAACTTTTAAAATATCTTTTGGATGATCAATTCTCTGCCAAGCAATTTCGGAAATATGTACCAAACCTTCCAAACCTTCACCGAATTTGATAAAGGCACCAAAGGAAGTAAGGGCACTAACTTCGCCACTAACTGTATCCCCTGGTTTGTAGGTATCGAGTACTGCTTTTTGAGAATCTTCCCAAACAGCTCGTTCGGAAACGATTAATTTTTCTTCTTTTTCATCAACATCAATTACCTTAACTTCTAAATCATGGTTAACCATTTCGTTAAGCTTGTCTAAAATACGATTTTTATCTCCACCAGCTACTCGTGGATAATGATCTGGATTTAATTGAGATACTGGCATAAAACCAGCTAAAGCTTCTACCTTCATCATTAAACCACCTTTGTTGGCAGCAGTAACTTTGGCTTTGATGGTTAAACCATCTTTCATGATTTTCTTCATTTTATCCCAAGCACGTTGGAAGCCAGCAATACGGAAAGAAAGTTCCATTTCGCCGTTTTCATTTTCTAAATCAATTACAGTGGCTTCAACTGGGTCGCCAGCTTTAAGCGCATTGTATTCGCGTGATTCGGTGAATAATTCATGCCCACGGATAATACCAGTGGTTAAGCCTTCGATATCGACACGCACTTCGCCTTTGTCGACAGAAATAACTTTGCCTTTAACAACATCCCCAACTTTTGGTACGTTGACGGCATAGGTTTGAAACAAAGTTTTAAAATCCTGTTTCACGGATTTTTTGACTTCTTCGGTCATAGAAACAAAAAAAATGCCTTATCCCATCTGTTTATACAGAATTGAGTGCTAACCTCTAAACTGGGCCAGCTTTTAAAGCTAAATTTTATAGGGATATTATAGCGTAAAATGGGGTTGGTGTCAAGGGTGGGGGGGGGTGTGGGGGGGTGACCCCCAATTAGCAAGTAGCAATTGTGAACGGTTATTTGTTAATTGTTAATTACTCCATAACCAATATTCTCCTAACAATTCCTTTTTTGTGCTCTGCCCATAACCGTGCTGTAACAAACCCAAATAAGATTGCAAAGTTTCAAAAGTTGGGTTTTGTTTTATTCTTCGTAACATTCTTTTTTTCGTAACCTTTCTTAAAATATGATAATTTGAAAAATATACCCAACCCAAAAAATCAACACCAGAAAATATAGTTCGTAAAAATATTTTATTAGGATGCAAAGTTAATTTTAATTTCTCATTTAAAAAATTATCTGCTTTGGGTATTAAATTTTCTAAATATTTTTTATCAGTAGATAAAAATACAAAATCATCGGCATAGCGGATATAATGTTTAACTTTTAATTTGTGCTTAACAAATTGGTCAAATACATTCATATAAACATTGCTAAATAGTTGTGAAGTAAGGTTACCGAGAGGCAAACCGATTTTACATTTGTCATCCCCGCCCCCACCTTCGTGAGGGTAAACTCCGGCAGAATCCAGTGCTTGATTCCCGTTTTCACGGGAATAACAGTTCGTGTGATAACTCTCAACAATATTCTTTAACAACCACACAATATCCTTATCTGGAATATACCCGTCTAAAATATCCAACAAAATTTGATGATCAATACTGGCAAAAAATTTTCTAATATCACATTTTAAAACCCAACAAGTGCAGTGTTTGTTTTTACTAACTTTGTTAAATAGTTCTTTAAATTTATTTAATGCTTTATGTAAACCTTTTTCTTTTCGGCATGAAAAAGAATCAACAATAAAAGTTTTATCAAAAAATGGATACAAAATACGATAAACAGCGCGGTGAAGCAAACGATCGCGGACACTGGCTTTGTGAATATGCCGACGTTTGGGATCGTTGATATAAAAACTTTTGTAGCCACCGTGATCATAAGTTAAATGATCATAAGTTAAATTGACCAAATCATCATGAAGCTCTACAATATTATCCATTAGGTCGCCACTAAACCGCAAAACATCACGCCGATTTTTCTTACCCACGATAAATTCATCCCAAGCCAAGGATAAATTTTCTATACTAACAATATCTTTATACCTATGACTCAATTTTTTTCGACTACGAATCTTGTAACCCCCCCCCTGCAAAATACTACCGAAATTCCCATTTTGAATATATTCAAAGAGGCTTATTTGTTGTGGCATAAATTTTTACCCCATTTGCCACGCCTGTCACGCTACACTTTGGGAGTTAAGATAGATAATTTATTTTTAGAAATTTTGGAAATTACTTTAATCGCCAAATACACCAAACATAATGAAAAATTAAGCTTTTTGCAAGAGATAAGTCGCAAGTTGGATAACTTAAAATTTTTTGTAACATTACTTAAAGAAGCACAGGGATTAGACGCTAGTAAATATGGGCAATTGGCACCAAAATTGGTTAATAGTGGCAAAATGCTAGGCAAGTGGATACAAAACCTTCAACAACAAACTCCTGCCAATTAAGACAGGAGTTAAGAAGAAACTGGCTGCACGCGAACCGACCGTTGTCGTTCCAGTCGTTGCCGACCCAGTTGAAGTTGACGACCAACCGACCACCGTTACGGTAGAGGTACGGCACGTAGAGGTTGCCGTTCGGGTTACGCAAAATATGCAAAATACCTTCTGTAACACCACCCTTTGAATACTCTTGGGGTTGAATTGTATTTGGAGACTTAATCTCCCTAGTATCCCGCACCGAGTGTCTTCATTAAAACATTTTATTCTTGCTCTGCAGCAAACCTTGGCCAACCGCATTCTGAAAAATAAAATGGCGAGATTCTACACGCACAAGCCAATAGCCGGTGCAGTGTCTGTAAAATCTGAATTTAGTTTATCAAAATTAAACAAAAAAGCAAAGGGCCGCATCCGAAGATGCGACCCTGATGAACCCGAGGACCGGACAGACGACACCGCGAAGTGCCAAGTGTCCGAGTGACCTAGGGTCTGGACGACTCGCTGCACGCGAACCGACCGCGGTCGCGCCAGTCGCAGCCGACCCAGTCGAAGAAGACGACCAACCGACCACCGTCACGGTAGAGGTACGGCACGCAGAGGCGGCCGTCCGGGCTACGCAAAACGGTGCCGGGCAGTGGGATGTAGGACACCCCATTGAACTCGGCGGAGAGTTCGTCCTGCTCGTGGACGATGCGCTTGCCGTCGGACAAGCCCAGGTTACCCTGGAGCTCTACGGCGCGCTTGCGCATCTTGTCGGTGTTGATCCAACCCCCGTCGCCGTTCTTGAGATACGACACGGGGCGTAGATCGGCCGTCTTGAACTGCGACGGCTCGACATCCTCGCCCTTCACCACCGTCCAGTTGGCGGGAATGAGGTCGGCAGCGAGACGTTGGGAGGGGGACAATGCGTCGGCCGCTTTGTTATCGACGATCACCTGGGCAATCCTGTCGGGCAGGTCGGGATCGGTGAGGATACGACGGAAGTCGTCGTCACCACCGCCGAGCTTCAGCACCGCGTCCACGATCTTTCCCCAGATCTGGAACACGATCCCGATCGCGGACAGAAACTCGCTCTTTTTTCTGGCCATGACTCGCCTCCCTTGGTGTATGGCATACCTTCCGTCTACGCAACCTGCGCCGACATAAGGTTCGCCAACCTAGCTGGTTTCCCAGCTTTCTTTCTGTATAATTTAGCTTAAATTAGACAAAAAGAAAAGTAGAAAACAACGACTTACTATAGCATATTTTTGTACTTTTGTCAAGGTTTTGTCAAGGTACCCAAATAAAATATGGGGATAAATACTCGCACAAAAATCATTGCTTTTATAAACGTAAAATGGTAAAATATACTCGTTAAATTCTGTCATGCTGAATTTATTTCAGCATCTTAAAAAACAGATCCCGAAACAAGTTCAGAATGACATTTTTACTTTAAAAACTTTATAACTTTAAAAACTTAAAATATGCATATTTCATGGCTTGGACAAACTTGTGTTAAATTACAAACAAAAAATCTCGATGAAGATGTAGTAATTTTAGTCGACCCCTATCGCCCTGCCAAAGGCGAATTTCCTCGTAGTTTTTCTCCACAGATTGCTTTGTTTTCTCATGGTCGCGAAGAAGCGGTTACTTTATCCCAGGATCCATTTGTTTTGGACACACTGGGCGAATGCGAAGTAAAAAATGTTATGACCTATTCTTACCCGGGTGTAGACGGTAGTTTGATTTTTAAAATTAATACCGAAGGATTAAACGTGGTAATGCTTGGAAAAATAAATAAAAAAATTGAAAACGGTTTACTTGAACAAATTGGTAGTCCAGATATTTTGATTTTGCCAGTGGGTGGTAATAATATTTATTTGGATCCATCCGATGCGGCTATGATGGTAACCACTATCGAACCGCGCATTGTTATTCCAGTTGGATACCAATGTGACACCGAACCACAAGTTTTGCCAGTTAGCCAATTTATTAAAGAAATGGGATTAAAACCAACTACTACCGATAAAAAAGTAATTATCAAGAAAAAAGATTTACCAGTCGAAGAAACCCAATTGATTATTTTAGAAAAAAATTACTAAATTATGCCAGCGGTAAAAAAACAAAAACAAACTACCGCCGCGAATAATACACCAACCGAACCAGTTGATATTCTTTCCCCCTATATTGCTTCGCAAAAAAAACCAACCTATTGGTTGTGGATTGGGGTAATTGGTTTGGCGATGATTATTTTTGGATTTTGGATTTGGTCACTTAGTTTAAATTTAGCCTGGTTTAATTGGAAAAAAACTCCAGAAAACAATTTACTAAAACAAACCCGCACCGATTGGGACCAATTGTTTACTGCCGCCCAAATCGAAAATCAAAAAATAGAAGCGGAAAAGAAAATAAAAGAAATTATTAGTCAAATTGAAATTGCAAACACAACTACGACTGTTGCTACAACTACTACATCAACTACTATAAATACTACTACAAATAATTAATGATAATTTATTTATGCAAGATAAAATCGAATTACCAAAGGGGTCTATCGGCAAACTAACTGCCACGCCACTTGTAGATGAAATTAAACAATCGTATTTGGAATATGCCATGAGTGTTATTATTTCTCGTGCTTTGCCAGATGTACGCGATGGCCTTAAACCGGTGCACCGTCGTATTCTTTATGCCATGTTTAACATTGGCCTCCGCCACACTGCCAAATACCGCAAATCTGCTCATGTAGTCGGTGAGGTGATGGCCAAATACCACCCTCATGGTGATGCCGCTATCTACGACTCTATGGTTCGCATGGCCCAAGATTTTTCTATGCGCGAACAATTAGTAGATGGACAGGGTAACTTTGGTTGTTTTACAAAAGACACTAAAGTTAAATTAACCGACGGACGCAATTTAAGTTTTGAAGATTTGATCAAAGAACACCAACAAGGAAAAAAGAATTATACTTATACTGTTAATGGTGCTGGTTTAATTTCGGTGGCTGAAATTATCAACCCAAGATTAACCAGAAAAAATGCTGAAATTATTAAAGTAGTTTTAGACAATGATGAAGAAATCAGATGTACCCCTAATCATTTATTCATGTTAAGAGATGGCAACTATTTGGAAGCCAAAGATCTAAAACCAAAAACTTCATTAATGCCGCTTTACGAAAGAATGTCTGAAACAACCGACAGATTAAACCGAGCTGGATACACTTTGATATTTCAAAATAAAACTAAAGAATGGATGCTGGCTCACCATTTATCAGATAATTTTAATTTAAGTAATCATAAATATAGCAAGACAGATGGGAGAGTGCGACATCATAAGGATTATAATAAATTAAACAATAGCCCAGAAAATATTCAAAGAATGAATTGGGGCGAACATTGGAAAACACATTACGAACACGCTTCAAAAATGCACCAAAATGAAGATTACAAAAAAAGCATTGCTTTAGGACGAGAAGAATTTTGGGCTAACCCAGAAAATCGAAAAAAATATTCAGAAAATTTAAAATTAAGAAATATAAAAAATTGGGAGAACCAAACCTACCGAGAAAAAATGATTGCCGGATTAAGCCGTATAAATAAAGAATACATTTTAAATCATCCAGAAAAAAGATTAGAATTTGCTGAACGTGGATCAAAAACTTTAAAGAAACTTTGGCAAATTCCAGAATACAAAAAATTATTTAACGAAAAAATATCAGCCGCTAATAAATTGCGAGAAACTAATAACACTGGCAAAAAGAAATTCCTAAATGTATGCAAAGAAGCGTTCCAAAAATATCATACCCTAAATCAAAAATTATACGAGGAACTAAGAAAAATTGTATACCCATACGGAGCGGCCACCACTTGGGCAACTGGATTTGAAAAATATTACACCAATAATCTAGATGTACTATTACAAGATCTAACCAAAAATCACAAAGTTAAGGAGGTTGAAATATTAAATCAACAAGAAGACGTTTTTGACTTGACTATTGAAGATACCCACAACTTCGCGCTGGCTTCTGGTATTTTCGTACACAACTCTATGGATGGTGATAGTGCAGCTGCAATGCGTTATACCGAGGCTCGGTTAAAAGCGGTGGCCGAAGAAATGTTGTTTGATATTGAAAAAAATACGGTTAATTTTATTCCTACTTACGACGGTTCGCACAACGAACCAACTGTACTCCCAGCCAAACTGCCAAACTTACTGTTAAACGGTACTATGGGTATTGCGGTTGGTATGGCTACTTCTATTCCACCACACAATTTACGCGAATTATGCGATGGTGTAATAAAATTAATTGAAGAACCAAAATCTACTGTAGAAGATTTGGGTGAAATTATTAAAGGCCCCGACTTCCCTACTGGTGGTATTATCTATAACAAAAAAGATATCATGACTGCCTATGCCACTGGTCGTGGCGGGGTGGTGATGCGCGCTCGCGCCGAAATTCAAGAAGGTCGTGCCGGTTCTTATCAAATTGTTGTTACCGAAATTCCTTATCAAGTAAACAAAGCCGAAATGATTGAAAAAATTGCGACTTTGGTGCAAGAAAAAAAGATGGAAGGCATTCGTGATTTACGCGACGAATCCAACAAACACGGCGTACGCATTGTAATTGATCTTAAAAAAGATGCCTACCCACAAAAAGTTTTAAATCAACTTTACAAGCAGACTGCCCTTCAAACCGCCTTCCATACCAATATGTTGGCATTGGTAGATGGTATCCAGCCACGTGTGCTAAATCTCAAAATTATTTTGGAAGAATTTATTAAACATCGCCAAGTAATTATTCGTCGCCGTACCGAATTTGATTTAGAAAAAGCCAAAGATCGTGCTCATATTTTGGAAGGTTTGAAAATTGCTTTAGATAAAATCGATTTAATAATTGCCACCATTCGCAAATCCAAAGATAAAGATGAAGCCAAAATAAATTTAATGAGTAAATTTAAATTTACCGAAAAACAAACTTTGGCAATTTTAGAAATGCGCCTACAACAATTGGCCAATTTGGAAAGACAAAAAGTAGAAGACGAATTAAAAGAGAAAAAAACAATTATTAAAGAATTGGAATTAATCTTATCTTCCGAATCAAGAATTTTAAAAATTATTAAAACCGAAACTGCTGAATTGCGTGATAAATATGGTTCGGATCGTCGTACTCAAATTGTCACCCGTGGTGTTCAAGAATTTACCACCGAAGATCTTATTCCAAACGAACCTACCATCATCATGACCACCACTGATGGGTATATCAAACGCTTGCCGCCAGATACTTTTAAACAACAATCTCGCGGTGGCAAAGGTGTAATTGGAGTAACCACCAAAGAAGAAGAATCTGTAGCCGAACTTCTAACTGCCAATACTCACGATAACATTTTGTTCTTTACTAATCGTGGCCGCGTATTCCAATTAATGGCCTACGACTTACCACAAGGCAGCCGCACAGCCAAGGGCCAAGCTTTGGTAAACTTCTTACAACTTGCTCCAAACGAACGCGTTACTGCCCTACTCTCGTTGGCCGATACTGCTCAAACCAAATTCTTGGTAATGGTAACCACCAAAGGTGTAATTAAGAAAACTGCTTTAGAAGATTTTGCTAATGTTCGCCGCAGTGGTTTGATAGCCCTTAAATTAAAACTTGATGATAATTTAGAATGGGTAAAACCAACTAGTGGTGTAAGTGACGTAATGATTGCTACTAAAAAAGGCATTGCCATTCGCTTTAAAGAAAGCAACGTGCGCCAGATGGGCCGCACTGCTTCGGGTGTACGCGGCATTCGCTTGCACGCCAACGATGAAGTAATTGGTATGGATGTGGTAGACACCAAAAACAAAAGTTTAGAATTCTTTACTATTGGAGAAAATGGCGTGGGCAAACGCACTCCACTAGCTGAATACAAAACTCAGGGCCGTGGTGGCAGCGGTATCAAAACTGCCAATGTAACAGAAAAGACTGGCAACATTGTGCAGGCACGCGTGGTAGACGGAGTGGATATGAACGACCACGACATTGTAATTATGTCTACCAAAGGCCAAGTAATTCGTATGCCATTTAAATCCATTGCCACTTCTGGTCGTGCCACCCAGGGCACTCGCCTCATGCGCTTTAAAGAAGATGGCGATAAAGTGGTGAGTGTGACGATATTGTAAAAGTTAATAAAAAACCCTGTATCAAGAACGATACAGGGTTTTTTAATTTATTTTGTGTCCTCGGCGCGAATCGCCCGCCCAAGGCGGATCCGCCTTGGGCGGAAACGCTTTTAGTGTCCTCGAGAGGAATTGAACCTCTATTTCGAACTTCGGAGGCTCGAGTTCTATCCGTTAAACTACGAGGACTATTATTTTACACCTTCCGTCTCACCCACCGCAAAAACTTATACAAAAAATATTTCTTTTTACCAATCACTACATCAAATGTTCCCGGGTTTTCTTTTACCTCTCCACCAAACCCTAATTTAAACCGAGTTATACCAGCGTAGGAGTGGCGTTCGTCGTATTCGTGCTCGCTTATTCCTTTTTCCTTACTCTTTACTCCTTTCATCCGTGGCGCAATTCCAAAAAAATCATAATATTTGTAACCCAACTTTTTTGCTTGTTTAATTGCCGACCATTGCATTAAATATGTGCCCATCAAATTACGTGCATCATAATCAAGCGCGCCATACAAATATACATAAGTATCACCAAAACCAACAAACCCACCAGCAACTATTGCCTTATCATCTTTATCATAAACAGTTATTTGATCTACCGCGTTATCCATCATTACATTTTTGTAACTATTTTCTGGGTGAAGATTAAATTTATCACGCGCACCAGTTTTTTGTAATAATTTCCAAAAAATATTAAAATCTTTTTCTGTATTAACTTTTAATCCATGCTTCTCGGCTATTTTAAGATTATACCTGGTTTTACTGTGCATTTGCGATAATAATTCTTCTTCGGTTTTGGTAATATCAAGTACAAGGGTGGCGCGAGGGTTGATGTCAATTGATTGGTGAATTAGGAATTTAGAATCATTAATTATGGATAAGTGATTGGGTTCTACGCGAAAAAAGATGCATTTTTTATTTTGTAAATAATTTATCAAAGTTTCATAAATTCTTGATTCTTGATTCTTGATTCTTGATTCACTCACCACCATTCCCTTCGGACAAAAAGCATATTGCCAGCCAAAGGGTAGGGGTTTATAAATAATTTGAGCAACAGCGACTATTTTATTATTGTCCCAAATTTGCACTCGTTCCACTTTTTGCCCTACCCGCTCCATCATTTCTCCCCAATGCCAAGATTGCAAATAACTTGATGTTAAATCATTTTGTAACAACCAATTATCCCATTCTGTTTGTTGACCAACTAATTTAACTTCCATATTAAAACCAACGTCTTATTATACGTAAAAATTTGTATATCAAATATTTATTTTTATTTATCACCACATCAAACGTACCAGGAAATTCTTTTACCTCACCACCAAACCCTAATTTAAACCGAGTTATACCAGCGTAGGAGTGGCGTTCGTCGTATTCGTGCTCGCTTATTCCTTTTTCCTTACTCTTTACTCCTTTCATCCGTGGCGCAATTCCAAAAAAATCATAATATTTGTAACCTAATTTTTGCCCTAATTTAATTGCTTCCCACTGCAATAAATATGGTGCTAATAATTGATGGCGTTTGTAATCCGAAGCAGCAAAAAGATAAGTAAAAGTATTACCAAAACCAACAAAAACAGCTGTAGCGATAGCAATATCATCTTTAAAAGCAGTTAGCTGATAAATAGAATTAAAGTTAAAAATAGCTTCATAGTGTTTTTTGACGTGAGTGGTAAAATTATCGTGCTTGGCAGTTTGTTGTAACAAATCCCAAAACACTGCCAGATTTTTTTCTTCTTTAACTACCAAATTTTGTTTGCCAGCAAAACGAATACTGTAACGCGTATTTTTACGCATTGCATCTAACAACGCTTCGTCGGTTTGTTGCAAATTTAAAATTGCGGTTGTGCGAGGGTTAATATCAATTGATTGATGAATTAAGAATTTAGAATCATTAATTATGGATAAGTGATTGGGTTCTACGCGAAAAAAGATGCATTTTTTATTTTGTAAATAATTTATCAAAGTTTCATAAATTCTTGATTCTTGATTCTCGATTCTTGATTCACTCACCACCATTCCCTTCGGACAAAAAGCATATTGCCAGCCAAAAGGTAGGGGTTTATACACAACTTGTGCCTCGGCGGCTACATTTTCGCCTTCAACTACTGTCAAACGCTCGATTTCTTCACCTTCGGAAAGCAAAATTTCACCCCATTCAAAAGATTGTGAAAAAGGGGTGTTTTGGCTGTTTACTTTAAGCCAGTTATCCCAACTAGCTTGATTTTGGGCTTGTTTGATTTCCATATCGCCTATTCTATCCTATTATAGCCCAAAAATCAACGGGTTAGCATCACCTTTTGGCAGGACTTGCCAAAACCAATTTTTTAAGGTATAATATAAACGCTAAATTAAGTTTTGGCCTTATTTATTTAACAATAATTATATGGGTTTACCAGGACATCGTCGTACCTCAAGCGACAAACGTCGTCGTTCCGCTCATTTTGCACTTGCTGAAACAACTATCAATACCTGTCCAAAGTGTCAAAAAGCAGTTCAACCTCATCGTGCTTGTGCTTTTTGTGGTACTTACAAAGGCAAACAAGTATTAGATGTAGCTAAAAGAACTTCTCGTTCCACCAGAAAAGCTGGAAAAAAATAGTAACTACAAATTATGTCTAATCGCCATTTAGCGCGTAGCATCGCCATGCAAACTTTGTTTGAATGGGATTTCCGCGGGCAACCATCAGCTGGATTGCCGGCTATTTTGGCACATAATTTAAACGAATTTGGTGCTGGCTTAGATGCAGAAAAACAATTTGCCGAAGAATTAACCAATGGTGTAATTGATAATCAAACAAAAATTGATGAGATTATTACTAAATACGCCCCTAATTGGCCAGTAGAACAATTAACCATGGTAGATCGCAATATTTTACGCATTGGCATATATGAATTACAATTTAATGAAAATCCAGTACCACCAAAAGTAGCCATTAACGAAGCCATTGAACTCGCCAAAAGTTACGGCGGCCCTTCTTCTGGGCGTTTTGTTAATGGTGTGCTAGGTACAATGTATAAAGAAATCGAACCCGCCACTCCTATTGTTTAATTAATAAATATCTTTTATCTTCTCCTTCCTATTATAAAAATACGAACGAGAAAATAAGAGGTAAAAATTTATCTCTATGAAAAATAAAATCACCGATTTACCAGAAGTAAAAGAAAAACATTTTGAACTTTTAGAAGAAAAACTTGGTATAAAATTTAAACATCCGGAAATTTTGGTTAACGCTTTTGTCCATCGCTCTTATTTAAACGAGCATCACGACTTTCCATCTGGACAAAATGAGCGTTTAGAATTTTTGGGAGATGCTGTAGTGGAGTTGATTGTTACTGAATATCTATTTAACGAATATGAAAACCCAGAAGGAGAGTTAACTAACTGGCGCGCTGCCTTGGTTAACGCCAAAATATTATCCAGCATTGCTTATGAAATTGGCATGGAACCATTTTTGTTCTTAAGCCATGGTGAAGCCAAAGATGCTGGTACAAAAGCCCGCGACTACATTATGGCAAATGTTTTTGAAGCAGCTACTGGTGCTATTTATTTAGATCGTGGCTACGATATAGCCAAACAATTTATTACTCGTTGGGTAATAACAAAATTACCATATATATTAGAAAATGGTTTGTACATGGATGCTAAAAGTCGTTTTCAAGAATCAGCTCAAGAATTGCTTGGCATTACCCCTACTTATAAAGTATTATCAGAAGAAGGACCAGACCATGCCAAAAATTTTAGAGTAGGAGTATTTTTAGACAAAGAATTAATCGCTGAAGGTTTTGGCACAAGTAAACAAGAAGCCCAAACCGAAGCGGCCGAAGCTGGATGTAAAATCAAAGGTTGGAAAGGACCAAAGGTTAATGTAATTGAAAAAAACAAAAAATAATTAACCACGGGCCGGTAGCTCAGCTGGTAGAGCAGATCCCTCTTAAGGATAAGGTCCAGGGTTCGATCCCCTGCCGGCCCACAAAAAATATACCTCAATTTATTGGGGTATATTTTTTGTTAGTTGATAGTGGGGATCGAACAAAGGGGTGGTGGGGAAAGTATTTCCCCACATTGCGGAGGAAAGGTTGGGAAAACCCGAAGGTTTTCCCAAGCGCAGGCCGAAGGCCGAGCAGTGAGATCCCCTGCTCGCATATTTACAAGTCTGTCTTTTTCTGTTATATTGTAGATAACAATCAACTGCCCTCGTCGTTCAACGGATAGGACACCAGGCTTCGAACCTGGTGATGTAGGTTCGACTCCTGCCGAGGGCACAAAAAATATTCTAATTTAATCAGAATATTTTTTTATTTACTTAAATTAAAAATGTAACTAATTGTAATTTACAAAAAATATTTTTTGAATTATAAAAAATAATCAAAAAAAATAAAATTTTGTAAAAAAATATTTACCTGTGCATAACTTTGCGTTTTACTATTTACATTTTACACAGAAGTTCTATAATAGATGCAGGTCGATAATTTTTTTACATAAATGCTTGTCATGTAAAAAATTTCTCTTCTAATTTATTTTGTGAGAATGTCCCCTAGGGGTTCTCGGAATAAAAATTTTGAAGATTACTTCTAACCTCTTATCATTTCGATAAGAAAAAAGAAAGGGGGTGCACCCAATATGGTATTAAAGAAAAAGAAAGTTGCTAAAAAAGTTGCTAAACGCAAACCAGCAGCTAAAAAGAAAGTTGCTAAAAAAGTAGCAAAACGCAAACCAGCTAAAAAAGTTGCTAAAAAGAAAGTTGCTAAAAAACGCAAATAATCTTTACAAAAAACATCCGCTTTATCGTGGATGTTTTTTAATTTTTAGCTTAAACAAACGATTTTATAGCTATTTAAAATCCATTCTAAATTCTAAACCATGTTCAACAAAACCTAGTCGTTTATACCAATCATGCACGGTTTGACGTGCCATACGACTAGTACCAATTAATTTATAACATTTATTTAATTTTGCTTCTTCAATTATCATTTGCAATAATTTTGTTCCTATTCCCGCATTACGAAATTTTTCTTCAACACAAATATCTTCCAACAAACCATACGGCTCGGTATGTAAATTATTATAGATTAAATACAAATAAGCATGGCCAACCATAACCCCATCTTCTTCGGCAATAATTTTAATCGCTCTAGATTCTTTTTCTTCTTTTCTTATTTGCATACTTCTTTTAAAATTTTACCTAATTTAATCGAACATACTCCCCCGTTATCTTTTTCATAAGGAGCACGTAACAATTGATCACCCAACAAATCACCATTATCTATCAAAAGCGACCAACCTTTAGTATCGTATTTCTGTTTTTGTTGTTCGGTTAATTTGTTACCGCTATAAATAACTAAATCTAAACTTCTAGGTAAATAATTTTCTAATGCGCGAACACAGCCGGCAACATCATCTGGGCCAGTCTCGCCGTTAGTATGATAGGCATTACCAACCACATAAATTAATTTAGCTTTTTTATTGTTATCAATTGCTTTTTTAACACCCTTAGGCAATATTGTGGCGATAACACTGGTATACAAGCTACCAGGACCAAAAATAATATAATCTGCTTCTAATATTACTTTAATTGCCTCTTCATAAACTGTTACTTCTGGATCAAGATATATTTTTTTGATTTTTAAACTACGGTCATACTTTGGTTTATCAATTAATTCATCCGTCTTTACGATATCGCCATTAAATAATTCTACACAAATATGAGAAGGATCTAAAAAATTAGGGTAAACTTTGCCGACAGCTTCTACCCCTTGTTCTAGCGCTCGCAAAGATTTTATAAAATCTCCACTTATCTGCCAAGCAGACAACACAAACAAATTCCCTAAATTATGCCCGTCCAATTCATCTAACCCAAAAAAACGATTACCATAAAATATTTTTTTCAACACTGGATAATCAAAAGAGCTCATTGCTAGCGCCGCACGCAATACATCGCCAGGTGGTAATATGTTATACTTTTGGCGTAATCTTCCAGAAGAACCGCCAGAATCCGACATAGCAATAACAGCTGAAATATCAAACAAATCTAAATTTTGTTTTAAAGCAACAATCGAAATTGCGCTTCCGTTTCCCCCTCCAATAACAACAACTTTTTTCTTCATACTATTCAACAGTTACAGATTTAGCCAGATTCCGTGGACGATCAACATCGCGACCAAGAAGTACGGCTGTATGATAAGCAAACAATTGCAGTGGCAAAGTATTTAAAAGCGGCTCAATCAGCTCCATGGTTGGTGGTACAAAAATTACATCATTGGCTAATTCTTTGGCCGATTCATCACCTTCGGTAGCAATTAAAACAATTGGCGCTTTACGGGCTTTAATTTCTTCAACATTACTACGCATTTTATCGTAAAGCTGATTTTTGGTCATAATGGCAAAAACTGGAAAATCAGGTGACAAAAGCGCAATTGGACCATGCTTCATTTCTCCACCCGGATAAGCTTCGCTATGAATATATGAAATTTCTTTTAATTTTAAAGATCCTTCCAACGCCACTGGAAAATTTATCCCGCGCCCTAAAAAGAAAAAATCTTTATAATTCTTATACTTTTCTGCTAAAACTTTTATTTTTTCACTTTGTTCTAGTATTTGTTTCATTTTTTCTGGTATTGCCCGCAATTCCGTTAATAATCTTTGACCCGTTGCCAAACTAACGCGATTCAAACGGCCAAATTGTAAAGCATAAAGCAACAGTACCGCAGCCATATTAGTATAGGCTTTGGTAGAAGCTACCGCCAATTCTGGGCCAGCGTGAATATAGGTACCGCCATCGGTTTCGCGCGCAATGGTTGAACCAACCACATTAACAATTCCTCGCACAAACGCTCCTTTGCGTTTGGCTTCACGCAGTGCTGCCAAAGTATCTGCTGTTTCACCAGATTGCGAAATGCCAAAAACTAAAGTATTTTCATCAATAATTGGGTCACGGTAACGAAATTCTGACGCCACGTCTACTTCGGTAGAAATTCCAGCCAAACGTTCAAAAGCATATTTACCGATCATAGCAGCATACGAGGCTGTGCCACAAGCCAACAAAATTACTCGTTTAACTTTGTGCATTTCTTCTACTGTCATGTTTATACCGCCCAAATGCGCTGTGCCTTCTTCTAAATTATAGCGCCCTCGCACTGCATCTTGCATAACTGTGGGTTGAGCAAAAATTTCTTTTAACATAAAATGAGGAAAACCCGACAACTGTGCTTGAGCTTCATCCCAATCAATATGGTTAACATCTTTATTAATTTTTTCTGAGGCAACATTAAAAATCTCAAATTTATTCAAACCAATATCGGCAATTTCGCCATCGTCTAAAAATATAACATTACGAGTATGAGCCAACATTGGCGAAGTATCTGAAGCAATATAATATTCACCTTCGCCTACACCAATCACCAATGGGCTACCCAAACGGGCTGCTACTAACCGATTTGGTTCGGAAGCATGCATTACTACCAAACCATAAGTACCACGCACTTGAGACAATGCTTCACGTACAGCCGACAATAAATCTCCTTTATAAAATAACTCGATTAAATGCGCCAAAATTTCTGTATCGGTTTGTGATTTTATTTCATGGCCAGCTAAATATTTTTCTTTTAATTCACGATAATTTTCGATAATACCATTATGCACAATTACCAAATCGTCGGTACAACCAGTATGTGGATGAGCATTAACTTCGGTAACACCACCATGTGTTGCCCAACGAGTGTGGGCAATACCAATTGTACCAATCAAATCTTTGCCTACAACCTTTTTCGCTAACTCGTCTATTTTCCCAATCGCTTTAACTCGTACAATTTTTTCCTTACTCCTTACTCCTTTTTCCTCCTCAATCACCGCTATACCAGCCGAATCATATCCGCGATATTCTAAACGACGCAAACCATTTATTAAAATTGGTAGCGCTTGTTTGTTGCCAATGTAGCCAATAATTCCACACATAATACTGATTTTATAAAGTTTGTAAAGTTATAAAGTACATGTTTGAAAAATTGATTTATTTTCTTCCCAATTTAGTTTTTTGCCTAATTTTTTTTCTAACAATTCGTAAACTTCTTCTTTCTTTAACACATTTTTCTCTTCTAAATATTTTACTAACAAACCTAAAAAGAAAATATTATAACTTGATTTTCCAATCTTTTGCTCTTCAAGTTTCTGCGCATAATCTTTAACATCATAATTCATAATTCCTGATTCATAATTCTTCACTCTCGCTCTTGCCTGTTCACTCATAATTAACAGAATATCTGGAGTGGTAAATTTTGAATAACCAATTACTTTATCACTAATTTGGATAAATGACAATGATACTCCTCCGCGCTGTTCTAGGCCATAATTTGGTATATATGAAACATGCCAATTTTTTTGAAAAGCAGCCCGACAAATAATTTCGGCAATTGTTTGTATACCCTGGCCACCATCACCGGCCAATAAAATTTTTAAAATCATAAAATACCTAATTCAAAAATATCTTTCAAGCCGTTCAGCTTATTAATTGTATCTACACCATTAGTCTTCCAATTAGTCGGACAAAAACTTAAAACCTCTACCAAAGAAAAATGGCCAGCTTGTTGGGTTTCGATTGCTTTTTGCAAAAATTCTTGCAATTGTTTTGGTTCGTTTACTGCGGTTCGTGCCAAAAAGGCACCATCTTTAATTACACCTTTTAACATTTCTGGTCCGTGAAAAGGCTCTTCGATATTGCCTTTGGGGCTAGTTGGGGTTACTTGGCCACATAAAGTGGTAGGAGCAGTTTGGCCTCCAGTCATACCATAGACAGTATTATTAGCAACTATAACAGTAATTGGTTCGTCACGCTTAGCGGCATGAATTAAACTTTGCAAACCAATTGCATAAGCACCACCATCACCTACTAAAGCAAAACATATAGAATTGTTACGAGCACGTTTAAAACCCATCATTGTAGGAGCTACCCTTCCATGATGTGTTTGAAAAGTATTAATTGGTAAAAAATTCCAAGCAAGTAAAGCACAACCGATATCTAAACCCAAAACCGCTCGCTTTTGCAAATCAAGTTTTTCTAAAGTTTTGTTAAGCATCATGAGTGTAATTGGATATCCACAACCTGCACAAAATTTTGCTAGATTTTCTGCCATATTATATTTTTAATTTTTTCATAAATTCAACAATTTCTTCTACCTCAATTCCTAGCCCTGGTTTTTGTATATAAGTAAAAGTCGCATCAATTTCTGGAGCTAACTCATCACGAACAATACGAGCCAGCTGGCCAAAACTGGATTCTACCACCACTACATTTTTAATATTATTCTTTACAAATAAATCATCTAACTGTTTTTTTGAAAAAGGACGAAGAGTAATTGGTCTGAATAGTCCGACCTTAATATTTTTTTCTCGTAATTCATCAACCGCCATTTTAGCTACCGCCCCTACAATGCCATGAGCAATAACTAAATACTCTATACCGTCGGTTTTATAACTTTCAGCTTTAGAAATTTCTTCGCTAATAGCGCTAAAATCTTTTTTGGTTTCATTAATTTCCTCGTTTAATTCTTCTTCTAAAGTATAAATATTTGGCCAGTGTACAACCTTATCTTCTGGAACTAAAGCATGGGCAGGAATATTTACCATCTTTGTAATTTCTGCTAAATTAAAAACACTTTTGGTTTTTAATAAATAACCATCGGTTAGTAATACGGCAGGAAAACGATAGTGCCACGCATCATTAAAAGCTTGTCTGGTTAATTCATACAATTCTTTTGCATTTGACGGAGAGTAAACCAAACGATATCCTTCGCCATTACCACCATAACAAGCTAAGGTCACTTCTTGTTGAGAATAAATTACGGTACCAGACGATGGCCCACCACGTTGACCAATAACCATTACAAACGGCAAACGCATTGCCTCGGCCATACTAAAAGCATCCTGTAGCAAAATATGCCCTGGCCCGGCCGAAGCGGTAAAGGCTTTTTTACCAGCTAATACTGCACCACAAACTGCAAAACCAGCTGCGATCTCATCTTCGGTTTGTAAATATTGTTTACCAATATTAGACCAACCAGATAAAATTTCGCAGGTTGGAGTTATCGGATAACCGTACATAACATCGGCCTCAGCATCTAGACAGGCTTTAATCACGATTTCATGACCGGTAAGAAATTGTTTTTCTTTTTCTAACATAATAATTTTAAGGGATCCCTCCACTACGGTCGGGATGACAGTGATTAAATAGTATGGGCTACTTCAAGATTTTCTTTTGTGTTAATCCCTACAGCTTCTTTTGGTTCGATTGAAACTGAAGAAATTTTATTACCTTTGGCAACCGCCAAACCAACTAGATCAGTTAAATAATATTCACCTTGAACATTATTATTTTTTAAATTTTTTAAATTGCTCCACAACCACTCAGAATTAAAACAATAAAATCCAGTATTGAATTCTTTAATTTCTAATTCTTCTGGCGAACAATCTTTTTTCTCTACAATTTTAATAATATGATTTTCTTGGCCACCACGGACAATACGCCCATAATCATTTAAACTGGCTCGCCAATCATTAAAATCAACAGCAGTTACAGTTGCTAAAGTTATTGTATTATTTCTTTCTAGTTGAGTATTAATTAAATTTTTAATAGATTCTGATGTTATAAATGGCATATCACCATATAACACTACCACTTGATTAACTTTTCCAAATAAAACAGATTCGGCTTGGGCAACAGCATGGCCAGTACCCAAACGTTCTGTCTGAATAACATAATTAGCTCTGCTTCCTAAAAAATTTTGTACAGCCGGATCTTCAGCACAAACAACTACGGTTGGTTTTATATTAAAATTCAAAGATTCTACAGCTGAGATAACGTGATCTATAAGCGGCCTACCATTAAGTAAATGCATTACTTTAAGCTGATTGCTTTGCATGCGTTTGCCTTTACCGGCAGCCAAGATTATCACCCCAATATTATTAAAAGTTTGTTCGGACATAAGCTAAAATTTCTGCTAAAGTTTTAAAATATGGTAAACCAGTTTTTATATAATCTTCCTCGGAAAAATTAGGAGACAATTTCATTACAGCCCGTAACTGTGGAAATTGTTCGGACAATTCTTTGGTTTCAACCGGCTTATCGTTAATAAACCAAGCGGGTCCAGAATGGTTAGCAAATAACTCGTCTAATACAGCATTCTTAGTTGCTTCTACCATAAATAATCGATCAAAATAACTATCTATCCCCGTATTTTTTACTTTTAATTCTTGATAAGCTGGGCAACCCAAGCTTAACAAAACCATAGAGACATTAAACTCTCTTAATTTTTCTAAAAATACAAACGTTTCTTTATCTAGAACCTCTTTGGCTTTGGATTCTGTTACTTTATTTAATGCGGTATAAATTTTAATTTTATCAAACCCTTGTTCGGCCAAAACCTCAGCGTGACGTTCGTCGGAATATGTAAAAAAACCATTAGCGCTATTACGCGCTACATAATATGTCTGCCAATACAGCTCCTCAGAAACACCCAATTCTCTAACCGCCTCTAAACGCGCACGTTTAAAAGCATGGGTATCAAATAAAGTGTCATCAAAATCAATTATAAACATACTTTAATCCTAACCTAACGCTATTTCACAGATCTCCTTAAAACGTTTAGCAGCAACAGTATTTAAAAAATCTTGTTTTAACTTAATAGTGTCAAAATTTTTTATTTCTTGCCAGATTGCTCGGCCAGCCAAAAAACCAACCGCGCCATTAGCTAATGCTATTTTTAACTGTTCTTTAAATATTTCATAATCTTCACCGCGAGTAAGAAGTATCCACGGCGTGTCGCCAACTAATTTAGTAATTTCGGCGCAAGCAGCAGCGCTGCCTGGATATTCTAATTTCCATACATCCGGTTTAATCCCCGCGGAAATAAATTGTTGTAAAGATTCTAACACCCACTCTGCTCGACTTTTATCTAAAGCCTCGTTACCATAGGTAACAATTTCTAAAAACAACGGCAAATTATTTTTTTGACAATCTTCCAAAGCCTGCCGAGTAACTTCTATTTGGTGCTCCATTTCTTTTTTGGCAACCGGATTAAAATATACCAGTAACTTTGCCCCGCTCGCACCCCAACCAACTAATTGTATAGCACTATATTGTAAAACAGTATTACGTTCACCAGCTATATCGGTATAGCCACTTTTCTCAAGCGATAACAAAAATGGTTTGTCTGGATTAGTGTAGGCATGGTAACCCCAATCCGGATCGAGTAAAACACCACTAAAATTTTCTCGAGTCGCATCAATAATAGCTTTTTTAACTAAAATTAAATCGTCATTATTAACAAAATCAGGGTTTATTTTATTTATGTATTGCTTAAAACTATCACGATGATCTAGCGCCAACATGAGAAATTTCCCGTTTTTTGTAAATTGATTTATACTCATACCGTTGCCTATTAATAACAAGATTAAATTTAAAATTAAAAAATCCTATTACTCTCCATTCCATTCTTTTTGAAACTCTGCTAAAAAATTTTCTAAATATTTTATTCTTTCGTCTGCTGTTATTTTTGCTGTTTTGGTATTCATCATTTTTGGTAAACGCAAAACTTTTTCGTAAAAGTAATTAAAACTAGTACCTTGTAATTTGCGATTTAAATAATCGTCTTCGGTTAAACTACGACGTGGTTTACGTTTAGGGTCGTGGAAAACTCGTTTAATACGCCCACCAGTAGCAAACGTACGCGCAATACCAACAACACCCACTGCATCCAACCAATCGGCATCTTGTACAATTTTGGCTTCTAAAGTTGTTGGTGTTTTTGTTTCTGTACCACGATATTGAATTTCATCTACTGCTTTAATAATTAATTCTTGCTTAGCTGGTTCAAACCCGAGTATATCCATCATACCGTGCAAAATTAAGTCGCTTTGATTTTTTATAAATTCTAAACGTTCTTGACTATCGCCCAAATCATGTAAAAGTGCGATTAATTCCACATTTTCTAAATCACCACCTTCTTTTGCCTGAAGTTTTTTGGCCATTCTCCAAACTCTTTCTATATGAAACCAATCGTGCCCAGTAGCACCAATGCCTAGGTGGTGTTTAACATAATCAGCGGTTTTTTTGACTAATTCTTGGCTCATATAAAAAGATTAATTACACTTGAATTTTATCACTAAACCACCTAATAATCAAGTAAAAAAACAGCAACAAAAAATACTCTATTTGATAGAGTAAATTAGTGTTTTGAGTAATAAAAAAACTGAGTATAATGTCCAGGCACCGGCCTACTTTTGCATTGCTGCTATCATCGGCGCTGAGAGGCTTAACTGCTGTGTTCGGGATGGGAACAGGTGTGACCCTCTCGCTCATGGTACCTAGACATTATACTCAGTCTAAATTTTAGTCAATCCAATACTGCGTTGGTATTCTTAAAGCACTTCTTAGTGCTCTCGTCGTACGCTCGACCAATTAGTACGTCTCGGCTCAACATATTGCTATGCTTACACCTGACGCCTATCAACCTTGTAGTCTACAAGGGGTCTGAACGAATATTAATCTTAAAGACGGCTTCACGCTTAGATGCTTTCAGCGTTTATCCGCGCTAAACGTAGCTACCCAGCAATGCCCCTGATGGAACAACTGGCACACTAGAGGTTTATCCACTCCGGTCCTCTCGTACTAGGAGTGAGCCTTTTCAATATTCAACGCCCGCAACAGATAGGAGACCGAACTGTCTCACGACGTTCTGAACCCAGCTCGCGTACCGCTTTAATAGGCGAACAGCCTAACCCTTGGGAGCTTCTTCACCCCCAGGATGCGATGAGCCGACATCGAGGTGCCAAACCTGGCCGTCTATGTGGACTATTGGGCCAGATCAGCCTGTTATCCCCGGAGTAGCTTTTATCCGTTGATCTTCCACCTTCCTATGAAGGATGGTCGGTTCACTAACTTCCACTTTCGTGGCTGCTCGGGTTGTAGCCCTTGCAGTGAAGCCAGCTTTTGCGTTTGCACGTCCAGCTCGATTTCCATCCGAGCTAAGCTGACCTTTGTAAACGCCTCCGTTACATTTTAGGAGGCAACCGCCCCAGTTAAACTACCCATCAGCCACTGTCTTCTATCCCGGATTCACGGGAGAAAATTAGGCATAAAATTATTTAAGGGTGGTGTCTCATTGGTGCCTTGCGGCTCCCACCTACGCTGAACATAAATAACCTTATACCAATAGCAAATTGTAGTAAAGCTTCACGGGGTCTTTTCGTCTAGTTGCGGGTAGGAGGCATCTTCACCTCCCTTGCAATTTCACCGAGTCCCTCGTCGAGACAGTCGCACCATCGTTATGCCATTCGTGCAGGTCGGAACTCACCCGACAAGGAATTTCGCTCTTCGTTTCCTCACACGACGGACTATATCTTCATCCACAAACTTGTGGAGCATAGCGTTTAGTCTCTGAGGGTTCCAACACTTTGTTGGCCTTCCCTGCTGATTGCCCCGCCTTGGCGGGGTTTCCAGCATATAGCTATGATTGGATTACTCTTTACATTACTGTAAAGTAAGGCAGCTTTTTAATGGCTTCTATTGATCCTCTGCAGATCAATTTAGACTGGTTTACTTATCCTATATCCGTCCCAATCCTAGTGAACTCAAGTTATTGAATCCACTACCTTAGGACGGTTATAGTTACCGCCGGCGTTCATCAGCGCTTCGGTTCAGAGCTTGCACTCCTCCCCTTAACGTTCTGACACTGGCCAGGCATCACCCCCTATACTTCAGCTTACGCTTTTGCAGGGAGCTGTGTTTTTGGTAAACAGTCGCAGTGCGTCTTTTGTTGTAACCACGTAAACGTGGCAGGCCTTATCCCGAAGTTACGGCCGTTGTATTGCAGAGTTCCTTAACGAGGGTTCTCTCGTACGCCTTAGTCTTCTCGACTCACCCACCTGTGTCGGTTTACGGTACGATTAACCAAAGCTTAACGGTTACTAGCTTTTCTAGGCACTCTATCCCCCTAAATTGACTCCACCCGAAGGCTTCATCTCTTGCTTGCGCAACGTGCATATTCAAAACACGATTAGAGCTCAAAAATGCGCACTAATAACCAAACTTTGATCAGTGCAGGAATATTAACCTGCTCTTCCATCGGTTACGCCTTTCGGCCTGGCCTTAGGATCGACTAACCCTGGGGCGATTCTCGTTGCCCAGGAAACCTTGGATTTTTGGCGCCAAGGATTCTCACCTTGGTTTTTGCTACTTATGCCTGCATTCTCACTTCCTAGCACTCCACCACGGCTCACGCCTATGGCTTCAGTGCGCTAGGAACGTTCCTCTACCGCCCACGGTGTCCTAAGACACCATAGACTCGCACCTTCGGTATCATGTTTGAGCCCCGATACATTTTCGGCGCGAAAACTCTTGACCAGTGAGCTGTTACGCTTTCTTTAAAGGATTGCTGCTTCTAAGCAAACCTCCTGGTTGTATAAGAATTAACACCACCTTTGACACTTAACATGAATTTAGGGACCTTAGATTGCGATCTGGGCTGTTTCCCTTTTGACAATGGCGCTTAGCCGTCACTGTCTGACTCCTGTATTATAATCACTGGCATTCGGAGTTTGATTGAAAACGGTATCCCGAAGGACCCAATTCTCATCCAGTGCTCTACCACCAGTGGGATCATACAAGGCTAGCCCTAAAGCTATTTCGAGGAAAACCAGCTATCACCGAGTTCGATTAGAATTTCTCTCCCATCCACAGTTCATCTCCGCATGTTGCACGGTGCGTGAGTTCGGACCTCCTCTTTTCTTTCGAAAAGACTCATCCTGACCATGGATAGCTCACCCGGTTTCGGGTTATATACGTGCCATAAACGCCCGTTAAGACTCGCTTTCGCTACGCCTTCGGACCATAGGCCCTTAAGCAAACGACACACATATACTCGCAGGCTCATTCTTCAATAGGAATACCGTCACCCTTGCGGGCTCCGGCTCTTTGTAAGCAAACGGTTTCAGATACTATTTCATCGCCCTCACCGGGCTACTTTTCACCTTTCCCTCGCGGTACTTGTTCACTATCGATCACCAAAAGTATTTAGCCTTAGACCATAGTCGGCCCAGATTCAGACGGAATTTCACGAGTTCCGCCCTACTCAAGAATATAAGCCATGAATGACTAATTCTTTTCGCGTACAGGACTATCACCTGCTATGGTTGCTCATTCCAGAGACATTCCACTAAGAATTAATATATCACCTAACTTGACAAAAAGTCGGCGCTTACATCTTACAACCTCATATAAACAACGGTTTGTCCCTTTAAATTACCGCTCAAAGTTAATCCGAAGACCAACATGTCACGATAACAACATTTATATGATTTAGGCTGTTCCCTTTTCGCTCGCCACTACTGGGGGAATCTCTTCGATTTATTTTCCTCTAGCTACTGAGATGTTTCACTTCGCTAGGTCTTCTTTATATACCTATGAATTCAGTATATAATACTCCGATCAAGTCGGAGTGGGTTTCCCCATTCGGAAATCCCCGGGTCAAAGGTTGCTTGGGACCTACCCGAGGCTTATCGCACCCTGCAACGTCCTTCTTCGTCTTTTGGTGCCGAGGCATCCACCGTTTGCACTTGTTGAAATTGCGTACAACGAAAACACTAAATTGTGCTTTCTTTGTTCTACCCTTCTACCCTAATCAAATTATTTCAACACCAGTTGAAATTAGCCTCTTAGGCTATTTGATTCAGGTGTTCTATCAAAAAATTTCGACACCAGTCGAAATATGACAGAATCTTTATTGTTGAATTGACCTTAAATTGTTAAAGTTCTAACCAGTACAATCTTTTACAATCATTCGGAACAAAGTGAAAAATCTTTTTTAATTTCTCGCTTCGTTCAGTATAATTTTTATTTTTAACTTTTGCTAACAAAAAGAGCCGCACGAGCGGCCCTTAAAATTGCAGACTAATCTGAATTAGGAACCACTTGGATACTTTGAGTAAGAAATTGTAGTTGAGGTTAACATTGCTGTTAAAATATTCTACATTGATAATCGCGATTGACGATTACTTACCCAGAGGTCCAAGTGAACGTTATCTTTCCATTTCTTTTGGACATGGCCCTGATTTCAGGGTAATCAAACGTAATGCGCATTATATAGGAAATAAAACATCCTGTCAAGGGGATAAGATGTGGATAAGTTTATGGCTAAAATACGCTTAAATATCTAGTACTACAATACAGCTGCCAACACCTTCTTTATGGCCCGAAACCAATGGATGCTTGTTCAAAATTTTTAAAGTTTCGGCTTGCAAAATTCCTTTACCCGCGCCGTAAATTATTCGAACAGAATCTTGATTGCGTTCGTGACACTCATACAAAAATTGATCAATTCTTGTATCAATATCACCACGTGTTAAACCATGCAAATCCAACTGCGGCAAATCACGCCGCAATTCCGCAGCAAAAATTCTAACATCTAAATTATTTTCTGAATCCATATTTTATAATTTTTTAGGCGGATTTTCAAATGTAATAATTGGCAAAGAATTAATTGTTTCTTTTGATATTCCGAGTTCGGCTTCATACACTACATCTACCGCACCAAAATGTGCGTTCGAATAATCAAACCCCAAAATGTCTGCAACTTGTTTTACCAATAATTCGCTTTCCCCTTCTATCTCTACTAATGGCAATAACCCCGGCCAAGTATCTATAGTAATATCCACATTATTTAATCGCCACAATTCTCGTTTAGTTTCCTGGTATGATTTATGAATAGCACCAATTGATTTTAAAAATTCAACCCCTTGTTCGTAATTATCTATTTTTAATTCTACTTCTTTTTGATCTTCAATCCGGTTGCCTTCTACTACTTTTAAACTCATTGTAACCCCATTAGCTTCACGCCGCACCCGCAACCAGCCGCCTTTAATTGGAAGGGGTGGATCAAAAACATCCCGCTGTAAAAGCGTTTCTGGATATATCAATTTTGCACTAACTTTTTCAAGTCGCGCTCGAATTTCAGCTTTATCAATTTTTAAGAAAGCCGCCTCAAATTCGGTTTGCATAAAGTGTGCCGACGAAGAGACTCGAACTCTTAATCCTTTTGGGAACGTGCTTCTAAGGCACGCGCGTATACCAATTCCGCCACGTCGGCATTCGCCATGTACCCTACGTGGTACATGGTCACACATATTCAACCATAAAATAATAAAAAAAACAAGGGGCGAACATTATCGCACCCTTGTTTTAATATTTTTTATCTATAACTATTGGCTGTGAACTATTGGCTCCGAACTATCCTTATCTTCCTCGTCCACCGCCATTACCTCTACCTCCACTAAACCCACCACTACGTGGTGCACGATCCATAGGTGGGCGTTCTTCGTAGCCTTCTGGTTTTGGAGTTAGGGCACGAATACTCAAATTTATACGTCCAAGATTATCAATTTCTTTTACAACTACTTTTACCTTGTCGCCCAAATGCAATACATCGCTTGGTTTGTTGGTACGAGCCCAAGAAATTTCGGACACATGCACCAAACCATCCTGACCTGGCAATATGTTTATAAAAGCACCAAAATCTTCTAAACGCACAACTGTGCCTTCGTAAGTTTCGCCACCAGTTACTTCATGAGTTAATTCTTTAACCCATGCAATGGCTTTTTCTAGGCCAATAGCATCACTTGAAGTAATATGTACACGGCCATCTTGTTCGATGTCGATAGACACACCAGTTTCGGCAATAATTTTGTTAATCATTTTACCACCTGGACCAACCACATCACGAATCTTTTCTGGGTTAATCATAACCGTTACAATACGTGGAGCATATTGGGATAATTCTGCGCGTGGCTCGGCAATAATTTGTTGCATTGCTTCTAAAAGTTTTAGAAGAGCTTCGTGAGAGCGCGCAAAAGTTTCTTTAACAATTTCCCAACTTAAACCAGTAGTTTTGGTGTCCATTTGAATTGCAGTAACCCCATCACGAGTACCAGTAATTTTAAAGTCCATTCCACCAGGACCATCCTCTACATCTTGCAAATCGGTTAATACTTTCCAATTACCTTTGTTGTCGCTAGCTAAACCCATAGCAATACCGGCTACTGGTTTTTTTATCGGTACACCAGCATCCATTAATGCAATTGTAGAGCCACAGGTAGAAGCCATCGAGCTCGAACCATTGGAACCCAAAACTTCAGATACTACTCGCATCGCATAAGGGAAATCGGTTTCTAAAGGTAATACTGGCTCCAATGCGCGTTCGGCCAAAGCACCATGCCCGATTGCCCGATTGCCTGGTCCGCGTAATGGGCCAGTTTCGCCATAGGTGGCTGGAGTATCGCTGTAATGATGCATGTAACGTTTGGTGCCTTCTTCTTCCATCGAATCAAGTGTTTGCACATCACCAGGCGCGCCCAAAGTTACAACCGACAATACCTGAGTATCGCCGCGTTGAAACAAACCGCTACCATGAGTGCGTGGCAATAACCCCACTTCTACGTTTAATGGTCTGATTTCATTTAATTTTCTGCCATCCAAACGCTGGTCTTTTTCTAAAATTCTAGCAGTAATAAATTCTTCAACATAAATTTTGATACGACTCAAAATTACAGTTTGAATTTTGTCTTCCACTTCTTTTGCTACTAACATTTCTTTAATCGCTACCGAAAATTTATCAAGCAAAGCAACCCGTTCAATACGATTTACCTTTGGTGCATCAAAAATCCAATCTTCAACGTGGCTAGCAACAAAATCTTTTACTTCTTTTTCTACAACTAATAATTTAGTTTCGACTTCACTCAAATTAGCTGCTCGATCAAATTTAACAGCGCCAATTTCGCTTTGAATTTTTTTGATAAATTCTACAATCAAACCAATTTCTTTGGCGCCAAATTCTAATGCAGCTACAACATCGTTTTCGGTTACTTCTTTACAACCGGCTTCTACCATAATTACTTTTTCTGGAGTACCAGCGATAACAATGTCGGTATCACTAAGCAAACGTTCGGCAAAAGTTGGATTTAATTTCCATTGTCCATCAATGCGACCCACGCGGGCACCGGCGATTGGACCATTCCAAGGAATATTGGAAATCGATAATGCCAAAGAAGCAGCAATTAAAGCTGGGATTTGAGCATCGTTTTCACCGTCCCAAGAAAGGGCGGTTAAAATTACTTGAACGTCGTTACGCATTTCTGCATCAAACAATGGACGAATAGCTCGGTCTACCATTCTGCCACCCAAAATGGCTTCGTCACTAGGTCTGCCTTCACGTTTGATAAAACGACTACCTTTAATTTTCCCAGCAGCGTATAACTTTTCTTCAAAGTTAACCATTAATGGAAAAAAATCAATGCCATCACGAGTATTTTTACTCATGGTAGCAGTTGCTAAAAGTACAGTGTCGCCATAGCGCACAGTACAAGAAGCATTAGCTTGAAGTGACAATTTGCCAACTTCAACAGATAGGGTGCGGCCACCCCATGTAATAGACCAGTTTTTTACTGACATATTTTTTACCTTTCTGGAAGTGATTTGAGGGCTCAAGACCGATAAAGGTCTCACTGTCCGCAAACCACATCCGATTAATTAAATTGTTAAATTATTTTTTTACCACCGGTCGAACAAACTTTCGGTCGCTAATTAAAAATTTATTTTTTTCAGCACCTAAATCTGTAAAATCATCAGCGGTTTCGATTAAACGACTAGAAGTGGTGCCACCAAAGGCCATTACTTCTACCTGTTTGCCTTGGTTGCGCAAATAATCTACTAGCGGAATATAATCACCATCTCCAGAAACAAGCACAACTGCATCTAAACTAGGGCATAAACGAATAGCATCTACGGTAATACCCACATCCCAATCGGCCTTCTTTTCACCACCAAAAAAAATCTGCAAAGGACGTTCTTTGGTTTCGATGCCTAGATTATACAAAGCATCAAAAAATGGTTGTTCTTCTTTACTTTCGGTTGAAACTACATAAGCAATAGCCCGAATAAGCTTGCGTCCCATTGTAGCTTCTTTAACAATGTTGCCAAAATTTACTTTAGCACCAAATAAATTTTTGGCGCTATAATACATATTTTGAACGTCAATAAACACCCCGACGCGTTGTTCGGGGTGTTTTAACGGATGATGTTTTTTAAGCATTGGTTGGCTCATCTTCTTTTTCGATTAAATCGATATCTTCGTCGATTTCTTCTTCAGCCACTGGATTAGCATTTGGTTTGGCTACCAATTTTGGCTGTTTGATTTTTAATTTTTTGGTTAACACGTCGTAACTTTCTGGATTTTCTTTCTTTAAATAACGCATCAAACGACGACGAGCGCTAACTTTGCGCAATAAACCGCGACGAGAAGAATGATCTTTGGCGTGGGTTTTTAGATGCTCGATGAGTTCGTCGATTTCGGCGCTCAAAATAGCAATTTGAACCTCGCTTGAACCAGTATCCCCCTCGTGAGTCTGGTATTTTTTGATTAACTGAGCCTTTTTCTTTGGTTCTAACATACATGCATAATATTCACCGAGCTAACACAGGGCATGTCCATGGCTAGTTCGGCCCACTTAAAGTGAGATAAATTATGGCTATAATATAGCGGATAAAGACAAAATTGTCAATAGGCAGATACTCATTTAAATAATCATGGACAAGTACCGGTTGAACAATGATATTGGCTCTTACAAGCTTCTGTAGCAGCCGCAATTGCGTTAGCACTAGAATCGGCTACATCTATTTTGTCAATACAACCGGCCAACATCCCTGCGTCACAACATAATTGCACAGATCCATTTGTAGTAGTGAGAGTATAAGGCGATCTAACTATACTATTTTGTCTATCTTTTTCATTTAAACAATCCAACTCATTCATACCCATAGGGCAATTAATTGGATCGTTGACGCACTGTTTCGCTCCCGTAGTGCCAACTAAACACCATGTAGTAGCACGAATATTAAGATTTCTATCTTCCTTCAATGCACTGCAAGCAGATTCGTTATCTAATGTTATTTCTGTAGTTGGAGGACAAGATAAAACAGTGCCATAACATTGATATACTCCTGCATCTTTCCATAAACACCATTTCATTTGTTGTGCCAAACATACACCTGCAATACACGACAACGATTGCGAAGCATTACAATCAGCGTCTGTGGTACAAACACTACCACTGCCACCACCAGACGGCAAAATTATACCACCAATAAATGGTTGGCAAATATTCGGATCATTTAAACAATTATCTTCAGTCATAGCCGAATCTGTAATACACTCGCCAAATCTAGAGGCAGAACAACATAGTTTTTCACCACTTAAATTGCAATAAGCATTATTAAAGATACTATCTCCACAAGTATGACTACGATCACAGCTCGGTAATGATATTGGTTCTGATAGCTGTTGATTGTTAGTTATTGTTGAAGTAAGTAATTTTCCTAAAACAAAATTACTAATTGCGTAAGCAGAAACAATGATTATTAAACCAATAATAACGGCTTCAATAGTATCTTTGGCTTTGGTGGCCAGTTCTTCATTGCCACGCGCAGTCATCCAACGTAAACCAGCATAAAGCAAAAATCCAAAACAAATAAATCCAGTTAAACCTAAAATTGTGTTTATTACTTTACTTGTCCAATAATATGGTGTAGCCTGGGCAGCACTCATGCTATATCCAGCATTTTTACCAGTAACATCCAGGCCATATTGAGCGTGGGCGAAAAATGGGAATAAAATAATCCCGATTGTAAAAATTATTACTAAAAACGAAACTAACTTCTTTTGCATAACCTAGGTTCAATTTTTAATTTTGTAATTTTGTAATTTTTAAATAATGACAAAATGTCTTAATTTTAAAAATTACAAAATTGAAAATTATTTAAAAATTGAAAATTAAAAATTAAAAATTCTTATCTTCATTATACCACACCTTGCTTTTTCTGTAAAAATAAGATAGAATGAGAATAATTTTGGCCCCATAGTTTCCGCCCAGGGCGGACCCGCCTTGGGCGGGCAACCTTAAATCTTGGCCCCATAGTTCAATGGATAGAACACCAGCCTTCTAAGCTGAGAATGTAGGTTCGATTCCTACTGGGGTCACCAAACTTGAAATTTTATTTATCCTCTGGTATAATCACTTTGGATTTTGAAATTTGAGATTTGTAATTTACATTTGCCAAAGCAAATGTCTATGGTGTCCATGGTATAACGGTTATTACGTCGGTTTGTGGTACCGACAACCCGGGTTCGACTCCCGGTGGACACCCAACTTAATTAACCCTGTACCAGAACGGTGCAGGGTTAATCTTTTAATTCGTGGCCATTAATATATGGCCGATTAAATATACAAAACCAAATAAAATTTAGAAGATTTATCCACGATTTACGGTTAAAGCCAAAACGCCTGGATGAAATATAACAATGCAAGCTCATATCCAATTCTACTTTTCCGAATGCACTAAATTTTCTGGAAATATCACCATCCTCGCCAAATTTTAGTCTTGGGTCAAACCCGCTTGTCCTATCATAATCTTTTTTTCGAAAAACCATATCACCGCCAATTGGCCCCAATTTTCCTCTAGACATTGTTACTCCAAATAACCAAAACAAAAAAAATAATACCGGCCGAAGCAGATTTAAATACCATGATCCATCATAAAAATAAAATTGACCGCTTAAACAGACTAATTTAGGTTTTTTATCAAAACGTTTTTTCGCTTCAATTAAATATTCAGGCGGTAAATAGGTATCAGCATCAACATGAACTACAAATTCACCCTGGGCTTCTTCGGTACCTCGACGTCGTGCTGCCCCCACCCCCTGCCTAGACTCATCAACAACCTTTACTCCAAAACTTTCTGCTACCAAACGTGTTTTATCGGTTGAGTTGTTATCTACTACAATAATCCCTGTATTAAAACCACCAGCCAAATTTTTTATTGCCTTTATACACTGTGGAAGTGTTTTTTCTTCGTTATAAGCCGGTATAACAACAGAAAAATCAATTTTAGATTCGGTCATATTATTATAATAATAGCACTATTCACTAAAAAATAAAACCCCGCCATATAAGGCGGGGTGTAAATTTGTGAATATTTTTATGGACAACTTAACCCAGTACATTGTACCCCTGGGCCCATATCTATCCAAATGCCATTCTTGTAATCTGTCCACTGACCAAGCGCTAATCTGGCAGCCAACATGGTAATAGAATAGGCAGACAAAATAATAATCAAACCAATTACTGCCTGACGAAGCAAACTTTTTGCTTTAGTAACTTCTTCTTCATTACCGCCAGCTGTCATCCATTTAAAACCAGCAAAAAGAGTAAGACAGAAAAATATAAAACCAACAAATTCTAAAGCCACCCGAATAATATTTACTGCCACCACCCGCGGATCAACCGGAGCACCAAGCCCAGCACCTTTTGCCCCACCAGCTGCTTCTAGCTGAGTCTTCATATCAGCAGTAAATGAAGTTGGTGGAGTAGTCGCGTCAGCTTGGGCCAAAACTAACGACGGAGTAACTAAAACCATTATTAAACTAACAGAAAGAAAAAACGCAACTAATTTTTGTTTAAACATAAATTTATTGTACCCCGCCAACTTGGCCAGGGTTATTAGTAGTTACATCGGTCGTACGATTAACAATAAAATAAGTAATACTATAAGCAGCCATACAAATAATTAAACCAATTACGGCCATTTTAATTATACCAGTGGCTTTAGTTACTTGTTCTTCGTTACCACTCGCTGTCATCCACAAAATTCCGGCATAAATTGTTAAGGCTAAAAATAGTGTACCAGTAAAAGACAAAATTAATCGGATAATTTTACCAATATTTTCTGATAAAGTGGTATCTGTTACACCTGTAACAGTATAACCAGCTTGTTTGGCAACTTGTTCGGACATATCGATTGTAGTTGTCGCCAAAACAAAATTACCTAACAAAAAAGTTCCGCAGATAACCATCAAAACCCAAGAAAAAAATTTGGACATACCTAAATATTATTTAGTAAGTCGAAGGGTAACAAAAGCCGTAATTGCATAGGCCGACATTACCACTATCAAACCGATAATTGCCATCTTTATAATCCCCTGCGCTTTTTCTACTTTCTCGTTATTTCCCTGCGCTGTCATCCATAAAATTCCTGCATAAACCATCAAAATTAGAAAAATTGTACCAACCAAAGATAGAATTGTTTTAATTATCACACCAATTGTTGATGATAAATCAGCACGTGTACCCTCGTTTAATCCTGTCCCTTTTAAGGCCTTGTCTAGATTGGTTTGCGCAGAACCCAACTGTGCCGAAGCCATAATTGGTGTGAGGAGCAAAAACGAACAGATAAGTGATAATAATAATTTTTTGGCGATTGTAATCATAATAAATTTTTAATTTGTCACCCCCGCAAAGGCGGGGATCCAAAAATTATAGGCAATATTTGTTTGCGACTGGATTCCCGCCTTCGCGGGAATGACAGTGTTTTTTATACTCCTAAACTGGTAAATATAAACTTGGCAATACCATAGGCTGCTAGAACTAAAACCAAACCAACAGCAGCCGCTTCTAAAATATCTTTAGCTTTACTTATCTTTTCGCTATTACCCATTGCTATCATCCACGTAAAACCAGCATAAAAAATTAAGCCAAAAAATATAATTCCTAAAAAGGAAAGACCGATTGCAATTACCTTACCAATTAATTCTATTGGCGAACTTACACCAGCTACGGTACTTTTTAAGGCTCCACCTGTTGCCTGCATTGCTTCGTCGGCGCCATAATTACCTCCAGCAGCCAACACCAAAGATAATGGCACAATTAACAAACTTACAAAGAGAAAAAAGTAAACAATTTTTTTAAGCATACTATAATAACATTGTTAAATTGTTACACTATTACATTGTCATTTCGACCGAAGCGGAGATTTAGAATGCTCCAAGGAGCAAATCCCTTTCGTGCTTGTTAAGGGATCTACTCCTCGGAGTACCTTCGGCCTCGGCTACGCTCGGGATGACAGGTAAAAAACCCTCCGAAAGACGGCTCGCTTGTTTCTCATGAGAAAATAATCGATCAAACAAACGAGCCGCTTCCGTTTTGAAATATTTTTTAACTTACTATACAACACCAGTTGTTGCGTTAACCAAATTTGTAATAACAAAGTTGGCCAAAGCGTAAGCAGACAAGATAATTGCCAAACCAATAACGCCAGCAAAAATCCATTTTTTAGCTTCGCCTACTTTTTCTTCATTACCACCAGCAGTCATCCAGGTGAAACCACCGATCAAGATGATTACTACAGCTACGATACCAAGTAAACCCATGGCTACGCGGATAATTTTAGCAACAGTATCGCGCACATCAGCAGTACCTAAACCAGTTTGAGTAGCATAAGAGATACCTAAATCTTTGGTTGTGATAAGACCAGAACCAGCAGCAGGGGTTAAACACCCTGAGTATGGTACGTTAATACCAGTACAAGTAGCAGGTTCACATCCAACTGGCGTATTAACAGCCGTACAAGTTACAGCGCTAGCCATACTAGGAATCATAACAGCAAACAAACCTAATGCTAATAATGCATTCGTAAACAATTTTTTCATAATTTCACCCCCCTTCCATGTATTGAATTCATAAACATTAAAATATTAAAACAAATCTTCAATAACAATATAATAATACCACATCCCGCTACATCGCGCCAGAGAAAAACTTAAAAAATAAATTCAAAAGCATATAGCTGGCCAAAACTACCACTGCACCAATTACAGCCCACATAATAGTGTTGGCACCAGCTTTTACTTTTTCGGCATTACCATAGGCATTAAGCCATGTGGTGCCGCCCCACACAATCATAAACAACATAAAAGCACCCATTACACCCAACGCGGCTTTAATAATTTTACCAATAATTTGATTAATACTAGTAACATTGCCGGCCAGTGGATTATCTAGGGTTACTACTTTGTCGTCTATCTTTTTTGTTGGCACTTCTGTCCCAGAAACAGCGCCAGTAAACAAAGAACATTCTGTGCCCAAACTTGCATCATCTGCACTACCTTTGTTGCAGCCAGGTGGACAATACTTATCAATTATAGCTATTGATGTTGTCGTAAAACAGGCTTGAGTTAAACTTTTAGCCAAATCCGGTTTCTCGCGACAATCACAAAAATTAACTGCTTCAGCCTTAACGGAAGACGCCAAAGCAAAAAAGATAAAAATAGAAAAGATAAGAGGAATAATTTTACGCATAAAATATTTTATCCTAAAAATCCAAATACCATATTAACAATCATATAACTGGCTAGTGTTATTACCACACCCAAAGTGCTCCACACAAAAATCTTCTTGGCCGTACCAATTTTTTCCGAACTTCCTGCCGATGTAATCCACAAAAACCCAGCCCAAACATACGACAATAGTAGTAGCGACCCAATCGCAAAAGTCCAAAACTTTATCACCTTACCAAAAAGCGCAATCACCCCCGCCCGACCAGTAGCAAAACCAAATGGATTTAAAGTTTTTGCCTCGGTTTTTAATTGATCAATACCATATTCGATTTTGGTGGCAGCGCCTTGGTAATTTTTGTTTATATCTTCCAACTCTGTACAACTACCAGAAGCAGGAACATCAAACACAACAGGTTCTGGTAACTTATCAGCATCAGGACTAACTACCACCTTATTTATTGGCCCACACTTAGCATCGGCTGTAGGTTGCAAAACTTGTTGTTCACAAAGTCTTTTTGCATTAGTTGTGCCTTCAAATGTCGTAACACAACAACATACATTTCTAGGATTAGTTATCGAGTTACAAGTTAAATTCCAATCATCGATTTTATGAGACAAGTCCCCTTGCCCAGCTAAATAATCTGGAAATTCGGTAGATTTATTTAAAAACGGTTTAATATCCAAACTATCTATTGGACAAAAGCCAGTATTTCTTAGATGTGTTTGGATAGCTGTACTAATTTGCTGCGATCTCATCTCAAAAAAATTGCCTGCAAACAAGCCAATTTCAGTTTGATTAATAGACGCATCTTTTGATATGACTCCGAGGTTAGCCGATTCACCATCTGAAACATTGCAATCGCAGGCATCTGCTTTAACATATGAACCTATAATACACTGCTCGCCTATTAATCTATCTACCCCTAATCCCATACTATCCACATCACAAACTTTTGCCTTACTATCAAAATTTATAACAATTTCAGTTTGATCATATTGGATTGTAAAAAAAGACCAAGCAGGAGAACACGATGTAACAGTATGTACTGCACCAGAACCCTCATCAGGGGCTACATAATAATTAGTAAAATTACATTTACAATAATTACTAGCACTAGCACAAGCCGGATCTTTAAAAGAGACGGCCAGAACATTGGTTTTAGCAAACAACAAAACACCCGCCACCAAAAAAACAAATAACAAAAACTTTTTCATACTCTACTACAATAAAAATTGAGTTTGAACCCCCAAACTTTCGCCTAAGAAACTTACTAATAGGTAGGCACTAAAGGTAATAGCTAAACCAATTACCGCAGCAACAATAATCTGGGTACCTTTTTTAGTTTTTTCGGCAGAACCACCCGATAAAATCATAGTAAATCCACCATAGATGAAAAACAATAATGCTAAGGCGCCGACAATACCAAACAAATAACGCGCAACATTTATTAACAATTGTACAAAAATTGAAACATTGCGACAGGGAGAATCTGGCGGCAAAGCATCATCTAAAGCACAGGTAGGAATAAAAACACTAGTCCATCCGCCAGTATCGCGACTAAAAGTAATCGCCGCTCGTTGGGTTGCGTCTTTGTTTTTATCCCATACTGTTAACGCATCTTTACAAGCCTGTTCACCATTATCAGCTCCAGAATTAAAAAATTCACACTTATCCCAATCGGTATTTACTGCTTTTATCGCCTGACAAGCTTCTGCACTACTAATTGAAGAACATTGCCTATTGGCTTTAGTAAGATCAAACGCCGTATCGGTTTTTGCTTTACTTAAATCAGTAGAACAAAAACACCAACCTGCCGCAAAAGCAGATTTGGGGATAGCCAAAAACACCAAGAAGAAAAATCCAACCGCTAATATTTTTGTTTTTAACATAAAATATTTTTACAACGTCTGATTTACTCGCGACGCTGCCCTGTTTAAAATATTTTGTTTCCATAGCCCAGCCTGATCGGGATTTGGTATTGGTTGCAACCATTCGTGCAACATATCATCAATAGCTCTGGTTGCTCCAGAATAATCACGGCCACGATACCAATTATCAGCTACCAAAAGTTGAGAAACAAACGGGCTTAGTTCTAAATTTTCTTTTTGACTATTAATATACGCCCGCACTGCTGTTGGTCGACCGGTTACATCTAAATATTCTTTTACCGAACCGGAATGGGCCAGATAATCAATCAAACCCCAAGCTTCATTTTGTTTGGTAGATTTTGCTACCACTGCTTGCACCCAATAATTTGCCACATTAACTGGCTGTTCTGGATTTAATTGAAATAATGGCAAAACACCTAAATTTAATTGTGGCGCACGCGCTTTAATAACTGGCAAATGATAACTATAGCCAAAGAAAAATCCAACCGAACCATTTACAAACCGTTCTAAGGCACTGTCCATACTTTCGTCCCAAGCATAGGTATCGCGACTGGAATTGGCAAAATCGGTATAAAAGTTTAACACCGACATAGCTGGCGAATCGGCACCACGATCCATATTGGCTGGTGTATAATTAAACACTGCCTGACCAGAATTACCTACAAAACCAACGTTACTTTGTTTAAACAAAATATACAATAAATCATCACTGTTTGGAATATTGTTGCCAGTGCCAAGCGCTGTACCAGACTGGATAATCTTTCCAGTTTTTTTATCATACTTAGTAATTTTCTTTACAGCTGACTGGAATTCATCCCAATTTTTTGGCGGCTCGGCTATACCAGCACGATCGGCCAAATCTTTGTTATAAAAAACTGCCATCGTATCCAAAGATAAAGGCAGCCCAAAAATCCTACCATCTAAAACAACATCGTTTTTAATAACTTTAACATATTCTCTGTCTAGCCCGGCCAAATCAACCATCGAACGCACTTGCGGAGTAATTATGGTATTAACACCACTTAATGTGGTTTTTTCATAACGAACTAAGGTATCGTTTACCGATACTGGCATTGGCGCCAATTTACTTTGATAAGCACGAAGCTCGCGATTATTAATTGAAATAATATCTGGGCCCCGATCTTCGGCCAAAGCTTCGATTAAGCGTTGATAAATTTCGTCGGCTCGTAGTTGACGAACATTAACCGTAATATATGGCCGATCCGCTTTGTATTTGGCAATTTGGGCGCGCAAAGCGTCGACATCATCAAACACTGTCCAGTATTCTAGCGTTACCGCTTTGGTAGCTTGTTGTTCAGTGGTGGATAACCCCTTACAACCAAAACCCATGGTTGTAACCAAACTTAATAACAAAACAAAAATTGCTGTTAATTTAAATTTTTTCTGCATAATCTGAATTTAATTAAAAATTCGCAGATATATTATACCACACTCTTCAAATATTTCCTAAATTCTTTTCCAATCTTATTATCTCGCAAAGCAAAATCTACATTGGCTTTGAGGTAACCGATTTTAGAACCAGTATCATAATAGGTGCCATCTACCAAACAAGCATAATATGGACGTTTTTTTAATACTTTAGCGTTAGCATCTTGCAACCACAATTCTCCACCTTTACCAAGTTTGGTTTTTTCTAAAGCTTCAAAAATATCTGGGGTTAAAACAAATCCACCCAAGCTGGCCAAACGAGAAACGGCTTTTTCTGGACCCGGTTTTTCTACTAAATTTTTAACCTGAAAAACATTATTTTCTACCTTTACACCATCAATAATAGCATATTTGGTAGTGCCTTCGTCGTCGGTTTTGTAGGCAGTAATTACCGGGTCGCCATATTTTTCGTAAACATCAATTAATTGTTTTAACTGTGGTTTTTTTGGACAGTAAAAAAATTCATCTCCCCACATTACCGCAAACGGTTCGTCGCCAATAATATCTTTGGCGCACAAAACTGGGGTACCATTGCCATACGGTCCTTTTTGACGGATAAAAATAAAATTAGCTAAATCGGCAATTTTTTTAACTTCTTCGGCCATTTCGGTTTTGCCTTGTTTTTTTAATAAATTTACTAATTCGTAATTTGGACTAAAATGATCTTCCACCGCTCGTTTGCTTGGACCGGTTACTAAAATAATATCAGTAATCCCCGATCGTACTGCATCTTCTACAACATACTGAATAATTGGCTTGTCTACTACTGGCAACATTTCTTTTGGTTGAGCTTTGGTAGCAGGTAAAAACCGAGTACCAAGACCAGCCACTGGAATAACAAGTTTACGAATTTTTTGGGACATAATATTGAATTTTTAATTTAAAATTTTTAATTTTTAAACAATTTTTTAATGTCTAAATTTTAAAAATTAAAAATTACAAAATTAAAAATTAACACTTAGATTATACCTCTTCCTAAATTTTCCTGCAACTTTATAATCTACAAACTTACTTCTTCCCAACTAACCAAATTATACATCTGCCCCACCGGAAAACCTGGTGGCGGGCCATATGTAAGATTGGCGTCGTAGGTAGAATTGGTAGTTAAATATCCCGAAACCACCGAACCACCACCCGACACCCAGCTCCATGTCCAAGTGCCAGCCGATATTATAGAACCATAAGTAATTAAACTGGTTTTTTTATTACCAGGATAATAATAACGTTTGGTAGCACCATTTTGCGCTAAAAGCGCCGCATCAATTTCTAAATTATCTGGCGAGTTATATGGTATTAAAATATCCTTTTCACCAATCAAACCCAAAACATGACCATTATCTTTGGACAGATATAAAATATTACCATTAATAATAATTGATTTACCGGCAGCAGTACCCACTGTTGCTCGGCCATTTACCGTTCCGTCTACCCATACCATATCATCTATATAAATATACCCATTATCCGGCATATCATATATTATAGCCGACCCTTCTGTTTTTATATCAATACAATACCAAACATATTTATCATCATCCACATCTTGTCCGCGATAACAATTAGTAGTTAAAACTTTAGAAACATTAATTTTACCATCATTTCTAAATTGCAAATGCCAACCTTCTTTTCCCGAAGACGATAAAAATAAACCACCATCTACTGCCCCATCTTTAATACCACTTAATTTGGCGGTAACAATCGTAAAATCTTTAGCTGGCATTGGAAAACTCCAAAAATCAACTGGTCCGCCCGACCCCCAAATGCCTGGTTTAATTTGATTACCACAACCGAGATGCTCTTTACAGATATAGGTTGGCACTGCCGAAGTAATGGTTGCATCACCAACACCATCGTAGCGAATACCGCCATTAGCATGAAACTTACCGTGGGTAACTTCGGTATCGCCAATCCAAACATCTGTATTTGTTAAAAACGCATAATCAGTTAAAGCGGGAAAACCAAGTTTTACCCGAAGAGTACGACGGCTATTTGGTTGAATATCCAGCCAGCCAGTTGATTCGATTATAACAATAGTAGAAGTGGTCGAGGGCGGAGTGATATTTAAAGAAAATTTACCAATTATATCACCATCTTTATCCTTATAATCATGAACGTACGGCCCAGCCACACCAGTACCATCTTGAAAATCATTTTCATTATGTGCTAAATGCCAACGATAGTAATTAACGCCAGCCTCCGCAATTTGAAAAGCCATTTCGCGATTATGTTTGTGCACCGATGCCCGATTTTCGACAATTGCATAGCCAGTTACCCCCATTACAATTAAAGTAAAAGCAATGGTACCAAAAACCATGGCGAACAAAAGCATCGAACCCCGACTGTCTAAAGAAATTTTTTTGACTAATTGTTTTATATTTGAAAACATTGGGTTTTAAAATTTTTAATTTCTAATTTTAAATTTTTAAATAATCACCAAATTTTTAAAAAATAAAACATTAAAAAATTATTTAAAAATTAGAAATTCACTAATTACTTTTTAAATTTCTAATTTCTGTTTTAGCTTCGATATAAAACGGGGCAGGTGAAACATTTGGTTTTTCTTCTAACATCAAACTAATACCAGCTACTCGAATTTTGGTAATATCTACTGGAAAACTAAGCGGGGTAGAAGAAACACTACCAGTATAATCTTGATCATAATAATAAAAAACTGTGGTAGTGCCATTAGCGACATCATGAGCCACTTCGGTAATTACTTCATTTGCTAAATCATATATTAATGGCGTGCCTGTTGGTTTGGTTACTCCTTTTTTTAAAGTTTTACTATCCAAAAAATATCGCACCCGTTCACGCCAAGAATCTAAATCAATATTACTATAAAAAATTACCTGATGGCTTTCTGCAACCTCGATTGGGTTGGCGCCAATACTAGAACCAGTAGCCCGACGAATTTCGTTGATAAAATCTTGTACTACTTTGCGCCCTTCACTTTGAGTTTTTAACTGTTCCCACACTACATCCCGCCCATGCATACTCCATAAATACAAATCCATTATCCCAGTAATCAGTAACGCAAAAATACTGATAGCAACAACAGCCTCGATTAAAGTGAAACCTTTTTTACTATTTTCTCTTTTATCAAAATTCATAATTATCTCGAACAAAATTGTTAAACTGTTAAATTGTTATTTTTCACCCAGCAATTTAGCTATTTAACAATTTAGCAATTTACTCAACGGTAGACAAATCTACCAATTCCTCCATATTCCCCGAAACTTCAATATCACCACTATTCGTAGTATAGCCCAAATGAGAAACTTCTAGCGTATAAGTACCGGCCGACAAACTACCAAAATATACTTGGCCTGGTGGAGTACAAGCGTTGGTATAAGTAAAAGAAAATTCCGAAACAGTTGGGGTGTAACGCGTATTAGCAGTGCTTAAATAAATTTTATAACGAAAATATCGTTCACCAGTATGCTCATCCCACACAACGGTATTGGTGGCAGTATAATAGGTAGAGGTAGAGCCATCTGGCCCTTTAAAAATCCAACTGGCTGGCGAACTGGAATTACTGGTTGCCAATTGCACAAGAACCGGATTAGCACCAGCTTGTGATGGTTGGGTTAACGGTTGCCAAATAATATTCCTAAAAGTCACATCAGTGCCAACATCAAAAGTAGATGATTCTAAAATTCCATTATTAACATAGTAACTACCACTTTTACGTAATTTAATATCACCTGCAGGAGAATTTTTTTCAATATCACCATTATCACTCCAATATTTATTCTCTATCGAAAAAACTGCTTGGCCACTTCCCCCCGACCAATCGGTTTGGCGTTGATAGCCTAGGTCGGTAGTTAAAGTAGAATTATAACCAGAACCAGTTAAACGCACAGAGGTATCAGACAATGGTAATTTTGTACCAGAATCACGCACTTCAACTAACAAAGAATTAGCAGTGTATGGACGTAAAACTAAAGTAACATCCTGAGTTAAACCGGGAGATAAATAAACCGGCGACATTGGCGTACTACCACCAATTTTGTAAGAAGACCCGATAGTATTAAAATGATAATAATCCCATTCACGATTAGCCAAAGTGTAATTACCACTACTATCGGTAGTAATATTTTGACTAAATTTATAAACACTAGGATTTAAGCCAACTGTCTTTTCACCATTAACAGCTAAGGTCACATTGCCGATAGCCGCACAACTAGGGTTAACTGTATGAAGATTGATCACACCATTTAAATCAATTGCAAAATTTAATTCCGTTACCACTTGGCTAACCACATTGGCTGGAGGTTTAAGCGGATTAGGGTTATCAGCAGAAGATTCTATTGTGTAATCGGAAGAATAACCACTTTTGGAAACTGTAACATCATAACTTAGAGTACCAGTGGGTGTGTCTACAATTCGCACTATACCATCGTTGCCAGTGGTATCATCGATAACAACACTTGGGATGCTAGCCGAATTAACTACATGAACATTAGCACCCACCACTGGTTGGCCCGCAGCATCAAATACATTAATAAAAAGCGCGCCATTTTGCGAAGCACCTTCTAAATTTTTTGGTGCCACAATTGTACTTAAAATTACTGGCTTTTGTTGCGCGCAGTTTTGACACATCGCCGACATTTCTACTAATTTGTAATCGGCTGGCGATAAATCGTTTGGCGTGCCACCAATAGTACCATCAAACGGATCATCAATATTACGTACAGTAGTAACAACATCAAAAACCATATCATTACGCGTAAAACTTTGGGTATGTTCTAATAGGCCAGCCGGCACACCATTTAGTATCCCTACACTATCATATGGCAAATTACGCGCAATTTCTAAACGTTCCGACAAAAGCGCAGTTTCCAAAATGCGGATACGAGATTGGTACACCACTTTAAAAACCAAACTAATCCCCGAAAACACCCCTACCGCAAATAACAAAAACACCGCCGCGGCTACCACGACTTCAACAAGTGTAAATCCTGCACCAGAACGATGCAGGGCATGTCCTTTTTGTCCTCCAGATAATTTCATAAGTATATTATACCATAAAATTAATAAGAGCACACCACAAATATACTTTATTTAAATTTTATGATAAAATAATAAAAAAGTTTTTTTACACTTACTTATTTATGTGAATAAGTGGTATTGACAATATATCATATATGATATATAATAATTATGGAGGAATACAAAATAAAATTTTATATCAATAGTAAAACAAATAAGGTTGAATTGATAAAATATTTAGACAATCTTCAATTAAAGATTCGTTTAAAAATCTTAAAGTACATTGAATATTTGCGAACAAATAACGGTTACCTAGACGAACCGTATACCAAACATATTATTAATAAAATCAAAGAATTAAGAATAGATTTTGGTAAAGAAAAACATAGAATATTTTTCTTTACCATGATTGGTAAAAAAATAATTTTACTACATGCGTTTAAAAAAGATACAGGCAAAACTCCTACTGCAGAAATTAATATAGCAATTAAAAACTACAACGACGTTCTGAATAATCCTCATTTATATGACTAAAATTACAAAAAACGATTTCGATCATTATCTAAAAAAACAATTAAAAAACCCAGCATCAAAAAGAATGTTTGATGAATATGGTAAACAATTGGAAGTTGCTTACCAAATTTTACAATTACGCAAAAAGAAAAAAGTATCGCAAAGTCAATTGGCTAAAAAAATCGGCACTACTCAAAGCAATGTGGCCAGAATGGAAGCTGGAAAACAAAATTTTTCAACCGATATGTTGGTTAGAATTGCCTCTGCACTAGGCAAAGAATTAGAAGTAAAATTCGTATAGAACAATCTAATAAATCACCCTGTTCCATAAAATGCGTGGCAGGGTATTTTTTATTCCACTAAAAAAATTTGGCGCAAAAAAAATTTTATGCTATAATATCTTCGCTATGGCACGAATGATACATTATCAACGCCGACAAAAGCGCGCTACAATTAATCTTAACCCCGAATTAAGCCACGGATTATTGGCCTTGTTTTTGTTTATTGTTGCCGGCCTGTCGATCTTAAGCTTTTTTTCTCTTGCTGGAGTGGCCGGGCAATTTATCGATTCTTTGCTTGCCCTTATTTTTGGCCAGGTACGATATGTATTCCCTATTGTTTTAATTATTTCGGCAGTTTTACTTATCAAAGATGTAGAGTACGACTATCGCCATACCCATTCTATTGGCGCAGTGCTATTTTTCTTTAGCTTCAACGGTTTTATCCATTTACAAAAACCACTAGAGGAAATGGTACAACTTGCACTACAAGGTTACGGTGGTGGTGTAGTTGGTTTGGCTTTTGCTTGGCCTCTACTAAAATATGTTGGCTATTGGGGTGGAAGCATAATTTTACTTGGTCTTTTTATTGCCTCCATAATTTTCTTGTTTAATACTTCTCTCGCCCGCTTAGTCGAAATCCACAAAAAAGCCTTGCTTATGTTTGGCTGGTTAGGTAAACAAATAATTAGTTTCTTTGGTAGTTTTAAAAAAGAACAAAAAGTAGAATTTTCTATCAAAGGCGACTACCAAAAATCGGTTGACCCAGAGGTAGACGAAGAAATTGAAGAAGAGGCTGAAGACGAAACAATCGAAGAAGAAAAACGTATTTTTGCTCACAAAGCTATTGATAAAAAAGACAAGGAAGAACAAGATGAAGAAGAAACAGAAGATGAAGAAATCGCCCCGGCTTTACCTCGACCAGTAATTCGCAATCTTCCCTCTTTCGATTTGCTTTACACTTCCAAATCCAGGCCATCAGCCGGAGATATTAAAGGCAATGCCGAAACTATTAAAGACACTTTAAAAAACTTTGGTATTGGTGTTGAAATGGGCGAAGTACGTATTGGCCCTACTGTTGCCCAATATTCTTTCAAACCAGATAAAGGTGTAAAACTTTCTCGCATCACCACTTTATCAAACGATTTAGCCTTGGCTTTAGCCGCCCACCCCATTCGTATCGAAGCCCCGATTCCTGGGCAATCTTTAGTTGGTGTAGAAGTACCAAACGAAAAAATCGCCATGGTTACACTGCGCGAATTACTCGAAGGTCAAGAATTTAAACATCGCCAACACAATTTAATGATTGCACTTGGCAAAGATGTGGCTGGCAAAGTGTGGTTTGCAGATTTACCAAAAATGCCTCACCTATTAATTGCTGGCGCCACTGGTTCTGGTAAGACTGTTTGTATCAACACCCTTATTTTAAGTTTGATTTATCAAAACACTGCCGAAACTTTACGCTTTATTATGGTTGATCCAAAACGCGTCGAACTTACACTGTATAACGGCATCCCCCATTTGTTAACCCCGGTTATTACCGATGCCGCTAAAACTGTTAACGCTTTAAAATGGACTATCGGCGAAATGGAACGACGTTTTGGAGTATTGGCCGAAGCTGGCAAACGTGATATCGGATCATACAACGCCATTGCCGCCGATCCACTACCCCACATTGTATTTGTTATCGACGAATTGGCCGATCTTATGGCCATGGCCGCTTCCGAAGTAGAAGCTGGTATTATCCGCCTAGCCCAAATGTCTCGTGCAGTTGGTATTCATTTAATTGTAGCTACCCAACGTCCTAGTGTAGAAGTTATTACTGGCTTAATGAAAGCCAACATCCCGGCTCGTATTGCTTTTTCGGTTGCTTCTATTATTGATTCTCGCACAATTTTGGATTGCCCTGGTGCCGAAAAATTACTTGGCCGTGGTGATATGCTTTTGTTAACTGCCGATTTATCCAAACCAAAACGTATTCAGGGTGCATTTGTTTCTGAAGAAGAAATTGATCGTTTGGTAGAATATTTAAAAGGCGACGAACCACCAACTTACGATGATTCGATTGTATCTAAAGGTGGTAGCGGTGGAACGATAAATATGTTTGGTGGATCTTCCGATGATCAAGATGCTTTATTCCAAGAAGCCAAACAATTGGTAATCGAATCTGGCAAAGCCAGCGCATCACTACTACAACGCCGACTCAAAGTTGGTTATGCTAGGGCCGCTAGATTACTCGACGAATTAGAAGAAGCCGGTATTGTTGGCCCAGCCGATGGCGCCAAACCACGTGAAGTATTTGCCGACCATTTAATGCCCGAGGCCGAAGCTGAAATCCCCGACGAAGAACAAACCATGGATGCTGGTGGAACAGTTTTTATGGATGAAGAAAAAACTGACGAAGAAAAAGAACCAGAAATTTAGTTTGTTTGTAAAAATTTTGGTTAAATTACTAAATTGTTAAATTACTAGTTAAGTAATTAATAATTTAATAGTTTAACAATTTAGCAACTTTCCAATGTCCATCTTCTGTCCTAAAAAAATTAAATCACCGATCCGATTATACGATGAATTAAAATGCGCACGACAACAATCGGGCGCATCTTTAGGATCGCTTGCAGAAAAAACTCATATACCTCTAAAATATTTAGAAACTCTAGAATCTGGTCACTATGCCGACCTGCCCAAAGCCAAGGCCTACCGTTTAGCCTATGTACGCGAATATGCCACTGCCTTAAATTTAAATCCAGAAACTACAATCTATAAATTCACCCAAGAAAACGGCCTAAACGACATTGCCCAAATTCATCCTCATCGCAGTATCAAAAATTTTCCTTTCAGTTCAATCGCCTTACTGCTACGCAATTTATTAATCGCGGTATTAGTTTTAATCTTTGCTATTTATTTAATTTGGCAAATCAAAGGAATTGTAACACCACCTAAGCTAACCATCTATACACCACTTGAAGGATCTCTGTCTAGCCGACCAATTGCTATTGTTCAAGGTATAACCGAAAAAGAATGCCACATTAATATTAACGGCCAAGATATTATGGCCGACGAACAAGGTAATTTTACAACATTAATCAACCTCTCTACCGGTGTTAATACCATCACTATTTCTGCTACAAAAAAACACGGAAAAACCACTACGGAAATAAGACATGTGATTGTCCAAAGTGGCGGTGGCAACTAAAATCCCCCTTCAGAATTGACCCCTTGCGGTCAATTCTTTTTTATCATATAATACTCCCACCTAACATAAGTTTAATATTAAATATTACATATGGCCAAACATACCAATGAGGAGGTAAAGGAGAAACTTAAAGCCGCAGAATCAGCAATCGAACAAATTAAAAGCAAATTTGGCGAAGGAGCAATTATGACTTTTGGCGAAGGCCGAACTACCAAAGTAGACGCTGTACCCACTGGTTGTTTATCACTAGACATTGCCCTTGGTGTTGGTGGTGTGCCTCGCGGCAGAGTAATCGAAATCTATGGTCCAGAATCATCTGGTAAAACCACTTTGTCTCAACACGTTATTGCCGAAGTACAAAAATTAGGTGGCATTGCTGCTTTTGTTGACGCCGAACATGCTTTTGATCCCGACTATGCCAAAAAAATTGGTATTAATATTAACGAACTTTTAATTTCTCAACCCGATACTGGCGAACAAGCATTAGATATCGTAGAAACATTAGTTCGATCTAATGCAGTAGATATTATTGTAGTAGATTCGGTGGCTGCCCTTGTACCTCGTGCCGAAATCGAAGGTGATATGGGAGATTCGCATATGGGCTTGCAAGCTCGCCTAATGAGCCAAGCCCTGCGAAAATTAACTGGCATTATTTCTAAATCCAAAACTGTTTTAATTTTCATCAACCAAACTCGTATGAAAATTGGAATCGTATTTGGCAATCCCGAAACTACCACTGGTGGTATGGCTCTAAAATTTTATTCTTCTATCCGAATAGAAATCCGTCGAGCCGCTCAAATCAAACAAGGTGATAAAATTATTGGTAACCGCGTCAAAGTTAAAATCGTAAAAAACAAGGTGGCCGCCCCATTCCGCACTACCGAATTTGATATTATGTACAACGAAGGTATTTCTCTTTCTGGCGACACCTTGGATACTGCCGTACTTTACAAAGTGGTAGAAAAACGTGGTAATTCTTATATATACCACGACGAAAAATTAGGTGTTGGCCGAGAAGTAGCCAAACGTTATATCAAAGACAATCCAAAATTACTTAAACAAATGCGCGCCGAAGTAATGGAAGCAGTAGAAAAAGGTGAAGCTCCAGATGAAGAAGAAATTAATGATACAAACGACGCCCCACCACCAGTTACCGAATAAAAAAACAAAACAAAAAACCCTGCATACTAGTGCAGGGTTTTTTGTTTTATAACACCCTTAATATATTCCACCAATTATCCACAAACTCTGCTCGCCTATTTTGATATTTTAAATAATATGCATGTTCCCAAACATCCAAAGTTAACAGAGGTGTATGCCCCATTGTATGTGGCGAATCTTGGTTAGGTAAAGAGTATACTTGTAATTTACTATTTTCATCACGCACGAGCCACACCCACCCACTACCAAAATGTCCTACTGCTGTTTTGGTAAACAACTCTTTAAATTTTTCTACAGTTTCAAAGTTAGTTTCAATCTCGGCAACCAAAGCAGTATCGATTTGTTTTGTCTGCCCAAGTAAAGACCAGAAAAAATTATGGTTCAACACTCCACCACCTTGATTACGAATTTTTTTACGATCTTCTTCGGATACTGGTAAGGTGTTTAAATTTTTTAATAATTCTTCCAAAGATTGCCCAGCTAAATCTGGATATTTTTCTATTACTGCATTTAAATTATTTACATAGGTTTGATGATGTTTGGCATAATGAATTTCGACTGTTGCCGCATCCATATATGGTTCTAGGGCATCATAAGCAAAATTTAATTTTGGTAATTCAAACATATAATTATTCTTTAATTTCTTTTTTAAATTTTTGATCATTAAGCATTAAAACCAACAAAATCAAAACAGTTGTGCACACAGCTAAAAAATAATACCCCACACCAATGGCCATACCAATCGCGGCTGTCATCCATAATCCGGCTGCAGTAGTTAAGCCTTCGATTTGATTTTCGTGGTGTAGTATCATCCCTGCCCCTAAAAAACCAATACCAGTAACAATCCCCGCTGCCACTGGTGCCATATTATTGCCAAAGGCATGAATAGATAACGCAGTAAAAAGTGCCGCCCCAGATGTTACCAAAGCATAGGTGCGTGGTCCAGCGTGTTTGCCTCTTTGCTCTCTCTGCCACCCCAAAATTCCACCCAATAAAATTGCCACCACGATTTGTAAAACCACCCAAATTTCAAAAGAATTTATTTCATTAATATAATTTAACATAGGTTTATTAAAATAGAATTAAGTGGTTTTATTATATCATTGTTTATAATGTTTGTTAAATATTGACAAAAGACAAAAATTAGGGTATGATGATGTGTTCGTACCATTACACTGGTGCGTTCTGCACGTTTACAACGGAGCCCACACAACCTTTCACTTTGGAGGCAGCATGACAGGGAGCCGGCTCGCGACAGGAACGTACTATCGACTTCTAGGATACCTACTCAAGGGTATCGGGGTCGGACAGTACGCAACTGCAGACCTAACAAGGATCGGGGGGCTTAGAGGTAAGTCCCAGAAATACGTACCCTACCTGCTGAGCCGCGCGCTCAAGGAAGGTTACGTAAAGAGATCGGACAGAGGGATGTTGGTGGTGGTGCCTGGATCGTTGGAACGACTCCAGGAAGAACTGAAAAAGAAAGCGCCTCCACCCCCAAAACCGCCGAAAATCGGGCCAAATGCGAACACGCTCGCGCGTGAGGTAGATCGCCAGCGGCAAGTGGTTCAAACGCTTGCCAAGCTCGGATACAAGCCCACAGGGGCTTTCTGTCCGGCGTTTAGGTTGGCGACGGCCCTGAAGGCAGACTACGTGGAAACGTGGTCTGGCCTCGACGACATCCACACGATCCCCAAAGTCGTACGCGCCATGAACGGCGGCAACGATATCGGGATCATAGAAACCAACGGCACGGGCGGCAAGCTGTCGTTCCGGCCAACACAGAAGGGAGCGGATCTGTTCATGGAAAAACCGAGAACCTGGCGAGAAATCGCCATCGTGCTGTGGAACCTCAACAACATCCACAGACGCGGGCTGCGCTACTACCAGGAGAACGACGAAACGGCGAAACGAGCAGGGATTGCTGACGAAAAAGCCCTGGTCGAGTTCACAGAGATGCAGTTGCATCCGCGCCGGATCGTCAACGCCGCTCCTGGCAGACCGATGAAGGGTGGACGGGCGGTGATGTTCCTCTACGACCCCACCGCATGGCGTCTCGACACCGACGGCTGGCCGGAGAAGAAAAGCACGCTGTCGATCGATCCGCCGCCGCCTGCTCCGCCCGCCGACGACAAAGCGTCGTCGGGTGAGGAGGCAGTGGTAGTGGTGCCGCCGGTGGTCGTGCCCAACGCCGACACGGAGTGGGTCGACCATGCCGCCCGATTCCTGCTGGGCGGCGGTACGCTCGCCCCGTACCCCAAGTCGGGCTGGAACAAGATCCTTCTCCGCGCTGCGGAACTCGCGGCTGTGAAGGAGGAACCCGTCAAGTAAATGTGCGAAAGGAGGACGCGGGGGCTGGTGATTAGATTCACCAGCCCCCGCAACCCTAGAAAAATATAAAAAAACAAAATCCTATTAAGGATTTTTTTGTTTATTATTTTGCATACATTTGTGGGTCGGGCTAGTGAGATTTGAACTCACGGCCTCATGCACCCCATGCATGCGCGCTACCAACTGCGCTATAGCCCGACTGACAAATTTAATTGTCGGGGTGACAGGACTTGAACCTGCGGCCTATTGGTCCCAAACCAATCGCTCTAGCCAACTGAGCTACACCCCGATATTGTTAGACACCCAAGTTATCCAACCCTTTATTTTATTGACTAATAATACATCATTTATTTTAATTCGTAAAGTACCATACGGCAACCTATTGTTAACAACTTTTTTTGATATTCTTTTTTGAATAGTTGTTTTAGAAAAATTATTTATATGTATATTAGTACATTTAGACCAATATTTAACAGATTTTTCAACTTGTTCCACCTCGTGCACTTGTATTTGAGCTTTTATTTTTTCTTTTGGTACATTACAAACATTTATAAAAAACCTCATCATTATTCTATTTATTTCAGGATCAGAATTGGTAAAAATGACGTTCCAATTACCACGCTTATAGCCCTCTGCCCAATACAAGAATACTCCGGCCAAAAATAATGGATCTTTTGCAAATTTATTTGCCCCAATTACAGATTCACTTTGGATGTCACTCCATCTTTTTCTTGCCAAAACGGAACGATTCTTATTATATTTGGTTATATTGGCCGCCCATTTCTTCTTAGAATTTTCAACATTTACCTCTTTAATATGTGAAGAGAAAACAAGATCTTTAAACCAATAACTCAATGTCCCTTTTGGTACTCCTAATTTGCTATTTATTTTATTATATGACCAACCTAACTTTCTAAACTTTATAGCTTGTTCTTTTTTATTCATAATAAAACCCGTGATAATAGTAACATATATATTGTATCACGGGTTTAGCAAATTTACCAGTGCCGAGGGCGGGGATTGAACCCGCGACGCAAGGATTTTCCTTGTACTGTTTTCCCAGATTACTCTGGGTGTCGGACTATATCATCATCCGTATTAAAACGGAGTTGGGCGCTAATGCAAGGTTATTGTTGACACTCACTTGCTAGTCTCTACACCTTCCAAAATATTTTATGTCATTTTGGCTTGGCTCGGGATTGCCCTTCGTTATTTCACGACTAGGGTTTCCCCGAATTCACCCAATTTTTAATTCCAAATTACTCTGGAATGGACCGAAAACCAGTCCTTCGCTCTACCACTGAGCTACCTCGGCGCTAGTGGACCAAAGGAGACTCGAACTCCTGACCTTCGCCTTGCAAAGGCGTTGCTCTACCAACTGAGCTATTGGCCCAAAGTTTGTCCACCAGACAGGCAATAATATATCAAGAATCCAGAAAAAAGTCAAACACCTAAACTAGCCATGTCCCGCCCACGTGATAATGTCATAGCACGGGCAAAGTTAAAATGTCATAGCTAACCGATTCTGTGTCATAATTGATCTAGATTAAAATAATTAAT
>Ga0209212_1000179_pt1 | contig 131001 bp, 128 predicted proteins | sample RifGroC2_FD_183996 | JGI IMG/M metagenome (GOLD analysis project Ga0209212, IMG submission 183996) | Groundwater microbial communities from Rifle, Colorado, USA - Groundwater C2 (SPAdes) (version 2) | ecosystem: Environmental > Aquatic > Deep subsurface > Groundwater | place: Rifle, Colorado... | reverse complement strand
TAACCCGCCACCACAGCCAGCGCATGATAAGTATCGGGCCCATGCCGGCGCCCAAGAGCAGGCTGGCCTGCCAGGCCTGGTTTATAGACGAGAGCCTGGTCATTATTACCAGCGCTATGCCGATGAGCATGACATTGGACCCGCGGGCCACCCAGACCAGGGCCCTGCCCGACGGCTCCCTCTTCAGCCAAGCCTGGCAGATGATGCGCTTGAAGATGTCGTTGGCCCAGTAGGAGGAGCCCCAGTTGATATGGGTGTCCACGGTAGAGGCCAGGGCGGCCAGCATGCCCGTTATCATCAGGCCTTTTACGCCGACGGGCAGCAGTTCGGCCATCCCGCGCACATACGCCCCTTCCCGGTCGGCCCGCAGCAGTTCGCCGGTGAGGTCTGCCAGGGGCGGGAACAGGACCAGCAGGCCCAGCCCCAGCGGCAGCCAGAGCAGGGTGCGCAGGAAGACCTGGGTGCCGGTGAAGACCAGGGCCGCGATCTTGGCCTGCTTCTCGTCTTTACAAGCCATGGAACGCTGGGCCAGGTAGCCGGTGCCGTCGGAGTTGAGCTGGATGACCCACTGCAGTCCGAACAAGGCCAACAGCGGGAAGGTGACGTTGAACGCCTTATCCGGAGTGAAGGCCAGGATCTGCGCCGGGCTTATCGCCCCCAGCGCCCCCGCGGCTTTCAGTGCCAGCATTTTTTCGTGTATGCCGCTTATGCCGCCCGCTTTCATGAACACTATCACAGAGAAGATAAGGGTGGCCCCCAGCATTATAAAGACCTGCACCACGTCGGTATCCACCACGCTGCGCAGGCCGCCGGTGGCAGAATAGAACGTAGTGACCAGCAGGATGGAGAGCACGGAGATGAGGTTATTGGCGGAGAGCACCATAGCCGCTTCCGTGCCGGCCAGGGCGGAGGAGAGGTTCAGACCGACCGCCTGCACCAGGCTGACGAAGGGGCCGAAGAGCCACGCCGGCAGCCATTCGTTCCAGGGCAGGAAAGGCTCGGCTATGCGCGAGGCGGCGAAGAAGACCCAGGCCAGCACCACGCAGTTGAAGATGGTGCCGAAGTAGAGCGCCTTGAAGCCGCGCAGCGCCAGCGCCCGGCCGCCGCCGTAGCGCAGCTCGGTCAGCTCGGCGTCGGTGATAACGTTGGCGCGCCGCCAGTGGGAGGCCAGCACGAAGCCCATCATCAGGAAGGCCAGCGCGTAGATCCACATCTGCCAGAGGGCGAAGATACCGGAGACGGCGATGATGCCGGTGACCAGCAGCGGAGTGTCCGCGGCGAACTGGGTGGCGGCCATACTCAGGCCGGCTTTCCAGCCGGGCAGCGAGCGGCCGGCCAGGAAGTATTCCTCCAGGCCTTTGGAGGCCTCGTCCTTATTGCGGAAGCCGGAGTAAACCGAATAGGCTATGAAGGCCAGTATTATCGCAATGTCGAGTCCTGCCATATTGCCTCCCTAAAGTCGGAGTGTTTCCCTGCTATTATGCCGCAGTATGGCCGCCTGAATCAAGAATTTTATCCGCAGAGCGCCCCTGGCCGGGCCCGTGCACCAGGGGCCGGTGATGGTGAAAAGAATTCTCATTTCTTTATCCGCGGACGGCGCCGCCGGCATTCTCCACCGAAACCGGGATCACGAAGCTTATCTCGGTGCCTTTGCCCGCCTCCGAGCGCACGTCGAGACGGGCGGCGTGCCGGTCCGCCACCAGCTTGCAGAACGCCAGCCCCAGGCCCAGGTTCTTGGAGCTTTTCCCCATGGTACTGTACTTTTTAAAGATCTCCTCCCGGAAATTTTCGGGGATACCTTCCCCCTCGTCGCTCACGTAGATCGCGGCCATGCCGTTCTCCCGGAAGCCGGCCCCTAATTTTATCGCCCCGCCCTTCGGCGTGTACTGTATGGCGTTGAGCACCAGGTTGCCTATCACCCGCCTCACCAGCTCCCGATCCGCGAACATCCACACGCTATCGGCTTTCTCCGGCAGGGCGAACGTCCATTTTCTTCCGGCCGCCGCGACGGAAGCGGAGTTCTCCGCCGCGCAGTCTCGCAGGAAATCCCCCAGCGGGACCCTGCCCTTTTCTACCTGGGTGGAGGGGTCATTAAGTTTAGAGGTGTTGAGCACGTCGGAGATCATGGTGGTGAGCATCCCGAGGGAGGTCCTGGCTATCTGAGTCAGGCTGGCCAGTTGTTTCTTGTCGAACGCTTTAGCCTCTTCCTCGGAAAGCAGGAGGTCGAGGGCGGCCTTCAGCGCGGTTACCGGCTGCTTAAGGTCATGCACGGTCATTGCGAAGAATTCATTCCTCTGTGTTTCGGCTTCGAGCCGCAAGCCTTCCTCCCGCTTAAGCCCCGAGTGAAGGTCCTTCAGTGTTCTGGCTATGCTGCCGGTATCGCTGCCCAGCGCCCCGGACGGCAGGGCCGGCAGTTCCCCGGATTTAACGTTCTCCGCCATAGTCAGCAGCCAGGAGAGTTCTTTGCCTAACTTTATGGAAAGGAACCAGGCCAGGAAAGCTATGAAGGCCGTGAAGACAAGACCGATCACTATCCCCCTCCAGGCCATGTTCGCTACGGCCTCGTCTACCCCCTTCACCGAGATGCCCAGCTGCACCTCACCTACGTTCACCCCGTTGCTGATTATCTCCCGGCTTACGTCGAAAATCTCGTCGACCGGGTGAAACACGTCTTCATCCGCCTTCTTCTCCGTCAGTTTAACGCCGGGCTCCGCCATGCGGTAGACGACTCTCCCCCTTGAATCCACTATCCTCAGGTAGCTTATGTTCTTAAAATGGTCGAAACTTCTCAGGATTTCCTTAAGCCGCTGCACATTCCCGGTTTCCAGGTAATGCGCCGAAAGCTCGATCACAAAGGAGGAAAGGTATTCTGTCCTGTCCTGAGTGCGCTCCAGCAGCGCCCTCCTGAATCCCATGGCCCGCTCGGCAACCATGACTATAGAAAAAAGAAGACTGAGGACCGAGAGCGAGACAAGTATTTTATTCCTGAGTTTCACGGGAACCTCCTGGCCGCGGAATGGAATGCCCGGCCGGACACTTAATTTACGCGGTTATTTTAACACATACTGCCATCGCCGCAGCAATGCGGTCAGACCCTGATGGTGAATTTTTCCATCAGGCTCTGGATGATCCGCCGCAAGACCGGGTTGGGCTTTGGGTGCCTGCCGCAGACCAGCCAGATATTCTGCTTTATCCCCACATCTTTGCGATGCAGTTTCACCAGGCGGCGGGACTTCAGGTCGTCCCGGACGGTCAGGGCGTCCATGGCCGCCACCCCGTGGCCCCGCAGAGCCAGGAACCGTATAAGCTCGCTGTCTTCCAGCTCCGTTTCCACGGATACGGAAACCTGATGCCGGCACAAGAGCAGGTCCACCTCCTTGCGGACGGGGTTGTCCGGGGTCATCAGGAGGATGGGAAGTTTAAACAGGTCCGCGGGAAAGCGCTCGACCTTGGCCTTGAGCCTTGGGACGGCCACGAAACAGATGGGGATGGCCCCCGCCAGCCGGCTTCTGAACTCTACGCCCAGCTGCGGGGAGAAGTCCGTGCCGGAGACGACCAGGTCCAGCCTGTGGTTCTCCAATTGCTCCCGGAGATTATTAAGCTGCCCCCCGAGTATGCTTACGCGGACCTGCCGGTCGATCCCGTAGGCGTGGTCCAGGATCTGCAAGACCACATGACGGGAGATCGGACCCGTGACGCCCAGGCGCAGGCTGGCGGGGAGCTTTTGCCCGGGCTGCAAGGCCGAGACCAGCTCTGCCCCCTGCGAAAAGATCCGCTCGCAGTAGTCGAAGGCTATCCTGCCCTCGGGGGTCAGCTTTACGCCTTTGCGGCTGCGCGCGAGAAGCTGTTTGCCAAGGACAAGCTCCAATTGTTTAAGCTGAAGGCTTAAAGTGGGCTGGGCCAGGTAGAGCTCCCGGCTCGCCGCCCCTATCCGCCCGGCCTTGGCAGTGACCCAGAAGTAATACAGATGGTGATAGTTTACAGGTATCATTTATTTATTAAATGCAACTTATTTAAATTATATGTTACGTAAATGATTGTAGCATACCCTATACTATAATCCTCGCAGGTTGTCTCTGTGCGACCGCCGGCCAAAGAGCCGGCGGAGGGCGAGAAGAGCCGGGAAAGGACATATCATGAAGATCAGAACGCCTTCGGTATTTATGCTAACCGTTCTTATTGCGCTGACCGCGGCCTCCTGCGGCAAAAAGAACCTGAAGAACGGGGGATCCGGAACGGACATGACCACCGGCATCGCCGCAGACCCGGCTCTGGAGATACAGGACGGGCGCCTGATGGAGCCGGACGGGGTAGTCCGCGGCGGAGAATTCGCCGCCGTTGAAACCATCTCCCCCGTCTATTTCGCCTTTGGCGGCCACGCCCTCTCCGAAGAAACCCGCAAAATCCTGCAGGAGAACGCGGCTGTCCTCAAAGCCCATAAAGAGTGGCTTGCGGTGGTGGAAGGACATTGTGACAACCGCGGGACCGTGGAATACAACCTGGCGCTGGGCCAGAAGAGGGCCAAGAACGTGCGTGACTATTATGCCCGCCTCGGGGTACCTGAAGCGTCCATGGGCACCATCTCCTACGGCGAGGAAAAACCCTCCTGCGAAGAGGAAACCGAACCCTGCTGGGCGAAAAACAGAAAAGCCGCCACGAAAGTGAAAACGAAAGAGGAACGCGATTGAGCTCCGCCAGGCCAGCCCCGCGCTTTAACCGGGCGGCCTGCCTGACCCTCCTGCTGCTGTCCGCGGCGGCGGTTCCCTCCGCGCGGGCGGCTGATTACGATATTTCGTACCTGTGGCATACGGACCGGGCGAAGGTGACGGCCTACAAGTCGGCGGTTATCAGGATACTTGGGCCGGAAGTGGCCCGCGGCCTGCGCGAAGTCCGGCTGCGGGACAGCTACGGGCTGATCTATGAACGCCGCGGCGGCCCCGGGTCCGCGAAAGCGGTCGCGGCCGCGCATTCACGGCTTTTAACCCCGCGCGGGCTCCGGGCGGCAGTCCCCATCCCGGATCGGGATTGGGCTTCCCCCGGAAGAACGGCCGCCCCTCCCGCCGCAGCTCCGGAAGCTTCCCCTCTGGAGGCCGCTGTCGAAAACTATATACGGGGCTTACGCCGCCGGGGCCTCATCAAAAGCAACGAGCGCACGGCCTGGCTGGTGTACGACATCAGGGCCGACAAAAAACTGGTCAGCATCAACGAGGACGTGCCGCTCGAGGCGGCAAGCCTGGTAAAACCTTTTATCGCCCTGGCGTACCTGCACGAGGTAAAAGCCGGCCGCAAGCCCTACACCCACGAGGTCCGCGGACGAATGGAGAGGATGATACGGGAGTCAAACAACGCGGCCGCAGACTGGATAATAAGGCGCCTTGGCGGGCCGAAGGCCGTGCAGGCGCTTCTCCGCAGGGAATACGGCGGGATCTTCAGGAACACCCGCATCGTGGAAACTATCCCCGCAAATGGCAGGACTTACCGCAACAAAGCCTCCGCGCGGGATTACAGCCGCTTCCTCTACGCCCTGTGGACCGGCGGGCTCCCCGGTTCCGACGAGCTGAAACGGCTTATGAAGCTGCCCAACCAGGACCGCCTGTATACGGCCGCCCCCGGGGTCCCGGCCGGAACGGAGGTCTACGACAAGACCGGCAGCACGAGCCATCTTTGCGGCGACATGGGGATCTTAGTCTCCCGGCGCGCCGACGGCGAACTTTTTCCCTACATAATCGTCGGAATAATTGAAAAAGAAAGAAGCGCGCGGAGCTATTTTAACTGGATGCGCTCACGCGGCGACATAATCCGCCGCGTTTCAGAAATGACCTACAAAGAAATATCCGGCAGGTACCGGTTCTCCGACTTCGACACCGCAAACGGGGACGCCCGCTCCGCCAGCGGGGTCAAGACCGCAGAAAAAGAGCAGAAAGGCGGCTGAAAGAGGGGAAGCTGCTCCCATCAGAAATCAAAAAGTTTCACCACGCGGCTTTCTATGCCGAACAGAGCGGAATCTTTGGTCTTCTCTCCGGTAACATAGGCGCTGGCGGCGGATACGGTAAGAGACATCAGCGGGTAATAAGCGGCCAAATCCGCGGAGTCGGCGCGCAGCACGCTCATCCTTCTCCAGGTGAGAGCGCCGGAAGCGATCAGCCGCGCCTGGTAGCCCCGCATGCGGTCGTTAAGCCCCGGCGGCAGCATTTCCGCCCGCGGGAATTCCAGCGTAATATTATCCCCCGGAAACTTGTAAGAGTCCCGCCTGAGCCTCTTCGCCAGCCCGGCCCCGGCGAAAGCCGCCAGTATGTTTGAGGCCTCGTCTTTCTTCAAGCCTGCCGTCCTGGCGAAAGTGTCGCAAGCCCAGACCCCCATGTCGTTCACAAACACTATAAAGGCGCGGTAATTATCGTAAGTGGAGAGTATGAACACCGCCTGCTCCACGGTGATGGGATGTTTTTTAATTAATTTTCCCATGGCCTTATGCGCCGGGGAAAGGCCCGGAGTATCCGTTCTAACGGAGATGAAGGGCTCGAAAACAAAGCCATAGGCCTCCTCCCCGGACGTTGTCTTAAGCCAGGATAAGGCAAGCTTTCCCGCGGGCGGGCTTTTGGGGATCAGGCGCAGCGCCAGCGAGATGCGGCGCAGCATTTCGGGCGAAGGCAGGGTCTTGCCCTGCTCGAAGAGCAGGTAATTGCGGTAGGAGAAGGTGAGCACCGGCTTGCCGCCGTTGTCGTGATAAAAGCGATATGCCGTAGGAAAGCCCGCGGCTTTACGCAGGCTGACCAGCGCTTCCGAAAATATTGTTGCCATAGGCCAATTCTACCTTAAGCGCATTTATCAAACAATACAGCGAAGAAAGCCCGCGTTGAAACGCGGTTTACCTCCGATCCCGAACGTAAGCCGCTCGTCCCCAAAATTGGCTCTTTCGCCTCAGGCGGCCGCGCGCGCAGGCTGTTATCATATCTGTGAGAGGAAATCTCACCCCCGGCTCAGCGGCAGGGCGGGGCAAACAACAGAAAATAAGGGAGCTAATTAAATGAAAAGAATTGCGATGATAGCGGGAGTGGTGCTGTTCGCTGGAGTAAACGCGAGTTTCGCCTCCGGCCCTGAGGGGCTGCGGTACGGCGGGGCGGGGGACCTTAACACATTGGCCGTTAAAGCGGCGGCGCTGAAAGCCGCCGGCGCGGACGAAGCCGTTCCCCCCATGCCCGGCTTTTCCAGAGCCTTCGCGCAAGAGACCGGGCTAAAGGCGGCGGCTTCAGCCGAAGCGCTCTCCTTAAATATAAAGGCCAGAGACGGGATCAGATTGAAGACAAAAGTAGTCTACATGTCCTCGAGCGACTCCCTTTCCTGTACCCATGCGTCGTTTTCCGACGGCGTTTATAACCGGGTCCCGAACGTTTTCGACATGGAGATCTCCGCCGCGGTTTCCGGAGAAATGAACAGGATAAAGATAGGGATGACGCTCAACGACAACTGCCGCTCCCAGGCGGTGGGGATGGCGATAGAGGCCGTTCACCCCGCGATCCCGGAGGGTTCCAACAGGATAGCGATCTCCCTGAGCGCCTCGAACCAGGACTCGCTCGTGCAGCAGATAATCTTCAACCAGTACAACTCGCCGTATATCGGCATTTTCTACGGCAGCCAGGACGCCAAAGTAGTCGTGGGCCCGAACGGCTTAGCCAACGCCGAAGTCTCGCTTCAGACCGGCGTGAGGACCGGCGGGAACGGGATAACCCTGGTCATTAAAGGTCCCGTGGAACTTGTGGGCACGGCCAGCGGCGTTTTCCAGGCCACTTCGAATACCCCGGCCTGCATGACCACCTCCTGGAACGAAGGCTCGGTGACCAAGATCCCCAAAACGGTATACCCCGAGTTCAAGCAGAAGAACGGGCTGCTGACGATCCCCGCGGCCATCGATTCAAGCTGCGGCTTCAAGCGGGTAGGCGGCGGCAGCCTGAATTTCTCCATCCCTGGCAAAGCGCCGGCCTATAACGCCGTTACACTGTTCCCGGACGGCGGCGGTGCCGCGGAACAGCGGGTCGTCTGCAAAAAGGTGCTATCCGGCCCGAAGGGCAACGAGCCTATGCTCATGTGCTTTGGCGACATCAGGCTTAATGCCGCCGGCGACGCGGTAGTGAACGTGGCTTTGGAATAAACGGCAGTTGACTGCAACCTGGGCGACTAGAAGGCCGGCTCCATGCCGGCCTTCTTCCGCTTCAACACATAATAGAACGGCTTGGCGCCGCGGAAGATATAGTCGCCGCTCTTCCACTCGAAGAACAGGTACTCCGCGCCGCCCAACTTCTTTATCTCGTAGCGGCTGGCGGTCCGGTCGCCCTGGTGCAGCACCAGGCCCCTGGTCCAGGTCCACCAGGGCTTGTTGCCCTTGCCTTTGGGCAGGAACACCAGCTCCTTGAGATAAAGGTCGCCCTGCCAGGCCTTGGCCGCGGGGTCGAACCGCTCGGGGCTCTCCACAAAATCCACGCTCTCCCACGCCCCTATCACGGCGGGATCGTTCTTGAAAGGCAGGTCTATATTGTCGCGGCGGATGACGGCCTTCTTCTTGAGCACGTAATACCTGGGGGCCTGGTGCCTTATCACGTAGTCCCCGCTCTTCCATTCGAAGAACATGTAGTCCTTGCCGTCCAATTTTTTCAGCTCGTAGCGGCTGGCGGTCTTGTCGCCGTGGTGGATCACCGCTCCTTTCGTCCAGGTCATCCAGCCGTTGGGACTCTTGCCGCCGGGCAGCAGCACCAGCTCTTTAAGATAGAGCTCGTCCCTGTCCGGCAGCTCGCCGGGTTTAAAATCGGCCGGTTTCTCCACAAAATCCACCGCCTCCCAGGTGCCTATCACGGCGGCGTCGTCCTCGAAAGGCAGGGCGATGTCGTCCACCATGCGCCCCTGCGCGTTGACCGAACTCTTGATCTCCAGCGCCCCGGCCGGGCAGGCCGCCAGCGCCAGGGCTAATATAAATATGGTTTTCATAACTGTCTCCTTAAAAACGGCCCTCTGCCTGGTAATCGTCCAGCCCGCGCCTGCCGCAGGCGCCAAAACCGTCGTCCGGCAGGCTGTAGGCCGCCGCGTAGGCGGCGGGCTCGGGCGCGGCCTTCTCGGGGCGCGGCCCGACAATGAAGAACAGGGCCGCCGCCGCCGCGGCGGCCGGCAGCAGCCAGGCCAGCGCCGGCACGCGGCGCCGGGGCCGCTCGGCCCGGTCCAGCAGGCTTTCGCGCAGCGTATTCCTCACGCGGCTCTCGCCGCTCAGGTCCGTCCGCCGCAGCCTTTCGGCCAGGCCGCCAAATTCCTTGAATTCTTCGCTCATATAGTCTCCGGCCCCAGCCGCTCCCGCAACTTCCCCATCGCCCTGAAAAGGATTACGCCGACGTGGCTTTCACCCAGCCCGGCCTGTGCGGCTATGTCCCGGTTGGTCAAGTCCAGCGTGAACTTCATGGCTATCAGCTCCCTTTCAACCTCCGACAGCTCGCCCAGGGCGGCCAGCAGCCGCGCGGTCTCTTCGTTGCGCTGCGCCGTGCCCTCCACGGATTCCCCGGAGGCGATAGTCTCTTCCCGGTCCGTGAGGCTGAACCAGCCGCGCACCCGGCGGCGCCTGAAATAGTCGTTTAGCGTGTTGCGCGCTATGGCGAACAGCCACGGCTCCAGCGGCGCCCTGGCCGGGTCGAAGGAGGCGAAGTTGTCTAGCACCTTCTCGAACACGGCCGACACCAGGTCGTCGGCGGCGCCGCGGTCCAATACCCGGTAGCGGATATAGTTGTATATCCGGGCGAAGTATTTGTCGTAGACCTCTTCAAAGCCCATTTGTTTGCAGGCGCTCCTACTTGTTATTACGCGGGACCCCCGAAAGTATTACAGGACCGCGCTGAGCCTGGCGGCGCGCTTATGCCTGAGATACTCTATTATCGGGGGCAGGATGGAAACGATGATAATGGCTATTATCATGACGGAGAAATTATTGCGGATGACCGGGATATTGCCGAAGTAATAGCCGGCCAGCCCTATGGACAGCACCCAGAACAGCCCGCCGGCCACATTATAGATGATGAATTTGCTGTAGGTCATAGCGCCCACCCCGGCCACGAAAGGCGCGAAGGTGCGCACGATGGGCACAAAGCGGGCGATGATGATGGTCTTGCCGCCGTATTTCTCGTAGAAGGCGTGCGTTTTCAGCAAATGCTGCTTGTTGAAGAACCGCGAGCCCTCGTAATGAAAGATCCTGGGGCCGATATAATGGCCGATGGAATAGTTCACGGTGTCGCCCAGGATGGCGGCCACGGCGATGAGCCCGAGGGCCAGGGTGATGTCCAGGTAGCCTACCGCGGCGAAGGTCCCCACCACGAACAGCAGCGAATCGCCCGGCAGCATGGGCAGCACCACCAGGCCGGTCTCGCAGAACACTATAAGGAAAAGTATCAGGTAGGTCCAGGCGCCGTAGTCCTGTATCACCGCGCCGAGATATTTATCCAGGTGCAGCAGCATCCCGAAAGCGTGCGCAATATATCCGAACAGCGTTGTAAGTATTTCCATTTTTCCCCTGAAAATGAAACTGCCGCTCCGCAGCGGCAATTATCGAAGGTTTAAAATCTGGTGGGTGGTACAGGATTTGAACCTGTGACATCTGTCGTGTGAGGACAGCGCTCTACCGCTGAGCTAACCACCCGTGCTTCTTTATAAATTTTACCACATTTGCCCCCGCTACTGGAAACCCGGCGGCTTAAATGTAGAAAAGCACCGCGAAATAGTGGGCCAGGCTGCCGGCGAGGACGAAGAGGTGCCAGACGCCGTGGAAATACGGGAAGCGCTTGTCCATTACGTAGAACGCCACCCCGGAGGTGTAGAACAGGCCCCCGATCATCAGCCAGCCGACGCCCCAGGGCGGCAGCGCCCGGATCAGCGGGCCGAGCGCTATGACTATCAGCCAACCCATCAGGAGATAGATAATGAGCTGCGGCACGCGGTTGCCCCGCTTGTGCAGGGCGTCCAGCACCACGCCGAAGGCGGCCAGGCCCCAGACCACGCCGAACAGCGACCAGCCCCAGGGCCCGCGCAACGTGACCAGGGTGAACGGCGTGTAGGTGCCGGCTATCAGCAGGTAGATGCTCTGGTGGTCCACCACCCGCAGGATGTGCTTCAGGCGGCCGGTGGAGCCGTGGTACAGCGAGGAGGAGAGATAGAGCAGGAACAGGGTGGCGCCGTAGATGGAAAAGCTGGTGATGCGCCAGGCGTCGCCGCGCATGGAGGCGGAGACCACCAGCACCACCAGCCCGGCCAGGGCCAGGACCGCGCCGATCATATGCGTCACGCTGTTTATGACTTCGTCCGTCTTCATGGCGTCATCACCCGCACCCCTCCGGGCAGGACCTCGAACACGGCGGGGAACCTGCCGTCCGCTTCGCCGTCGATGTTGAGCAGAACGGGCTCGTCGGAATCGGCCTCCAGCCTGCGCAGGCGCGTCACGGTTATGCCCGGCTGGCCGAGGTGCGTGCCCCGGTAGAGCTTGGGGAAATTGCGGGCCAGCGCCAGGCGGCTCATGTCGGCCACCAGCACCAGGTCCATCAGCCCGTCGTCGTCCCTGGTGTCGGGGGCGATCAGCATGCCGCCGCCCATGGAGGACGTATTGGCCAGCACGCCGAGGTGGTAGCGGCCGGAGATATCCACGCCGTCGGCCTTGAGCCGCATTTCTTTAGCGCGCGCGGTCAGCATGGCGCGCAGGGAAGAGACCGCGTAGGACGCCGGGCCGCCCAGCGGCTTCCCCGACGAGCGTATGTGGTGGGCTACTTCGCCGGCCAGGCCGAAGGCCGCGATATTAATGAAATGCCGTTCCCCCGGCGCGCCGTTATCCCGCGTATAGTTCAGCCGGCCCACGTCCAGCGGGCGGGAAGACCCCCGCGCCAGCATGGCGATGATGCCGTCCCGCTCCCGCGGGTACTTAAGGTGCCGCGACAGGTCGCAGCCGGAGCCGGCGGGAACGGCGCCCAGCACCAGCCGGCGCCGCAAATGCTCAGGCGCCGCCATCGCCCCCTCGAGCGCCTCGCAGAAAGTGCCGTCGCCGCCTACCGCTATAACGCGCCCGGCGCCGGCCGCAACGGCCTCGCGGACCAACCCCGCGGCCTGCCCGGGCCACTGGGTAACGGCGAAGGAAGAGCCGGGCGCCAGGCGCAGCGCCTGTTCCCGCACGGACTCCCACACGCCGCGCGCGCGGCCGTGGCCGGCGGCGGGATTGATTATAAAAAAATTGCCTGGCATAGCGTTTCGGGAGGACCTGAATAATTCTACAACATATAAAAAGAGAGGCGGCACTAAGAGCATCCGCTCCAGTGCCGCCTTTTTACGCCAGAACGCGAACTACTTCTTTTTCGCTTTCTTTACGGCTTTCTTCGCCACTTTCTTCTTGGCGACTTTCTTTGCAACTTTCTTTTTAGCTTTAGGCATTGTATCTCCTTGCGCCAACTGTGCGCGAATTGAATTCTATATATTGTCGCCAGATAATGCAACACTTTTTTTTGTTTTTTTAAAAAAATATTTTCCCGGGGCCGGCCGGCAAGGTTTTATATAATAAAAAAATGACGCCTCTGACCGAAGCCGCCGAGCTGGACCGCCTCCCGGAAGGGAAGCTCGTGCCGGTTTTTCCTAACGGCCTGCCGGTGCTGCTGCTCCGGCGCGGCGAAGAGGTGTTTGCCGTCGAGAACCGCTGCGCCCACATGGGCTGCCCCCTCGCCGCCGGCGAGCTGGACGGCTACGTGCTCAGGTGCCCGTGCCACGACTGGCGCTTCGACCTGCGGGACGGAAAATTTCTGGACGCGCCGGAATTATCGCTGCGGACTTACGCTGTAAAAATCAAGGACGGAAAAGTTTTTCTGGGGGTACCATGAAGAAGGTCGTCATTTACGCGCTCAGCACCTGCCTGTGGTGCAAGAAGACAAAAAAATATTTCGAAGACAAAAAAATACCGTTCGAAACCGTCGACTACGACAAGCAGACCGACGCCCGGCAGGAAGAGATGATGAAGGAGATGAAAGGCTCCGGCTGCACCGGCTCCTTTCCTTTTACCCGTATCGGGAGCGCCTGCGTGCAGGGCTACGACCCCGAAGAATTCTCGAAGCTGCTGGAGACGAAGTGAACATAGAGGCGCGCAAAAAAGCGCTGCGCTTTCTTTTCGAGCCCCTGGTGGACAAGCTCGGCTACAAGTTCACCCCGGCGGAGGAGGACGCGGACTTCCTGCTGGAGCAGGAGGCTATCCTCGAGGCCGAGACCGGCGTGCCCTACTGCCCCTGCCAGGCCCGCACCAGGGACCGCGCGGAGAACATGCGCATAGTCTGCCCCTGCATCCCTTTCCACCGCGCCCACTACGACGCCATGCGCCGCTGCTGGTGCGGGCTGTTCGTGCATAAGGACGTAACGGACCCGGACAAGCTCCGGCAGATCCCCGAGGACAAAATAAATGTTCGTTAAAGCCGCCGAGGCCGCAGAGATACTGCCGGGCGGCATGAAAGCCGTCACGCTGAACGGGCGCGAGGTGGTGCTGTGCAATTACGGCGGCGCCTTCTACGCCGTGGAGCGGGCCTGCGGCCACGCCAAAGCCCGCCTGGAGCGCGGCGCGCTGACCGGCTGGGTGCTCACCTGCCCACTGCACTTCGCGCAGTTCGACATCCGCAGCGGCGAGGCCCTCAGCGGCCCGGCCCCCAAAGCCCCGGCCTCCAAACATCCCGATCCCGCCGACCCGGCCCTGAAGACCGCCAGCCTCAAAACCTGGCCCGTCAAAACAGAAAACGGTTTTATCTTCATAGACCTTCCATAACTAAGCTGACACAGCATGTTGACAAAGGGACCGGGTTAGCAAAACCGTCGTTGAGCCCGCCGCTTGCATAAGCGCGGCGGGCGAATACCGAGCGAGGGCACGGTGTGCCCGAGCGTGTTTTGCGTTCCGGTCCCTTTGGCAACATGCAATAAATAGCGCCGGTCGAGCGTTACATTAGCAGACGCGGGAGAAAGGAGCTGATTATGAACACGAACAAATTGATGCTTATCACGCTGGCTTCGGGCTTTGCGCTGGCGCTGGCCGCGCCTGCGTTCTCGGCTGAAAAGGGCAAGGGGCCCTGCGCCGCGGACGCCGCCAAGTTCTGCAAGGACGTAAAGCCCGGGGAAGGCCGCGTGAAGGCATGCCTCAAGGAGCACGAGAAGGACCTGTCGCAGGCCTGCCGGGACCGCAAGGCCCTGCGCGCGGAAAAGCGCGGCGGCAAGCGCGAAGGCGCCCGGGGAAGGGACGGGAAGGAAAGCGGAACCTGCATGCGGCAGTACGGCAAAGGTTTCGCCTCCGGCTTCCGGAAAGGCTTTAAGATGCGCGGCGGCCTGGGCCAGGGGAAAGGCGGCAAGAATAAAGGCGCCCGCGCCTGCGCCTCCGACGCGAAGAAGCTGTGCGGCGACGTGAAGCCCGGGGAAGGCCGCGTAAAGGCCTGCCTGCAGAAGAACCTGGAAAAATTATCCGAAGGCTGCAAGGCCAGGCAGGAGAAGGCCGGGGAACGCCGGGAAGAAGCAAAGAAGAAAGCTTAAAGTTCTCCTGCGGTAAAAAAAGGCGGCCCCGCAAGGGGCCGCCTCACTTTATGGCGCCTGGGCCGCTCAGCGCGCGCGGGAGCGCTCTTCTCTCGGGGCCGGCTTAGTCATCTCGATGGGCTTGGAGACGAACAGCAGCGAGGCGTCCTGCACGCGCAGGCCGTAGAGCACGCCGTTAATGGCCAGCAGCCACCGCGGCGCGGCCTGCACCAGCGCGTCGCGCGTGACGGAGAAATAGTAGAGGCCGTCGGAACCCAAGCGCAGGGTGACGGTCCCTTCCTGCTCGGCAAGCGGCTCGAGGTTGCGGAAGACGGCGTAGGTTACAACGCCGCCGAAGGTGATCTTCAGGGAATCGGCGTAGAGCTTGTCAAAGAGCGCGGTAACGGACAGTTCCAGTTTCTCTTCGGGGCTCTTCTCTATGGTCACCAGGCCGTCGACGGCCTTTATGCGGAGTACCAGCCCTTTATAGTTATAGACGGCCCCGGCGGCCAGATCAGCTTCCCTCCACGCGCCGGCGCCCGGGCCGGCGGCGGGCTTGAGCGTGAACCAGGTCTCCCAGGCGTCGTCGAAAGATACGGTGGCCAGGAATTTGTGACCGCCGATCTCCACGGGCAGCGAGGCCGCGTCGCGGGCGGCCAGCAGGTCCAGCAGCGGCGCGCCGCCTATCACCGTGGTCTCGGCCCTGGCGGCCAGCAAGCCCGAGGCGGCGGAAGTTTCGGCGCGGCCCCAGCCGGCTCCGGCGGGCGCGGCGGCCAGCAGCAGTATCAGGAAAATTTTCATAAGCACATTCTATCAAAAACCCTGAAAGAAAAACCGCCCGGTCTTTCGGCCGGGCGGTTCGTCAAGAGAAAGAAGGATTACTTCTTTTTCTTGCCGGAATTCTTCATTATGGCGCGGGACACATTGCCTTTCTTGTCAATGAAGTAGAGGTAGCCCTTTTCTTTCTTCAGGCCGACCTTCACGGCGACCTTGGCTTTGCCGCCCTTCTTTTTACCGCGAGCCATCAGCGCGCAGGAGATGTCGCCTTTCTTGTCGATGAAATAAAGGTAACCCTTCTCACGCTTCAGACCGACTTTCTGTATCATTTCTGCCATGTTTTTACTCCTCCAGTTATCACTTCCCCCCTGCTCTCGCCGGGGCAGAATTTCGTCCCCGTCGGGGTCGATAGGAAAATACTACATTATGCCGACGGGGAATGCAATAGTTTTTTTAAGCATTTCCAAAAGACGGGATTCAGGGCCGCACGGCGGCCGGAACCTGGGGCGGCATCTTTTCTGGCTCAGGCTCCCTGAGGTGCTCCGTAAAGAAAGCCGAGACCTTGCTGCGGTAAACCTCGCCGCCCACCTCGGCGCACTTGGCGTGCGACGCGCCGGCGATCACCCACATCTGTTTTTTGTCCGACGGGCACAGGCCGAACAGCCTCTCCGCGTCGGCCAGCGGCACCAGGTCGTCGTTGTCGCCGTTGATGAACAGCGCGGGCATCTTCACCCGGTCCATATTATAAAGCGGGCTGTACGGCTCCGGGTCCGCCCCGAGTTTGCGGCGCACAAAGAACAGCGTCATCGCCACCAGCGGGAAATACGGCGTTTTCAGGCGGCGCCAGCTCCAGTTGGCCACCACGCGCCGGTAGGAAAGAAATGTGTTCTCCGCGAGCACGCAGGCCAGCTCCGGGTATTTCGCGGCGGCGTAGATGGCCACAGAACCGCCCATGGAGGTGCCGAACACCGCGGCCGTCTCCACGGCGTGAGGCCTGTTGAGCTTCAGGAAGTCGTAGGCCGCGTCGAAATCGCGGGTTTCGAGATAACCCACGCTGGACACGGACCCCTTGCTCTCGCCGGAGGCCCTGAAGTCGAAGTAAAAAAGGTTAAAGCCCTGCCCGGACAGGAAATGCGTGTCCCGCAGCATCTCGCCGCGGTTGGAGCCCCAGCCGTGGCAGAAAATTATGGTCTGCCCGGTGGCGCCGCCCACGGCGGGGATGAACCAGCCGCGCAGGCGCACGCCGTCCGCGGTGACGAACTCCACCGTCTCGTGCACCAGCTTGTACTGCTCCGGAAAATGCGCCAGGGCGGCCTTGCGGACGGGCTGGATGATGTCCCGGGTCTTGCTGTAGGACAGGTAGACGGCCAGCGCCGCTACGGCGCCGAGCGCGAAAAGGAACCAGTTAAGAAGTTCAGCCTTGCTCATAGTTTTCCTTTCAGCTCCAGCAGGTCGAAATAATCGTAATAGCCGGGCTTGCGGCCCGCGGCCCAGGCCGCGGCCTTAAGCGCCCCGACGGCGAACACGGCGCGGGAATGCGCGCGGTGAACTATCTCCACCCTCTCGTGGGGGCCGGCGTAGAGCACGGAGTGGTCTCCCACAATGTCTCCCGCGCGCACGCTGGTGATCGGCGGCAGGGCGCTCCCGCGCGCGGCGGCGAGGTACTCGGCAAAGCGCAGCGCCGTGCCCGAGGGGGCGTCCACCTTGGCCTTATGATGGGCTTCATGTACGTGGATGTCAAAATTATCAAGGGCGCGCGCGGCCTGGGCGGCCAGCGCGAAGGTCAGGTTGACCGCCGGGCTCATATTGGGGGAAACGAAGACGGGGATGCGGCGGGCCAGGGCTTTAAGCGCGGCCAGCTGCTTTTTTGAAAAACCGGTGGTCCCGGTCACAAAGGGTTTGCGGGTCCTGGCGCAGGCCGCCGCGTAGGCGCAGGCGGCGCCGGGCGAGGAAAAGTCCACGGCCACATCGGCCGCGGCCAGCAGGCGGGCGAAAGCCCCCGGGGAATCCACCCCGTCGCCGGCCCTGGCGTCCACGCCGCCGGCATAGACGAAGGGAGCGCCGGGCGCCAGCTCCGCGCGCACGGCGCGGCCCATGCGGCCGGAGGCCCCGCATACAATAACGCGCAGAATACGCCGTTTCATAAAAGCAATTATAAACTTTATGGCTTAAGGTTACAACAACGGGGAGCCCCGGCGGGCCTAACGATATCCTATCTATATAGATTTTAACTATCCTCTTTTGCTATCCTCTTTACTAATGATATACCTGCTTTCGCTGGTCATTGTCATACTGCTTTTCGTCATCGGCTCGCTGCTGCGGAAGGTCTATACCCTGCGCCTGGAGAAGCCCGGCTGCGAAGCGGAAGGGCGCGACAATTCCCTGAAGACCACCTGGGGCAAGTTCGACGAACTGCTGACCAGCCTGCTGACCATCCACGAGATCGGCATAGTCAGCGCCGGCACGATAAAGAAGGAAGATTTCTACCAGACCGTGGTCGAGTCCGCCTGCGAGCTCATCAATTCCCCGCGCGGCTCGCTGATGATCCACGACGCCCAGGCCGACGAGCTGCGCATCTGCGCCTCCAAGAACATTTCCCGCGAGGTCATAGAGAACACCCGCATAAAGCCCGGCCTCGGCATAGCCGGCCGCGCCTTCCAGACCGGCGAGACCATCTTCGTCACCGACCCGGCGCAGAACACGCAGTACAAGGATTTCATCGGCAAGGAAGAGCAGAAGGACCCGTTCATCGCCATCCCGCTCAAGCTCAAGGACAAGCCCTTCGGCGTGCTGAACCTGCACCTGTCGCGCGAGAAGGAATCCTTCACCGACTACGACCTGAAGTTCCTCACGCTGCTCGCCGGGGAAACCGCCATCACCCTGGAGAACATCAAGCTTTACGAAAGCCTGGAAAACTTCTACCTGGAGATGGTGCAGACCCTGGCGCGCGTGATAGACGCCAAGGACTCCTACACCGGCGACCACGCCGGCCGCGCCCGCCAGAAGGCCCGCCGCCTCGCCGAAGAGCTGCGCATGCCCGCGCAGATGATCCGCTACGTGGAATACGCCGCGCTGCTGCACGACATCGGCAAGATCGGCATAGACGGCGGCATCCTCTCCAAGCCGGGCAAGCTGACGACGGAAGAATACGACGAGATCAAGAAGCACCCGGCCATCGGCTACCAGATCCTGTCCCCCATCCATTTCCTCGGGCCCGTGGCCCAGATGGTGCTGTACCACCAGGAGTGGTTCAACGGCATGGGCTACCCCGAGGGCCTCAAAGGCGAGGAGATCCCGCTGGGCGCGCGCATAGTGGCCACCATAGACGCCTGGGACGCCATGCGCAGCGACCGCCCGTACCGCAAGGCCCTGGGCACCGACATCGCCGAGAGCGAACTCACCAAGGGCGCCGGCCGCCAGTTCGACCCGCAGGTGGTGCAGGCCTTCCTCAAGCTGGAGACCGCCGGCTGGCCGCCGCTGGACAAGTAAAGTGCTCTCCATCGTTCCCACGCCGATAGGCAACCTTAAAGACATCACCCTGCGCGCCCTGGAGACGCTAAAGGACGCCGACGCCGTGTTCTGCGAGGACACCCGCCGCACGCTCAACCTCCTCAACCATTTCGGCCTGCAGAAAAAACTCTTCCGCTACAACGAGCACGACGAGCGCTCCGTCGCCGGGGCGATGGCCTGGCTGCGCAGCGGCAAAAGCGCCGCGCTGGTCACCGACGGCGGCTCCCCCTGCATCTCGGACCCGGGCCGCAAACTGGTGGCGCTGGCCCGGCAGACCGGCATCAAGGTCACCGTGCTGCCCGGCCCCTCCGCCGTCATCGCCGCCGCGGCCGGCTCCGGCCTGCCCGCGGACTCCTTCATCTTCCTCGGTTTCCTGCCGCGCTCGCGCGGCAAGATAGTCAAAGCCCTCACGGCCGCCTTCACCCTGAACAAGACCGTCATCCTTTTTGAATCTCCTTTCCGGCTTAAAAAATTCCTGGCCATGGCGCGGGAGGAGTTCGGACCCGGCCTCACCGCCATAGTGGCCCGCGAGATCAGCAAGATCTACGAGGAATGGACCGGCGGCCTGATCGACGAGACCATAGCCAAGATTGACGCCGCCGGCGAGGTAAAGGGCGAAGTGGTGCTGCTGCTGCGCCCGCCCGCCGCGAAAGAAGAAGAGGAAGAGGGCGCCGGCCCGGACCCGATGGCGGGCCTGCCGTGAAAAAAATCCTGTTCGTCTGCACCGGCAACACCTGCCGCAGCGTCCTGGCCCACTATTACGCGGCCAAGCTCGCCGGGGAAGGCGCTCTAAAAATGCGGTTCTCCTCGGCCGGCCTCGCGGCCGAAAAAGACATTCCCCAGCCGGAAATAGTGGCCAGCCTGCTGGCTAAAGAGGGCGTGAAAGATTTCAAGCACGTCCCCGTCATGCTGACCGGCAAAATGATAAAAAGCAACGACCTGGTGCTGGCCATGACGGCCGCCCATAAGGCCGGCATCATCGCCCGTTACCCGCGCGCCGCCAAGAAAACCAGCACGCTCATCGAATACGCCGGCTTCGGCGGGGACGACATCGCCGACCCCTACGGCCGCGACGATTTTTTCTATTTCGAGATCTTCAAACTCATCAAAGCCGCCGTCAAAGCGGCGCTTGAAAAGCTGAAAAAGAAGTAAAATAAACCTACGCTTTCGCTGCAGACAAAGGAGACCAACATGTACGACGAGATCAAGAAGAACGACCCCCAGCTTTACCAGGCCATGCGCGGCGAAGTGCTGCGCCAGCAGAACAACCTGGAGCTCATCGCCTCCGAGAACTACACCTCCAAGGCCGTCCTCGAGGCCTTAGGCTCCGTCCTCACCAACAAGTACGCCGAAGGCTACCCCGGCAAGCGCTACTACGGCGGCTGCGAGCACGTGGACGTGGCCGAGCAGCTGGCCATCAACCGCGCCAAGAAACTTTTCGGCGCCGAGCACGCCAACGTGCAGCCCCACTCCGGTACCCAGGCCAACATCGCGGCCTATCTTTCCCTCATCAACCCCGGCGACACCGTGATGGGCCTCAACCTCTCCCACGGCGGCCACCTCTCCCACGGCCACCCGCTCAACTTCTCCGGCCGCTACTTCAAGATCATCACCATGAACGTCTCCCAGGAGACCGAGCTGATAGACTACGTCGAGATGGAGAAGCTCATAGAGAAGCACCGCCCCAAGCTCATTATGGCCGGCGCCTCCAACTACTCCCGCAAATGGGACTGGGCCCGCATCAAGCGCGCCGCCGACACCTGGAAGTGCTTCCTGGTGACCGACATCGCCCATTACGCCGGGCTCATAGCCGCCGGCATCTACCCGTCGCCGGTGGAGTACGCCGACATCGTCACCACGACGACGCACAAGACCCTGCGGGGCCCCCGCGGCGGCCTGATCCTCTCCAAGGGCTGCTACGCCCGGAACGTCGACCGCACCAACTTCCCCGGCAACCAGGGCGGCCCGCTGATGCACGCCATCGCCGGCAAGGCCATCTGCTTCAAGGAGGCGATGAGCCCGAAGTTCAAGGAATACCAGACCCAGGTCCTGAAAAACGCCCGCAAGCTCGCCCGCGAGCTGCAGGGCCGCGGCTACCGCATCGTCTCGGGAGGCACCGACTGCCACCTGATGAGCGTGGACCTGCGCGCCAAGAACATTACCGGCCTCGACGCCGAGAAGGCGCTGGACAAAGCCGGGATAACCGTCAACAAGAACACCATCCCCTTCGACCCCCAGAAGCCTATGGTCACCAGCGGCATCCGCCTTGGCACCCCGGCCATCACCACGCGCGGCATGAAGGAGAAGCAGATAACCGTAGTGGCCGGCCTGATAGACGAGGCGATAACCCACGCGTCCGACGACAAGGCCCTGAAGGGGATAAAGGAGCAGGTCAAGCAGCTCTGCGCCGGCTTCCCGATGTACCCCGGCTTCGAGAATTAATCTCAAAGCCCAAAACGAGAGAGCCGCGCCAGTTGCGCGGCTTTCTCATTTTAATCGAAGGAATTTGTTTATAATATTGAAACCCGGCCGCGCTCTTCTTAGCGCCCGGACAAGGATTAGGCCTGATGAAAAAATATTTACTGCTTCTGCTGGCGGCGTTGGGCTGCGGCTGCGCGGCGCCGGCGATCTACAATGCGGCCGGCCGGGGCGACCTGGCGCGCGTGCAGGCGCTGCTGGCCTCGGGCACGGACCCCAACGAGCGCACAAACCTCTACGCCAACGAAACGGCGCTGCACCAGGCCGTCATCTACTCCCGCCTGGAAGTCGCCAAGTACCTGCTCGGGCACGGGGCCGACCCCAACGCCGAGGCTTCAATAACAAGTCTGGGGCATGAATCCTACAACGGCACCCCGCTGATGTACGCGGCCTGCAAGGGTCAAGCCTCCATGGTGCAGCTGCTGCTCGAGCACGGGGCCGACCCCGACCCGCGGCCCGGCCGCTGTGTGAGCGGGCGCTACAGCCAGCCGGACGGCGACGAGGGCTCGCCGCTGCAGGTCGCCGAGAAGCGCGGGCACACTGTAGTGGCCCAGCTTATCAAGTCGGCCATCTCCGCCCGGCTGGGGCTGACCACAGGCACCGCCAGGAACGCCGGCGAGTACGGCCCCATAGTGGGCGCGCTGCTGAAGGACTACGGCGGCGGCGGCAAGACCATCGCCGTGGCGGGCTTTTCCTACGCCGACGGACGGGTTTCTACGGACGGCAACGTGGTCGCCGAGCGCGTCACCACCGAACTGATAAAGACGAAGAGGCTGAAAGTGGTGGAGCGCAAGGAGATACAGAAAGTTCTGGGCGAATTGCGGCTGCAGAACGCGGGCGCCATTGACCAGGCTTCCGCCAAAAAGCTGGGCAGCCTGCTGGGCGCGGACCTGATAGTTATCGGCACTATGACCGAATTGCCGGGGAACAAACTGGAGCTGAATGTACGCATGGCCGGTGTGGAATCGGGAGAGGCCATAAGCGCCGTTTCCGGCCACGTAGTCAAGGATTGGCTTAATTAGCCTCCGGGCAGAACGCAAACGAGCCGCGCCCTCCACCCGGGCGCGGCTCTTTTTTATCCCCCCAAGATTTAACCGGTAGCGCCGCGAAAGCGCATTAAATACCAGGTTCCGGTTCCAACCCCCGACCTAAGCCCACCGTCCCCAAAATTGGCACTTGCGCCTCATGTGGAGGAGCCGTGCGCGCTGCTATCCTATTGGTAGAACAAAAGCGGACCGCCGGCAAAAGAGGCGGAAGAAAACAAAGGAGACAGTAAATGAAAAACATAACACTAGCGGCAGCGGTACTGATGGCGGCGGCGGGTTCGGCCCTGGCGGGCGGCCCTGTCTTTAAAGACCTGGCAGGCTCGGTACAGGACGGTGAAGCCCTGGTTTCCAGCATACAGGAACCCGCCCCCGGGCCGGTGGCCAAGGCCTTCGAGACCCGGCTATACCGCAACGCGGAAGGTTGCGAGGCCACCGTGGAGGAACGCCGCAACGGCAATCTTATATATGTAAGGGAGGCCGGCGGCCAGCAGGCTTTTCTTTGGCTGGGTAAGGACCTAAAAAGCGGCGAGATCACCGCTTTCTGCGATCCGGCCGCGGTTTACCGGCAGGGCGACGGTTCCGTAAAGCTGTCCTGCGGCGAGCACCCCAATGGCGGCTACTATACCCGGGGAGAGGCCGTGCTGAACCTGACCAGCGGGCTGTCCGGAGTGAGCGTGCGCGGCGACGTAAAGCGGGCTTTCGGCTGGAAGACCGACACGAACATCGCTTGCTCCGGCCTGCGCCCCGCGGCTGACCGCGGCGCCTCCGTGAAAAGCAACACTGCCTTTATGAGCGTCGAGGCCTGCTCCGCGCTGGACGGGATCTACCCTTCGGACATGACTAGCGAGGAAGCGCAGAGCACTCTGGGTAATTGCTTCAGCGGCATCTCCGCCAGATACGGCGTTCCGGTGACCTTCGCCGCGGAAGGGACCCAAATGACCATCCTGGTGGGACCGGCCAAGGACGGCCAGCCCGGCGGCAACGCCAAAGTTGCCGACGACCTGAAGAAAGAATTGGCGGCCCGCGGCGGGCAGCTGTTCGACTTCAAGGTCTCGGTAGCGGTCGCCAAGTAGCGCCGCGAGGGCGCATTAAATGCCAGGTTCCGGTGCCAGTTTTCGGCCTGAGCATACCGTCCCGAAAATTGGCACTTGCGCCTCAGGCAGAGCGTCGGCGGAGCAGCTATCCTATTATCATGGCAGCCACGGAGCGACAGAAAAGAAGGCTGCGACAGACTCAGGGAGGAAAAATTATGAAGAAAGCGCTTATAACCATACTGCTGATAGCTGCGACCGGAACTGCGGCCCGCGCCGGAGAAGGCTCTTTGGACACGCTCAGGGACTATTCCCCCGCGGTTCCCGCGGGCGCGGCGGCCGCGCAGGCCGAAACCCCGGAATTGTTCAAGGCGGAGATGGCGTGGTATCCGGTAAAGGTGAACGCGCTTGCGCAGCTGGGCGCCAGGAAGACCGCCGAAGAGGCCGCGGTGCTGAAGTGCGAGAATCAGATGGCGGACGGCGTCTGCGTTGCGGTGGGATCAAGGGTAACGAACGTCAGCCCCGTTCTCGGCTCCATTACGGCCGCCGCCGAGGCCAGGACCGCCGTCCCGGTTTTAAAGGCGAACTTCAGCGCGACCCTGCTGGTCCCCAGCCAGAGAAATATTTACGGCGGCTTCAACGAAGTGGAACGCCTGGGCGCCAGGAAGCTGGCCGAAGAGGCCGCCGTGGCCGAGTGCCGGGCAGCCGGCTACCTTGCCTGCTTCGCCGTCAAATCCGTTATCCTCTCCTGCGACAGCTTCAGCTGCGAAGCGCAGGCCTTCGCGAAGGCTTTCCAGGCCAGATAAGCGCGGATCCAGGGCGTGCCGGTTAGAAGTCGAATAGTTTTACAACCCGGCTCTCTATAGCGAAAACGGCGGAATTTTTGGTTTTCTCTTCTATCTCGTAGGCCGAGGCGGCGGACATGTTGAGGGAGAGGAGCGGGTAAAAGCCAGCCAGCTCCACCGCGTCGGCGCGCAGCGTTTTCATTCTGCGCCAGGCCAGTTTGCCCGAGGCCAGCATTTTGGCCTGGTACTCGCGCATTTTATCGTTAAGGCCCGGCGGCAGTATCTCCGCGCGGGGCAGTTCAAGGACCTCGTTGGAAAGTTCGCAGACATAGGCGCCGCTCCTGCTCTTCTTTACCAGGCCGGCCTTGGCGAAATCCGAGAGTATTTTAGCGGCGTCCCGCTCCTTCAGGCCCAGGATCTTTCCGAAAGCGGCCGGCGAAAGCGGGCTGGCTTCATTTTCAAGGAAGAGGAAGGCCCGGTAATGGTCGTAACTGGCGAGCAGCACCTGCGCCTCATTCACCGAGACCGGATGCCGCTTCAGTATTTTGCCCATGGCGTTGTGCAGGGGGGTCATGCCTTCCGAGGCCTTCACCACAACAAAAGGCTCGAAGACGGCGCCATAGGTTTCCTCACCGGCCAGGGTCTTCAGCCAGGCCGCGGCCAGTTTGCCGGCGGCGGGGCTTTGCGGGATCAGCTTCAGCGCCAGCGAAAGACGCCTCAGCACTTCGGGGGAGGGCAGCGCCTCCCCCTGTTCGAACAGCAGGTATTTCCGATAGGAAAAAGTCAGGACCGGCTTGCCGCCGTTGTCGTGATAGAAGCGGTAGGCGGTACTGAAACCCGCGGTTTTGCGCTGGCCGATCAGAGTATCTGAAAAAAGAGTGCTCATAATTTCGAATTATACTATTGATACCTGCCGTAAGCAACGTGCGGCAGCCTCCCGGGCAAAACCGGCGGGTTAAAAGCAAAAAGAGCCGCGCCCTGCCGGGGCGCGGCTCTTTTTTACGGATCGGAGCTTACGGCTTATTGACCACGTTGTCGCAGACGTTTATGCACCGCTGGTAATCGTCGCCGCATTTGTCCCCGTTGCAGTCCTGCCAGGCGTCTATGCAGTAGTTTATGCAGTCCTCGTAGGGCCCGCGGGTCTTGCCGGCTTTCTTTAAAGCGCTGACAAGGCCTGTCACCGGGTTGGCCTTTTTCTTGCCGGCGGCCTTGGTGTCGGGCTTCTCGACCGGGAAGCAGGGTTCTATGAGATGGCAATCAGTCGTATCCCCTTCACCATCTCCGTCCATGTCCACCAGGCAGCATTCGGAGCCGCAGACCATGTCGCCCAGGTTTATGGGCCCGGCGAAGGAACAGGTAATGGTGCTCTTGTTCTGGCTCCGGGCCGCTTTTTTCAGGAGCGCGCCCAGCTTTTCTTCGCTCATCCCGTCCATGCTCACAAGGCGCTGCGGCGTTACGGCCCGCTCCATCACGGGCATAGGCACAGCCGCGCCGCGCCCTTCAAAATTCCAGCCGGTCTCCTGCGCCCCGGCAGCGGAGGCCACAGCAAGTACCGAGAAAACCGCTATTATCGCTTTTTTCATATCTATATTTCTCCCTGACATTGTTTTTAAGCCTGCGCCAATACAGAGCATTTTTTATGCCAGCGCCCTCAAGGCAAAAACCCACAGGGAATTCATAGGAAATATTTTCAGGAGAAAATAATAGTTTCATTGGAAAATATTAAGAGCCGCGCCTGGCCGCCAGCGGGCGATTTTTTAGGTATTTATGGTGTTTTTTGCTTCTTATTATTATAAAATACTTAATAATGGCGGCATGCCCCTTTCCGGGCCTTCTGCCAGACAAGACCAGATCAAATAAGGCTTAGGAGAGATAATGGCGAACAAGGTACTGGCGGAAATAGGCGTTATTGGCGGAACCGGGCTTTACGCCATGGAAGAACTCAAGGGCGTAAGGGAAATAAAGGTCAAGACCCCGTTCGGCAGCCCCTCCGACAACATCATTCTCGGCACCCTCGCCGGCATTAAAGTCGCTTTCCTCCCCCGGCACGGCCGCCGGCACGCCATGCTCCCCGGCGAGATCAACCAGCGCGCCAACATGTGGGCCCTCAAGTCCATAGGCGTAAAAACCATCATCTCGGCCAGCGCCGTCGGCTCCCTGCGCCAGGAGCTGCCCCCCACCCATTTCGTGTTCCCCGACCAGTTCGTGGACCAGACCAAGGGCCGCCCCTCCACCTTCTTCGGCAACGGCATAGTGGGCCACGTGCCGCTGGCCGAGCCGTTCTGCATGAACATCTCGGACATGATGTATAAAGAAGCTGTGAAGCTCGGCATCAAGGCCCACAAGGGCGGCACCTACTGCTGCATGGAAGGCCCCGGCTTCTCCACCAAGGCGGAATCCAATTTCCACCGCAAGATGGGCTACTCCATCATCGGCATGACCATGGCCACCGAGGCCAAGCTCGCCCGCGAGGCCGGCTTCCACTACGCGCCGGTCTCCCTGGTCACCGACTACGACTGCTGGAAGGAAGGCGAGGAAGTGGACCAGCACAAGGTCTCCGAGACCATGACCAAGAACATCCACAATATCCGCCGCCTGCTCGTAAAGATCATCCCGCTGGTGGCCAAGGCCGGCTGCCGCGGCGGCTGCCCCGAGTACATCAAGAACTCGCTGCTCACGCACAGGGAGAACTTTCCGGCCGCGACGTACAAGAAACTGAAGCTCATACTGGAGGGGTAAAATGGCCAAGACTACGGCAAAGAAACGTAAGACCAGCGCCATCAACGCCATGCGCAGGAAGCTGATGGAGGCCGCGAAATCGGCCCAGAAAAAAGCCTACTGCCCTTACTCCCGCTACCCCGTAGGGGCGGCGGTGCTCACGGAATCCGGCCGCATCTATTCCGGCTGCAACGTGGAGAACGCCTCCTTCGGCCTCGCGATCTGCGCCGAGAGAGTGGCCATCTTCAAGGCCGTCAGCCACGGCGAAAAGCGGATAAAGGCCCTCTGCGTGGCCGCCAAGTCGGCTCGCCCCTGCGGCGCCTGCCGGCAGGTGATAATAGAATTCGCGGACAAAGACGCCGAGATGATCTACCTGGACTGGCAGCCGCTGGAACGGAAGGAAAAGATCACCATCACCACGGCCGGCAAGATGCTGCCGCTGGCCTTTGACCCGTCGGAAGCTGGACTTTAAAATTTACGGAGGTACTATGGACGTAAAAACATTGACCAAACTGACTAAATGGATGGAAACCACCGACCTCGAGGAGATAACCTGGAGGAGCGGCGACGACAAGATAAGCCTCAAACTCAACAATTCCCCCGAGCACAGCGCGGCCATCGCCTCCTCCATGGAGCCGGTGCTCTCGCCGTCCATCGGCATCTTCCGCTTCGCCCGCCCGGGCAAGACGAACCACCTGAAAGAAGGGTCCTCCGTGAAGAGCGGCCAGGAGCTCGGCGTGGTGGAAGTGGGCAAAGATTTCAAGAGCGTAACGGCGCCGTCCAACGGCCTGCTCAAGATCATCTCCATAGAAGACGGCAAACCGGTGGAATACGGCCAGCCCCTCTTCTTCTTCGAGCCCAGGTAACCGATGACGCCGAAGCAATCAGTAATAAAGTGCCCCAAGTGCGGCTACCTGCCGAACATGCTGGGGGACACCTGCCTTAAATGCGGCGCCCGCCTGGAAAAGGTCTGCGGCGACTGCAGCTTCGGCAATGCCGTCGAGAAGAATTACTGCGACCAGTGCGGCGCCCTCCTGTCGCTGCAGCCGCCTCCCAAATCGGACCTGCCCCCGCCGCCGCCCGGAAAGCCGGCGCAGGCCGGGAGCCCCGAGCCGTTCAAGCTGGAGATGGAATCCATCCAGGACACGGTGAACGAAAGGGCCACCTCTTTCCGCAGCAAGCCCCCGGAACAGCACGCCGCTCCCCAGGCGCCGGCCCCGCAGGCGCCGCAGCCCGCACAGCCCCCCAGGCCGGCCTTGCCGCCCGGCGCCAAAGCGCCCGGCCCGAACTCGGCCACCAGCCCTTTCAGCCCCGACTCGGCCCGCCTCAGGCGCGACTCCGGCCCGGCCCTGCGGCCCGGCCTGGCCAGGCGCCTGACCGGCCCGGCAGTGACCATCCTCCTCGTCGGAGTGCTGCTTGCCATCGTCTACCTGATAGTGGCGCCGTCCATACCGCGCCTGCGCCTGCTGATGACCGCCAAGTCCTACCTGACCGACATCTCCCAGGGCAAGTTCGAGAAGGCCTATACCCTGCTCTCCACTAATTCAAAGGCCTCGATCGCGCAGGACAGTTACGTAAAGAACAGCCGCGAGTACTACGCCAAGGCCCCGGCCTGGCAGTTCAAGGACGTGCAGATCTTCAAGATGGGCAAGGAAGCCGCCATGGTGACCTACCAGCTCAAGGAAGGCGAAGGCGAGTGGAAGCAGGATTACATCTCCTTCATAAACGAGCACGGCCGCTGGACCCGCCCGTATATCTTCGTCCTCTTCCACCCGATAGACGAGGCCCTTAACCGCCAGGATTTCCCGCAGGCGCTGTTCCTGGCGCAGAAGCTGTATCTGACCGACCCCGTGGACCCGCGTTCTTCCGGCTACCTGTGCGCCGCGGAGTTCTTTATGGGCCTCTACGAGAAGTCCGCCGAATCCTGCAAGCGCACCGTGGACCTGGCGGCCACCTACCCGGTGGGCTACTCCAGCGAAGAGCTATTCTGGTTCAACTCGTATTACGCCGACAGCCTGCGCTACCTGCAGCGCGACAGGGTGGCCCTGAGCGAATACGAGAAGCTGATGAAATGGCCCGGGCTGACCGCTAAAGAGCATTGCCCGCTCTACCTCAACCGCGCCGACGCCTACGTTAACCTTAAAGATTACGACAGGGCCCTGCAGGACGTCATGAAAGCCGACGTGCTCTGCACGCAGGGCCCGGCCAGGGAAGACGCCAAGAAGCGCATGCTCTACCTCAGCGGCGGAGCGCGCGAAGAGGCCGTAGTGTTCGCGCAGAAATCCCGTTTCCAGCCGGACATGCCGCCCATCCTGGAAACCCGGCGCCGCCAGCTGGAAGCCCTTAAGGCCCGCCTGGGCGCCAAGAACGCCAGGATGATGCCCAAGGACCAGTGGCTGGCCGTGCACGTGGGCGGCCCCGAATACAGGGTCTTCCTGCGCCAGGAAAGCTTCAACCCGCAGGCCAACAGGACCGAAGCGCAGAACGTCTACATTTTCCTGATAAATCTTTGGAACGGGAAAGCCAAGGTGGAAAAAGCCCCGGCCCCCACGCCGCCCCCCGGGGCGCAGCCGCGGCCGGCCAACTAGGCAGCCTGAAGAGCTTAATTTTCTGGAGGATATATGTTCAAGAAAGTTCTGATCGCCAACCGCGGCGAAATAGCCGTGCGCGTCATCCGCACCCTGCGCGAGCTGGGCGTTGAGTCCGTGGCCGTCTACTCCGAGGCCGACCGCTCCTCGCTGCACGTGCGCCTGGCCGACGAGGCCGTCTGCATAGGGCCGGCCATGGCCAAGGACAGCTACCTCAGCATCCCGGCCATCATCTCCGCCGCCAAGGTCACCGGCGCGGACGCCATCCACCCCGGCTACGGTTTCCTCTCCGAGAACGCCGACTTCTCCGCCGCCTGCCGCGACAACGGCATCACCTTCATCGGGCCCTCCCCCAAATCAATACAGCAGCTCGGCCACAAGTCCGAGGCCCGCAAGATGGCGACCAAGGCCGGCGTGCCCGTGACGCCCGGCACCAAGGACTGCGTCTCAGTAAAGGAAGCGGCCGCCGCGGCGGCCAAGATCGGCTTCCCCATCATGATCAAGGCGGCCGCCGGCGGCGGCGGCAAAGGTATCCGCATCGTGCGCGAGGCCGCCCAGTTGGCCAACGAAATGAACATGGCCTCCAGCGAGGCCAAAGCCGCCTTCGGCAACGGCGAAGTCTATTTTGAGAAATACATCGAGCTGCCCCGCCACATAGAGGTGCAGTTCGCCCGCGACATGCACGGCAACGTTATAGCTTTCCCGGAGCGCGACTGCTCCATCCAGCGCCGCCACCAGAAGCTGGTGGAGGAGACCCCTTCTCCCGCCGTGGATCAGAAACTGCGCGCCAAGCTGGAGAAGGCCGCGGTGGACCTGGCCGAGGCCGCCAAGTACGTAGGCGTGGGCACCGTGGAATTCCTGCTCACCCAGACCGGCGAGTTCTATTTCATGGAAGTGAATACCCGCCTGCAGGTGGAGCACCCGGTCACCGAGTGCGTGACCGGCTTCGACCTGGTGCGCGAGCAGCTGCTGGCGGCCTCCGGCGAGAAGCTCACCTACACCGGCGGCCACACCGTGCCCCTCACGGGCCATTCAATAGAGCACCGCATCAACGCCGAGGATTTCAGCCGCAACTTCGCGCCCTCCGTGGGCCGCATCGAGGAGTGGATGCTGCCCGGCGGCCCCGGCATCCGCGTGGACACCCACGTTTACTCCGGTTACAACCTGCCCATCTATTACGACAGCATGCTGGCCAAGCTCATAGTCTGGGCCCCCACCCGCGAGATGGCGGTGGAGCGCTCGCGCCGCGCCCTGGCAGAGTTCATGGTGAAAGGCGTGAAGACCACCATAGACGCCCACCAGCTGATAGTCGACAGCCCGGAATTCAAGGCCGGCCGGACCGACACCGGCTTCATGGAACGCCTGCTCGCCCCGGCCGAACCCGTAAAGGCCGCCTGATGAGGACGGCAGGAAAGATAGTTTCTTTAAAAAAGGCCGCGGCCCTGCGCGCGGCCCTGAAAAAAGCCGGCAAAAGGGCCGTTTTCACCAACGGCTGCTTCGACCTGCTGCATGCCGGGCATATCTACTCCCTTGAAAAGGCCCGCTCCTTCGGAGATTTCCTGTTCCTAGGCCTCAACTCCGACGCCTCGGTGCGCAGGCTGAAGGGCCCCTCGCGGCCCATAAACGGGGTGCGGGACCGCGCCCTGGTGCTGGCCGCGCTGCAGGCCGTGGACGCCGTGGTAGTGTTCGGCGAGGAGACGCCCCTGAAACTGATAAAGGCCCTGCGCCCCGACATCCTTGTAAAAGGGGCCGATTACCGCGGCACCGCCGTGGTCGGAGCCGAATTTGCCGGCAGGGTGGCCCTGGTGCCACTGCTCAAAGGCCGCTCCACCACCGCCCTGGCCAGAAAGCTCAAGAATTGAGCATTATTTTAGCCTAAACAGCCCCCCAATATAATAAAATATCAGGATAATATGACCGACATTTTCGACAAGTGCCGCAATTTCCACATTGTAAAGCAACTCATAGCCTCAGGCATCTACCCTTATTTCAAGGAACTTGAGTCCGAGCAGGCCCCCGAGATCACTATCAAGGGCAAGAAGTTCATCATGTTCGGCTCCAACAACTATCTGGGGCTGGCCAACGACCCGCGCATGAAGAAGGCCGCCATAGACGCAGTGAATAAATTCGGCACCGGCGTGGCAGGCAGCCGCTTCCTCAACGGCAACACCATCCTGCACACCGAACTGGAAACCAAGCTGGCCAAATTCAAAGGCCGCGAAGCCGCCCTCATTTACGCCACCGGCTACCAGATGAACCTGGGCGTGGTCTCGGCCCTGGTGGGCAAAGGCGATTTCGCCATTGTCGACAAGCTCAACCATGCCAGCATCCTCGACGGCTGCCGCCTCTCCCACGGCGAACTGCGCCGCTTCAAGCATAATAACCCGGCCGACCTGGAAAGGGTGCTCAAAGAAATAGGCCCCGGCCACGGCAAGCTCGTGATAGTGGACGGCGTCTTCTCCATGGAGGGCGACATCGCCCCCATCCCCGAAATTTCCAAGGTCTGCCGCCGGCACGGCGCCCGCCTGATGGTGGACGACGCGCACGCCACCGGGGTCCTCGGCAAGCACGGCCGCGGCACCAGCGAGTATTTCGGCCTGACCCGCAAAGACGTGGACCTGGTGGTCGGCACCTGTTCCAAGTCCCTCGCCTCCGTAGGCGGTTTCGCGGTAGGCGACGAGGACATCATCCATTACGTCAAGCACATGTCCCGCTCCATGATCTTCTCGGCGGCCCTGCCGCCGGCGTCCGTGGCCGCCATCTCCAAGGCCCTCGACATCATAGAGGAAGACCCCCAGCGCATCAAAAAGCTGTGGGACAACGCCGCCTACCTGATGAAGCGCTTCAAGGCCATGGGGCTCAACACCGGCGAGACCGCCACCCCCATCATCCCGGTCATCATAGGCGACAACGAAAAGACTTTCATGCTCTGGCGCATGCTCTACGACAACGGCCTGTTCACCAACCCGGTAGTGAGCCCCGCGGTGCCCCCCAAGCGCGCCATGCTGCGCGTGGTGGCCACCGCCACCCACACCCGCGAACAGCTCGACCGCGCGCTGGACATCTTTGAGACCTGCATCAAGAAAGTCCTTAAAAAGAAAACCTCGGCCCTGGTAAAATAGCCGGGCCCCGCAAAGCCGTAAAATTTATGCCTTTAGAAATCCGGGTAACCGCCGAGAAGGACCTCGGCGCTTTCATAGACTACCCCTATGTCCTGTTTAAAGACCACCCGCACTGGGCCGGCGACCTGAAGAAGGACGTGCGCCACCTGCTGGAGACCGGGCACCCTTTCTGGCGCCACGCCGAGCGCCGCCTGTTCATGGCCTACCGGGACGGCCGCCCCGCCGGCCGCATAGCCGCCATCGTCAACCAGGCCCATAATAATTTTCATTCCGACCGGACAGGTTTCTTCGGCTTTTTCGACTGCGCCAACGACAAGGATGCCGCCCGCGCCCTGTTTGCGGCCGCGGGGACCTGGCTTAAGGGCAAGGGGATGGACTCGGCCCTGGGCCCGGTCAACCCTTCCACCAACGAGACCTGCGGCATGCTCTCCGAGAATTTCGACCTCCCGCCGATGGTGATGATGCCGTACAACCCGCCCTATTACCTGGAGCTGGCCGAAGCCGCGGGCTTCACCAAGGCAAAGGACCTCTACGCCTACCGGTACTACACCTCGGCCGCCTTCCCCGAGCGCTTCGACAAGATCCTCGCCCGCATGAACCGCGACGGCAAGGTGACGGTGCATTTCGCCGACGTGAAGAACATCGGCGCGGCCATAGACGAGGTCAAGGACATCTACAATTCGGCCTGGGAAAAGAACTGGGGCTTCGTGCCCATGACCGCCGAAGAGATGGACGACCTGGCGGCGGCGCTCAAGCCGATGCTCAAGCCGGAGTACATGATCTTCACCCGCTTCGAGGGCAAGCCGGCCGGGTTCTGCCTCATCCTGCCGGACTTCAACATAGCTCTCAAAGAGACCGGAGGCGCGCTCACCCCGCTTAACCTGCTGCCTTTCCTTTACCGCTTCTCGCGCAAGCTCAACCGCGGCCGCATGCTGACGCTGGGAGTTAAAAAGGAATTCCGGGGCAAGGGCCTGGAACTGCTGCTGATAAAGCAGGCCATCCTCTCCGCGAAAAAGCTCGGCTGGGAATACGGCGAGATGTCCTGGACACTCGAAGACAATAAGTTGATCAACGGCACCATAGAGAGCCTGGGCGGGGAACTGTACCGCAAGTACCGGCTGTACGAAAAAACGCTCTGACCGCCCCCCTCCCCCCCGCGGAACCTCTTAATCTTTCCGCAATCATTTCTTAACCCCGTTCCGCTATACTTTTAATATGCGTTTTTCCGATCTAAAAAGAACCAAGGCCGAGTCCGAGCGGAAGGAGCCGCCCCCCAGGGCGCCCGCGCGCCGGGAACCCGCGCCCGAAGAGCCAAAGCTGCAGGAAGCCCCTCCGGCCGCCGTCATTGCGGCCGAACCCGCCGCCCCGCGGCCGGAGACCGTCCCGCCCGTGGCGGACAGGCAGGAGGCCATTAAAAAACATTCCGGGGCGTACAAGCCAGCGTCCCGCAAGGAGCCCAGGTCCGCGCCCAAACCGCTGCCCCCCTTCAGGGACCAGGACGGAGCGGCCAGGGCGCTCTATTCCCGCCTGGTGGAACAGGCGGGGGAGCTGCTTAAGGGCGCCGACCAGGCCTACACGGAGAAATACGAGGCCGTGGCGCGCTCCTGCGACCTGGCGGCCGAGACCCTCAGGGAGAACCCGGTCCTCCTCAACTACGTGGCCCACTCCACGGCCGACGACTATCTTAAAGCGCACTCGGCCAATACGGCGATCATAGCCCTGGCCCTGGGCCTGGCCGCGGGCCTGGAGGCCTCGGAGCTGAGGCTGCTCGGCTTCTGCGCCATGGCCCACGACATAGGCATGACCGGCTACGCGGACCTCTACAACCGGGAGGGCCGCCTGACGGAAGAGGAATTTTCCAGGATAACGCAACACGCCGAAGCCGGCGCGGAAAAGCTGGACCGGATAGTGGATATAGATTACCGCATCAAGGACCGGGCTAAAAAGATCCTGCTGCAGGTGCATGAGCGGCTGGACGGGTCCGGCTACCCGCGCCGCTTCTCCAAAGAGGACCTGGACCCGCTGGCCCAGCTTATCGGCATAGCCGACGTGTACGAGGCGATGACGCACCCCAGGGCCTGGCGCGAAGCGCTGGAGCCGCCGGAAGTAGTGAAGGACCTGATCGAATGCGAAGGCCGCGGTTTCGACTGCGCCGCGGTCAGGCACCTGATCTCTGCCCTCTCCATCTACCCGCCGCAGTCCCTGGTAGTCCTCTCTACCGGCGAGATCGCCCGCGTCATAAGGCTTAACAAGGGCTCCCTCACCCGCCCGCTCGTGGAGGTGCTCCTGACCGAGGATTTTGCGGCGGCCCCGGCGCAGACCCTGGACCTGATGGAATACCCGCTGACCGCCATAGAAGGCTCGGCAAGCCTCGCTGAAATACAGGAACGAAACCCCAAGTTCGCCGCCAGGCTGGAGCTGGCCCGCTGGTGGGTGAACTGGTAGCGCCTTAAAACAACTATGTCAGACAAAAAACAACTGCTCTTTATAGAGGACGAAGGCTACGTCATAGAGCGCGTGGACGCGATCCTGGCCGCTTTTCCCCAGTTCGAGGTCACCCGGCTTGCGGACGCGGAAAAGGCCAGGGCGCTGCTGGACGAAACGCCTTTCGACGTGGTGATAACCGACATCTACCTGCGCGGGGCTTCCGGCGTGGAATTCTCTTTCAAGGCCCTGCAGAAGAACCCGGACGCCTGCGTGATACTTATCACCGGCCTCGACAACGCCGACATGGCCGCCAAGGCGGTGCGGGAAGGGGCTTTCGATTTTGTGGTCAGGCCGCCCGGGCTGGAGCGGCTGGAGAATATCCTGAAGATGGTGACGCTGGTGCGCGGCCTAGCGCTTCCTGAGAGCGGAGTAAAGCAGGCCTAGGGGGCGCAGCAGGTAGCGCGCTGCGGAAGCCGAGCCGTAGCGGCGCAGCATGAATTTTTTATCAGGCACGACGTACCTGGCCAGCAGGCCGGGACGGTGCAGGACCGGCAGCAGGTACTCCAGCGGGCCGGAATATTTCCTGGCGGCTTTCTCAAAGAAGGCCGCCTTTATCTTTTCCAGGCCGCGGGGTTCCAGGGGCCGGCTGAACTTCTCTCCCGGGGCGAGCCGCTTTATGACGGGCCAGACCACGGGCCGCAGGCCGTAGACGCCGGCCTTGCGGGCCACCTGCGCCCAGAATTTACTCCCGTCCCCCGGGGCGCGCGCGGCTATGCGGGCGCAATCCTCCAGGGCGCGCGGGGTGAGCTCGCCGTGGTGCAGCAGCGGGTGGGCGGCGGCGTGCAGGAAGAGGTCGGCGAGGTTAAGGGCGAGGCCGCAGGGGCCCGGCTCCAGGCCCCAGTCAAAAAGTTCGCCGGTGTTCTTTATGTGCCAGAGGCCGGTGTGCAGGTCCAGCAGGACGGGCGGGGCCTCTCCGGGGGAGGGGCGCACCCAGGCGTCGGCGCTATTGGGCATGGGACTGTAGCCGAGCCCCGCCAGTATCCCCTCGAAAGCGTCCAGGTCGCCGGGGCGCAGCAGCAGGTCGGCGTCGCTCATGCCGCGCTCGCCGGGCTGGTAGACGCCGAGCTCCAGCAGGGCGGCGCCTTTGAGGGGGACCAGCTCTATGCCGGCGCGCGCCGCGGCCTCCCTGGCCTCGCCCACGGCGGCCAGCAGCATTATCTCCCTCGCGGCTATATTTTTATCCATACACGCACCACTCTAGTCGACACCGGGGGCAGTTCCTTCCCCGAGCCCCGGCTTGCCGCAGGGAAACCGTTGCGCGGTTTCCCCCCCGCGGGAAATTAAGCGGGGCCCCCTCTTCCCCAAGGGGCTCGGGGAAGGAACTGCCCCCGGCGCCGCTGAATCCACGTTTACAGTGAACCCGTGGAGGTGTTGCGGGTGACGGTTTCGAATTTTACACCTACCAGAATTCCGTTCTTTTCCGGGCGGCGCCAGATTATCCTGGCGGTAACGTCCAGGATGCCCTGCTCGAAGATCCTGATGCGCAACCGCACCAGTTCCCCCTCCAGCAGGTGCGCCTCGGCCTGAAAGGAGGCGCCGGTTTTAGAATACTCCGCCAGCCGGCCAAAACCCAGCAGCCGGCCTTCCGGGCCGAATATTTCTATGGTCGCGTTATGGTTGTTCCTCTTTGAGCGTCTGTAGTTGACCGGCATTTTTCTTCCCCGCTTAAATTCTACTAAAAGAACCGCGGGCTATTTTAAATATAATGTGGTTGTGCGCAAAGACCTGGAAGGGGAACTGCAGACCCTGGAACTGATGATCGGCCTCTACTGCCGCGGCAGGCACGGAGGCCGGGGGCTTTGCCGGGCTTGCGGGGAGCTGCTGGCCTACTCGCGCGAGCGGCTGCAGCGCTGCCCGCGCGACCCCAAACCGGCCTGCAGGGCCTGCCCCGTTCACTGCTACTCGCCGGAACGGCGGGCGCAGATACGCGCGGTGATGCGCTACGCCGGGCCGCGGATGCTGCTGCGCCGGCCGCTGCTGGCGCTGAAGCATTACTTCCGGTAAGCGGCCGGGCGCGTTTTTTTTATATCATAAATGAAGCGTTAGGGAGAGGCCTCAGGGAGATCCATATGAAAGTACTTATCGTAGACGACAATGTAATGACCAGGAGCATGATAAAAGACCTCCTGACCGAGATGGGCCACGAGGTGACCGGGGAAGCCGGCGACGGCGACGAGGCGGTCAGGGAATTCACCGCGCACCGCCCCGAACTGGTGCTCCTCGACCTCATCATGCCCGGCAAGAACGGCCTGCAGGTGCTTGAAGACCTGAAGGCTATAGACCCCTCCCCCCAGATCGTCATGGTTACGGCGGTGCAGCAGGACATCATAAGCCGCGAGCTTAAGGAAAAGGGCGCGGCCGGCGTGCTGCATAAGCCCTTCATGTACGAAGAACTTGAAACGCTGCTCAAAAACCTGCCCTGAGAAGATGGAACAACATCCGAGCATAGCCCTTGAAAGCCTGGCCTCGCTGAGCGTGGCCAAGTGCCTGCAGCGCATCTCCCGCGTCTCCGCCGGCACCTGGCAGGTGGAGGGCGTTAAGGTCTCGTACGGCTCCATCAAAGACGCCCTGTCCGCGCACGACTTTAAAAACCCGGCCTCCGCCGTCTACATTTCCCTGGAAGGCCCGGCGACGATAACCTCGGCCATGATCTTCGACCCGGCCAACATCGGCTACGTCTCCAAGTGCTTCACCGGCCATTCTTTCCCCAGCGGCAGGGCCATTACCCCGGCGGAAGAGGTGATGCTGACCGAGCTGGCCAACATCATCCTCAACGCCCTCACCAACACCATCCTCAACGCGCTGAAAAAAAGCCTCGTGCCCGCCCTGCCCCGCTTCGTGGAGGGCGACATAGACCGCCTGGTGGCCGAGTTCACCGCCATCCCCCGGCTTAAACAGAATTTCCGCATCGTCACCGTGCTTATCGGCATGCGCCGGAACGGCGACGCCGCCAGGAGCGAGGTGTTCGCGCTGATCCCCGAGGAGCTGGCGATGGAGCTGGAGAACACCCGCCCGCCCGCCGGTTCCCACGACGGCATCGCCTGAATTTATGCAGAAGATGTATTATCCCGAGGACAAGATCCCCTTCGCGCGCCTGGTGCCGATGGGCATGCAGCACGTGGTGGCCATGTTCGGCGCCACCGTGCTGGCCCCCATCCTGATGGGGTTCAACCCGCAGACGGCCATCTTTTTTTCCGGCATAGGCACCCTGATCTTCATCGCCATAACCCGCGCGAAGGTCCCCAGCTACCTCGGTTCCTCCTTTGCTTTTATCGGCCCGGTGCTGGCCGTTACCGGCGGCATGGCCGAGAAAGTTCCCTTTGCCCTCTCGGGCATAGCAGCGGCCGCGGTGCTCTACGCGCTCGCGGGGGCCGCCACCATTAAATACGGCTCCCGGTGGATAGACCGGCTGATGCCGCCGGTGGTGACCGGGGCCGTGGTGGCCATCATAGGCCTCAACCTTTCCTCTTCGGCCGTGGGCAATTTCTTCAACGCCGATTTCCGCCTGGCCAACAGCGGGGAGGCCGTGCGGCTGGCCGTAGCCGTGGCCACCTTCACTGTGGCGGCCTCGGTATCCATCTACCTGAAGGGCTTCCTCCGCCTGCTGCCCATCCTCACCGGCGTCGTGGTGGGCTACGCGCTGTCGCTGGTCCTCGGCGTCATAGGCCCGGAGCAGATCGACGCCATAGTGGCCGCCCCCTGGGTCGGCCTGCCGCCTTTCGTCACGCCCGCTTTAGACTGGTCAGCCGTGCTGGTAATAGCCCCGGTCTTCGTGGTGCTGGTGGCAGAAAACAAAGGTCATATCGAAGCCATCGGCGGCTACATGCAGCGCGACCTCAACCCCCACCTGGGCCGGGCCTACCTGGGCGACGCGGCCGCCTCTTTCGTCTCGGCCATGGGCGGCGGCACGCCGCAGACCACCTACGCAGAGAACATGGGCGTGATGGCCATCACCCGCGTCTTCAGCGTGTACAACTTCATAGCGGCGGCCTGCATCGCGCTGCTGCTGGGCCTCTGCCCCAAGTTCGGCGCCGTCATCCTGTCCATTCCCGCGCCCGTGCTGGGCGGCGTGACCATAATCCTTTACGGCCTGATAGCGATGATGGGCATAAAGATCTGGCTGGACGCCAAAGTGGATTTCTGCTCGCACAAGAACCTCATCATCGCCGGCTCCTCCATAATAGTCGCCACCGGTTTGGGCGTCAAAGGTTTTACCGCCGGCGGCATAAATATAGCCGGCATCGCCTTCGGCACCGTGCTGGCCGTGCTGATGAACCTGGCCCTGTCCTTCGGCAGGGAGGACAGGGCGGCAGACGGCCAGGACCGCGCCGAGTGCGCCTAAAAGGACAACATGCTGGATAGATTCCTCTCCCTCTACCGCCCCGCGGCCCACATCCCCCGTCTGCCTAAAGAACAACAGAGCGCCCGCTACAAGGCGCTGCGCTGGCAGATGATGCTGTCCATCTTCTTCGGCTACGCCGGCTTCTACCTGGTCCGCAAGAATTTCTCCCTCGCCAAGCCCTACCTGATAAACGACTACGGTTTCTCCAAGGGCGACGTGGGCCTCATCGCCACGGGCCTGGCCGTCTCCTACGGCCTGAGCAAGTTCGTCATGGGCAACGTCTCAGACCGTTCCAACCCGCGCTATTTCATGGCCACCGGCCTCATCCTGTCCGGCGCGGTCTGCCTGCTGTTCCCTTCGCTGGCAAGTTCATTGTGGGCCATGGTCGCGCTGTGGTTCGTCAACGGCTGGGCGCAGGGCATGGGCTGGGCGCCCTGCGCGCGCACGCTGACGCATTGGTTCTCGGACGACGAGCGCGGCACCAAGTTCGCTATCTGGAATTTAGCCCATAATGTGGGCGGCGGCATAGTGGGCCCCATCATCAACGGCGCGCTGGCGCTGGCCGGCGTGCTCGGCCTGCTGGCCATCGCCGGCGAGGGCCGGCTGCCGTTCCACCTGATCTTCTACGTGCCGGCCCTGATGGCCATAGGCATGGGCGTGCTGATAGCGACTTTCCTGCGCGACACACCGCAGAGCTGCGGCCTGCCGTCCATCGAGGAACATACCGGCGACAACCCCGATACCGGCGTGGCCGACCCGGAGCGCGAGATGACGGCGAAGGAGATCTTGTTGGAGCACGTGCTCAACAACAAGCCGCTGTGGATCATCGCCATCGCCAATATTTTCGTCTATGTCATCCGCTACGGCGTGCTGGACTGGGCGCCTACCTACCTGACGGCGGTGAAGGGCTGCCCGCAGGACATGGCGCGCTGGCAGTATTTCGTCTACGAGTGGGCCGGCATCCCCGGCACGCTGCTGGCGGGCTGGGCGTCGGACAAGTTCTTCCACGGCCGCCGCGGGCCGGTGTCGGTGATCTACATGCTGTTCGTCACGGTGGCGGTGTACGTCTACTGGCAGAACCCGGCGGGGCGCTTCTGGGTGGACTCGCTGTCGCTGTTCGTGATCGGCTTCCTGATCTACGGCCCGGTGATGCTTATCGGCGTGAGCGCGGTGGACATGGTGCCCAAGAAGGCGGCGGGTACGGCTGCCGGCTTTACTGGTTTCTTCGGTTATATGTTCGGGGCGGTTATTGCGGAGGTGGGGATAGGGCGGGTGGTGGACCGGTGGGGCTGGGACGGCGGCTTTAAGCTGCTGCTGGTCTCGTGCGTGCTGGCCATTATCCTGCTGGCCCTGACCTGGAAGAAGCACCACGAGAAAGATTAATTAAAATTCCCTCAACGGGGACCCGGCCAGGTCGGAACGCAAAACACGGTTTTGCCAATCCGAGCAGAACGTGATTCCGGACACCCATTCATATCCGGCATTCCCGCGAAAGCGGGAATCCAGACTGGATCCCCGCTTTCGCGGGGATGACAAATGCAAAGTGACTCATGAGCCACCCCGCCAGATATTATGCGTATTATCATTTTTCTTGCGTTACTTTCAGTTACACTTCCGGGCTTTGCGCAGCAGAAGACCGTCAAATTCAATACTGAGGATGGGTGCAGGATCGAGGCGTTTTATCTGGCGCCGTCGTCCGGAGCTATCGTTTTTGTTAATGTGCACGGGCTGGGGTCGGATAAGAACGAGTGGGGGACCTTTCAGAAACAGTTGAAGGCGGGCGGCTACGGCTACCTGTCGCTGGACCTGCGCGGGCACGGCAACAGCGCGCTCTGTAACGAAAAGAAATTGAGCTACACTTCGCTCAACGAGGCCGGCTGGAACGCCGCGTCGAAGGATATAGAAGCGGCGGCGGCCTGGCTTAAGCGGCGGGGCGTCGGGCCGGAGCGCCAGGTCTTCTGCGGGGCCAGTGTAGGGGCCAACCTGGTCCTTAAGGCGGCGGCAGAGGGCGCGCTCAAACCCGCGGCCCTGGTGCTGCTCTCCCCCGGCCTCAGCTACGCCGGCGTCAGGACGCCTGATTATTTTGCGGCGCCGCGGTCTTTCCGGGTGCTCACCGTCGCCGCCAGGAGAGACGGCTATGCCTGGGAGAGCGCCACCGCGCTGAACCGGGCCGCCATGGGCAAAGGGCTGCCGGCCTACGCCCTTGAGACCGTAGGCGGCCACGGCGTAGAGATGTTCAAGACCCCTTCCGTAATACCGGCCATAATCTCCTGGGCCGCGCAGCCCGCTCCCGCCGGGAAAAAATGATAGAATAGCCGCGTGGACGCGCTTAAAGAACTCTTCAAAAAACTGACCGCTGCTCCGGACGAACGGCTGTCTTTCCCTCCGGAGGAGCGCAGCGGACTGCTATCCCGGGTCTATCTTTTTTTTCTCTTCATCCTCTGTTTCGTAAAGCTGCAGCCCTACGTGCTGCCGCAGCTCGACGACATGACCCACGCGGCCATAGGCGCCTCCATCCTGCAGACCGGCGACTGGTTTTTTATGCACGAGGGCACCGCCGTGAACTGGCTGAAGCCGCCGCTCTACTTCTGGCTCGAGGCCGTTTTTTTTAAACTTTTCTCGGTGAACGAGTACTGGGCCAAGTTCCCGGCGGCCCTCACCGGCTTCCTCACCTTCCTCTTCGCCTGGAAGACGGCGAAAGAACTGTATAACGCCAAGGTCGCCTTCCTGACGCTGTTCGTGCTCTCCACCAGCCTCTTCTTCCTGCGCTACACCCAGCGCTGCATGCTGGACATGCCCGTCACCTTCGCGGTGACGCTGAGCGTCTACGGCGCGGTGAAGGCCGCGCGCGGCGGCCCCCGGTACCACCTGCTCTACGGGCCGGCCGTGGCCCTGGGCTACTATTTCAAAGGTCTGCAGGGCATGTACGCCCTGGCTATCGTTCCACTCTACCTGGTCCTGGCCGGGCGGTGGAGAGAACTTTTGGGCCCTTGGTTCATCGGCTCGCTGCTGGCCGGCCTGGGCCTGGTGGCCGCCTGGACCGTGCCGCAGTACTTTACCCATGGCCTGGAATTCCTGAACTCCCAGTGCGGCATAGGGCCCCTGGTGCAGGGCGGCCTGCCCGGCTACGAGAACCCTTTCTACCGGCCCACGCAGAACCTGTTCCGGATGTTCTACTGGAGCGCTTTTTCTTTCTACGGCATGTGGCTGGCCGTAAAGGGGCTGCGCGGCCCGGGCGGCCGGGAGGCGGCCTCCGCCCTGTTCCCCTGGTTCTGGACCATCCTGGCGGCTATCTCCGTCAGCAGCGTTTTCGGGGTGCGCTACCTGGTGCCGGCGCTGGTGCCGGCGGCTATTTTCGCGGCCCTCGCGCTGGACAGGCTCATCAGCGAAGCCAGGTTCCGCTACTTCCAGCACTGGGCGACCCTCGTCTTCGGCCTGGCAGTGCTGCTGGCCGCGCTGCTGCCGGTGCCGCCGGCCAAGGCGGCCAGCGAGTTCATCTCGCTGTACCGCACCGTCAATACGGTGGCCCGTCCCGCCGACAGGCTGGTGCTCTACAAGGAGCGCATCTACATTTTTAACCAGGGCCTGGTTTTCTACAGCGCCAGGGAGCTGGCCAAACAGGTAATGACCCCGGAAGAACTGGCCGCGGAGGCGCCCGCCGGCGGCGCGCGGACGCTGGTGATCGCGGTGCCGCGCGACTACGAGGAGATAAAGAAAACCCTCCCCGCGAAGCGGATCTTCGAATTCGCGTCCGACAGGGACTGGGTACTCTTCCAGCTGCTGCCCTGAAAATTATTATTTCAGCATCCCCCCCGCGGCCGACTAACCGCTGCTTGGCGCCAAAAGTTAGGTAGAATATAGGCACTGGGGATTTTAATAATTATGCGTTTTTTCAAACATTTACTCGCGGCAGCGGCGGCGGCTTTTCTCTGCGCTTGCCTGCCGCCGAACTGGTTCAACGCCCCGGCGCCGGCCCCGGCCAAAAGAGCCGCGCCCGCCAGGCTCTCCGCCGAAGACGAGAAAACAGTGGAACGCCTGTACTACAAGGCGGTCGGCGCCTACAGCAACAACGACATGCCGGCCGCGCTGAGCCACCTGGACGAGATTGACAGAATAACCACCTCCTATGCGCCCGCCGCCGAACTGCGGGAAAAGATAAAGAGCATCGGCGTCAAAACAGCGCCCCGGCCTAAAACCCCATGAAAGCCGCCAAGCTCAGGGAAATAGCCATCAACGTTTCCCTGATATTTTCCGTGCTGGTGATCCTGCTGATACTCGGGACCGCCGGCCTCATTCTCGGCGACGCGCGCGATTCCGTCTTCGAGGTTATGCGCGTACGCACCGGGATCTTCGCCAAAAGGGCCGGCGCGGCCATGTTCCCGAAGACCGACCCGTTCTCCCTGCATTTCCTCGTCAACACGCTGTCCATCGACGACACCGTGAAATATTCCGTGGTCCTGGACCAGGCCGGCAGGGTGCGTTCCCATTCGGACCCGGAAAGGATAGGGGACCAGGACGACAGCCGCGAGGGGACCGCCGCCCGGGGGTCCAAGATCCCCCTGACGCAGACCTTCAAAGGCGCCGACGGCCTGAACTACTTTTACTTTTCAGAACCGGTTACCGTGGGCAACCGGCGCATAGCCACCGTGGCCGTGGCCATAAACACGGAGACCATGGCCCCCCGCCTGGCCGCCACCAAACATAAGCTCCTGCTCATCTTCCTGGCGGCGCTGGCGGCGCTGGGCCTGCTGCTGGAGATGCGCTCCCTGGTGCGCAAGGAACGCAGGACCGCCGCGGTTAAATCGGCGATGGTGCATACCGTCAGCCATGAATTCAACAACGCGCTCACCGTCATAGACGCCGCTATCTTCATGCTGGAGGAGACCGAGCCCCAAAAGGGCGACGCTTCGCGGGCCGGCCTTTACGAGGCCCTGGCCTACGAACGGACCTCACTCAGGCGCTTCGTCAAGAACGTCCTCAACGAGGCGCGGATGGAGGCCGGAAAATTCAAGATAGAGAAAAAGCCGCTGGCGCTGCGCGACCTGGTCCGCGGCTCGATCTCGGCCATGGAAGGCCTGATGAAGCGCAAGGGCCTCTCTTTTTCGCTGGACCTGCCCAGGGATAGGACGCTGGTGGACGCGGATCCAGAGGCGCTGGCGCTGGTGGTCTCCAACCTGGTCGGCAACGCCGTAAAATACACCCCCGAGGGCGGCAGGATGTCGGTCCGGCTGCAGAGGTCAGGCGGAAAAACCGGCAAGGTTACTTTTTATATAGAGAATTCCGGGCGCGGCATAGCCGCCGAGGATCTCAAGAAGTTGAAGAACGAGTTTTTCAGGACCGGGGAAGGCGAGGCCGCCTCCGAAGGCTTCGGGCTGGGCCTCAAGGTCTGCAACGACATGCTGCTGCTGCACAACAGCGAGCTGGAGATAAAAAGCGAACCGGGCAAATATGTCTCTTTCTATTTCTCCCTGCCCGTTTCCGAAATAAAGGAATAGGCCGGCCCGCCAGGAAGCCGGCCTCTCCGCCCCGTCCAAGACGGGGCGTTTTTTATTTATCGGCGGAGAGCTGCAGGATGGCGGCGTTGGCTATGATGAGGCCGAAGATCCCGGTGAGGGTAGGGAGGCTCCCCAGCGCGGCCCGGCGGCGGCCCTGTTCGAAATACTGGGTCTCGGGGTCCACCTGCCGGCGCTTTTTAAGTTCCCCTACCGGCTCCAGAGAATAAACGCAGGTAAAATCCAGGTGGGTGCCGCTTTTGCGGAGCAGGTTGCGCACCTTGGCGGCCAGCGGGCAGCCTTTAACTTCCTTTATCGGCCCCACGCGCACCGCGGCCGGGTCCGTGCGCAGGGCGGCGCCCATGGAAGAGATCAGCGGCAGGCCGCGCTTTATAGTCGCGGCTATCAGCCCGGCCTTGGGGCCGAGCGAATCTATGGCGTCTATCACCAGGTCCGGGTTCCCGTCCAGGATCTCTTCGAAAGTGTCTTCGTTGGCGAAACGGTTGAGCACCTCTACTTTGCAGCGCGGGTTTATATCCACCACGCGCTCGCCGGCTATGTCGGCCTTGTGGCGGCCCAGCGTGGAGCCCAGCGCGTAGAGCTGGCGGTTGATATTGCTGGCCCGCGTCACGTCGAAGTCCACCAGCTTGAACCGGCCCACTCCGGAGCGCGCGAGGCCTTCCACGGCGTAGCTGCCCACGGCGCCCAGGCCCACCACCGTAACAAAAGAGTTCTTGAGCCGCTCCAGTTTTTCTTCGCCGAGCATAAGGCGTATGCGCGCCAGCCTGTCTTCGTTCATGTTGTCTCCCCGGTGAATTTTTTAGCGTTCTCGAATGAAAGGTCCGCCAGGCTCTGCTCCGGCAGGCCCAGCAGCCCCGCGGCCGCGGCCACCACGGCCGCCACGTCAGCCGGTCCGGCGCTCCGGCCGTCGGGCCCCGGCTCCGGCGCCTCGGTCTCGAACAGCAGCCGGTCCCGCGGCACGGCGGCCAGCGCGGCCCTGAGCTTCTCCCGCTTCGGGTCCGCCAGCTCTCCCCCGAAAGAAAAGTAGCCGCCCAGCGCCGCCAGCTCCCTGACCAGCTCCGGCGAACCGCCGTAACCGTGCAGCATGAAGGCGGGCAGGTCCGCTTTCTTCAGGAGTTCAAGCAGCCGGCCCCAGCTCCCCACGCAGTGTATGACGGCGGGGCGGCGGAACCGCCCGGCCAGCGCCAGCTGCAGCGCAAAATTTTCTTCCTGGCCGGGCAGCCCTTTGGCGGCGTCCAAGCCTATCTCTCCCACGCAGGCGGAAGGCATGCGCCGCAGGAACTCTTCCAGCTTCTCCAGCCAACCCTCCTCGGCGGAAAACCAGGGGTGCAGGCCGAAGGCCGGCCGCACCGACGGATACCGGCCGGCCAGCTCCAGCACCCTGGCCCAGTCGTCGGGGGCGGTGCCGCAGCAGAGCAGGCCCTGCACGCCCGCGGCCTCGGCCGCGCGCAGCGCGGCGTCCAGCTCGGCGTCGGAACCGAAGTTCTGCAGATGGTCGTGGGCATCAAAATAAGCCTGCGGCATAGCTAGAGTTTACACCATAGCGGCGGGAGCGGGCAACCGGTAAAAACGAAGCGCGGCGAAAGAGTGAAAACACTCTCCCGCCGCGCAGCACAGACCGTCGTTAGAATTTCTTTTTTAAGGTTATCCGCTGCACACTACCCAGCTTGCCCTCAGGCGACATGGCATAGTCCAGGTCCGCGTTCATCACTTTTATGCCCGCACCCGCCGTGAACGCGCCAGCAGCGCTTTCCCCATTGCCGCCCAGCAGACCGCCTCGCAACGCCAGCCCGGACATTGTCCCCGGCCCGCCAAACAGCGCGTACTCCGTGCCAAGGCTGTAGGCAGTATACTTGTCGTACACGTAACGCCGGGCGTCCAAGTTAAGCATGAATCCGGCTACCGGCATGAACATTATACCGGCGCTTACGCTTAAAGGCAATTGGTCCCGCTGTGAAATATACTTTATCCCGGGGCCGAGGTTCTGCACCGACAGACCGACGCTGGCGGGCAGCCCTTTTAGTGCGCGCTTCATGCCCAGGTCAACCGCATAGCCTGTTCCCTTAACCCCGGCTATAGAGCTTTCAATATATTTCACCGTGCCGCCCACGCTGTACGCCCCGTACTGCCGGGCCAGCGCTAGGCCCACCGCCTGGTCGTAAGCGCTGTAGCCGCCGGTACGTGTACGGTTAGCGCCGCGGCCTTCCATGGAGCCGCTCGACAGCCGGTTAAAACTTACACCTGCCCGCCAGCCGCCTGACCCCGGCACGGTGAACCCCGCGCCCACAAAGTCGTGCGCCGAGCCCAGGTACCAGGCGCTGTGGCTTATGGTGCCTTCGCCTTTACCTATGGAAACCATGCCAGCCGGGTTGTAAGCCATGGCGCTTATCCCGGAGACCGAAGCCGCGCCCGCCGAGGCCATGGCCCCGGCCCGCGCGTCAGTGTCTATGCGCAGGAACTCAGCGCCGCTTTCAAGGGCAGAGCTGATAGTTGTTGAAGGGATAAGCAGGAACAGCAGCGCCGCACCAAAGGCCCAAGGCCTTGAAAGCAGGTAGACCACGCGATTGAGCATATCAGGGGTGTTTGTGTTTTTCATATCTCCCCCCCTTACCTGACCACCGCGAACTTGCCGGTCTTTTTTATCTTGCGGCCTGCCCGCTCGGCCTCAATGAAGTAGTAATAGACGCCGCTGGGGATGCGCCCGTTCCAGGCGTATTCATAGGCGTAGCTGAGGCCGTTGCCGTCGTCCAGCACCACCGGGGCGCTGGTTATGGTATATTCATGCGCTTCGCGGCCGCTGACGGTGTAGATCTTGATATTCACGCTGTCGGCTATGCCGCATTCCAGGTGGATGGTGGGGGCCTGGCCGTTCTTGGCAGGGTTGGGATAGACATAAACCTCGCCCAGCTTGAACTCGGGGTCGGGGCCGGCCAGCACGGAATAGGAACTGCCAGACGACAAAGCGCTGACTTTTTTGCCGCCGCCGGCTACGGGAACCGCCGCGGGCAGCGTTTCGCCGGCCTGCACCAAGTTCCCTGTGCCGCTTACAGCCGCGCTGCGCACGAAGTAATGGCCGCCCAGCAGCGCGTTGCCCGCCAGCTTCAGATGCGAGTACGGCGCGTACACCACGCCAACAAAGTTACCGCCGCCGGTGAACGTAATGCTGGATATTTTGCCGACAAATATATTCAGGCCGGAAGCCGTGCCCGAGGCGTTAAGCGCACTGCCGCCGCTGATGGTGATATCCCCATCGACATAGATATCCACCTTCCCGTTGACGCGAATCTCGCTGCCACCGGACAGTTCGATGCCCTTAACGTAGTACGTCCCGGTGGATAGGGTCAGCACGGCCTGAGCGGCAACGGTAAGCTTTCCGTCCATAAGATATTCGGCAGCCACTACCCCGGTTATAGCCGTGCTTATGACCGCGAGAAGTATAGGCTCCGCGGCCAGGGGCGTTGCGCCGCTCAATTGCTGGCCGGTTATCTGCGCCTTGGTCCCAGACAGGGTTATAGTGCTTGCCGTCACGTCCCCGAATATCCGCGCGCTGCCGCTTACCGAAACCACGGCGTTGGATCTAACTGCCCCCGCGATATCTGCCGTGCCGGACAGGTCAAGGCCAGCGACCGCGGCCAGGGCCCCGTCGCGCAGCGTGCTTACCGCTAGGCGCAGCTGCTTGTAGGCTTCAATATTACCTACTTTATCCACCGACCAAAACCTGATATCGTAGGTGCCCTGCGCCAGCTTGAATGGTTCAGTATAATCCCTGACTTCGGAACTTCCGTCCGCCACGGCGATAAGCTCGTAGGATATACGCGCCAGCCCGGAGGCAACTTCGCCCGACACAATGTCTGCCGCGGCAAGGCTGACCGACGTTTCCGGTGTTATAAGCGGCAGCCCGAAGGCTTCGTACTTGGGCTCGCCCAGGGTTATACTTGCAGCCGGCGGCGTATTATCAACGGCAAACGCGGCCGTTCTTATGGTTTCCGTGTTCAACACGCGGTCCAGGCTTTGATATTCCAGCGTGTGCCGGCCTTCGGCGGTTATGGTGAAGCTGCCCGCATATACCTGCCAGTTGCCGCCGTCCACCCTGTATTTGGTCAGCAGCACGCCGGAAGCCGTTTCGCTGTTTATGGGGTCAGCGGCGGCCAGCACTATGCCGGAATCCCTGGTGATATAAATAAAGCCGTCGGCGTCGTGCCGGGCGCCTGTTATGGCCAGCGCTGTCGCGGGCGCGGTAGCGTCCACCCACAACTCCGAGGTCTTCACCGCCTCCACATTGCCCACCTGGTCCACCGAATAGAACGACACTACACGTTTACCTTCAGCCGACAGATTGAACAGTGAATAGGCGGCAAAGGTTCCGCCGTCCACGGCGTAGCTGGTTTCCCGAACGCCCGAGGCTACTTCGTTAACCAAGGGGTCCATTGAGGCGAGCATTAGCCCCGAGCGGGTGCTGATATAAACCTTGTCGCTCCGGTACTGGTCGCCGGCAACCGACAGTTCGGTCACAGGTTTGGTCCCGTCCACATAGATAACAGTGGACTTAGCCACTTCGACGTTGGCCACATTGTCCCTGGCGCTGAAATTCAACGTTCTTACACCCTCGGCCAGGCCGAACGGCGCCGCATACTTGCCCGAGGGAGCGGCATCTATGCCGTAATAAATGCCTTCCACCCCGGAAGCGACTTCGGAAACTACGGGGTCGTAGCTTTCAAGCGCTATCCTGCCAATGGCGCTAAGATAGAATTTTCCGGCGAGTTCCAGTTGCTCACCGTCGGCCTGCCAGGCGCTGACCGGCGAGGTGTTATCGCTTTGCAGCTCAAGCGTGCGCGCCGTTTCGGTATTGCCCACATTGTCCACGGCACGGTACTTTACAACATACCTGCCCTCGCCGAATTTCAGCGCAGCGGCATAGACGGTAAAGGAGGACCCGTCTATGGAAACCTCTATGCGCTCTACCCCTGAAGCCACTTCGGCGGCCACGGGATCAGCCGCGGTAAAAGTTATAGGCGTGGCTGGCGTGATATAGTTCAGAACACCCGAAGCGAAATAAGGGAGCCCGATATGAGTTGCGGCCTCAGGCGCGGTGTTGTCTACAAACACGGTACTGCTTCCGGTTACCTCCAGATTCCCGAGATTGTCTACCGCGCGGTACGCCAACGCATGCCGGCCCTCGCCAAAGGCAAGGCCGCTAGTGAGATTAGAACCTTCTCCGCCGTTATCGCTCCAGGTGACGCTGCTTACGCCGCTGGGCAGCAGGCCCGGATCTTCAGCCTGAAGGGCGAATACAGCCGAGGCCGCCGCGTAATTAAGGAAGGCCGACCCGGACACCCGCACGAATGCCGTACGCGGCGCTGTGTTATCCACCACGAAAGTGCTGGTATTCACTTCTTCGGTATTAACCAGCATGTCTTCAGCATTATAAGCCAGCAGGTAAGCGCCGTCCGCGCCCGCCAGCGTGAACGTAGACAAGAATATGCCGCCCGGGGTCGGGACGGGGTTTTCAAAGACCAGCTCCACCGCCGCGGCCGGCGCGCCAGTTATCCTCAACAGCTGCCGCTTTACGCCCAGGCCCGCCCCGTCGGCCGGCGTGGTAAGGTCGTCAATGCTGGACAAACTGAAGCCGGTGTCGCCCCGCACATACGAAACCCCGCCGAAGAGGTAGGTCTTAGCCGTTTCGGCGTTCAGAACGCTCCTGGGGGGCAGGATATCATGCACCACCTCAAAGCCGCCGGCGGCTGCCGTGCTGATGTTGCCCGCCGCGTCTTGCGCCAGCACGCTTAACACCCACACGCCGTCGTCGATAGACAAAGGTTCTATAAGCTGCCCGGCCGTTACGGCTATAGTGGACGGCCTGACGCCGCGCGGGCTGCCCCTGTCCTCAATTTGCGTAAGCATGGCCGTGGCCGTAAAGGCGGGGTCCAGGTTGTCGTTGACCGAGTAATATACACCTATCTTATCCTTAGCCGCTATAAAGACCGCGCCGGCCGCCGGTGAAGAGATAACAATGGCAGGCGGGGTCCTGTCTATTTTCAGGAGGATGGTCTTCTCCGCCTCTGCGTTGGCTACATTGTCGGCGGCGAAATAGTGCAGCGTGGTCACGCCCTCTGAACTTATAACCAGAGGGATCGCGTACTTTACGGGTTCAGTGGAGGCGCCGGCGCGGTAATACACCGCCGCCAGGCCGCTAAGGCTGTCGGTGGAGACCATTGTGACCGTGGCCGCGGAGACGTACCACCCAGCCTGGCCCGTTGTGCCCTCTATCAGAACGTCGGTGGCCGGCGCTGTGGCGTCGGCATAAACCTCACCGTAGCGCAGGGGTTCCAGATTGTCGGCATAGTCCCGGCTGCGGTACTCTATGGCATGAAAGCCTTCAGTAAGCGGGAAAGGCCCAGTATACGCCGCAAAGGCCGGCGTGGTGCCCGGATCCACCCGGTATTCAGTGAAGGCCACTCCGGTGGAGGTGCCGTACACCACCGGGTCGTAGGCCGCCAACGTAACGCTGGAACCTGCGCCGATAAAAGTTTTCCCGTCGGCCTGGTAGCTGACCCCGGCGTAGGAAACAGCGGAAACCGGGGCGGCGCGGTCGCGCACAATGCCGAAAATAGCGAACAGCGAAGCTATGCGGGTTATCGGCACGGTCAGCTTATGGGCCTGCGTATCCAAAACCTGCCCGGGCAGTTTCACCCAGCCGGTTTCGGGGAAATGCTCATAAACGGCTACGTCCTGTTCCTGCAGACCGAGCGCGGCCAAGGTGGACGTGGAATAATAGAAAGTCAGAACGGCCGGCGGGTCGTAAGTGCCCTCGGGGCCTATCTCGTACATGTTGCCGGCCAGGGTAAGGCCGCCCGCCGCAGCCGAGCCTATGGCTACCGCACCGACGGCTGAAATTGTGCTGATAAGAGCCACTTGCGGCTCTACCGGAGACATGAATGAGATCTCTGACACCCCGTTCACCGTTACCGTGCCCGCCAGCACATAGCCCTTGAATACCGAAGCCGCGTTGGAAAGCCCGGAAAAATTACCCAGCTCATCTTCGGTCCTGACCGAGAAGTAATAGGTGGCAAGCAGGTTAAGGCCGGACAAATAGGCGGTCTGCGCGGTGCCGGCGACCGCCGGGAAAGGCACCTCGGCGGCCCTGGCCGCCGCGCTGAAATTGGACGCGTCTATAGGCGAGGTCGCCCATCTGATGTCGTATCTCATCGCCGTGCCGGCGTAGGCGTCGTCGCCGGGCGCGGTCCAGGACAGCGCGGCCTGGTCCCTGGCCGGGCCGGCAGCCGCCGCCACATCGGTTATGCTCCCGGGGGCTACAGGGTCTATGCCGGCGTAATAACCCAGATATGTCTTACCGCCTATATTTGACACCTCGGCCGCCACCGGCTGGCCCACCGCCGCCAGCGCGGCATAGCCGCCCTGCGCCGCGTCCAGGCCGCCCGCAGCTACCACGAACCGGGCAAGGTATACCGTGCGCGTGGCCGTGTCCACCACGAAGTTGTTGGAATAAACGTAGCCGTCCAGGTTAAGGGACAGGCTGGCCGGCCCCTGCCCGGAGTTCACGTAGATCTCCAGCGGCGTATTAAGGGTAACGTTCTGCGTCACCGTCTGCCCGTTAAGTGTATACGTCAGCGAGGAGACGTACGGGTTAGTGACCTCTATGATTATGGGCTGGCCGGTGTTCATCACGCCGAGGTCGTTGACGTTGGTGGTCATCTTGGGCGGCACGTAGAAAGCGCCGCCCGTATACACGGCGCTAAGACCGGCCCGGTTGGCGGCGGTGATCTTGAAGGTGTAATTGGCCGGGTAGACCAGGCCGCTTAAGAACAGGCTCTGGCTGGTATAGTAGGAGGAGGCGTAGGTTTTAACCGCGGACGCGCCTGGCAGGGTGTACTCCAGAACGGCGGAGGCTTCGTCGTCGGTCTCCCAGGTGACGCGGGCGGTGTCGTAGGTTATCTCTGTCACGCGCACATTGGAAATAACCGGCGGCGTAACGTCCACTGCGGTTTGCGCCTTGGCCGGCGTGGTGGAGACAGGCACCGGCTCGCCGTTGCCGGCTTTATCGAAGGCCTGGGTGTAGAATTCCCAGCTGCCGCCTGCGCCTGCCGTGTCGAACCCGAATTTGCCGCCGGTACCGGCAAGCGTATACGTGCTGGCAGACCACGCCGCCCCGTTATTGCGCGCCCAAAGGGCTGTCCTGTCAACGCCGCTGACCGCGTCGTTGGCGACAAAGACCACCGGCACCACCCCAACGCCAGAGAAAGCCGGCGCGGAGGCCGTGGACGCGGGCAGCCCGGCGTCATAGCGCAGCTCCACGCTGGCGGCCATGGCCGGGTCTGCATTGCCCACATTGTCTTCAAGCCACAGCCAGATAACGTTCACGCCGCTAACTACCTCGGTGGAGGAATACACAAGGGAACCGTCGGCGGGGTAGAACACGCCATCTTCGTTGGAAAGCGGCGCCACTTCCCCATACTTCACCCGCACCCCCCCTATCCCGGCAACGTCCTCCGGGTTGGTCCAGGTGATGTTGAAAACGTTAGTGTTACGCCACACACTCTGCGCTGCCCCGGCCACAACAATTCCAGTCAATGGGCTAGGCGCAGTACCGTCAACCACTACAACAGTAGACTTTATAACCTCGGTATTCCCGGCATAATCCCGGCTAAGGAAATAGACGGTGTGCGTTCCCTCAAAAATTGTAAAAGGCAGATATCTCCAAAACGCGCTAAACGTTGACGGGATATCATCTATGGATACACCGGTAAAACTTACTCCGCTGGTATGAGTATTTGCAATTTGCGGATCAGAAGGGGTCAGCTGCACATACGTGTTTGTTGAAAGATGTACTAAACCCGAATTGGATAGATAAACCGGGGCCCCAAAAGTTATGTCTGTTGCCGGAGCGGTTTCGTCCCTAAACTGCACATCCACATACGTATACGTGGATTTCCCAGCCGCAGATATATTTATCTGCGCTCTTCCTAGGCTGCCAGCTACAGCTTGTCCCACCCCATCGGCATTCGCTATCTGCGGGTTCAGAGATGTATACGTGGTGTTGAGGTTGCCGGAAAGATTACAGGCTTCTCCGTTTGACAGCGTGGCTAATATGCTCAACTGCGCCGATTCTCCGGGGGGTATTGATGCTGTGGCTGTCGGAGCGGTTTCCTCCGGCAACATTTCGTCCGAATTTTCGAGACCGAAAAGCGGCTGGATTTCAACAATGGATAGGGATGGATTTGTGGTTATCTCAGTGTAAGCCACCGCCAACAGGTATTCTGCCCTGATATATCCTTTACCACTCCCTAAAGAACTAACCTGTCCGGAGGAAGAAACAGAGACAATCGCGGCGTCCGACGAGGAATATGTGGTGTAAGGACTGGTTGTGACATCGATTTCGGTTCCGTTTTCCAACAACGCTTTTACCTGTAACTGAACTTTATCTTCAGGAACGATGATACAGGAAGAGTTTGGAAAAATCCTTAGACTTATCGGCCTGCTAGAGAATGACAGATTCCCGAGCGAGGTCTCTCCGCCCGGATTAATATTAACGCTGGTAAGCGGAACTTTAATCCGTATTTCGGATGCTACGGCAAAGCGGGGATAAACAGCGATATATACAGTGGCCGCCAGGACCAGTAGCCCGGCAATCCATATTTTTTCACCACCCAACACGCGTTGCATATTATTTCCCGTTTTCCAAGAGTGCAAACTTCCCCCGGTAAACTTCCAGCACCCACTCTTGAGCTTTACGTTCCGCTTTCATTTGCACATCGACCACAAAAACATACTCCCTATCACTTATCATTTTAAAGTCACGGATTGTAAATTTATGACCATGTGGCTCTTTCCATGCGAATCTACCGATTAATTTTCCATTAAACCCATACACACTCCATTCACCTTTATTCCTGGACGGCCAAATTATGACTTTATTGTCAAAATCGATATCCGGCTGCAGAAACCAGAGCGAATAGTACGGAAGGTCACTGACTTTTTCGTGCGATATAGTGCTAAGGATCTCCCCTTTCATGGTTAACAATCGCAGTTGTTGGCGATAGGGGTTTAATACGACTAATAGGCCGCTGGGCAGAAAAGAAAATGGATGAAAATTCACATCCTGAACACCTTCTTCAAAGGCCAGCAGTTTTTTTCTAACTATTCCCTTGTCCCATTCTCCAAGATATGTTTCTGGATCCTTCAGCGCAATGAGATGACATCCGTCTTCAACCGTCCTCTTGTCACACTTGCCCTCAGTAGCAACAAAGTAACGCCCATCAAGTGACATAGCGCGTATGACTACTGCGTTGCCAGGCGTTTGTGGCTTAAATGTGTTGTCACCCTTTTTGGCAAATTGGGGGAAAGTTATAATTCGCCTTCCGGAATAAAACTCGTATATCCCCTTGTCTCCGACAATAATGCCGCTTGCCTCAGATAATAAGGCGTTGTGCTCCCTTACGACCTCTTCCCTGCACCAGATCTCTCTCCCCGTATCTATTTCCATAAGACAGGTGCCGGTTGAAGGCGAATATTCGCCTCCGCCTTCATCGGAATACCCAACCCCGAATTGTCCCAGCATATACTTGCCATCGAATGTAAATTCTGGATGGAATCTGGCAAACCTTGTGCTATGATACAGAACCGCACCGCTTGCCACATTAAACATATAACCTTCCGGCTCTGACTCGCAATTCTCCACTGCAAGTGGCTTAGGGCACGCCGACAGTTCAGTAAATGCTGCTAATTTTTTATTGGGAACTACTGTTTCTCTCCAGACATGCCAACGAGAGATATCCAGTTCCCAGACTTTTTCCCCATCAAAATCAAATCCCTCCATTGGAAAAGTTGGGGCACCTGTGGAACCCACAATATGAAATGTCACAGTAAACAGATTGCTCTTAGGATACATGGAATACGCCCGTATCGATTGAGGGACTTGTGGGGAACGATACAGCAGACTGTATTCACCGCCCATGAGCGCCTGTGGGAAGAGCACCAAGGGTACAAAGAAAGTCATGAGCACTATAATGTTTTTCATAAACCTCACCTGTAGATGTTACACCCAATCTCTGTGTCTGGATTTGTGGGGCGAGTGCTCCCAAACAAGCTCCCGTTCTCATTAGAGTTCATATCGCCGCCATTGCATTGTAGGCTTGCCCCAGCGCAAGGGATTGGAACTCTAACAATAGCTAATGGGGAACTCAATAGCCGTCGCTCGACATGAACGTGCGGGCACCGAAGCGGATTTGTTAAATTTCCAGTATAGCGACCTGTCACAGCAATCTGCTGACCTGCAGAAACATTATCACCTGCGCTAACTGACACAAGATCAGGATCTAAATGGCCATAGAGCAATACTTCGTAGAAATTTAAAATCCTGCGAGCACTTTGAATCACAACTATCCACCCCCAACTCTCGTTCGGCGTTCTGTCGTCATTAAATAAGCCAACATGAATCACTCTGCCAGTAGTGGCAGACAAAACCGGTGTTGCATCGTTCACGGTCAGCAAATCGACGCCAGCATGCGATCTCCCCCTGCTTCTTGATGCCCCAAAAGCGCCCCCTGCGCATGAAGCAGGCATCCGCTGCACATTAGCGACTGGACACTCCGCATCGTTATTGCATTTAATTTCTAGTTCTGACAACAATATTCCAACTTGAGGACTTATTGTCAGAGGAACGTTGGGTAGGCGAAAAGTATTCGTTACTGGATCCACCAGAGCAGTTATATTCCCAATAGTCACCTGTGAGCACCCTTCAGGCACCATTCCTGTCACATCGGTATGATTTTGGATAGCCGAGGCAGTGAGCACGACCTCTTTCGCCCCCGAGATGCACACGTCAGCCGGACAGGTTGCCTTGACAGTGTATGTGCCGGGAGAGTTCCCCAGCGTAAGACTCGCTCCCGCTATGCCGTTAACGGTATTCACGCCCATGGTTGTCTGGCCGTTTGAGAACTTCGCACCGTTGGAAGGCTCCACTATGGTGAAAGTTATCGGGATGCCCCCAGGGACGGGCGTACCAGTCTCGCCATCGGCAACTATTACACTCAACGCCTTTGGCAGCTCTTTATCCACAAACCATGTCTGGTTGTTGCTGGCTGCATCGTATATTTTTAAGGCGTTACCACGATAAAACACCTCGATATTCTCATTCACACTCGAGTTAAAAGTCACGTTCGCCCCGCCATCCAATACATCAGGCTGATAACTCCTGCTTTCCAGGGTTACACTTCCTATATAATAGTAGTCCGGCTGCAAACTTTCTGTAGTGGCGTATGTGTCGCCTTCCATCATTTTCTCACCACTGGCCTGTCCGGCAACGCCACTTGAATTATACCCCACCGCAGCAGGGCCGCTGCCGGCCGGATCGGCAAAGTAAACTCTGGCATAGGCACTATTATCCGCATGCAAATTGCTCCAGCTTAACGCTAAAGAACCGCGTACTTTAACGCGCAACTTTCCACCCGGCACAACCTTGGAGTACACTTTCATGACATATTTCGCGATGGATGTCCCCCAAAACTTGTTCGGCGTATACGTGCAGTAGTGACTCCCGGAAACAGAAAAGCGTGACGCCGAAAGGGTAGCGGTATGATTTATGTGTGCGGGAAAAGTTGCCGACACAGCACAATCCGCGGTTATGCACGCCTGACTGCTTATGTATGTAATTCGTGGATAAACCGGCTGTTTTTCTTCCAACCCGATATATGCGCTGACAGTTTGCAGGCGGACCTCCTCCTGCGCCCTGGCCGTGGCAGCAACGGCGCATAAAAGCAAGCCGCCTCCCACGACCGACATAATTGTTGCTACTTTGCCTCTCCTCATATAATGCTCACGACCCATGTGTGTTTCAGGCTACATCTTATATCGTATCTCATCGCCGTGCCGGCGTAGGTGTCGTCGCCGGGCGCGGTCCCGAATGCCGAGGCATACTTAGGGCTACAATTCACAATTGGACCTGCAGATATTACTGCGCTTCCTGATTTCGGTTCTTTCACAATACCTAGCTGTGCCGGCACGTTTAGTGTCGAATTAGGCGTTATGGATACACTTGCTTCAGATTTTTTCCGTCGCCGTCGGCCCAGAAGAGTTTAAGATTGTATACGGCAGGTGAACTGTCTTTCTTATATTCACTCAAAGCAAAGGTAAAACTCTGGCTGTTGCCGGCCCAGTTAAAATGCTCGCAGTACCCACTGGCAACCAGTTCCTTTTGCCCGGTTTCTATCTGCACCACCCATACCTCTGTTGCGGTGACATACCCCACTTTTTTCCCATTCGGCGACACATATGCTCCAATAATGTTCTCGCTTGAAACCACGCGGCCTCGCTTAGTCCCCAAAGAATCAACAATCTGCAGTTCTTTGGGCCCGCTAAGTACGGCACCAAAGTCCATATTCCTTTCCCAGTATACCCAGGGTCGGAATGCGGGTTGGCTTTCCTGGCTGTAGCCCTGTACTGCCAGCAAAACAAGACCTATGCTGAACATGATTCTATAGAGATTTTTCATATACCTGCTCCTTGCTGATAAAAAACACATAAATTATCGTGGCCACACCTAATACTTTATACATGGCAGCATGGCATAGTTGCGGGGACGCGTTTCAGAATCAACTTTGACGGGGCCATAGGCGCCGTCCGTTAAAGTTGAATTGGTGTATTTTGTGTCTTTTCCCTCGGGAAAATTACCTGAAGCCAAGTTAAAGCCTGCGCCAGTACGCTGATATGTCTCCATCCCATGCCGGTGTCCCTGGAAAGCATCGTCTTGTTTCTTGCCAAGAGGCAAAGCTTTCCCACCGGTGGACCGGATAAACGCGCCATCTGACAGATTCGGCAGGACAAAATTAGCGCCGCTCCCGCCATATATGTAAGCAATTTGGTCAGACAAAGGCTTATAGATGCCAGAAGCCGGAAGCGTAGAGCCGTCCAGCAATAACCACCCGCTGGGACAGCCTGGTCCCGCAAAATACACAACAGCCCCCACCAGATTACCGGCAGATATGCTTCCTGTTATTGCCGCGTCACCCGCCACGACCAGTTTTTTATCAGGATTGCTGGAACCAACCCCCACATTCCCGTCGTTGCTAACAGTTACTCTCTCGGCGTTGCCCGTACGCATTGCTATACGGCCGGTGACCGCTTCTATAAGAACATCATTCTGGCCGGAAACCACGGCTGGCGCAGAGAACGGGGAACGCAGAAGCATTTGCCTTGGGACTAAAGGAGGATCATTGCCGACCTTTAACTCCACATATGCCTCCCCAAGGTCTTTCACTTTTTCTTCCAACTGATTTGAACTATCATCGGCCCCAGCCAGCACAACCTGGAAATTACCGTTCTTCACCACAACCGACGTCATGGACTTCTCCCATTTAGGAGAGCCGCCGCTATTAGTTTCAAATACCGAAAATTTTACACTAAAGGTTCCGTCCTTATTTACGCCGTTGGCGTCGGTAAGGCGGCCTTGCACGTTGAAGCCGGCCGGGATAGCCCAGGCCGCAGTTACGCCAAATAAAAAACTGAAAACCGAAAACAGACAAGCAGGCATCTTCATACGGTCTCCCTTTCTTGAGGGCAAAAGTATAGTTTTAGGTTGAGCACTAGAAACCCAAACCGGTCCCCACGTAGTTTATAGCAGAGATGTTGCCCATGCGCAAGGCTTTTTGAAAATCTTTAGAAAGAATTAAACGCAACGACAGTAAAGTGCCCCACCATAGCGGCGGGAGCGGGCAACTAACTATAATATAACTCGCGGGGTTAACACTATGGCAGGAGATACCGAACCTTCTTTCACCGAACTGGTGAATCTTAACAGCAAGTGCAACCAGCGCTGCGTTTTTTGCGCAGCGGAAGGCCTCATCCGGCCCCATGGGCCGGCGGGCATAGCCGCCGCCATAAAGCGCGCCGGCCGCCACCTGACCATAAGCGGCTGGGAGCCGACGCTGCACCCGCGCCTGCCGGAAATAGTAGCCAGGGCCCGCGCGCGCGGCGTAAAGAATATCACGCTATTCACCAATGCCATATTGCTCGACGACGCGGAGTACGCGCGCCGGCTTGTTTCCGCCGGCGTGACCACCTTCCATATAAATTTCCCCTCGCACCGGAGCGGGCTGGCGGACCGCCTCACCGGCACGCCGGGCTCCCACGAGCGCCGGGTAGCCGGCATCAGGAACGTGCTGGGAGCGCCGGGGAAGAAATACGTCTCCCTGGTTTTCGTGATGAATTCATTAAACTACCGCACCCTGCCGGCCTGCGCGGCCTACATCGTTAAAAATTTTCCCGGGCTGGTGCACGTGCTCTTCACCACGGCCTGCGTAATGGGCCGCGTGCGCAAGGACCGGACCCTGGTGCCGAAGTTATCCAAGGTAAGACCCTACCTGGCCAAGGCGCAGGGAGCGCTGCTGAAGGGCCGGGTGAAATGCCTGGTGGAGAACGTCCCGCTCTGCCTGATGCCCGGTTTCGAGCACGCCTCTTTCGACGCCAGGCAGGCTCTGCTTTCAGGCCGCGCCGGCGCGCCCGCCAAGGCGCATCATGCCGTTTGCGGCACCTGCTCTCTCAACACGCTCTGCCCCGGCCTGCGCGAGGATTATTTTCACATACACGGAGACGGCGAGCTGAAGGCCTCCCGCCGCGCCCCGGGCGAAGTGGCGCGCAAGGTGCGCCTGCTCAAGGCCGCGCACCTGTAGTACCGGGCTTTAATTTTATATCATCAATTCAGGAGAAAACCATGAAAAAACTATTACTGCTGGCCCTCATCGCTATCCCCGCCGCTGCCGTGGCCGCCGGGCCTAAAGCCCCGCTGGTGCACGGCCACCGCGGCTGCCGCGGCGTCATGCCGGAGAACACCCTGCCCGCCTTCGCCGAGGCCCTCAAGGCCGGAGTGGACGTGCTGGAACTGGACCTGGGAATTACCAAGGACGGCGTGGTGGTGGTTTCCCACGAACCCAACGTCACCCCCGAGCGCTGCCTTGGACCGAACGGCGCAAAGCTGGAGAAACCTATACCCCTGCGCTCGCTCACGCTGGAGGAGCTGAAAAAATTCGACTGCGGCACCCTGACCAACCCCAAATTTCCCCGGCAGGCCGCCGTGCCCGGCACGCCCATGCCCACGCTGGAGGAAGTTTTTGCGCTCGTAAGGGCCTCCAAACTCCCCGCCGCAGCCAAGGTTGAGTTCAACATCGAGACCAAGATCTTCCCCTACGATCCGGAGCTCTCCCCCGCCCCGGCGGAATTCGCCGCGCTGGTGGTCCGGGCCGTCAAGCGCAACGCCATGGGCCCGCGCGTGATGGTGCAGTCCTTCGACGTGCGCACCTTGAAGGAAGTAAAAGCCCTGGCCCCGGAGATACGCACCTCCCAGCTCACCTACGAGGAGCTGCTCGACATTGTGCCGGCCCTGCAGGCGGCTCTCACCGACATCTGGAGCCCCAACTATAAGTGGATCACCGCGGAGTCGGTTAAGGCGGCGCAGAAGGCCGGCATACCGGTGGCGCCCTGGACCATCAATACGCCCAAAGAATGGGACCTGGCCATTGCCGCCGGCGTGGATGCCATCATTACCGACTATCCCGCCGACCTGATAGCCCACCTCAAGACAAAGAAGCTCCGCTAAAAAGTTTCCCAGGGCAAAGAAAAACCGCGCCGGATCACGGCGCGGTTATTTTTTTACTCCGTCCGCAGCTCAGTTTTTGCCTTTAAAGGTTTTAGCCAGCCTCTCGAAAACCGGAAGATGCTTTCCGGAGACAGACTTAGGCGCGTAGAAATGCAGCGAGAAGAAGCCGTCGGCCGCGGGGATCACGTAGAACTTCTCGTAGATCTGCACGGTCCCGCCCGAGGGGCTTTCCGGGTTGATGGAGGTCTTCACCTCGCGGTCGAAGGCAAAGGCTTTGCGCCCGCCGAGCGCGGTCTCTTTTACCGGCCCGTACTTATCCTCGGTCTCGCCCCAGGAATCCTTGGAGTTGCGGTCTATGAAATCCTGGAACCCGTCGAAATACTTGCCGTCTTTGGCATAGAAAGCGGCGTAGATTAGTACCGGGGACTTTTCCGCCCGCGGCCCGACCAGTTCCAGCTTGGGGGTCTTATTGCGCTTCTCCCGCTCCAGGTCCCGCTCCTGCTTCCAATCCGCCGGCACGTCGCAACTGAACAGCTTGTCCTCCATGGCAAAAGCCTTGAAAGCCGCGGGCTGCGCGGGAGCGGTCTTCTTGGCCGGGCCGGCGCAGGCCGGCAGGCAGAAGACCAGCATAAGGGTAAGCGTCTTGAACATAAAATCCTCAGACCGCGGGCACGACCGTCCTCTTGCTGGAGGCGCCGGCTTTGCTCATGGAGGCCGCCCAGTCTTCGGCCCCGGCGTAATGCTGCGTGTAAACGCCGCTGTTCATCAGGTCTTTCTGCAGCTGGGTCAGGGCGGAGGCCTTTATATCGCCCACCGAATCGGCTATCTCCTGGGCGGACATTTTGCGCGCCTCGTTGAGGTCTTTGCCGAAGTCCTCCACATCTTTTATCTCGGCGGCGCTCAGGCCGCGGCGGCGCTCCAGTTCCCCGGAGACGGCCGAGAGTACCTGCGAAGAGGCGGCGTCGAAAGAAGGCACCCCGTAATAGTACTGCTTGCGGACGAATTCCCCGAATTCCTCCTGGTTGCCCTCGAAGCGCTTTGACACCTCTACGCGCTGCTGGGCGTAGGTAGAGGACTTGCCCATCTTGACGAAGATGAAGCGGTACCTGAGGTCGGAAGTCTTTTTCTGCGACGTGTGCAGCGCCTCCATGGAGAGGGCCTCCATCTCGTCCTCCTGCGTGTAGGGCTTGTAGACGCCGGCGTCGGCGGCCCACTTGTGCTGCATCTGGTGGGTGGCCTCGTGCACGAAGATCGGCGAGATATACTTGGTCAGGCCGGCCATGGCGAACTTGTCCTTAACCAGGGCGTCGGGGGTGATATTGTTGGCGCGCAGGTACTGCTGCACCAGCTCGGAATCTATGATGATGCGGCCGCTGGAGGGCTCGTACTTGGCGTGGCAGCCCTGGCAGCTCTCTATGGCGATGTCGAGCTTGTTGCCGGCGGCGTAGAAAGCGGCCACCCTGTCGCCCGGCGCCGACCCCTTGATCTCCCTGGTCAGCGAGCTGCGCAGCATGCCGGTGATCAGGTCGTTGTTCTGGGCCGAGATGTTCTCGTCGGGGCGGGAGGGCCGGTTGGCGTCCAGCGTGCGCTCGGCCACTACCCCGGTCCTGGCCTCGCTCTTGTCGAACAGGCTGCCCAGCTGCAGCATCTGCTGTTCCACGGTCTGGGTCTTAAGGTTAGCCAGCTGGGTGGCGGAAAGCTTGGCCTTCACGTCCTCGGCGGCCTTCATCTGCGAGATATACCGGTCCAGACGGCCTTTGCCGGCGGCGTCCAGATATTCGAAAGTGGGGAACCCGGAGACGAAACCCTGGAAGTTGGCGTCGGTGCGGGTGGAGCCGTCTATGAAGGCGCCGGAGAGCAGGCTGGCCGCCTTGCTGGCCAGGTAATCGTTGCGCTCCCTCAGCGTCAGGTCCAGCCAGAAGGTCCGCATGGCGGCCGGGGTGTTGCGGAAGATGAAGTCGCTGCGGCCTATCTCCAGGAAATAGGCGCCGGTGGAAGTCTTTACGGTCCAGGCCGTCAGGTAGCTGGTGCCGCCCGCGTTCTGCATTTTGGGATTGAAGGAGAAACCGTCGAAGATGGCTTCCCAGTTCTTCAGGGCCTTGCCGATCAGGCGGGTCTTCTCGGCGCTGTAGGTCTTATTCTTCGCGGCCCAGGCCAGGGTCTTTTCCGGCTGCGGGGCCAGGCCCATCTTGGCCAGCGGGCCTTCCTTGGTAAGCAGCAGGGCAAGCGTGGTGCTGAGGTTGCGGGCCTGGTCGGCCTCCCACTCTTTGTCCAGTTGGCGTTCGAAATTGGCGAGGGCGGCGGCCTTGGCCTTCAGGTCGGCGGCGCGCTCCGGCTCCAGCAGCATCAGCTTGTCCATCAGCTCCCTGTCGGCGGCCATGGCGCGCGCGGCGGCGGGGCTGGCGGAGCTGAGGCCGGCTTCGAAAGCGGCAATGCGAGCGGTCTCCTGCGGGGTCAGGCCCTGCGCGGCGGCGCTCCCGGCCAGGGCCAGGGAGAAGAGGAAGGAGAGAAGAGTCAGCCGTTTCATAATAGTCTCAGAAATTGTGTTCTTTGGTCACCATCATTTTTATCAGTTCGTCCCAGAGGGAATCGCGGGCGAACAGGGTCTCGTCGTAGCTGGGGTCGTAGACCATTTTGGGGAAGTAGACCGCCATGCCTTTGGCGCGCACGTAGGCGGCGTTGGGGCCGGTGGTGACATTGGCTATCACGTAGCTGCCGCTGTCTATGAAGTCCAGCAGGTCCGCCCCGAGGGCCTTCAGCGCGGGCGTGGCCGCGGCCTCGGCGTTCACGTTCTTGACGAAATCGTACAGGTCGCGCGAGCGGGCGCTGGTGGAGGTGTCGTTGCCGTTGCCATTGTTGTTGCCGTACTCGAAGGCCAGCGTTTTAGCCATGGCGGCTTTAAGCACCGGGAAATTGGCCGGCTTTTTGGCCTCGGCGGCCCAGGCGTTGAGCACGGAGACGAAACCCGAGGAGGCGGAGCTGCGCACCGCGGAGAGGGTGGTGCCGGCGTTGGACTTCAGGGCCTTCATCGCCACCAGGGCCGCCATATTGGAATCGTAGAAGGTGTGGAACTTCTCCACCAGCGTGCGGCTGAGCTGCTCCGGGGACATGCCGGGATCGGCCGCCAGCGCGCCGAGCACGGTGTCGTAGGGCAGGCCGGGGCCGGGAACTATCTCCTCGGCGCCCACCACAAAATCCACGCTGTCTTTAAGTTCGTAGGTCACGCTGGCCATCTGCATCAGGCAGGCGTCGGTGTCGAGGATGTTGACCTTGCGGCCGGTCTCGGAGCGTATGGCGTCCACGGCCAGCTTTATCTGCCGGTTGCGGATGAAATTGCGGGTCAGGTCGTCGTAGGCTATGCCGAGCTCCGAGCCGCTGTTGTCCGCGCCGCCTATGTCTATGCGGCCGGAGCCGTGGTTCCACAGCACCACCATTATCTTCTTGGCCGGGTAGCGGCGTATGGACCACTTGGCGAAATCCACCAGGTGCTTCCAGCTGCCCATGTCGGCGTTGGGGACCCTGACGCCGGGAGAAACTATGTGCGCCACGTTCCGGTCGCCGGAGACCAGGTCGGCCACGGGGAACTGGGTGTCCTTCTGTATCAGGAAGCGGGCCGCGGTGCCGCGGTCCTGCAGCAGGCCCAGCTGCACGGTGACGGCCATCTTGTCGGTGGAGCCCACGGTCTCCATCTCGTTTATGTCGGCTATGCCGGAGCTCCAAAGATTGTTGCGGCCGTTGAGGAAAACCATTACCAGCCACTCGCGCTCTACGGCTGCGGCGGGGGCGGCCTGGGTTGCGGCCGCTACGGGGGCGGGGGCCGAGGCGACGGGGGAGGCGGCGGGCTGGGGCAGGCTCTTGTACAGTTCGTCAAAGCCGGCGCCCTGGGCCATCAAGCCCATGGAGAGCGCGGTCAGAGCCGCTAAAGTTAAACCCAGTACCTTTTTCATAACGTTCACCAAGGATATTCTCGCTTATTGTTTGACTTTAATCAAAGGTCTTTGGCCCTACACGCGCCTGGGCCTTTAGACCTACACATATAACTCTTAAATTAATATCGACGGCTCCGCTCTAATAGTATAAGTGAATATATTGACTTGTCAAGGGGGCGGCGCCAAAAAGAAGGGCCAAAACAGCCTGAAACCTTTTGCCCCTTTCTGCATCTACTTATAGCAGGGACAGGAGACCACTAATGAACAAGACGCTTGTATTATCCTTTATATTAACGATTTCTTCCTTAAGCATGGGCCAGGCAGCGGAGCTAACCCTGGAGCAGGCGGTGGGGATGGGCTTAAAGGAAGACAATATAGTTAAAACAGAGGCTTCCCGCGTAGGCGGGGCCAAAGCCTCCCTTAGACAGGCTAAATTAAGCCGCCTGGGAGGCCTTAAGCTCAAAGGCATGTATACCGATGGCAACGACCCCGTATACGCTTTCGCCACGGCCATGCGCCAGGGCACCTTCAGCATGGCCTCCATGGCCACCATCAACGACCCCTCCCCCGCCCGCAACTATATGGGCGGTATAGAGGCCGGTATCCCCCTTTTCACCGGTTTTGCGCTCTCCAATGCCGCCAGGATGGGCGAATTGGGCGTAGAGGCAGCCCAGAACGGCTACGAAAGGGCCCGGTCCGGCATAACCTTTAAGCTTACCTACCAGTGGCTGACCGTGCTGCTGCGTTCAAAATTGGCCGCCCTGGCCGCGGAGAGCGTGCGCGCGGCTGAAGAAGAGCTTAAGACCGCCCAGATGCTCAAAGACAAGGGAATGGTGCTGGGCTCCGACTATTACGGCGCCGAGGCCATCCTCTCCACCCTTAAGGGCTACCGGCTTAACTGGGAGCGGGCGCTGGAGCTGGAGCAGGAGAAGCTCGGCATAGCCGTAGGCCTGCCCGGCGGCGTTTCCGCCCTGGGCCGCCTGGCCGACCCGGCCTATGAGGACGAGCGCGGCCCCCTGGCCGCCTCCGCGGCCGGCAGGCGCGATATAAGGGCCCTGGAAAAGATGGCGGAGATTTCTGAAATTTCGGCTCAGCAGCAGAAAAACTCGGTTCTCCCTGTCGTAGAAGCCTTCGGCACCTGGGAGGTCAACTCTGAAAGCCTGTCGGAGTTCAGGGATAACCGCCTGCTGGGGGTACGTTTCTCCCTGCCCATAGGCGACCCGGCCTACTTTGCCAGAAAAGAAACCTCCCGGGCGGAGGCGTCCATGGCCAGGAGCCGCCTGGACGAGGCGCGCCGCCAGGCCTCCATAGAACTGGTAGAGGCCCTCAATAACTACAGGGCGGCCAGGGAAAGCCTGCCGGTAGCCAGGGAGACACTGGAAAAAGCCAGCAAGTCGCTGGAGCTGTTCCGCCCCCTCTACAGGCAGGGCCGCCAGAGCGTGCTGGAGGTGCTGCGTGCGCAGGCCTCGGTGCTGCAGGCCGAAGCCGCCTACCAGGAAACCCTCTACAAACTTAACCTCTTCCACGCCCAGGCGCTGCTGGCCTCGGAAACGCTGGACGCCGCCGCGGTAAAAGACATGTCGGCCAAACTGGGCAATTAGATCCCGTCATTCCGGCGAAAGCCGGAATCCAGTCTTGCCCTGGACCCCGGCTTTCGCCGGGGAGACAAAACTGAGAGCAGGAGCACACCATGCAGAACACAGAACACAAATACGGGATGGCGGGGCGGATGGCCGAAGGGTTCATCGGCTCGCGCCTCACCCCCATACTTATCATCACCTTCATCCTGCTCGGCGTCTTCTCCACCCTGAAGCTGCCGCGCGAGGAGGAGCCGCAGATCAACGTGCCCATGTTCGACATCATGGTGCCGTTCTACGGCGCCTCGCCGCGGGAGATAGAGCAGCACCTGGTGGAAGTGGGCGAGCGCAAGCTCTGGGAGATCCCCGGCGTGGAATATATCTATTCCATCGCCCAGCCCAACTTCGCCATGTTCACCGTGCGCTTTAAGGTGGGCACGGCCCCCGAAACGGCGGCCAACCTGGTCTACACCAAGACCCTCGACAACAAGGATATCTTTCCCCGCGGCTCCGGCGAGCCGCTCATCAAGTACCGCGCCATCGACGACGTGCCGGTGCTCGCGCTCACCCTCTGGGGCGAGGGCCGGGACGGCTACGCCCTGCGGCGCGCGGCGGCCAGGATCCAGACCGAGATAAATTCCGTAGCCAACGTCTCCGAGACCCGCATTATCGGCGGCCACAAGCGGCAGTTCATAGTGCATTTCGACCCGGCCGCCATCGCCCGGCACCGCCTCACCCCGCCCATGCTGGCGGGCATCATTAAAATGTCCAACGCCAGCCTGCCCGCCGGCCATTACAACCGGGGCGACAACGTACTGCTGGCGCAGACCGACGCCTTCATCCGCAGCTCCGACGACCTCAAGAACATCATAGTGGGCGTTTACGACGGGCGGCCCGTAAGGCTTTCAGAAGTAGCCAAGATCACCGACGGCCCCGACGAAGAGGAACGTTCCGTCACCATGCTGCAGGGCCCCGCCTCGGCGGTGCAGGCCGCCGCGGCCTCCCCGGCCGTCACCCTGTCCGTGGCCAAGCGCCGCGGCGCCAACGCCACCGAAGTCTCCCGCGAGATCCTGGCCAAGGTGGACGCCATGAAAGGCCGCGAGATCCCCGACGGCATAAACATCACCGTCACCCGCAACTACGGCGAGACGGCCAAGGCCAAATCCGACGAGCTGATCTACCACATGCTGCTGGCCACCCTGTCGGTCACCCTGCTCATCGCCCTGACCCTGGGCCTGCGCGAGGCGGCCGTGGTGCTGGTGGCCATCCCGGTCACGCTGGCGCTGACCATGCTGGTGTATTATCTCTACGGCTACACCCTCAACCGCATCACGCTGTTCGCGCTCATCTTCTCCATCGGCATCCTCGTAGACGACGCCATAGTGGTGGTGGAGAACATCAACCGCCACTGCATGCTCAACAGGAACAACTCCCTGTACCGCAACATCCTCAACGCCGTGGACGAGGTCGGCAACCCGACGATACTCGCCACCTGGACCGTGATAGCCTCCATCCTGCCCATGGCTTTCGTCAGCGGCATGATGGGGCCGTACATGCGGCCCATACCGATAGGCGCCTCCGTGGCCATGGTGTTCTCGCTCGGCGTGGCTTTCGCCTTTGCGCCGTGGCTCTACGCCAAGGTAGTGGAAAAGTGGCCGGTAAAGCATTGCGCGCATGACCGGGAGGGTCTGCTCGACCGCACCTACCGCGCCCTGATGAAGAAACTGATCTACACCCCGGCCAACGGCAGGAAGTTCCTGTACGTCACGGCCGGCCTGCTGGCCGCCGCGCTGGCCATGGTGGCGTTCAGGATGGTCATCTTCAAGACCCTGCCTTTCGACAACAAGAACGAATTCCAGGTAGTGATCAACATGCCCGAGAGCTCGTCGCTGGCCCGCACCGAGCGCGCGGCCGGCGAGATGGCGGCCTTCCTGGCCACCGTGCCCGAAGTGCGCGACCTGCAGGTCTACGCCGGCGCCTCCGCGCCCTACAACTTCAACGGGCTGGTGCGGCATTACTTCCTGCGCCGCGAGCCCTACCAGGCCGACATCCAGGTGAACCTCTCCGACAAGCACGACCGCAAGCGCCAGAGCCACGACATAGCGGTGGCGGTGCGCGCCCCTCTCAAGCAGATAGCCGACAGCTACGGCGCCCGCATACAGGTGGCCGAAGTGCCGCCCGGCCCGCCGGTCATGGCCACCATGCTGGTGGAGGTCTTCGACCCTAACCCGGCCAACCAGCGCGCCCTGGCCGAAGAGATAAAGAATATCCTCAAGGGCACAGAAGGCATTGTCGACGTGGATTCTTATATCCCCGAAGACCAGCCCATCACCCGCCTGCTGGTGGACCGGCAGAAAGCCACCCTCAACGGCGTGGCGGCCGCCGACATAGTGCAGACCGCGGCCATGTCCCTGAACGGGGCCGACATAGATTCCGCCCACGTAGAAGAGGAGAACGAGGCTGTGGACATACGCCTGCGCCTGTCGCCGGAGAAGCGCAGGGAGCTGTCCACGCTTAAAGAGATAAAATTCTTCTCCCCCAACGGCACGGCCATCCCCATGGCCAGCTTCGTCAAGGCCGAGGGCGGCCTGGAGAACCGGCCGATCTACCGCAAGAACCTGCAGCGGGTGGCCTACGTAACGGCCGACATCGCCGGCGGCACCGAAAGCCCGGTCTACGCGGTGCTGGACCTCAAAAAGAAGATAGACGCCCTCTCGAAGGCGCGCGGCAGCAAGATAAACCAGTATTTCACCCGCCAGCCGGTCAGCACGGCGGAGACCGCCATAAAGTGGGACGGCGAGTGGCATATCACCTACGAGGTGTTCCGCGACCTGGGCCTGGCCTTCGCCATGGTGCTGGTGCTCATCTACATCCTAGTCGTGGCCTGGTTCGAGGACTTCGTCACGCCGTTCGTCATCATGGCGGCCATACCGCTGGCGCTCATCGGCATCATCCCCGCCCACTGGGGGATGAACGCCTTCTTCACGGCCACGTCGATGATAGGCTTCATCGCGTCGGCCGGCATAGTGGTGCGCAACTCCATTATCCTGGTGGACTTTATCAACCTGAAGGTGCGCGAGGGCATGGAACTCAAGGAGGCGGTGATAGAGGCGGGCGTGGTGCGCTTCCGCCCCATGCTGCTGACGGCCCTGGCCGTTATCGTCGGGGCCGGGGTGATCCTGTTCGACCCGATCTTCCAGGGGCTGGCCATCTCGCTCATCGCCGGGCAGATAGCGGCCACGCTGCTTTCCCGCGTGGCGGTGCCGGTGCTGTACTACCTGGCCTTCAAGGACAAGGAATATAAATTAAAGCCCGCGCGGCCGGCGCCGGAAGTGCGCGAGGACCTGCTCGGGGCTACGGGAGAATGAGCGTCATTCCGGCGGAAGCCGGAATCCAGTTAACCTGACTGGGCACCGGCTTTCGCCGGTGCGACGGAATAGCTGAAGGAGAAAACATGACCATTAACGACGCGCTGCGGCTGCTGGCGGGATTTATGATATTGCTCAGCGTAGGGCTGGCGGTTTACGTGGACAAGAACTTCCTATGGCTGACGGCTTTCGTCGGGGCGAACCTGCTGCAGTCCGCCTTCACCCGCTGGTGCCCGGCCATCTGGGCCTTCAGGAAGCTGGGGCTCAAAGAATCCTGACGGAGCCGGCAAGTTTAAACATCCTGCCGGCAGCGAACGACAGCAGCGCCAGCAGGCCGAAGGCGCAGACTATGGCGGGGCCGGTGGGCAGGTCATAGGCGGCCGAGGCGGCAATGCCAGCCAGGCTGGTAACCACGCCCAGGCCCCACCCCAGCCAGATGCGCCCGCGCAGCGTGGCGGCAAAATGGGCCGCCGCCACCGCCGGGATTATCAGGAAGGTGAATACCAGCAGTACGCCGGCCAGTTCCACCGAGCTTGTAACGACAAAACCGAACAGGGCGTAGAACAGGAAGTCCCAACCGCGCACCGTCGCGCCGCCGCGGCTGTGAGAGATGGCCAGGAAGCGCTCCCTGAACACGTAATGCGCCAGGCCTACCGCCGCGTAGAGCAGCGCCGTCCTGCCCACCTGCGGCCAGGTTACGAACAGGATATTCCCGACCAGCATACCTTTAAGGTGCTCGGCCTCTCCCGGCAGGCGGTCCAGCACCATCACGGCCAGCGCCGCCGAGACCACATAGACTATGCCGATGGCCGCCTCCTGTATGGCCCCGCTGGTATCCTTGCCGCGCGTCAGGGCGAACACCCCGGCGCCTATAAAGGTGGCGGCCAGCGACGCCAGGTAGGAGCCGGTGGTGTGCAGCTGCAGCCCGAACAGCACCCCGGTTATGGCGCCCAGCGCGGCTATCTGCGCCAGGGCCAGGTCCACAAAGATCACGCCGCGCGCCAGTATATGTATACCCAGATAGGCGTGTATCCCCACAAGTATCACGGCCGCGGCCATGGCCGGCAGCATTATTTCCATCATAATTTCTTACCTCCCTCCGCAAACTTCGGCCGAGCTGGCACAGCCGGCCGAGGAGGCCCGCTCCAGCTCTCCCAGCACCCTCTCGAAGACGTCGAAATACGTCTCCACTCCCTCCGCCCCGCCGGCGCTGACCGGAGCGGTCACCACCCGCGCCCCGGTCCTGGCGGCCAGAAAGTCGGGACCTTTGCGTGGATAATAGCTCTCGGCCAGGATCACTTTAACCTTCTCCGCGTTCATTTTTTTTACCAGCCCGTCCAGGTGGGCGGCCGAAGGCGGGATCCCGGGCTTCGGCTCCACGTGCCCGGCCACGTCCAGGCCGAAGCGGGCGGCGAAGTAGGGCCAGGAACCGTGATAGGTTACTATCTTCAGCCCCTTCAGCTTTTCCGCCCGGGCGCTCCAGCCTGCCAGCCGCTCATCCGCCTCTTTAACGAACCCAGCGTAATTGGCGTCGAACAAGGCTCCTTTTTCCGGCGCCAGGCGCTTAAGCCCCGCCAATATGTTCCTGGCCATTATCCTGGCATTGGCCGGATCCAGCCAGTAATGCGGGTTGCCGTAGATGTGGATGTCGCCCATGGAGGCGTCCACCTTGCCCGCCGGCTTCTCCAGCAGCGGCACGCCGGCGGAGGCGTCCACGTAACCCTGGGCCCCGTAGAATAATTTTTTATTCTTGGCCGCGTTCACCAGGCTGTCCAGCCACATATCCAGGTCCAGGCCCACGCGCACCACCAGGTCGGCCTTCTTCAGCTTGAAGACCATGCTGGGGCGCGGCTCCACCATATGCAGGTCCTGGTCCCCGGCGGCCAGGCTTTCAACTTTCACCTCCGCTCCGCCTATGCGCTCGCAGATATACTTCAGGTCAGTGGAGGCCGTGATAACTTTCAGGGCGGCGCTCGCAGGCCCGGCCCACAGGGTGACAACGGCGGCGGCAATAAATATTTTTTTCATGTTTTTTCCTTTTATTCCAGCTCGTGACTGTGCGGGCCCAAGCCGAAGCTCAGCTGGAACCAGCCCTCGTCGGTCTTTTCGCCGTCGAGGTTGATATGCTTGTACTGCGCGCGCAGCGTGGTGGTTTCCGTCAGGCGGCGCGTGGCTATGAGAGAATAATCCCGTTCACGGGTAAGGCCGGGAAAGGCGTTCTCGGCATAGTCGAAGCGCGCGCCGAAATCCCAGTACTTGCCTGCCCTGTAATTGGCGAACAGGTACAGGCCGTCGCGCTTCAGCTTGCCTGCCGGCACTTCGCGCACCAGGCGCAGATACTCGCCCTGCAGCGTCAGACGCTTGTAGGCGGTGGGCCAGAACTTCAGCGTGAAGTCCGCCCCCGAGAGCTTTATATTGTCCTGGTGATGTTCCCAGTGACTGCCCTTGCCCTTCAGGAAACTGGTCCCCAGCTCCAGTTCCGCTCCGGCCGACAGCGGAAAAGACATGTTCAGGCGACCGGTATATATTTTGCCGGCCGGGGAGAAGTCTTCCGTCTCTTCGGGCGCCAGCACCACTGTAACGGTGCTCTGGTCTATGTCCAGGACGTCGGCCATATTGTCTGCCTCCACGTGATGCTCGTGCGGGCTGCCCTGCCAGGCGCCCACCTGCGCCTGCGCGTAGAAAGGCAGCGGCAGCAGGTACTTCAACACGCCGCCCTGCGGGTTCAGCGCGTGGTCGCCGAGAAAGTTGGTCAGCGCCGCGGGCTGGTCGGCCATGGCACGGGTATGGCTGTGCGCTTTATTTAGCTTGCCGAACTCCGTATTGACCTTGCCGACCTCTGCGGAGAGCCCCTCGGCCAGGCGCAGGAAGGAAACCTTGGCCTCGCAGATCTCGCTGGCGTATTCGCCGCCATGCTTATGCAGGGCCAGGAATACGTCCGCCTTCATCTCGGGGTAAATATAGCCCTGAAAAGCTGTCTCCACTTCCCTGAACTCCAGCGTATTGCGGGTCTCGTCCGACTTGCCGGAACTTGTGTGCCCGTCGATGACGCCCACCAGGCTTATGTCCGGCAGGTTGGCCGGGGTGCCGCGCATCCCCTGCGGCGGGGTAGGGCCTTCCTGGGCGTAAGCCGAAACGCCCAGGGACAGCAATAGCGGGAAAAACAGTTTTTTCTTCATAAATTCCTTTTTTATATCGACGCGGCCAAAAGGAAACTGGCTCCTTTTGGGGCTTGGGACTGGTTTTTAGGCGGAAAAGGCGACTGGCGCCTTTTAAGGTCTGGGAGGGGCCCGGCCGCGGAAGGCCGCGGGGGCGGAAGCTCCGGCAGGCAGCCCGGGGAGGGCGGCCTGGACTAAAACAAAGTTGTCAGGTCTGGCTAGCAGCGCGCTGCCGCAGTCGGCGTTCAGCTCCGGGGCGGACGCCACGGCGCAGAACTGGCAATTCTCGCCGGCTTCGTGGCTCGCGCCAAGGACGTGGAAATCCCAGGCGCCCGCGGCCACCGCCGTTAGCGCGAGGCTGATAATGATTTTTGCCAGCGCACGCAGTTTCATTTGTTGAATTTTAGAAAATCAGTCTTTCAACAGGTAGTCCGCCATGGCCTTGTATAAGGTAGTGGCGGCCAGGATGGCGCAGTGGCGGTGGTCTTCCGGGACGTTGGCGAGCGTTTTAAGAATAAGCCCCGGAGAGACGAACATGGCCTCCTCCAGCACGCGCCCGTCGGCATAAAAGGCGGCCACCGCGCCGCAGACGGAGGTGTAGCCGCAGCCGTCGGCATGAAAGAACACTTCGTTCACCCTGTTGTCCTTTATGTTGAGGTAGAACTCCATGGTGTCGCCGCAGGCTCCGGTCACCGACGCCGAGGCGTCGGCGTCGTTGAGGCGGCCGGAATATTTTTTTATCGCCTCGCCAAAAGGCATGGCCTTGTCTTCCATTTAACCTACCGTCCTCATGAACTTGGCCTCAGCCGACACTTTCTGCCGGCCGTCCTGCCTCAGCTCGGAACTCACTGTAAACAGCGGGTCGTGATCAGCCTTAACGCTTGCTCTCAATATAACCGCGCGCCCTATCTGCACCGGCGCCCTGTATTTAACGTTCATCTCCGCGGTAAGAGCCGTGATCCCCGCGGAAAAAAGGCAGTTGGTCATGGCGCTGTCCAGCATCAGGGCCGCCACGCCGCCGTGCAGCAGCCCGTCGTAGCCGGAAAGGTCCTTCACGCAGAAAGCGGCGGCTTTTACCGAACCGTCGGACTGCTTCTCGAATTTAAGCCGCAGGCCGGAAGGATTCTCCGGCCCGCAGGCCACGCAATGCCCATGCAGCCGGTGGTCAATGACAGTCATGCCCCTGGCAGCAATCTGTGGGCAGGATCTCGGGCAGCTCCTGCTTTTTAAACATCTCGAGGGCCTGGGACAGCGGCCCCTGGGGCGCGCGATAAACTTTTATGCCGCCGGCGTTCAGGCGCTCGAGGGCGCGGGCGCCTATGCCGCCCACCAGGATGCCGCTCACGGCTTTGTCCGCTAGGGCGCCCAGCGGGTTGCACTGGCCGTGCTCGTGGTGCTGGTTGCCGTTGTCGACAAATTCCACTTTCCCGGTGGTCACGTCGCAGATGGCGAAGAAAGGCGCGCTGCCGAAATGGCCGTAAACCACGGACTTCAGACCGTCGTTATTCTCAACAGGGACACAGATATTCATTTATGTTCTCCTCCGCAGGTCGGGCGGCGGAGCTCCACCGGGCCTCCCTCTATCTTAAGGGCCTTGCCGTTGACGACGGCGTCGGCCAGCTTCCGCCTGGCGGAAGCGAGTATGGTGCCGAAAGTCTGCCTCGAGATCTTCATGGCGGCCGCGGCGGCGCGCTGGTCTTTTTTGTCCAGCTCCGCGTATTTAAGGGCCTGGAACTCGTCCAGGTGCAGCGTCGTTTCTTTTAGCTCGCAAAGAGGCACGGCCCGCGGCTTAAAATAATAAGCGCGGGGCTCGGCGGTGACTTTTCTGCATTTAAAAGGTCGCGTCATAGGTTATTGGCATACGCCAATAACTATATACTAACAAGTTGGCTCTGGCGAGTCAACAGAACAAAGCAGCCCTGCCAGCGCTGCCGCCGGCGCGGTCTCCCCCGCCCTCCAGACCGCGGCTGGTTTTATGCGCCAGCGGGCGATGATCTTCTCCAGCAGGTAGTCCCTTACCACCAGCACCAGGGGCGCGCCGTTCTCCGCCAGCATGCTCTCCAGCTGCGGCGCCCACCCGCCCCCCTCCAGCTCCAGGAACCCGGCCTCGTCCAGAAAGACGGCGGCGGAAGAGGAGGTCTTGTCCGCGGAAAATGCGGCCTGGCCCGCCGCGAGGCCAGCCCCGAAGAACCGGAACTCGCCGGCACGGATCTCCCCGCCAGGTTCCCGGCGGCAAAACGGGGTACTGGCCCCGGAAGACAGATCCTTCAGGTCGAACCCGGCGCGCACTCCGTTCTTCCAGGAGCCTTCGGCTATTATGCCGGCTGGCTTCCGGCCGCTGTCTCTCAACAACCCTGCCAGAGCTGCGGCCAGGGTGGTCTTTCCAGAGCCGTGCCCGCCCGTTATTATGAAAACCTGCCGGCGCGGCCTTTCCAGCAGGCAGGGCGCCCGGGAAATTATGGTGCGCAGCGAGGCGGCGGGGCGCAGCGCCAGGTCGCGCCCCGAGGGAAGCGAACCCAATACCAGCGGCAGGGTGGCAAAAGCGTATTCCAGGGTTTCAAAGAAGGCTGGCCCGGCAAAACGCTCCAGCGCGCGGCGCACCCGCGGGTTCATCAATTCCTGCGCTATCGCGGCAAAGCCCAGCGTAAGCGCAAAAGCCCGCGCCGCCATCCGCAAACCCGAGCCCCAGTCGCCCAGCAGCCAGCCGGCCAGCAGCGAAACCGCTCCTACGCCGAGCCAGAGGCCGCCTTTGCCCAGCAGGGCCGCCGCGCGGCGGTAGGACAGGGCGCAGGCAAAACCGTAAACCAGCGACAGGCCGCAAACCGGGGCCAGCGGCAGCCGGCCGGAAACCATCAGCCCGGACACTGCGACCAAATGCATAAAAAGGAAAAGCGCGGAGTAATGGCCGGCGGCCGGTCCGCCGGGGCGAGGCTTGAGGAGGTTCGCGCTCCCCCGCCCCAACGCCACCGTCTGTCCCCCGGCCGCCGCCCGCATGCCCACAAGGGAGGCGGCGGTGCCTGCCAGAAAATAAGCCGCCAGCACTATCAGCAAGGGGCCCCAGACCCCGCCGGGCTGGCCCAGCCACGACCTCAGTTTTTCAAGGCCTTTAACGTACAGCGCCAGGGAATCCGGGCCGTAAAAGATGTAAAGCTTTCCTATCTTGTGGATAAGGCCCCAGCTCATGGCCAGGCCGCCGGCGAAAAGGTACCCGGCCGCATTTCCGCCCAGCAGCCGGACCGCCGTTTCGGCCAGCAGGCCTTCCGCGAAAATAGCCACCATGGGGCTGAGCAGCACCGCGCTGGGAGAGATCGCCTTCATGGCCGCGCAGACAAGGCCGGCGCGCCACAAGAGCCCTTTCTCCGGCCAGAGCCTGTGCCCGGCGACAAGTATGGCGATACCGATGCCGCTGAGCAGCAGCCCGGCGAACGGGATATGCGCGTTTTTAAGAAAACTGCCGAGCACGATCTCGGAGGCGGCCCACAGGCTGCCAATAACAGCGGCCTTGCGCCAGAGAAGAGTTTTGGCCTTCATTTACACAGGAGCGACCACGCAAAAGGCCCCGTGCGTAACGCCTTTTATGGAGCGCAGGGCGTCGGCCAGGCGTTCCAGCGCGGCCGGCCGCCCGACCACAGACGCCGTAACGAGGATCTTCCCCCCGGGCAGCAGGTTGGTCTGCAGGGAAAGCACGCTTTTGGCGTTAGTCCGCAGCAGCGCCTCGAGGCCGCGGCCGGGGCGGCTGTCGGCGGGATCGTAGACCACGGAAACGGTGCCGGCGCAGTCGCGGCCGCCGCGCCAGTCTTTCCTGACTATGGCCCTACGGATGAAATCGGCCATGGCCTGCGAGCGGCTGGGGTAGCCGCGCTCGGCGGAGACCTCGTCCAGGCGGGCGAGCAGGCCTTTCTCCAGGCAGACGGTGAACCGGTCAAGGGCGGCGTTTTTCATATTCATACTATTTTACATATTAATATGAACGCATGACGCCAAAAAGGCCGCCCGGGGCGGCCTTTTACCGGGCTGCCCGTCCTAGAACGACAGCGTCAGCCCGACCGAATAATAATTGCTCCTGCCGTCGCCGCCGCCGGGGTTAAAGCCTTCCCAGCCGGCCGAGAGCTCGGCGGCGCCTACCTTCAGCGACAAGCCGGCGGTGAAGGACTCGGAATCTGGCTGGTCCAGCAGGTAGGTGGTTTTAGTGTAGCCGGCTTCCGGGGCCAGGGGCAGGCCGGGCAGCCGGATGCGGCCGGAGACCGCGGTGTCGGGAAAGCCGCTGGTGCCTATGCTGCCGATGTCCACAGGCAGCTGGCGGGAGTCAGCGGTAACATCCTTGTCGTAGCTGGTCTTGGAGAAACGCCCGCTGGCCCGGATACCGTAGAGCTTTACCGCCGCGGTAAGGCCGTAATCGGTCTGCCCCAGCTCGAAGGCGGAACTCAGCGCCGAGCCGGGCTGCCGCCGCCCGCCGCCGTCGGACACGGTAGTGGTGGAAAGCGCGTAGCTGTCTTCATGCGCGGTGAACCCAGCGAAGACGCCGAGAGAAACGTCCTCCAGGGCCGCGTCCTCCTCCGGCTCCGGCAGAAGCCTGCAGGAGAGGTCGCCGTAAAGGGCCGTGTTGGTATAGCCGTCCTTCTCGGGAGCGAAAGACAGCTCGGCCCCGGCGCTCCAGCGGCCGCGGTCCAGGCCGCCGCCCAGGGAATAAGTGGAATTCCTGTCGGACAGGTCACTGCTGTAGGTGTTCAGCGAGGGCCGCAGATAATAGTCGTCGTCGCCCCATTCGGCGAAGATGTTGATGCCGGAGTAGCCGTCCGGCCCTGCGGTGTACTTGCCGCCGGCGTCGGTATAGGCCAGCGCCGGTGAAACCGAGAACAAAAAAAACAAGGCGGTAACAAGCCGTCTCTTCATATTTTCCCCTTTTGGCCGCCGCTCCCTCCCGGGAACGGCGGCTTGGCCGGACTCTGGTTAACGCTTGCCGCCACCGCGGCGACCCTGGCGCTTCTCTGAACGGATCTCATTGCGTTCCTGCTTCCTTTCGCGCCGCTGTTCCTTCACGGCCTTCTTCTCCTGCTTGCGCTCCTGTTTCTTCAGCGCTTTTTCGCCCTTCGCCCCGGCTTTTTCGGCCTTCTTCAGCGCCTTCTCCTCGCCGGCATTACCCTGCTTTTCGCGCGCCGTATCGCGCCCCTGCTGCCCGTTCTCGCCCGCGGCCTCATCGGCGCGGTCCAGGCCGGTCTTAAGAGATTTCTCTTCGCCGGCGTTCTCGGCCCGCTCGCGGGCGGCCTCGCCATTGGCGTTCTCCCCGCCTTTGCGGGCGCGCGTCCTGGTTTTCGTCTCCAGGCCGTCCCCGGAACCATCTTTCAGCATGACCTTCTCGCGCGCCTGCTCCTGGGTCTGCAGCTTGTCCTGCACCTGCAGCTTGTCCTGCTCTTTAACCGCATCCTCGGCGCTTACTGCCGCCGCCGCGAAAAAAACAGAAACAAGGCTGAGGGCCGCTATGCTCATTATCCTGGTCTTCATAAGTCCTCCTTAAGTTACTGCGGCCCATGCCGCTCTATACACTGACCCCGCTGGCAGGCAAAAGGTTTAGTCGCCTTAGCGCCGCCCCCGGCCGCCGCCCGAACGCCTTTCGGATTTTTTCTGCTGCCGGTACTCGCGGCGCAGCTCGTCGCGGCGCGTTTTGGAGAGCTGTTTCCATTTTTTAAATTTTTTAAGCAGCTTCTGGCGCTCGCCCTCCGGCATGGTCTGAAACCGGGCCCAGCGCGAACGGAGCTCGGCCTGCCGCTCTTTAGGCAGTGAACTGAATTTAACGAATTTCTCTTTTATCTCGGCCTTTTTCTCTTCGTCCAGGCCTTTCCATTTTTCATAGTTGGCCAGCACCCTGGCCTTTTCCGTTTCCGGGAGTTTTTCCCAGGCCGCCTGTTTCGGGGTCTGCGGCGGTTCCTCGCCGGCGGAGACGGGAGCTCCGGCGGATATAAGGAACGCGATCATTAAGATATAGTTAGCGCTTTTCATAAGGCCTCCGCGTAGAAGTTGACAGTGCGACGGTTCCGGACGAGATGGCTACGGTGCGCGTGGAAACCAGCGCGGTAAAAGTTGCGGTCGAGAGGACAGCCCCGCCCGCCGGGACGGCCAGCTCGCCGTCCGGACCGTCATTCTCCAGGATCTCCAGGTTGGACAGCAGCTCGAAGTCGCTGAAAAAATCCAGGTTGTCGATCACCTCCGCGGGGGCGTTAACGGCGGCGGCCATGGCCGCCGCGGCCAGCGCCACGCCAAGCAGCGAAGTCAGGTATCTTTTCCTCATAACTCTTCCTCTGAGACGGCCTCAAGCACGTCCATATCATCCAGCAGGTCCAGATGCTCCAGGAACGCGGTACTGACAACGGTTTCCGGGGCAGGGACGGGCAAGCGGGGTTTGGCCAGCAGTACGATAAGCAACGCGGCCGCGGCGGCCGCCGGGGCCAGCAGCCAGGCGCGCGCCGGTCCGCTCTTTTGCAGGGCGCCGGCGGTTATGCGCGCCCGCTGGGCCGCCCAGAAAGCTTCGCTCCGGCGGGCGGCCAGCAGCGAGACCAGCCTTTCCTCTTTCTCTTCGTCTTTCATAAATATTCCCCCAGGGAAACCTCAAGTTTGCGCCTGGCTTCGAACCAATGTGCTTTTACCGTACCTTCGGCCATTCCCAGCGCTGCGCCTATTTCGGCCAGCGCCAAACCCTGAGCCCTCAGCACCGCCACTTCCCTCTGTCGCGTCGGCAGCAGGTTTATGGCCTTCTGCACGCGGCGTTCAAGATCGGCTGCCAGCGCGGCCTGCTCGGGGCGCCCTGCCGGATCGTCCGGCAGCAGGTCTTCCAACGCGGCGCCCTCCCCGTCCTCGTCCCTGGTTCCCAGCCCCACCCAGGAGCGCAGCTTTTTCCAGCGCCAGTAGGAGCGGACCTTGTTGGCCGCAATGCGCAGCAGCCAGGTTTTTAAAGAACTTTCGCCGCGGAAGCCTTTTAAGTGACGCCAGGCGGAAATAAAAGTTTCCTGCGTTATATCGTCCGCCGCGGCGGCATTGCCGGTGAGGCGCAGCGCCAGGGAATACACCTGCCGCTGGTGCTCCGCCACCAGCCGGTTCAGCACGTCTTCTTCCTGCCCGGCCGGGCTCTCCGCTGGTTTTTCCGTTCTGGTCATTGTTTCCACAAGTATACTGACGCCCAAGTGCGGGGTTTGGTTTAGTCCCCCGCTAAATTATATTAAACAAAGCGGCTAAACCTTTTTGCCCCGCCGCGCGTCTTAACCTTGGAGGACATATGGCCAAGACGCTGCTTATCGTAGATGACGAAGCCTCCATGAGGAAGCTGTACTCCCGTGTCTTCTCCTCGGGGGGCTACGCCGTTTCCATGGCCGCTTCGCTGACCGAGGCCCTGGAGCTGACTGCCGCCAACGCTTTTGACCTGATCATCACCGATTTCAACCTGGGGGATGGAGAAGGGACGGAGCTTATCAGGAAACTAAAAAGAAGCGACAAGCATACGAAAGCGGTGCTGATAAGCGGTTCTCTGACCAGCGAAGAGCTGCTGGAAACAGCGGCTCGGCACGGCATACAGGCCTGCTTTGGAAAGCCTTTTAATTCAGAAGAGCTTATCAGCACCGTCTCAGCCCTGCTGGCCTGAGCCCTGGCGCATAGAAAAGGGCGGCCTGGGCCGCCCTTTTCGCATTCATAGCCTTCTTTTAGAACTTGAAGGTGAGGCCGAGGTCGTAGGCAACTTCGGAGAGCTCGGACTCCAGGGTGATGGCGCCGGAGCTGTCCCGCTCGGTTATCTTCTTGGCCAGGGCCTTCTTGAAACCCAGGTTGAGCGTGAACTTGGGCGAGAACTCGTAGCCCGCGCCCAGCGTCAGGTGATGCTCCACTACGCCGGGGAAGCCGATCACGCGGAAATACTCGTAGCCGAAGGTGCTCATCGCGGTGCCCTGCACGGCGGTAGTGGTAGCGGCATTGAAGCCGTTATGCTTCTTTAGGGGGCTCTTGCCGTAGTTCCAGCCGGCGCGCATGGTCAGCTTGTCGGTGGTCTTGTTCTGTACGCCCAGGCCGACCACGGTCTGGCTCTCCCAGTCGAAGTCGCTATAGCCGTCGGCGTTAGCCCAGTCTATGTATTTTACGTCCGCGGAGAATAACCACTTATCCATCCCCTTATAGGCGGCGCCGAAACCGAACTGCGCCGGGTTCTCCAGCTTCAGGGTATCGTAAGTGCCGTTGGAGTCGAAGTCGTAGATGCGCTCGTGCTTTACGTTCTGCGGAGTAACGCAGGTAAGGCCGAAAGCCCATTTCTCATACGCGTAAGCCGCGCCCAGGCGCACGCCGACGGCGTAATTATGGGACATCCCCTGGCCGAAGTCGGCAGCCTGGTAGTCTATGTCGAGGCCGGCGCCGTAGGAAAAGTTCCCGTTCTTATAAGAGACGGCCGGGACGAACTTCATAACGGACACCTTGGTGTTGGTGTCCATCGGGTCCTGGTCGCGGTAATCCACGCCCATGCCGGAGACGCCGTAGGCGGCTATGCCGAACATCATCCTGTCGTTCATCGGGGTAGAGAGGCCGATGGCGGGAATGGCGTAAGCCGCGTCCTGGCTCTCGTCGCTCCAGTTACCCACGCCGGCGGCTGGCGGGGGCGACACGACTTTAGCCTTCACAGTCGGGGCGAAATAGGTGCCGGCGAAATTGAACTGCGAACCCTCCATCTGCGACATCGCCGCCGGGTTGGAGAAGATGGCGCTGATGGCGTCCTGGGGGGCGGCTATGCCGGTACCGCCCATGGCGCGGGAAGTGGGCCCCACGCCGATCATGTTGTCGCCGTTGGTGGCGAAAACGTTGACCGCGAGGCCGGTTATAACGAACGCCGCAGCAAACACGTTAACCGATTTTTTCATTTTTCCTCCGTTAATTTTCCGAAATTATATAAACAGCGAAGACTTGCTGCTGCCGGCCTCGGCCAGGAACTTGCCCACGCCGGCGCTCTTGAGGTTCGGGTAATCTATCATCTCCTCCATCTTGTAGCCCATCAGGTCCATGCTCATCTGGCAGACGTAGATCTGCACGCCGGAGTCGGCGGCGGTCTTCATCAGCTGCCCGAGCGTCATCACGTTGTGCTTCTTCATGATGGACTTGATCATGGCCTTGCCCATGCCTCCCATGTTCATCTGGCTGAGCTTGGTGCCGGCCGCCCCGTTGGGCAGCATCAGCTCGAACATCTTGGAGACCGTGTCCTTGGAGACGGTCTTCTTGGGGTCCTTCAGGGCCGGGATGGACCAGAAGGTAAAGAACATCACCACCTTCTCGAACATCGCGGCCGCGCCTGTGGCGATGATGAAAGAGGCGAGGAGTTTATCCATATCGCCGCTCATTACCACCATGGAGAGCTTGTCCTCCGGCGCGTTGGCCTTGAGGGTGTCCACGTCGGCTTTAAGGGCCGCTATCTGCGCTTCCAGTTCTTTAATATCAGCCATATTGTCTCCTTAGTGAGTGTAATCCTAAATCCGGGGACACAATACTTAATTCGGCTGAATTAAGTATTGTGTCCCCATAATTCAATGCGTGTAATCTAAAAATTTAACCTTGTCGCCCACCTTCTTTACTATCGCGGCCTTCATCGCCTCGGCGTGCGGGCAGGGAAAGCCGATGGGGTTGCCGTTCTTAATGCAGGAGGCCAGCGCCAATACTTCGGCGCCGCGCGCCACCAGCTCTTCGGCGCGGCCCACCGCCCGCTTGCCGGGGCAGCCGCCGCAGGAGACGAAACCCACTATTTCCACAGGGCCGGTCTCGGCGAAAGAGCCCTTACCCGCGGCCGCGCACTTGAAGTCCGTGGTGCCGGGGCAGATATCTTCGGTCTGCTGACAGCGTATTATTCCGGCTTTTTTCATTTTGAGTCTCCCAGTTGAAGCGTGAAAGCCGTACCGGCCTCCGCTTCCTTTCTAATGTGCTGAAAATAGACCGCCAGCGGGCGGAAGAAGATGTGTATCCACTTGGTGAACGGCACAATGAGCAGGATCCACACCGTCTCCACGGCGATATTGAACCTGTAGACCTGGTCGAGCAGCGGGTGCGACGTGCCGTAGACGACATTAAGGTAATGCGTGGCCAGCAGGCTCGCGCCGATGAGGAACATCGTAACCACGAACAGCCAGTCGCTCGGGTGCGAGAACTTGGAAGACTCCGCGCTCTTGAACACGCGGCGCAGCGACATGGAGCCGCCGCCGACGATAATAGCCAAACCCGCGTACCAGACCAGCAGGCTTACCGGGCTGAACAGAGTGTAATGCTTGTCCAGCGGCGACAGCAGGTGCAGGTTGGAGATCAGCAGCGTCAGCACGTAGCCGCTCATCACCAGCAGATGCGCTATCCAGCGGGTCCAGTCCGTCTCCTCGCAGCCGTTAAAGTTCTTCTGCGTGAAGCCGTGCACGAAGGTCTCGTAGATATGCGCGGGCTTGAGCGAGGCCTTTATGCCGCCGAGCGGTTTTACTATGGCGTAGCGGTACATGTTTATTATGTAGCCGCCCAGCGCTACCGTGACATAGACGGGGAAGGCCAACTCTATCCTGCCGGCCAGGACCCCGAAGTCGCCGGTGTAGGAGCTATAGAGCCAGTAGAAGGCCGCGAGCAGGCCCAGGGCCAGCCAGGTCTGCAGCCAGCCGTTCTTATAAAAGATAGAGGACAGGCCGGTGATGTCGTACTTGGCTATCAGGTAGCGGCGCAGCGCCATCATGTACTCGCCGGGCTGGGCCTCGCGCGGGCAGGTGGCCGAGCATTCGCCGCAGTAGTAACAATGCCAGGGCTCGATGGCGGAAGTGATCTTCTCTTCCATACCGACGTGGCCGGCGCGGATAAGTTTGCGCGGGAAGGAGGCGTCCTCTTTGGACAGCGGACAGACGGCGGTGCAGTTGCCGCAGTTAAAGCAGGCGGAAATGTCGAAAGCGCCGTACTTCTTTATCTCGTCGATGAGTTCCGGGTTGACCTTCATTATTTGGCCTCCCCGGCTTTCAGTTCGTATTTGGGATAATCCCCGCGGCCGGCCACGTCGGCTATCTTGCCGTACTTGCGCAGGCCCACCAGGTACCAGAGGGCCTTGTCAGCCGGCAGGCCGGCGGCGGCGGCCAGTTCCGGCGCCGTCTTGGGGCCGCCCTTCAGCGCGTCGAGGATAGCTTTCTGCGCCTTGTTCTGCGCGGCCACCTGGTCTCGCAAAGCCTGCGGCACCGGGCCGCGCAGCTCGTTAAGTTTTTTCAGTTGTTCGGCGAGTTTTTTAGCGTCGGCCATATTATTCCTTGGCGATGGCTTCTACCATCGCGTCGAACTGGTCCAGCGTCCAGCCGGCCACGTTAATGGCGCGGACCGGGCAGACCGCCACGCAGGCGCCGCAGCCCTTGCAGAGCGCGGGGTTTACTACGGCCACCTTCTTGCCGTTCTTCTCCGCCATCATCAGCGCGCCGTCGTAGGAGCACTCGGCGGGGCACAGGCCGCAGCCGGTGCACTTATGCTCGTCCACCACGGCCACGAAAGGTTCCAGCGGGATATCGGGTTCGGCCAGCAATATGGCGGCTTTGGCGGCGGCGGTACCGGCGGCGGCCATGGCCTCGGGCACGTCCATCGGATACTGGGCCGTGCCGGCTATGAAGACGCCGGAGTTGGCCAGTTCCACGGGGCGCAGCTTCAGGTGCACCTCCTGCAGAAAGCGGTCCGCGCCGGTCGGCATTTTCATCTGGGATTTAATAAGGGAGATGTCGGAGGGCATCATGCCGGTGACCAGCACTATCAGGTCGGCCTTCACCTCCAGCTCTTCGCCCCAGGTCAGCACGTCTTTAACTTTGACGGTGTGGCCGGTGCGGTCCGAGACTATTACAGGCTGGTCGGCCTCGTTGTGGCGCATGAACAGCACGCCGTCTTTGGAAGCCTTATCGTAGTAGGTCTCATGCTGCATGCCGTAGGTGCGGATGTCGCGGTACACGTCGTAGATCCGCACGCCCGGATACCTGTCTTTTACCTGGTTAGCGGCGTAAAGCGCGGAAGAGCAGCAGACGCGGGAGCAGTAATCGTTGATCTTGCCGTCGGCCTGGGGTTTATGTATCCCCTCCACCTGGCGCGAGCCCACGCAGTGTATCAGTGCCAGGCTCTTTATCTCTTTGCCTGAATATTCCAGGCGGCCGGCCGGGGAATTTTTCATGAGGGAGATGAATTCCGGCAGGGTGACCACGTTGGCGCTCTCACCGTAGCCGAACTCGCCCTGCGCCGGTTTATAATGCTGGTAGCCGGTGGCCATTATGATAGCGCCGGCTTTCACCTGGGAGGAAGTTCCGTCGGAATTTTTAAAATTTATTTTAAAATTACCGACGAAGCCGCCGACGAAGTCTATGTCGACTCCTGTGTGCACCGAGATCTTGCTCTCCGCGCGCACCAGGGCTTCGAGCTTACCGGCGATCGCCGTCCCTTCTTCCCCGGACGGGTACATCTTGCCGAGCTCCAGCAACTTGCCGCCCAGGCGCGGGGCTTTCTCTATGATGACGGCCTCCAGGCCCTTGCCGGCGGCCGAAAGGGCCGCGCGCATACCTGCCACGCCGCCGCCTATCACGGCCACGCGGGGTTCTGCGGCCACGCGGATGGCGTTAAGTGGATCCTTGCGTTTTACCTTCTCCACGCCGGCCTGCGCCAGTTTTATGGCTTTGGCCGTGGCGCCGGCATGGTCGGCCTTGTGCACCCAGCTGGCCTGCTCGCGGATATTAATGTGCTCGTGCAGGTAGGGGTTCACGCCGGCGCGCTGCAGTACGTTGCGGAAGGTGAGCTCATGCAGGCTGGGGGAACAGGCGGCCACCACCGTGCGGTTGATGCCCAGGTTCTTTATGTCCTCGGCTATCAGGTCCTGCCCGTTGGAAGAGCACATAAAGGCGTACTCGCGGGCCACGGCCACACCGGGGTACTTGGCCAGCGCCGCGGCCACAGCTTTTACGTCAATAATATCGGAGATGTTGCCGCCGCAATGGCAAATATAAACCCCGACCTTCGGCTCCTGCCGGTAATTGTCTTTAGACGAAGCTTCGGTTATTTTCTCGTCCATCACAGTTTCCTTATATAGCTGGCGGCTTCCATGGCGGCCGAGCCGGCGTCCATCACCGAGTCGGGGATGTCGCGCGGGCCCTTTACCACGCCGGCGGCGAACACGCCCGCCCCGGCCGTGACGGCCGAGGAGACGGTCTCGTCGGAGAGCTGCACGAAGCCGAAGTCGTTAAGGCCGGCGCCCAGGCCGAACTTGGACACGTCGCAGCCGGGCACCAGGCCCTGCGCGAGCACCACCAGGTCGTGTTTAACTTCTTCGGGAGCGGAGGTCCCCTCCTGGCGCTCTATGCGCACAACAGGATTATGGTCGGCGTCCTCCGTTACGCGGGCGACCTTGGCCTTAACGAAGTTTATGCCCATGGCCCGGGCGTTGTTATAGAACTGTTCGTAGCCTTTACCGAAGGCGCGGATGTCCATGTAGTAGATGGTGATGTCCGCTACCGGCAGCGAGCCGGACAGCAGGATGGCCTGCTTGATGGCGTACATGCAGCAGACGCGGCTGCAGTACGGCACGCCGATGCTCTTGTCGCGCGAGCCGGCGCACTGCACGTAGGCGATGGAGCCCGGCACTTTGCCGTCGGACGGGCGCAGCACGCGGCCGTACGGGCCGTGCGGCGCCAGCAGGCGCTCGGCGGCCATCGGGGAGATTACGTTGGGCAGCTCTCCCAGGCCGTACTGCTTTTTGGCGGTCATCGGGGTGGTCTCGTAGCCGGTGGCGAGTATTACCGCCTTAGCCTTGATCTCCACCGGGGCCGGCTCCTGCAGGAATTCTATGCAGTCCTTGGGACAGGTGCGGGCGCAGGCGCCGCAGCGTATGCAGTGCTCGGGGTGCATGACCGGCAGCTGCGGGATGGCGTTGGTGAAGGGTATGGAGATGGTTTTCTTGGCGCCCAGGCCCTGCTCGTACTCGTCGGGCAGGTAGACCGGGCAGACTTCCTCGCAGCGCTTGCAGGAGATGCATTCTTTTTCGTCTATGTACCTGGGCTTGCGGGTGACGGCTGCGGTAAAGGTCCCGCCTTCGCGCTTTATGGCGTCCACGGTGCTGTAGGTGAGGGTCCTGATGCGAGGGTGATGGGAAACGGAAGCCATGCGGGGGGTGGTGATGCAGCTGGCGCAGTCCAAGGTGGGGAACACTTTGCTCAGCGAGATCATCTTGCCGCCGATACTGGGCGCTTTTTCCACTATAGCTACGCTGTAGCCCTGGTCGGCCAGGTCGAGCGCGGCCTGCAGGCCGGCTATGCCGGAACCTACCACCAGCGCGTCCGCTTCTATTCTTTCGGTATAGCTCATACGGCGGCCACCGCCTTTTCCATTTCGGATATTTCCTTGAGGAAAGCCGCGCGGCAGACGGTGCAGATGGTTGTGAGCTTGAGCCGGTTGGCGGCTATGCCCTTGGCCTTCATCTTTTCGTAGACGCGGGCGACCCGTTTGGAGAGCCGCTCGTAGGCGCCCTCGTAAGGGCAGTCGGAGCCGGAGGACATGATAATGATGCCGGCTATGCCTTTAGCGAAGGCGTTGAGGTAGAAGTCCTCGGGGAACATGACGGGATCGGGGACGCGGATCACATAAGTATCCGCGCTGTACCCCATCCTGGCCTGCCCCACGGCATCCGCCCCGGGATATGAGCTGTGATTAGTAGTAATGATGAGTATTTTTTTTGACATTTGCGCTCAGCTTTTAGTTAGGGGCCGCGGGATGCCCAGTCGGGGCCTACCGCAGAGGCCAGAACGCAAAACCGCCGTCTCGCACACCGTGCTCGCGGCTGCCCGTCTCGGCCCTCGCGCTTACGCAAGCTCGGGCCTCCGACAGGCTTTTGCTAACCTGGCCTCTGCGGTCTCCCCTCCAGTTTCTGCAGCGTCACCAATGTTACTCCGGCGAACACACCGGAAAAATATCGTTAATTACTTCTTTCTGGTAACGAAAAGAGACTCATAGCCGTCGTGCTCGACTACGCCCAGGTATTCGTGGCCGGCTTTGCCGCACCAGGCGGGGATGTCCTCGCGGCTGCCTTTGTCGCCGGACTGTATTTCCAGCACGCCGCCCACGGGCACGCCGGCTATGCCTTTCTTGGCCTCCAGGAGGGGGCCGGGGCAGGCCATTGAGCGGGCATCCACGGTCTTATCTGCTTTTATCTGGCTAAGGTCCATGAGAGTTCCTCCTACCGCTGTTTTAAAGTTCGAAATTAGGGCAATACAGCTTTTTTATCCTGGCAATCAGTTCGGCCAGGCTGGGATCTTTGATGCTATAGAAGATGCGGTTGCCGTCGCGGCGCTTCTGTATGAGGCCGCGGTCGGCAAGGACGCGCAGGTGCTGCGAGATGTTCCCCTTGGTCGTGCCGAGCTTCTCTATGACCTCGTGCACGAACATTTCCCTCTTCAACAGCATACAAATTATCATAAGCCGGGAGGGATGGGCGATGCAGGACAGCATCCCGGCTATCCCTTCGGCCTTGGCGAGCATGGCTTTATTCATGTATAGTAGTTTAGCATATTCTAAACTACTTGTCAAGAACAAAGCCCCGCGGCCGGACGGCGGCGGGGCCCTGCGCTAGCGCAGCACTTGCTGAGCGAAAGCCCTGGCTTCCTCCAGGAAGCCCTGCCAGGCGTCCACGGCCAGCCGGGTCTCGCCCCTGAACAGCAGCACGTGGCCGGGAGCGCCCTGCACCCACAGCCCGAGGTTGCTCTCGAACCACGCGGCGCGGGTCGGGGTAAAGAACATATGCACGGCCGTCTCCTCGGGCGCGGTAAGGCGGTACTTGTCGGAGAACAACGGGAAGGCCGGCAGGTCTATGTCCTTGAAGCCGATCAGCTCGCCTATCTTGTACAGGAAGTTTTCCGGCTTCAGGTCGAAGTGCGGCACCTGGAGCGAGGTATAGATGAGGGCCACGGTCAGGTTATGGGTCCGGGAGTGTTTGCCGCTGCCGGTAACATACTTATAGTCGAAGACCTGCACGCGCCCCCCGGAGACCTGGGTCTCCATCATGCTGGTGGCTTTGCGGGAACGGCCAAGCCTGAAGAGCTCCAGGCCCGTGGATTCCAGCAGGTACTGCTCCGGCCCGTCCTTGGCGAACTGCAGCCCCATCGAGGCGGCCAGGTCCGCCAGGGCGTTGCGCCGGCGCCAGTCCAGGTAAAAGGCGAACCCCACTATCAGGGCGAAGGCCCCGATGATCACCACCACAAGGTTGTCCGTGAAAATATCCATCCTTCCTCCCTGTCTTCAGGCCAGGTTGAAAGCCAGCCTTGAAGCTTCCGCGATAAAACCTTTATACTCGCCAGGCGGCATAAGTTTGCATTCCTTATACATCACCAGCCAGCGCCCGGCGCCCTGCGCGCTCCAGCCCGGGTGCTCCGCAAAGCAGGCGGCGAGCTCGGGTGTGAAATACTTCTTGAGCGCCTCCTGGTCGCGGCCATAGAGCCTGGCGCCCTCCGGGAAACCCCGGAAGGCGGCCATATCGGCCGGCTCCAGGCCCGTGTCCTCCCCCAGGCTCTCCGCGCCGGCGGAGAGATGGAAGTCCGGCAAAGCGCTTTTTTCAAAATCAAAAAGAGCCACCGTGCATTGCTTTCTCCGCTGCCCCTGCCCGCTGCCGAACAGGCAGGAGTAGTCAAAGTAGTACGCCTTGGCGCCGTCCTCCTGCGGGAACTCCAGCAGGAACCGCCCTATGGCCGCGCGGCCGTCCACAAAGAACGGCAGCCCGGTCCCCTCCAGCAGGGCCACAGCGGGCCCGAACTCCTCAAGACTGACCGCCGCCCCGGCGGCGACCGCGGCCATGCCCCTGGCGCGGCGGCTTTTTACATATTTTACCAACAACAGTACGGCAATCGCCGCGGCCGCAGCTGCGGCCAGTATGACGTAATTCATTCCCCCCCCTTTATTCCCCTCTGCGCTAAATTTTACGGCCCCTAGTTCCCGCCGGTATTGTTGAGGTCCAGCGCCGCAGCGTTATCCCTGGCTGTTTTTTCGTAGAGCTCTTTGGCGGCTTTGGCCTTGTCTATCTGGCCGACGGTGGACTGCAGGTAGGCGCCGGGGACTTCAAGGAGGTTGGGGGTGACGGCCGCGGTGGAAACTGCGGCGGCCTGAGGCTCAGCCTTGGGCTGAGGGATATTTTCCGGGGCTTTCTTTTTGCAAGCCCCGACGGAAAAGGCCAGGGCCAGAGCAGCCGCGGCTAAGATTATTTTCATACTCCCCCCTAAAGTTTAGCTATGCGCTCCGCTATCTGCACCGAGTTAAGGGCCGCGCCCTTATAAAGATTGTCCGACACTATCCAGAGCTGGAACTCGCTGGGCGAGGTCTTCGCCCGGCGCAGGCGCCCGGCGTAAACTATCTCCGTGCGCTGGCCGTCGTCGAGCGGCGAGGGATAATCCTCGGGCCTGGCCCTGAATTCCAGCCCGGGAGTGCGCAGCAGTTCTTTCTTCAGCGCCCCGGTGGTAAATTTTTTCGCGGTTTTAGCCCAGACCGCCAGCGAATGGCCGCGCTGCACGGGCACCCGCACCGCGGTGGAGCTGATCTTTATACGCTTGTCGCCCCAGATCTTCTTCAGTTCTGCCTCCACCTTGTTTTCTTCCACGGAGTTGCCCTCGGCGTCGAAGCCCCCCACCTGCGGGAACAGGTTGAAAGCGATGCGGCGCGGGAATTTGGCGTCGGGCAGGCGCGGCACGGCGCCTTTTTTAACGTAGGCGCGGAGTTCCCCGTCCAGCTGCGCCATCGCGCCCTTACCGGCGCCGGAAACGGCCTGGTAGGTAGCGAGCCGCAGCTCGGTTATGCGGAAGCGGCGGTGGATCTCCGCCAGCGCCACGGCGGCGCCCGTCAGCGTGCAGTTGGGCCCGGCGATCAGCCTGCGGGAAGTTTTAAGTTCCCCCCCGTTAACCTCCGGGATCACCAGCGGCACGCCGGGCGTGAGCCGGAAACGGGAAGAGTCGTCTATGCACCAGACGCCGGCGGCGGCCAGGCGCGGCGCGAACTCTTCCGCGACCTCCTCGTTGGAGACGAAAAAAACGATATCGGCTTTTTTAAGCGTCTCCAGCGACGGGGCGGCGCAGGGGTATTTTTTCCCCTTGAACGTTACCGTAGCGGCTTTTCTGCCGGAATTATAAGGATAGAACTCCCCCACCGGGAACCGCCTGCTCTCCAGCAGGTCCATTAATTCGCCGCCGACCATACCGGAAGCGCCGACCACAGCCACGTTGAATTTTTTCATATGTCAGTTCTCCCCTTCCTCTTCGGGGCTTTCAGCGGCCGCTTCCGGCGCCGGGGCAGGGGCCAGGGACACGGAGGGCACGGTGATAGGCATGGAATACCCTACGTTCTCAAGGTTGTCAGCGGCGGCGGCCCGCAGGTAGAACATCTCCTTTGAGATCTCCTCACGGCCGAAGGTCCAGAAATAGGGCGCCTTGAACATGTAGCGCGTGACGCGCTGCCAGTCGAACTTGTCGTAGGAAATCTCCAGCCAAGTGGCCCGGATGTCCTCGCCTATGGCGGTAAAAGAGACGCTGATCTCGTCGGAGGTAAGCTCGGCCGCGAAACCTTTTATATAAACCTTGTACTCGTTGAGCGGCACCAGCTTAATGGCGATGGCCGGCTTAAGGCCGGAGATGGGGGTCTCCAGCACGCCGTCGCCCGACGGGGCGTTGCCTTTTATGGAGCGGTTGAGCCAGACTTCTTCCTCGGCGTTCTCGCTCATGGCGGCGGCCACGATAGGGGCGCTGGACGCGGAAGTGAAAAACCGGGAAGAGGACCAGAGCGCCAGGTAATTGGGCTTCTCCGCCGAGACGCGGGACAGCGGGATCTCGGCCCAGAGCCAGCGGGCCGAGTCCACCCCGTCGAGGGAATCGTTGGGCAGCGGTTCGCGCGGCAGGTCGGCCGCCTCGGCCAGGAAATAAGTGTGGTCAGAATTAAAGGTAGGCGCCTGGTTGAGCGCCATGTAGATCTTGCCCGGCACCGGGGTCTTGTTCCAGGAGTGCGGCCAGGACATGATCTTGGCGCGGCCCAGCTTGGCCCCGATAAAAGCCTTGGCGTAGCCGCCGGTGGGCACCGGCGGCAGCTTTACCACCCAGCAGTTGTTGTAGCCGACGTACCAGTCCGCGTGGAACCCGCCGTCGGCGTAAAGATAGTACTTGCCCAGGTTCTTATCCAGCGCAAAATAGGCCGGCACCGGAGATTTTGCGGCGAAGGAATGCCCTTTGTCGGCGTCGGCGGGCGCCTGCGCGCGCGCTCCGCTTAAACCTGCGGCCAGCAGGGCCGCCGCGAGAAAATAGCGCATCGTTCCTCTTGTGTTACTTTCTTAAAATTTGTGTAACCCTGTCCAGATCGTCCAGCGAGAAGTAATGTATCACTATTTTACCATTCTGCGGGCCCGGGCCGGGCGTCAGCTCCACCTTGGTGCCAAGCGTTTTTTCCAGCAGGGACTCCAGCTCCACAACTTCGGGCGTGCGGCGGGAACCCGCCCTGGCCGCCTTGGGCGCGCGCGGCTTCTGGGCGTGAAAGCCCTGGGCGAAATTCTCTATATCCCGCACGGAAAGCTTTTCCGCCATGATCCGCTGGTAAAATTCGCGGCGCTTGGCGGAATCCGGGATGGAGATCAGCGCCCGGGCGTGGCCCTCGCTGATACTGCCGGCCTGTATGCCCTGGCGTATATCCTCGTCGAGCTCGAGCAGGCGGAGGGTGTTGGAGACCGCCCCGCGGGACTTGTGCACGCGCTCGGCTATCTCGGCCTGGGACACCCCGAAATTATCCATCAGCCGCCGGTAGGCCAACGCCGTGTCTATGGCGTTGAGGTCCTCGCGCTGTATGTTCTCTATCAGGGACAGGCCGAGCTTCTGCTCGTCATCCAGGTCCTTCTTTATGATAGCGTCTATCTCTTCCAGGCCGGCCAGCTTGGAGGCCCGCAGGCGGCGTTCGCCGGCTATCAGCTCGTAATTGTCTTCCCCGTGATCCTTCCAGACGGAGATAGGCTGCAGCAGGCCGCCTTTCTTTATGGATTCAGCCAGCTCAGCCAGCTTGGCCTCGTCAAAATTGCGGCGCGGCTGGTAGCGGTTGGGCCGTATTTTGCCTACCGGGATCTTCTGCACTATGTCCCCGGAAATATCATTGTTCTGAACCTTGGTTATCAGGGAATCGATACCGCGGCCTAAAGCTTTTCTCATAATTTCTCCTTGTAAAATAAGCGTTTTTTGTGGTTATCAACATTAGCCGCCAAGGTCATACTCCATTTCGGCCTCTTCGTTGACATACAGGTCGGAGTTCTTGTAGTTGGAAATATCCACCCCGCGCCTGGCCAGGAATTCAAGCGTCAATTCTTTGTACGCCAGGGCGCCGCGGGAGCTGGGGTCATAGACAAAAATGGACTGCCCGTAACTGGGAGCTTCGGCCAACCGAACATTGCGCGGGATAACGGTCTTATACAGCCTGTCACCGTAATATTTGCCGATCTCCTCCCTCACCTGGTTGGCGAGGTTTATTCGGGAATCGTACATGGTGATAACCCCCCCGTCTATCTTGAGGCCGGGGTTAAGCGCCTGCTTTATCTTCTCTACCGTATTCATGAAGTAGGCCAACCCCTCCATGGCGTAGTACTCGCACTGCACGGGGGTAATGACGGAATCCGAAGCGTTAAGAGCGTTAACGGTAAGCAGCCCCAGCGACGGCGGGCAATCGATTATTATGAATTTATACATATCCCGCACCCTGTCCAGAGACCGCTTAAGGACGGATTCGCGGGAGAATTCGCTCACAAGCTCTATTTCCGCGCCGGCCAGGTTATGGCTGGTGGGCACTATGTCCAGCCACTCCACCGAAGTCTGGTGGATGGCGGACTCTACGGGAGCTTTTCCACAGAGCACGTCGTAAATATTCTTATTGTTCTTGGTAATGTCCACCCCGAGCCCCGAGGTGGTATTGCTCTGCGGGTCAAAGTCTATAATGAGCGTCTCATTGTCAAAAGCGGCCAAGGCTACAGCCAGGTTTATGGCGGTTGTGGTTTTACCCACCCCCCCCTTCTGATTAGCTACCGCAACTATTTCAGCCATACACTCTCCCGTAGATTGTTTTCACGTGAAAACATTCCTGCGCTAAAGATGTATTAATTCTATAGTTTTAGGGAAGGCAAGTCAATAAGGAGCAGCACTTGGAACCAAAGCGCGGCACCCTGGGCCTATATAATAAGGAATAGACCTCTCGACAAAACTCCAGTCGCCGCAGCGCAGGCAAATAAAGCATGGCTATCACAAACATTGTTTTCACGTGAAAACATACCCAACAGCCACACACACCTACAGCAGAACTGCCGCGCGCAGCGGATCAATCCACAAGGCAGCAATCCACCAGCACCAGATACAGGCCACGCCACCGGCGCCGGGGACAGTGCCGACAAATGTTTTCACGTGAAAACAATCCCCCCGCCAGTGGCCCATGCGCCTGCACCAGCGGACGCCACACCCCAAAGCAAAGCCTGGCGCGCCAGGCACCCCGCCCTGGCGCCCCAGAAGCACAGACCAGGCAAAAAAGGGCCCCCGCATGGCTGCCGGGGGCCCAAAAACCTCTTCATGGTATTTTCAGAGGGTATTGTTTTCACGTGAAAACAACGCCAACATCAAAACCAACGACGCACACTTAAATATCCAAATTCTTCAACAAAGCAACCGCCTCGTGCGTGAATATTTCTCCGCGCTTCAACCGCGCCAAAATTTCTTCCTGGCTGGGCCTCAGGTCCGGAACCGCAACCGGGCCAAGCTTAGCCAGCAAATTGCGAAGCCTGGCCTTGACTGTAGGATATGAGATACCCAACTCCTTCTCCACGGTCTTGATCCTCCCGCCGGCCCGCAAAAAAGTCAGCAAGAACCCTTCGTCTTCGACCGACAGGGCGGCGAGGGGGGAAAATTGAAAGCTTCCCCTGACACCTGTCTTACACCCCGAGCAGTAAAGTTCGGTAACCAGCAGCTCGCCGGCACAGGATGGACATTTTTTAGGAATATTCATATATTCAATTCTATTATAAATATTATTAATGTTGCAATAATTTATTTTAACAATAAATCACATTTCCTACCGCAAAGGCCCGACACTACCCCAAAGAGAAAAACAAAAAAAAGAGGCCCGAGCCAAAGCCCGGACCTCTTCATGGTGTTTCTTGACGGGACTAAAAATCGCCGCCGCCGCCCGAACCGTCGGGATCGGAACCGCCGCCGCTGCCGCCGTCACCGGTGCCGTCAGGGTCGCTGTCCCCGTCCCCATCGCCGCCGGTACCGTCCGGATCGTCAGAGCCGCCGCCGCAACCATCGGGGCAATCCGTGGCGTAGCAAACACTCCCCAGGACCGTATTGGCGTGGGAAAAATAAGCCGCGGCCGCAAAGGCCAGCATCAGTATCACAAAAAGTTTTTTCATCGTGCCTCCCAGTAAATTACAGGTACTATTATAACAAAATCCCCCGCCACGGCGGGGGATCTTGGGGCCGGCGGGGGAAAGTTTTTCGCCCTATTGCGCCGGTGGGACTTTAGACCCTTTTCCTGTCAAGGTTAGCGCCCCTTCTCGATGGAGATAAAAGGCACGCCCGCCCCGACGTAGCCGGGCAGAACGCCGTTCCACTTCTCTATAGCCTTAAGCTGGGCGTCCACCTTGCGCAGCTCTATGAGCTGGGGGGTAACCTGCTCGCGCTGCATGCGCAGGGCCTCGGCCTCGCCGCGGGACTTGGCTATCTGCTGCTCCGCGTCGCGCTTGGCTTTCTCGACGAGCTTTCCGGCCATCTGGGCCTGCTGGTCTGCCACCTGCTTGTCCTCGACGGCCTTCAGGAACTGGTCGGTGAAGTCCAGGTCTACCACTGAAATGTCGGTCACGATGATCTCTTTCTTCGTGAGCCGCTCCTTAACTTCCGCGTTGATCTCTTCTACAAGCGTGCTGCGCTCGGAAATGACCTTTTCGGCGGAATAACGGGCCGCGATAGCCTTAAAAACCTCCTGCACGGCCGGATTTACGATATTATCCACGTAACCGGGTCCGAGGTTGCGGAAAATGCTTACCGCGGTCTCCCGCTGTATGCGGTGGTTTACCACCAGCAGCACGTTCATGGTCTGCAGGTCCTTGGAGAAGGCCTGCGTCTTTATGTTGGCGCGCTGTATCTGTATGGAGAACCTGGTAATGCTCTCCACCAGGGGCATTTTAAAATGCATGCCCTCGCTGTAGGAGTCCACAATAGAACCGAGGCGGGTCTTTATGGCCACCTCGCCGGGGGGGACTATAAAGAACGCCGAAAGAGCCAATATTACCACCGCAACAGCCAAGACCGGTATCCAGAGCTTGCCTAAATAATCTTTTTCCATTTTTTCTCCCTTACCTTCTTTGCCGAATTCATTCACTATCTCACTGAGATCCTCAAAAAAAGAACCCATTTTTTAACCTCCTGCACTGCGTCAATCCCAACCCATCGAATCCATTTCCTCGTCGGAAACGCCGCCCTTGATTTCCTCCGCCGCCGGCGCCCTGCGCGGCACAGCGGGAAGCGGCGGGGGCGCCTTAACCGCGGCCGCCGAGACGCGCTCCACCTCTGCGGCCGGCACGGCCCAGTTTCTCCCAAAACGCAGCGCCGCCATGCGCCCGGCCTTAACCCGCTTAAAAACAGCGATGCGGCTAAGCCCAAGCAAAGCGGCAGCTTCCGGGATAGAATAGTATTCCCTGGCCATTTGTTAACCTATGTTAACCTATATCCACCAAAAAAGCAAGCCACCCGAAGAAAGGAACACAACACTAACAACTCCCTGGTGCACAGTTAACATATGTTAACTAGGCGAGGCAAGGGATGCCGCTGGGTCCGGGTTAGCAAAACCGTCGTTGAGCCCGCCGCTTGCATAAGCGCGGCGGGCGAATACCGAGCGAGGCCACGGTGTGGCCGAGCGTGTTTTGCGTTCCGGACCCAGCGGCGTCCTGGCCAGACAGGCTTACGCGTCAGGCTTAATTAAGGAATTAAAATTTATATACTATATATCCAATGAGGATACTGATATTGGGCGGCACCAGCTTTTTTGGCAAGGAAACCGCCATCCGCCTCCACAAAGCCGGCAACGACGTCACCGTCTTCTCCCGCCGCGCCCCCGTGGACGGCCTCCCGCTGGACATCCGCCAGACCCGCGGCGACCGCACCGTAGAGATAGACCTCTCCCGGATGGCCCTGGAACCCTGGGACGCCATAATAGACAACATCTGCTACAACGCCGAGGACGCCCAGAAAGCCATAAAGGTGTTCAGCGGCAGGACAGGCCTGTACATTTTCACCTCTTCCGCCTCCATTTACTCAGTTCTCGAGGGCTCCGGCTCGCCTTTCCGGGAGCGGCAGTCGGAACTGCTGCCCCTGAAAACCCAGCTTAAAGAAAAATACGCCTACGGCCTGGGCAAATACGGCGCTGAGCAGGAATACCTCAAGGCTTTCAGGGAGAAGAGCTTCCCGGCCGTGATCGTACGCCCCCCGGTGGTGATCGGCCCCAACGACCCCACCCTGCGCGCCTACTCCTACTGGCTGCGGCTGGCCGACGGGGGGCCGCTGTTCCTGCCAGGCTTCGCTTTCAACAACCGCTACATCTTCTCCAAGGACATGGCCAAAGCCCTTGAAACCCTGGTCTACGCCCAGGCGCCGCAGGGGCAGGCTTACAACTTCGGAGATTCCCAGAGCATCTCCCTGGACGATTTCGCCAAGGTTTCCGCCCGCATCATGCACCGCGAAGCGCAGATCCTCTACCCCGACTACTCCTGGCTCAAGGAGAACGGCTTTAACTTTGAGGCTTCGCCGTTCTCCATGGGGGGGGATTTCGTGCTGGATGTTTCCAAGGCCGAAAAGGACCTGGGCTGGACCTCCACCCCGGCCGCGCAGTGGCTGGAGGAGAGCATAAACTGGTATCTTTTCAGCTATACAGGCCCGGCACCCGCCAATTACGCCTCGAGGAAAGCCGAATTCGAACTCGCCAAGAAATGGATAATGAAACTATGACCAACCTCGCCCGCGCTAAAAAGATAAAGCTTTTCCTGATGGACGTTGACGGCGTGCTCACCGACGGCAAGATGTACTACTTCCCCGGGGGGCGGGGGGAACTGGTAGAGGTCAAAGCCTTCCATTCTCTCGACGGCATAGGCCTGCGCCTGCTCAACCAGTTCGGCATAGCTACCGGGGTAATAACCGGGCGCGAATCACCCGGCACCGAAGAACGGGCCAAGGGCCTGGGCATGAGCTACGCCTACCAGGGCTTCCTTTCCAAGCTGGACCCGCTGCGCCGGATCCTCGCCGACACCGGCCTTAAGCCGGAGAACGTGGCCTACATGGGCGACGACTGGACCGATATCCCGGTGCTCAAACAGGCCGGCCTCGCCTGCGCGCCGCACAACGCGCTGCAGGAGGTAAAACGCGCCTCGCACCTGGTGACGGCCAAGGACGGCGGCCTGGGCGCGGTGCGCGAAGTCTGCGATTTCATACTGAAGAGCCAGGGACACTGGGGTACAGTAATGCGCTACGTCGAGACCGCCCACTGGCCGGCCATAAAGAAAGACCCGATGCAGATAGTGCGGTTCTCCGCGCTGAAGGGGAAAAAATGAAACTCCTGATACTGGCTCTTTTCTCGCTGGCCATGGCCGCGCCCGCCCGCGCCTACGAGGACGACGGCCTTACCGAAGCCGCCGTCTCCACTGAAACCGCAAAAACCGGCGAGGAGGAAGAGGCCCAGCCGGTAATACAGGAGAACGACGAGGACCTCGCGGCCTTCGTCACGGATTACGTGCGCAAGGACATACAGCTGAAGGGCTCTTTCTTCCTGGAGAGCAAGCCGGACAGGAAACTGCTGAAGCTGGACCTGGTCTCCGTGGAGAGCAAGGCCGCTCCCGGCGAGAACGGCGCCAAAAAGGTGGCCGCGGTATTCAAGGACGCGGCGGGCAAGAAATACACGGCCTTTTTCCACCTGCAGGCCGGACCCTGGGGCGGCCTGGATATTTTCCGGCTGGAGCTCAAGGCGCCGCAGGAAAAGTCCAAGCCGACCCCCAAAAAGACAGCCAAGTAACTGCGCTATTCCGCGGCGATGTTTAACGCCTCCGACCCGCAGGTGCCCGACGTTATAACCTCCGGCTTCAGCCTGACCAACTATATTCTAACCCCGGACTCTGACACGGTGGAGCTCTCCACCTATACCGGGCCGTTCAACCTGCCCGAGGGCGTGCGCCCCCTGTACTACTTAAGCGTGGACCACGCCGGCAACTACGAATTCCCCAAAGCCACCACGGTCTATATAGACGCCACGCCACCTGCCACCGAGCTGAGCGGCACCGACCTGGTGCTTTCGCCCGGCGGCGGCAACTACGCGGCCATCTCGGGCACGGTAACGCTGAGCGCCCTGGACCCGCTGGTTAACGGCGCGCGCAGCGGCCACTACAGGACGTTCTACCTGGTGGACAGGGAGTTCCAGGATTGCCCCGCTATCGCGCAGTACCTGGCCGGCGGCCAAAGCCCCACGGGCCCTCCCGGCACCTGCGAAAACCCCATCTATGCCGGCCCTTTCTTCCTGCCCCCCGGCGAACACGCTGTAAACTACCTCTCTTTCGACAACGTCTGGAACGCCGAAAGCCCCAAAACCTTCCACCTTACCGTAACCGGCGGCGACACAGTGCCGCCTGGCCGGGTAAGGGCCATGGGGAAGCCCCTAATATAAGGAGATAATATAGATAGGGGTTGAAAAGCGTGGGTTCGTCTGCTATAAACTATTTGGGATTTCCGGTTTGGGTTGAACAACACTGATTGGCTACACGGATTTTGCCGCCCATGAGCGGGAAGTAATTGCTTTGCGATATATAAAGCATCAGGGAAGTAAGTGATGACCTCGTCGCCGATTTTCTATTGCCTGATGAAAAAGGAGGGGGGAGACTTTCGAGGGGGCGCCGGAAAAAATAATTTTTAATTAATTTTCGCGCGATAGAAAAGAAAAATGCAGGCGAGCGTAGCAGTTGCCCGCCGCTGCTGCGGCCGGCAACTGCTACGCGAGCAGTAAGATGCAGAACACCGCGTTGTTCGGCGAAGCCGGGAGGCGGCCGCCGGGCGGACGCCGCAAGAGGAGGTTGTTTTCTTCTTCCCCGCGAGCCGGGCGAGCTTCAACAGCGCGGGGCGAGCGAGCGGAGCGCTTGCCGGCCGCGTTAGCGGCAGGCCATAGTGCGACGCCGCGAGCATAAGATGCAGCATACCGCTTCTTGTGATCCTGGTGGATAGCGGTAGACCTGGTGGTCCTGGATTTTAGGCAGAGTTTGAAAGAGGTTTCGGGAATCATCTTATGTTACTATACGACGGGGAAATAATTGAAATTCCTAAAGAAATCCACCGAAGCGAGCTCTCCGGCGGAAGTCAGGCAGGCATCATTATCATTAACATCTTTGCAGTTAACGACAAAAGAATGCTCCCCATCCGGCAGATTTAAATTATTTAAATTTTGGCGAAAAATAAAATTATCATGACCAAGACTGACAGGTTGAACCCCGGTGGCGCCCCCGAAGGACGAATAGAATGGAAATCCATTTTGCCCTTCGCCGACACGCCCGCCGTACCCGAAAGTGGGAAGGCCGAGTATCAAATAAGGAAGAGGAAATCGATTATGAAAGCAATAATAATTACAGTGGTGGGCCTTTTTCTGTCTCATCTAGTGGTTTATGGTCAAGATAAAGGCCCTCAATCTCGAATTGTCCTTGAGGAGGAAGAGATTACACTTTTTGATGGGAACGGGAAAGAAATTGAGAAACGCTATGTAAGCAACTTAGGGGAATCTAAAAAGAAAATACTAAATCAGGTGAAAATGCAGGTACATAATAAGCTTAAGGTTAAAACTGAGCAAGAAGTGCAGTCAAAACAATTATGGAAAAAAGCCAAGGAGGAAACCGAAAAACTAATTAAGATTAAGGAATTGAAAAATCCGAAACTTAAATTCTTTGGCCCCGATGGCGCAATTGTAAAGGAGTTGATGCTTGATAACGAAGTGAAACGGCATAGAACCCCGTCGAAAGAGACCAAGGAGTTGATAGAAGTTTCTTCGGAGAATATCCAGGTCGCAATACTTCCAGAAACTGCCAATGTCGTCGGTATTATAGAGATGAATACGGTCACGGCTTTTGATTCACGGATAGCTTCGACGATGACTTTTGAATACCTGAATGCAGAAGGCGACGTCTTATGGATTGTAAAAGAGATAAAGCCTTGGGTGAATTCTGCCCCGAGACGAGGCGCTCTATTTTCGTCCGATGGAAAGCGAGTGGCACTTGCAATTGCTCATTTGCCTGATAATGCGGATATGGAGTTGTACCCTAACTGGGTCGTTGTTTATGACGGGGCGGGGAAGGAGCTTGTGCGTTTTGGCCCATATGATCAGTTAAGAAATCTGTACCTTTCAAAAAATGGGCGATATGGGTATTTTGCTACAGGGAATTCATCAGTCTGTTTTTCTGTCGATGACAAGAATTTACACGAATTCCCTCAAGAGCGCGTTAAGCGAGAGTTAAATGGTGTTATCCGAGTTTCAGAGACAGGGCGCTGTACGATTAATAGGGTTGTGCTTCCTACGGAAATTAATGAGGATGGAGAGCCAAAAACAAAAGTTGTTAGGGAATTTTCGTTTAAGGAATAAGTCCTATGAGAAAGGTACGAATTCTTAGCGTAGCATGCTTAACCATCAGTGTTTTGATGTCTAATGCTTTTGCGCAATTCCTTGAGCCGCCATTTGCTGGACAGACGATTACAACGGATTTTGGCCCACGTATTCAGCCGGTTCTTGATGCAACATGGTTTCATGCTGGCATTGACTATAGCCCCGCTGCTGGGGATGCTGATGCTGGTTATGATATTCCCGCTATTGAACCGGCGGTCATTACCGCTATCGGGCGACAAGGTACAGCTGGGTGGGTCGTAAATTTCTACTCCACCGAAAACCCTAATAGGGAATGGAGCTATCTCCATACTTTTGAAAATGTTACCGAGGCTCCTAGCGCGTTGGGGCGATTTGAGCTTGGTAAATTGAGTGACGGGGCTCACTACATAATTCGTTTCACGAATGCTTCGCGGACAACAGTCGATAAAGCTTTTATCGATGATGAGCATAATGGTTGGCCAGTGACATCTCAGGCTGGCCAGGTAGTTGTAGCATATAGTGCCGCCGACTATAGAGAAGCCGTTGCGCCTTTGGGGGTTTCTGGGATTGGGACTGGAGCTCATTTACATCTTAATTTTAACCACGGCGCCGATAATCCTTTTGAAGTGCTATTCCACCCGTCAGATATTTTGCCGGTCGCTGCGATATCAATGCCTGAAAATGGTGAAGTAATCCCTGTAAGTGAGCTTGATCGGTATGTGTTTATGGCGGAGATTCATAGTGAGGGCGGATTGGATCTGGATAAAGTAAGCTTTTGGATTTACAAGAATAAGGACAAAAATCAAGCGATTCATCTTGGAACGCCTGGCCTTCCCACTTTCGGGTACGGCGGGCGTGTCGGCGAAGGGCAAAATGGATTTCCATTCTATTCGTCCTTCGGGGGCGCCACCGGGGTTCAACCTGTCAGTCTTGGTCATGATAATTTTATTTTTCGCCAAAATTTAAATAATTTAAATCTGCCGGATGGGGAGCATTCTTTTGTCGTTAACTGCAAAGATGTTAATGATAATGATGCCTGCCTGACTTCCGCCGGAGAGCTCGCTTCGGTGGATTTTATAGCGGACCTAACGCCACCCGGGGCGCGGGCAGGGGACACTGAAGGGTTTATCTACGGTCAGCAGACCAAGCCCGTGGTCGTTGTTGCAGGCCCGACAGACATCTTTCTAACCGACGATGTTCTGGGTCTGTGCGAAGGAATAAGCGGGCTGTGCGACAAGATTTCAGGAATTAAAAGCGTTAAGCTGCTTAAGGATGCCGCCATTGTGTTCGATCCGATGGGCGCAATGGGGCCGGTAAAAGAACTGACCATTAAGCTCCCAGAGCTGCCCGCCGGCGAGTACGCTCTTCTGATGGAAGATGTCGCGGGCAATGAAACATTTATCCCGACGACAATTTCCCCGGTAAGTCTTGAGGTTTCCACGGCTGCGTCCAGTATTCGGATAAATCGCGACGAAAAGACTTTCACCGGAAAGCTCCACATCAAAGCGCAGTCGAATTACGGCATCACGGGAGTAGCGCTGATTGACTCAAGAATGACTTCGGTCGCTGGGGAGAATTTATCGGGAACAGAAATCACCAACTCTTTAGAGATGGATATAGACTTCGGCGGCAATCTCAGCGAGTATTACATGCTCCCGAACCAATATGGCGTAGGCTTTGTCGACCAAGCCGGTCGCATTGTTTGGCAGCCCGTTAATCTGACTTTCGGCAGACAGAACGAGTATAAGAATACCTATCCGGTGGGGCAGACCTCGGATTTCAACACCCCCGTTATTGATCTTGTTCAGGCGGAAGAGGCCATGCTGCCCGGCGCCATAATGTCCGTATTTGCGCCGACAGAGGAAGATATGGCTTCGCAGCCCAGGTGGGTCTGGGAAAGCCGCAATGGTTTTTATGGGTTCAGTGTACATCCCCCATGCGCTGCTGGGCAGGATTGCACCACCGAGATGCGCCTCCCAATTGTTGATGCCTCCAAGCAGGCCGCGGGAAGGGTAAAGGTCATTACAAAAACATCCGACAATCCAGACATGACCGACGCTGTACCCTATCCCCCGGTCGCAGACAGGAACATGTTCCTGTCCGGCCAGCCGGTATCGGGCACCTGCGGTAATCAACTGGGTTATGAAGAGGGCATGAATATCGGGCCGTTCTGCTATACCGAGAATGCCCCCACCAGCTCCGTGATCGAATTAAAACGGTATGTGCAGACTTCGGTAACAATAGAGAAGGCCGTGCCTACGGAAACCAGTTTGCAGGGCTGCGCCCTGTTGGATGATAACACCAACTATTGCAAGGCAATTTATGATTATGCCCCGACAGTACTTGCCGCCGGTCCTGACATCTATGGATTTAAAGTCAAGATGGGGTCGGTTCAGAGTGATTTTGCCGTGCCGCTTCCCGCCGGAAGCAATGTCACGTCGCTATTGCCCGACGGGCTGGTTAGCAACTTCGGTGCGAATACGGTTTTTAAGCCGGGCATGCTTCGCTTTGGCTATGCGAGCGCAAAAACCTACCCCGGGTTTCAGAATTTGTCAGGCAACCTGGCATACAGCCTTAGGACCGAAGCCGTCTTTGATCATGCGCGCTTAACTATTCCTTATATCGCCGCGGGGCTGACCGAGGCGCAGGAGGCCGGAATACAGGTTTACAGGATCACGGACAGCGGAGAATATATCGCGCTCGGAGCAAGTGTTGATGCCGTCGGTAAAAAGGTCGTCTCCGGAGAGATGAACACATTTGGGCGGATAATGGTTGCCGCGCCCAGATATGTTGACCCACGGACTGTTGCAGCCGCAACCCTGGCCGCGGGCCGCCCGGAAATGGAGTTCACCGCCGAAAGTGTTTCTGTCGAGCATGCTGTTTACACCACCGCTCCAGAGGGGATAACGCTCCTGTCAGCGGTAGCTGCCAATGGAATTCCTATCGGCAACATCTACAGACTTGGGACAGAGAACTTGGCTTTGAGCCCGCCCGGGACGCTGAAAATGCATTTCGATCCGTCATCGCCAGGCGCGCAGAATGTCCGGTCCCTGGAGATATACCGGGCAGAGTTAGACGGCAGTGGTGCCTCCAGAGTCCCGGGAGTGACGGTGGACCCGGTAAATCACGAAGTTGCAGTTGAAATACATACGCCTTCAGGGTTGTATATCCTGGTTGGCAGCACCGCAGCAGACGTTTCGGACACTACGCCACCAGTTGCTCAGATATCATTCGGGTCGCCTAAATATTTGGTTGGCGACAGGATATATATATCCACACTGGCGCAGGTTGCGTTGTCAGGCAGTGACCCCGCCGTTTCGGGTGGCGAAAGCTCCGGAGTAGCGGCGCTGCATTATCTCCTGGATATCTCACCCATTCTGCAGTCCATGGCCACATACGCAGGGCCGTTCACGCTGAAGGATGGCGTCAGGGCCATCTATTACGCGGCAACCGACGGCGCGGGTAACGCTTCCGAAGTGTCATCGAGCACTGTGTACGTGGACGGAGTAGCTCCGGAAACTCAGATCGTTGCCGGCGGCACCCGATATCAGACCGGCGCCACTGCATACATAACCAGCGGGGATACAATAACGCTCTCAGCGAGCGATTCCGGCCTAAGCGGCGCCGGCAGCGGGCTGAACAAATCTTTTTACCTTGTGGACAGGGAATTCCAGGATTGCCCAGCTATAGCGCAGTACCTGGCCGGCGGCCAGAGCCCCACGGGACCTCCCGGCACCTGCGAAAACCCCATCTATGCCGGCCCTTTCTTCCTGCCCCCCGGCGAACACGCTGTAAACTACCTGTCTTTCGACAACGTCTGGAACGCCGAAAGCCCCAAAACCTTCCACCTTACCGTAACCGGCGGCGACACAGTGCCGCCGGAGACTTTCCTCATAATCGACGGTTCCACAATACCTGCCGGCGGCACCGCAGAGATCGCCCCTGAAACCCTGATAACCATTTCAGCCATAGACCCCGTTTCCACGGGCACGGTTTCCGGGCTTAAAGACATGTATTTCCTGATAGACACAACCATGGAAGCCTGTGGCGAAATGGGCCCGGTGGTCCCTACCGCCCCGGCGGGAAGTTGCCAGAATTATCTCTATACCGCGCCGTTTACCCTGATGGCTGGCACCCACACGATATCTTACACCGCGGTGGATAATGCTGGGAATATCTCTATAGCGAAGAGTGCAAGATTTGTGGTGACCAAAGCGATGCCGTTCCCCAGGGCGTATGAGTTCTCCGGCAAGTTCCCTATTAACAGTGGATATTTCCTGACTAGGGATAAAGAAGGGAATTCCTATGTGGCCTCGTTCGGGGAAATATCAAAATACGGCCCCAGCGGGACATTTATAACAAAGTGGGGCAGCTACGGTTCCGGGCCGGGGCAATTTGGGAGTATATGGGCAATTCGGACGGGCCCGGACGGGAATATTTATGCGCTTGATCTTTCGAACAGGAATATTCAAAAATTCACGTCCGGGGGGGCATATCTGTCAACGATAAAGGGCTCGTTCCAGTCCCCTCAAGGCCTGGATATTGATAAGAACGGGAATTTCTACGTGGCAGATGCCGGAACCGGGCAGGTGGTGGTGTTGAGCACGGCTGGAGTGGTCCTGAGAAGTATTGCTGCCGCCAATTGTCTTGATGTGGCCGTTGATGGGACCGGAAATATATATGCCGGGGATAATTCAAATAAAACTGTAAAGAAGTTTTCCAGCGACGGGAATTTGCTGGCCACATTCACAATGCCGGCTGGCACATATCGCGTCTTTTCTATTGCAGTCGATCCGTATGGGAATGTTTATGCGGCCGATATCGGCAACAGCAGCGGCAGCAGAATAGTGGTGTTTACCAGCGCAGGGGCTTACACCGGGGAGTTCGGTACGTCGGCCACCACCCCGGGCGGTGCTATCGGGAACTCTATCGCCAAGATGGAACTCGATGAGGAATCCGGCAAGCTATATCTTCCCCAAAGCGGACAGGTGTTCATCTATAAAGCGCTGGCGGATTCGCCGGCTGCGCCAAGAATAGTTTCCCCGACGGGCAAGACGGGGATATTCAATAGCCAGGTCCTGGTCTATCTCCAGGCGGCCCCAGGGCAAAAGATCGAGGTGTTTGATGGCGATATCCTTTCCGCGACCGGGTATGTGGACGATGTCGAAGGCGGCTTCTCGGCGACATTATCGCTAGCAGCTGGCGCCCATGCTCTTAGCGCAAAGGCAAAGAGCAACCTGGGCTTTGATTCTGAACGGACTGCTGTCGTTAATGTTGCGGTTCAACCCCTGCGGGTCCCGGCCTTTTCGCAGGCGGTCTCCATCCCGGTTCGGGGATATCCTTATTCGCAGGTGATCGCCACCACTACGGTTACCGGAGATTTTAATGGCGACCATTTGCAGGATATCGTAGCCATCGGGAAGTGGTCCTACACCGTTCTGCTTGGCCGCGGCGATGGAAATTTCGATGAGCAGCTGTCGGTAAATTATGAATCGTATAACTGGGGAGGGAGCCCGGGCGGCATACTGGTGTGGGAGGCGGCGGCGGAAGATGTGAACAAGGACGGGAAACTTGATTTTGTCATGACCTCTCTCGGGCGAGTGCTTACGGCCATCGGGTACGGGGATGGGACATTCAGGTTGGTGGATTCTGGTTATGTCCCGTCCTGCAGCACGCAGTATATTATTGATACTGATTTCAAGGTGGGCGATGTTAACAATGACGGCTACCCCGACGTGGTCAAGAGCGTGCGTACTGCGGCGGCCAGCGGCGGGAGCTGCATCTATGTGCTTTTAGGCACCGGTGACGGCAAGTTTAATCTGAGTAGTACCAAGTCGGGGTTGTCTGCTAACGGTGCGGTCAATCTTCAGGATTTTAACCAGAATGGATCTTTAGATATCGCCAACGGCCAGGGGATTTTCTGGAACGACGGTGCTGGTGCCTTCGGGAATTACCAGGAGATGTGCCCCAGTTGCGTCAAGGCGGTATCGGCGGATATTAACTCGGACGGGCTGCCAGACCTTGTTTATGACTATAAATTTATCCGTTTCAATCTCGGGAATGGCAAGTTCTCCCGGCCGGTTACCTGGGACCTTAACTGGCAGAACAACGGGACCATCGGCAAACCGGTCATTTCTGATTTCAACGGAGACACCGTGTCTGACCTGGCGGTAGGGGTAGGAAACACTTGGGATAATCAAGGGAAAGTGTTCGTATATCCCGGCTACGGTGACGGCCGGTTTGCGCCGGATCCGATAAGCCTTTATGTGGGGAACAACTATAGCCAGATAGATACGATCAGCATCGCTGATTTTAATAACGATACGCGCACCGACATAATCGCCGCGCTGCACTTTAACACAGAATATCTGACTCCGGAAATTGCCTTCTTTTATAATAACACTTTGGTCCCGGATATGACGCCGCCGTCGGCTTCTGTTATCATTGTGTCTCCGGATCCAGAGGGCGGAGCGAAAGTTGCATGGACCGCGCCTGGAGATGACTGGAGTATCGGGAAAGCTACCAGATATGACTTGAGATTCGCGCAAACCCCGGTTCTCGATGATGCTGGTTTTGCCGCGGCCGGGGTAGCGGCGGGGCTGCCTGCTCCAAAGACGGCCGGGACAGCCGAGGGGGTTGTTGTTGCCGGGCTTACCGGCGGGGTTACATATTACTTCGCCCTAAAAACATACGACGAGATCGGGAATGCATCCAGCCTGTCCAACAGCCCCGGGTTCTTCGCGCATTATGTAACGAAGAGCACGCAATCTGTGAATGGGAAGGCGGAAGTCTCCGTGATTTCACGAGTCAGCCCGGAGCTGACATTTATCGATATAACTTCTGGTGACGGTGCGTTGGCGGCGCAAACTGCCAGGTCGCAGGATCTCTCTGGTGTCAGTAACGTGTATAAAACCGGATTTGGCGCGGAGTATGACTATTCCGGGGTCTTAACCTTCCGTTATTCCGCCGCCGCCCTAAGCGCCCAGGGGCTCCTTGAGAGCGAGATAGGAATATATGAGTATTTCCCGGAGACTGGTTGGTCCAGGCTTGACGGCCAGGTTTTAAATGCCGCGGACCGCAAGATTATCGCCCCGCTCAATAGCACTTCGACTATCTGTGGCATATTCGGTTCCACTCCCAAGTTGTTGAGTCCTGTGGATAATGCGGCGTTATACACCGAGGCCCCGTTGTTTGTGGGAAGAATATGCGAGAATTGCAGCCTTAAGGTATACGAATCGGGAATACTTAAAGGAGAGTTTGTCGCCCAGACCGGTGGCTTCATCAGCGGTAATATTAGCTTCTTGCCGGGTGCACATGCAATCGAGGCTGTGGTAGTGAAGAACGATGCGCCCCAGTCAGCTTCCATATACCGCAAATTCACAGTTAGGCCGCCATTTGCGCTGACTTTCGACACTCCGGTAATGATCTCTACGGAAACAAGATATGACGTGGGTTCCAGCGGCCTCGGCGTGGCGGATTTTAACGGGGACAAGCATGATGACCTGCTGATATTTGGGCGTAGCGGTTATGTGAGCGCGCTCGGCAACGGTACAGGGCAATTCAGCTTCCTTAATCCTGTGTTTATCACTCTCAACCATGTGTTCCGAGTGGAAACTCCGGACTTAAACGGGGACGGGAAAGCGGATATTGTGGCTGGTAACCTTTATGGCGGATTGCTCGGGGCTTATGGCGCTGGGAACGGGACATTCGGAAGCATTATCAGTCTGCCTAATGACCTGAATATCTCCGACGACATTACATCCGGGGATTTCAACAAGGACGGGAACATCGACCTGGCGTTGGTCGGTTACAACCCCACTACATACACGCGGGACATCTCCCTTCTTCGCGGGCAGGGCGGCGCGAACTTTACAAGGAAGTATATTTCGCGACCGGTGTATAGCGATGGTAATGTGAAGTTCGCGGAGATTGATGCGGATAACAATACCGACCTGGTCAATGGCGGAACTGTGCTCTATGGGGATGGCCAGGGAAACTTCTCCAATGTGCTGACCGTCGATTCCAACTGCATGAGGTCGCTTGTTGGTGATTTCAACGGGGACGGCAATAAGGATATCGCCTGTATCAGGAATTACTCCAATTTCGTGGATATCTATGCCTCATTAAAGAACAGGACTTTCAGGAAAACACAGTCCCTCCAACTCCCCACGTCACTGGCGGATGTAGGCGCGGTCGTTGATCTTAACAATGATGGGATAGACGACCTTGTGATAGGGTCATATAGCGGGAAGCTGTATGTGTTGACGGCTAAAGGGGACGGAACTTTTGCCGATCCGTTCCCCGTTTCTCTGGACAGCAGGATAAGCACGGTAAAGATAATAAAGACCGGGGATTTTGACGAGGACGGTAAAAAGGACCTGGCGATAGGCCATTACTTCGCGCCTATCGCACCGCAGGCCGTGTCGCTCGTGTTTAACAGGAGCGAAGGGATCGACCGTATACCTCCGGGTATTGTTTCAGACCTTGCTGTGAACTTTAATGTGGTTTCCGGTGACCTGGTTTTAAGCTGGACGGCTCCGGGAGACGACGGCCAGCGCGGGCAGGCCGCAGGCTATGACCTCAGGTTTGCGACAATACCCGTCACGGAGGCGAATTTCGGGCAGGCCATGCCGATAGCCGGCGTTCCGGCACCTGGCGTGAGCGGTTCTTCCGAGTCTTTCACCGCGGCCGGGCTTGCCGCAGGAGCGACATACTACTTCGCGCTGAAGGCAACGGATGAGGTGGAGAATGTCTCCGGAGTTTCCAACAGCCCTGGACTATTCCTGAACTTTATTGCGCGAAGCATTAGTGTTGTGGAAGGCAATACGGAATTATCCATGATCGCTCCTGTGCAGCCTTATATTACGCATGTGAGCACTGTTTCAGAGGCCTGGACTATCGCTCTCGGGGAGGCGGCCGGCCTGTCCCTGACGATAGGCAGCGGCATGTTCGAGATAGCTCCGGAAGGCGAATACAATCCTCCGGCGATGCTTACATTCTATTATTCCACCACAACGCTTTCTTCTGTGGGCCTTACCGAGGATGATGTGGCGGTTTATGAGCATTTTGCCGACCGCAGTTGGGTTAAACTGGACGGTCAGATAAATGACAAGCTGAACCATAAGATTACGGTGCCGGTGACGCGCATTGCGTCATTGTTCGGCATATTCGGGGTGATCAAGGACAAGACCCCGCCATTAACGGCCTTTGTCGTGGAGGGCAGTTCCCGGCCGTTCGCCGCCGGGATACATATCAGCGCCGCAAGCAGCATCTCGTTAGGGGCATATGACCCGGTTGTCTTTGGCACTTCCTCGGGGGTGGCGTTTACGGAGTTCCGGGTGGACGCATCCAGCATTACGCCGTTCTCGGCCTACGAGGCGCCTTTCCGAGTTTCTACCGGGACCCACACCGTGGAGTTCCGCAGCGTGGATAAGTCCGGCAATATTGAGAAAGAACATTTATTGAATGTCATTGTGGATGGGATTGCTCCAGATGTGGTCTATGGCGTCATCGGGAAGTCTTTCCTTGGCGACGGCATCGCTTATGTCGCAAGCGGCTCAAGTGTCACGCTTGTGTCCACAGACACGGCCTCAGGAGTTAGCCGGTTGTTCTATGAAGTGAATGGGACCACCTACAGCGCTGTATCGGCTGAAGCGATAATATATCTCTCTTCCTCCGGGTTCTATGGCATCGCTTACAACGCCGAGGACAATGTCGGCAATGCCGGCGTGAGGCATGCGGTTTCGCTTTATGTGGATACCGCAGCACCCACAACTAATATTAGCTTGTCGAGCGCTACAGGGGATAATGGGTGGCATGCTACCCCGCTGGCTGTCACGATTACCTCCGTTGACGATATGGCGGGCGTTGAACGGACCTACTATCGCATGGACGGATCCAGCTTTGCCGTCTATGCCGCTTCGTTATCAGTAGCTGCCGAAGGGACGCATGTTCTTGAGGCTTATTCGATTGATAACGTGGGGAATCTCGGCGACATTCGAGCTGCGGTCTTCGGGGTTGATCTTTCAACTCCGGACGTTAACTATTCCCTGTTGCCTGTGTCCAATACGGATGGATGGAACAGCGGACCGACTGATGTGATATTCACAGGCACCGATACGGTATCTGGTGTATCATATTGCAGCTCTTCATTCACTGTAACCGGGGAAGGGCTGAATATTCCGGTCTCCGGCTACTGCCGGGACTACGCAGGGTGGTCATCTACTTCCAGTTTCAGTCTGAATATTGACACCTCAGCCCCTGCCTCTATCCAGACGCTGGCTGGTTCAGTTGGCAGTAACGGGTGGTATATCACGCCGGTATTAGTGGCTTTAAACGCCTCCGACAACCTCAGCGGTCTGGCTGGGTTGCAATACTCAGTAGAGGGGTCTTCGTTCAGTGTTTATTCGTCCACGTTCGCTGTCGGCGCTCCCGGCGCGCATGTGCTGAAGTACTACGCCGCAGACAAGGCTGGCAATGTCGAGCCGGAAAAACTTGCCGAGTTCAAGGTCGATCTGGAGGCCCCGGTGGTTGAGGCGGCGGCGTCTCCGGCGCCTAATGTCCACGGTTGGAACAATAGCGCAGTAAACGTGGTGTTCACAGGGACAGACAGTATATCCGGGCTGGCCTACTGCGAGCCGCAGAAAACTGTTGCGCTTGAGGGTTCCAGCCAGACTGTCACCGGCTACTGCCTGGACTATTCCGGCTGGTCGTCCACTGCTTCGTTGATTCTTAATATAGATACCACCTCGCCAAGGATAAGTTACACGGCTGCGCCGGCCGCAAATAGCCTTGGTTGGAACAATGGCGATATCTCGGTCAAATTCGCCTGCACCGATTATCTTTCCGGGGTAATGTCTTGCCCTGCGGAGATATCGCTCTCAGACGAGAGCGCCGATATCTCAACGATGACAAGGGCTATGGACTATGCCGGCAACTTTGCGGGAGCGGCGGTGAGTGGACTTAAAATAGACAGAACGCCTCCGGCCAGCGGCATAGACCTGTCTGGTCCGCAGCGCAATGGCTGGTATTCCGGGCCGTTAACGATAACGCTTGTTTCAACCGATGCGCTGTCAGGGGTTAAGGAAATACTTTATGTTCTAGATGACAGCACCCCCGTGGTTTACAACGTTCCCCTCGTAATTGCCGGCGACGGCGAGCATACGATAAAGTATTACGCTTCGGACAATGCGGACAACCTTGAAGGGTATAAGTCCGCAGGGTTCCGTATCGACACCGTAACTCCGGAGGTAGGTTATAGGCAAGCCCCGCCGCACAATAGCGCCGGCTGGAACAATACAGTTGTGGAAATTGTCATTGTCGGGACGGATCCCCTGTCCGGCATCGAAGCCTGTTCCTCTGCTACCGTGGCGTTGGAAGGGCAGGGGATATCGATCCCAGGCTGGTGCCGCGACCTGGCGGGCAATATCGGCTATGCCACCGCGACCGTTAATATCGACATGACCCCGGCCGGCATAGGCATCGCTTCTCCGCAGGCCGGGCAGACGTATGTAGCCACAAGAGGCCGGGTTGAGGTCAGTTTCATTGTTGCCGACAACTTTGACCCCGCGCCCGGTGTTGAGGCCTTCCTGGTGCAGACAGAAGACAAGGGCAGCCCGCGCGGCCAGCGCCCGGCCAGAATAGCTGTAACCTCCGGGCAGGCCATAGAGCCGCTGGATATTGACGACGGCCTCTGGCGGCTTGTGGTGAACACCACCGACTTCGCCCTTAATACAAGTTCCTCCGTGAGCGGCATTTTTGAGATCATCCACGACGTGCTGGCACCCCGCAGTGTCCTAAGCCCAAGCGGCGCCCTGTACAGCGCCTCCGGGGCTATGTATATCACCTCAGCCACGGCGTTCTCGCTTGCCAGCCTGGACGACCTGGTATCGCCCGGGGATGCCATCGGCCTGGGTGTAAAGTCTCAGTCTGTGCGCCTTAACTCTTCCGGGGTGATGCTTAAGGAACTCTCCTTTGTAAACCCGGCGCCCCGGCAGGCAACGGCGTTTGCCTCCGCTTTCAGCCTTGGCGCCCTGCTGGACCTGCCCGACGGGACGTACGACATTTCCTATGGCGCTGAAGATATACTGGCTAACGTCGAAACCTCGCTGGAGCGCCGCTACCTGCTGGATAACACCAGGCCCGTAACGCAGTACAGCGTAGCCGGCGTGTCTTATCTGGCCGATGGGAAGTTGTATGTAAATTCTTCGGCCTCCCTAGGCCTTGCCGGGGTGGACGTCAGTTCCGGCGGCGTGGCCAGCGGGCTTATGGCCACCAAGTTCCGGCTCGACGGCGGGGCGTGGAGCGTTTATGCCTCCACTTTCACCCTCGCCGCCCCCGGCGCCCATACCCTGGAGTACCACAGCGTCGATAATGTGCAGAATACCGAAGTGCTGCGCCTGTTAAACATTGTGGTGGATAACACCGCTCCTATGGCGTCGGCAACTATCGGCGAGCCGCAGTTCGACGTGTTCGGCCTGAGAATAATAACGCCGGACACCCCGGTTACCCTTGCCGCGGCCGATCCGGGAGCAACCGGTCTTACTTCGGGTGTTAAGGCTATATACTACGAACTGATATACGCCGCTGGCGGCTCGGCCGGCGTGCGCGGTTATACCGAGCCGTTTAAAATAGGCGCTCAGGGGACTTACCTGTTGCGCTACTGGGCGCAGGATAATGCAGGTAATGTAAGCGCGCCCCTGGAACAGCGGCTGATGGTCAGCAGCCTGCAGAGCGACGCGCTGGACGCGGTTGCCGGGCTGGAGATGACCGGCAACGCGGACATAGCAGGAACGGTAAAATCCAATACCATTGTATCGCTGGGCGGCAGCGCCAGAATACTGGGCGACGTAAGCGCCAGCACAATAACGGTGACGGGCAACGCGCAGATAACCGGCCAGCGCATTACCGGCCCGGCCTCGCTTGTGGCGGCGCCGCTGTACATGCCCGCCATCATGGAGATCGCCTCCAATACCAACAGTAACAGCCTTATCCCGGCTAAATATCTGCCGGACGGCAAGCTGGTGGTCTCAGCCAAAGCCGAACTGACCTTGTCCACGGGCATCTACTACTTCAGCGGCATAGACCTTAAGGGCGGCGCCAGTGTGATTCTTAATGGAAAGGTGGATATATTGGTAGCCGGTGATGTGTCCATAGCCGGCGGGGCCTCGTTCAATGCTGCCGGGGCGGCCTCGCGGCTGAATATCTTCCTCAGTACGGCTTCCACGTTGAGCTTTAGCGGCGGCGGGAACCTTGCCGCTTACGTTTACGCGCCGTATTCAGACCTGAAGTTGACCGGCAACGCTCTCCTGGGCGGGCATTACTTTGTGCGCAGCGCGGCCATAAGCGGCAACGGCAATCTGATACAGGCCGGCGAAAGCCTGCCTGCCGCGGCCGCCTCTACGGGCGGCGGCAAGAAAGTAAGCGCCTTGGCCTCTGGCAGTTCCTATTCCGTCCTGGCCGGCCCCGACCCAGAGTTTAAGCTTGGCGAGGTCTACGTCTACCCGAACCCGGCCAAAGGCGGCGCCGCGCCCACGCTGCATCTGGAATGCGGCATAGCCGACAAGGTGAACATAAAAATGTTCACGGTCAGCGGCCGCGAGGCGCATGAATACACTATAACCGCTTCGCCCGTGGCGCTGGACGACGGTAACGGCCTAAGCTACGCCTATGAATACACCTGGCAGGGCCATATCCCCAGCGGCGTGTACTACTACTTCATAGAGGCCGAACGGGCCGGCAAGAAGATAAAGAAGACCGGCAAGTTCGCCGTGGTCAGGTAAGGGGGAAATATGAAAAACAAAAACACCCCTGATATGCTCAATCGGATGGTCTACCTGCTTTCAAGGCCGTGGGCCTTTGGCGCGGCGCTGTTGTTCGTGCTTATTCCTTCAACAAAGATCAGCTCGGCGCTTGAAAGCGGCGCCGAGTTCCTGCGCATAGACACCGATGCGCGGGCCGGGGCCATGGCTTCGGCCGGCGCGGCCTCGGCTTCCGGCATAAGCGCAATGGCTTACAACCCGGCCGGCATAGCCAGCATGGGCCGGGGCGAGGGCACCATAAGCCACAGTGCCTGGTACCTGGGCTCGGCGCACGACTTTGTAGGCGCCGGGGTCACCCTGCCGGGGGCCGGCGGCTGGCGGGCGGGGCTTAGCTTTAACCGGCTTTCCAGCGGCTCCATGGAAGGACGCGGCGCAAACCGCACGCGCACCGGCGGCTATACCGCCTATGACCAGGCTGTGGGTTTGGGACTGGCCAGGCGCTACGGGGCTTACAGCGTGGGCGGCACGGTTAAATATATTGAAAGCTCCATAGCCGGTGTTAAAGGCAGCGGCTATGCCGTGGACCTGGGCATGAAACGCGCCATAAGGGGAGTTCCGGCAAGCGTGGGCCTATCGGTGCAGAACCTGGGTCCTGGGATAAAGTATATCTCGCAGCGGGACAAATTGCCTTTAAGCGTCAGCGCCGGTATAATGTTCATGCCGGTAGCGGGCTTCATGCTTAACCTGGATGCCAAGCGCTATGTGTATGACAAGTACACGGCCTACAGCCTGGGCACGGAGTATGCCCTGTTCGGCAGCCCGGAGAGTATGTCCGGGCTGGCGCTGCGCGGCGGGCTGATGGGCGGCCACGGAGAAAGTGCGGCCGGGGCGTTTACCGCCGGGGCTGGGATAAAATTGCTTAACGCGGACCTGGATTACGCCATGTCGCCGGAGGGCAAGCTGGGCAGCGTGCAGCGGATAACATTAAAAAAGAAATTCTGAACTTCGAAGGAGCTACACCATGGGACAATTTATAACGGCTTTCGGGGCGGGGCTGATGTCATTCTTCTCGCCGTGCATCCTGCCGCTGCTGCCGGCCTACCTGTCCATGCTGTCTGGCTTCTCGGCCTCCGAGATAATGAAAGGGGACGCCAAGGTGGTGACCCGCAAGGTGGTGGGCAATGCCGCCATCTTTATAGCCGGCTTCTCGCTGGCCTTCGCGCTGATGGGCGCCGCGGCCTCCGGTATCGGGGAACTGCTGGCGGAACATAAAGACGTGCTGATGAAGGTTTTCGGGGTGACGATGGTGCTGCTGGGCGCGCACATGACCGGGCTTTTCAACCTGAACCTCCTCAACTACGAGAAACGTTTCTCCACGCGCGGCCTGGCGCAGGGCCCGCTGGGCTCCTTCCTGATGGGCTTCGCCTTCGCGCTGGGTTGGTCGCCCTGCATAGGCCCGATCCTGGCGGTGATCCTGGGCATGGCGGCGGTGGCCGGCACGGCCTCAAAGGGCGTCGCGCTGCTGCTGGCCTACTCCGCCGGCATGGCGGTACCGCTGCTGGCGGCCGCCTTCCTGACGGCGCGCTTCTTCGCTTTCATGGCGCGCTTTAAAGGCGCCATGCGCTACGTGGAAATAGCCGCCGGCGTCATCCTGGCGGCGGCGGGCGTGCTGCTCTTCTTTGATAAGCTGATGTTTATAGCCTGACGGACCGTCAGTCCGCGTCCCCGGCCGGCTCTACCCCGGACGGGGTAAAGCGGAAACGGTGCTTCTTTACCGTGGTGTCCCGGTAATAATCCACTTTCTCGTCGTACACCATCTTCCCTTCCCAAAGCTCGAATTCCTCCCCGTCGGCGCTGAAGCGCCGCGGGGTCAGGTTATTGGCCGTCTTAATAACCGTATGCCAGGCCTCGGAACCGTCGTTCTCAAAGACCGCCGCCCTGAAGGCCTTGGGCCCGGCCAGGAAGACCGCGGCCAGCCGCGCCCCGTCTCCGGAAAGCTTTACGCCGGCCACCTTCTCCTTGAACTTTTTGCTCCAGCGCAGGCTCCCGGTGGCCGCGTCGAAGACGTAGATGGCCCCGCCCTTGCCCGGGTCGGCGCCGAGGGCGTAGACTGAAGAATCGGAGGAAAAATCCTCGCCTGCGGGGCCGATCATGCGGATATCGTGCCGCGCCAGCACCTTGCCGGCGGCGGAATAGACGTTCATGTCGGTTATAGTCACCTGCTGGCTCCAGAAGCCGTTGAGCGCGAAGAGGCGCCGGCCGTCGCCGGAGATGGTGACGGAGAAGGGAGCGCGCCGCGACTCGAACAATGAAAGGCGCTTACCGGCCTTATCCATAAGTTCGAACCTGGCGGAGCCGCCGCCGCCGGTGCCGGCGTAATCTACTTTAAGGCGGTAAGCCTTGTTGGCGGAGACGAACTCCCGGCTTTCCACGCTAAACTTATCCGCCCTGGCCTCGCCCTGCGCGCCGCCTTCCTCCGCGCGGAGACTTACGGCGGACAACAGCGCTAAAACAGGTACCAGGAGCAGCTTTTTCATTAAAATTTGCGCGATCCGGGCTTCACGGCGGGGATGCCCGCGCGGCAGAGCGGGCAGTCCGCCTCGGGCAAGGCTGTCAGTCCCAGTTTCAGCAGGCTCAACGACGGGAAAGGGAGGGTCTTGGCCCCCATGCGGTTTATCACCGACATGGCGCCAATAACTTCGGCACCCGCGGCGGCTACAAGGGCCGCCGTCTCCAGCGTGGATTTGCCGGTGGTAAAAACGTCCTCCACTATTATCACGCGCGCCCCCTTGGCCAGCGCAAAGCCGCGCCTCAGGCACATCACGTTATTCTCGCGCTCGCTGAAGATAAAATCCACGCCGAAGGCGCGGGCGGCTTCGTGGCCGATGATCAGGCCGCCCATCGCCGGGGAAAGGATCACGTCGGGCTTCGGCCCGGTCCAACCGGCGGCCAGCGCAGCGCCCATCCTGCCGGCCCAGGCCGGGTTCTTAAGGGCCTGCGCGCACTGCACGTAATTAGGGCTATGCAGGCCGGAGGAGAGCAGGAAATGCCCCTCGAGGAAAGCGCCCGAAGCGGCCAGGTAAGACTTGAGTTCTTCTTCGTTCATTTCAGGTCCTCCAGGATGGCCGCGGCGGCGGCGGCCGGGTCCTTGGCCTCTATGATCGGCCTGCCCACCACTATAAAATTGGCGCCGGCGGCCCTGGCCTCGGCGGGGGTAACGGCGCGCTTCTGGTCGTCGCCGCGCGCGGCGGGCCTTATGCCGGGCGTGATCAGCGTTATCTTGCCGTCGTGCTGCTGCCGCAGCCGGCCGGCCTCCAGCGGCGAGCAGACCACGCCGTCGGCGCCGTTCTGCAGGCCCAGGGCGGCCAGCAGCTTAACGGTCTTGTCTATGCCGCCGCGGTAGCCCGACCTGAAAAGACCGTACTCGTCAAAGCTGGTCAGCACCGTTATGCCCCACAGTTTTGGCCGCTTTTCAAGCTCGGCGCAGGCCTTAAACATCTCGGCGCCGCCAGAGAGGTGCAGGGAGACGGAATACACGCCCATGGCCGCGGCGTGCCGCACAGCGCCCTTTACGGTGTTGGGGATATCGTGGTATTTAAGGTCCAGGAAAACTTTGCCGCCGTGCCGGTGCACCAGGTCCACCGCGGCTGGACCGGCGGCCGTGAACAGCACGGAGCCGATCTTGAAATACTTAACGCTGCCCTTAAGTTTTTCTATAAGGGCTTCGGCGGACTTCAGGGTGTCCGTGTCGAGCGCTGCGATGAGTTCGGTTTTTTGCATAGGCGGCGCGGGAGAGCGCCGCCTAAATTATATCTGTTTTAGCGGTGGGGGGAAAAACTATCGGTGGCCGGGATGCCAGCGGTGTTTGTGGAGGTATTCGAGGATCTCTTTAACCAGGAAGGGGCCCTCGTAGACCAGGCCGGAATAGACCTGCACCAGGTCCGCGCCGAGTTTGAGTTTCTCCAGCGCGGAGGCGCCGTCGGAAACCCCGCCCGACCCGATCAGCGGCACGCGGCCTTTCACCAGGGCCGCGGTTTTACCCAGGATTTCGTTGGACAGCGCCCTCAGCGGGCCGCCGCTCAGGCCGCCCTCGTGGGCGCGCCAGCGCTCGTGCACGGCTTCGCGCCGCACGGTGGTGTTGGTGGCTATCAGCCCGAAGCCCATCTCCACCGCCAGGGCGGCCGCGCCCTCCAGCTCCTTATCGTCGAGGTCCGGGGCGATCTTGATAAAGAACGGCTTCTTCTGCTTCTGGCCGGAGGCGAAATCCAGCATGGGCTCCACCAGCCGCCGCAGCTTGTCGCCGCCGTGCAGCGAGCGCAGCTGCAGGGTATTGGGCGAGCTTATATTGACCGCGAAATAATCGCCGAAAGGGTACATCACCTTCAGGGTTTCCAGGTAGTTCTTCGGCGCGTCCTCGAGCGAGCAGTCGGCGTTCTTGCCGACGCTGATGCCCACCGGCACCGGCAGGGGTAAAAGTTTCTCCAGGCTGCGCGCGGCCTCCCAGGCCCCGGCGTTATTGAACCCCATGCGGTTGATGATGGCCTTGTTCTCCCGCACGCGGAACAGGCGCGGCTTGGGATTGCCGGGCTGCGGCCGCAGGGTAACCGTGCCGAGCTCGAGGAAACCGAAGCCGAGGCCGGCCAGGAAGCGCGCGGCCTCGCAGTTCTTGTCGAAGCCGGCCGCCAGGCCCACCGGGTTGCGGAATTTTATGCCGGCCACGGTGACGGGGATGTCCTTGGCGCGCGTCAGGAACTTCACCACGGCGGTGACCGGTCCTATATGCTGGGCCGTGCGGGCGGTCTTTATGACCGCGTCATGGATCATTTCAGGGTTGAAATTAAAGAGGAGCTGCCTGATAAGCCTGCGGTATAAGAATCCCATAGTTGTTAGACAATTCTACCAAATGCCCGGCGCGGTTCAGCGGGAAGAGTGCGTTATTTTACCGGCGGCTACCGTGGCGGCGGGCCAGCCGCGCAGCAGCCTGCCTTTGAAAGGGGAGTTGGAGGACTTGGAGAGGAAACTTTCCGGCACGCGCCGCGCCGTGCGCGGGTCTATCAGCGTCAGGTCAGCCGCGCAACCCGGGCGCAGGGACCCCTTGTTCTTAAGCCCGAGCAGCCTGGCCGGGTTCGCGCTCAGCAGCTGTGCCAGGCGCCGCCGGGAAACCACCCCCTTAAGCACCAGCTCGGTAATGCACAGCGGGGCCAGGGTCTCCAGGCCGATGATCCCGAACGGTGACTTCAGGAAACCGCCGGCTTTAAGGGCCGGAGAGTGCGGGGCGTGGTCGGTGGCTATAACGTCTATGGTGCCGTCGGCCAGGCCGGCCAGCACAGCCGCCCTGTCCGCGGAGGAACGCAGCGGGGGCTTCATCTTGAAATCGGCGTCGTTCCGTTTAATATCCGACTCGCAAAGCGTGAAATAGTGCGGGCAGGTCTCGCCGGTAACCGGCCAGCCGGCCTGTTTGGCCAGGCGCAGGGCGGCCACGGAGGCGGCCAGGCTTAAATGCTGCAGGTGGATGGGGCCGGCGCCGGCCGAGGCCAGTATATCGCGCAGCACGGCCAGCGCTTCGGCCTCGGGCGGAATGCCCGGCAGGCGAAGGCGGCGCGCGGCAGGCCCGGCGTTAATAACGCCGCTCCCGGTGCGGCTGAAATCTTCGGGGTGGTCCATCAGCGGCAGGCCCAGCGACGCCGCCCGGCGTATCAGCTCCGGCAGCAGGGCGCCGGGCAGGCAGCCGCCGTCGTCGGTGAAAGCCCTGGCCCCGGCCTTCTTCAGCGCTCCCAGGCCGGCGGCGGCGGTGCCGGCACGCCCGGCGGTAGCCGCGGCGGAAAAATAAACATTAATTGGCAGGCCGGCGGCCGCGGCGGCGTACCTGCGCAGCAGGGCCGGCGTGGCCATGGGCGGCGCGGTGTTGGGCATCAGCAGCATGGAGGTGACGCCCCCGGCCGCAGCGGCCGCGGCGGCGCTGGCTATGGTTTCGGAAGTCTCGCCGCCCGGCTCGCGGGCGTGCACGTGGATGTCTATAAAACCGGGGAAGACCCACAGGCCGGCGGCGTCGTACACAACGCAGCCGGCAGGGGCTTTTATGGAGGCCGCGGCGCGCGCTATCCTGCCCCCGCTCAGCAGCAGGTCAAGCCTGGCCTCCCCGGAGTCGGGGTCTACCAGCAGGCCGTTCTTTATCAGCAGTTGCGCCATTTAAAACTATTTGGTTATGGGCCCGGGCAGGTCGGGCGCGGTCTGGAAGGTCACCATGCGCAGGCCGAAGGCGGCCGGGGTTTCCCGGTAGGACATCAGTTGCACCGCCGTCACCAGCAGCAGCACGCCCCAGGCCGCGTGCAGCAGGCGGCGGCCGGAAAAAACATGCGCCGCCTTGACGGCCACGGCGAGCAGCAGCGTCGCCCCCATGGCGGAATGCCAGGCGAAGACCTGGTGCCAGGCCTCCTCGTTCACGCGCCAGGCCAGAAGGAAATAAAGCACGCCGGCGCCGGCCAGGAAGAAGAGGAACGCGGCCTGCCAGCCGCCGCCGGCCTTCTTTATGACGGCCTGCGTGAGCCGGCTCATGCCAGCCGCCCCGAAAAGGCAGGCGAAAGCTATGAAAAGGTAAAAGCCGCGGCGGATGTCCAGCGCCGCGCGCAGCTGGTCCATGTTCCAGTTACCCGCAACGCCCAGCATGATCAGCGGGATCGCCAGCGCGGCCGCCAGCAGCGCCAGCGGGCCGGCCAGCACGGCCCGGCTGCCGGGATTGTCGTGGGAGTAAGCCTCGGCCGCCCCCAGCACAAAGAGCGCGGCGCCCTGGGCCAGGTGTATGGCCGTGGAGGCCCTGGAGAAGCTGTCGTAATCTATGGTCATTTGCGTCTCCCGCGGCGGCGGCCGCCGTTAAGATAAGCGTAAAGCCCCAGCAGGCCCGACGCCACAAGGATAAGCCAGAGCGGGCTGGAAGCAGCGCCTTTCTCAGCCGGGGCGGGCAGGGCCCCGCTGGAAACTTCCACGGCGGCCGGGGCGGTGGAGGCGGCAGCGGGCACCAGGGCCGGGACGCGGCGGCGCGAAACTTTTTTGGGCTGCGGCGCGGGGGCAGGTTCCGCGGCGGCGGCCTGCAGGAAGGGTGAGGCGGACTTGGCCGACGCGGCGCAGGCGTCGGCGTTCTTGGCGCAGTCTTCAGCCGAGTAGGCGAAAGCGGGCAGCAGGAGCAGCAGGGTCAGGACGCGTATTTTCATAGGGCGTTAAAAGAACGGAACTCCTCAGTGGATTTGCGGGGACGGGCCGCGGGGGCCTCGTCCGGGTAGCCTACGGAGATCAGTATCTCCACTTTTTTACCGCGGCCGAGCCCCAGGGCCTTGGCGGCGCCTTTGGCGCTGAACCAGCCGAGCCAGCAGGTGCCGAGCCCCTGCTCGGCGGCGGCCAGCACAAAATGTTCCGCAGCTATACCTATGTCCATCAGGCGGAAATTGGTGTCCTGCACCTGGTTGCCCAGCCAGGCGCTCAGCTTGCCGGTGTCGGCGACCACGGCCAGGATGGCCGGGGCGGCGGCGGCGAACTTACAGGCGGAATAGAGCCCGGAGAAAGCCGCGGCGCAGAATTTTTCTTTCAGCGCCGGGTCGTCCACCAGTACGAACCGGTAGGGCTGGGCGTTGCAGGCCGACGGGGCCAGGCGCGCGGCTTCGAGGCAGAGCTCAAGCTTCTCCCGTTCAACGGGCTTGTTTTTATATTTGCGCACGCTGCGGCGCGCTGCCGCCAGCTCCAGGAACGGTGATTTCTGCATAGCCATATTTTATAATATAGAAGCGGGGGAGTTAGAGGGTTTCTAAAACCGCGGGCTGCGGGAGCCGGATACAACTATGGAAAACTGGAAAGACGGAGTGAACTTCGCCATTACCGTTTGCGACGCCGACGGGAAGGTCCTGGAGATGAACAACAAGTCGGCTGCCACCTTCGCCAGGAGCGGCGGCAAAGACCTGGTGGGCAACAGCCTGCTGGACTGCCACCCCGAGCCGTCGAAGACTAAACTGAAGAAAATGCTGGCCGAGCCGTACACCAACGCCTACACCATAGAAAAGAACGGCGTAAAGAAACTAGTCTACCAGACGCCGTGGCTGAAGGACGGCAAACCCGCCGGGATAGTGGAGCTTTCGCTGGAGCTGCCGGCCGAGCTGCCCCACTTTGTGCGCAAGTAGAGTCGGACAGGGAGAAACTATGAAAACCATATTAATTTCCGCGCTGCTGGCGCTAACGGCCCTGCCGGCCGCCGCCGGGCAGATAGCCTGCGTTTACGACCTGGCCGGCCCGGCCGAGCTGCAGAGGGCAGGCACAGAACAGTGGATCCCGGCCCGCAAAGGGCTGCCGCTGGACCAGGGCGACCGGCTCCGGACCGGGGAGAAGGCCTGGTGCGAGCTGCTTTTCAAGGACGGCTCTTTCATAAAGATGGAGGCAGGTTCCGAAACCGCGGCCGAAACCCTGCAGACCACTGCGGAAGGCCGCGTTTTTTCTTTCTCCTTCCTCAAGGGAAAGGCGCTCTGGATGGCCTCGAAATTGCGCAAGGGCGCGGCCTCCAAGTTTTCCGTACGCACCCCCAGCGCGGTCTGCGCCGTGCGCGGCACGGACTTCTCCATAATAGTCTCCAGCTCCGGGGAGACCTCCGTCGGCCTTTACCAGGGCGAAGTGGCGGTCTCCAACGAGCTCGGTGAGAAAACGCTGCTGGCGGGGAGCGAGGCTTCCGCCGGGACCGGCGAGATAGCGCTGCAGGCCCGCCTGTCGTCGCTGATGAAAGCCGAGGAACGGCGCTATAAGAAGGTAAAGGGCCGCGTGGAGAGCCTGCGCAAACGCCTGGCGGCGCGCGAGGATTTCATAGACGATTACATAGGACGGCAGGAAAAAGCCCTCGCGGATTTCGAGAAGCGCAGGCAGGAAAAGCTAAAGAAACGCTGAGAGAACTGAATGACGGGCGGGTTTTGTTATAATTTCGGGAACATACGGGGAGAACATTCTATTAAACGCTTACTAGCAGCAGCTCTACTTTGCGCCGGCCTGGCCCGGGCGGGCTTCTGCGCCCCGGAATTCACCCTCGAGGCCGGGGTAAATCTCTCCTCGGCCGCGCCCGGCTGTGTTCTTCCGACCCCCGCCGGCTACCGGATGTACTTTTCCACCGGGCCGCACTTTGCGGTATTCAGCGCCACCTCCACCGACGGCGTGGTCTGGGGCGTAGAGGACGGGGTCAGGCTCTCCACCCCGGCCGGCGGCTTCTACTCCAGCTCCATCACGGCGGTGGGGGCCTACGCCGGGACGGCGATCTCCAGCGGCCCTTACCGCGCCTATTACGTGGGGCTCAGTTCCACCGGGATCTACTCGGTGCTCAGCGCCACCTCCACCGACGGCCTCGCCTGGGGCCGCGACCCTGACTTTCTGATGCAGTTCGGCGGCGGCTCGCGGCGCGTCCTCTCGCTGGCCCCTTATTTCCTCGGCTCGGGCAGGGCCGTCCTGTATTATGTGCGCGACAACGGCGGGGCGCCGGACCCCGCCTCGCACCGGGTCTACGCCGCCACCAGCTCCGACAGCGGCAACAGTTTCTCCGGCGAGACGGAGATCCTGTCTTCCAGCGGCGTCTTCCACGTGGCGATCTCCAGCCTGACCGACGGCACACTGCGGCTGTTCGCAACGGCCAGCCTGCTGGGCGACACCACGGCGGCGCGGGTGCTCTCGGCCGACAGTTCCGACGGAGCGGGCCTTGCCTTCGGAGAGCCGGAACTGGCTTTTTCCACCAACCCGCTGACCAACGCAATAGAGGGCCTGGCGGTAACGCGCTCCACCGACGCGTACAGCTGGCGCCTGCACCTGGGCCTGCGGCTGGCCGCCCCGGCCACCACCTACGCATTCAGCGCGCTTACGCTATCCCCGGAGATCTACTCCTTCTCCCCGGCCTCCGTCTACATAAACGACCCGGCCACGGACTTCACGCTCGGCGGAGAGGTCTTCTCTTCCACCGCGCCGACCGTAACCATAACCAAGGGGCTCGACACGGTACCGGTAGTCTCGGTCACCCGCGTCTCGGATATGCGGCTCACCGTCCGCGCCAACCCCAACGGGAGGCCGCTGGGCGCCTATACCGTCACCGTCACCAACCCGGACAACAGGAGCGCCTCGCTGGGCGGAGCCCTGCGGCTGGACTTCAGGCCCGGCCTGGTGGCCATGACCGACAACCTTTTCCGCCCTCTCAAGGGCGATACGTCCAAGATCTCGGCGACCATCTTCTTTCCCGGCACGGTAACCATAAAGATCTACGACCTCAACGGCGGGCTGGTGCGGAACCTCTATAACGGTCCGGCCGGCACGGGCGCCACGGTCTACACCTGGGACGGCAGGACGGATTCCGGCCAGGTGGCGGCCAGCGGCCTGTACCTGGTGCGGATAAAAGGCCCCAAGACCGACGTTAAAGAAAAGATAGTGCTTATAAAATGAGAACAGCCGGCGCCATATTCCTGATCTCGCTGCTGGCCGCCCCGGCGGCCGCCGCCCCGGGCCTCACCGGCGCGCCGGTACTGAACACGCCCATCGGCGCCCGTTCCTCGGGCCTGGGCCGCGCCTTCACGGCCGTTCCCGGGGACCCGGAAGCGGTGAATTACAATCCCGGCGCGCTGGCTTTCGCGGAAAAGATAAAGCTCTCGGCCACCTACATGCGGGGCTACCTGGACGGCAGCTATGGCCTTGTTTCGGTCCCGCTGCCGCTGGGGTCCTTCGTGCTGACGCCGGCCTACATGTTCTTCAACTCCGGGAAGATGGACCTCAATCTTTCGGACGGCACCAGGGCGACCGTGACGGCGGAGCAGGACAAGGTCGCCTATCTCTCCGCCGGCTGGCGGCCTGTGCCGACGCTAGGCGTGGGCGCCACGGTAAAGCGCGCCTCGCTGGAACTGGCCGAGGCGGCCACGGCGACGTCGCTGCATTACGACCTCGGCGTGCTCTACGCGGCCAAGAACGGCCTGAGCCTGGGGGCGGCCTACCTCAATAGCGGCGGGAAAATAAAGTTCGAGGACAGCGGGGACCCGCCGCCGACTACCCGGAGGCTGGGCGCCTCCTATAAATTTGCCGTGAACCCGCCCAACCTGTTCGACCCGGGCGCCGACATCACCTATTCCGACATGCTGCTTTCAGTGGACTGGAGCCGGACCGACAAGGAAAAAGGCTATTACCAGGGCGGCGCCGAAGCCAATATGACCCTGGCCGGCGGCGCGGTCTTCACGCTCCGCTTCGGCTACCTGGCGGACCGGGATTCGGCCGGCATGACCTACGGCCTGGGCATGGCCGGCAGGAATTGGGGACTGGATTGTTCCTTCGTCCCCTCCGACAGCCTGGACACCCTGTCACAGGCCACTTTGAATTATAAATTTTGAAGCCCGGCGCTAGAGCGCGCCGGAGCGCTGGAAGCGGCGGGCGATGTCCGCCGCCGAGAGGTGAAACAGCGTCGGGCGGCCGTGCGGGCAGTGGTAGCCGTCGCGCGCTTTTTTCAGGTCTTCCATCAGCCGCAGGGCCTCCTGCGGCTTCACAAAATCATGCGCCTTAATGGACTTCTTGCACGCCATGGTGGCGATGATGTTGCGCTTTATATCCTCGGCGGCCTTCTCCGGCTCGCCCAGGACCTCGGAGAGATAACCTAAAAATTCCGAAAAAGCCTGCTGCGTGAAATAGAACAGGGCGGGGGCCGCGCGCAGCAGCGCCACCGACGGGCCGCGCTGGTCCAGTTCAAAGCCGGCCGTCTTCAGCCAGGCCTGCCATTTAAGCACCGTCTCCATCTGCGAGCGGGACAGTTCCACTTCCAGCGGCACCAGCAGCGGCTGCACCCTGATGGCTCCCTTGGAAAATTCGTCCAGGTATTTCTCGAACAGTACCCGCTCCTGCGCGGCGTGCTGGTCCACCACCAGCAGGCCCGATTCGCACTCGAAGAGCAGGTAGCTTTTGGCGAGCTGGCCCAGGTAGCTGAGGTCCTTCCCGCGCCAGTCGGCGGGCGGGGGGGCGGCCTTAAGCCCGGAGGGCAGGTCGAAAAGACTGCCGGTCTCGGCGGCCGGCATAGGCGGCGCGGCGCCTTCGCGGTAGGCCGGCACGTCGGGGGGAGTGAATTTGCTCTCGCCCGCGGGGGCGGTCATGGTGACGGCGGCGGTCTGCTTCTTGAGCAGTTCCTCGCGCACGGTGCCGGAGATGGTCTTGAAGATCTCGTTCTCAGAGGAAAATTTAACGTCGCGCTTCTGCGGGTGGATGTTGGCGTCGAAAGAGCCCGGGTCCAGCTCCGTAAACAGCGCGCAGGCCGGGTGGCGGCCGACCAGCATATGGTCGTAGCCGCGGTACAGCGCCTGCCGCAGCAGGGCCGAGCCCACCGGGCGGCGGTTGACGAAGAAATGCTGGTTGGCCCTGGTGGCGGCCAGCGCGTCGGGGCGCGAGACAAAGCCGTACACGGCCATGCCCTGCGTCTTGCCTTCCACCCGCACCATGCCGCCGTACACGCTTTTGCCGAAGATGGCGGCCGCGCGGTTCTTGAGGTTCTCCCACATACCGCCGGGCAGCACGGGCAGGGACAGCGTCTCGGCGCCGTCTATGACCAGCCGGAAGGCCGTGCCGAGGTTGGCCAGCGCCGCCTCCTCCACGGTCTTTATCAGGTTGGCGCGCTCGGAGGCGTCGCTCTTCATGAACTTGGCCCGGGCCGGGGTATTGAAGAACAGGTCGGCCGCCTCTATGGTGGTGCCTTTCACCGGCGCGGCGGGGAGCTCGGCTATCACGCGGCCGCCTTCGCCCTCTATGGCATAGCCGGAGTCGGCGCCGGCGCGGTGGGAGGTCAGCTTAAGCCGGGACACGGCGAAGATGGAATACAGGGCCTCGCCGCGGAAACCGAAGGTGGCGAGGGAATAAAGGTCGTCGAAAACGTTAAGCTTGCTGGTGGCGTGGCGGCCCAGGGCCAGGCGCAGGTCCTCGCGGTCCATGCCGCGGCCGTCGTCGTGCACGCGGATAAGCCCGCGGCCGGCTTTCTTTATCTCTATCTCTATGCGGGAGGCGCCGGAGTCCAGCGAGTTCTCTATGAGCTCTTTAAGCACGGAGGCGGGGCGCTCTATCACCTCGCCCGCGGCGATCTTGGAGACCACGTCTTCTGGAAGGACTTTAATTTCCGGCATAGGTTAATTCTACCAATTCCGGTTCAGGCAAGCATCCGGTTGAACAGCATGGTTACGTTCACCAGCGAATGCAGCAGGATGTTTACCGGCAGGCGGCGCTCCCTCTCGTAAACCCAGCAGAAATAGATGCCCACCGGCAGCAGGATCGGCGCCGCGGCGCCGTGGCAGACGGCGAAGAACAGCCCGGACCAGAAGGCGCTGAACCAGAAACCGTTGCGCAGCCTGACGGTGGTGTAGAAGATGCGCCTGAAAAACAGTTCCTCGGCCACCGGCGCCAGCACGCAGGCGCTGAGCACCGACAGCGACAGGCGCAGATAAGAGACGGAGGCGGCCGCCTGCAGCGCGGCGCCTTCGCTGGAAGCCCGCTCCGTCACCGGCTGCAGGAGTTTTTCCATCCCGCTGTCGCCAAGAAACCACCAGACCGAGAACAGGACGCCGGCGATGCAGAGCGCCACCAGCGCGTACCCGCCGAAATATTTAAGCGCCTTAAGCGCGTCCCCGCCGAGGTTGCGCCGCCAGTCGGCCAGGGCGCTCCGCCAGGAGACGCCCATGCCCGACATCACCAGGGCCGACACGGCGCCGATGGCCAGGAAGACGGGGATCATGCTTTCCAGGGAGGAGAAGCGCAGCCCGGTGTGCTTCTCCACCAGGACTACCGGCAGCATTACCACGAAATGAAGGAGAACGATAGCCGCGGTCAGGCCCCAGAGGCGCCCGTACCGGTCATAAGTCTTTATTCCCTCGAAGGGATTTTTTTCTTCCATACAAAAAGAACACGGGCGCAAGGCCCGTGTTCAGCTAAACCAGCGGCTCTCAGTACTGCGGCACGGGCGGGTAAACCGGCGCGTTCTGGCCGGCCTTGGCCACGTAGTCTATTACGTAGGTGAAGCTGCCCAGTTCCCCGGTGACGGCGGAACCCACCACAGGCAGGCCGGCGGCGCTGAAGGCCGCGGCTTTTTCGGCCAGAGCTTTCTCGGCCTCGCTGTCGAAGGTGAAGGTCTCGGGGGCCTGGTAGGTCTCAATGGCGGCGGACGGGACGGTCCCGCCCGGCTGGTAGATATTGCCGACCAGGAAATCCACGCTGTAGGAGAAATCGCCACCCTCGGCGCGGACCACGGAGGAGAGCGGCGGCACACCGGCCCTGGTGAAGCCGGGCAGTGCCGCCTTACCGGCCTTGGCGGCCTCTTTGTCGAAGGAGAAAGTCTCGCGGGCGTCGTAGCGGGCCACGGAATACTGCGGGCGCGGCGCGGCTTTGCCGGTCTTCACCACGTACTCTACCTGTACCGCGTAGTCGCGGCCGTTCTCCACGGCTTTGCCGCGCAGGGCCGGGACGCCGGCCTGCTTGAAGAGGGCGAGATAGGCGGGGATGGCCTTTTCGGCTTCGCTCTCGAAGGTGAACTTGCCGCCGGTATAGGTCAGGAACTTGACGTCATATTCCTGCGCGGGGCGCAGCATGTTCTTTACCAGGTAGTCCACGGCAAAAGCGTTGTCGTTGCCGGCTTCGTAAAGATAAGAGCCGAGCACCGGCAGCTTGGCGGCGCGGAAATTGGCGGCGGCGGCCTTCATAGCCTCCTCGGCTTCGCGCTCCAGCCAGTAGGCGGCGCCGTTCCTGTAGGTTTCCACCAGCACAGCCGGCGGCAGAGCGGTGTTGCCCTTAACTGTAGGCAGGTACTCTATCACGAAGGAGTAATCGTTGCCGAGCTCCACCACGCGGCCGCCCAGGGTGGTCACGCCGGCGGCCTTCAGGGCTCTCAGCCGCGCGTCCAGGGCGGGCTTAACCTCGCTCTCGAAGGTAAATTCCTCGTCGGTGGTATAGCTGGCTATCGTCACGCCGGGAGGCGTCACCGGCGCGGGG
>Ga0209212_1000171_pt1 | contig 132222 bp, 132 predicted proteins | sample RifGroC2_FD_183996 | JGI IMG/M metagenome (GOLD analysis project Ga0209212, IMG submission 183996) | Groundwater microbial communities from Rifle, Colorado, USA - Groundwater C2 (SPAdes) (version 2) | ecosystem: Environmental > Aquatic > Deep subsurface > Groundwater | place: Rifle, Colorado... | reverse complement strand
CTTCGCTCACGTTGCGTGTAAAGTGGAGCGTTTGCCACTTACGGTTATCGTGCAGTTGCACACATCCACAATTCCGCTCCAGCAATACTCCGTAACCTTAGCGAGGGTCTACAATGTCTATACTATTATGGACTGATTAGTATGTATATATCAATGATGCTCTCACGGTGATGCTCTCACGGTGTAATTGCACTCAGTACACATGAGACAAATAGAGGAATCTGTTTCTGTCTCTTTTATATCAGGGTTTATTTATTTTTTTCGCATAATAATCTATTTCTTCTCTTTCTGCAGAACAATCTTTTTAGCTGCTGCTGATAGGGCGCTCGAGACATTTTTACTTTTTGCAAGACGCTGAACATCTTTTTCATTAAGCTGGTTTAAAAGCCTCATGGCAATTGGCAAAGGCGTCTTTGGGTTATTAATCATACCAAGCTTTATTGAATATTTCTTAAGCCACTCTTTGTTGTTCGCAACCTGTCTCAGTATGTCGTCTGCAATATTTCTTGAATATACTATCTTAACTATCTCTTCTTCTGTTATCCTTGGATTCTTTAATACGGTCGAAGAAACGAGTTTGTTGGAGTCTTTCAGGAGGATATCCCTCGCCTCTTTGTTGCCAAGTAGGGCCAGCTTTATCCTCTCCGCAACATTCAGATGGTGCACCCTCTTATAAAAATTTTCCTTCTCTGCATCTGTTACTGTCTCCTTTTCTTTTCTCAATTCAGCATCTACAGCTAATGATTCCTGGTCAATTGGAGCTGCCTCTTCTGCGATTTTTATCATGAGGGGCTGTATTTCTGCACCTGCAGGAACAGCTTCTGGTTTTGGAGCCAGCTTTCCAACAGATATGAGAAATACCCCAATCCTCTCTACAACTGATTTGCCGACACAAGGATTGGTTTTAAGGCTCTCCAGAAGGGACGGATTTTTCATGAGCCGTATCTGATTTTCAGCTATGACATTAGCCACATTTTCAGGACCGCTTGCAGCTAAAGACGCCAGGGTTTCATCATCGGTATTACGATTGAGAGCCACCATAAGAAGCAGGGCCTCGTTATTTTTGTGTATAGCTACAATGGCCTTTATTACAACAGGGTCTAAATTACCATCAAGAACTGTCAGCAATATATGGGAAGGAAATCCCTCAAGGCTTTTCCTCGCTGTCTCTCTAATTTCATTATCGTTGTCACCAATGAGTACGGATAGGATAGTAACCAAATCCTCTGGCCCCATAGGAAGTATGGCCTTTGCAGCCATAAGCCTTGTTTCCCTGGGGGTCTGGAGAGAGACAAACTTTTCAAGATGGGATGGTATCTTCATCAGACAGCGCTCCTTTTTCGAGCATAAGCCCTATTCTTTATCCAAATCTTCATCCTTTATCTGGCGATGTCTTATCATATCAATAAAATCTGGTATGGTCTTTCTAATGAACGCGCCTAAAAATCTATTAACGGGGTTAGACCTGTTCAGGAATGGTATGATAGGCCTTTTTCTTACTCCAAGTTTTACCAGCTCTTCATGGATGACATCATTTTCCGGATCAATCCTGAGACCTTTTTTTAAAACAATTATAGCCCCTTTTTTGTTGCCAGCCCTCATGTATACCCTTGCGAGGTTTATATAGTGCTCAGGCACATAAAATTCCTTTTTAACTGCCTTTGTGCAAAGGTCTATGCCAAAACCTATCTCCCCCCATCTGAGTGCTGAACACATGCCATAGAAAGACATATACTTGGCATTTTCTTTATCTTCGTTATATGCGCTTTCAAATGCCTTTACAGCCTTTTCCAGCTCATTGTTGCTTAAATAAGCCATTCCTTTGCTAAACTGTTCTTCAGAAACCCCTGTTGTCATTTTAGATACTCCTCATATTCCGTTCATGAATAATCTTCAGCCCCTCAAGCGTGAGGAACTCATTAACATCTTCAATAGTTTTACTCTCTTCTGCAATAAGCCGGGCAAATCCTCCGGTAGCTATCACCTTCAGTTTCAAACCAAGCTCTTTTTTCATCCTTTCCACAATCCCGTCTACAAGACCGATATACCCATAAAATATCCCTGCCTGCATACTGTCAATTGTGTTCTTGCCTACAATCTTTTGAGGTTTTAATAGCTCTATCCTCGGCAGTTTTGAGGCCCGCTGGAATAGAGCATCCGATGATATGCCTATGCCTGGTGCGATGGCACCACCCATGTATTCGCCTTTTTGAGAAATGTAATCAAATGTTGTTGCAGTGCCAAAATCAACAACGATAACTGCATTTTTATAAATCTCATAAGCAGCAACTGCATTCACAATCCTGTCGGCGCCGACCTCTTTCGGGTTATCTGTCATAATAGGCATGCCTGTTTTAATGCCGGGGCCGACAATAAATGGTTTAATGCCAAAATATCTTTCTGACATCTCAATAAAAGTATCAGTAAGCGGCGGCACAACGCAGGAGATGATGACGCCATCAACCCCCCCTCCCCCCCTTTTAGAAAGGGGGGGAGGGGGGGTTATGCCGACAAAATTAAACAAATCCATCATCATAATCCCATATTCATCAGCAGTCCGAGCCTTTTTTGTACCTATACGCCAGTGATGGACAAGTTTCTTCTTATCATAAACACCGACCACAATATTTGTATTGCCTATGTCAATAACGAGAAGCATGATCGCTTTGCTCCATTGCAAAATAAAAAGTGCAAATTTTAAATTGAAAAATGGGAAAAGGTGTCCTTCACTCTGCAGTTTGCATTTTGCAATCTGCATTTTTCAATGACTTTTCCTCCTCTTATATCTCTTCAACCTATAAATATCTTCCCTTTCCCTTTCTTCCAACACCCTTTCTATTGTCTTTATGCCATTGCGAATAGATGGCATGACTATTTCTTCCAATGCATTTATCCGCCTCGTATCAGTCCTTATCTCTTCGCCAACACGTTTAAGCTTTATCTCTTTTGATGCAATGGATACAATAGAATCCACCGCCTTTTCAAAATCCTTTGCAGTATCTGTGGCCAACACCCCTTCTCCGATAGGCGATATCTCCCTTGCATCCATATTTCTTACAAACGGCTTTTCTTCTATCTCTGGAATATTTATACCCCAGATATTCTTTACCTTTATATCTATAGAAACATCCCTCTTTGAAGCATATGCTGTTGAATAAATTGTATCGCCAAGAAATGCCTTTGCAAGATGGAGTTTATATGTTGCGTCTCTAATCTGTGAGTTTAACTTTGATCTCAATTCAAGACACTCTCCAACACACTTGAAAAAATCCTTCATTAAGGCCTCTCTCTTACTCCTCAAAAGCTTCACGCCGCTTTTTAAAACAGAAAGCTGTGTGTTAAGAAATAAAAGATTTATTCTTGCAGGTGAGAATTTTTCCATAAAAAAAACCAAAAAACCGTTGCCTGTGTCCGTTTTCCGTGACCGTAAAAAAACCACCTTAAAATCTTTTGTCTTTACGGACACGGAATACGGTCACGGCTTTTCATAATATTTCTCTACGAATTCTTCCTTTATCCGTATAAGCTCTGTCTTTGGGAGCGTTGATAAAAGTTTCCAGCCTAAACTGAGTGTTTCCTCTATTAACCTGTCAGCCTCACCCTGGTCAATAAATAACAGCTCAAATTCTTCTGCAAATTTTAAATACCGCCTGTCTAATTCGCTAAGCCCCTCTTCCCCTATGATTGCGGCAAGTCTTCTTGTATCCCTGCCCTTTGCATAGGATGCATATAATTGGTCAGCAACACCTCTGTGGTCTTCTCTTGTCTTTCCCATGCCTATGCCAAGATTCATAAGCCTTGAAAGTGATGGAAGCACATCTACTGGCGGATATACTCCTTTTCTAAAAAGCGGCCTGCTCAAAACAATCTGCCCCTCTGTTATGTAACCACTCAAGTCTGCAATAGGGTGTGTTATATCATCGTCAGGCATGGTAAGTATAGGGATAAGTGTGAGCGAGCCTCCTTTACCTTTTATCCTCCCTGCCCTTTCATAGATTGTGGCAAGGTCAGTATACATATAACCAGGATACCCCCTTCTTCCTGGTATCTCCTCTCTTGCGCTTCCTATCTCGCGCAGCGCCTCACAATAGTTTGTCATATCAGTTAGGATTACCAGCACATGGTGCCCCTTTTCAAATGCAAGATACTCTGCAACAGTCAGTGCGCTTCTTGGTGTGAACAGCCTCTCTATAGTTGGATCTTCTGCCTGGTTTATAAACGCAACTGTCCTTTCCAGCGCACCACTCTCCTCAAACGCCTTTTTAAAGAAAAACGCCTCCCGCGATGTTATTCCCATAGCGCCAAAGACGATAGAAAACTGCTCACCTTGCTGGGCGGGTCCTCCGCCAATAACCTTTGCGTGTTTGACAATCTGCGCTGCTATCTCATTGGCAGGGAGCCCTGCGCCTGAAAATATCGGTAGTTTCTGCCCCCGTACCAGCGTATTAAGTCCATCTATGGTTGATATGCCTGTCTGGATAAAATGAGAAGGCTTGTCCCTTGCAGTAGGGTTGATGGGAAGTCCATTTATATCAAGTCTAACTTCTGGAATTATCTCTGAAAGTCCGTCAATCGGCTTTCCAAGCCCATTAAAAAATCTTCCGAGAACATCAATAGATACGCCAACTTTTGAAGATTCTCCTCTAAGTCTTATCTTAGATGACACTGTATCTATACCTGATGTGCCTTCGAGCACCTGCACCACTGCAAGACCTTCCATAATCTGAAGAATCTGCCCCAGTCTCCTTTCACCAGAAGATAGACCCCCGATAGAACCATTCGGGGGCAGGTAAACATCCACCATCTCGCCGAGGCTGCCGGCTGTTAGCCCCTCAACAAATATCAGCGGGCCCTGGATGTTGGTTATGGATTGGTATTCAAAGGTTAAATGGGTCATATTTTATCCATCTCCTTCATCATCTCCACTGCCCTTTCCTTGAAAACATTGCTCGGTATATCCTGCATCCTCATAAGTCTTGTTATTACTGGACTGCTGAGTATCTTTTCCAGATACGCCCCTTGTCTGAGGACTTCTTTTGTTTTGTTATAAAAATGGATTATGCATCTCATCATCCAGTATTGTTTTTCCATAGTGCAGAATGCATCCGCATCATTGAATACACTTTGCCTGAGAAATACCTCTTTGATAATCCTTCCTGTCTCAATGGTAAGCCTGTCAATATCCTGCAAAGCCTCAAGCCCTATGACCTGAACAACCTCCCTCAACTCCCCTTCCCTTTCAAGTAGAGACATAATATTGTCTCTCAATGAAACCGCATCGTCTACAACCTCTTTTCTATACCAGTCCTTAAGCGAATTATAATAGAGACTGAAGCTCTTATTCCAATCAACTGCCGGGAAGTGTCTCCTGTAAGCAAGGTCTGTATCAAGGGCCCACAGAGCGCCTGCAACTCTTAAAGATGCCTGAGTCACTGGCTCAGAGAAGTCTCCGCCGGGCGGAGATACAGCGCTTATAATAGTAACTGAACCTGTTCTCATATCATTGCCGAGGCATTTTACCTTGCCTGCCCTTTCATAGAAATTTCCAAGACGGGTTGCAAGATAAGGCGGATAGCCTTCTTCTCCTGGCATCTCTTCCATGCGTGATGATATCTCCCTTAATGCCTCTGCCCATCTTGAAATGGAATCTGTCATAAGCGCAACCCTATATCCCATATCTCTAAAATATTCGGCAATAGTCGCACCTATAAAAATAGATGCCTCTCTTGCTGCAACAGGCATATTTGATGTATTTACAATAAGGACTGTTCTGAGGCTTAAAGGCAGACCTGTAGATGGGTCTAACAGTTTTGGAAATTCAGTTAAAACCTCTGTCATCTCATTTCCGCGCTCTCCGCATCCAACGTATACAATAATATCTGACTTTGCATATCTCGCGAGTGTCTGTTCAACAACTGTTTTACCTGTGCCAAATCCACCCGGCACAATGGCTGTCCCTCCTTCTGCCACCGGAAATATAGTATCAAATATCCGCTGACCAGTTAGAAAGGGCGTATTTGACACAAGCCTTTCCTTAAATGGCCTTGGTTGTCTTACTGGCCATTCTTGGTAAAGCGATATAGTGGTTTTGTCTTCGAGGATGATAACAGGTTCATCGCCTGCAATATCGCCTTTGCGGGCTTCCTTTACAACTACAACCCCCCCTGTCCCCCCTTTATTAAAGGGGGGAGAAAGGGGGGTTAGGATTTTATGCTCTATCCTTTCGTTTTCTCTGACAATGCCGACAACATCCCCTGATTCAATTGCATCCCCTTTTTTTACCTTTGGGATAAACTCCCATTTTTTATCCACCAACGCATTCAGGGTTATTCCTTTTTTTATAAAATCCCCTGCGCTAACCCTTAATGTCTCAAGCGGCCTCTGTATGCCATCGAATACATTTGATAAAAGACCTGGACCAAGTCTGATGGTTAATGGCATTCCATGACTTATAACCTCTTCGCCTATTGAAAGGCCTGTTGTATCCTCATAGACCTGGAGTGTTGCCTGTTCTCCTTGAATTCTTACAATCTCTCCAAGAAGGCCGTCCTTGCCAACGAGGGCAGTTGTGTGCATCCTCGCGCCATTCATGCCCTTTGCAATAACAGTGGGACCGGAAACACCGGAAATTGTGCCTTTGATTGTTTGCATAGCTGTTAGTTACTAATCAGTCCATAATAGTATAGACATTGTAGACCCTCGATAAGGTTACGGAGTATTGCTGGAGCGGAATTGTGGATGTGTGCAGCTGCACGATAAACGTAAGTGGCAAACGCTCCACTTTACACGCAACGTGAGCGAAGCTAAAGGACTGCAAGCACACAGACACCTGGAGCGGAAGCAATGCTCCGTAACCTTAACCTCAGACCAGACCTGTTACAATGTAAATTCTATTATGAGACCCTTAATAAAATATGTCTATACAATTATGGACTCCCTTATAAATAGCGGATTAGCGAATTAGTTTTTCTAATCTCTAATTCTCTAATCTCTAATTCTCTACCTCTTTATTTTCACCTGATACCCAATCGCCCTTCTTATAACCCTTGCTATATATGATTCTACCTCAGCCTCGCCATGCCATGACCTGGGTGTATTAATAGGGACAATTACAGGGATACCAATCTTTCTAACCCTTCTTAAAATCTCATCAGGCACCTTTGACAGAAGCCCCTCTTCAACAGCCAGAAGGCCATATTCGCCTTTAGTCACGATAGTGCGTAAAATAGACGTAATATCTTCGCCCTCTTCGACCTCTTTGATTTCTATACCTGAAAGGCGAAACCCCAAAGATATGTCAGGGTATGTGATGATAAGGATTTTGGACAAGCCGCTTCGCTCCATTGAAAACTGCAAAATGAAAAATGTAAATTTAAAATTTACATTTTAAAATCTTCAATTTGCAATAGAGTTTAGGCAATTCATAGAATTGGCTAAACTATAAGAAATCTTTTCACCTCAACAGCAGGTATATTAAATATTTTTGCCCTAACTATGAGTCTCAGATTTTTTATCTCCCTTATCTTCTCATAGATAAAACAGACTGCAACAGCAATGCTTAATGGTTCAATAATAGAAAGCCTGCATGTCTCTTCTTTTGTCAATTCTTCAAGCCTCTCTTCTAAAAAAAATGCCTCGTCATAGTCAATAGAACCAATTGCCTTTTTCCAATGCCTGTCTTTTATTGAATCTATAAGACCTTGCATAAGCTCTTTTTTATCTTTACTTGCAGCAAGTCTTAAAAAATCGTCTCTGCCTATTATATTCCCTCCTTCAAGAAAATAACTATTGGCGCTGGCAGGGTGCAACATCTCCCCAGATAGTTTTAAGAGCGTAGATACGTTTATACAATCTATCCTCTTTTTTATAAGGTGCTTAATTATCCTTCTGTTCAAGTCATTCCCGACCACTGTTGAAAGGCAGTGTTCATGTAAAAAAATATCGAGGGAGAGTTCAATTAATATCAGACGCCTTTCTTGCATATATTGCTTAATAACAGCCTTTATCGGTCTTGCATACGGACTCCCCCATGTAGAAAGGAGATTAAGGATGTCTTTTATACTCTTCTGCTGATTTAATTCCTTGAGGGCTGTCTCATCCATTTCACCTGCAGGTATCAGGATAGATATGCTTTCATCAGGTGGAATGCCTTTATCTCTTGCCCTTAATATGGCCTTTAGATTATACACCTCCCATATGGACAATATTGCCTGAAGCATTGTCCTTGCAGAAGCAGGCGTATAAGACCACAATCTATTAAACGTATTTACAAGGCTTCCTCTAAGGCCTCCATCCAGGACTTCGGCTTCATTCTTATATCTTGATGCCGCTATTTCTATGTCCCTTGCGTAAACTGTGTCTTTAAGGTGCGTTATCAGGCTTTCAATATCTGCTAATCTGATAAGGGTATCGTATTCATCTTTATCAAAGAGTTCACCCTTCCATGCCCTTATTCTCGCATTAAGATAGCTTAAGTCCAAGCCGCCTCGCTCCAATGAAGAATGCAGATTGCGAACTTTAAATTGAAAAATGAAAATATCCTTAATTTTGCATTTTGCATTTTACAATTTGCATTTTTCATTGAATAATATTTTATCAATCATTGATACTATCTCTGGTCTTGCCTTTCCTAATCTCGAGTGAAGTGTGTTTAGAATACTATATCTCTTATCTTTACTTATAATAATAACACCCGGAGACATATTTCCTTCTTCATCAATAATTTCGTAATTAGCATCCTTAAAGCCTTTTAAAAGCGGCGCATCTTCTTTTGCTACCCTTATAACACCTTTTTCTCCTTTCATATAAATATGCCAGGTGTCTAATGCCTCTCTTAACAACTTCTCAAATATCTTCGGATAATCTTTGGCGCTGCGCAATCCCTCTATTTTGTCATACACAATATCAAAAACTCTTGATAGCACAAGATTCCTCTCCTTAAGTGTGGCCTCATTTGCATACAATCGTGCATTCGCCATCATCCTTGTTCTTTCAGAATGCATATGGAGTTTTGTATTCTCAAATTTCTCTTTCATGAGCCTTTCCTGGTCTTCGATTGCCGCCTTTGTAATAGCATCTGCCTCTTGTCTGGCATTTTCAAGAATGGCAGTGCACTCCCTTTTTGCATCCTCTTCAAGGGCTTTTAATAATTCTTTCTCGCTCATATGTTTTGGAATTACACAGATTTTAAAAATGCAATTACACAGGAATGTCATTGCGAATGAAATGAAGCCGAAGTTGCGAGCGTAGCGAAGCAAACCCGATCTTTTTCATGACGAGATTGCTTCGTCGCTGCGCTCCTCGCAATGACCTTTCGGGTCAGATTGCCACGCCCTCAGGGCTCGCAACGACATCTCTGTAATCAGTCATTCGTAATCTGTGTAATCAATCCTTTCTTTAAGAGAGGATAAGATAGGCTATCACAAACCCGAGTATCACCATCGTTTCCGGGATAGCTATCAAGATAATCACAACACCGCTTAGCTCAGGTTTCTCTGCAACAGCCCCGGCCCCTGCAGAACCAATTCTACTCTGGGCCCATGCAGTTGCGAGCGCTGGAATTGCTATAGCAAGAGCAGCGGCTAACGCAATAAGTCCTTTTTCCATATACACCTCCGAATTCAGTTGATTAGAGAATTGGTGGATTAGAGATTAGAAAACCTAATTCACTAATCTTAATTCTCTACTTCACTAATACAAACGCATTAAGTATTGTTACATTGTCATTGCGAGCAAAGCGAAGCAATCTCATAGTTTGAGGGGATTATGGAGCCTGTTCCGATCCGCCTCAGGCGGAGAGGAATCTCCATGTTTGCTGAATCTGCTGCAAGCAACAGGAATGCATGCTCCAAGTTTGCTTCGGCTTCGCCTCGCAACCGCTCTGCTCCTCGTAATGACACATTATTTAATGCGTTTGTATTAATCTCTAATTCTCTGATTTATTTGCCTGTCTTTTTAAATGGTTCATATCTTCTGCCGCCTGGCTGATAGAATTTACTGAAGAATTCTACATAGTGGAGTCTTAATGACTGTATAGTTGGGCTGAGTATACCAAGAAAAATATTTATAATATGAATCATACCAGCTACAAGTATTCCAAGTATTGCATTGCCTGCTAAGCCACCCAGTTTATTAGCCACAATAGCCAGCACAACGGATGCGGTTCCAATAGCCATTATACGGGCATAGGAAAGGATATTGCCAATTGATTTTATAGCCTCTAATGGGCCAATAATGCCCTCAACTATTATAAGGATGATAAAGGTTGCTATCATAATTAAAACACTCGGCGTAATCATTTCTTTCGGAAGATAGTCTGCTAAAATAGCAAGTATTATTATAATAGAAAATAATAGTATCAACATTGATGCCTTAGCGAGAGCCTCTTTGCCCTTACCCCTGTGAATATAATTTACTATCGCGAGCATAATCCCAAGGGTCACATGGCCAAGACCAATGCCAATAGCCAATATGAGAAAGACCCGCATAGCCTTTAATCTGTCAAAGATTATCGGATGAAGGATTCCAAACCTCTCTCCTAAATCCCCAAAGAATTCACCAAAGAGTATTCCGAATATCATTGCAAATAGACTTGAAATCATAAAAACTGAGGCGAGGTTGAATATATATTCATTTGCCTTGAACCGTTCTTTGAGATAGAGGCTTAAACCAAAGAGGATAGCGCCATATCCAATATCGCCAAGGATGAGCCCAAAAAAGGTTGGGAAAAATAATGCAAGATACGGCGTGGGATCTACAGAACCATATTTGGGCGGTGGAAGCACTTTCAGGAAAACCTCAAACGGTCTTAAAAGTTTTGGGTTTTTTATACACACAGGAATTAAATCTATCTCATCTTCGCGTATCTCCATCTCGCGAACCATAACCCTGTCCCCAAATTTATTTACGATGGCGCTTGAGAGGATATTAAAGGTATCTTTTGGAATCCATCCAACTATCACAAAGGTAAATCTCGTATGAGCGCAATATGCAAGGGCTGTTAGTTCATCAATCGTATCACGCAGAAGCCCCATCAAATCTTCAAGTGTTTTATACCATTTCTCAGATAACTGCTTTAATTTATTGTCAATATCGTCTATCAAAGCTGGAATCTCTTCCCTTCTTCTCACCATGCCCTTGAGCGCATCAAATAGTGTCATATCAACATATTTTTCCGGAAGTTTTATCTCTGATATTGCCTCACTTGATATAAGGGCTTTAACCTGCGCATCATAATTTTTGGGATAGGTAATGACGACCCCAATCATATCTTCATCAATATCCTTTATAAAAAGCTGGTATCTCCCTTCTGTAATACGGTCTATCTCAGTTTCAAGCAAAGGTATAACACCCTCTTTTGTCCTATCAATTGTAATACCCATGGTCTCAAACTGGTTAATGCCCTTTAATTTTGCCACAAGAGGCGCAATGCCCTTTAATATCTTTTCGTATTTTTCAATGGATGCCATCTCTTCTGAAAACTCTGCCCTTCCAGCCTGCAGCCCCCTAACCTCTTTCTCCAATATGTCTATTTCATGAAGAAAGGCATTCGAGTTGATATCTGCCAAAAGAATTGGCGATAAAATATCTTCCCGTTCGATTGCCGGTAAGAGCATACATATGCCCTTAATCCGCTCCAGTATCTTCTCAAGCCTTTCTTTCAGTAAAACCTTTTCCCTTTCAACAGGCTCTCTTTTAAGGTATGTATCTTCGAGGGTGATTCTCCTTGGTATGCTTTCAATATGAACAATACCAAGTTCATGAAGCGCCTTTATTACCTCGTCCATCAGGCCCTTTGAACCGATAAGTTGTATTTTGCTCATTACTTTAATCATAGAAATATGTCTAAGACATAAGGTGTGAGACGCAAGGTTTATGGTCTAAGAGCTTGTTGAAAAACTCAACAATCTCTGATTACATCCCGACTATTCGGGATGTTGATGGCTTTTTCAACAGCCTGCTAATCTGCGCCTCACAGCAAACGATCTATAACCATAGCAACTATCTTATCAGAGTTCTTTTCTGCCAAAAGCCTCAACGCCTCACTATTTTTTACAGCCTCTTTCTTAATTATCTCAACCTCTTTAGTTATTTTTTCTATCTCCGCTTGTTTATAATCTTCAACCATCCTTCCAATTTCTTTTAACTTAGCCAATCTTATATCTTCTACCTTGCGCAAGGCATCTTCCTTAATCTTGGCTGCCTTTTCCCTGGCGTCTCTCAGAAGACCCTCAAGCTCTTCCTCCTTGTTCTTTAGCGATTCCATTACCTCTAATTCGCCCATCTATTCCTTCTCCTCTCCCTCGTCCTCTTTTGCCTTTTCACCTTCTACCGAGTATTTTTCATCTGCCCATTTCCCCAGGTCAATAAGGCTGCACTTCTCCGAACAGAAAGGCCTGAATGGATTGCCTTCCCATTCGCTTTCCTTATTGCATATAGGACACTTAACCTTCATAGGAAGCTCCTAATGCAAAACATAGTTGCAATATGTAATTTACTGGTTGCGAGACTTGAAACCTAAAGCTTGTAACTTTTATTTTGAGCTTTGACTCTGCCTTAGACAGATGACTCTTTGACACTCTGTAAAAGATACGCCTCTATAAACTCATCCAGTTTTCCATCAAGCACAGGTTCAACATTTCCAGTTTCAAATCCTGTTCTATGGTCTTTTATCAACCGATATGGCTGCATTACATAAGAGCGAATTTGGCTGCCCCAGGTAATCTCTTTTTTTTCCTTATGAAATTTATCCATCTTCTCTTCCTGCTCTTTAAGCTTCTGATCATAAAGTCTTGACCTGAGTAATTTCATTGCCAGCTCTCTATTCTTATGCTGACTTCTCTCAGCCTGACACTGAACAATGATGCCTGTAGGGATATGTGTTATCCTTACTGCTGTTTCTACCTTGTTCACATTCTGGCCGCCTGCTCCGCCTGCCCTGAATGTATCAATCTTGAGTTCAGCATCTTTTATATCTATCTCAATATCATCCTCAATCTCAGGATAGACAAATACAGAGGCAAAGGATGTGTGCCGCCGCTGATTCGCATCAAAGGGTGAAATTCTCACAAGGCGGTGCACCCCCACCTCTGCCTTCAGATAACCATAGGCATATTCACCCTCCACGGTAAAGGTGGCGCTTTTTATGCCAGCCTCTTCACCTTGCTGATAATCAGCAACTTCCACTTTGTAGCCCTTTTTCTCAGCCCATCTGGTATACATCCTCAAGAGTATCTCTGCCCAGTCCTGCGCCTCTGTTCCGCCAGCGCCTGGATGGATAGATACTATGGCGCTGAGCTTATCATGCTCTCCACCGAGCATCCTCTGGACATCCAGGTGGTGCAGCCCCTTTTCTACTTCTGAAAGTTTTTCTTCTGCTTCTTTTGCAGTCTCAGGACTATTTTCTGATGCAGCAAGCTCCAGAAGTACAGATGCATCTTCTAAAGCCTTTTCTATATCACCGACTAATGCAATCTCTGCCTTCAGCGCTGCCTGAGATTTGAGAAGTTTCTGAGCCTCATCAGCCTTCTCCCAGAGGGCTGGGTCTGAAGCTGCCTTTTCGAGCTCTGCCAATTTTTTCAGCTTTGATTCTATGTCAAAGATAACCTCTGAGTTCTGCCACTCTGTTTTGAAGTCCCTTCAGCCTTTCAAAAATTTCATCAAACATGTCGTTTTCCTTTCTTAATATACGTTTTTTCTAATACCAATTAACAGAAAAATTACAACCGCAATCAAACATCCTATTGCAAATATATCACCATACCTTGAATAAAATGTAAACCCCATTAGAGGGCTTTTTCTTAAATTATCCCCTTTTGAATGGCCGGGAAGCTTTCTGCCGGAAAATCCCTCTAACGGGGTAAACGATTGAGCATCCCTTATCTTAATATCCGCTGTTAAAGCCTCTTTTGTAAAAATACCGCTCTTGAGCTTAACCCTGCCGACTGGATCAATGACTCCACTTATGCCTGTATTTGCTGCCCTGACCAAAAACACCTTGTTTTCTACAGCGCGAAATACTGATTGTGAAAAATGCTGATAGGGAGCTGATGTCCTGCCAAACCAGGCATCATTGGTTATATTTATTAAAAACCCAGCGCCTTCTTTTACGAACCCGCGCGAAAGCTCAGGAAAGATTGATTCAAAGCATATCAATACGCCAAAGCTATTGCCATTAAATTCAAGGGGCTTAAGCCAATTTCCAGAGGTGAAGTCGCCTACACCAACCACCAGCTTGTGAATAAAAGGGAGATATTTTTTGAATGGAACATATTCGCCAAATGGGACAAGACGGACCTTATCATATCTTCCTGTGATTTCATTCTGTGGTGTTATGAGAAAAGCGCTGTTATAATATTTTACCTCATTACCGACACCAAGCCCGTATGCCGGACTCCCGGTAAATAAATGAGTATTCGTCTCCCTCGGCACATCAAATATCTGAGGGCCGAGATCCTTATCAGATTGAAGATAAAATGGAACTGCTGTCTCTGGCCAGACAAGTAAATCTACTTTATTCTTTGCTAATGTAAGACTTAAATTCCTGTAAATATCTACTGTCTCTTTTCTAAAGGAAGCATCCCATTTTCTGCCCTGGTCAATATTACCCTGGGCAATGCCAATCTTTAGAGTTTTCCAATCATAAGATATTTTATCTATCTGATTAATCCTGAATAAGCCATAACCCAAAACTATTATAAGAACAATAAGGATTACAAAACCTTCTTTGAAAAAAGGTGAAAGGGCATTACTCCTCACCTCCAATTTCTGATTTCTGCTTTTTAATATCCGACCTTTTATTGAAATAAATATAAACACATTAAACATCACCGCCAAAAACGATATGCCATATACGCCTGTAATGTCCGCAACCTGAATCAGTGAAAGAGATGAAGACTGGGAATAGCCCAGAAGAACCCATGGAAAACCTCCTTCAATTGCATTGCCTCTAATATATTCAAGACTTACCCAGTTTGAGGGAATGAATAAGAGTTTTAACAAAGAACTGCTATTTGATAATACTGTTGCACTTAGAAATCCAAATGCAGCATGAAAAAGGCTTAGAAATATGGCAAGCAAGAGAAGGATAAGACAGCTGGTAAAAAAGGGGATTCCGCCGTAATTAACCATTGAGTTTACCACCCAATAAATCGTCCCCAGAAAAAAGACAAAGCCCCAGAAAAAACTCAATAGAAATGCTTTACCCTTTCTCTTTCCCTCTAACACAAAAAAGAGAGGCACCATTCCTATCCAAGCAAAAATGCTTAAATCAATAGGCGGAAATGCAATGACGAGCATTGCCGCTGAGATTATGGACAATAAAATATCTCTATTCATCTTATTTTGATATCGCTGAAAATATATAGAAAATCAGGAAGGTAAAACCTGTTCCAAGAAGGGCGCCCAGAAATATTTCAAATTTCGTGTGGATGCCTGCTATCAAACGACTCTGGCTTACCATGATTGCCATAATAAAGGTAAGAAGCGTGATAACAGGGTCAAGGGATAATAAAACAACTGACGCCCAGAGGGAAAAGGCAACCGCAGCATGGCCGCTCGGCATACCGCCATGCAGCGGCGTGCCTTTGCCAAAATATGCCTTTGCTGCAACAACACTGATAAGCACTATGAGCAGTGCTACTATTGAAACATGTGCTGCAAATGTCTTGGCGGTCTGAAGGCCGAGTGAGAACGGCTCAACAAGATATTTAGAAAAGATGATATAGCTCATAATAAATACACCGATTGATGACATTAGAACAGCGCCTGCTGAGACATCCTTTGCCACCTTTGCAAGGGCATGATACCTTTTACCACATACAATATCTATAGTAGTCTCAATGGCTGTGTTTACAAGCTCAGCAAATAATAATATTACAATAGAAATGGAAAAAAGCACAAACTCTATTTCAGGGAGATTTAATACGAGGCTTAAGAGCAGCGCAACTGCGGCTATAGCAAAAAAATATCTTATATGGCGCTGGTGCCTTACTGCATAGATAATGCCCTCAATTGCGCAATTTAGGCTCTCGAACACATTTTTGGGTTTGACAAGTTCCTTATCTTCTTCCAATGCACACTCTCACATTTGCATTCTTCATTGTACATTTTGCAATTTACCCCCTGATAGAATCAATCGGGGGTTGCAATCTTTAAAAGTCTTTCCTCCTCTTTTCTCATCTTTAAGGCATCCTTATGTCCCTTTTCATGGTCATACCCGATAAGATGCAGGATACCATGAATCAAGAGCCTTGTTATCTCTTTATTCATTGATACGCCATTTTTCTTGGCTTGTAATTTTGCAGTTTCCACGGATATGACTACATCGCCTAAAAGAATCCCTGAACAGTAAGCATCCTCCCCCTTTATCCCCCTCTGGAGGGGGACAGACCCCTTTATCCCCCTGTGGGGACAGATTTCAAATCTGTCCCCAGAAAAGGGGACAGGGGGAGGACATTCACCGACAACGGACACTGGCAACAGCATTTCATACATGGGAAACGAAAGAACATCGGTGGGCTTATCTTTCTTTAGATACTGCTTATTCAGGTATTTTATTTCAGCATTATCAGTCAAAAGTATGCTCAATTCCACATTATGATATCCAATATTTTTTAGTATCTTCTTTGTCAGCCCCTTTATCAGCCTCAGATTCACCTTTACCTTCTGGCGATTTTGTATAAAGACCTTCAAAAATCCCCTCCTTGCTATGCGCCTCCTCAATAGATTCAGGATATTCAATCCTCTGATGGAACATGCCGCTCAGAGATCTTACAAAACTCTCAGACACAGCATCAAGGTCTTTCAGCGTTAATTCGCACTCATCAAGCTGACCATCTGCAAATATCCTGTTTATTATCTTTTTAACAATTGCCCGAATCTTTGCTGTCGTCGGCTCAGGAATGGTCTTTGATGCTGCCTCCACTGAATCTGCAAGCATGACAAGTCCAGCCTCTTTGCTTCTGGGTTTTGGTCCAGGATATCTGAAGTTTGCCTCATTTGCCTCATGAATCTTTATGCCTTCCACGCTCTTTGCCTTATGATAGAAATAACTTATCAATGATGTCCCGTGATGCTGTTGGATAATCTCGGTAATCTCTTCTCCCAACCTGTGTTGATTTGCGAGTTCAACGCCTTCATCTACATGGTCTATTAACACCTGTGCGCTCACCTCAGGGGTAAGGCTATCGTGTTTATTTTCACCCCGCATATTCTCTATAAAGTATAATGGTTTCTTTGCCTTGCCAATATCATGGTAATAGGCGCTGACCTTTGATAGGAGAGGATTAGCGTTTATTGATTCAGCCGCCACCTCCACCATGCTTCCGATAATAATTGAATGGTGATAGGTGCCAGGCGCTTGGAGGGCGAGCTCCTTGAGCAGCGGATGATCCATCCTTGCCAGCTCAAGATATTTTATATTTGTAGTATAGCCAAATATAAGCTCAAATATAGGCGCAACACCGGTAACAACCACCGCTGTTATCTGTCCGCCAATGAACCCGAATATGAGAGTGATAACGCCACCTTTTATCGACCAGTTTCCACTCAGTATGATGATACTTATAATTGCAAGAGCATTTATCCCGCCAAGTATAAGGCCAGCCTTTGTTATCGTAGCCCTTTGAGTTGCATGGCGAACGCCTTTTGCCGCCACGATTCCACCAATGAAGAAATATGCAGCAAGACCAAGATTACCTTCTAAGAATACCCCAGCAATAATACTTATCACTGCCGCAAAGACAATGGCAGTCTCTGAATTAAGAAAAAGTCTGACCAGCATTGGTCCAGCAGCCACCGGTAAGAGATACAGGTATGTGTAAAAAGGTATTAAAGGTAGGGCTGTCTCGATAGACTTTGCGACAAATAAAGATAATCTGACAATAATAAGAACAGTTACAAGTATAACACCCATCAGAAGTATGTCTTTGGGCGCTGAAGCAAATTTTCTTATATTCATTGCTGAGAAGGTATATGCTGCATAGAAAAGAATAATACTAAAAAGGAAAATACCAATAATAGAAGACAAAAACCGCTCACTGCGGGAACTCTCTTTTACTGCATCTATCTTTTTGAGCGTCTCCTCTGTAACCCTGTCTCCAGCCCTTATTATAATCTCGCCTTTTTTAATATCACCCTTTTCCAGCGCAATATTACGGTCAGCCACGATATTTATTGCAGCAACATCACCAACCATATAAGAGACCCCAAAAGAGGCAAACTGTGTAGAGAATAAAAGGGCTACAAAACCGCTGACTGCAATTGCAATCGCCCATTTCTGGAAAAGAGGAGACCGTATGGCTGCAACCGACGCCTCAACAGGCAGTTGCGGAGATTTTTCCTGCTTTGCATTCATTATCCACCCTCTCGTTCAATATCGCTGCTCTTCTTAGCCCTTCCCTCATATGCCTTAATTATTTCCTGAACCAAGGGATGTCTCACAACATCCTTTTCAGTAAAATAGGCAAATCCAATACCTTCAACGCCTTCCAATATCTTCTGGGCTTCTACTAAGCCTGAGGGCTTTGCGAGGGGGAGGTCAATCTGCGTTATATCGCCTGTTACCACTGCCCTTGAGCCTAATCCAATCCTTGTAAGAAACATCTTCATCTGCTCAGTAGTGGTATTCTGCGCCTCATCCATGATTACAAATGAGTCATTCAATGTCCTGCCTCGCATGAATGCAAGGGGCGCAACCTCTATAGTGCGTCTTTCTATTAGCTTGTCTGCCCGCTCATAGTCAATCATGTCATGGAGGGCATCATAGAGCGGTCTTAGATATGGGTCAACCTTTGCAGCCAAATCGCCTGGTAAAAAACCAAGCTTTTCTCCTGCCTCTACAGCAGGCCGCGTGAGTATTATCCTGTCCACCTCATTTTTAGAAAGGGCAGCAACAGCCATAGCCATTGCAAGATATGTCTTGCCTGTCCCGGCCGGACCGATGCCAAAGACAATGTCATACTTTCTTATCGTATCTATATATCTTTTCTGGGCCGGACTTTTTGGTGAGATAATCTTTTTCTTAAATGAGATATAGATAGTATCCGTAAAAATGTCTGTCAGGCGCACATCGCTTTCCGTCTCAATTGCCCTTATTGCATAATCTATATCAGTAGGATGGAGTGAATACCCCTTTTTTATTAACTCGCAGAGTTCTGCAACCAATTTTTCTGTCACCTGAATCTTTTGACTATCGCCGCGGATGGATAAGATATTCCCCCTTGTATCAAGCTTAACACCAAGCTTTTTTTCAAGACGCTTGAGATTCTCTCCAGCCTCGCCAAAAAGCGCAACTGCAATGGCATTGTCCTCTATCGTAATCTGCTTAAGGGTTTTTTCTTCTAATTTTAACAAGGTTTAACTCTTATTTGAGTTGATTAATACAAACGCACTAAGTATTGTTACATTGTCATTGCGAGCAAAGCGAAGCAATCTCATAGTTTAAGGGGATTATGGAGCCTGTTCCGATCCGCCTCAGGCGGAGAGGAATCTCCATGTTTGCTGAATCTGCTGCAAGCAACAGGAATGCATGCTCCAAGTTTGCTTCGGCTTCGCCTCGCAACCGCTCTGCTCCTCGTAATGACACATTATTTAATGCGTTTGTATTAGTGAATTAGTTTTTCTAATCATCTAATCTCTAATTCTCTAATTAGCTAACTTTTAAACTCCAATTCCTTAAACCATGCAACATCAATATCCGGAAATAGCTCGTCCCTTTTCTGGCACATATCAAGAAAGTTTTTATCATTCTGTGAAATATCTTTACCATCACCTTTTATTCTCGCTATCTCAGCAAGCCTCTTAAAATCCTCATAATGCCGAACGATCCTTGCCTCTGCATAATCCTTTGCAGCAAAGGTGCTGATGAGAAATTGCCAATCAGATGCCTGAAGTATGAGAAGCTCCCTGGCAGCCTGTTTCAAAATATCCTGGAGAAGATTGTCCTGTTTTTTATCGCCATATTTCCTTGCAAGTTTTATCATCTCTTCCTCTGCCTCATAGATATGCTTCCATGTCCACTGGTTCATATGATTCAACCATATCCAGTGATAACCGCCCTCCCCCCATGAGCCCTCAGGAAGAGAGATAACCTCGGCAGGCCTCTGTTTATCAAGATATTCGCCGGCAGTTACTAAATCTATGCTTCCATCAAGATGAACATTCTTTATTACCTTATAAAGCCACTCAGGCCCTTCAAACCACCAGTGGCCAAACAATTCCGCATCATACGGAGACACCACAATGCCAGGTTCTTTATTTCCCTTTTGATGTTCTTTTAAATTTGCCTTTATCAGGTCTTTGAAATGCTCAGCCTGTTCAGATAGCCGCGCCTGGATATTTTCAGGCACATACTCTTCCTTATCAGCAAGGTCAGCCTTTGCACCGGTGACCCTCCAGTATCGCAGCCCCCCTGGAAATTTCTTTTTATGGAAGTCAAGATAGTTTCCATCCCCTGGATAACCCCATTCACCACTCCATACTTGAAGACCTGTCTTTGGGTCTCTCGTAAACACAGCCACAGGCTTTTTGCCCTCAGTGGTGCCAACCCAATATGCCCTGTGAGGCGTCCTCTCCGTGGTCTCTGGCAATGGTTTATACTGCTCTGAAAATCTTGCCCACAGATTCTGGAGCGCCTCAAATCTATCAAGATATACACCGATTGCCTTTCCGCCTTTTAAAAGGTGCGAGTCTATAAAGAAATACTCTATATGATTCTCGCTTAAAAATTCCTCAACACCCTTCCTCTGATACGGCTCAACCTTTTTACCCATATCCACCGGGGGGGACCATTTATAACCGGGCCGGTATGCGCATTCTGGAAGCCATATGCCACGCGGCTGCCTTCCGAAATGTCTTTGATATGATTTTACTGCCTGCTTTACCTGAGCCTGAATACTGATATCCTGCGAGAGGAGAGGAAAATATCCATGGGTAGCTCCACAGGTAATGATTTCAATATGTCCCTGATTCTGGAGGTCTGCAAAGGCCTTTACAATATTCTGCTCATACCGTTCAACAAAATCCTTATAAATATTCCTGTAATAATCCTTCCACATCCTGGCAACCTTTGCGCAATTAGTCCGACCTAAGGTTTCGAATTCAGCAATATCTTTTCCGGCTGCCTCTAACCTGAAGCCAAGATATGTCTTAAACTCTGTTTTAAAGAATTGGCTCGACAACATCTCTGTGAGAACAGGCGTAAGACCTATGGTCACCTTGGGACTTATCCCTTCTGCAATGAGCCGATGAAAGACATTCAAGAGGGGTATATATGTTTCTGCTGTTGCCTCGTTCAGCCAGTCTGTCCCATGAGGCCATCTTCCGTGAGATAAGACATAGGGAAGATGGGAATGCAATACAAATGTAAATGAACCAAGTTTTTTCAATTAATTTATCGTCTCCTCCATAATAAAGGTGATAGTCAATTTATCATTATCATAACACTATGGCTTTTGCAATTCCAATTTTTAAATTAAATTATCTATGATAGCAAGAGACTACTACAGGGGTCACTATTTATGTCCGCAACGAGCATCAAGAACATTGATGTGAAGGAATTTGCGGAGAGGTTGAGGGGGAATATACTGCTCCCTTTAAGACTGGATACGCCTCTATTTATCTCCCATATCTGCTGCATCTGCAAAATATGCTATGAGATAGGCTACAAGGCTTATCAGATACAAGGCGCTGAAACCCAGCGCCATGGATGCATATTCTCCTATCCCACCCAATACTGCTCCGAAAATATTTGAACCGAGGTCAATATCCACTTGTTTGCTCTTTGCAAAGTAAGCGCCGAAAATGATAGCAGCAAAAAATATCGGGGCTGAAATAAGGGCAATAGCAATAAGCAACTTTGCTAACCAGTTTAAATTTAAAAATATCTCAAGCGGCAAAAAATAAAGAACAATGAGAGTGGCAAAGAGAAGCAGATAAAAGCTATTTATTCTTTTTATATCAAACCTATATACAAAAAGATTTGCTACCAGGATAGCCAAGAGTATTGCCGCAATCGTAACTGATACAACTGTTACAGTTGACCCGAAAAAAAGGGCATAGGTTGTTATGCTTTTTGTCTGCAGGAGCATAAAACCAAACCCCAACATAAAATATTTTAAACTGAAACCAGCGCTAGCTCTGGCCATGCCTTTCACAAAGAGGAAAGAAAGAATAGGGATAGCAGCAATCATGCTCCAATATTCCCGTGGTATGCCCTTCTTGGCGATGTAAAGAAAAGGCCAATCATCTGTGGGGTATTCAATCTCCTCCCCCTTATAATAGACCTTTTGAAAGCCATGGAACTCAGGTATATCCTTTTTAAGGCCGGGGCCCGCCAAAAAAATGACATTGGCTGTAAGCGGCTGTGACGGAACAAGGGTTATTGGTGATTCTTGAAATACATCCTTTAACATTAGATAGAACCTTACCCTAACCTCAGGTTTTGCTGCATTGTAATTTAATTGTAAAACGCCATTTTCGGTCAAAAGTTCTTTGGCCCTTCTAAAACTTTCAATGGTATAGACAAAGTTCTCTGTCCGTATATTGGACTTATGGGATAGAAGATACTGAGAGTCCAGAAATCCAAAGACAATCAGGTCATACCTTTTCTTTGTCTTGTGTAAAAATGCCCTTGCATCACCCACATAAACTTCCACCCGGGGATCCTTAAACGGCCTGTGAGGACTAAGCTCCCTGCCAAGCAGAGCAAAAACAGGGTCTATTTCTACCGCGGTTACTTCTCTAACCCCATTTCTCAAAGCTACTACAGCTTCATTTCCAGCGCCAGCGCCTAAGATTAAAACTGAAGAAGGTTTGAGAAAGATATATGGTACTTCATAGGGTGCTAATCTCTCCTGAAACCATGGCTCATTTTTTGCGTCAAAATTAAAGCTGCCAACCTGCGGATTGCCATTGGTTGTAAACATAAATCCCCCATCCGGTTTTTCCGAAAGCTTGTAGACCCTGATCTTACTGTAAGGCGACCATAATTCTGCTGTATAGCGCAAGGAATGAAATGAGTAAAGGAGAATAATCGCCAGAATAATGGCCACGCTGCTTATGGCTTTCATGCGATTATTTGAGTAGCGATATATCCACCATAGGAGCGGAACTAACAGCAAGGCAAACCATACCGCAGGAGAGGTCCAGAGCCAGCCCAATAATGCAAAGAGTATAACACCTGTCAGGCTGCCGGCGATATTGATAGAATATGCAGCAATGGGTTTAAACGGCTGCATGGCTCTGACCGTCTCCTGGCCAAAGGGAATAAAGTAAAACGCCATTGAAATGTAAGCAAATAATAATAAAATCGGTAAAGACACGGATTGAGCGTGAGAGTTTACCCAGGCTTCTGCCCAGATGGATTCATCCTTCATGGTGTAGTCTATGTCTATTCTCAGATAATGGTTAAAATAGAAAATCAGGCAGATGAGCGCCAATGTCGCTACAGGGATTAGCTCAATATAGTTTCTCTTAGTTTTGGAGAGCATGAAGCCTGTGCCCAGCCCAAGAAAAATGGCTATGAGCAGGGCATTTTTATAATAGGATATGAGGTAGATATTAGAAGGGATATATCGGATAAACGCCATTTCTGCAAAAAGCGTGAGGAAACTTATGAGAAATAAATCGAAGACTGCACGTCTGCTACTCATGTAGTTTCAACTATTCCTTTATCGCGTGCATTGTATATACTGATGGCCATTCTCCTTTTTTTTTCATGTTAACTGTTAACAGGGTGTTGAAAAAGTCTTTTAACTGTCTTTGCGAGCGAAGCGAAGCAATCTCGTAGTTAAAGAAATCGATGAGTTAGAGATTGCTTCGTCGTGGAAGACACTCCTCGCAATGACATTTCGGGCGTTTTTCCACAGCCTGTTAATTTATCGTAAAGTTTCCGTTGCTCATGTCTGAATAATTGCTGATTGTTGTGCTTGTGATTCTTATCTTATAATCAGTGCCAGCCGTCTGATTACTCGGAATCTTCCAACTGTAAGAGCCGGTCCCATTGCTTCCTATCGAAGTGTTTTTTGCGATAGTGCTCTTCACCACGTCGCCCTTAAGAAGCTCTATTTTTACAGATGAACCTGGATTGCCTGCGTATGTCCACCGAATGGTCTGCGTTGTTCCTCTTGCCCAACTCTCACCGCCATTGGGAACAGTTACCGTTATATACTGTGTAAATGTGGCGGTCACTGTTATATCAGCATTCATCGTCACAGTGCAAGCGCCTGTGCCTGAACATCCACCGCCGCTCCAGCCCGCGAAGAATGAGCCTGTGTTCTGAGAAGCTGTAAGGGTCACCGAAGTCCCATAATTATATGTCGCAGAGCAGCTTGCGCCGCAATTTATTCCGGCTGGGGAGCTTGTGACAGTACCGCTGCCTGTCCCAGCCCTCGTCACTGTCAGGTTGTACGCACTTATAGCGTAGGTTGCGCTGATGGTGTGATTGGCTGTCACATTACTGAAAGTATAGGTCGTAACAGCTCCTACAGACGAACCATCCACTAACACATCAGCCACACGGTATCCGCTATTTGGTGCAATCGTGAAGGTCTGATTGCTTCCGTAATTTACATTAATTGTCCCTGAAGGCGAAATGGTTCCATTGGCCCCTGCTGAAGCTGTTATGGTATAGGTGTTTATCGCAAAAGCCGCTGTTACTGCGCAATCAGCGGTAATCGGCCCTGTGGTATAGGTGTTGCCAGATAAGGTCCCGCCGCAACCGCTCACTGATGCTATGTGATAGCCTGTATTCGGCGTAACCGTGAAGGATGTGCTCGCATTGTAATTTATGCTCTGCGCTGTATTAGGGGTAATGCTGCCATTGGCTCCTGCAGAAGGGGTAACGGTATAGACGTTGATTGAAAAGGTTGCGGTGCAGGTCTTTGCCCTATCCATCAGAACATCCAGGGAATTAGCAGTGCCAGAGCAGTCACCTGACCAGATGGTGAAGATCGAGTTCCCATCCGGCGTGGCAGTCAGCCTGACAACCGTGGCCGGAGCATATAACGCACTGCAGACCGTTCCACAATTTATAAAAGGGGATGGAGTTTCTGAACTCGCCACAGTTCCGCTGCCTGCGCCATCTTTTGAAACTGACAGAATGTAAAGCCCAGCCGTATTAACATTCTTCTGAATCAGGTTGCCTTCTTCATCATAGATATACTCGAATGTTATTCCATTTTCATCTACTTCCTGTATCAAACGATTGGCGTCATCATAAGTAAAGGTTGTTGATTCAACAAAAGGGACAGCGACGGATAGTATTATAAATGCAAAAAGTATATAGCACACTGATACCTTAAGATTTATTTTTAACTGACTCATTTAGCCCTCTCATATTCTTTTAATATCGGAATCCAACATTTTACTATTACCTGCTCTGCATATTCATAGTATCTCCTTTGGTTGTTATTATCATACCAAAAGAGTTACCTAATTAGTGAGCAAGAACAAGTGTCCCCTTTCTTTAAACTATCCCTTATTAACCACTTATATGCTTACCGACTCGAACCGCATTTCCGCGGCGTAATTCTTCTGGAATTAAACCGGCAATGGTTTCACAGATATTTATTTTAGAATCAACGCCAGCCAATTTATTGGCGCAATTAATGGGTAAACCAAAACCGGTAATAGTTGCGCGTTTATCATTGCCAAATTCACCGTAAATTATCCTTCCTGAACATATACCAACGCCTAAATTCAATTCGTTTTTTAATGCTTCATAAATTTGCATACCACTTTTGCAAGCTCTTTCTCCGGCATTTTCATCTTGCTCATAAAGTCCAAACAAGCCTATTACGTTCTTACCGCAGAAATTGTCTACACTGCCTTGATTGTGCATTATTTCTTGTGCGCAAATGGCATAATATTTGTTCATTAAAACCCCAACATATTGAAAACTATTTTGTTCTACAAAATTCGCAAAATCAAGAACTTCTGCAATCAAACAAACAGTCTCGTTTTCTTTTTTTAGATCTTGCGATTTAAGAGTATAATCACTGCCGATATATCTTGAAAAAATCTTTTTTAAATAATGCTCATTATTCATCTGTTACTTACTCACCTCCATATCTATTTACATTTTTCTCTTTTTCTAAGCCAATCTTCAATCATTTTTGTATCATCACCGCCAACTTCTTCTGGAAATATCAAATCGCCTAAAATAATACCAACTGTTCCCAGTCCTATTCTACCAGCCTGCCGCAAAGCAGCCTTACGTGCCAACTCCCTTGCTTCCAGATCTTTTAAAATAGAATATAACGCCCCCTCATTTAAATACTTTGACAGAGCTACTATTTGTTTCTCCATGCTTGGAACATGTTTTATGATTTCTTTAATTAAGTCATCTCTCAAATACAATCCGAGCGGGTCCGTAAAATTCACCGGATTATTCCCCACCCTCACATAAAAATTCACATCTCCACCGGCAAATCCTATAGGGTCTTCGCTTATGTATCGTTGGAGTTCAAAGCTGTAGTATCTATTTCTTTCATAGAGTAATCCAGTTCCATCATTTTCTCTCCCCACAAATTGAAACGGATTATCAGAAGATTCTCCAGAAATGGCGACACTGCCGAATGGGTCGTAGGCGTAGGTTGTTTTCAGAGCGCCAGTATCATCCGCCAATCCGATAACAGACCCTAATGCATCAGTTTTGTAGTGTCGTATGGTCCCATCTGCCATTATCCTCATCAAAGGCTCATCTATATTTAAGGTTCTGATGTAGTTCGTGGCTAACCCTCCCTGGATCTCCCGGGTAATATCCCATCCATCATACACATATTGTGTTGTAACACCATTGATTGTCTTCTCAATCCTTCTGCCAAGGGCATCGTACTTAAAGGAGGCAGTAAGCGGAGAGCAGTCGGCAGTAAAGCCATTAAAGCCGACTAACCTGTTCCTTGCATCCCAGGTATATGTTTCAGCGCCGCATAAGTAGCGCATAAAGGGGATTTATTTTCTTTGTCCCGTTGCGCAAGGTCATTTTACTAAAGCTATCTCTTATGTCAATAAACCATTTATAAATATGTCCCCTTTATCTCCTTAAAGTAGCCCGTCCCCTTTTTCCCGTCCGCTCTACGTTTACCATTCCTCTTTTTTGTGTAATCTATCTCATAATCGTCAACAGAATAGGAAAAAATATTAATAATAGCAATGCGATGAGCAAACTTCTTACAATTGTGAGATCGCAGAATGATGACACAAGAAATACCCAAAGCCCAAAAGTCCATATATAAAATGGTTCTAAAACATATGCGGTCATACTAAATATGAATGGCATAGTTATGTCTAAGTCATTTGGAAACAGTGTTGCTACGCTTATGATAAAATGATTGTTTCCACTATTCGTTGTTCTGTTTAAATATGGAAATAAGGCCCTCATTAAATGCTCTATAAGAATCGGGATATCAGAAAATGCCAGCCCAGATAGGAAGGTTAGATAACCAATAGTCCGGCTGTAATAACGGGATACAGCATATAAAATAGCAGCCAGAAATGCCGTGAGCCCTCCAAATAATATAGAAAGAAAGGCTGCACCTATAACAAACGAAAACACCGACAACTCTTTAGTGGTTTGTACACTTGAGAAGAAGATGATAAGGATCGCCATCAACGGGTAAATGAACAACACCCATAAACGTGGTCTTTGCCTTATTTCTCCCATTGCCGCACGAGGAGAAATAATTACTTGAGCAATCAGATGTAGCACTTCTCGCAAGGACATTATCCTCCTATAGTCATATACTTCTCATCTATCCACACATCCACCACACTTATCGCGTCTTCCCACTCTGCAATGCTTACTAAAACATTCAGCCTTACTTGCAATGGAAGCCGCACAACGATAACAAGCATTCCGATTTTTACCTTTGGACATAGCGCAGTTAGTGCAATCCATCATAGCATTTGGGCTTCCGAGTGGACTTCCTAAGCATCCCAATAGAGCTGACCAATTGCATTCCACACAAGGGCCGACTGTCGGGTTTTCATGCTCAGGATCACCGGGCCAAGAGCCTGGATCTCCTGGATGAATAATGTTTATACTTCCATCGGGATTATGAGTATGGGCGATGGGTTGCCCTGTCCGTGGGTCAGTCATCCAGTGTAAACCAAATGGATCCGTTCTATTCACCGGCCCATTCCCCACCCTCACATAAAAGTTTATATCGCCTCCAGCCAGCTTTATCGGGTCTTCACTTATGTATCGTTGCAATTCAAAACTATAATATCTATTACGCTCAAATAATAGGCCAGTACCATCGTTCTCCCTCCCTGCAAACTGGAATGGATTGTCTGATGCCTCGCCTGAAACTGTTACATTACCGAATGGGTCGTATGTGTATTGTGTCTTGATAACGCCGGTCTCGTCAGTCAAGGCAATCACACTTCCCAACGCATCTGTCTGATAATACCTAACAGTTCCATCTGTTTTTATCCTCGCCAAAGGCTCATCTATATTTAAGGTTCTGATGTAGTTCGTGGCTAACCCTCCCTGGATCTCCTGGGTAATATCCCATCCATCATACACATATTGTGTTGTAACACCATTGATTGTCTTCTCAATCCTTCTGCCAAGGGCATCGTACTTAAAGGAGGCAGTAAGCGGAGAGCAGTCGGCAGTAAAGCCATTAAAGCCGACTAACCTGTTCCTTGCATCCCAGGTATATGTTTCAGCGCCGCATAAGGGATTTGTAACTCCATCCCCTAATGGCTGGCTTGCATCCCTTGTGAACTGTGTCCTGTTGAGTGGGAAAAGTGGAGGGAAAAGTGGGGTCAAATCTTTTAATTTGACATTTCATCCAACCGCTCCACTATTTTCTTAAATGCCTTGCTCAATTTTAAATCCTTTTCTATTTTTGGTTTTAATCTCTTCCGATTCTGACTCACCGTGGAGTAGTCTACGCCAAACACCTTCCCTATATCCTCCTGATTATTGTTTGTATATCTATATGCCATCTCCATAGCAATCTGCCTCATCTCTCTGCCTGACTTGGAAATGAGCGCTTCCTTTTTTATGTGAAAACAGTCTCCAACCTCTCTGATAATATCTTCTATAGTCAGCGTTTTTTTAAGTGTTCTCAGTGCAGGGATTTCTCGCATCTTTGTTTCTTCCTTGAGGTATCTTTTCAATTTATCAACAAACCCTTCACTTCCGAGTATTATCTGGCTTTTTATTTCTTTAAAAGGACTATCCAATGTGGTGTTTAGCCCTTCTATCATGTATTCTTTGTAAGCCTGGGGATTGGCAAAGTAGCCCATCGTCTTATCGTATTTAATCCAGGCTGCTCGTTTCTTTTTCTCTATACAACCGGGTAGGGTGCTCCATTGATATTCTTTTAGATACTCCCACTTTTCTTCTGCTTTTTTATCTTCCCATTCTTTTGTTCTGACTGGATTGAGGTGTATATACCGGCTCAAAACCATAAGATAGGGGTCTTCTTCTATGAGGATCGCCTTGTATCTTCCTTGAAACAGATGCCCGCTTCGGCCATATTTTTTATTAAATCTGACGGTGTATGTTAGTCCAAAATGCCTCATAAATCTGCTGAGGTTTGCATTGGGTGTTTCTATTATCATGTGGTAATGATTGTCCATGAGGACATAGGATATAACCTCAACCCCTGCAAGCTCAGCGCTGTCTTTTAAGGTTGCAATAAACAGAGCCCTGTCTGAATCTTTCTTGAATATGGGGTTTCTTTCATTCCCTCTGCTCAGCACATGGTATAATGCGCCTGGAAATTCTATCCTTAATTGTCTTGCCATGTTGAATCTATAGCAAACAAATGGCTATTTGTCAAATCAAAAGATTTGACCCCCTTCCTGCCCTTTGACCCCCTTCCTGCCCTTTTACCCCCTGCATAGAGATAGATATATTTACAGTCATATACTTCCCTTCAGCGCTTTAGAACTTTGCTCTTTACCGCCACTGCCAATCTCGCGCAAAATATCTGCATATAAAGCTGCACGGTATTTTTTTATAAAACCAGCCGGCCTGTAGGTCATCTTCGCCTGCCTGAGCCCCTCATCTCCCAAATCCTGCTCCCTGTTTATGAATTTGTATTTTTCCGGAAGTATTGCGGCAAAGCTTTGATTCACAAACTGATACATCCCTTTGTAATCTCCGATTGCCTTCTCAAAGTGAATTACAAAACTCTCCCCTCCTCCAAGTTCTTCACCCAGCGTATAAGCTGCCGGTTTCTTATCCACATAGTAAATCCCGCCGCATAATTGCAGTTCTTCCATCTTTTCCAATGCCTCTTTTGCAGCTGCATAATCGCCGGGATTATCTCTGCTATCTCTCCATGTCTCCAATATTGCCAAGGCATCATTTTTATATTCTTCAAGAAGAGGTTTTCCTTCATATAAATATTTGCTGACAAAGACGTTGACAAGGTTTTTCTTTTTATGAAATTTAGCGCCTGTTAATTTCACCAATTCTTCTCTTAAGTATAGATAGTCAAAATTATTTCTGTCTTCCACAACAAAATATCCCATATCAGCAAGCTTAGATGCCTGTTTTTCAGAAACACATTTCATAGAGACAAACTTTTGAAAGAGCTCATCTAAAAAATCTTTTTCAGGCAATCCAAAGGGAAGCATAAAAAATGATTTGCCATTATCCCGACCTATAATAAGAAAAAGGCCGCTTTTTAATTGAGATATCTGATATTTGTGAGTATCTCTAAAAAGGTAGATGTTGGCAAAGGTAAACTCCGAAATTCCATCCTTCAGGCCTTGAAATAAAGGATGGAGTTCTGGGCGCAAATCAATGTGGACAGGAGAGAGTTCAGGATAGATAGGGATCATTATTTCCTAAAAATGTAGAATAAGAGGGTTAATATGATACTTATAACAATGGATGTGGTGAGCGGAAAATAAAAGGTAAAATTATCCCTTTTTATGTAGATATCTCCAGGTAATCGCCCCAACCATTTGAAATTTACGCCAAGGCTTAAAAGAACGCCAAGGGCAATTAAGAATAAGCCTGCTATTATCAAAAATCTGGCAAGAGAGGGTAATTCGGCCATAGATTCTAATCTTTTTTAGCAGAATCACGAAAAATTAGCAAGATTTGTCCCGAAAATACCTCAAATCCCCCCTTACCCCCTTCCCCGATAAAATCATTCGAGGACAAGTTTCTAAAGGGGGGACTTGCTTCCCCCTCTTGGGACAAGAGGGGATTGAGGGGAGTTAGCCTAATTTTCATCTCCTCCGCCAAAGGCGGGCTCGTGTGGATTTCATCTCTCAGTAAAGGCAAACAACTCATTCCTTGACCCTTTCTTGAAAAGATTATAAGCTCTTTTTATGCTGATAGAAACATGCAAAGCGAATCCAGTAGATGTCTTTCGCAAATTATATCATAGACCGTATTCTTTTTTTCTGGATAGCTGCGGTTTAAACAGATACTCGTATGTAGGCGCAGACCCTTTCGCACTAATCAAGGCACAAGGCAATAAGGTGGAAATTGTTCAGGACTCAATGATTAGGGTTTCGAATTTTGACATCTTCTCTGTATTGTCATCCATACTGACTGAATTTTATTCCCCAGCCTCCCGTGCAAAGGGGAGATTATTTCCCTTTCAGGGAGGCGCGGTTGGTTATTTTGGATATGAGCTAAAAAACCAATTGGAAGAACTGCCGCGAAAAAAGGCTGTCGCCCCAATTACCCCTGATTCTATATTCGGCCTTTATGATACAATTTTCACATATGACCACAAAACAAATAAAGGGTATATTTTTTCGTCAGGTTTGCCAGAGAAAAATCAAAGATTGCGGCAAGCAAGGGCAAAGGAGAGAATTCATCAGTTTTTAAAGGATATAAAGACAGGCTGCAGTGAAAAACTACCCCTCGCCCATCCCTCTCCTCTCATGGGAGAGGGTAAAGGTGTAGGGGCAGATTCTGGAATCCAGAATTTCAAATCCAATTTCACCAGGAGCGGTTATATACGCACAATTCAAAGTATTCAACGATATATCGCTGCTGGAGATATTTATCAGGCAAATTTATCTCAAAGGCTCTCTATAGATTTTCATGGTGACCCGCTCTTATTTTATTCGAAATTGAGAACGATAAACCCTGCCCAGTTTGGGGCATTTCTTAATAATGGCGATTTTCAGATTATATCCAATTCACCGGAAAGACTGCTAAAGGTCAGTAATGGCATTGCAGAAACAAGCCCTATAAAAGGCACAAGACCAAGGGGTAAAAACTTAAAAGAAGACCGGGCCTTAATTCAAGAACTCAGAACAAACGCGAAAGAACTTGCAGAGCATATAATGATTGTCGACTTAGAGAGAAATGACCTGGGGAAGGTTTGCGAATATGACTCAATAAAAGTACAACCTATGCATAAAATATATACTTATGCAACCCTTCATCATATGGTATCAACTGTGAGCGGGAAGTTAAGAGATGGAATAAACCCTTTAGACTGTGTAAAGGCAGTATGCCCTGGCGGCTCTGTAACAGGCGCGCCAAAGATACGGGCAATGGAAATCATAGAGAGGCTTGAGCCAACCCCACGCGGCCTGTACACAGGTGGGATTGGATATATAGATTTTTCTGAAAATATGGATATGGCAATGACAATAAGGACAGGGGTGCTCAAAGACAATCGCCTCTATTTGAGTGTTGGTGGTGGCATTGTCGCTGATTCTAATCCTGAAAAAGAATATGAAGAGACTATTTTAAAGGCAAGCGCATTTTTAAGGGCAATGGGGGTAGGGCAAAAAAACAGGCTGAGGTTAAGGTTAAGAAAATAAAGTAAAATCAACTTAACCTTAACCTCAGCCTTAACCTGTATCTACTTTATGAACAATATAGTTTTTCTCAATGGCCAATTTTTGCCATCAAACAAAGCAACAGTTTCCATATTTGACAGGGGTTTTTTATATGGAGATGGACTGTTTGAAACACTGCGTTCATACAAGGGAAAGCCATTTGCATTAGGCCTTCATTTACAGCGTTTATGTGAAGGATGTCGAACAATCGGAATCCCTTTAAAACTCAATAAAAAGTATTTATTTCAATGCATTTATAAGCTCTTAAAATCAAACGGCCTGCTCAAAACTGACGCCTATATAAGGTTAACTGTTACACGAGGAGTGGATTATGGCAGCTTAGCGCCCTTTGCATTATCAAAACCAACTGTAGCAATTATAGTAAAACCACTGCATGAAAAGATAGGACAATATCAACAAAAGGGTATTCGGGCTATATTTTTAAATAACAGACGAAGTCTGCCTCATATTAAATCTTTAAACATTCTGCCGAATGTTACAGGAATGATGGAGGCGCACAAAAGAAAGACGCAGGAGGGAATATTTACAGACGGCAATAAAATACTGGAAGGCACAATTACAAATATCTTTATTTCAGATGGAAATGGTATAAAAACCCCACCTGTAAGTGACGGTATCTTGCCTGGTATTACAAGAAGGCTTGTAATAGAAATTGCCAAAAGAGAACGCATTAAAGTAACAGAGGCATCTTTAACTAAAGGAGAACTAAAAAGTTGTAGGGAGGCATTTCTCACGAATTCTATCATGGAGATAGCGCCGCTTGTAAAGATGGAGAATAAATTGATAGGAACTGGCCAGGTTGGCGCATTCACAAGAAGATTTCAACAGGAATATAAGCATATGCCATTAAAGCAGATTATTCCTTGACCCTTGACTAATTATATGTTTTTATTTACTCAAGGACACTCTGAAAAACTCTTTTTCTGTCATTCCCGAAGTTTTTATCGGGAATCCAGTTTCAGTAAAACCAAGAGGTTATGGATGCCCGACAGAGACATTCGGGCATGACAATTCGTAAAAGGGTAGTTTTTCAGAGTGTCCTCAAAAACATCGAAGACTATTTTGCGAAGCAAACTCCCATAAGCCAGAAGCTCACAAAGGGAGATGAAAATCTATCACCCCCCCTTTGTCCCCACCATCAAAAGGGAGGGGAGATTGCTTTAAGTTCCCTCTCCTCAGTGGGGAGAGGACAAATGTATCAAAAAAAGTGCGTTTGTATTAGTGTATTAGCATTTAAAGATTAAATAATATGCCTTCCTACTCAGAAAAAAATATCATGGAAGCCCGAAAATGTGAAGAATCCTTTGCCTCAGAACATGACCAGAGGATAAGACAACTTGCCACATTTAGCGAATTGGGCAAGGCATTAACATCCACCCTTGATTTAAAGGAAATCCTTAATATTGTTATGGAAAAGATAAGTGAGATGCTCCAGCCCAAGAACTGGTCGCTTCTTCTCGTTGATGAAGAAAAGAATGACCTTTACTTTGAAATCGTTGTAGGAGAAGGAGCAGATAAACTAAGGGATATTAGGCTTAAGGTAGGCGAAGGAATCGCTGGCTGGGTGGCGCGGGAAGGAGTTTCATTACTGGTTCCCGATGTCAATAAAGACCCTCGATTTTCTAAAAAAGGCGATGAATCCATCAAATTTGTGACTAAATCCATAGTATGCGTTCCTTTAAAGAGCAAGGGAAAATGTCTTGGTGTCATAGAACTTATTAATAAGATGTCTGAAGGAGAAAGTTTCAAAGAGGAAGACCTCCTTCTCCTTAATACACTTGCAGACTATACTGCTATTGCAATAGAAAATGCAAAGTTCTTCCAGAAGATTCAGGAATTAACCATTACAGACGACCTTACCAAACTCTATAATTCGCGATACCTCTATAGGTTTCTTGATTATGAAGTAGAAAGGGCAAGGCGCTACAAAAGCAAAGTTGCCATGGTATTTTTTGACCTCGATAAATTCAAAGACGTAAATGATATGCATGGTCACTTAAATGGGAGCAAGCTTCTTGCTGAGACAGGAAAACTTGTTACTGCGGCGCTGCGTAAAGTTGACATCGCATGCAGATACGGAGGCGATGAATTTGTAATAGTTATGCCGCAGACTGTTAAAGATGGCGCCTATCAATTTGCCGAAAAATTACGTTCAGCGATAAGCAACCACATCTTCTTGAAAGAAGAAGGTTTGAATCACCAAGTAACAGCAAGTTTTGGCGTTGCCGCTATACCTGAAGATGCGCATAATGCATTGGAACTTATTCGGGCTGCTGACCAGGCAATGTATCGCGTAAAGAATAAATCAAGAAACGCTGTTGAAATGGCATAACTTATTAAGGATTTCATAATTGAATTGAAAAATCTCCCCTCGCCCCTCTTTTCCAAAGAGGGGGATTCCTCCTTTTGTAAACTTGTCCTCGAATGATTTTATCGGGGAAGGGAGGTCAGGAGGGATTTTCTTACAATTATGTAAATCCTATTATTGGAAAGGATTAGAGAATTGACGAACTGGCGGTTAGGGAAATCCCATCTATAATTCTCCAATCTCTGATTCGCTAAAACCGGAGGAGAGATGAAAACTATTTTCATAATTACGCTTATATCAATAACCCTTCCATCCTGCGCCTCTTTTCAATCCACAAGAATTCAGGCAGAGGGCAACAAGATAACAAAAGAACAAATTGAAGAAATAAAACCCGCAGTGTCCACCAAAGAGAGCGTAATCAGCGCCTTCGGGAATCCAACAAAGACTGAAATAAAGCCTGATGGGACAGAGATGCTCATCTATGCCTATACAGAAAAAACCACTCCTACATATTTGGGAGGATTTATAGTCAACGAAAGGCAGAGTAAAACTTCGGTTACAACGCTTGAAATTACGATAAAAGACGGATTAGTTATATCGTACAATTATAAAAAAGAAGAGGAAAAGTAGAAACAGACTGCAAGTTATTAGTCTAAAAGACTTAGAGTGGATCGGGCTTCCATGCCGCCACGCTTAGCGTGACCCGGCAACAATGAGTAGGGCAATATTCCCAGCCTACTCGGTAGACTCTTAGAGAGTCTTTCTATGGAATACAGATTCCTGCCAAAAAAAGGAATTGCCCCTTTTGTAACAGGCCTCTTAAAAGACTTCAAGGTCTATGGCCCTGTAGAAAAAGACGGCTTTCCAATGTACGGCGAGATTACTTCGCCAAAAGATATTCATCTATCGCACGCACCCACGCACCTGTCTCCAAAACAATTTTTATTTCCTCCTAAAGAGACAATCTTAAGATTTAAAAATGGCGCAAAACCTGCTCTTGAACCTGTTATAGAAGCCCATAACCAGGCGCTCTTTGGCATACACTCCTGCGATATTCATGCAATCAAACTTCTTGACAGGGTCTTTAGCTATGGACCGCGCGATGTAAACTACCTTAAAAGAAGAGACAAGACCGTCATTATCGGCATTGACTGCGTCCCTGACAAATACTGCTTTTGCAAAAGCGTCAACACCATGACCGTTGATTCCGGGTTCGATCTGTTTTTACACGATGTTGGTTCAGGTTTCGTTGTCGAGGTCGGCACGCAAACCGGGAAAAATCTGCTTTACAAAAATGCAAAAACAAAAAAAGCAACTATGAAGGAAATTAAAAAGATTAAGGAAATAAGAGATAAAAAGGCAGAGATGTTTGTTACTAAACTCAATGCAGAGGCATCCACCCTCCCTCTTATCTATTCAGGCAGTTACAATAGCCCTGTCTGGGAAAAGATAGGGAAAATCTGTTACGGATGCGGCTCATGCAATAATGTCTGCCCAACCTGTTATTGCTTTGATGTAAGAGATGAGATTAAAACAAACCTAACCGAAGGTGAAAGATTCAGGGTATGGGATGCATGCACCTTAGAAGACTTTGCTAAGGTTGCGGGCGGTCATAACTTCAGGAAGACGCGGGCAGAAAGGCTCAGGCATAGGTTCAATAGAAAATTCCAGTATCTGGCAGACAAGTTTGGCGGGCTTTTCTGCGTTGGCTGCGGCAGGTGCATCAGGACTTGCCTTGTTAATATCAACATCGCTGAGGTAACGAATGAGCTCATTGAAGAGGCAAATAAAGACAGAAGTTAAGAAGATGAGAAGCATAGAAATGCAGAAGTTGAGAAGTTATGAAGATAAGAAGATGAGAAGAAACTCAACTTCTCAACCTCTCAACCTCTTAACTTCTGAAATTCCGGCCTCTCAGCCTCGCAACCTCTCAACCTCTATTTTTGATATTTCATCTCCTTACATTTCACGGCTTGCGAAGATAGAAAGGGTTGCACGGCTTACAGAAAAAGAAAGACTATTTACTATAGCCTTTGAAGATAAAAAAACCCTGGGCCATTCGCCTGGACAGTTTATCATGCTTTCTATTCCCGGATATGGCGAGGCGCCCATATCTGTGTCATCCACGCCGAATAAAAGAAATACCTTTGAGCTCTGCGTCAGGGCAGTTGGGAATCTGACAAATGCCTTGCATAATCTGACAAAGGGAGACAGGTTGTGGATACGGGGGCCTTACGGCAAGGGATTTCCTGTTGAAGAACTCAAGGGCAAAGACCTGCTCTTTATTGCAGGCGGCATAGGCCTTGTGCCAATGAGGTCTCTGATAAAAACTGTTCTGAGTGAGCGGCCATCTTACGGCAAAATCAAGCTGCTCTATGGTGTAAAAAGCCCTGACGAAATACTTTTTAAAGATGAATTATCAGAGTGGCAGCAAACAGCGAGTATGAATGTCAGCATCACAATTGACAAACCTTACCCTGAATGGAAAGGGAATACTGGCGTTGTCACAACACTCCTCCCTCCCCTCAAGATTGATGAAACAAAAACAGTTGTTATTGTTGTAGGCCCGCCTGTTATGTATAAATATGTAATCATGAGCCTCGGAGATAAGAGGATTGCAGGCCACGACATTTATCTATCGCTGGAGAGGAGAATGAAATGCGGGCTCGGTAAATGCGGCCACTGCCAGATAAACAGCATCTATGTATGCCAGGAAGGGCCGGTGTTCAGGCTGAGTGATATAAGGTATTTGCGAGAAGCTATATAACTACAGGGGCCAGGGGCTAGGGATTAGAGGTTAGAAAAAAACAATTTTTGAGCGTGAACATCAAATAAATTATCCAGAGGCACTCCCCCCTGTTCCCCTCGCCCCTTTGGGGAGAGGGTTAGAGCCTGTCACTGTATATCTTAAGCAGGGGGTGAGGGGTAAAACTTATGAAAAACAGACACAAACCAAAAGTCGCCTTCTTCTCCTTCACCTGCTGTGAAGGATGCCAGCTTCAGGTCCTTTCCTGCGAGGATGAGCTTCCCGATGTATTAAGCCTTGTTGACATTGTGAATTTCAGAGAGGCGATTGATGAAAAAAGAGATGACTATGATATTGCATTCATAGAAGGAAGCATCAGCCGACAACACGAAATAAACGAGATTAAAAAGATAAGGGAAAAGGCAAAGGTTGTTGTTGCGCTAGGCGCATGCTCTGCAACAGGCGGGCTCAATTGCCTTAAAAACAGATTTCCCATGGAAGAAGTCCAAAGAGTTGTTTATGGCGATAAGGCTAAAAAATATAAGCACCTTGACACAATACCCGCAAGGCCGATTGACGCTGTAATCCCTGTGGACTATTACATCCACGGCTGCCCCATAACAAAATCAGAATTCCTGTATGTCCTTAAATCACTTCTCTTGGGTAAAAAACCAGAGATTCCCAATTATCCTGTATGCGTTGACTGTAAGATGGAAGGAAATATCTGCGTGTTTGAAAAAGGCATGACCTGTGTCGGCCCTGTTACAAGGGCAGGCTGCTCTGCAATATGCGTTACCTACGGCTGCATCTGCTGGGGCTGCAGAGGACTTATTGACAATCCTAACCTTGAAGCCCATGAAGAGACTTTGAAAAGATACGGACTGACCACAGAAGGGGTTTTGAGGAGTTTTGATTTGTATGGGGGGTGGCGATCCCGCTAAGCGGGACATAGCCACGCTAAGCGTGGGAGAAGCATGGGGAAAAGAAGTAGTGAAAAAATCACCTTTTTCGTCGCAATTCTCAGAAAGAGATGACAATATGAAAAAATTGGCTCAAATAGTCGCCTTCCTTGTAATAAGCATTACAGCTTCCTATGCCGTGGCAAATGATAAAAATGACTCTATCTGCGTTTCATTCGGAGAAGAGTTCACCATAAGAGAAAATCAAACTGCATTTTTCAAGGATACAAAAACTGCTCTTCATGTAAAAAGGTTTTCCAAAGGAGTTTGCGCAATACCCGGCTCCAATTGTGGTAGCGGATGGCGACCGCCAAGTGTTCAATACGATATTTCATTCGGGGGACAGATATTGGACTTAGATTCGCGCAAGGGGATAAAAAGAGACAAGGAGCAGGTTTTCGATGTTAAGGTAAAGGAGAGCGATTACAATACCTATGCTGTTATGAGTGTGGATAGGCTACTTGACGTCTGCGAAAAAGAAAACAGCCCTTATTGCTGGGAGGAGTTGGCCTGGGCGACGAAAGATTCTATTTTCTGTGACAGAATTACTGAAAAGTGGCGCGCTATGCAATATAAGCAAAACATTTCTCAAATCATGAAAAATCAGGATGACAAGAACTAACAGAGGAAAATTAGGAAAAGTGGAAAAATAGGGACAGGATACCCTTAAATAAGGATTATGCCCGCAACGGCATATAACAAAGTACATAAGTTTAACACTCGAACCCCGAAGTTTCAGAACTTCTCAAGCACTCGAACCGTTATTGCATCTAAAGTATCAAGGAAGGAGTGATTAATATGAAGATAGTGCAAGGTATTTTAGGAGGTTTTGCTTTTGGAATTATTGGAGAGATTTTTGGTTGGCTTATCTATGGCATATTGTTCATGAGGTGGTCTTTGGAGGCAGAGCAACTCTGGAGACCAATGGAAAGTTTACAATGGCGTATTGGAATGCCATTAGCAGATATTTTTAGCGGCATGATGGTTGCATTAGTGTATGCTATTTTATACAAAGGTATCCCTGGCGTTGGAATTAAAAAGGGTTTAGTTTTTGGGTTACTGCTCTGGCTGATAACCAGATTTGCTGGTGAACTCTTCTATTATGCCATGAGCCCCATTCCGTTTATGTTGGTAATTGCAGGCTGGCTGCACGGTCTCATTGTCGGAACTTTAGGTGGAATTACTATTGCTGCTATTTACGGGAAAAGTTTGGAAGATAAATAAGGGGTTGGGACAGACACCTTAAATAAGGGTTATGCCAGCAACTACAGATAACATCATGCTTGAGGTCAACACCCAAAAGTTTCACCTTTTATGATACAATTATACAAAACAAAAAGGGGGGAGATAACACATGAATTGGAGAGAAAGTATAACAGTAGATCCACTTGTATGTCATGGAAAAGCTTGTATTAAAGGAACTCGTATAATGGTATCTGTTATATTAGACAATTTGGCAGAGGGTGTCAGCGAAGAAGAAATTTTAAAAAGCTATCCATCACTGCGCTTTGAAGACATTAAGGCAGCTATAGCTTATGCAGCCGAACTATCTCGTGAAAGATTAGTATCTGTAACAGCATAGATGTTTATGCAGTTTAAAATAGATGAAAATCTGCCTGTTGAGGTTGCAGAACTGCTTGTTAATGATGGACATGATACAAAAACCGTAAATGAGCAACAATTGCAAGGCGTAAAGGATCCCGTTCTTATAGATGTATGCAAGAGGGAAAGTCGTATTCCGATTACTTTGGATACAGATTTCTCAGACATCAGAGCATATCCACCGCAGGAGTTTTCAGGGATTATTGTTTTAAGAGTTGGCAGCCAATCTAAAACACATATCATAGGAGTCTTCAATCGCATTCTGTCTCTTATAGACAGCGAACCACTAAAAGAGCATCTATGGATTGTAGAAGAATCAAGAATACGCATTCGCGGCAAAGATAAAGAATAATGAAAAAAGACGTCAAAATAAATATCCACCACATCACCCGCGTTGAAGGCCACGGGAATGTTGTCATTGATATTAAAAAAGGTCTTATAAAAGAGCTAAAGCTTGAGATTGTGGAGTCCCCACGTTTTTTTGAGGCAATGCTCAGGGGCAGGAAATATGACGAGGCGCAGCATATCATGTCAAGGATATGCGGCATTTGTGCTGTAAGCCATACATCAGCTTCTTTAAAGGCAATTGAAGATGCAATGAGCATAAAAATTTCGAGGCAGGCCACCTTGCTGCGAAAGCTTGCATTTCACGGCGAAATGCTGCAAAGCCACATCCTTCACCTGTATTTCCTTGTGCTGCCGGATTTTTTTCGTGTTGGAAGCATTGTGCCTCTGGCAGAAACTCAGCCTGATGCTGTAAGGCGCGGATTAAGGCTAAAAAAGCTTGCCAATGAGATATGCTATACTATTGCAGGACGTCATATACATCCCATAGCTCTCTTCCCCGGCGGTATTGCGTATACGCCAAAAGAGAGTGAGTTAAGGACATTAAGAAAAAGGCTTGAGGATTCTTTTGAGGATTTGGAGGCAACACTCGTGCTCTTCAAAACCTTTAAAACACCTGAATACTCAGAAAAGAGGGAATATCTATCGCTTAAAGAAGGTGGAGAATATGCGTTCTATGATGGAGATATGGCTTCAAGCTTAAGATACAGCGCAAAACCAAAGAACTATAGAAAGATTATCAAGGAAAGTATTGTCCCCCATTCTACTGCAAAGCATACAAGAACAACCCCCCCTTCCCCCCTTTCCAAAAGTGGGGATAAAAGGGGGGTTTACATGGTCGGTGCGCTTGCAAGGATATGTAATAATTTTAACCAACTCTCACGGAAAGCAAAAAAGGCAGCAGAAGAACTTGCGCTCACTCCCCTTTCCTGCAATCCATTTATGAACAATGCAGCTCAGCTTGTTGAATCATTCCACTGCACTGAGGATGCTATTAAACTAATTGATAAACTGCTGTCAAATGGCCTTAAAAAAGAGGAATTAACTCCCCCCAGCCCCCTCTTTAAAAAGAGGGGGGGAGGCACAGGCGTTGGCATTGTTGAGGCGCCAAGGGGGATACTGTTCCACGAATACACTATCAATAAAGACGGCATTGTGACCGATGCGAACTGCATTATTCCGACTGCACAGAACCTGAAAATGATAGAAGAAGATTTAAGAGGTTTTGTGCCCACAATCTTGAATAAGTCAAAGGATGAAATAGTGAGAAATATTGAAACCCTTGTCAGGGCGTATGATCCGTGTATTTCGTGCTCGACGCATATTATGAATGTGAGGTTTGTGTGATATGGAGCAAGGCAACCTTGTTGCCGTAAGAACTGCGACATGGTCGCCTCAGTCCAAATTATGGAGATTTTATGCCAAAAATTTTAATCATTGATGATGACGCGGATATAGTAGAGGCAACCAAGATAGTGCTTGAGAGCAAGGGCTACAAGGTCATATCTGCTAATGAAGGCGATGCTGGCTATAAAAAGGCTGAAACAGAAAGGCCTGACCTTATAATCCTTGATGTAATGATGAAGACAAAAGACCAGGGCTTTCAGGTGAGCTATAAATTGAAAAACCATCCAGAACTTTCAAAGATACCTATATTGATGCTTACCTCTGTTGGAAGAGAAACCGGTTTTAGATTCAATAAAGAGACTGATGAGGACTATCTGCCTGTTGAGGAATTTATTGAAAAACCTATAAAACCCAAAGAGTTAGTGGCAAGAGTTGAGAAACTCCTTAAAGCCAAACAAATGTGAATCAAATAACGCGATTAAGAGAAGAAGAGTTTTTTGAAAGGCTTGAGTGGTTTATCAATATAAGATGGGCTACGATTGTTTTTATTATCTTAGCAGCTCTTGTAGCCATAATTATATTTAAAGTCAGTCTCCCCATTATTCCTATCTATGCAATCACACTAATCATAATCATATATAACACTGGGTTTAAATTCTATTTAACACAGATAAAACATAAAACACTGCCAACAAATGCAAGAAAATTTGCGATTACGCAAAGTATACTCGACATAATAATTCTTACCATTCTAATCCACTTTACAGGCGGCTCAGAAAACCCTTTCGTATTTTATTTTATCTTCCATACCATTCTTACCAGTATGCTCCTTTCAAAAAGATACAGCTACATTCAGGCAGGTATTGTCTCAATTTTAGTAGTTGGACTCTTTGCGCTTGAATATCTTGAGATTGTGCCACACCACTCAATAAAAGGATTTATTAATATAGCCCTTTACAAAAATCTCACATATTTAGCGGCTGTTACATTTGTATTTATCTCTACTATCTTTATTGCGACTTTTTTTACCGTATCTATATCCGAACAGCTTAATCTTAAAGAAAAAGAACTTAAGGAGGCTAATTTAAAACTGCTGGAAAAAGACAGACTAAAGGACGAATATGTAAAGATGGTGAGTCATGACTTAAAATCTCCCCTCGCCTCTATCCTGAGTCTTTTAGAAACTGTAACTGGAGGATTTGCTGGCAGCATTGAAGAGAAACCAAAGGAGCTCTTGCAGAGAATTCAGAAGAAAGTGGAGTTCTTACATCATTATACGAAAGACCTTCTTGACCTCTCCAGAATAAGGGCTGAGCGAAGTCTCAATATTCAATCAATTAACATAAAAGATGTGATATATACTGCGGCTGAGATTGCATTGCCAAAAATCGGGGAAAAGGATATTCAATTAAATATTGATGTGCAAGACAATATTTCAAATATAGAAGCAGACAAAGAACTATTGACCTATGTGTTTTTAAACCTTATTGCCAATGCCTTTAAATATACGCCATCTGGTGGAAAGATACTGGTAAAGGCATCGCTAAAGAATGAACTGTTGATGATTGAGGTAAAAGATACGGGGATAGGCATACCCTCTGAGGATATACCGCATATTTTTGAAGAATTCTTCAGGGCAAGCAATGTAGCAAAAACTACCAAGGGGACAGGCCTCGGCCTGTCACTGGTAAAACATATTATCAAAAGGCACAGGGGTGATATCTCTGTTGAGAGTAAACTCGGAGAAGGGACAACATTCAGATTTACAATGCCAAGAAACCAATCAAGCTAAACATCAACCATCCAGATGGGTCATTACTTCTTGTTTCATGGGTTTAACTGTCCATATGCCGCTTAAATTATAACTACGGGAAATCCTTTTTCCTACAACCTTTGCCTCTTCTTCTGATGAATAAAATCCAACCCTGACCCTATACCACTGCCTGCCTTTCAAATTAAATTCTGTAATATAGGTGTTAAATTTACCCTGCTTTAATTTTTGCGCAATAGCCTGGGCCTCATCCATTGATGTAAAAGACGCTACATGAATCGCCCATGGTTTGTCTTGCGCCTTTTTTGCAGTGGGCTTAGGGGTTTCCTTTTTAGCCACTGCTTTTTTCTTTTCAGGAATAACTTCCTTAACAGGCGGCTTTGCCTCTTCCTTTTTTGCAACCTCTAACTTTGCTATCTCTGTCGGTTTTGCTGGCCCAGTTTGTGGCACAGAAGGTTGTCCTTGAGCTGGCATCTGGGCTGTCGGCGGAACCTGTGTTTGCGCTGGTGAAGACGGTGCTGCCTCTTTCTTTTCTTCAGATGGCGGAATATCTATTTTCATCCTCTTAACAACCCTCTCAGGTTGAGGTGTTGAAATAACGCCAATATCTTTGAAATATAAAAAGTATGCCGCAGAGCTTCCTCCCACTATTATAAGAACTATCAACAATATGATTGTCCTCTTATTCAAGGCTTCACCTCCTTAGAACTATTCTCATCGCCATACTTAACTATCCGTGGGGTAATAAATACCAGTAATTCTTCGCTATCAGCAACCTTACTGTTGGATTTAAAGAGCCAACCCAGTATAGGAATCTTAGAAAGAAAAGGAATAGCATTGGTATTATCTGAGGTGCTGCTCTTATAAAGGCCGCCTATGACTGTGGTTTCTCCATCCTTAACCAGAACAGAGGTAGTAGCCTTCTTCTCACTAATACCTGGTATCCCATCTACGCTCTTTGAAAAATCAGGGTCGCTTTTGCTGGCTGTAATATTCAAAAGGATAAATTCATCTGCTGATATCTGTGGAGTAACGGAAAGGTCTATCCCTGTCTTTATATCTTCAAGGCCTGTGCCTGATGTGGTAGTAGTCGTTGTCGTAGCGGTAGTTGTAGTGGTCTTAACCTTAAAATTAAGGCCGCTGTGAATAGTTGCCTCAACATTATTTAGGGTAGTTACCTTTGGCTGAGAAACTATTTTCAATTGACCGCTCCTCTCACCCGCTGATATACGCAGGTCTAAAAGCAAAGGATCTCCTAACAGCTTTCCAAATGAAAAGCCAATCGCACCCAATGCGCCGGCAGTTCCTGACGCTGGGATACTTACAGCATAATTGGGCTGTGCAGAAAACTGTCCCCCAGACCCTATAAAACCGCTTGGTGTTAATGTGCTTGGAGGGGCAGTGCTGCTGCTGCCAAATGTGCTGCCAAAGTAATCCTGACCTGATGAAAGATAGCCGCCTCCCCACTGCACCCCAAGGTCTCTGGCAAAACTGCTCTGAGCCTCTATAATCCTTGCCTCTATAACAACCTGCAAGGTCCTTGTATCAAGTGATTTAATGAGGACTCTGGCGTCTTCTAAATTTTTCTTAACATCTCTTAATATGAGGGAGTTTTTTCTTGTATCAGGCACTGCGCTACCCCTTTCGCTTAGAACGCCTTTTAGCTGCGTCACAACATCCCCTGCCTTAGCATAATTGAGCTGGATTATTTCCAGTATAATATCTTCCCCTATCTTTGCGATTTCCTCTCGTTTACCAATCCACAGGACATTGTTCTGTATGACATAATTAAGTCCATGCGCCTTGGTTATAATATCAAGCGCATCCTTTAATGTAATCTTATCAAAACTAAAGGTTGCCTTGCCTGTCACATCCTCACCTACGATGATGTTTAGATTATTCTGCTTAGCAAGCGCCCTTAACACATCCTTAACCTCTGCATCTTTGACCTCAATTGTAAAGGTAGTGGTATCTCCTTCAATTCGCGCCTTGATATTATTGTATGTCTCGGCCTCGATGGAAGGAACAGTAAACAGTGAACAGTAGGCAGTAAGCAGTAAAAGAAATTTTAGATTTACGATTTTAGATTTAAGATTTAAAATCGTAAATCGTAAATCGTAAATCGTAATTAGTTTATTGTGTCTTCTTAAAGCCATATGACTGTCCTACTATATTGCCTATCTCCAGTTTATACGAACCGCTGATGCCTCGGAGTATAACATACTGCTTTGTTATATCAATAATTTTCTGCCCCTCTACGCTATCACCAATATAAAGTATCTTGTTATTGATGATGACCGATGGTTTTTTTTCACTATAAATAATTGCGGTAAGTTTGAGGTCAGCTTCCATTGCAACTCCGGCCACAAGTGGAACAAAAGGGTCGCGTCCCCATGGTTCCTTCACAACCTTTTTAAGGGGCAGGATGCGGTTTAATTCCGACAGGGATTCTTTAATCGTTTCCTGAGCAAATGCGCTGCCAGTAAGCAGTAAGCAGTAAGCAGTAAGCAGTAAAAGAAATTTTAGATTTACGATTTTAGATTTAAGATTTAAAATCGTAAATTGTAAATCGTAAATCGTAATTGCCTTCTGCCTACTGTCTACTGCATACTGACTACTAATTACTGTAGTCATCACTTCGCTCCCAAAACATATGTACCCATAAAGAGTTGAATTGAGAGAAGGGGCTTGATATCCTCTTTTGAATCTATTCTAAAATTTTCAACTGTAACTATACGCTGCATATCCTCTATCTTCTCAAGATATTCGCCAAATGACTGAAATCTTGAGTGCATAGTCATTTGAAAAGGCAGTTTAAAATACTCGTCCTTGGTCTCCAGAGGCATCGGCTTGAGCGATGCAAACTTAATATCCCTCCTTATATCTCCTCCAACAAGGCCTTTTAAGATTGAAGATAGCTGCTTATCGGATGGAAGCTTGCTCTGCGTAATCATGTATTGCTCCTCCATTTCTTTGAGCTTTTCCATTGCCTCTTTAAGTCTCTCAGCAACCTCCTGTGTTGCCTTTGTCTCTGCGGAGATTCTATTTATCTCTGCCATTGTTTCTTTAATCTGAACATCTAATCTTTTAACCTCAGCAGAATTCTTTAAATATATATAGTTATAAAAGAAAAATGTAACAGCCAACACAGCCATCAACACGATAATCTCTTCTCTGTATTTAGTTATTTCTTTTATATCAAGCTTTGAGGCTATATCTCTGATATCCACTATTTTTTTGCCCCTTTTAAATCAGCAGTAATCTCAAAATCATAAAGATCCCTGCCGTTAAGCTCCCTTTTTTGTGTATAACTGAGAAGTATATTTCCAAAAAAACGAGAATTTTCCAGGGCGAAAACAAATTCTGCAATCCCTGAATTTGAAATCGCGGTTCCACTGAATTTAACACCCTTCCCAACCACGTTTGTCAGATCATAGGTTGACATACTGGTAAGCCACACCCCGTCAGGCACAGTGTGAGTAATATTTTTCAATATCTCTGACCAGTATATCCTGTTGTCAAGGATAGCGCTTATGACATTCAATCTTTTTCTAATCTCATTCTCTCTTTGCTGGGTAAGGGTTATCCGCTCTATAACCTCTCTATATCTGGCATTCTGGGCCATAAGTTCATCCTTTTCCTTTCTGATTGTTTCCATGGTATTCAATTTCCCTTTAACCCTGGTCTTCTGATAATAATAAACTGTCCCAAGGAGAATTACATACACAATCAAAAAACCAACGATAAGAGGTCTTCTCTGCCCAGCCTTTTTTTTGCTCCTTATCTCATCAGGAATTAGATTTATCCGCTCTATCATTCAAAAATCCTTATTGGCTGCACAGGCGGTAATATTCTTTTCTGTGCTGCCTACTGTCTCCTGTTATTAGAGGGCCAGACCAACCGCAACTGTCATGTCAGGCGCAAATTCTTTTATTCTCGATGGCTCAAACTTTTTAGGTTCTATCTTTATATTGCGCAATGGGTCATCTACAAAACATGGCACACCGAGGCTGTGAGTAAACATATCTTCAATACCTTTAAGCTTTGCCGTTCCGCCGCATAAGAATATCTTGCTTACACTCTCTTCCCTGAACTGGGCCTGATAATAGTCAAAGGATCGGTTTACTTCAGCCGCCAACCTCTCTAAGGCACCAAAAATTGCGGTAGTAATCAGTGTATCCTTTTCAGAACCTTGCAATACCCCGCATCGTATCTTCTCTTTCTCCGCCACCTCTTCAGTGCATGCAAGGTTTTCCATAACAATCATTGTCAATTCCTTGCCGCCTATTGCTATCTCTCTGGTAAACATAAGTTTTTTATCTTTAAAAATAGCAACAGTTGACTTTGAATTGCCTATATCAATCATTGAATAACTTACGCCTTTTTCCCATACATTATTATGATTAAAAGCTGCGAGCATTGCTATTGGAGTCACATCAATCGATGAGGGCTCCAATAACGCATCCTCAAAAATTTTAATGAGCTTTTCAATATCCCTCTTTCTCACCCCAAATGCAAGAATAGAATTTGCAAAATCTTCGCCTCTTTTAACCTCCCCTATTGTAGTATAATCACATACAAGCTCTTCTGCCGGAAAGGCCACATGCTTCCGCATCTCCCATCGAACAGCATCCTTCATATCTCTCTTAGGCATCCTGGGTAAAAAAAGATGCGCAATGGTCAAAGAACCGCCTGAAAACACCGTGATAACCTTTTTTGCCTTTATCCTGTTCGCATTAAAGACATTCTTTAAAATTTCACTTAATTTAGAGCTCTCCTCAGGAATTGCTATATGGTCGAGCCGCGAGTATGCAACCCTGCTAAGTGTTTTAGAGGCTCCTGCGCCTTTTATTTTAATCGCCTTAATAGCATAAGAACCTATATCAACTCCTGTGAGACTGCCTTTATCAAAAATAAACACGAGTCGTTTTCTCCTGTATTAGTTCAATCGCACTATTGCTCTACGGCAGCATAAGATTATCAGTATTTAGATAAAGCATTCTCTCTCTTATACTTCTTTCAATATCGTTAGACACCGGCTCGTTATTCTGTTTTGAATAAGATAAAAATTTTTCATAGTAAACTATCGCCTCGTCGAATTTTTTATCCTTCTCGAGCGCAACTGCCAAATTTAGATATGGAGCAGGATAATAAGGCGCAGCTGCGATAGCCTTTTTGAAATATTCCTTTGCAGCGATTGTATCTCCGTTGCTCTCCAGAAGCACGCCATAATTATTCAGCGCCTCTGGGTAATCTGTCTTGTATTTGAGGGCCTTTTTGTAATTTGCCTCAGCATTCTTACTGTCACCCAACTTTTTATAGGCCAACCCAGCGTTATTATACGCCTCAGCATATTCTGGAAAGACCTCAATTGAAGCAAGGAATTCACCCTTTGCAAGAGAATACTTGCCATGCTTGTAGAATTCCATACCCTTCAGGTTTCTATATTTTGCATCTTCAAAGCGTTTATTGTTGCTATCCTTTATTTCCTGATTTTCAACCATAGCCGACCTTCCCATCACTTCACCTTCCTTTTTAGATAGAGCAGCGCTTTTATTGCTTTTATTTTCTACTGCCCTGGTTTGAACCTGTGACGGTTTTTTTTTAAAAATAGCCTGCGTAATATTATTAAATCCAACCCTATAAATCGCAATCCAGCTGCCGACAATACCGACTAACAAGGAAAGCAATACTAAGATAACTTTAACATTAGAAGAAGAGCGGCTGATGTGGGCATCTCTTTTTCTGTCATTAATGTAAGGAGTAAATGCCGCTACTTCTCGCTCTGATTGCGCCTTTTTAAGCGCATCGTGTATTATGCTCATAATTATCTACCCTTTATCATCACCAACCGACTCTTTTAGCTTTATTAGTATCTCGCCTATCTTCTTCTCGCCATGCTTTATCACGATGGGATATTCTACCCCTTGCCTTTTTACCGAATATTTGACCCACAGGTCTTTGGCTGTATCAACTAAATAACCCCTGTCCTCGCCTGTATTCGCTGCCCTCTTTCCAACAAAGCCAAGCAAGTTTACGGATACCTCTTTATTCGATACACCATCAATAATAGCTTCAACTATCTTAAATTTGTCGCCTTTTGTAACTTCTAAAGTTTTACCATTTTCAATCGTATGCTCAACTCCGTTTAAAAGAATCACAAGCTCTTTAAATGTAGCTTCATTCTTAACAACATCCTCTTCAGGACTACTAATTATGTTCTTAGCCTCAGCCTGAGAAGTGTCTACCTCACCGCTATCTTGAGAAGCAGATGTCTTCTCAACCTGAATGTTAGACTCTAACTCTGCCTGCAAAAGAGCGCTTTCTTGAACCTTCACATCTTTTTTCTGCGCCGCAGAATAACCAGCAATATCGCTGGCAACCTGAGGAGTTGTATTTTCAGCAACTTCTTTAATAGCCGGCGTGGCTATAACCGTGGGAGCAATCCCTATTTTTGTACTATTCCACAACAATCCTAATGCTATAAAAACAATAATGGCAGACGCATAGATATATGGCGCATATTTCCCTTTACGCAATCTCTTTTTAGGTTGTATATCTGCATCTTTTTTTAAAGTTCCATCCTTATCTAATTCATCAATTGCCTTTTTCTGTATTTCATCATCTATCACCCTTGTGCCAGCCACAAATGCTGCTGTCAAAGCCCTATCACATACGAGATTTATGAGGCGGGGGATGCCAGAGCTTGCTTCATATATGGACTTTAATGCAGTAGACGTAAACTTTATGTGGCCTTTGCCCCCTGCAACCGTAAGACGTCGGAATATATATGCCTTTGTCTCCTCAAAATTTAAAGAACCCAGATGATATCGCACTACAATCCTCTGGTTTAATTGCCGAAGCTCCGGAAGCTTAAGCTTTTCCCTTAATTCTGGTTGACCAACTAAGATTATCTGCATAAGCTTTGTCTTTTCTGTTTCAAGGTTTGACAATAGCCTTACCATCTCTAATGCCTTAAGGCTGAGATTCTGGGCCTCGTCTATTATTACAGCTGAATTGCTTCCCTTTTTCGTCTGCTCAATAAGAAAAGAATTCAATGTGTCAATTTGCTTCTTTAAAGATGAGCTTTCCATTTTTAATCCAAAATCTTCATTTATTGTCTGGATAAGTTCAGCGTCAGATAAAAGTGGATTCAGGATGAGAGCGCTTTTTACCTTTGAATTGAATTTGTCAAGAAGCGCCCTGCAGAGTGTCGTCTTACCAGTACCTACCTCACCAGAGAGCATCAAAAAGCCTTTATGTTCTATGACGCCAAAAAAGAGCAAGTCTAACGCCTCCTGATGCTTCTTGCTGAGATACAAATATTTCGGGTCAGGAGTTATGCTAAAAGGATTTTCTTTTAGATAGAAAAATTTTTCATACATCATGGTTTAACCCTGCCTTTTTTAGCAGACTTTCCATCAAGTTCTTCCAAGGCCTTCTGATATGCAGATTTATGCTTAAAACCCTTTTTCAGGTATTTCCATATAAGGGCTATTTTTTTCACATCTACCTCACTATATTCTCTTGCCTCAAGATCGCCCATAGGGATGCGTTTAGGTGATATATACCCTTTTTGCTCAAGGTAATATAATTTATGCCTGGGAATACCAATCTGTTCCAATATCTGAGATGTCTTCATACTTATCTCCTAAATATACAGGCTTCGAGCATTGGAAATTAAGTCTATTAGATTTCTTAATAATCGCTATCTGCCTATCACTTATTGCGCATTTCCATGAAACTCTTTACCCCGACGTCCAAAATGTTATGGCCCGAAGACCAGGGATGCATAGTAAACCCCTTTAATAAATTAAATCAGGTCATCCGCCTGAGGCGGAGAAAAAACCTGCCTTTTAGGCATCATGTGGGGATTTACATTTAGTTTTAGCTTTAGTTTTAGCTTTAAATCTATTTTTCTACAGTTTATAGCCCAAAAGAAATATCCTGTCAAGCACTTTTTTACATGTTTCCAGTTTTGTCAGTGGTCAACAGGTTGACCGAAGATTGTCATTCTGAGGCGATAGCCGAAGAATCTCGTTTTATAACTCAGTGGAAAAATGAGATTCTTCACTCCGCTACGCTCCGTTCAGAATGACAAAAACGAATTCTCGGTCAACCTGTTGACACAGATTCCTATCAATGATAGTTTAAAACTATGGAAGGTATTGGAAGGTTATTCTTTGCAGCAAGTCTATTCTATCTGGCAGTTGGTACAGCTATGGGATTTGCTATGGCATTTCTTAGGGGCAAATGGACATTAAGGCTAATGCCTGCCCATGCGCACATAAATTTCTTTGGATGGATATCCATGCTCATATTCGGATTTGCCTACTCATATCTCCCTACATTTGCCGGCAAGACTCTCTACAGCGCTACCCTCCCCTATATCCATTTTATATGCAGCAATATTGGCCTCATCGGCATGGCAGGTATGTGGATTGGAAGCAGATTCCCAAATTCTCCAGTCTCACCCAAACTTGTCTGGCCATTCGGCGCTTTAGTGATACTATCTGTCTGGCTCTTTATCTTTAATATTGCAATGACCTTGTTTCAGTAATAATTCCCCTTCGTACATACTCACCAAGAAATATTCAATATGGTGTTATTTCTTAACTACCGAAACATTTACAGCATGCTGCCCTTTTGCACCATCAGGATAGGTTGTGCTGAATATATCTCCGATAAGCGATGCTGATTCCTGTATCTTTCCCGCCCGATCAATCCCACGAATCTTTATGGTATAGGATCTTTCCTTTACTGGTTTCCAATCAAAGCGCCATAAAGTCCAAGCCCATTTTGAGAGCGGGGGTTTTATTTCTGTTTCATTCCAGGTTCTGCCGTCATCAAGGGAAATCTGTACCCTGCTGATGCCGTGTCTGCCGGCAAAAGCAATGCCGCCGATAACATAATTACCAAGGGATATTCTCTTTTTATCCATGGGCATAAGTATCTGGGATTTAATCGGTATGATTGCCTCATCAGACCATCCTTTCTTTTCCCAGTATCCTTTATAAGTATAGTTTACCAGTTCTATCTTTGAAAGCCATTTTACATGCTTCATGCCATAGATACCGGGGACAATTGCCCGCACAGGATAGCCATGCACCTTAGGCAAAGGCTCTCCATTCATCCTGAATGCGAGAAATACATCTTCAGATAGAGAGAGGGAATAGGGTATGCTGTCACTATATCCATCGTCAGCGTAAAAGACAGTTTTAACAATACCCTTTTTCGGCACTGCACGTTCTATAATCTTCTTGAGAGTTACTCCATCCCACAGGGCATTACCGATCGAATCGCCGCCAACAGGATTGCCGATGCACTCCAGGGTGACAAACTCAGTCTTATCCTTCATTTCTTCAAGTTCTTTCATGGTAAGGATAAATGGCCTTTCCACAAGACCTTCTATTCTCAATCTGAATGTTTGTATGTTGACTTCCGGCACCGTTGAAGAATACGTTGTAATATAGAATTCCTCATTCGGTGTAATCTCCTTTGCTACGAAGCCCTTGAAATTCACCGTGCCTTTTGTAAGAATCTGATGCTTTTCTCCTTCTGTCGATGCCTCAGCATATTGGTATACATAGTCAAAGACATAGACGCCAAACCCAAGGCCTATTGTCCCGAAACCCATGCACTTAAGAAACTCTCTTCTATTCGTACCAGCCTTCATGAGTTACCTCCCCATGTACGGTCTATTGAGCATCACCTGGATACCTATAGACCTCAATAAAATCAATGTATGAGACTGAACCCTCGCCTGTATTATCTGAGTCATTCATAATCCCAATACTTGCAATTAGAGGGGGCTTAACCCCAAATGCCTTCTCATAATCCTGTAAGATATGAACTTCCTCCTGTTGCCATTTCCCAACATTCTGGCCCCCCATTTCCAGAAATAATATCATTGCCTTTTCTGTGTACGGACTCACTACGGATGTTTCTTTGTATTCCCTGTTCGCCCAGACATAATTAAGACTGCTCTGAGGCGGATATTTACCGTATAGTCTTTTACTCAATTCAAATTGTATTTTCTCAAAAAAAGAAGCCTTTTCCGGCTCATATTTGAACATGACATAGATACGGATAGGATAATCATCACCTGATTTTGTTCCTGGAGTCGCCTTTTGGTATACATTACTAATCTTCCATCTCCAGGCAATTCTTGGATACTCATACACATTAAACTCTTTTTTATATACAAGCCCTGATGCTGATGCATTACTTTCTGCCCTGAGATACCTTTCACCCCCTTTCAATTCTATGGTGTATGATGTGTGCTTCTTAATTTTTGGGAAATAAATGGCATCCCAGTTTTTCAAGTCATTAAAATCTTCACGAAATAGGGAGTGTCTACCTTCCTCAGCATAAACAGCGGTAATGATGGATATAGCCAACAAAAAGAAGGTTAAATAATTCCACATACAAATATAATTATAGCTGACTTTTATTTTATGTCTATCAGGATGGCCTTGAAGAGTTGTTTTGAATAAAAAAGATTAGTTGATTTCAGGTTACCATGAAATGAGCTTTAAGTTTCCTATCTCAGGAATGTCATCATCTTTTTCCTGAGGCCAGTAGGTTCTGAGATAATCGGCAGAAGAAAGGAAAATTTCTTCACCATCCGGAGATTGTTTTTTGTTGCGTGAAAAACTGTCGCTGAAGGCGAGGGAGATAAAGAGCGATGCGCTGCCAACCACGATACCAACAGAGATATATACGGTAACCCTTGTCTCAGCATAAATATTCCTGGGTAGGATAAAGACAAGACAAAGTAGTATTATTAATCGCCTCATAATAATCTATACATTATTTATAGGCGTCATTCCCGCATGTCTTTAGCGGGAATCCAGTAGCATCCAGTCTCTGGATGCCCGATTAAAGTCCTCGGGCATGACGGATAAAGGACAACGGTCTGTAAATACTAATATAAATGCATTAAATAAAGTGACACATACAAACGCAAGAAATGGCTTTAGACAAGCATGTCCCCGAACGTTTAAATCGGGGAGCGGACGACGAGGAAAACCGGAGGCATCCTCCCCCTTTATCCCCCTCTGGAGGGGGACAAGGGGAGGATGTCGAGGCTTGTCCCGAGCGTAAGCGAGGGAACTCGACAATGGGTCCAACCTTGCCCCTGAATGTTCCTATCAGGGGGCAGTATAAAGACATTTATTGCGTTTGTATTATTTTGAGACTGGCAATATAAAGATGCCGAGCACCTTTTTTTATCAAAATTTTCACCTCTCTAATTTTACCCTTTTTAATAATGCCGAATTGCTCACTACCGATAACGAAGACAAGGCCATTGCCGCGGCGGCAATGATAGGATTTAAAAGGCCGAGCGCAGCAATCGGTATTGCTGCTGAATTGTAAAAGAATGCCCAGAAAAGATTCTGCTTTACCTTTTTCATAGTTGCCCGTGAAAGCCTGATACCTGAAACCACATCACGCACATCGTCTTTAACAAGTATGATACCCCCTGTCTCTTTTGCAACATCGCTGCCGCTTCCTATGGCTATGCCGATATCTGCCTGCGCTAAGGCAGGCGCATCATTTATGCCGTCGCCCACCATAGCAACCACCCTCCCCTCTTTCTGAAGCTTTTTTATAACACCTGCCTTTTCCCCGGGAAGCACATTTGCAATGACCTTTTCTATGCCAAGCTGTTTTGCAATTGCATGTGCAGTCCTTTCATTATCACCGGTGAGCATGATGACATCAACGCCTTCTTCTTTAAGTCTTAAGACAGCCTCTCTTGAATTTTCTTTTAATGTATCTGCAACAGCAATGATGCCTAAAATCCCCTCCAACCCCCCTTTAGAAAAGGGGGGCGAAGGGGAGATTATAGCCAGTATCATAGCAGTCTTGCCCTGTTCTTCAAGCGATTTAAGTTCTTCCTCAATTGCAGAAATATCTATGCCAAAATCTTTCATCAGTTTTCTGTTACCAAACAAAATCTCCATCTCCTCTTGACCCTTGACCCCTGACCCCTGCTTACTGCTTGCAGGGGCAGGCCCTTGCCCCTTATATCTCACCTTTACCCCATGTCCTGGTATTGCTTCAAATTTTTCTGCATCAGGTATTTGAATATTCTTCATCTTTGCCATCTTGATAATAGCCTCGGCAAGCGGATGCTCTGAACCCTTCTCAGCAATTGCAGCAAGTTTTATGATTTCTTCTTCGCTGAGTTCGTGGGACAGTCCCCGACCCGCTGTCGCGGGTTCCCCGACGACTCCGCTTCGCTCCGTCCATAAATCTGGGACAGTCCCCCGAACTATATCCGTCACCACCGGCTCTCCCTTTGTCAATGTCCCTGTCTTGTCAAACACAACAGTTGTCAGCTTCTCTGCCCTCTCAAGATATTCCCCACCCCTGATTAAAATCCCTGCCTCTGCCCCTTTTCCCACACCAACCATGAGCGCTGCTGGTGTTGCAATGCCGAGGGCGCAAGGGCAGGCTATGATAAGGACTGCCACTGTTGCCAGTATTGCGGTAGGAATATTCCCGGCCGATGCCCAGCCTACAAATGAAAGAATAGCAACAGAGATGACTCCATAAGCAAAGTAGCCCGATGCCTTGTCAGCAATCCTCTGGATTGGCGCAGTTGATGCCTGCGCCTCCTCAACCATCTTGATAATTTGACTTAATGTTGTATCAGCGCCGACCATAGTCGCCTTAAATTTAAAACTCCCTGTCTTATTTATTGTTGCGCCAATAACTTTATCTCCAGCCTTTTTCTCAACAGGCATTGACTCGCCTGTTATCATCTTTTCATCAATAGAAGACTGTCCTTCAATAATAACGCCGTCGGTCGGAATCTTCTCACCCGGCCGCACAACAATAACCTCTCCCACCATCACAGATTCAGCAGGTATCTCCATCTCCTGACCGTTTCTTATCACCATTGCTGTCTGAGGCCGTAAATCCAGTAGTTTTCTTACAGCAGCAGAACTTCGCTTCTTTATTATCTCCTCCATATATTTCCCTAACAGCACAAATGCAATAATAACAGCAGACACTTCAAAATAGACGTCCCTTTCAGCTACTGGTACTGGTAGGATATCTGGTGCAAATGTAACAACAGTTGAATAGAAATATGCAACCAGGGTCCCCATTGCAATAAGAAAGTCCATATTTATCATTCTATTTTTTATTGCACGGTAGGCGCCAACATAGAATGTCCAGCCACCTATGAATTGAATGGGCGTAACAAGTATGAAAAGCCAGACGCCCCATGTAAAAAACGGAAGTGCCGGTATAGGAACCCATGTAACTGTTACAGCGCCTGCAGCAAGGCCTATGTAAATGCCTGCGCGAAGGATTGCGAGGAGAATAACGCCTGTTATTGCAACGCTTACCCTGCGCTTTAGATTCTTTAATTCCTGTTCAGGCGATACAAAGGTATGCAAGCAACTGTCACTGCAGAAATAATATGTCCTCCCATGCATCTCAGCCTTTAATGAGCGCTCCTTTTCAACCACCATCCCGCAGATAGGGTCTTTGGCCATGCCTTCTGTTGGGATGTGGGATGTGGGATGTGGGATGTGGGCTAAAGAAAGGGCTGCTTCCGGGTCTTTCTCAAACTTCTCTTTGCACCGTATGTTGCAGAAGTAATAGGTCTTGCCTTTGTAATTGTATGTTGCAGCAGCCTTCGATTCCTCAACAGCCATGCCGCATATGGGGTCTATTGCTGACATTAATATACTCCTCAAATCCCGATATAGAAAAACATATCGGGATTTAAACCGTCAATCCATCCCGAAATACTGCGAGTAAAAGATGGTCTTACGACCTCGGCCTTTTCTTTCGGGCGTCTTGATGGTTTCCCCAAAATCCTAAATCGGATTTTGGGTGCTCCTCTTTTTCATTTGTTAAATTAAGAATAGCAGTTAACATATAAACCTGCAAGGGAGGAATTGCTATTCTAAAATTATAGGTATCGAAAGTCCAAACCACCACATAGTTTCCCATCCCCTTGAGGCTGTGTCATACCCCCTTTTGTCATTGCGAGCGACCAAAGGGAGCGTGGCAATCTCTTGTTTTTCTATGGTTTGCAGATTGTTTCGGTCGTTTCACTCCCTCACAATGACATTATGACACAGCCTGCTTGTGGGAGGGGATTAAGGGGAGGGGTAATCCCTTTTGCTGCTTAATCCACCCTCATCCTACCAGTCTCCCATCACCCCACTAAGCGGGGTCAAGTGAGCGGGAAAATAATCTATGCAATGTCTCTTTTGAGTACTCGCACTATTTTCTTATTACTGCTAAAATAGAAAACATCTGCAATGACTCTAAGCGATAAATTACAAAACGCCTATGTCAGCAAATCCCTTTTTCTGAGAGGGCTTCAGTGCTACAAGTCTCTCTATCTGGATAGACGTCGCCCTGAATTAAGGGGTGAGATTTCATACGCGCAGGAAAAGCTTTTTGAACGTGGTAAAGAAGTGGGAACCTATGCTCAGATGCTCTTTCCATGTGGCATCATCATCCCGTATGAAGAGACACCTGTTTCAGAGCAGATTATCCGGACTACAGATGAAATTAAGAAAGGAACTCTTACCCTCTATGAGCCTGCATTCACCTACAATAATGTATTTGTTAAGGTCGATATTCTCAATAAGGGTAAAAAGGGATTTGGAATCTATGAGGTAAAAATGGCTGCTGAAATAAAGGATATCTATATATACGATGTGGCAGTTCAACACTATGTTTTAAAAGGCGCAGGACTCCCTATTTCAAAGGCAAATCTTGTTTACATAAATAATAAATATGTAAGAAATGGCGACATAGATGTGGATAAGCTTTTTATCATTGAGGATATCACAGAGATTATGGAAGAAAAGGAGGACTTTGTTGTAAAAGAGATAGAGAGTATGAGAGAGGTTTTGAAAGAAGATGATATACCTGACATTGATATCGGAAGGCACTGCCATAACCCCTATGATTGCGATTTTATAGGTTTCTGCTGGCAGCACATACACGAGGACTCTGTATTTGAACTCAAAGGCCGCGGCGCCAATGGATATGAGCTCTATAAGCAGGGCATCATACATCTAAAGGACGTGCCTCAGGAACTTTTATCCAATAACCAAAAAATCCAGGTAGAGTGCACACTTGAAAGGAAAGACTTTATCAATCAAAAGAAGGTAAAAGAATTTCTAAATTCCCTCTGGTATCCTTTATGCTTTCTTGATTTTGAGACCTTTTACAGTCCCATACCTCCATTCAATGGCACAAGGCCGTATCAGCAGATACCTTATCAGTATTCATTGTATCGCAAAGATAATGCAGATGCTGAATTTAGATATTATGAATACCTTTCTCAGCCAGGGATTGATCCAAGGAAAGAACTCATTGAAAAACTCCTTAAAGAGATTCCAGAAGACGCATGTGTGATCGTTTACAACAAATCATTTGAAATAGGCATATTGAAAAGTTTTAAAGATTGGTTCCCTGAATATAAGGAAAAGATAGATACCATTATCAATAATATCATAGACCTCATGTCCCCTTTTCAGAAAAAGGATATCTACCTTTGGCAGATGAGGGGTTCATATTCCATCAAGGCTGCACTTCCCCTGCTTGTGCCTGAATTGAGCTATAACAATATGGAGATTAAAGACGGAGAAATGGCAATGAATGCGTATTTCACCATGGCTAAATCCAAAGACCCTTCAGAGATAGAGAAAATCAGAAAGGCGCTTCTTGAATATTGCAAGCTCGATACCCTGGGGATGGTAAAGATGGTGGAGAGGATGAGGGGGTTTTAGGCTCTTATCTCCTCAATGGGTGAATTACCCGCCAGCTTACTGGCGGATAATTCACTATCCTTTATTACTTCTTGACAAGCATATCTATTCAGCATAATACATACAAAGGAGGTGATGTGTATGTGTGCAACATTAAACATACCCGATGACCTCGTTTCAGAGGTTCAGAAGGCCACTGGCCAAAAATCCAAGACAAAGGCCATTACCACTGCCATGAAGGAGTTTGTCAGACAGAAAAAGATAAAGCAGCTTATTGCCCTTAGGGGCAAGGTGCAGATAGACTATGATTGGAAAAAAGAAGAAGAACTTGAGATGAAGGCTCAGAAAGAGAGGGAAAAACTTCTTGAGCGAAAGAGATAGCGGCATACTTGCAGATACAAGCATCTGGATAGAGTTTTCAAGCCGCAATCCGCAGTCGGCAAAAAACTTGAAACCCTCATCATGAAGAATTCGGTATGGGTATGCGGAGTAGTGCTTTTTGAACTCGTGCAAGGGGTTAGAACAGAAGATGAAAAAACCAAGGTATTGGATGCCTTATCTAATCTATCCTATGTAGAGATGACAAAAGACCTCTGGCAGAAGGCAGAAGAACCCTCTGCATCCGTCAAGAAAAAAGGCTTGAATTTACCCTTATCCGACATATTCATAGCAGCATTAGCCATTGAACACAATCTCCAAATCTTCACCCTTGATAAACACTTTGAACAAATACCGACAGTAAAGATTTACAAGTTTTAAACACATCCACAACCCCGCGTCACCGCCCAACCGAAGGGAATGAATCAATTAGTGGTTCCTCTGCATTTTCATAAATTCTTTTAGGCAGATTGTATTCAATCTCTCTCATAACAATTCTTGCCTCAATATGTTTTGAATATTTAATTTGCATCGTTACCCCTTCCCACTCCACAATTGCAATCTCGTCGTCTGTCAAGCCGTAGAGTTCATAAACCATCTCATCAATCTGCCGTTCAAGGGCGGATGTGTCGGCGGTTGCCGCTGCACCGTCATTCCCGTGAAAACGGAAATCCATATCTTTCCCCTGATTGAAACCTTCAGGGGCATGCTTTTTGGCGGCGAGGATTTGAGCAATACGGGGGAGGAAAGATTGCAATTCATTATGTCTCCACAGGAATTTCTTCAGGCTTAAGCCAGACAATTTTGCCGTCACGCCAGACAACAATTGGATTTCCAGCCTGTTTATGGCGCACAAGAGCTTCCTGAACGGCTTTCTTTAAAGCGTTGTCTATAAGAGAGCCTTCTTTAAAAATCTCATCTATTGATTTTTCAGATTTTTTTTTCATGCTTTAATTGTCCCATAATCATATTCCATATTGCAATATCTTTTATATTATCAGATTCAGACCTGCTGCCTGAAGCTATCAAACGCGGACCCGCAGGCTCTGAATTGTCATAGACACGCCAGAAATCTGCCAAAGGTTTATATAGTCGGAAAAAGTTTTTAATGCCAGCATGGTATCGCCGCCTGATTGTTTTCTCAGGCACATCATGTCCACCCATGCGGACTCGCTCAGCAACACGAGCAATAGCAAATTCCTCATTTGGGAGCCATAGAAAAACCAGATGAAAGTCATAGCCTGTCTTACGCAGGTCAGTAATCCATGGAGCAAAAGTTCGACTCGCCAATGTTGTCTCAAAAGCAAAATCAATGCGTTTTTCTGCAAGATAATGTATGCGCTCAAGCATTACGCGTCCGGCATGAAAAACTGCGCCTTCAGGCTGAAATCCAGACAGGCCTTGAGCGATTATATCTGCATTTACAAACTCGGTAACCTTAAGTGTACCTTTCAGTAAGGAAGGAGCAGTTGTTGATTTCCCTGCGCCGTTTGGGCCTGCAATGACTATAAGATGCGGTCGTTTAGCCGTCATGATTATTATTTTTCCCCTCCACAATTGCAATCTCCTCATCTGTTAAACCGTAGAGGGCATCGACCATTTCGTCAATCTGTTTTTCGTATTCGCGGACTTTGGAAATGCGGGAAGCGTTCCTTTATTTTCTACATACACGCCAATTCCAGATGAAATCCCGGCTGGTTTACTATCAGCTTCTTTTTCGTTATAGAGGCAATCTTTGCCAATAATTCAATGCTGGGTAAGCGATTATCTTTTAACCCTTCAAGACGACCTATCATGGGCTGGCTTATACCCAAGGCATCTGCGAGTTCTGATTGTGAGAGTCCTGCATCTTCTCTGGCGATTTTAATTTGTCTGGCAATTGCAACCCTCAATCTGGCTTTAGCTAACAGGGTTTTGAATTCGCGGTCTTTTTTCCGCCTTTTAATAACATCTTCAAGAGAATTAATATCTTTTATGCGAGTATGGATTTTCATATAAATAACCTCCTTGTTTTTTACTTTCCGAGTATATCCTTCATGCGCCTGAGCGCAATTCCAATTTCATATAGAATATTCTGGTCTGCGAAATCTTAATCTCCCATAATTTGCCTTTAATCTGCCTCATGGATACCAACGGGGCTTGCAGTCCGTATTGTTTCATATCTTCCAAGACAGCATATATCATGGCGCTTTGCTCTTTTGGTAATTTATCTATATAATCGCTAACCTGTCTGAATAATTTAATTACCATAAATTCAATATAACCTAATGGTTATAAGGTGTCAATAAAAAATTGCGGAAAATTCATTACGTCCCGATTTTTTTATTGTGTGCAAGCATTACTGATTTACATTTTAAACTGGAGAGGCTTGCCATGTTTTGATGGATTTATAACGAAACGGTATGCTCGGCGGTTAGCATGACTTGACTTATTGTTTTCCCCTCCACAATCGCAATCTCCTGCAACATAATGCGCCTGTGGCGTTTCTCTATTGCAAGACAGAAGAAAAGTGCCTGTCCTGATTTTCATTCAATTTTTATTTTGCTTTTTGATTCATTTTATCTCTTTATCAAGCCTTCTCTTCCATACGCTGATTAAAGGTTGCAAGTCAAGATTGTCTGCACTTGAAAGGGCAGCAAGATATTCTGTCCTTCCCTGCCTATCCTTTTCATCAGGAACCAACTGCACAGGCGGTAAATTAAGTCTGTAAAGAAGCGTAAATAGAAGCATCCTTGCAACCCTGCCGTTAAAATCAAGAAAGGGATGAATGTTTAAGAAACGTCCTTCGGCAAAAGCAAGGGTTTCAAGAAGAATATCGCTAAGAGGAGGCTTTGGGCCAACAAGAGACAATCTATATTCCAAATCCTCGCAGTATTGTTTTATCAGGACAGGAACCTCAAAATAGTGAGGGGGATTATATTTGCCGACAACGACATCTCTATCCCTGTATCTGCCTGCCCATGATGGGAAAAGCCCTCCAAAGGCATCTTTATGAAGTTTGCAGATAAGCTCAGGGGTTATTATTAATTCAGTTGGTTTGCAATCAATGATTTCTGCCATAACCCGCTCCACACCCTTTGCAAGATATGGAGCAAGTTCAGCATAAGATTTAATGCCAAGGCTGGATTCTAAGAACCGTGTGGTTGAAGAGTACTCTTCAGTAGTGTCTTCAGATACTCTTTCAACATTTTCAGGCTTACCTTTTCTCCTTCGAAGGCCATAGAGGAACTTACCTGTTCTGGAATGCTTTCCAGATACCTTTTTCTTCTTTCTTCCTGCGTTAGGGTCGTTCTCCAACGCTCCACCATATTTTTTTGAGTTCTTTGCTTTTTCATTTGTTTTTCCTTTTTGATTATCTTGGTTAAAATTTACCATATAATCCTTATAAAATGCAACCGTCTCTAACACTGATTAGCACATTGCGAATATTAATGCACTCATTATGTGTCTGTGGCTTTTCCCTTTTGCAAGACAGATAAAAGTGCCTGTTGTCCTAATTAAAAGCAAATGCTAATGTAAACAACGAATATAAGCCATTCTCAAATAATTAGAACCGTCCCCGTAAACTACCCGTAAACTAACTACCCCTTCTGAAACAGATTCCTCAAGCCGAATATCTGCATATTCAACACCCCTTTTTTTGAGATAAGAGATGGTATGCTGAAGGATGGGGATGAAGGTATGTTTTGATAAAGGATCAATAATCATTCAAGAATATGTTGAAGAACCCCGCAGCAAGCTACGATGATTCTCCTCGGTAAGGAATTTTATTATTGACATAGCTCGCCTTGACCCCGCTCCAAGGAGCGGGGATTGCGGCGAGCATTCCGTTCAATGAGGGTGGATGAAGGGATAATTACGCAACCTGAAGTTTTTTCTCCATTGATTTAAGAACATTCTTAAACATGCGAGAGGCTTTGAACAGTTCAACACCGATAAGGTTGCCATTGCTGTCAAGTTCCATATTCACACCGGGAGATATTTCTACAACTTCAGCCTCTTCGCCCTCTTTTGCAAGATAAAGGATGTCCTCTTCTTCATCGTAAAATACTTTAAAATCGTCCATTATATTTTCCTCCATCTTCCTGATTGAATTCGGTTTTCTTTTTGTCCTTCCTTCAAAGGATGTATGGTCAGCAGTTTAATATCTGCATTCTCATGTTTATATGCTACCCTTATATCCCTTTCTTTGCCATACAATACTGCCTACATAACTGCAATTTCATGCCCTGTTGCTGTATCTATGAATCGTTCCTTTGCATTTTCGTAAATTCTCTGAGGCAGACTGTATTCAATTTTTCTCATAGCAATTCTTGTCTCAATGTGCCTTGAATATTTAATCTGCATATTTATCTTTTCCCCTCCACAATTTTAATCTCTTCAATTGAGAAAAGTTTCATGCGATATTCCCCTCTCCCTGCGCTCCTGTAATTATCTTTTCAATCCACCTTTCCGCACTGCCTGCCGTGAGAGCAGAATGGTTTTTAAATGTCTGCCCCATAGGTTGACACAATCGCACATAAAAAGAATCGTCCCCATTAACATGCTCAATCTCCTTCCCTTTCCATCTCCCTAATAATCTTCATTGTCTCCACGCTTACGGTGCAGACCTGTTTCAGCAGGTCTATTACCTTGTCTTTGTAATCTGAAAAGCGGTAGGTGTTGAATTTCTCGGCTATGGTGGGGTCTGATGGCTTCTTTTCCTTGTATTGGTCGAGTACCCATTCTATTGCGCTCCTGTTGCCGAGTTTATATGCCCAAGCCTCTTTGGGTATGCCCGTCATTGTGGTGAGTTCGTCTACCTCGATGACGCCCCTCTCCTTGTCAGCCTTGAGTTTCACCTTTATTTTAGGCTTGTAACTGAACATGGCAGTCGGCTCATGCACCTCAAACATATCTTTGACCATTTTCTTGTGCTCGCCCTTTGTATCGCTGGTGATGACCTTTAGAGAATAGGGCTCGACAACCTCATAGCCGATATGCAATTCCATGAGCTTCTTGCCCCATTTGGCCCACTTCCGGAAGTCTTTATAAAAAGGTATCCGCGGGAACTCTCGTTTAAGGTTCAATTCGTATTTTTTGCGGTAGGCGGGATTGTGCAGAACGGCATAGACGTAATGGAAGATGTCTTCCTTCTTAATCTTCTTGTCCTTGTAATGGCTGCGAAACTGTTCTAATCCCCAATCCGTGATGTTGTCTATGCGGTTGCCGTGCTTATCGTAACGGTAAAGGGGAAGACTTTGAGTTTTTTCAAGGAAATCAACTCCAAATAATAAACTTGTTGCAACTACTGAGAAGGGTTTTGATGAGCCAATGCCAGAGAAACCGATGACTAAATTATTTTCTTTCAAATCATGTCCGAACATTTCAAAATGATTACTCGTCAATCTATCAGATAAATTCTTGTCAGAGCAATAATGTAGTTTAAAAAATGGTCTATAAATAAACGGTATTGATAAGCCAGAATCTAATGCTAATTTATTTTTATTTTTGAACTTTGCTTTTAGCGAATCGCTCCACTTGATATCTTTTATTTTCTCATCATTAAAATCAACGGTCTTCAAAGACAATTTTGAATTATATGAATCGATAAAATACCTAACTTTCTTCATCAATGCATTTGCATCCAAATCAAATACCCACTCATCCCTGTTGGTTGATGCACCAATGGATATAAAACCTACGAGCGATTTTTTGCTTTTTTCCTCAACTAATATCATCAAATCTTCCCAACCATTTTCGGATATGTTTATCCAATTGTGGCCTTTATCGGGTGTGACTTGGGCAAATTCAATCTTCTGAAGCTGGTTTGTACGCAGCCATTCCAGCTTTTCTTCTTTGCGCCAGAAATCATCCATAGAAACATATTCAATCCTGCAATTCGCTTCCTGTTTCTCTTTCCTGACAAGAAACATAATAGCAACGCCTGTCTGGATGCCGAATACATTATGCGTTGTCCCTGCAATCTTGGGATTGGCGCGAACATCGCTTTTTGTGTCAACTATGTATGCATGGCTGAAATGGTCTTCCACCCACTTGCGGAAGCCGTCAAAGGTGCGGCTGTCAATGAAGCTGCGGTTGGTAATGAAGGCAATTACGCCGTTTTTATCAATTCTGTCCATAGCCCAGCGGTAAAAGCGGGAATACATGTCATACATCTTCGTCTTCTGCGCCGTGCTGTTTTTGATGTAGGTTTCCTTGATTCGCTTATCAATTTCAGGGTATTCACGGTTCTTGTTGTTCTCGTTTTCATTCTTCTGGTTGGCGTTGTAAGGAGGATTGCCGATGATGACCGAAATCTTCTTGCGATTCTGCCTGCGTATGCGCTCGGCATTCTCATTGGTTAGCGCAAATATGCTTTCCTGCTTGCCTGAGTAGTCAAGTGGCGCGGTATTGTCCAACGTATCCACAAAACAGATATTCGGAAATTCCTCGTAATTCCCCATCTTCTGCTTGTATGTATACTCTATGTTGAGGTTTGCCACATAATACGGCAGTATAGCGACCTCGTTGGCGTGGAGTTCATTCTTGTATTTGTAGGTCAGGTGTTGCTTCGGTATGTGCTCGATGATGTCGCAGATGAAGGTGCCTGTGCCTGAGGCAGGGTCGAGTATCTCCACGTTTTTGTCGGCCAGGGTCTTGCCAAAGTGCTTGTGCAGAAGGTAGTCGGCGCTCTCTATCATAAACTTCACTATCTCGTTGGGCGTGTAAACGACGCCGAGGCGGTCGGCAGCCTTCGGGTTATAAACCTTGTAAAAGTTTTCGTAAAGCACCTTTAGAAATTTCTGCTTTTCGTGATGGTCTGCAATGGCGGCAGCGGCGGCATTGATAGCGTCGTAATAGTGTTCTATTGAGGCCAGCAGGTTTCTTCTCTCGCCGTATGTGAACAAGGCGCCGATCAGCTTTTCCAACTCTGCGGCAATGGTATTGTGGCGGTGGAATTCCGGGTCGTCAAATATCTTATTGAATATGTCGCCTGTAAGGATGTGCTGTATCATCATCTCGCGGATGTCCGCGAGGGTTATGTCCGGGTTTATCTCGTCTTTACAAAGTTTCAGGAACTTGTCGCGCTCTTTTATAAACTTTTCATTCTTTGCCCCGGCCTCTTCTATGCGCCTTCTCAGGGTTTCTATGATGACAGGGATATCGTGCTTAAACTTCTCTATCGCATCTTCGAACTTGTATACAGCCTCGTTCTTGTAAGAAATGAAGGCTGTGATGATGGCGTGCAGCTTGTCGGTGTCGCGGACTGAAACCCGCATCACCTCTTCGCCGCGTTGGAACAGTACCGCCGTCTGGCTGTCTTCAAAAAGCGTATTGCTAAGCGGATACCCCTTTTTAATCTTTGCACCTATCTCGTCATCAATTACGTCCTTCTCATCCTTGCTTTCCCAATAGCCGACATCCAGACCCCAAAGGTTTTTGAGAATCCCATCGGGCTTTACCTTGCTGCCACACGTTCCCATGCAATAGACTTCGCGGACTACTTCGTAATTGTTCTTGTGCGCATAGTCATTGAGGAGCATCCAGAAATAGCTCTTTATGGCATCTTCATTGCGGGACTTGCCGAATTGCAGGGCGCGGTCAAGATTGGTGTAGTATTGATTTATGAGGAGTTTTGACATAACTTATTTTACTTCAATCATTTTCTGCTTTTAAACACATTTGCTTTTAAATCACACTCCTGCTGATAAAGCACAGTCTATACTACGCCACTGCTTTCAAATGACAGGAAGGATTCCAGATGTTGCTATTTCTTCGTCTTCTGTAAGGATGCCTACTTCCTCTCTCAAGATATTCTTGTAAACAAGTCCTGTCCCAACTATCAAAGCATCGTGGATATTGAGGCTGTCAGGCATCTTTTCAACAACGTTTTCGTCCACAGGGTAGACAACGCAGTTTTCAGATTCACTGAGGTATTCTAAAACCATATCGAAATCTATATTGATACGCTTGATTGAAATGAGGTGCTTGATCTCTGCAAGCACAATGGCGGGAAAGACAAAGTTGTTGCCTTTGTTTATAAGAATTTGACGGTGCTGCGGCTTTAATCTCTTGTTCTTATCTAAAAACCATATAAATATATGAGTGTCAACAATATAGGTCATATCTTGTTCTTAAAGGAGTATTCATATTTTTTGATCTCTTCAAGGGAAATATCCATTTTACCCTCATAAGCTCCATACAAATCCGATAAGAACTTTCCTTTTTTAGGAGCAATAATTTTCGACTTCAGCACCTTCAATTGCTGCTCCAGACTTTCAATTTGCAATTTTATTACCGCTTCTTTCATAAAACAGACCTCCTTGTTTGCTGCTTTATAATTCTATATCATAATACCAGCTTATTCTATAGCTAAAAAGAAAAACTGGACTGACCTATTCCCCCCCCAACCCTCTCCCGCAAAGGGGCAAGGGAGAAAGTGTGTCCACTATCTTAGAATTGCCCCTTCTCCACTTCTCTCACTATCGCCTCCACAATATCTTTTTCTTTTATTTTTTTCGCAGGCTTGCCTTTTATGTATAACATGCCGACTCCATCTCCGCCTGCTATGCCGATGTCTGATTCAATTGCCTCACCCGGGCCGTTTACCACGCACCCCATGACAGCTATATTTATTGGCTTTGTGATGTGCGAAAGCCTCTTTTCTATCTCATTTGCAAGGGTAATGATGTCAAGCTTGATTCTTCCGCAGGTTGGGCAGGATATGATATTGACCCCCCTCTCCCTTAATTTCATTGCCTTGAGAATCTCCCACCCTACCCTCACCTCTTCCACAGGGTCTCCTGTAAGAGAAACCCGTAAGGTATCGCCTATGCCTTCTGCCAATAAAATGCCGAGACCGACTGCTGATTTAACTGTGCCTGAAAAGATTGTCCCTGCCTCTGTGATGCCTATGTGAAATGGATAATCAACCTTTTTAGATAGAAGCCTGTATGCGTCAATTGTTTTCCAGACATCAGATGCCTTTAATGATACCTTAATATCATGGAAATCTAAATCTTCCAGTATCTTTATATGCCGCAATGCACTCTCTACCATTGCCTTTGGCGTTGGGTGGCCGTATTTTTCCAAAATATTCTTTTCCAGAGAGCCGGCATTCACGCCAATTCTAATGGGTATCTTCTTTTCCTGTGCAGCCTTTACTACTGTCTTGACCCTTTCTTTATCCCCTATATTGCCGGGATTCAGCCTTAGTCCATCAATTCCGTTATCTATGACCTTCAACGCTAATCGATAATCAAAATGAATATCCGCAATAAGGGGAAGATTGATAGCCTTCTTAATCTTGCCTACTGCCTCTGCCGCCTCCATATTAGGGACAGCAACGCGCACAATTTCACACCCTGCCCTTTCCAATGCCTTTATCTGATTCACCGTTGCCTTCACATCAGCAGTATCAGTATTGGTCATAGACTGGACAGAGATGGGGGAATTGCTTCCAATCTTTATGCTGCCAACTGAAATCTGTCTTGTTTTTCTGCGGGTCATGATTTTCAAGATTTTTGCAGTCATTGCAAAGCCGACAAATATCGGCTGAAGCAATCTCTTACCTGCTGCGTCATTTAAGAAACGAGATTACTTCGCTTCACCCTGTACCATTTGGTTCAGGGCTTCGCTCGTAATGACACGATGAGAAGGTTTTTCAAGCACTATCATACCAAAAAAATTAGGCTGAAGGTCAAAGAAAATCAATAAAAATCTTCAGCCCTCAGCCTTAAGTCTTACTACGTGGTGCCCGAGGCCGGACTCGAACCGGCACGGTAGTTTCCCACCTCGGGATTTTAAGTCCCGTGCGTCTACCAGTTCCGCCACTCGGGCAAAGTTAGTGATAAGTTTGGAGTTAGGAGTTTTGAGTCAAAGACAAAAAAGAATACTCTAACTCAGGACTCTGAACTAAAAAATGGAGGCGGCGAGCGGATTTGAACCGCTGCATCGCAGTTTTGCAGACTGCTCCCTTAGCCACTTGGGTACGCCGCCTTAGTGTGATAGTATAATTGCCGTATCCGCTTTTTGTCAAGGCAAAAAGTGTACCCCAAAAATCAATGTCTATTTTTGGAGTGTACTCAATGTGAGGGTTTACATATGGAGGGGATAAATGGAAAGGCCTTGGCCTTTACCCCAAACAAAAAAATTGTGGCGAAAGGGTTTAGCACAGGGTGTGAGGTTTCACTCCTTTAAATTCCTTTCCTTAAGCCTTTTTAAGCCTGTAATTGCTGCTTTATCATCTGGATTTATATCCAATGCCCTTTGAAATGCCTCTTTAGCCATCTTCATATCGCCTCTTTGCATATACAGCTCGCCAAGGGCTACATGGGCAAAACCAATATCAGGGTTTATTGTTACAACCTTTTTCCACTCCTCGAACTCTTCATTTCGCATACCCAGATTAAAGTAAATATAGGCAAGGGATAGATGAGATTCTTCATTATCCGGATTCATAGAAAGATTCCTCTTAAACTCCTGCACGATTTCATTTATAATTTCTTTATGCACCAGATACCTGTTCAGGTAAGTAGGATTTAGCTCATTAGGCCTTGCATATCTATATTCAAATCTTTTGATAATATCCTTATTCCTTGAACCTCTTTTAGCATAGACTATGGCCTCTCTATCCCAGTAGATCAATGCCCATTCAGGGTTTTCGATGAGATGTGCTATCCGCTCCTTTCTTGCATAGTCTCTTGAATATTCCAGTATTACCCAGTCTATATCATAATCTTTAACTACCTTTTGCCATGCATCTGGAGTAAGATGCGCATCCAGATAACTCTTGTAGAAATCCTGTTTGTAAACATCGTTTCTTCCGTCTATAAAGACCTTTTGTTCAGGAAATAACCTCCATATAAGATAACCGCCATAGCCTATAGAATTAAACATATTCCCTTGAATATTATTGTGTCGTAAAAAATCCACTGTCTTTACTGGAAAAACCCTCTCTTTCAGCCCAAGGCCGAATGCATATGTTTTACTGTTTAAAACAACCAGATAAAATATAATGCCTATGCAGACGGTCAAGATGAGCGGTGTAATAAATTTAATACGTTCAAATCTCGAGGATATCTTAGGAAAAGAAAATAGGTTAAGCCTTCTTGCAACAATAGGGCCTACTGCTATTGCAAACTCTGGCAACAGTCTTATCCCTTTTACAGCAAGATAGAGAAAAGCAAAAAAGGTCAACAACTCTGTAAAATCTATCTTCTTAAATTGGCGGATAAACACAAATAGGCAGAGAGTGAGAAGCAGGGAAAAGCCCCATGTGTATCTAATCCCATAATCAAGGTCAATAAGGTGAACCAATCTGAGGGGCTGCCATTCCTGAATATTCTGCATATAGAGTGTTTGCCCGGTCAGAAAAAATGGAAATAAAAAGGCCTTGAATCCAGCAGGATTTATCAGGGTTGCAATCACCAGTGCCACTATGGCAAGGGTTAGGTTGATAAATTGTTTCTTGGTAAAGATAGGTGCTTCTCTGTTGCCAGAATATACTGCAATACCCTCGCCCACTAAAAAGATTAAAGGTGTCATGAGACCAAGAATGTGGCTTCCATGGATATTGACCCAGAAGAGCTGGACTATCGGCAGAATAAAGAGATAATTTTTCCCTCTGAATTTATAAATATTGAGAACATAGAAAAATATTGCCAGAAAAAGGAATTCAAAAATGTGAGGCCGGATACTCATCCTGAATCTTACAACAAATGCGACAACTATCAAGGTAAAGAGAGTTAGATAACCCTTTGCCCCGGTAACCTGCATGGTCTTATAAAGAATAAAGAAAACCAGAGTTAAAAGGATTGCCTTGCAGATGATAAGTCCATTAAGGCCTCCTATGGTGTAGACCCAGTAGAAGACAACACCTGATAGCCATGACTGTATTGATAAGGGAGTATTGCCTGCTGTAAAAGAGAACGGATCAATCTGGTTAATCTTGCCTGTTTCAAGGATGTACTTACCAGTGGCAAGATGATAGAAAATATCATAATCTGCAATCTGAGAAAGCCCCATCGAAAATATAAACGAAAAGAGCGCACAAAGTAAGATATTATCTGTTTTTTCTGAAGTCATACGTTAACGCAAAGATTCAATCAACTGCCACCATTTCTCTTATCTTTTCAAATTTCTTATCTCCTATCCCTTTTACCTTTTTAAGGTCTTTTATACTCTTAAATCCGCCAAGCGCCTTTCTGGTTTCAATAACCTTCTCTGCTAATTTTGGCCCTATGCCTGGAAGGGCCTCAAAATCCTGTGCAGTAGCCTCATTGATATTTAGAGGAATCGAGAAGATTAGGTGCTTTTCTCCGCTCATCCGTCCTTTGGTAGCAGAACCGTTTTTGTTTATGGTAATCTTTGAACCGCTTTTGACTCCGCCTGAGGCGGATGACTCCTGATCCCCGATAGTTACATTCGAGGACAGGCTTCTGCCCTCTGGTTTCTTTTTTGGCAATACATAGACCTTGCTATTACCAGAAGGGTCTTCTACCTCAAAAACGGTCTGCCCTGCAGAAGATGCCGGGGTAATCTCGGTAGGCTCTTTAGATGTATAAAATTCTTTCAGAAAAAAAACTGCTGTAAGAAAGACAGCTATAGCAAGGAGGGCTATGTCTCTTGATTTAACCATGCTATCTCCTATGAAAGAATATTGATTACACCCCGCTAAGCGGGGTTACACAGATTTTTGAAATACGATTACGCAGATTTATACAGAGCGACATAACTTCTCATACCCGCGTTGCCTGTCTGCGTGCGGACACGCACAGGCAGACTCCTCGGCTCGACCCGCTAAGCGGGTCTCGTCGTTGCGGCGTATGCTTAAAATACGCCTCACTCCTCGCTTTCGTAGCGCCCGGGGAACCCACGCGAAGCGTGGGTCGTGCCTTGTTCTGACGCCCTGTATGCGGAATTATTCATGACGCTCATAAAACCCCTATTGTGCTTTAATCTGTGTTATCTGCCTTTATAATCGGTGTAATCTTTCATATCATCTCTTTTTTTTACCTTGCATTCCTTTTCGCTTTTCATCTTTGTAGAGTTTGTACTCAAGACTGTCCACAAGCGCCTGCCAGCTCGCCTCAATCACATTCTCAGAAACTCCGACAGTGCCCCATTTTTCCTTTCCATCCCCTGACTCTACGAGCACTCTGACAGACGCAGCCGTCCCTTTGCCTGCGGTCAACACCCTTACCTTGAAATCAAGGAGTTCAACATCTTTAAGGCTGGGATAAAATTTTTCAAGCGCCTTTCGCAGGGCGTTATCAAGGGCGTTCACAGGGCCATTTCCCTCGCTTGCTGTATGCTCAACCTTGCCATCAACTTCAAGCTTTATCGTAGCCTCAGCATATGGCGGTTCAACCTCCTTTTTCTTTTCATCAATGACTCTGAAACCGAGGAGTTTAAAGTATTTTTTTCTGGCCTTCATGGCCTTCTGCATCAAAAGCTCGAATGACGCCTCTGCGCCTTCATACTGAAAGCCCTTATGCTCAAGCTCTTTAAGGGTCTTGAGTATACTCTGGATAATTGGGTCTTTGCTCTTTATGTCAATGCCAAACTCCTGCGCCTTATACAAGACATTTGATTTTCCAGAAAGGTCAGAAACAAGAACCCTCTGATGATTGCCAACCAAATCAGGCTTGACATGCTCATATGTATCAGGCCTTTTCAGTACCGCGCTTACATGCACGCCGCCTTTATGCGCGAAGGCGCTGTCTCCAACATAGGCCTGATGTTTATTGTGAGGCAGGTTTGCCAACTCATAGATAAACCTGGATGTCTCTCTTAGCTTTCTTAACTGCTCAGAGCTTATGCAGTCTATTCCCATTTTTAATTTGAGATTAGGAATGATAGAACAGAGATTCGCATTTCCGCACCTCTCGCCAAAACCATTTATAGTTCCGTGCACCTGAACAGCGCCTTCTTTTACAGCAAGGACGGAGTTTGCAACAGCGGTCTCTGAATCATTATGGGCATGGATGCCCAGTGGCGCATTTACATGATGCTTTACATCCCTCATAATCTCAATTAGCTCATCAGGCAATGTCCCACCGTTTGTATCGCATAAGATAAGACACTCTGCTCCGCCTTCCTGCGCAGCCTTGAGCGTTTTTAAGGCATATTCAGGATTTGCCTTATATCCATCAAAGAAATGCTCAGCATCATAAAAGACCTCTTCTACTTTATCTTTTAGATAACTGAGCGAGTCACGGATAAGTTCAAGATTTTCATCTAAAGAGATTTTTAATGCCTCTTTTACGTGCAGATCCCATGACTTGCCAAATATCGTTATAGCCTTAGTATTTGCCTTTAAAAGCGCCTTTATGTTGGAATCATCCTTTGCCTTTGCGCCTGCCCTTTTTGTGCTGCCAAAGGCAACGAGTCTGGCATTGTATAGCTTCACGTTCTGCATTTCTTTAAAGAACTGAATATCCCTCGGGTTTGAGCCAGGCCATCCGCCCTCAATATAATGGATGCCGAGTTCATCCAACTTCTGGGTAATCCGGATCTTATCCTCAACAGAGAAATTTATATCCTCTGCCTGAGTGCCATCTCTTAATGTTGTATCGTAGAGTTTAAACATAAGTTATCCTTTTTGGCATACTCCAACGGCAAAGTAAAAAGCTCCAGATGCAAGGCGGAATAAGTAGCGTGGGGGTTTATCCCCCACCAACAGCCGACCATAAAGGTCGGCGCTACAGAGTATGTTGAGCGAAGAAGCCGCAGCCAATGCCGAGATTCCTCTCCGCCTCAGGCGGATCAGAACAGGCTCCGCAGATGGACTTTTTACGAAGCCGCTACCTCTCCTCCTCCACATCTTCCTTCCCCAACCCAAACGCATCATGCAAAGCCCTTACCGCAAGTTCAGTATACTTTGCATCTATAACAGCGGATATCTTTATCTCTGATGTTGAAATCATCTGGATATTGATATTTTCCTTTGCCATGGTCTCAAACATTTTAGATGCAACACCAGCATGACTTCTCATGCCAGCGCCAACAATAGAAACCTTCGCAATATTTATATCAGAGAGCACCTTTCCTGCCTTTAATTCTTTTGCAGTCTTCTCTACAAGCTGTAACGCCTTCTTAAAATCAGCCTTTGATACCGTGAATGTCAAATCTGTATGTGCATCATGGCTCACATTCTGCACAATCATATCAACATTTATATTTGCTTTTGTAAGCGGCGCAAAAAGCTTTGCCGCAATGCCTGGCCTGTCAGGCACTTTTGCCACTGTTATCTTTGCTTCGTCTTTATTATATGTTACGCCAGAAACAATTACCTTTTCCATGTCTTTATCCTCCTTAGTAACTAATGTCCCTTCCGCATCCGTAAAGGACGATTTCACAAGCATAGGGACATCATACTTCTTTGCAAACTCAACAGACCTTGTCTGTAAAACCTTTGCACCCATGCTTGCCATCTCAAGCATCTCGTCATAAGAAACCTTTTTTAACTTCCTTGCATCAGGGCATATATTAGGGTCTGTTGTATAAACACCTTCCACATCCGTGTATATCTCGCACACATCTGCCTTGAGCGCTGCTGCAAGGGCAACCGCTGTTGTATCAGAACCGCCTCTGCCAAGTGTTGTTATATTGCCTTCTTTATCAACTCCCTGGAATCCTGCAATAACAACGACATTTCCTTTTTTGAGCTCAGAAAGTATTCTACTAATCTCTATCTCTTCAATCCTTGCCTTGCTGAATGCGCTATCCGTTATAATCGGTATCTGATGGCCGAGAAATGATTTTGCACCAAAACCTAAATCCTGAAGCGCAAGCGCCAGAAGCCCTATGGTAACCTGCTCGCCTGTTGCCACAACAACATCATATTCCCTGCCAATGGGAAACTCCTTCATCTGATTCGCCAGATCAACCAGCTTATTGGTCTCCCCAGACATGGCAGATACAACCACAATCACCTTATGCCCTTTCCTTTTTGTCTGCGCAACCCTTATAGCAACATTTCTAATTCTTTCTATATTACCAACAGATGTGCCGCCGTATTTCTGGACTATTAAGGTCATTGTTTTCTCCTACGAAAAGATGTTCTTAATAACTGTGAATCATATCTTACAGCCAGTTTTCTACTCTTAGCAGCAGAACTTTGGAAAAATGCCGTACATTCCCCGTAATAATCATTAAATTATTGTGTAACGCAATTGCAGCTATTCTCATATCCGGTTCTGATAATGATATTCCTTTTTTCTCTAACTCTGCCCTCATTTTCCCATATACCTTTGCCGAACCTTCATCAAACGATAATATCTGGATATTCGGCCATACTACGGTTTCCAGTTTCTCTAAAAAATAAGCAGGGCGATTGCTTTTATAAGCACCATATATCAGTTCGCCAACGGTTATCGTAGTTGTAAACTGTTCTTCTGGTGAGATAGATGCCAGCTTCTTAATGAAAGGCAGTGAGGGGTTACGTTTGATTATATGGCTTATTGTGTCTGTATCAAAAAGATACATCACAAAACCCCTTTTATCTTTCGGTCTCTGGCTTCTCCCCTCTTTTTGTAAATAAGCGCGATAATTTTATCCAACTCCTTAAAATCATCCCATGCACCTAATGCGGCCAGCAGACCTTTTCTTTTCTCTTTTTGTTTTTGTTTTTCAATAAGTTCAAGTTCTTTTATACTCACCATAGCTGCCATTGGTTTGCCTTTCCGCTCAATAACGAAGTGTTCCCCCTCCTTACTTACTTCGCTTACTACCTCAGAAAAATGCCTCTTTACCTCGGCGACCCCTATTGTCTTTGACATAATCTTGACCTCCCATTATGATGTCATAATGACATTATGACATCTAAGATAGCCATAGTCAAATTATTTTTAGTCCGCAACTTCAAACTCAAGATTTGAGCCGAGCATATAATATTTCCGTTTCTCAATTCACGCTCAAGAATGCGACTTTTTCCTCCCTATCTTATGTATCGCCATCCCATGCACATCCTCGGCCGCCTCCAAAACAATCTCTGGCAACGTGGGGTGCGCATGAATTGTCTCTATTATATGCTTTAATTTCCCACCGCCCTTTACCACAATCGCCGCCTCGCCTATCAAATCCGTTGCATGGGCTCCTACTATAGTCGCGCCAAGAACCCTTTCCGTGCCTTCCTCAACAATTATCTGCATGAACCCTTCTGACTCACCCATTGTCAACGCCTTTCCGCTTGCGGCATACGGAAATCTTCCGATACTCACCTTAATCCCCTTTTCCTCCGCGTCCTTTTCTCTCAGACCCACGCTTGCTATCTCCGGGTCTGTAAAGATGCCTGCAGGCACTGCTGAATAATCCATCCATTTTTCCTTGCCAAGGGCGTTTTCCACCGCAACGATTGCGCCTGCGCTTGCAATATGCGCAAGCAGCATCCTGCCTGTCACATCGCCGATGGCATATATCCCCTTAACACTGGTCTCCATCTTGTCATTTACCTTTATCCTCCCCTTTTCCATCTCCACACCCGCTTTATCAAGCCCTATGCCTGCAGAATTGAAACTCCTCCCGATTGTAACAAGCACCTTTTCAGTTAAAAATTCCTTTCCGCCTTTGAGCCTTGTCTTAACCCCGCCGGCTGTCTTCTCAACGCTTTCAACATTTGCCTCTGTATAGACCTCAATACCTGCATCGTTGAATGCCTTTGCAATCACCCTCACCACCTGCTTATCCTCTGTTGAAAGAATGGTGGGAAGCAGCTCAACAACCTTAACAGAGCTTCCGAACTTAGAAAATATGTTTGCAAACTCGCACCCCATCACGCCGCCGCCGATTATCAGAATGTCCTTCGGCACCTTTTTAAGATTCAATGCCTCAGTTGAGGTGATGATATTTTCCTTATCAATATTAAATACAGGTATCATCGCAGGCTCAGAGCCTGTGGCAATGATGATGCTCTTTGCGCCAATAACCTCTGTTGAGCCATCCTTTTTCTCAACCTTGACCCTGCCGACTGCCTCAATAGAACCGGTTCCATTCATAACCGTAATGCCGTTCCCCTTGAGGAGCTGTCCAACGCCGCCCACAAGTTTTTTTACAACATCATCTTTTCTCTCAACAGCCCTTGCAATGTCAAAGCTCACCTCGCCTGCATTTACGCCAAATTCAGCAGCTTTTTTAACTGTGGAAAGTGTCTTGGCCGAATAATAAAGCGCCTTTGTGGGAATGCACCCCCTGTTAAGGCATGTGCCGCCGAGTGTATCCTTTTCAATAAGCGCCGCCTTTGCGCCAAGCTGCGCTGCCCTTATAGCGCCAACATATCCTCCTGGTCCGCCGCCAATTATAACAACATCAAATTCCTGCATTAAGCCTCCATAAATACGAATTACACAGATTTTTGAAAAGCGATTACACTGATTAAAGCGTTTACTTTATCCGAATCTGTGTAATCCATTTTATAATCTGCGTAATCATAGTATCTCCCAAATTACAAATCCCAAACAATACCCAATAATCAATGACCATAAACCAAAACAGCTTACTCAGCTATTACATTTCAGCTTCAGTAGGTAACATATTTCAAGGAATATTTAAAGAGAAAATGATTGAATCAACATACTTGATATGATATTAACAGTCTCGTAATAGTAACAATATGCTTATGGCTTTTATAAAATCTGACCAACCAATTTTGTCATGTCATCGTGACAGGTTTATTTATTTGACCTAAAATCAGCCAAAAATGATGCTGCGACATAAAAAAAATGTTATGCGGCATAAAAAGATGCACTCATAATCGGTAAACATGATATACTAAAACAAAACATATTTTATGGGGAGGGTAAACATGATAAAGACCAAGGAACTTTTTGACAAAGCAGTTTCGCTACCAGTTGAGATTAGGGCGCAACTTGTAGATAAACTTCTCCGAAGCCTTCATCCCTTTCAGAAAGAAATAGATGAATTATGGGCAGCGGAGGCGGAAAAGAGGGTTAAAGAAATAAAAAGTGGTAAAGTAAAAACGATACCAGGTGATGAAGTATTTAAGAAAATACTTGGCAGGTAAAGTTCTTGAAATATTCTTTCCATCCCGATGCCGAAAAGGAGTTAAATGAGGCTATCGCTTATTATAACGAGTGCCAAAATGGTCTCGGATTAGAATTTGCAAAAGAACTCTACTTGTCAATTCAAAACATTCTTTCCTTTCCCCATGCTTGGGCTCCACTTTCTGCAAATACCAGAAGATGTTTGACAAATCGTTTCCCTTACGGGGTTATATACCAAATTACAGATGAAGAGGTGTTTATAATCGCTGTGATGTACCTCAACAGAGAACCCAGCTATTGGAAAAATAGGGGAAAAAGGCATAATAAATAAATCCACTTAATGTGTTAATATACTTCGCTGATTTAAGTCGTTCCAAGATAAAATATCCACTCTTTTGAATCTGAAAGATAGGGGGTATTGTGAAAACTAATCTACATATAAGACAGTTACTCATCATAATCTCTGTATTCGCATTGCTGTCATATCCCATAACAGGTTGGTCAGACGAACATAAACATAAAGCACCCCTTTCCCAGCAGAGATTCAATGAAATTCAGAAATGGATTGATATCTTTGAGGCGCCTGAAAGGGCTGAATGGCAGAAACCTGACGAAGTAGTGAAAAAACTGGAGCTTAAACCCGGAGATATTGTTGCTGACATTGGCGCTGGCACAGGGTATTTTACGCGCCTCTTTGCAGCGGCTGTTGGGCCTGAAGGCAAGGCCATAGGCCTGGATATAGAGCCGGCCATGGTTGAATATATGAAAGAAGATGCCCAAAAACGAGGTCTAAAAAATTATGAAGCCCAGGTAGTTAAGCCGGATGATGCAGAAGTTCCTTCAAAGTCTGTTGATGTCATATTCATCTGCAACACATATCATCATATTAAAGACAGGGTAAGCTATTTAAAGAAGCTGGCGAGTGCGCTTAAACCTGATGGCAGGGTTGTGATTGTTGATTTTTACAAAAAGCCTTTGCCTGTAGGTCCGCAATCGGTTGCCCACAAAATATCTGAGGAGGATGTGAAAAAGGAGTTCAAGAAAGCCGGTTACCGTCTTATAAAATCACTGGACTTTCTGCCCTATCAGTACTATCTGGAGTTTTCTTTATAATAAGAAAGTAAATGTATGTGTCGACAATTACCATTCCCAATTACCACAATCTCACCTCTTTAAGAACTCCTTCGGCGTTACAACCTCTGCATTCATCTTTCCGGTAAAATGCTCCTTATCCCATGTCACAAAATGCGACGCATTGGGAATATATGCCGTCACCGATGCAATGGTCAGGGCATCACCGAAACTTGCCCTTTGCGTCATGACATCCATAATATCTTTTATATTCAATTCAGGCAGATGGCCATCAAGTGAAAAAGACGGAATAATATCTATATTGTATCTCCGTGGAAAGTATCCGTAAAATTCCAGCAACTGCCTCTCGTTCAGGTTAAATGATAATATCCCCACTATTTCAAGAAGATTGATAAGAGATACAACGCCGCGCCGCTTCGCAGCGACCAGCTTCAAGAATCTGCTGTTGACAGCGAAATTTCTGTCGCTCTGATATCGCAGGTCTATGATAAAGATATTGCTGTCAATGACAACTACTTCCGCCTTCTTGACCATCGTATGCCTTCCTTCCATGTTTTAAATGCCGGCTTTGTCTTTTTTAAAGCATTTTCTATGTCTTTCCATGCCTCTTCAAATGGTCTTGCCACCATGCGGACTTTTTTCTTTGCCTCGTTGAAAGACACAATGACAGCAGACGGTTTCCCGTGAAAAGTTACCACCACCTCCTCCCCCTTTACCACAGCCCGCATCACCTCGCCGGTATGGTTTTTTAAGTCCTTTGCAGTCATGGTTTTCATAGTCGGGCTCCTAAATAGCTATTTTAATAATAAAATAGCTATTATTCCTGTCTTTGTCAAGAAAAAAGCGGTTACCGTTGCGTAATCTCTATCTTTCTCGTCCTTTCCCCTGTATAAAAAAATTTAATCAATAAATATCCATGTGGCAAAAAAGAATATGCCTTTTCTGCCCATTCAATTATGCAAACACCATCCCCATAGAGATATTCTTCTATTCCAAGTTCATATATTTCATTTACATCGCCGAGGCGGTAAAGGTCGAGATGATAAACTGGGAGACTCCCTTCATACTTATTAACAATTGTAAATGAAGGGCTTTTTACATAGCCCTTTACCCCGAGCCCCTGCACCAATCCCTGTGTAAATAAAGTCTTGCCTGTGCCAAGCTCTCCTGTAAGGGCAACCACATCTCCTACTTTAAGCCCCTCGCCTATCTTTCTGCCCAATTCTAGAGTTTCCTCTGGCGATGAGGTATGAAATGTTTCGGATTTCGGATTTCGGATTTCGGATTTTTTTTTACCTTTTACCTTCAACCTTTCACCTATTTTACATTAATCAGATATACGGCAATAATAGCCGTCAACCCGCCGACAATCGTTGACACCCTCGGCTGTTCACCCAGAAAGAACCAGCTAAAGACAACTGCACTGGACGGGACTAAAAAGACAAACGAGCTTGCCCTGTGCGAGCCGAGTCGGTTTGATGCGAAAAAATATACGGTTGTGGCAAGGCCGCTGGATATGACCGAGAGATATATCATGTTGAACCAGAAGAGATTATCCTGACCTGCAATGGATAATGTTCCGTGAGCCAGACAGAGAAAAAAGAAGAGCACGGCGCAAAAGCCGGATGTAAAAAGATTGAAGAAAAGCGGAGAGATGGAACTGCCCGACTTCTGGCTGCAAATGGTCAGGAGCGCCCAGAGAACGGCGCCGAGCAAAAAATAAAGATTACCGTGCATAAAAATCTTATTCGCATCCAGCGTCCAGACCTGAAGGAGTATGCCGCCTCCGATAACGCCTAATGTCAATCCCAGGAAATCTCTGGCTGATATGCTTCGTCTGAAGAATAAAACTGACAAGGCAAAAGTTATGATGGGAATCATCGTGGTAACAAGAACGCCTGCTGCTCCGGCAAAACCATATGTCAAACCCTTAAAAAACACATAGAGGTAAAGCCCCATGAAAACAGAGCCTAATATCGTATAGACAAGACCATGTCTGTTGAGTCTGACCGGCTCTTTCAGAAAAAGCAAGATAGGGGCTAACGAAATAAAGGTAATGATAAATCTCCAGAAGGTGAGGGTTTCAGGAGGCAATGTATCGGCAATGGCCTTTGCCGAAACCCAGCTCCCGCCCCAGATAATCATGGAAATGACCATGAAAAAAACGAATAAAAAAGTTTTGTTTGAGGTATTCATATCACCTTTTCATCTAACGGTTATTGGAAAACTCTCTTGATTGTCATTGCGAACGCAGAGAAGCAATCTTATTTTGCGGGGATTGCCACGGGCTTCGCCCTCGCAATGACATTCTTTTTATTTCTCGACGGCAGATCATCTATAAAGAAGCCAATCACCTTTGGCAAAATATTAAGAATGTCTGTTGCAATCATCCCCACCTGCCCCTTTTTTTTCGCCACCTCATCACCTGCAAGACCGTGCATATACACAGCTATCGTGGATGCATCAAGAGGGGTATATCCCTGGGCAATAAAACCACCTATCATGCCAGCCAATACGTCGCCTGTGCCTGCTGTTGCCATGCCAGGATTTCCTGTGGGGTTTATAAAAATTTTCCCAGAGGGCTCTGCAATAACCGTTCTTGCCCCTTTCAGCACCACGATAACCTTATTCTCTTTTGCAAACCTTGATGCTATGCCGAGCCTGTCTGCCTGAACATCCTTTGCCGTTAAACCAACGAGCCTTGCCATCTCTCCGGGATGGGGCGTAAGAACAATCGGGGCTTTAGCCTTTTTCAAAACATTCACCCCCACACCAAAACTTTTGGTGTGGGGGTTTACATCATCAACAAAGCAATTTATGCCATCAGCGTCAATGACTAAAGGAATCTTCGACGCAACAATGAGTCTTAAAACAAGCTTCTTCACGGATTCTTCGGCTGTAAGTCCGGGGCCAAGCACAACCACTTCTTTATCTTTAATAAATCGCAGTATGCTGTCAATTGCCTCATACGCAAGTATACCTAACCCCCCTTTTCCCCCCTTTGGTAAAGGGGAGACTATGGGGAGTTCAGGCAAAGGCAATGTCATAACCTCTGTTAGCTTTCTTGCCATAACTTGATTGAGGCTTTTTGGAATACCCAGGGTAACAAGGCCAGCCCCGCATCTCATTGCGCCAAGAGATGTCATTGCGGCAGCGCCGGTCTTTCCAACAGAGCCGGCAAGAACAAATACATGGCCATAACTTCCTTTATGCGTATTGCCATACCTTGGCTTTAAGATTTTTTTTATTACCTCACGGTCAAGGAGTTCCCAACGAATCTTCTCATCTTTGAGAAGCGGCTGCGGCATACTGATATCAACCGCTTCAACCCTTCCTGCATAATCTACACCAGGATAGATTAAAAGCCCTATCTTTGGAACCGCCATTGTTGCTGTTATTGTTGCCTTCACGCAACTACCCAGAACCCTGCCATTTGAGGCATTAAGGCCAGAAGGAATATCAACGGATACAACCGGTTTGTTGAGGCTATTTATGAACTCTATAACATCCTTTTGAATCCCTTTTATATCTGCTGAAAGTCCTGTGCCAAAGATTGCATCCACAATCAAGCTTGAATGTCGTATAGCAGATTTATATTTCTTTAAGCCTTTTGCTGATAAAATCTCTATTACCTCTCCGCCCATCTTTTCCCATATATTCAAATTTACCTTCGCATCGCCTTTAACATCTCGTCTTTGTGCGAGCAGGTAGACGCATACCTTAAAACCCTTATTGAGCAAATGCCTTGCTACAACAAACCCATCGCCGCCGTTGTTTCCTTTACCTGCAAAAATAGAAATCCTTTTGCCTTCGTATGGGAGGGGCTTGTCCCCTCCCGTAAGGCCGCCAAAATCCCTCTCAATAATCTCAGCCGCACCCCTGCCTGCATTCTCCATGAGCACAAGCCCGGATATGCCATACTCCTTTATGGCCTTCTCATCCAACTGCCTCATTGTATCTGAATCAACGATTTTCACCCGTTAGACCTCCTGTCCCCATCAGATCCCTTTCTTATATGAGAAATTTTAAAAACGCCATCGTAAATACTCAAAAAGGTCTAACGGGGTTCATGGTTTGAAAAAAATATCACACTCAACATGGTTTTGCAATTTTAAACACTCTCCGTAAAAATCAATGTCTATTTTTGGGCCTATTTAATTTCTATTTAATGTAGTGTTTTTCCTTGACCGGTTATAATAGATTCTGCTATATTAATGAACCTTTCAATATCTGCAAACTGCAATTACTTCCCATAATTGCGATGCAAAAATTAAGAGAATTTAAAAATGGGCCGCTAGCTCAGTTGGCAGAGCAGCTGACTCTTAATCAGCGGGTCGGGAGTTCGACTCTCCCGCGGCCCACCAAGCTTAGCTTGGTGTTGGCGCGCTCAGCGTATCCACCAGTAAAATCAAAGGGTTATGCATTATCATATACCCTTTTTATTTGCACCTATTTTTCTCTCATCTGTAGACAATGAAAAAAAGTGTGCTATGCTATACCAAGTCATACTGGTAGAGGAAGACTTAGCATACTTGACCTATAATTAAAGAATATTGTTGGAAATAAATATACTTATTATAGGCTTCGCTTGGAATACTTTCCATTCACCCCCGTGTTTATCCGCCATAGGCGAAGGGCTTTCTGATGTGGTCGAAATAAGCGTTAAGAGAGGGGCCGTATTCATGGAACAGACAAACAAGGGGACTATTTTAGCAGTTGACGATGACCCATTTGTGCTTAGCGCTACTTCCGAGTTACTTATCAGCCGCGGCTATACTGTTACTGCCCTCAATGACCCTCGCGAAGCTGTAAAAAAGCTGCAAACTACCTCATTTGACATTATCTTATCAGATATAATGATGCCTAAGCTTAATGGTATTGAACTGCTCAAAATCATCCACAAAAATTATCCTGATACGCCTGTAATCCTGATGACCGCATTCGCTGAACTGGATACTGCTGTAAATGCAATAAGGGAAGGCGCTTTTGATTTTATTATAAAACCTTACAAGGCAGAATATCTTTTCTTTACTATTGAAAAGGCTATTAGATTTAAGAAGATTATAGAGCTTGAAAAAAATTATAAGACACTATTGGAAGAACTTGTTCGGGAAAGAACTAAAAAACTTGCAGATGCCCTCACTTCCTTAAAAGAATCAAGCCTTGAAATGGTAAATAGGCTTACGGTTGTAGCAGAATATAGGGATACTGAAACAGGGGCGCATATATCAAGGATGGGTTTTTATGCGCAAAAGGTTGCAGGGGTATTAAAAATGCCTGCGTCCCTTATAGAGACAATCGGACAACCAGCAATGATGCACGATATCGGAAAAATTGCTATCCCTGATAAAATTCTTTTAAAGCAAGGGCCGCTTACAAAGGAGGAATTTGAGGTTATAAAAACTCACACAACCATTGGATATAATATGCTTGCTGGTTCAGTGCATAAAAATATTCAGATGGCTGCTAATATTGCCTTAAATCATCATGAAAAATATGATGGCTTAGGGTATCCACGAGGGCTGAAAGGCAAGGAAATACCTATAGAGGGTATGATAGTAATGATATGCGATGTGTATGACGCCTTGATGAGTAAGAGGCCTTACAAACGTGCTTTTTCTCACGATGAGGCATTTAAAATCATTACAGAAGGGGATGGCAGAACTAGACCAGAAGACTTCGATCCTGTAGTATTAAAGGCATTTAAAGAGGCAGCGCCAGCGCTTGAAGATATTTTTCATAAAAATCAAGAACTAAAACCCTCAATATAAAAGGCTTAGATAGGAAAGCTAAGCCCTTTATATTTCACCCCTACCCAAATCAATTTTTAATCAATGCCGAATTGTCGGCATCAATGCCTAAATTTATTGTGGCACATGTTGCAATTATTGATTAGTTCTGCTAATGCTGTAAGGGCATTATCCCGATTACCTGCCTTAGCTGCCTCTGATAGCTCATCTGCCTTTAAATGGACAGCCTTGCCGAGTTTCATAAAGTCCGGCTCTCTTGTCATCTTTTCAACCATTGAACAGCGCTTCTCCTCTTCCTCAGTCCAGCCTAATTTGTCTTTTGCTATCTCTGCTGCCTTATTTAAATCATTGACTGCAAGCGCTGCCGCAATCTCGCTTAAAGTATCCATATGCTGGCGCATCATCTGCTTCTGCATAGTCTTCATAGCTTCAGGGAGTTTGAGCTCAGTCCTGTCATCTGATTTCTGCCCCTCTTGTTTCATCATCTCGTGCCTGTGGCTGTGCTCAGCAGCGCAGGAAACGCCCCCTGTCAAGAAAATTGCAGTTACTGCCATTGCTAAAATATGTTTCATTCATTTCTCCTTTCTTTTTTTAATTCCTAAACATTGTATGGCACTGCACGCACCCGTCTAAAAGCTTATGGGTCATATCCTGAACCTTTTTCATATCGCCTTTTCTTGAGGCAACAATAAGCGCCTCCATCTCTTTATGAAACCGTTCGTCCATCTCAATAAATTGCTTCATTTTGTCGCTGTTTTTAGGGAGTTTCAGCCCGCCTTTCTTGATTGCCTTTTCTGTATTGGCCTTTGCCTTATGCACTTCATGGAATGGCTCCTCTATAGCCTTTGGATTGTTGAGCACAAGAGCATTTATTAAGTTAATAAATGCTGCATTAAGCAGCCTCATCTCAACCTTGATTGGACTTTCATTTTCTCCTGCCTTTGCCTCCTCTGTATACCCTGCTGTTGTTTGTAATACAACAGAAACAATTACACTTAAAATAAATATTCTCATAGCTTGTTTCCTCCAATATCTATTGATATATGTAGCCCTTACAGCGAAATGTATAATATAACGGCAAATTAATTCAAACAAAAAAATTTAAGATAGTCAATTATAATCAGACCGAATAGCAGCAGTTGACAATATAAAAAATTAGGCTATAATTTTGTCACCAAAAGATATCAAGGTATTCGCCTTGAAAAACCGAAAGGAGGAAAAATATGGGCAAAAGGATGGTGTTTAATCTGATTATATCTTTTCTCGTAGCTGTAGCTTTCAGCATAGCCAATCCGGTAGCATCCATAGCCGGAGGTGAAGAACATGCAAAAGAAGGGGTAAAGCATGTAAAGGAAGGGATAATGCATGTTAAGGAAGCTATCAAGCATCTTGAGCAATCCAGCGACCCACATGCTAAAGAGGCTGTTGAGCATGCAAAAGAGGCTATTGAGCATGCTGAAGAGGCAATATCACATGGTGAAAGCGCCAGCGGTTCATCAAAGAAGAAGTACTAATAGCGCTGAAAGAAAACATATCGCAGCAATATGCGGCCCCACAGTAAACCCCGTTAGAGAACTTTGTTCTCTAATGATTATACAGAGTTAAGAAGTTTTCTCAACCGCCGTCCGCCTAAGGCGGAGGAGTCGGCGGCTTTCTCTAACGGGGTAAAAGAACTGCGGGGCCGCATTGTTTTATTGACAAGAATGAAGAAAATAAAGATAATAGAAATGCCTGCGATAATTGAATTTTACTCTTAATAAAAGGAGATTACCTATGAAACTTGAACTGCAAATCGCTTCTCACAATTTTGAACTCACGGAGCCGCTGCGTGAACTCATACGCGAAAAGGCAGAAAAACTGGACAGTTTTTACGAGCATATCATGCGATGCAGGGTTGTGGTGGAAGTTCCCCATCGCCACAAGCATAAGGGCATCCTCTATAACATAAATATTTATATAACAGTGGCAGGCGGAGAGGTTGTGGTAAAACGCGAACCAAATGAAGATATATACGTAGCCATAAGGGACGCCTTTGACACAGCGCGCCGCAAACTTGAAGATTATGCCAGAAAACAGCGGGGTGATATAAAATCTCATGAGGAAATACCGCATGCGAGGGTAAGCGCATTATTCCCAGACAAGGGATATGGCTTCTTAACAACCGGTGACGGCAGGGATATATATTTTCACGAAAACAGCGTGCTGAATAGCGAATTTAAACAGCTTAAACTCGGCTCTGTAGTACATTTTGCAGAAGAACAGGGAGAAAAAGGGCCTCAGGCAAGCACAGTAAGGGTAATAGTAAAATAGTTCATGCTGAAAAATTCATCATGAACTTGATTACACAGATTACAATCAGATTACGCCGATTAAAGATTTAGTTGTCAACCATTCTTCAGTGGCAACTAAATAGGTCTTTTCTTTTATAAAACTAAAGCGGAAAATGGCAGGCAGCCAACCGATTATCTCTCCTTGGCTCTAATAGAGGCACTTCTATCCTGCATCTCTCCTGTGCATAAATGCACCTTGTATGAAATACACATCCTGACGGCGGGTTTATCGGGCTTGGTATTTCGCCTTTCAGTATAATCCTTTTCTTCTTTGTTTTGGGGTCAGGCATGGGAACTGCTGACAAGAGCGCCTCTGTATAAGGATGCACAGGATGGCGGTAAATTTCTTTGGATGTTGCTATTTCCATAATCTTTCCCAGATACATGACCGCAACCCTGTCGCTTATATATTCCACAACACGCAGGTCATGGGCAATAAAAAGATAGGTCAGGTCAAACTCCTTTTGAAGTTCTCTAAAAAGGTTTATAATCTGCGCCTGGATGGAAACATCCAAAGCTGATATGGGTTCGTCTGCAATAATAAATTTTGGATTCAAAGCCAAAGCCCTGGCAATGCCGATTCTCTGTCTCTGTCCTCCGCTGAATTCATGGGGATAGAGCGAGATGGAATTCTTTGGAAGGCCGACAATATCAACAAGTTTTTTTACCCTTTCCGCTTTTTCTGCGCCACTTGCTACCTTATGTATGCTTAATGCCTCTCCTATAATCTCTCCAACAGGCATCCTCGGATTGAGGGACGCATAAGGGTCCTGAAAGATTATCTGCAACTCCCTTCTTACCGATTTAAGCCCTTTTGATTTTAGATGGGTTATATCCCTGCCATCAAAGATTATATTGCCTGCTGTCGGCTCCATCAGCCTTGCAACAATCCGTCCCAACGTGGACTTTCCACAGCCGCTCTCACCAACAAGGCCGAATATCTCTCCTTTCTCTACAGAAAAACTCACCCCCTCAACTGCATGGACAATGCCGGCGCTTTTCTTAAACATGCCGCCACAGGCTGGAAAGTGTTTTGTGATGTTATTTAATGTGAGAAGTTGCATAAAGTTTTGAGAACAAGAAAAACTCCACCCCCTGCACCCCCGCCAGCGGGGGACAAGACTGTGTCCCTCTCTGGAGGGTGCTATTTGTTTATCCCCATCTGGAGGGGGTAGGGGGAGGATTGTCCTCCAACTGTAAATATCCCTTCTCTGTCCCCCACTGATGGGTAGCTATTCCTTCTCTGTCCCACTCTGGCGGGGGATCAAGGGGGTGGACTGTTCCATGTGTTTTTTGATATTTTTTCCATCTTTCGTTTTCCTGTCATAATGTTCCCTGGTAGATTGCATTCAATTGATTAGACATAACATTCTTTTATATCTCCATACATCTTTTAGCGAATTTCAGGTCAATTTGTGCGGAGATTCACCACAAATTAGATAGGGCAAACTACGCTTTATAACAAGCTACTAAATGCCCTTTTTTAATTTCTACCAACTCCGGCTCATGTTCTGTGCAGCCAAAATCTGCCTTTGGGCATCGGTCATAGAAAGTGCATCCGGCTGGAAGATTCAGAAGCCCCGGCACTGTTCCCGGGATTGTTTTCAAAAGACCCCTGCCTCCCATTTCCCCTTGTTTTGTAGGGGAGGGGCTTGTCCCCTCCAAAGGGGAGACCACAAGGGTCTCCCCTACGCTCTCCATTGTGGGCAGAGAGTTGAGAAGCCCGATAGTGTATGGGTGCATCGGTTCTGCAAATAAAGTTTTTGTATCCGTATACTCCACAATCTTGCCCGCATACATCACTGCAACATCATCTACTGTCTCTGCAACAACGCCGAGGTCGTGGGTTATGAGAATCATAGCCATATCAAGCTGCTTTTGCAAACCTTGTATCAATTCCAGAATCTGCGCCTGAATCGTGACATCAAGGGCTGTTGTAGGCTCGTCTGCTATCAAAATACTGGGATTGCACGAAAGCGCCATGGCAATCATGGCCCTCTGCCTCATGCCGCCGCTCATCTGGTGCGGATAGTCTTTTATCCTTTTTTCAGGCGAAGGGATGCCCACCAATCTCAGGGCATCTATGGTCTTTTCCATGACTTCATTTTTATGCAGACTCTGGTGCAGGGTAATGGCTTCGGAAATCTGGTTGCCGATAGTCAGCACAGGATTGAGTGATGTCATGGGCTCCTGAAAAACCATTGCAATCTCAGCGCCCCGTATCTTCCGCATCTCATCTTCAGAAAGCTTTAGCAGGTCTTTCTCTTTATAAAAAACCTCCCCACGCACAATTCTTCCGGGAAAAGATACAAGTCTCATAAGGGAGAGCGCTGTAACGCTCTTTCCGCACCCGCTCTCTCCTACAAGACCGAGGGTCTGGCCTTTCTCAAGGCTAAAGCTCACCCCGCGCACAGCCTTTACCTCGCCTGCATCGGTAAAGAATGATGTGTGGAGGTCGGTTATTTTAAGTAAGGGGGTTGGCATAGTGTTTTACTGGTGAAATTCAATAATCTCTTTTTCAATACCAGGATATACGTTGTCTATCTGAGCCTGAATCTCTATTGTTTTCTTCAGGACAGCAACTATCCCGCAGTAATGTTTTATATCATCAAGAGACAGCACCCTGTCTTTCCTATCCTTGAGCCATTTATCCAGAACCTGATAACCGCCGATCCGGTATTCCCAGACCTCCGGCAGTATGCCTTCAAAATACTGTTCCTTGTTTATAAAGAGATTGCCTTTTTCGTATTTCAGCTTCTCAACTTTATCATTCCCCTTGCCCTGGAATTTTGCAACCGGAGTATCAATCTCCGATGTCTTTAAAAGATGCAACTCAATAAGCCTTTCCCCATAGCCAGCCATCTTCTTAAAGAGTTTATAATCCTTTGTAAAGGGAATCCTTGGAAAATCTATCTTTAAGAACTCTGCGTATTTTGTGCGGTAGGTGTTTGAATAAAGGATAGCATAGATATAATAGAAGATTTGCTCTGGGGTAATGTATTGTTTGTCATTCCCGTGAAAACGGGAATCCATATCCTTTTCTCTGGATTCCTGCTTCCGCAGGAATGACGAATCATGAATAAATGATTTTTTATACTCTTTCGTCAATTTCTCCACCAATGCAGGAGAGAGATTTGGCTTCTTTGCCGTATATTCTGCCTGCGGCTCAAAGAGCATCATGGTGCTGCCAAAAGAGCGTTTTTTAGGTTTGTCTTTTTGCTGGTAAAGGTAGAGGGGGAAAATGTAGCCTGTTTCCCTGGTCTTGAGTGAAACGAAACACATATCTGCAACCTTCTTGGTTACAAAAGCGTGTAAAAAGTCCATAGTGGATAATTGCCTTGTTACACAAATTCCAAGGTTGTCCTCAAAAAAGTTTTTCATCAAACCCCATCGGTCACATCCTCTGTCAATTAAATCTTGGATATAGCAAATCTGCCTATCATCAAAGGGGCGATAAGAGTAAGGTCTTATGTATTCTTTCCAGTCTATTTTCTTTAGGCTCTCTCTTGCAGTTTTTAATTTCCAATCTCTTGTGTCTTTTAAGTTTAAACTCTGGGCAGCAAGTTCATCAGGCAGATTGCTGACAAAAGTTCGCATTTTTTGTTTGACCTCCTCTTCTGTGAAGCCTACTAAAAAATGGTCACGATGAGTTTTCACCCCGCTTGAAGACTGAATGAATATGCCTTGAATGGGAATAAATTTTTTATATTTTGCTTGTTCTGAAAAATCCTTTTTAACAAAGAAATAATAAGGCTCGGTCGGTTGCAACTTAAACCATTTTGTTGAATCAGTAGCATACTTATTTAGATATTCATGTTTCTTTTCCCGAATGCCATAGACATCCTGATAGAAAACTTTGCCATGACCTTTCTGTTTTTTATCTTTAACAAAGATAGCAATCGAAACCCCTTGCTGAATATCAAAGACATTTTCATCCTTGCTTCCATCAGAACATCTTTCGCCAATGCGACTGTTTCCATGAATGTTGAGAATATAAATCTCATTAAAACTTTCCAACAAGCGCTTACGCATGCCTCGGTGAATTAATCCTGAAAGATAGGAGTTGTTAGTAATCATCCCGATAATACCTGTGCCGGCATTATCTATTTTCCAGTGCGCAAATCGGATGAATTTAATGTAATCATCAGACAAAGGCTGGATGTTTCTTTCGTCACGAACATCTTCTTTATATACGTCCATTTCTTTTTCTATAAACTTTGATTTATTTGCAGAACTAACTGAATACGGCGGGTTGCCGAGGATGACCAAAATAGGCTGCTCCTTTTTGATTTTGCCTGCAAGATGGGATTCTTCTGAAAGAGATGCCATGCCGGGAAGTTCAGTCTGCGAGAGCTCTTCCATCTCAAGGGTATTGGTGAGATAGAGTTTGAACCTGTCATCCCCCTGCAATCCGTAACCCAACTCTTCAAGAAGAAAAGACATCTTTAAATGACCAATAGCATAAGGCGCCATCATAAGTTCAAAGGCGTAGAAGTTTTTAAGGATATGCTCTTTAATAAAACCTGTCTTCTTTCCTTCTCCGTATTTTGATGTCCACTCCTCCATTGCCAGCTTCGCAGCCTCTGCCAAAAATGTGAGCGTCCCCGCAGCAGGGTCTAACACAGTAACTGACTGATTTGCGAAGCCGTCCTTTTTATTGAAATACTCTTTTAAGATATGATGAAGGGAGCGAACGATGTATGAGACCACAGGCTCCGGCGTGTAATATACGCCTCTCTTTTCCCGTGTCTTTGGGTCGTATTCAGCAAGAAATGTCTCATAAAAATGGACAATGGGGTCTTTGCCTTTATGTTTGTTAAAATACTCATCAAGTATCTTATAAACATTTGTTGTAGCCAGAACATCTGATATGTCATCAATAATCCATTCCATCTGCCGGGGCAAATCGCCCAACGAGATGAATCTGAATACATCTCTTAATATGCCTATTGTCCGGGGAATCTTATCGTATGCGAGTTTTCTGTTAAAACCGTTTTCTGTGCGGGTTCTGGCAGCAAAGAGACCGTAGGCGATAGTTTGCGAATAAAGGTCTGCAAAGTCCTCCTTTGTCAGCCCGCTTATAAGGTGCTCTTTAAACGCCTTATAAAAACCGAGAATGTTCCCTTTCCCCTTTTTTTCTTCTTCTTCCAACTCCTGTGCAATCACCTCATCCTTTAAAAAGCGAGTCCTCTTTGCAAGCTCTATTGCTAATGCTTTGGCATCATAGACCTTTGGCAAAGAAAAAGAGAGGAATTTTTCCAATAGATTACAAAAATCCTTTTCTTTCTCAACCGGCGGGACGGTCTTGAGTTTGTGAATGACATACGGCCGCGCAATCTGGGCTTTATCAATTAACTGGCCATTGCGGTAAAGTCTGAATTCAAAAAAATTAGTTAATATGAGGTTGGGAAAGGTATGAAGGTAACGTTTTAACTGCTCGGTTTCTTCTATCTGGTCCAAATATTCAACCCCCCGATATCCCCCCTTATCAAGGGGGGAAGTAAAGGGGGGTGTCTTTGCCTCAATATATCCTACTATCTGCTGTTTTCCATCCCATATTCTGAAATCAGGGTTGCCGGCATCGGTTTTTTTAGGCAGGGTTGTAATGTCTACATTTTCCCTGTTTATTGAGTCAGCATAATTTGTTAAAAGCTCCTCAAGGCACGAATAGTAGCTCTCTTCCCTTGCATCGCCTCTATTTGCAATATCAGATATGCGTTTAAGATATGATTTCAGCATGAATTATATCTTCAACCTCGGGTCTATAGAATCCCGTATCCCCTCGCCTAAAAGATTATATGCCAGCACTGTTACAAATATGGCAAGACCGGGAAATACTGAAATCCACCAGGCAATCTCAATATTGTCTTTTCCAATGGTTAAGATATTCCCCCAGCTTGCAGTTGGTGGCTGGACGCCAATGCCAAGAAAGCTCAATGCTGATTCAATAAGCACTGCGCCTGCAATTCCCAACACCGCTGACACAAGCACAGGGGACATGGCATTGGGCAGGATATGTCTGAAGATTATCCTAAAGTCGCTCGCACCCAATGCCCTTGCTGCAAGGACAAACTCCCTTTCTTTCAAAGACAAAAACTCTGCCCTCACAAGCCTCGCAACACCCATCCATGATGTTACGCCTATGACAATCATTATATTCCATATGCTCGGTTCAAGGAATGCAATGACTGCAAGGATTAAGAAGAAGGTTGGAATTGCAAGCATGATGTCAACAAAACGCATACTTATCCTGTCAACCCAACCGCCATAATAGCCTGACAATGCGCCAAAGATTATGCCGATGATTGTGGCAATGCCGACGGCAACAAACCCAACTTGCAGAGAAATCCATGACCCATGTATGACACGGCTTAAGATGTCTCTCCCAAGATCGTCCGTCCCGAATGGGTGCTTTGAACTTGGCGGCTCAAGCACATGCTTGACATCTATCGCACTCGGGTCATACGGCGCAATCAAGGGTGCCAAGACAGCAATAGCAAAAAGCAAAAACACAATAATCCCGCCGATAACCGCAAGCCGGTTCTTTTTAAATCTATGCCAGAAGAGAGTTTTTAAAGTTGGTTGACCCATATAATTAAATAAACGGGAGAGTGGGGGAAACGGGGAAACGGAGAATATGAAAAACACGAATCGGGGAATCGGAGAATGGGGGAATGGGAGAAAGATTTTTCCCCGTTTCTCCGTTTCTCCCGCTCTCCGATTCTATCCTTTGTCTCCCATTCGCCGATTCTCCGATTCGTATTTCCTTTATCTTGCCCTAATCCTCGGATCCGCCAGCGCATACCCAATATCTGCCAGTAAATTGCCAAGCAAGGTCAATATTGCGCCGATGGTCAATATGCCCATTATCACAGGATAATCCCTCATCATCACAGACTGAAAAAAGAGCTGACCCATGCCTGGGATGCTGAAAATATTCTCAAAGATTACACTCCCGCCGATCAACCCCGGAATAGACAAGCCAAGTATTGTTATCACTGGAAGCAGGGCGTTTCTCAAGGCATGTTTATATATAACCTTCTTTTCAGGAAGCCCTTTTGCCCTTGCAGTTGTTATATAATCCTGCCGTATCACCTCCAGCATATTGCTCCTCATGTATCTTGAAAGCCCTGCAAGCCCGCCAAATGCCTCAATGGTAACAGGAAGAATCAGATGGCTGACATTGTCCCAAATCTTATTAAGTGTTGAAAAGTTCTCATAACCAAGGGATTTTAGCCCTGATATAGGAAGCCAGTGCAGGTTGACGCCAAAGAGTATCATTAAAAGCAGCGCAAGCCAGAATGTTGGAATGGCAAAGCCAATAAAAACAATAACGGTAGTAATCTTATCGTAGAGAGAATACGGTCTGACAGCAGAAGACACCCCTATCGGAATAGCAATCATAAATATTAAAATAAGGGCAAGGCTGTTAATGAGGATAGTAATTGGAAGTCTTTCTTTAACTTTTGTCCATACCGGCCTTCTATCCGTTGAGAAAGAATCTCCAAAATCAAGCTTTACAACCCTTTTAAGCCACATCCAGTACTGCTCATGAATGGGCTTGTCAAGACCATAGTATTTCTCAAGCCTCTCCCTTGCCTCAGGCGTCATCTTTGGATTAAGGTCTGCTAAAATATCTGTTGGCTTGCCCGGTGCAAGGTGGATGATTAAGAAAGAGATAATGGTAATCCCGATAAGCGTCGGAATCATCTCAAGGAGTCTTTTAAATAGGTAGATTAGCATATGCAAACAATGTCAAATGTCAAAGCTCAAAATTCAAATGAAATTTAAAGCTTAAAGTTCAAATTAATTTACATTTGGTTTTTAGTTTTGACATTCATTTGATATTTGGATTTTGACATTTGGATTTATTTTGTCATTTTATGCCTTTGCTGTTCTTTTGGCACATACCACTTGTTAACGTTATAACCCATGCCTATAAGCGGCGCCGGGTCTATGCCCTTAAATCGCGCATGGACAATAGGCGTTGCATCAGGCACATAGAGAAATATGTACGGAACTTCGTCTGCGAGTATCTCCTGAATTCTAAAATATGCCTTTTTCCTTTCTTCTATATTATATGTCCTTCTCCCCTTTTCTAAAAGTTCATCCACCTCCGGATTATTATAGCTTACAAAGTTAAATTCCTTTTCTTTCATCTTGCTGCTGTGCCATATATCATACTGGTCCGGATCAAGTCCGAGGCTCCATCCAAGAATGATTGCCTCAAACCTTCGCTTATCAATAAATTCATTTATAAATGTAGACCACTCGAGTGTCCGCACCTTTACATTTATTCCAATCATTCTAAGCTGCCACTGGATAATCGTTGCTACATTTATACGCACCGTGTTCCCCTGATTTGTAAGGATGGTAAACTCAAACGGCCTTCCGTCTTTATCCAGAATACCATCTCGGTCTGTATCTCTCCACCCTGCCTCAGCAAGAAGCTCCTTTGCCTTTTCTGGATTATATTCATATTTTTTTACATTCTGATTATATGCCCATGTATTCGGCACATAGGAGCCTGTGGCTGGTGACCCAAGGCCGAACAAGACGCCATCAACTATCTCTTGCTTGTTTATCGCATACGCCATAGCCTGCCTCACCTTCTTATCGCTAAACCAAGGATGTTTTTCTAAACACCTTGCCGAGGCTTTATCCCATCGCAGACAAAGATTAAATCCCATATATGTATAGACAGGCGCAGGATATCGGTATTTTCTAAAGTTTTTTTCAAAATAAGGGTTATTCGTCTGTTTTGTATACTGGATTGGCGTAAGCCCCATCCAGTCTATGCCGCCTGACTTAAGCTCAAGAAACATTGTCGCAGGATCAGGTATTACACGGTATACATATTTATCTATATATGGTCTGCCCTCAAAATAGCCCGGATTTGTCTCAAGCACAACTTCCTGTCCAGGTGTCCATTTTACAAATTTGAACGGGCCCATGCCTATTGGGTATCTCCCCAGCTCACTCTTTGTTATATCTTTTCCTTCAAGGAGGTGCTTTGGGAGGACAGTGAGGTTTCCCCAACTGCTGAGCGCCGGGGCAAACGGCTGTTTATATGTAACCCTGAATGTATATTTATCTAAGGCCTCTGCCATTTTGACCTGCCTGTAATCCTCTGAATATGCTGTTGGAGTTTTCTCATCTACGATAGTCTTGTAGCCAAACATCACATCTTCAGCAGTAAATTCAACTCCATCAGTCCATTTGACGCCTTTTCGCAGATGAAATGTAATTATAAGGCCGTCTTTGGATATATCCCACGACTGCGCCAAATCGCCAATAATGCTTAAATCTTTATCGTATTTGACAAGGCCATTAAAGACGAGGCTTGCTACATTGTGGGATGCAGCGTCGCCTGCAAGCATGGGAATGAGAATGCTTGGCTCGCCGATTGTGCCTTCAACAAGGGTGTCGCCGTAAGCAGGGCCTGTGTCGTAATTTATAACCTGTTCTGCGTCTGCCTCTTTGTCTATTTTTGTGCAACCGCCGGTAAAAATCAGAAGTAGGGTAAGAAATGGTATTGTATATTTGAGATTTGAGTCCGCCTTAGGCGGATGGGATTTGAGACTGCTCAGGCGCATGATGGCCTAAAATAACTCAATTATGTTATTTTTGCAAGATGATTGAAGTCCAGTAAAATAGAGATTAAAAACCTCGCTATTTTACAAACCTGCGATTTGCCCGCCATACTTCGTTATCGGCGCATCCCTGATAAAAGCACTCAGGGACATGTTTTTGCTCCTCGCCGTATCCTCCCCCTGTCCCCCTGTGAAAAGGGGGATAAAGGGGGAGGGCTCGTCGCAAAAATAGCCTCTGTCCCCGATTGAATCTATCGGGGACAACTTGCAGGTTTCCCCAAAAATCAAACGCTATTTTTTGGGGTCTGGAAAATAAAAAACCCTGTGTGTTTAAACACACAGGGTTTTTTTGGTAACACTTGTCTATTTTCAGTCATTCGATTTATGTCTTTTTTTGACAATCGCCTTTGACTCCTCATAGGTAATCTTGCCTGCTGCTATCTCTCTTAATGCTGTCACAATAGCCCTGTTATCCGAATCTACAAATGGTTTTGCGCCCTTTAGTAATTCCTTAGCCCTTTGTGATGAGAGTACCACAAGCGAAAACCTGTTCGGCACCCTTGCAAGGCAATCTTCAACTGTTATTCTTGCCATTTAAATACCTCCTTAATAAATACATTTTTTGTCCATTTATTAACAAATAACATCAAACAACTTCTTAACCTTTTTTAACATCCTTTCTTTCTTGCTTCTTTCTGCAATAATAATGGACTTAAGTCTTTCAAATGCGTAATCAAGATTATCATTTATAATAAAATAATCATATTTTTTTGCTTGTTTTATTTCCTTTTTTGCTGTTTCCAACCTGTCGAGAATGACTTCATTGCTGTCTTTACCTCTGTTCCTAATCCTTTCTTTGGTCGTCTCTAATGAGGGAGGAAAAATAAATATAAATACTGCTGACATGCCCTTTTTCTTAACCTGCGCTGCACCCTGAACATCAATATCCAGAATTATATCTAATCCCTTCTCAAGAATGGCTTGAGTATCCTTAACAGATGTTCCGTATTTATTACCATGAACACGGGCCCATTCCAGGAATTCACTGTTATCAAGCATTTTCTGGAATATCAGCTCACTTACAAAGTGATAGTCAACACCGTTTTTCTCGCCTTCCCTGGGAGACCTTGTTGTGTATGATATAGAGTGCCTTAAATCAGGAAAATAGTCAACTGCCTTTCTGCAAAGCGTTGTCTTACCAGCCCCAGAGGGGGCGGAAACTATGAAAAGAATGCCACCGCTTCTGACTTCTTTTTTACTCAATGTTTTGCACCTGCTCCCTAATCTTCTCCAACTCCGCCTTTGCCGACACAACGAAACTGCTCAACTCAAAATCGTTTGACTTTGAACCAATGGTATTTATCTCTCTTAAAATCTCCTGACACAAAAAATCCATCTTCCTGCCAACAGGCTCGTTTAACTTAAGCATACTCTTAAACTGGGTCAAATGACTGTTTAGTCTCACCAGCTCTTCAGTTATGTTACTCCTCTCTGCAAAGATGGCTGCCTCTGTCAAAACCCTTGCTTCGTCTATGCTTACACCGCCCAAAATACCTGTTAATCTTTCTCTCAGTTTCTCTCTATATGTTTCAGCAACCATCGGCGCCCTCCCGGTCATCTTTACAACGATATCCTCCATGTCTTTTAATCTTGAAGCTATATCCCTTGATAACGCTTCACCCTCTTCTTCTCTCATCTTAGCAAGGGAATTCAGCGCAACATTCAGTCCCTGTTTTATCCCTTGCCAGTCGTTTTCTAAATCATGCGCTGCCGCTCCAGACGAAAATACATCTTTGAATCTTAATAATAGTGATATATCTATCTCGCCTCTAAGGTCAAGCTCTTTTTGAAGCTCCTGAAGAACCCCTAAATAATGTTTTGCTAAAGGGATATTTGGCCTTAATTCTATCCCAGCTTCTCTCTCGGCAGTAATTGATATATATAAGCACCCCCTGGAAAAAAAGTTCTTTATCTCATCCCTAATCTTATTTTCCAACAAGAAAAATCTGTCCGCAGCCCTGACATTTATCTCAATAAAGCGATGATTAACACTCTTTATTTCAAGGGTGAACTTATCCTCACCAATCAAGAAATCACACACCCCATATCCTGTCATACTTTTAATCACCTGTTAGTTCCTCCTGCTGCAATTGATGAACATATCGCGCCCGTATACCCTTCAGCAACACCCTCATATCAGCACCTGCATAATCTGGAAAAGTCCATTCTAATGGCTGAAAATCTCCATTTTTATAAACAAGGGTCAAATCTGCATAAATCCCGTTTCGCAAATATATCCTGTGCGCAAAATTCTTACCAGTTGCGAGAACCAATTTTTCAAGTGAAATATAGCCAGGGTCTATATTTACAATTCTCTTGCCGCCCTCAGCAAGATGTTCATTCTCAATGGAATTGGTAAAGAGTTTTATATCTGACAAGGTCTCTGGCTTAATGAGTTTCTCAAAGGAGATAAGCTTCCTGAATAAATTATCCCCCATCTCATCCGTATAATAATCTGTATGATTAAACTTAATGCTACCGCTTAAAAAATCTATGCTGCCAAATTTATCTTCCAGTTCTTTTAAAACGGCTTTGAGAATTCCTTTATCGCCTGTTATAAGGCTGATTATCAATTTGACCGAATTCGGTTCTTTGGGCATGCTCATCTTTCACTTTTGGACCGAGGCGACCGTGTCGCCGTTTTCGCCATTTTGACGCCAACACGGTTGGCTTGCTCCATAGCCCTCTTCAGCTCTTTCGGCGCAACTGCAGCTGTCCCTACTTTACCCACAACAATGCCTGCGGCAAAATTGGAAATTACCGCAGCCTCCTTGAAATTTGCCCCTGTCGCAATTGCGAGGGCAAGCGCACCAATAACAGTATCTCCAGCGCCGCTGACGTCATAAACCTCCTGCGCAACTGTAGGAATATGCGTTATACCGCCGTTGTTTTCAAATAAGCTCATCCCATGCTCGCCTCTTGTTATTAAAACAGCTTCACAACCGAGTTTATTAAGAAGCACCTCTCCTGCCCGCAATAAACTATCATCATCCTCAATATCTATGCCAGAGGCCTTTGACGCCTCATCATTATTTGGGGTTACTATTGTTGCAGACTTGTAAAAATCAAAATGCGCAACCTTTGGGTCCACAGCAACTGGTTTGTCTTTTTTTCTGGCAATGCTTACAACCTCTTCAACAAGCTCCTCAGAAATAACACCCTTGGCATAATCTGATATGACAATGCTATCAACCAAGTTTATTTTTTTCTTGGTATAGTCTACGATAGTTTTCATTGTATCCAAATGTATCTTATCCTTTCTCTCTCTATCAAATCTTACTACCTGTTGGCTGTGGGCTATTACCCTCGTTTTTACCGAAGTTGGCCTCTTTTCTTCAATAAAAACACCGCCAGTGGCAATGCCTTTCAATCTCAGCTCATGCACAAGATTCTTTCCCATCTCATCCCTTCCAATAACACCCGTGACCAAGACCTTTCCGCCAAGACTATGAATATTATTAACCACATTGGCAGCGCCTCCCAACATAAGGCTCTCTGAATTGACCTCTACAACAGGCACAGGGGCCTCAGGTGATATCCGCCTTACCTTTCCCCAGACAAAATGGTCCATGATAAGGTCGCCAATAACAAGGACCCTTGCCCTCTTAAATTTATTTACAATATCCAATCCCTTTCTGTAGGTCATAATTGATTTCATTTGGCTACCTCAATAAGTCTTAAAAACTCCTCTACATTTTTTTCTATCGTATAGTTCTCTGCTACCTGTCGCGCCATACTGCCTGCTGCTGACCTCACCTCTCTATCCAATAAAGGCCTGATCTTTGATGCCAATTCTTCCGAGTCAGCGGGATCTTCTACAATCATTCCATTCTTCCCATCCGAGAGTATTTCAGAAACTCCATTTATTCTCGACGTTACGACAGGAAGCCCGCTTGCCATTGCCTCAAGACAGGCATTGCTAAAAGGTTCGTAGATAGACGGCAGGACGAAAATATCCGCGGCATAATAATAATCTTGTGCATCTTTCACTGGACCGACAAATGTTATATCTGTTCCTGCACCGCATCTGTCCGCTATCTCCTGATACTTTCCGTTCTTTCCTTTTCCTACAACAATCAGTTTCAGCTTGTTGGGTGGGCTTTGCCCACCATTTTGCCCTTGTACTTTCTGGGGGGCAGATCCCACCTTGCTTTCTTTCTTTAAAGTACCCAGCGCCTCTATCAGAAATCGCAGGCCTTTCCTCTCAAAACCAGAGCCGACAAACAGAAGTGTTGTCTCATTTTTAATTCCGAGCCGTTCCCTATAAACAGCTCTCGTTTTGCCTTTTTCATTAAGGTCAAATTGGTTTAAGTCAATTCCGTTGTATATAACACAAATCTTTTCTTCAGGCAATTTATAATGCCTTATTATCTCAGCCTTGCCACGGTTTGAGTTTGCCACGACAAATTTTAAACTCTTGCTCTGAAAAAGCCTTTTTTCAAGATAAAGCAAGGTGAGATGGAGCGGATTGAGAACATAGTATAGCGCATAGAGCATAGAGTAAAAACCCTTTGCCCTTTGCCTTTTGCCCTTTGCCCTTTGAATCAGCCACTCTTTATGACAGCCATCCCCTGCCCTGTATATATCCTGATAAAGCGTCCTGTCAAAACTTAAAATAATATCAAGACTTGCCTTTCTGACAGCAAAATAGCTATTTATGGCAAATGTTAATAGCCGCAAAAAAGAGGGGCCAAATGTTTTAATCTTGTGGAATATAAGTTTTGACCCCTGCTTACTGCTTGCAGAGGCATGGTTTTGTCCTGAAAATCTCCCCTCACCCTTTCCCTCTCCCGCAGGGGGAGAGGGGATCAAAGAAACCTCCCCTCCCTTGACCCCGCTTAGCGGGGTGACGGGAGGGGACTCTGGGGAGGGTGATATATTTTCTTCCCATTTTGCTGCAAATATATGGCAGGTATGGCCTCTTTTCAAAAGCTCGCCTACAAATCTGGAAACAAAAACCTCTGCCCCGCCATATGGGTTATATCGCATCCTTATAATACCGATATTCAAGCTATGCTTAAACCTCCTATATTTTGGACCTGAGCGACCGTGTTTTTTGAATCAAGGCAACCGTGTTGCCGTGCTTTTTACGCCGACACGTCGGCTTGCTCCATAACACCAACACGGTTGGCTCGCTCCATATCATCTCCACAACTTTTCAAATGCCGCCATCACTTCCTCGGCCGTGATCTCATCTGCCGTTTTCCCTTTCTGGAGTATTATATTATCAACCTTCCACGGCGCCCATCTCCTCTTATCGGTTGAACCCCATATAGTTAAAATCGGCTTACCAAGCGCAGCAGCAATGTGCATTGCCCCGCCATCGCAGCATATCACCAATCTCGCAATGCTTAACGCAGCAATCAGCTCATCAAGCCTTTCAGTGTGATAGGAAAATATTTTCGCATTCACTGCCTTTCTTATCCACTCTGCATCTTCATCGTCTCCAGGATGATACGGATTATCCTTGCTTCCCGGCGCCCATAATAGCATGACAGCAGCATTATCATTGTTTACCAACTTATTTATCAATTCCGCAAATTTTTCCTTTGGCCATTTATTATTTGGCTTTCTGGAACTTATGTGGACAGCAACTAATTTATCTGTGCTGAAGTTAGAAGACTGCAGTAATGTTATAACCTTCTCTTGCGTTATCTTTGACGGCATTAAAACAAGTTTGGACGGCTCAACTTCGATGCCAAAAGAAGCAAGTAGCCTGAAAACAGAAATCACCTCATGAACAGGCTCTGAAGCTTCAATAAGGGGAAGATTATAATATACACTCTTCTTGCCAGCAGGCAGATACCCTATCCTGTATCTTGCGCCGGTCAGAAACGCATATCTGGCAAGTCTTGAAGAATACTTATTGCTGCATCCTATAGCTACATCATAACATTCATTGCGTATATCAAATAAAACCCTTGCGTTGGAAGACCATACATTATATCTCCCTTTACTATAAACATGTTTAAATTTTTCATATATATGTATTTTGTCAATATCCGGGTTATTTATCACTGCATGCGCGTTATAGCTATTTACGAGGACACCCAGCATTGCATCAGGATAACTCTCGCGTAAAGCATGTATCGCAGGTGTTGTACATATGAGGTCTCCAATATTATCGCGTCGGATTAGGAGTATTTTCTTTATATTTTCCCTCTGTATTTTTCTCATAAATAACAATAATAATAGCAGCTAATGTAAAGGTAAGCACTCCATACGTTTCTTCCCAGAGACCATTCGTTATATTTAACATTGCATAGGATATTAATATACCCGGGATGCCATATTTTGCAAAATCACCGCCATATCTCGCTTCAACAAAATAAAGTCTTAAAATTTTGACAACAAGTGTAATCCAGAACATAAAAAAGGCGATTAATCCCAATATGCCTATTTCGAATATAATCTGTAATATCAAATTATGTGGATTTGCGCTGCCGTAACCGGCGCTTTTAAAATAGTTATATGTCCCTGGCAATTCATTCCTCCAATTATCCAGAAACTCCTCATCTTTTGCAACAGTAGCAAGCTTTTTCCATCCATAACCATAACCAATAAAAGGTCTTTCCTGGATTATGTCAATCATACCCTTCCAGATATCCAGCCTGCCGCTTAGCCCCTCATTTGTTGTAAATGTCTTAATGGAAGCAAGAGTAGCATACCTGTTAAAAAGTTCGGGCTTCTTTAGATAGCTTACCGCGCCAACAGACATTATAACCACGAGGATAAGCATTAGTATCAGATATTTTCTGGAAATAATTAACATAAAGATTGTTGCCAATACTATCGCCATGATAGATGTTCTTGAATTATAATAAAGCCACACAAGCACAAATTCCGCCGCCACTGCTGTCCATAATAACAATTTAAGCATAATCTTATTTCTTGAACAAAGAAGATAGCTGATTGCAAATGGCATGTAAAATGCGGCATTGATAGCATAACCGCTCAGGAATGTATCTCTGGATTCTTTTAATTCATTTATAGAATTCAGTAAATCTGCTATAGGGCTTCGTATAAAAATTATTATCGTCAGAGTGACAAAACTTATAATTAAGCAATAAAATAATGACTCAAGCCTATTCCTATCTCGAAATTCTGTTAAAATTACAAAAAATGCTACTAACTGATAAAAGAAATTTTTTCTAAATGCATTAAGGCTTTCTCCACTGTAATTACTAAATAGTATGCTAATTAATATAGTGGAAAGGAGTATTAGGAGTATTATTATAGTGCCGTCTTTCCAATTTATATCAATGCCGCCTCGCACTGTTTTTATAAGAAAAAGCACCAACATTAATACAAATGCCGTATTTCGTATACCCGCAAAATGGTTGAATGGCTGAAAAAAGATATATATTAAGAGAAGAGGCGGTATTAAGCTAAGCGCTTTTGTCTCATACTTTAACCATAATCTGCGAAGCAAGACCAAACACCTCCTTCACGCTTATGCGAGTGATACATTCTCTATGTCCATACCTGCATTCATATGGGGCATCAAAGGCATGCGAACATGGTACGCAGCCCAGTTCTTTCTTCTGCAGGATGTAACTATTTTTGCCTGTCGGCCTCTGGTCTTCCATATCAGAGGGTCCGGCAATATCAATCAACGGTACGCCTAATGCGTCGGCAATATATGTAACACCTGTATCTACGCCTATAAATAGCGACAACTTCTCCAGTAGCGCAGGCAACTCGCTAAGCCTAAAGCATCCTACAGAATCAATTATTTTTTCTTTCTGTGTTGCCATAGTTATTATTTTACCGGCAGTTTCGCTGTCTGAGCTTGAACCGATAAGCACTACGTGCGCGTTAAATTCAGTTATCAGCTTTTCCGCCAAGGCAACTATCTTCTCAGCGCCCAATTCCTTCATTTTGTTTCCACTGGAGACGGCTATTCCTATCAGGTTTCCATCCCTTCCTGAAAGCAGATTTTTAACTTTAACATCCGCTATGGGTGATTTGTAGACCTCTTTGGATAGATTGTTGCTTTTTATTCCAATGGCCTCCAGCATTTTTAAATTAGTCTCAGCAACAAGCCTTCCCCTTATATGCCTTTCAAGATATGTGCAAAAACGAGAGGCCATCTTGTATGTAATTCCGACAAAACTTGTCCCCGCAGGCTTTAAGCGGGGATCAGGCATAATAAATATTCTGCGAGATACCAGCCCCCAGAAGGCGGACAGTAGGAATGGTAAAGAAGGATTAAGTGATATAACTGCGTCATATTTGCCTTTATAGAGCATTACTGCTAAATTTATCTTACCCGACAGCCCCTTATATGAATCTCTGTTAAGCGATATGAGCTCGTTTATATATGGATTATACTCAAGAACCTCTCTGCTAACAGGGCTAACCATCACTGAAAGATGAACATCTCCTAAGCCTTTCTTTATCTCTCTAAATATATGTGTTGAAGAAATAATATCGCCAATCTTTGCAGTCTGGATGACAAGGATGCGCCTTATATTTACTCTTCTGAAATAAATTAGCGCGTAAATAAGCGGCGACAACAGGTAGGTTAAGATTATATAGAACACTTTGCCAAGACCTCATCAATAACTTTGCTCACCCCATTTACATAACTATCCATTGAAAAATTCTTTATCACCTTTTCTCTGCCTTTATCCCCCATTTCCTTCCTTAACTTTTCAGACCCTATTAAGTGAGATACCTTTTCTGCAAGCATAGATATATCGCTCTCAGCAATCAGAAAACCAGTCCTGCCACTCTCGACAAGTTCGGATATGCAGATTACATCGTATGCTACCACAGATTTTGCCATTAGCATTGCTTCTAAAATAACTCTCGGCAAACCCTCTGTCTCGGATGTCATTATAAATATATCCATAGCATTTATGTAAGATATCGGGTCTGTCTGGAAGCCTGTAAACACCACTTTGTCACTTATCCTATATCTTAAAACCTCTGATTTAAGTTTCTCTCTTTCTGGTCCGTCACCAACTATCATACATTTAATATTACCGTGTTTTTTCACAAGTTCTGCAAACATCCTGATAATATGTTCTATGCGTTTTCTTTTCAGAAGTGAACCAACAGTGCCTATCAATATCTCTCCTTCACCTATTCCCCATTTTTCCCTGATTGCAGCGATTGAAGATGTAGGCATAACAAGAGGATCTATACCATTATAGACCACTACACATTTATCATCATCAACCCCCTGGTGGACCAGATTGTCTTTAACACCCTGTGACACGCAAATTACCTTTTTAACCCATTTGTTGACCATATTTGCCTCAAACCTGTTTAATTTGGCCACTATACGACTGTGCTGTATTGCGGGAATATCGGCATAATTTGCAGCAATTATGCCTTCAAGATTTGATGATGGTTGATTATTCATATAAAGAAGGTCTACATTATTTAACCTTTTTAAAATATCAAATATTCTTTCAGAATCATATTTAATTCTAAAATTATAATCTATCCAGAATAGATAACTCCTACGCAACTTCCTGCTAAAAAAAAAGATTACCCTTCCGGCTTCCTTAAGCATTTTAGCCGCAGCCATCTGCTTATGCCTTCCAAAATGTATAAAATCAACGCCAAGCCTTTCAATTTCACTCTTTATATCCGACTTGTCCCCTCTTTTATAGTTGTCATAAAATAAGGCTGTAAACCTATATTTCGTTTTATCTATACGCTTTAAGAGTTCTATAAGGCTGTTTGTCCCGCCGCCCCATTCTTTGCCTGTGTCTAAAATAAGAACTCGTTTAGCCGACATTATTTTCCAATAGCCTCTTTTGTTGTTTGAAGGACATATTCAGCCAGCCTATCATTGCCAAGGCGATTTCGTGCAAGCTGATATCCATTCCTGGCAATTTCTGCGCTTATGGCAGGGTTTGCAAGGTAATAATCAGCAAGCCTTTCAAAATCCCTGAAATGATTATCTACAAAGACGCAGTTTTCGCCGTCTTTAAAATCTATCGCAAGTTCTATTGTGGGGCGGGGAAGAAAGAGGAGTCCTCCAAAAAGCGGTAGCTCATAGTGCTTTGGCGTATCCCAACCTCTCCCCTCAGGGCTTACACATATCCTTGAACGTTTAAGCAGCTTGTAAAACTCCTCCTTCGGTCGTCTGCCGCTCTCTGGGCTTATTACCCTGTATCTTTTCCCAAGCCTGCGGAGAATTGGCAATATAAGCTGGCGGCCGTAGCTTGCATAGGTGCTCCCAAGAAAGAGGATATCAATATCCCTTTCTTCATACAGTGTAATATCATCCATCATGGTAAAGGCGGAGATGGACTCCCTGTCATATGATGTCCAGACAGGCCGTAATTTGTTGGCAAAACTCATCAATTCATCATTAGAAAAACCTAATCTCAACCTAAAACAGAGAAATCTGTTAAACGGTAGCTCTCTTTTAAAATAGACAGCGCAATTTGCCAGCAGACCAAAATCAGGAGGGTGTATAAATGGGTCGTCAAGGTCATCAACCACAACAATAGGAGGAAGGTCAATGCCTTTCCTCAGCCAGTCCAGCACAAGCATACCGCCTAATTTATATTTATTGGATTTCAGTGAATACTTTAGTCTTCGCACAGCCTTTGAAAAAATGCCGTGTTTGCCTGCATTATAATCTACCCGGCATACCGTTGTTATTATAAGGTCGTAGAGCCCCTTTTTGATATTTCCCTCTATGACATGATATTCAGGATAGGATATCCTATCTGTATCAAATCTCAGCTGATACGTCCCTGTATGGCCATAACTCCTTGCGAGTATATTAGGATAATGGTCAAAATCTATCCCTGCCCTACTCAAGCCAAGGATAGCAGTATCAAAACCAATAGAAAAATCCCTCTTTGGGGTTCCTATTACAAGTATCTTCATCTGCGTCCCTTCAGGGTGTCTTCGTAAAATGCTACATATTCAGAGGCCATCCTCCTGTAGTTAAATCTTTCCTCAATTCTCTTAAGGCAATCCAACGGATTTATGGAACCAATCTTTTTTATTGCCCCAACCATCTCATCCACATCTTTGCATAGAAAACCAGTCTTACCGTGATCAACTATCTCAGGCATTGCCCCATTACGTGTAGTAATGACAGGCGTCCCGCTCGCGAATGCCTCTATGGTAACGATGCCAAATGCCTCGCACCACTGTGTTGGAAAAATCAATGCCTTTGCCTTTGCAAGAAGCATGGCCTTTAATTCTCCTCCCACTGGCCCGATATAGGTAATTCTATCGCTCAACTTTTTTTTCAGATACCCGCGCCAATAAGAGTTCACAAACTTTTTCCTGTGAACATTCCCTGCAATTATTAAACGCACACCGGTTTTTTCTGCTGCCTCAACCGCCCAGTCAACCCCCTTCACATCCCAGTCAACTCTTGAAAGAAAGAGGAAATAATCATCCTTTTCTTCTTTATAGATATACTCGCTTTTGTCGAGGCCAATATGAACTACCGGGTTTTGCGGATACCCCCAGTATTTCCTCTGCGCATCTGAAATGAAACAATATCTTTTTGATAACCCCCCTACGTTTTTTATTGTGCCATACAGAGTAACTATAGAGGGAATATTATAATCCCGATCAAACACCCCATCGCTGTTAAAATGTATCAAATCAGCCTCTTTTGGAATGAGCCCATTCAATTTTTCTGGTTCTGGTATTTTTACTTCTGAAAACGGGGCTGCGATATTAGTGCAATAAGGAGTTTTTGAACCTTGGGGGCCTATAAATGTAATAATATGGCCAAGCTCGTATAACCCCTTTATTAACCATACTATTGCCCTCTCAATACCACCATACTCTTTTACTGGCAGTTTCTTATTGTAATAGAATACTATATGCAATGATACTCCGCTAAAAACTTGGCCTAATTAATGCGTTTGTATTAGTTCATGCTGAAAAATGCTTTTTGAGCGAAATTATGAAATTTTTGGGGCAACCCATCTTGGCGACTGGAGCGAAAAAGGCATTTTCCAGCGTCAAATAATTAGTCTTTCATTACTTTTTTGTATACATCGTATATTTTTAAAGCGTTTTTCTTGGCGTCAAAATAATTTTCAGCGCGTCTCCTGCCCTTTTGCCCAAGCTCATTTAATAGCTCTCTTTTATCCACAAATAGGCTTATCTTTTCAGCAAATCCAAAAAAATCTCCAGGGGTAAACGTCAATCCTGCGTCGTCAATTATTTCTGGTATAGAACCTGAGGCAGAAGCCACAATAGGTTTTCCACATGCCATCGCCTCAACAAGCACCATTCCGAACTGCTCCTGCCATATCATAGTAGGATAGCTCGGGCAAACAAACAAATCAGAAAAATTATAGAGTTTATATATCTCCATATAAGGTATAAATCCGGTGAAGCGAAAATGCCTTTCAAGCTTTGCCTCTGCAATAACCTTCTTAAGATTATCCATTTGAGCGCCGCCCCCTGCAATAAGGAAAGAGAATTTTTTGTAGCCATTGGAAAGCAATATCTTTGCTGCATAAGGAAGCATATGAACGCCCTTCCATGAGACAAGTTTACCGATGTACAGGATTATAAAGTCATCTTTATCAATATTATATTTTTTAAAGAGCTCCAAATCTTTTTCATAAGGTTTAAATAAATTAAGGTCTAATCCTGTATACACTGTTGTAATCTTTTTTTCAGGAACACCTTCGAGCATGAGAACCTTTTTTATAGTATCGCACCAGGGGATAAAATGATTAATCCTCTCATATGTTGAATGCTTTATGTAATTCGTCTTTTCATCGAAAATCTGCCTATATGGTATATTTTCAGCATAGCTGGCAATGAGCTTGAACCCCTTTTTTTCTTTAAGGTTAGCAAGTGTATAAAGAGAACGGCTTGAGTCAGGGCACTCGACTATATCATAGTTCTCAAGATGCCTGTTCAAGGAGTTGCAATAAAAATCCATTCTCTTAAAAGGAGCCCTTATGACTCGAGAAAGTGAATACGGCAATCCTGAAAACCCCAATAATAACTCTTCCCTGTGCGTTAGCATCTTCTTTGTCAGCTTAACTTCGCTTACGTCGTATTTATTTCTCTCGCCTACAAACACATTTACATCGGTCCCATCTATATCTATGAGAGGTTCAAACATCTGCGACATCCACTTTGAAACCCCATTTTCCCATACAATACCAACTCTCACACTTTCACCCCCACGATATCATTGACTGCATTATACACCTCGTCTACAGATATATTCTCCATACACTTCTGATATTCGCATTTTTTACTTATACAAGAATCACATGTCTTCCATTTCTGGATAACCCTGTGCTTCTCCAAATCATAATGCGGCCCGGTGATTCTCCAATCTGCAACAGCATATAAAGCCACAACAGATGTCCCGACAGCAATGGCAGTATGCATTATACCGGTATCGCCTGTAATAAGAACTTTAAGCCTCTCAACAAGGGCTGGTATCTGTTTCAAAGGAAGCTTTCCTGCAGAGACAATGACCTTGTCTCCAATGCCATGCGCAATTTTATTGCAGTAGTCTCTTTCATCAGGAGAACCAGTAATAAGAATTTTTATATTGGTATATTCTGAAATAAGCCTTTTCCCCAATTCTATAAATCTCTCAGGAAACCACATCCTGCTTACTGTAGAAGCCCCTGCCTGAAAACCTATAAGCAGCTCATTATCTCCAATACCTTCTTTTCTAAGAAATTGCACGACAGACTTCTTATCATCCTGCCTTAAGGGCAACACCATCCTCTTATTTAAATTGCCGCACCCTATAAGCGATGCAACCTTAAGCCTTTGCTCAATGCCATGCCCAAGGTCTCCCCATTTAATCTGAGGCTCCCTGTTGGAAAGAAGAAATTTGTAGCTGCTCGTGTTAGGAAGCTTTACAATAAATCGCGCGCCTGATAAATATGCCATTGGTGTAGCCTGAGGCTCATTGCCATGAAGTATCAGGACAATATCAAATTTAAATTTACGAAACTCCTTTATAGTTCGCAAAAATCTTTTATAACCGCCATAATACGGAATTATTCCGCTTATGTGCGGATTACTCTCAAACATCTCCATATTTGCATTGTTAAAATGGGCAATTATATTCGCACCAGGATAGCATTCTCTGACAGCCCTTATTGCCGGAGTTGAAAGCAGAGTATCTCCTATAGCAGTTGATGATACAATCAGAATATTCCTGACTTTATTTGGAACAAGATATTCTAATTCTGTATGTCTCCTATCAAATGCCTTAAGTATCCGCATTACAAGATAAAGAATGCCATCAATGGGATTCAGCCTCATTCTTTACCTCTAAGTTTAAGATATATGTGTGACAACACAGGAGTTGTATATATCCTCACCCTATTCATAAACCATCGCAGATTATCTTTTACCGCTATTCGCTGTATGCAAGACATGTCAGACTCTTTTTTGACAACGCCTCTTTTCGTTGTAAATAACGCCTTATAACCAATCTCTCTGGCAATTCTTATTGCATCTTCATTATAAGACCCTTTAGGCCAACAGAGATAAGAACAGGTCTTGTCCAATTTCTCTTCAATGATATTCTTTGAATCCCCAAGTTCTTTGGACAGCTCTTCAGGAGGCAGCTCAGCGCATCTCCTGTGGCTCATAGTATGCGAATAAAATTCTATAAGACCGCTTTCTTTCATCTCTTTTACCATATCCCAGTTCACTACAACCTTATCGACCCGACCGGCTGCTATGAATTCTTTACCTTCATGGTGAGATGGCAATATTATCTCTTGCCCCTTGCCCCTTGCCCCTTGCCCTTTTGACGCTGCCTCCACCCAAGCAACAACGATAAAGATTATAGCCTTGATATTATATCTTTTTAAGATTGGAAATGCATATTGGTAATTATCGAGATAACCATCATCAAAAGTGATTGCGACAGCCTTTTTAGCAGTTTCCATATTCCCGCTAATAGATTTAACTAACTCGTCTGCACTCAAAGTTCGACACCCTGTCTCCGCCAAAAATTTCATTTGCGCCTCAAAGATGTCGGGGACCACGGTTACCATATCATCTTTATTGGGGTTTACGTGGTGGTACATAAATACCGGGATAGGCCTCATACTCCAGCCTCACTCACAAGAGATGTGTAAAAATTAAACAAACTCCTTACCATCACATCTATACTGTATTTTTCTTCCACAATCCTCCTCCCTGCATCTCCCATCCTTTTCATTTGCCCTTTATCATTAAGAAGGCCCATGATTGCATCAGATAGAGCAACCGGGTCTTCAGGCTCTACAAGGATACCTGAAACCCCATCTTTAACTACTTCAGGAACACCCCCTACCCTTGTGCCAATAACAGGCCTTCTCATGGCCATGGCCTCGAGAAATGATGTCCCCAATGCCTCTTGAAGTGTTGGCAAAACAAACAAATCTATTGTATTCAATATCTCAGGTATATCTTTTCTCAAACCAAGGAGTTTGACATTTCCAGCTAATCCAAGCTCTGAGAGCTTTTTTTCTATGTTTTCTCTCTGCGGCCCATCGCCAACAAAGACAAATCTTGCATTTGGGATTTTCTTCAAAACTAAAGGTATGGCATCAAGCAGTGTATGATGCCCTTTCTTGCGTCTGAAAATAGCTATAGTTCCTACAACTGGAACATCATTGGGAATACTAAGCTCTTCTCTTGGCACTGCGTTCACAGTATCAGGGGCAAACCGTTCCAAATCCACTCCAGTTGGAATACTGACAACCTTATTTGCAGGTATTCTCTTTTCTTTAACTAAATATTTTCTTACATACTCACTTACAGTGACGACCTTATGCGGAAAAAGAGAATACGTAATTCTTGAAGTTATCGGAAGTGCAAGATGCCGGGTCCTTACAATCACCGGTTTTATTCTCGAAAGCCTACCGGCAATTGCCCCGAGCATGCTATCCTTGCCGCTATGGGTGCACACAAGGTTGACATTCTCATCTTTTATAATCTTTAAAAGCGAGTAAATAGTAAAAGGAGAAGCGCTATTTTCCATCTTTACTGTTCTTATATCTATATTGTTCTCGGCCCCTGTCTTCGCAAGTTTACTATCTGGCTGACAAGCAATAATTACCCGAGCGCCCATTTTCTTTAAACCCACTGCTTCTTTAAGCGTCCTATTCTCCTGTCCTCCCCAACCTTTTGAAGATTCTGTATGTAATATTGTTAAAGGCATGTTCATCAGTTTATTTTAAAGCGATTACTTATTATCTCCATAACCTCATCAACGCTTATATCTTCAAGACAGTCACTTACCTTGCTACCCTCACAGCCATCCTTGCCACAGGGAATGCAGTCCCAATCTCTCTGGATTACCGTATGCCTTCCAAAGGTCTGCACCCCATTCCTTCTTTGATAAGGTTCTTCTTGCCCCTTGCCCCCTGCCCCTTGCTCCCTATAGTCATTGTCCCACGGCCCCCAGTGGAATGCCCCTGAAGGGCCAAAGAGCGCTACGACAGGCGTTCCAACAGCAGCGGCAATATGCATTGGCGCTGAATCTACGCCAAAAAACAACTTTGCCCTTTTTGAAATTGCGCCAAGTTTTTTAAGGCTTATATTACCTATGAATGTAATCGGCTTTTTTCGGGCCAATTCAACAATTTTGTTTGCCTTATCCATCTCTCTTTTATCAGGGCTGCAGGTCATGATAACCTTAGCTCCATACTGCTCCTGGAGACGGTCAATCACTTCGGCCATATATTCATCTTTCCAACATTTAAAAAGCCAGCGGGAGGTGGGATGAACATGGACAATAGCATCGCCTTCTTTAACCTCTCTTTTTGTTAAGGTATTGGTCAACCATATTTCATCTTCTTTTGAAATATAAAAATCAACATTTAGAGTTTTTGCTTTTATACCAGCCTTGTCTAACAACTCAACATTCTGTAAAACTGTATGTCTGTCTGCGTTAACAGCAAATCTATGTGTATATAAAAATTTTTTACCCCAAAAACCTCCGCTTGTCTCATATCCTATCCTATACCTTGTTCTGCTTAAAAAAGAATATATCGCAGGTCTGTCTCCCCCGGTCAAATCTATTGCCATATCAAAGTTTTCTTTCTTAATGATATTTAAGAAAGAGAGTTCATACTTTATCCGCTTGGATAGAGATTGTTTTAACAAAGACCTGTCTAAAATAAACACTTTGTTAATAAGTGCATTACCCTTAAGCATATCCTCTGTTCCTGAATTTACTAACGCTGTGATGTGACTATCAGGGAAGGTATCTCTAACCGCTCTTATGGCAGGTATAGCAAGCAGAACATCGCCGATATGTCGAAGTTTGATGACAAGGATTTTCTTTACATTTCTAAATTCAGTCAATAAAACTAAGCCTCTCTAAGACCTTAAACATGATTTGACTCTTCAATACTTATATTCATAACCCATCATTGTCTTTCCGACATCTCCCACAGTTTGGCATACTTGGAAAATGTATAACTCGCATAAAGGCCTGACAGGATAAGACCTCTATATCCTTCCAAAAAACCTTTTTGCAAGAAAAACATCTTGAGAAAGGTAGCTATTGGCCTTGATAATATACTTAGATAGCTAACCTTTCTTCCATTTTTCAGCATCTCCTCTGCTGCGAGGGTGGAATACCTGTCCATCCGCTTCAAATAATCGCTTATGTCTCTATATGTATAATGAACCAACGGTGCATTGAGATAGCCAACTTTTCCATCTATCTTGACTGCTTCATGCACATCACGTTCATTGAAACTACCCTTATCTTTTCTATATAATCTCAGATTATAATCAGGATACCAGCCACAATATCTTACCCATCTGTTGCCGAAAAAGTTTTTTCGAGGGATATTGTAACCGTCACAGTCATCTTGATTTAAAACAGTCTCTATCTCTTTTCTCAAATCAGGTGTTACCCGCTCATCTGCGTCAATATTGAGAACCAAGTTATTCTTAGCCCTGCTGGCTATCAAATTCTTCTGCTTGCCGAAACCAAACCATTTGTCTAAAAAAACTTTTGCATTATATCCTTTACAAATCTCAACTGTCCTGTCAATGCTTCCAGAATCAGAAACAAGCACTTCATCAGCCCAGCTTACACTTTCAAGGCAGGCTTGAATATTAGCCTCTTCATTCATAGTTATAATGGTAACCGAAACCTTTTGCATAGGTTAGTTGATTAGCGAATTAGTGATTAGAGAATTAGCTTTTCTAATTCACTAATTCTCTAATCCTCTAATCAACCGCTATTGCCTCATCTATCAACATTACCGGAATATCATCCTTTATTGGATATATGAGCTTACATGTGTCGCATATTAACCCACTGCCGTCTTTTGTCAGCCGTATATCGCCTTTACACTTTGGACATGCAAGAATCTCTAACAATTCTTTATTTATCGACATATACACCTCCCATAAATATAGACAAAAGTCGGAAGCCTGCCCCTGCAGGCGTTAAGCAGGGGTCAGAAGTCAATAGTATAAGAATAAACTTTTTAACTCCTGACTCCTGACTTTTGACTAATGACTATTCTCTTGACTCCTGACTCTCGACTCCTGACTTTTGACTAATGACTATTCTCTTGACTCCTGACTCTCGACTCCTGACTTTTGACTGTGTCTTTCACACTGCCAACTCTTATATACTCAACACCACCCACCAAACCAAGCAAAACCATAATTGCAAAACCCGCAAGAGAAATACTGAGCGCCTGTGCGCTGGTCATGCCAACTTTTGAAAAAAGATAGACAAAAGCGCCTTCTCGCAAGCCAAGACCAGAAAGAGAGATTGGTATCATCGAGATTGAGACAGCAATTGGCACAAACATAAAAAAATAACCGATAGATACATTGAGCCCAAATCCTCTCGATATTAAGTAGAATATAACCACGCCTTTGATTTGAACAACAAATGAGATCAAAAATGCCTTTAAAAGAACCTGAGGTTCGCCCTTATAGAGCATAACAGCATTATAAAGCGATTCAAACTTTTCATTGATACCCAACAACCGTATCTTATCAATGAAGACAAGCGCCCCCCTATGGAGACTTCTATTCCAAATGATGAGGCTTACCAGTAGGAACATGCTTGTGAGCGATATGACGAATAACGGAATGTTGGTATCTTCTACATACCTGTAACCTATGATAAGCGATACAAAGGCAATGGTAACTAACGCAAAAAAACCCGTAAACCTATCCAGAAATACCGAGGCAATAGAGTTTCCACCCTTTCCAGAGAATTTATAAAGATAATAACTTTTTACAACATCGCCGCCAATTATAGTCGGAAGAAACATATTAAAAAACATGCCAATGTAGTAGAGCGAAACCAATTTCAGAAATGGCAAATGAATATCTGCATGAGGCAGAAATAAAGACCAGCGGAATGCTGATACAATCTGTGAAAGTGCATATAAAGATATTGCAAACAGAAACAGCGTAATATCCATTGATCTCATAATTTCCAGAACCTTATTTGTATCCGCTTGCTTGAAAAGAAAGACGATAAGAAAAACACTTACAAATATCTTCAACGCTAAAAATATTTTTTTTCTCATACGCCTTTCCTTTATTTTAGAATTTTTCTGATAGTATAAATGGCCTTACTCTGAGATTCATGATAAACCCTTGCAAGCATCTCACCTAAAAGCCCCATTACAACAAGTTGCGCACCGAGGATTATAAGAAGAACAGCCAAAAGAAGAAGCGGTCTGCCGCCTATTTGATAACCAAGCGCAAGTTTAGCATAAGTAAGATATAAAGATATTAAAAAACCTATTCCACCCAATACTAATCCTGGTGTGCCAAATGCATGAATGGGTCTCGTTGAAAAACTCTGAAGGAATTTTACAGTTAGCAAGTCTAATAAGACTCTTAAGGTTCTTGAAATGCCATATTTAGACTTTCCAAATCTTCTGTGATGATGTCCTACAACCTCCTCTGTAAATGTTGCGCCTATCCAGTTTGCAATAGCAGGTATAAATCTATGCATCTCACCATATAATCGTATATTCTTCACTACCTCCTTCCTATAGGCCTTAAGCGTGCAGCCATAATCATGCAAATAAACGCCTGTCACCTTCGAGATAAGATAGTTTGCTATCATTGACGGCAGTCTTCTTGAAAAAAACGGGTCTTTTCGATTTTTTCTCCACCCGCTCACCACATCATACTCCTTAGCCTTTTCTAAAAGTCTTGGAATATCTTTGGGGTCATTTTGCAAATCTGCATCCATGGTAACAATAATTTCCCCCCTGGCATAGTCAAAGCCAGCAGCCATAGCCGCAGTTTGTCCAAAATTTCTTCTAAAACTTATGACAACAACATTATTATCAATTTTTTGGATACTACTAAGGAGTGAGAAGGTATTATCCGCGCTCCCATCGTCAATGAAAATAATCTCATATTGCAAGCCGGTATCATCCATTACATCTTTTATAGCCTTATAAAGTATGGGCACACTTTCTTCTTCGTTATAGACCGGCACTATTATAGAAACTGTCTTCTCAGACAAAATATCCTCCATTTACTTAATAAGTATTAACATACTTTGTATCTATCCCTTTGAAATCATAACATCTATATATTGTAGCTTTCCTGACTATTAGATTGCCTCTATATGAATTAAAAATTGGTTCTTTCTCACAACTTTTAAAGGCATTCTCAACCAAAATATCAAGCTCTGCATCTCCGCCTTTTACATACACAGCATCCTTACCTTTTAATGTATTGAAACCACCCCAGATGTCGTATTGGTTCATTCTCCTATCGCCTAAGTTTATATTGTATGTAACAGGGTTCTTGGGAACATAAAATGCCAACTCACTCGCCATCTGATAAGTATCACTAAAAATAAACGCCTCGTTCTTTCTTGACATGTCATGATAAATATCGCCCACCTTCAACCCCAGTTCTTTCCAGGCTATAATGCGATTTATAGGGGCCTTGGCTTCAAGGTTTCTTATGCCAACAAATTTAAGGAGTCCTGGGAAATAAGTAACCATTACTGTCAAAAAACCAATAAATAACGATATTGCAAATATTATTTTAGCCATTTTTTTTGTATATAAGTATTCATAAATGCCAATCGACGCAAATACCGTAAAATACGCTGGCGCTGCCCAGTTTGCCTCAACCTCTGCCTGAAGACTCTTAAATAAAAAAAACAAAAAAACAGGCACTGACGTAAGAAAAAGAAGCAGATAATCTTTTTTCCATTGCTTGAAACCTATGACACCGGTTTTAAATATGCCATACATAGAAATGAGAAAAATAAATGGCGTAAGAAGGCCAAGCTGAGAGCTTAGAAATTCAACAAGGGATACACCTGATAACATAAAACCTCTTTCAACATGCGCATGCCCCATTGTATGCCGGACAGTAACCCAGTCTTGCTGACTATTCCAAATAATTACCGGACTAAAGATAAAAAGGCTTATGAGAACAGCAATATAAGGCTCTTTTTTCCTAAACCAGAACCTATCCTCCTTTGAAAAAAAGAGATAGAGAAAAAGACATGGAAAGATAAGAGCCATTGTGTATTTACTCAAAAGACCTATACCAATTGAAACGCCAACGAGATACCACCAGATTTTGGATTGTGGATTTTGGATATTAGATTTAAAGTTTGCAATTTGCAATTTGCAATTTGCAATTTTTTCTTCTCTCACTGCCTTTCTGAAAAAATATATCGTAAGTCCCCAAAATAAGATGAGCGGGGCATCTGTTGTCATGAGAACAGAACCGGCGGCATATAACGGTGTCAGCGATGGCATCAATCCAGCAAAGAAACCAGCCCTCTCGCTATCGAATATCTCGCGAGCTAAAGCGAATAATATTAAAGAGACTATCACAGCAATGATTACCGAGCCGAGCCTAACAGAAACCTCATTGTTACCGCCAATCTTTGTAAAAAAGGCTATTATATAGGCAATCGCCGGGCCTTTACTGTAATAACTCAAGTCTAACCTTCTTGACCATTCCCAGTAATGAGCTTCGTCAGCAGAGAGATCAAATGGCCCCTGCCAGATATAATAAATACGAAATATCGTTATAAATATTAAAAATATAAAAAAATTTTTTTTATTAAAAGGCATCTTATGTTGTTAAGGTTATGATTGCGCATTCGAGAACCGTTTCTTAGACCACGACACAACCACCGGAACGAGCCATTTATCTAATTGTATAAAAAGAATAGCCCCCATGATCCCAAAGATGGAGCCGCCAATCACATCTAACGGATAATGAACGCCCACATATATCCTTGAGTAGGCAACAAGTATTGCGATAACCAAGAAGATTATAGAATATCTTCTGTAATTGTAAGAAAGATAAGTAGCAGCAGCAAAAATATTGGCCGCGTGACCTGAAGGGAATGAAAAGGACTGGGTGCAGCTCACCAATATGCGAACATCGGTCAATACATTGCAAGGCCTACCCCTCTGAATTAGATATTTCGTGGTATTTGCGGCCAAATCACTCATCAATACAGCTAACACGACTATTATTAGAACCTTCCTATCGCGCTGCTTTCCCATTATAAATATTATTAACCAACTCAAAATTATAACACCTACAAAATTTGCCTTAGATGTTATAAATGGCATAAAAAAATCCAGAATAGAGGCAGTTAGCTGAGTATTGAGAAAATAAAAAAGGTCTCTATCAAGTTGTAAAATGTAACCCACCAACCTTCTCCCTTAAAACATGAAATTTATTTTCCACTGCCTTCACTACATCACCTACTTCAATATCTTCCATACATGCCATGTTATTATTACAAGACCTTGAAAAACATGGACTACAGGATAATTCCTTCCTGATAACTGTATGACCTTTACCATATGGTCCTGTCCTCCATGGCGCTGTTGGTCCAAATATCGCAATAACTGGCACAGACATAGCAGCCGCAATATGCATAGGCCCTGAATCGACAGTAATAACCATAGAAGAAAGACTCATGATATATGCTAATTCTTTTAGATTTAACCTTCCTGCAAAATTAACCACATTATTATTTGCCGAACGCATAATTTTGTCAATTTCACCCTCTGAGGATGCGCCTATAATGACAATCTTGCATGAAAGTTTATCTGTCAATTTATTACACAAGTCTACAAACTTTCTTGCACCCCAAAGTTTGGTCTTCCACCTTGCCACAGGGTTGACAACTAAAAAAGGCGTCCTGTCCCCCATATCATTTGATTTAAGAAGCGCACCAACTCTTTTCTTTTCATGCTCAGAAATGTATATAGGAAATTCAACAATGTCGCACTTAAGCCCTAAATATTTTACAACATCAAGATACCTATCAACTGCATGTCTGTCTGGATTATATTGAGGCAACCGTTCATTTAAAAAAAGGTAGCTAAACTCCCTTGACTTATCATATCCTACACGTCTCTTACCCCTTGATAAAAACACCCAAATACCACTCTTAAAGAGCCCCTGAAAATCTATAACAATATCATAACCTATACTTTTTATTTTTTTGGCAATGCTCCATGAACCCTTAAAATCATTAAACCACCCTCTTTTTTTAATTACATGCGCCTCATTCAAGAGAGGATGGTTATTCAAAATTTCACTCGGTCCTTCCTCAACAAGCCAATCTATCTTCGCATGAGGATATGCACTCCTCAAGGCTGAAAGGCATGGAAGTGTATGTGCAACATCTCCAATAGATGAAAGTTTTATTATCAGGATTTTCATAAAATAGTCAGAAGTTAATAATCCCGCCCACAGGTCGGGGCATACGGCGCGCTGTGACAGTTAAACTCTTTTTACTTTTGACTCTACACTTTTGACTTATCACTACCTTTTATTATCCACTCCACCGCATCATTTAAATCATCCGCAATATAAGAGGGTTTATTATTAAGTTTATTTTTCTCATCTCTACCCATTCCTGTTAGGACAAGTATACCTTTGCCGCCTATCTTATGCGCAATCTCTACATCAGAGGCCTTATCTCCAACGATATAAGACTTCTTTAAATCTATAGCCAAATCTTTTTTTGCTTGTTCAAGCATACCAGTCTTAGGCTTTCTGCATTCGCAATCATCATCTGGGTGATGGGGACAATAATATATGCCATCAAGATAAGCATTATCGGCCTCAAGAATTCTGACAAGTTTTTTGTTTACGGCATCTAAGGCCTCTTGAGAAAAATACCCCCTTGCTACACCTGATTGATTGGTTATAATGACAACCTTAAATCCTTCTGCGTTGAGTTTTTTTATTGCGGAAGAGGCGCCTTCAATAAGAATCAGCCTCTCTGGAGAATCAATATAACCTGTATCTTCATTTAAAGTTCCATCTCTATCAAGAAAAACAGCCGGATAATGTCTAACCGAAGCGCTATTTTCTATGCCCTTTCTCAAAAATTCTGAACCCCCATTCCTTTTCTGCCCAGAAAAGCAACACAAGCCTCGTATACATCATCAACAGTTATCATATTCATACAATCATAATGCCCTTTTTTACATTCCCTTTCAAAACATGGGCTACATGAGATATCTTTTTTCAAAACCTTCACTGTATCGCCAATGGGACCGGTAAGGCTTGGATCAGTAGAACCGAATATGGCAACTGTTGGAACACCAAGCGCTGCTGCAATATGCATTGGTCCGCTGTCATTAGTTATAAAAAGATTACATCGGCTTAAAATTGCAATACTCTCTCTCAGACTAATCTCCCCTGCCAGATTTACCCACACATTTTCCCCCTGTCCCCCTGTGGGGACAGATTTCAAATCTGTCCCCAGCAAAGGGGGAGAAAGGGGGGAGGTGTGGACGTTTATACCTTTAGAGGGTTTCTTGTCATCAAGGCTATTTAAAACTTCGCCGCAAATATCCCTATCAAATTTCTCGCCGAAGAGAATCAATCTTGCACCATACGCTTCAATCAATCGCTGGGCAACCCCACGAAATCTTTCAGCCATCCACCTCTTTGCCGGACCATAACTTGCCCCTGGAGCTATGCCTATGATAATGCCACTGTCAATGCCTTTATCATTCAAAAAGCCTTTAGACCAATCCTTTTCCTTTTCTGTTAGATATAGTTTGGGCCTGTTCTCTTTATCTAATTGCGAAATATTCTTATTCTGAGTTCTGTATTCTGGCTTCTGTATTCTGTCAATAATATTCAAATAATAAGCAACATGGTGGGCTCTCTTTATATCTGAAGTCAGTTCTACCGGATAAGTAAGCAATAATCGTCTCCCGTCTCTGTTATAACCTATCCTCACAGGTATTCGAGATAGAAATGCAATAAGAGCCGCCTCGAACGCATTCTGAAAAAGGACAGCCATATCAAAGCCATATCCCCGTATTACCTGAACAAGTCTCCATTTTCCATAAATACCACGATGTCTTACTGACGTATCATACTCAATAATCCTCTTGATGGCTGGATTATGGGAAAAAACAGGGCTGACCCACGGTTTTGCAAGAACTGTCATATCAGCCTGCGGATAGGCTGATTTAAGCCTCTCCAGCGCAGGCAGACAGAGCACTGCGTCACCAATCCAGTTTGGCGCCCTGACGAGGATTCTTCTTATCTGATTTGAGTTGCATATCTTCAATGTAAAATCTTTACTCTCTTTTTAAAATCATGTAAACTTAATTAGTTAGTGCTAAAAAATAATTTAACCAAAAAATTCTATCAAAAAATCTAATAAAAGTCATTAGTTATTAGGGAGTCCATAATAGAATATACATATTTTAAATAGACTCAATTGAACCAAAATCCCATACGGTGTCATTCCCGCAATCTTTAAGCGGGAATCCAGCGTCCCCCGATATAGACATTCGGGGGCAGGCTTTATGTTTTAGCCAGTATTGCAAAGACACTGGATGCCCGATAGAAACATTCGGGCATGACAGATTTATCTTTGGCCATGTTGTTACTATTATGGACAGATTAGTAAGTAACGGGGGATAAGCATCTCCATTTCCATAACAGTAGAAAAAAAGTAGCCATGAAGACAATTATCCTGTTGACCATTTCAAACATCTTTATGACCATTGCCTGGTATGGTCACCTGAAGCACAAAGAATCTCCCTTATTCAAGGTTATCTTGATAAGTTGGTTCATTGCCTTTATTGAATATTGTTTTCAGGTGCCAGCCAATAGAATAGGACATTATCAGTTCTCCGCTGCTCAGCTAAAAACCATTCAGGAAGTCATTACCTTGATTGTATTTTGTATCTTTTCAATAGTTTATTTAAAGGAAGAATTAAAATGGAATTATATCGTTGGTTTTACCATGATGGTCGGGGCGGTATTTTTTATATTTAAAAAATGGTAGCCTACAAACTAAACCTGTTTGAACCTGCAACAACTTAAAAGGTGTAGGTAAGGTCCAAAAAGGCCCCCTGCCGTTCGCTTACCGCTTCGTTAAATTGAGTAATAGACGCTGCACCGTTCGAGAAATATGTTATGTCGTCGCCTTTTCCGGACTTTATAAACCAGTATCTGTAACCCAAACCTATGCTCAACTCAGGATATGGCATAAAAGAAAGAGATGCCTCTATTTGCGCACCCCGACCGCCGCTTGCCGTATGTTCAAAGCTTGGATCCTGCCTGAAATCAGTGCGGAGGTTCCATATGCCCTTTCCTTCATAATCATTATATGGAATAAAGATTGCGCTTCCCTTTAACCCAAAGCCTTTATATATTGGCAACCCTCCTTCAAAGCCGATGCGATAAATCTTCCACATAAATTCGTATGTTGAGTTCAGCCCTGAAAACGGCCCCAGGGTGCCGCCAAATTCCTGAACGCCATCGGTCATCGTTACTTTTTCATGCCATTCCTGGAACCCTATGAGTATATTCAGATATCTTTCATCCAATATCTCTTCAGCCCCATTTGGAAGCAAGCGAAAGCTGTAATCTATATTCCAAAAATATAAATCACCTTCAGCCTTTCCTGTGCTGAGAGAGAATAAACCCTGCCTATTGTCTCTCAAATAATCACTATCCCTATAGATACCATCATGCAGAGACCCGAAACCATAGCCAATACTCAAGACGCCATTGCCTTCCTGTATACCGCCGAATATTTCATATACAGTGCTCTCAAGACCGATATATTCCAATTCCGAAAGGATATTGGGCGGTCCGCCTGATTTGGTTCCGCCTATATTCCATTTATTATCGCCGATACTCAGCCATGTCTTTTCGCCAATAAAAAATGACACATCGCCTTGCCTTGCAGGATGATAGATGTACGCTTCCGAAAGACCTGGCGCTGTTATAAGAAATGCTGAAATACATGCGATTATTGATATAAACTTCTGATTCATGGTTTTTTTGCAGCCAAAGAAGCTATTGCCTTTTTTTTTCTCTCTTTAAAAATACCTTCTCTATAGAATAGGATATGGAAGTCTTTAAATAGTTTGAGAAGTTCATTCGGTTTGAGCAGAAAACTTGGATTTTTGGGAGGCCCGATTTTTTGCTGTTCCAGGGTAAAGGTTTCAAAGATGATAACTCCTCCCTTTTTCAGGCCTTTTTTAATCTTGGGCACCAGAGTTCGCTGGAGGTAATTAAAATTTATTATGAGGTCATATGTCTTTGCGGGTATTTTATAACTTTCCAAATCGGCGTGAATAAAATTAATCTTTACGCCACTCTTTGCCGCCAACAGCCTTCCCCTTTCTATTGCCACCCCTGAAATATCTATAGCATCCGCATCGTAGTCATTCTCTGCAAGAAACAGGGCGTTTCTCCCCTCACCGCAGGCTATATCCAATACCCTGCCCTTTTTAGGTAGAAGATAAAAGAGTTCCGCAAGCAGCCTGCTTGGCCTCTTTGTAGAAGAATATTCTCCACTGGAGTATCTTGCGTCCCAATCCAACATGATAGAAAAAATCTAAGAGTTTAAAAGCTTCTTTCTTATAGGCTCTTAGGAGCTTGTTGAAAAACCCAACAATCTCCGATTACACCCCGCTAAGCGGGGTTACACAGATAAAAGACAAGATTACGCAGATTAAAACTCCTTGAAATTTCTGAAAATATATGTGTAATCATTGATCATTGCTGGTGAAGACTTTTTCAACAGCCTTTTTGTCTAACGACTTAGCGCTCTAAGCATGCCTTGCAGTCTGCTTTATAGTTTCTCCTTCAACTCTATTGGCGTAGTCACCGCCAATTCGTAGTCTATCTCCTGAATATCATGCTCCATCAGCATCCTTGTGAGGAGATAATTCTGCCTCTTTTCCACCTTTTCAACCCTTAGATAAGGATTATAATAACTGGGATTAGGAAGGATTACTGCTAAAAGCGTAGCTTCTTTTAGATTTAATTCTGAAGGACTTTTATCGAAATAATATTCTGATGCCTCACCTACTCCATAAATGCCAGGACCCCACTCTACAATATTCAAGTATAATTCCAATATCCTGCTTTTTGTCAAAATCCGCTCAAGGCGATAAGTTATATATGCCTCCTTCAATTTCCTTGTAAGTGTCTTCTCCTTGGTAAGGTATAAATTCCTTGATAGCTGCATGGTAATTGTAGAAGCGCCTCTTGCAAGTTTCTTTTTCTTAATATCAGTTTTAATGGCGTCTTTTATCTCATCAAAATCGAAACCGTCATGCTCGAAGAATGCATCATCTTCACTTGCAATAACGGCATCAATCAGATATGGCGAAATTTGGTTTAGAGAAACCCACCAGGGATTTCTTGTCCCTACAGGCCACTCTTTAACACCTCCCCTAATCTCTTTAATCTTGATAAAAAGACCAGTGTCCTGTTTCTTAAGGTCTTCTATATCAGGAATACTATAAACCCACAATAATAACCACACAGATATTGCTGCAACTGCCACGAAAAAAAGAATAAAGACTTTCTTTAACATACGCTCAAACATTGCCTAAATTAAAAAACACCTTTCCTAAAATATTTCTCAAACCTCAGCGAAGAAAGTTTTGTAAGGGGAAACCCAGTCAGAGAACTTTGTTCTGTAACAATTATACAGACGGTGGCTATCTCTAACGGGGTAAATTTAAGAGAATCTGCTTGGATGAAATGCAACCCTTTACACCCCACCTTAAAGGTGGGGCTTCTCTGCCCCGCTAAGCAGGGTCTGAGGACTTGATATTTAAACACCATTCCTCCCCACCCGACCATTCGGGGTGGGGAGGAAATTGTGTAACGGAGTGAATTAAAGCAATACAATACCCTCACATATCATAATAAAAATAGTGGCTCCTGATTCTAATACGAAATATTGGCGGTCCCAACGGGATTCGAACCCGTGTTTAAGCCTTGAGAGGGCTCCGTCCTAGGCCTCTAGACGATGGGACCCTTGTCACTTCGCTTCATTGCAAATTGAAGATTGCAAAATTTAAATTTTAAATTACCATTTGCAATCTCTTCAATTTGCACTTATTAATCTGCCGTATATGTAAAGTGGCTGTCCCGCTAAGCGGGACATAGCCACGCTAAGCGTGGCTGGGGGACTAGGATTCGAACCTAGATATACGGAGTCAGAGTCCGTAGTCCTGCCATTAGACGATCCCCCAATTTTAACCCCGTTACAACATCCAACTCTAAAGCGTAACGGGGCGACGGTTTATAATGTAAAGCAAATCTCCACCTGAGTCAAGATTTTTTGATTTGATTAATGAATAAATGGGGAGGATTTATTTAAAAAGAGGCTATTTATGCGAAGTGTTCTTTTTTGTGCCACACCCTGTCAAAACTGCTCTTTATCAATTCCTTCCTTATTTTCCTTCTAAACTCTATTTCGTCCACCTTAAATTTAAAGGCCTTTTTGCCATTTATAAAAATAGTAGGGGTATCTTCTTTATATTTTCTCAGAAGGTCATCGCTGGCAGCAATATCTACCTCTTTAAAGGCAAATGGCATCTCTGCATTTACTTTGCTTATCAGTTTCTTTGCCCTTTTGCAAAGACAACACCCCTTCTTCGAATAAATCTCAACTTTAATCATAATACAGGCCTTCTCTTTTATGATTATTAAGAAAATAAACTATTCAGGTATGCAGTAAATATAGCAAAATAATTAAAATAAATCAAGATGCCAGTGAAGATAAGGAAGCTGCCGGTCGCGATTGACACCACACGCATATGCTTCTTCAATTTATTGAAATGTTTAAGAAAGGTGTTGATGCCTATAGATGTTAGGAAAAATGGTATAGCAAGACCGAGGGAATAGAATATCAAAAGCAATACCCCCTTTATAAGTGTATCGTAAGAAGCCGCAATCATGAGAATTGTTGCCAATATAGGGCCTATGCATGGCGTCCAACCAGCTGCAAAGCCAACTCCAATAAGAAATGACCCAAGGATGCCTGCGGGTTTTTCTCTGAAAAAGTGCAGTCTTTTATCCCGCTGAAGTATCCTTAAATTTATTATACCTATAATATGAATGCCAAGAAGAACAATTACTATCCCACCAACTTTTCTTATTATATCTTGATATGTCCTAAGCAATTCTCCTGCAAAACTGGCTGATGCGCCAAGGCTTACAAATACAGCAGAAAAACCAAGAATAAACATCAAAGAATTTACAAGTATGACTTTTTTAAGCTTTTTGTTATCACTATCGTCTGTTAATTCCTCAAATGATATTCCTGTAACAAATGATATATAGGATGGGACGAGCGGCAGAACACATGGCGAGATAAAAGAAAGAAGGCCGAATAAAAATGCAATAGGTATTGAAACTTCCTGTGTCATTGTTTTAGTAGAAATTCTATTAACTTAAATGATTCTATCGAATTCCACTCTCTGGCACCTTCTGCCTTACCAACAACATTTCCATGCTTATCTATCAGATATGTGGTTGGGAATCCAATAGCCCTGTAAGAATCGCTTGTTACAGTGCCATCGCTGTCGAGGAGGACGAGAAAGGTATAACCTTTCTTTTTTATGAATTTGTTAACCTTTTTGACACCTTCTTCTGAATTAACTGCAATAACCACAAGCCCTTTGTCTTTAAATTTTTTGTGCAAGGCCTCCATTGAAGGCATCTCTACAACGCAAGGCGGACACCATGTTGCCCAGAAATTTAAAAAAACCACTTTCCCTTTAAAATCCTTTAAGGAGACCTTTTTGCCATTAAGCGCCTCAAGTGTAAAATTTGGGGCTGGGATAGGTTTTTTTTCACCTAACTTTACTATACCTGCATCTGTCCATAAATCCTGATTAGCTGCCCATGCAAGATGCGAGCTATTAACTACTATGTAGCAGACTAATAAAAGGGTAGCTGGAATTAGCCTTGACAGCAACATTAATATACTGCCTTATTCCGCTTGTACTTATCAGGCGATGAAGGGCCATTGAGCAGCAATTCGATAATTGTCTTTACGCTTTCCTGTCTATTCCAGTTTCGCGGGCCTATTACCTTCTCAGCTATAATCCCATTTTGGTCAATAATAAATGTCTCAGGCACGCCTGTTGTCTTGTACATTTCTTTAATCTTACCTTTTCTATCATGTAATACAGGAAATGTGACCCGGTATTTCTTTGCAAAGGATTCTACTACATCTGCCCCCTGAGAATCAATACTCATAGCAAGCAACTCAAAATTACTATATTGCTTTTTAAGCACCGCATACATTACCTCCATAGAAGGTATCTCTTCTTCACATGGTTTGCACCAAGTTGCCCAGAAATTTAAAAAAACCACCTTGCCTTTATAATCAGACAATTGAACCGTGTTGCCTTTCAAATCAGACACAGTGAATGCAGGGGCAGCTTCTCCCTCAAGAACGGGCTTAAATCTATGTTTCTGCCCTCCTATTATTAATAATACAACAACCGTTATTATGACAACAATAGGAACAATTATAGCTTTATTGGATAGACCTTTACTTTCCTGTGATGTATTTTCCATAAAATCCTCTTAGATATATAGGCGATAAGTATATAATATTACCTTTATCTTTTACTGCTGACTTTCCACTGCTCACTGGACACTGATTTTACTGTGACGCATAGGCATGAAGACCTGGCAGAACAAAACTCACGCCCCAATAGAGGAATATGGTTGATAGAAATCCAAAGATAGCTATATATGCCGCCTTCTTGCCCCTCCATCCTCTTGTTACCCTTGCGTGGAGATAGGCAGCGTATACAAACCATGTAATGAGGCTCCATGTTTCTTTTGGGTCCCAGCTCCAATATGTCCCCCATGCCTTATTGGCCCATACTGCGCCTAGTATGAGCGCTCCCAGGGTAAAGAATGCAAATCCCCATGCCACTGATTTGTAACTGAGCTCATCAAGCATATTAGAAGATGGTAGCCTGTCTATTAAAACATTGGGTGTTTTTCTATCTTCAAACCTTGCCTTGATAAGATACATTATGGCTAAGGCAAAGGCAATCCCAAAGCCTGCGTATCCTATAAAGGCTGAAAATACATGCAGCTCAAACCATATACTCTGCAGCGCTGGATTCAAAGGCTGAATATCCTGGAAACGATATGAGAGCTGGGAGGTAGCGAACATTGCTATAAATGCAACAGCCATTACAAACACACCTAAAATCCTTATCTTATACCTAAACTCCATTATTAAGTAGGCAATAGACATTACCCAGACAAAGAAGGCCATAGACTCATAGAGATTTGAAAACGGGGCATGACCTGCTTCCTTTGTTCTGTAAATCAGCATCATTGAGATAGCGAAAGTAGAGATAATTGCCAAAACAGTCGAAGCCTGGCCGAGCCATTCTCTCTTCGTTATCCAATATCCAAAATATAAAAGCATTGTAGCCAGATAAAACCAGAAGGCCATATCGAAAAACAAAAGACTCATTATTACCTTCATCTCATTGACCTCCTTTAGTCTAATGTTTATAATCCAGTCTAATAAGGTTCATTTCTTTATATCTCTCATAGAATCTACAATTTCTAAAAATTCTTTTTCAAAGGTAAATTTATTTTTATTAATCATACCTCCGAAGTGAACGGCAGTTTCGCTGCTATTTCTTCGTATGAGAACCCATATCCTTTTGTGGAAAACAAAAAATGCCATCAAAAAACCAACAACCATTAATGATGAGCCTATCCATACAATGCTGGTTGCTGGGTCACTATTTATAGATAAGCCTGTATATACTATACCTTTATATCCATTAAATACAAGTTCGTAATTGGTATCAGGTATAATTGTGCGGTAATCTGCGTAATTATAGAAAAGCCACGTCCTTGATATAGGCTTGCCATTTTTATAAATCTCAACTTGAATAGCCGGATTATTGTGTTCAGTCGATTTCGCATATATTGTCTTTGTTGTTGCATCGAAAGCAAAATCCGATACAAAACCAACAACTTTAATATCATAATTAATGTTAGGAATATGGAATGGCATATTCCAGTTAACCATAAACGGTTCTACAACAGTCTTCTGGGTCTTGCTATCTTTTAAGGAAAATGAAGCCTCTCTCACCCTGTCATAAGCTATTCCATAACTACTTTGATAGAAGGTTATTCCTTTATAATGTAAAGGCGCATTAACCCATATCTGCTTACCCTTAATAACCTCCCTTCCTCCGTCGCTAAGTGTTAAGATGCTATTGTATTGTTTTGTCTGGCCTGTCTCATAATAATCTATCCAGAACTTATCAAGTTTTAATTGAATATCAGACGGTATTTTCTGACGATCAATCAGTGGAAGTGGTATGCCATAAAATGAACGGTCAATGTTTATTCGCCAATCTGTTATAGGAATAGTTGTAACTTCACCTTCATAAAATGCCCCAAAATCTTTGAAACCAAATATGCTTCCAATGATTGCGCCCAAAAGTATTAAAAGAAGGCTTATATGGGTAACATCGGAACCAAACCTTCCTATCATCCCTTTATGTGCATATATTGATAGACCTTCCGCATGATTTGACTCTTTTATCCTATATCGCCTCTTAGAGAGGATATTTATAACTCTCTCCCTTGCACTCTGCGGCTCTTCATTGATAATGAGAGTATGGTTATTCAGCAGATTCTTAATAAATTTGACATCCACATCTACCCTGCCTTCCAGGGTGGCCTTCCACTTTTGCGGAAATCTGTCAATGGTGCACACAATTATATTTATAATTAAACATATTAGAAGTACGGTAAACCACGGGGCATGGTACATGTCTTCCAGACCAAGGCGCAGGATTAAAGATGCCCATGTGCCATACTCTCTAACATAAAACTCTTGTGGCTGGTTTTGTTGTATTACAGTGCCTATTATTGAGACTATTGCGAGGGAAAAGAGTGTAAATAAGGTAAACTTAAGAGAGCCAAACAAATTCCATATCTTACCGCCAATACCTTTGCCTAAATTATTATCAGATGCAGTCAATTATAACCTCGTTTATTTGGTCTTAAACAAAAAGATATACATGATACTAAAGGACTCTCTGAAAAACTACCGAACTTGTCATTGCGAGCAAAGCGAAGCAATCTCGTTTTTATATAAATCAATATGTTAAAGAT